>QWCE01000039.1_pt1 | contig 241473 bp, 187 predicted proteins | sample 1972531 | NCBI WGS metagenome assembly QWCE01 (sample SAMN09866716, study PRJNA288562) | Human gut metagenome isolate term4_stool, whole genome shotgun sequencing... | reverse complement strand
AGGGCTCCACAGAAACTTGATCGTCCATGGCCACATGATCAGAGAGGTCCAGAACGCGATCTGAGCATCCGAGATCCCCAGGTCCTTGTACAGAACCGCCGAAACCATGTTCAGAACCACAAACGGAAGGCCCATCGCAAAGTACAAACTCGGAACCCACCGAAGGGGTGAACGTAACTTATCCGTCATCGGGTTTTACATTTTTTTCATGCCCGGAAATCCGACTATTTGTTGAAGAGTTTGTCGAGCAGGGCGGCGCGCTGCTGGGTCAGCGTCCGGATGCGTGCGATCTCTTCGGAATAGGTCTTTGCCGGCATGTTGGCCTCGTCGCTGTACTGGTAATAGAATCTCCAGACCGAGAAGTTCGCTTCGATGGCCTTGGCCATGTCGACGGGGACTTCGTCCAGAATCCGGTTGGTCACGGCGATCAGTTCGGCCTTCTTGTCCGCCCAGCGCTTCGCGACGAAGGCCCGGAAGCTCTCATCCTCCCACAGACGCCAGAACCAGTCGTTCTCGACATAGGAAGGCATCCAGAATCCGGCATGGATCATCAGGCTCGACAGCGGCTGATAGCTCGGATGAGGTATGCGCTTGTCGTTGTTCCAGCCCTTGTCGCAATCCCAGATCGGACCGAAGAAAAGTTTGTCGACTCCGCGGCGTTTGTACATGTAGGTACTCGTATAACCGTCCAAATCGCCCGCCAGCTCCTTGATGATCACGAAGTCCGCGAGGGTCTTCTCGTCGAAGTATTTGCGCCAGCCGTTCTCGCGGTCCTTGTAATTGGAGGCGTAAAGCGCCTGCTCGGCCCGGTTGATGAAATTGGTGATATACGTGTACTGTTCGGGCTTGCATTCGTCGTCCTTGGGGTATTTGTAAGTCATCTTGACCCGCTTGAGGGCCGAATAGAAATTGCCTTCGTGGATGTCGGTTTCGATGATGTAACCGCCCTCGATGTCCTCGGAGGGCGACTGGTCGTCGAGTTTGTCGACCTCGATGCGGCCTTTGGCGCGCTCCATCTGGTCGCTCATCTGGTAAACGCCCAGATAGTCGCCGTCCTTCTGCTCGCGACGGCCCGTCGAACTGTCGTAATACGTGCCCGTGAAATAGACGTTGACATACTTCGAGCTGGCGGTGAACAGCACGGCGGCATCGTCGTGGTAATTGTCCGCCTTGTTGTAGAGAATGCGCGAATAGGAGAAGGCGATATGCGTCCGGATCAGCGATTTGTCCATATCCTGCGCCAGCAGCACCCAGCTTTTTTCCTTGGCATGGTTCAGTCCGATCGGGCTGAACTTTTCGGGGAACTTCATGCGGAAAGGCTTTTTCGGAAGCCCCCACGTCGAGTTGCCGCGTCCGCGCATCTGGATCGTCTTGCCGTTTTCGTCCGTATTCCACCATCCGCTTCCGGTCGCTCCGGGCGTTTTGTCGAAAAGTTCGATCCGGGTGTCCACGTAGTTCTCCTTGCCGACGATCTCGGAGGCGGGCTGCATGTGGAGCACCGCCAGTTCGGTGTTGATCTGCGGGCAGTTCAGCGTCACGGTGTAGACTTTCTTATCTCCGTTTTCGGCCACCACCTCCAACTCCACGTCTTCGGCCAGCGAAATCTTCGTCTCGCCGGAAACGACCGGCGCACCGTTGACGAGCACTTTCTCGCCGTTGTGGGTGAACGTCGGAATCATCATCTCCGGATTGGCGCCCTTGATCCATTTCAGATACATGGCCTTGAGCGTGCGCGCGTTTTTGTCGAACGTGAACGCGAGGTCGCCCGTCAGCGCGGGATTCTTCGCTTTCGTGACGCCGAAGGTCAGCAGTTCGCAGGCGGCATTGAGCCTTTTGAGCTGCGTGACGACGATCTGCTTCGGTTCGCATGCCGGAACGCTCACCGTAACCGTCGCCGTGCGCTGCGCGCCGGTGTTGGCGGCGACAGTCAGCGCGAGGTTGTCTTTGGAGACCGAGGGGTTGTAGGAAACCTCGCACCATTTTTCGCTCGACGCGACCTGAACGCCCGACTGGTTGGTCGTGACCGTCGCCGCGAGTTTTTCGCCCGCACTGCCGACTTCGGGAAACTCGGTCACGGAGACCGTGAGGAACGGTTCCGGCGTGCGTGCGGCCTGCGTCACGGTGATTGCCACCGATTCGCACTCCGGAGCGCTCACCGTGACGGTCGCCGTGCGTTCCTTCTCGTCGGGATTGGCCATGACGGTCAGCCGGAGGTTGTCTTTTTCGGTGTCGGCAAGCAGTTCCGCCTCGCACCATTCGTCGGAAGAGCGGACCGTTACGGTCCTGCTGGAAGCAACCGTCGTGTAAAGCGTTACGTCGTCGACACCGACGTCGCCGAACACGGTCTCGGAAACGGTGAGGTAGGGAGCCTCCGGCAAATCCTCGATCTGCTTGTCGTCGTCGGAGCAGGCTCCGCACATCAGGCCTGCAAGCAGCGTGCAGACCGGTATGAGAAAACGGGTGATAAATTTCATTTCAGGTGTTGGTTTGAGTTGTAGGATGATTTTCCCGGCCGGCCGGAACAATGCGTCCGCCGGAAAAAAGAACAGCCCCGAACCAGCCGATTCGGAGCTGTTCTGCTCGATTAGTGTCGTTGTGCGTTAAGGCAGGCTGACGGGTTCCCATTTCAGGCCGTCGGATGCCAGATCGTTGCGGTAGGAGGTGTGGTCCTTGATGACATCGCCCTGACCTTCGTCACACTTCCAGTAGGTGACCAGACCCTCCGATTTGGGATCTACGCTATAACGACGGGCCTCGTTGGCGAGTTCGTCGGCGGTCAGCACCCGGTTCCAGATGCGAAGTTCGGACATCATGCCTTGAAAGTCACGTGTGCTCTCGTACGAGTAACCCACCCAGAAGCAACGGGTGATCTGCTGTCCCTGGGGAGCCTGCTCGTCGTTGTGCGTTATGCCGAAGTTCACCGATGCGGGAACATTCGTCGTCGTCGAGCCTTTCTCCTCGCCGTTGATGAACACTTTGACCGTTCCTTCTCCGAAGGTGACGGCGATATGCGTCCATTCGTTGAGATTGACCTTCATATTGCTGTTGCTCAACTTGCCTTCGATATTGCCCCAATAGCCCGATTTGCCGGAATCCCAGCATACCTGAACCTGGTACCAGGGAATGCCGACGTCGCCCAGACGAACGAGGAATTTGCCCTCGATACCCATGATCGTCGACAGGCTGCCACTGTATCTAACGACCGTCGGGTTCACCAGCGCTTCGAGCGTGAGCGCCTTCATGTTGGTAACAGGCGCGGGATCGTTCCATGCGGGCCATGCGCGGGTTCCCGTCATGTTGACGGCTGTGGTGATCACACCTTTAGGTTTCTGCGAGAACATCAGAACCACGGTCAGCGGCTGCGCGCCTGCGGCGGGTTCCTTCTCGGTGAGGGTCGCCGTGCAGGAGCGGATGGTTCCTTCGGGCAGATCCTGGTACGTGAATTTCAGTTTGCCATCCGTAAAGCCATTATATGCGAACCAGGTTCCTGCCGATTCGGAAAGCTTCACGTCGAAAGCGACGTTGGCCTTCACGGGAATTTCAAGCGCCGCACCCGTTGTCTCCAGGTAGTAGGACAGTTCCTCCACGCTGATCTGCGACTGGGGCATCTGCTTGATTTTCAAAACATCTTCACCGCCCTTGGGACCGGTGATCTTCACCGATGCCTCGCGCGGGTCAATCCCGTCGTTCTGCGTCAGGTCGAAATACATGATGACTTCGGTCTCGGTCGCACCCTGAACCGTCACGCCTTTGGTCAGCCAGCCCTCCTCGGTCGAGGTGATTTCGGCAGCCAGATCGCGGTAGGGAACGTTCGTGTTGAGCGTCACGGCGATTTTTTCCTGCTTCGTGTAGGCGAACTTCAGCTCCTTCTCGCCGACGATCTCCAGGGTGTAGATGACGCCGCCCTTCACCGTGATCCGGAAAGGCACGTTCTTGCTGCCCATCTTGAAGACGTAGTCGGCGACCTTGTCCTCCTCGGTCTCGTTGGGATCGACCGCGAAGGTCACCTCGGCGCCGTCGCTGCCGCTGGTGGCCGACGGGTGCACGAAGGTATGGGAGCCTTCGAGCGTCCATTCGTCCGAACTGGTTACCAGCACCGAGACGTTGCCGCCCTCGCGGGGCAGAATGTTCGATTCGGGCACGAAGGTGATTTCGAGCTGCTCCTCGGCCTGCGAAGCTTTCTTCTTGAGGGTGATTGCATAGGGAGCTTTCTCCTTGCCGCAGGTGAACGTATAGTTGAAGGTCTGATCCTCCTCCTTGTCGTTGGGTTTCACCGTGAACTTCACGATGTCGCCGTCCTTGCCTTTCAGGGCGGAAGGGGTTACGTAGTCGTTTGCGTCGCCCGTGAGCGTCCATTCGCCCGAGCTGGTGACCATTACCGATGCCTGGCCGCCCTTGCTGCTGACGTTGGCCGTTTTCGGAGTGATGGCGATTTTGTCCGGAGCAGGAGCCGGCTCTTCGTTGTCTTTATCGTCGCAGGCGCCGCAGCATACGAGCGCGGTTGCAGCGAAAAGGAACCATTTAGCTATTTTCATAGTGTGTGTCAATTTGTATTTGTTGGAAAAAAGCGGCGGCATGCAAGCGCGTGCGTTTTTCATGCCGCCGCCGTAAACTGATCGGATTACAGATTAATTTTCGTAACGGGTAGGATCGTAGCGGCCTGCGCCGAGCTTTTTGTAATAACCCGTGCGCGGTTTGAGATCCTGATTGTAGAGGCCTTTGGCCGCTGCCGACAGCTTGCTCCACGGCTCGCGGCGCAGTACGGGATCGAGCGCGAACCACATGCACCAGCCGTAACCGGCCTCTTTGGCCTGACGTGCCGACGCTTCGGTAACCGAACCGCTTCCGAGGTTACACTCGACGGACATGAACGAACACATCGACTTGTCGCCTCCGGCTACCGGCGAAGCGCTGCTGCCGTAGTTGGCATTGACCATCTGGACGAACTCACCCGGCTTACGGCCGTTGACTTCAGGCATTCCCGAGTGGTAAACGCCCCAGTAGAATACGGCGATCATGGTGTCCCAAGGTACGTCCTTTTTAAAGTAGTGATCGGTACGCTCCAGAAGGCGGGTGGCCTGCAGAAGCGAGGTGGTGCTGCCCGTGAAATACTCGTTCGTGGGAGCCTTGTAGTACTCCGAATACTCGTCGTCCATGCAGATACCGTCGAGACCGTATTCGACGCACATCTCGGCGAGGTGCTCGGCGAACACTTCGGCGCCCTTTTCCGTCAGGTTGGCCGGACCGCTGCCGTCGTGGTCGCCCAGAACGCCCATCAGCACCTTGATGCCCCGGTCGCGCAACGGCTGGATGTATTTATCCTTGTCCTTGAGCAGGGCCGTGACGTTGTCGTTATAGTGCATGTAGGGTTTGCCGCTCTGCGTATCCCAGCGGATGTTGCCCGAGAAGAGCACGACGGCATCGAAGAACAACTGGCCGTCCTCCAGCACATATTCCAGCGCGTTGAGCGGGTTGGTGTCGTTCACCTCGAAATAGAGGAAGTTCTTGACCGTTTTCGAGCCTTGCTGCCTGATGGTGAAGTTCACGCGGGAGGCGTCGGTTTTCACGGTGACGTTGGCCGACTGGGCCACAGCCTGCAGGGGAACCATGTAGGCCTCGGTGGTGGAGAGGGTCGGATTCGGCGAGAGCGTGACCTCGATCGTGGCGCTCGTAGCACCGGCGGCGATCGTCAGAATGCCGTCGTTGGCGATGGCGACGCTCGCTTCGGGGAATGCGACGAACTTGGTTTTGTTGAGGTAGTTGTACTCGGCGACATAAGCCTCGTCGAAGTTGATCTTGACCCGGGTCTCTGCCTCGGCGGCTTTCTCCAGTTCGAACGTGAGGGTCTTTTTGACCGCTTCAGGCTGCTTGAAGGGGAACATGTGGGACAGCGCATCCTCGGTCTTCAGCGAACCGGCGATCTTCTCGGTCGGTTCGGGATCGGTCGAAGCGGCCTTCTGCGTCACGGCGATCTTCACCGTCTTCTGCTCGGCGGTGATGACGATCTGGCCCACATGGGCTTCGCCCGTGTTATCCTTGGCATTGACCGTCAGCTTGTCGCCCTCTTTCGATGCGGTCATCCACTCCTCCGGGAAGGTGTAGGTCCACTCGGAAGCGTTGGTCGTAACGGTCAGCACGACGGTTTCGTTGCCCTTGGCCTCGAAAGCGATGGGATCCGAAGGCGTTACGCTCAAAACGGTTTCACCGACTTCGAGCGCTTCCTGGAGCACGTTGATCTTGACAGGCTCGGCGTTTCCTGCCGAAATCGTGATGCGTCCGGGACGCTCCGATTCCGTCGTATTGGCTTCGGCGTTCACGGTCAGCTTGTTGCCGTTCTGCTTGACCGTGATCCAGTCGGTTTTCTCGACACTCCATTTATCGGCATCGGTGACGACGGTCAGGACTACGTCCTCGTTTCCGTCGGCCTTGAACGAAATGTCGGTCGAAGGCGTAACTTCCAATTTATTTACGCCGTCCGTGTCGTCAGAGTCGTCGCAGGAGACGAATGCCCCGGAGATGGCGAACATCCCTGCAAGAAACATCAAAAATGATCTTTTTTTCATGTTTTAGTAATTAAAAGGTTAGTGAATAGTATTTGTGTTGTCGTGATTGTCTAATCCTCCGCGGGAACCGATACGTTCTGCCAGTTGGCATTGTTCTTCGTTTCCAGGTGGAAGCCGTTGCCCGAATAGTCCTTGACGACCTTGTCCTTGGTGTTGTTGTCGTTGAATTTCCAGTACGAAACCAGACCCTCGGATGCGGGGTCGATCTTGTAGAAGTGATCCTTCGCATTGATCTCCTCGGCGGTGAGCACCTTGTTCCAGACGCGGATCTCGCCCATCATACCGTCGAAGCTCCGCTTGTCGTCGTAGGAATAGCCGATCCAGAAGCAGCGGGGCTTGCCGTCGCTCTCGTCGGAGTGGGGAACCGCAAAGTTGATCTTGTCGATCAGCACGGGATTGCCCTGCTCGTCCTTCTTGTCCGTGACGGTCTGTCCCGATGCCTTCAGCTTGCCGTCGAGGTAGACGCATATATCGCCCTTGTCGAACGTCACGGCGATATGATACCAGCGGTAAGGCTGCAACTTGAGCGAGGAAGAAGTTACGTAACCGCGGTAGGTCGACCCCTCGTCCTTGGTGCAGAAGGCGACCTGAACCTGGTTCATGGGGATGTCGGCGTCACCCACACGCAGCAGGAAAACATCCTCGATGCCCATGATCGTCGAAATCTCCTTTTTGAACGAGTTGCCGTAAACGAGCGCTTCGAACGAGAAGCGTTCCATGTCCTTGACCGCTTCGGTCTCGCTCGTCCAGTTGGGCCACGCGCAGTTTTCGTTCATGTCGGCCACGACGTTGACCAGGGCCGCTTTCATAAAGACGAAATAGACGGTGCGCGCACTTGCGAGGACCTCCATGCCGCCGGCCGAAACGATCGTCATCGGAAGCACGTAACGCTCCTTGTTTTCGATAGGCAGTTTGTCGAGCTTTTTGAACGTAAAGGCGAGCGGCTCGCTCTGGACCAGTCCCGACCGGATGACGGCCGAAACCTGCGAAAAGTCGTAATATCCCCCGTCCGAAGGAAGCAGCTGCGCCGTCGGATCGTCGTAGAACGTCCGGTAGCGGTCGAGCAGTTCGGGAGCCTCGGCGAACGAAACGGTGATGTCCTGGGCGACGGGCTGCGCCATGGCGACGGTGATCTCGCAGGTGTGCTCTTCGGTTACGTCGAGCGCATCGCGCATGACACGCACCTCGGGGGTGTAGCTCGCGGCCGAAATGAATACTTTGTTATCGAAGTGGTGTTTGCCCTCCTGGTCGCCCTGGCAGCCGGCAAAGGCCAGAGCCAGGAGGATGCACCAGGCAAATCCGGATTTATTCATGGTCGTTTTCATTGTCGTTGTCGTTTTCGGAGTTCAGAATACCGATGGCCTCGCGGATGTTTTTGTAATTCGTCAGGTTGTTGAAGTAGTCGCTCGCAGCGTCCAGCACGCAGAGACCCACCTTGTCGTAGTCGACTTTCGTGTCTTTGGTCGGATCTGCGACCCATGCCGCCGCAACCTGAACCGATGCGCCGGTCTGTTCGCCGGTCTCAAGCGACGGAACGGACGCTTCCATGACGAAACGGTCGGAGAATTCGCTGAACTTCTCCTCTTTGAGTTTGTCCCTGGTATCGCGCAGGTGGTTGCGGGCCCACAGCGTCAGGTCCGAAGCGGTCTTCCGGCTCGCATCGGCGACGAGAATGATGAATTTGCTGTCGGGCAGCAGCTCCGGATTCAGCAGGTTGGGGATATAGGCGGTACGCGTGAACAGCAACAGCTCCGGATTGCTCTGGCGCCACGTCTTGACGCACGCCATGAAGGTTGCCTGCCCGTCGGCGATCTCGTCCTTGGGAGAGGTCGTGTAGGAGACCACGATGCCGTCGAAACCGTACCGGTTGCAGTTCGAGAGCTGCGTTTCGGTCTGCGCCTTGCAATAGGCCGGGAATTTCTCGTCGGTGTAATCGCCCTCGTGCTCCGTGTCGGCGGCAGCCTCTTTCAGAGCGTTCCAGGCATTCAGGATCGTCGTGTAGTCCACGACATTGAGCGAGCGCGTGCCTTTCGTCGAGCGGACTTCGGCGATCTCGGCCGCAATCACCGGATGCAGGTCGTCGACATCGGTCATCAGCAGGTAGTCGACGCTGTCGGGCATGGCCGTCGGATGCTGATTCTGCCGGTTCGGCGTCGCGGAGGTTCCCTGAACAGTCATCATCACCACCTTGTGTCCGCTTTCGTCAGCCTTGAAGTCCCGGAGCGCGGCCAGATAGGCCGGGTCGTCCTGCCGTATCTGGGGCAGGTAGTCCTTGTTTTCGGCTTCGGTCCACTCGCTGCAGGAGGCCAGAAGGGCCGCTGCGGCAAGAGCCGGAATGAGTATGTTTTTCATGTCGAATTTCATTTTATGCGTTTTAAACTGCGTGAGCGGTTATTTGACGTCGGGATTGCAGTCCCACCAGATGCGGGTCGCCATATTGTCGCTGCCTCCCAGCATCTCCACGGCCTTGGCGTAGTTCTCCGCATTGCTGGTCCTCTCCTCGGTGGGATAGGGCATGCGGCGGGCGCCGAGTTTCGAATCGACGACGCTGCTCTTGTTCGCCGTGACAGGCAGCAGACGCGGGAAGCCCGTGCGGCGGTAGTCGGCCCATGCCTCGTTGCCCAGCTGCCAGTTGGCGATCCACTTCTGGGTGATGATGCGCTCCTGCATCTGGGCTTTCGACGCGCTGTCGTCCCAGGCGACGCCGAGCTGGGAGAGGCTGTTGTTCTTGTCGCTGTTCACGCCGCCGTTCGGGTCGATGTAGGTCTGCGGGAGCGTCGTGCCGGCGAGGTATTCGGCGGCACCCGTGACGCCCCACTGCTCGAACGAGAGGCGAACGCCCTCCTCGTAGAAATCCTTGGCCGTTCCGGGGCCCATGTTCATGCCGAAGACGGCTTTGGCCTCGGCCTTCAGGAATGCGACTTCGGCGGCGTTCATCCAGTAGAGCGGCGTCTCGGCGTCGTTCTCGAACTTCACGCCCGAATATTTGCGTCCGATCGTGTTCAGCGAGGGGATCTCGATGCCGCGGCGTATGCCCACATAGTCGATGCCCTCCCACTCGGACTTGATGAAGTACTTGTCGCGGCGCGGATCTTCGTAGCCGTTCATATAGCAGACGATGTCGGCTGCCGCGTGGGTGTCGCCGCCCGTGTTCGACCCTTCCGGCTGGTTATACAGACAGGCGGCCCGCAGCGGATTACCGTCCTTGCCGAAGGCGACGGAGGGCAGTTTGGCGTTGTCGCTGTTCGACGTGAAGACGCCGACCTTGTTGCTGACGGCCTCCTCGGCCAGCTGCCGGGGCGTCCTGCCCTTCGAACTGGTGAAGTCGGTGTAGACGACACGCATCGCCAGGCGCAGTTTCATCGAATTGGCGAATTTGCACCACTTCTCGGCGCTGCCTCCGTAAACCGGGTCGGTCGAAGCCGTGATGGCCTCGCTGCTGTGCGCCGTCAGCATCTCGATCGCTTCGTCCAGCTCGTCGAACATCTGCCGGTAAACGTCGGCCTGCGTGTCGTAGGGAACCTGAATCTTGCCGCTGATGCCGATTTCCGAATAGGGAATCGGGCCGTAAGCATCCGTTACGCGGTTCATGGCGCAGACTTTCGCGATTTTGGCGATGGAAAGCACGATCGGGTCCTCCGAAATGCCGTTCAGCTTCATCAGGTTGCTGTAAAGCACCGGGATGATCCGGTCGCTGTACATGAACACGCGCGTCCAGTCATTCGTCGGGTTGTAATTGGAGATGGTCGTCTTCCAACCGTTCTGCGAATCGGCGAAGTAACCGCCCTGCGTGCCGCCCAGCAGGGCGTCGGTGAACTGCGTCGTATTGACGTCGGGCGAGATGATCGTTCCGAAGATGGCATTGAGGTAGGAGCTGATGGCGTAGCCTTTCCGCTGCATCTCATCCTCGGTGACCTCGTAGGGATTGCTGTTTATTTCGAGGTAATTGCCGGTGCACGATGCCCCGCTGCATGCGAGGGCCAGAGCGAATACCGATTTTATAATTGTATTTTTCATAACGGTTGCAACTTTAGAATTTGAGTCTGAGGTTGAATCCCACGTTTCGCAGCGAGGGCATCATGAAGTAGTCGACTCCCTGATAGTAGTTGCCCGTCGTAGCGATCGACTCGGGGTCGAACGGCGCTTTGTTGTAGATCATCCAAAGGTTGCGGCCTACGACGGAAACCGTGATTTCGCAGACGTTGCGCAGCCATTTGCGGGGAATCGTGTAGCCGATCGAAGCCTCCTGCAGACGCACGTTGGTCGCCGAGTAGGTGTAGAACTGGGGCAGGGAGTTGCCGCCGGCTATTGCCGAGTACCAGAGATTGGCGTCTACCATGTCGCGGCCGTTGATCATGACCCCTCCCCTGTCACGGGCTGCGGCGGTAGCTTCCGACACGCCGAAGTAGTCGAGCGTGGCTTGCGTGCGGGAGAAGACGACGCCGCCCAGACGCGCCGACACCATGAATCCGAAATTGAGGTTTTTCCAGCGGAAGTCGTTACGCCACGACATGTTGGCGTCGGGCAGCACGGAACCCAGTTTGATGAACTTTTTCACATCCTCGATCGACTGGGTGGGAATGTTGCCCTCCTCGTCGACGTAGATGGCGTTGTTGTTGTCGTATTTCAGATCGACCAGCGAGTAGAGGTCACCCAGCGTACCGCCCTCCATCAGCAGGAAACGGGCGTCTCCCAGACCGCCCATGTCGAGCAGGTCGATGCTGAACTGTTCGCCGGTAGCCGGGTTGATGCAGTTGTTGGCCAGCGAGGTGATCTTGTTCTTGTTGGTCGAGAACGTATAGTTCGTGTCCCAGGTGAAATCCCTCCAGGTGTTCTTGTAACCCAACGCCAGCTCGATACCGCGGTTGCGGACGTTACCCGACTGGATGATGATCGAGGAGTAACCCGAACCGCCCGGAATCTGCGGGTCGAAGGTCTGGTTCTGCGTGCGCGAATTGTAGTAGGTCAGATCGAGGTTGAAGTGTTTGAGAAAACGCATGGTGAGGCCGACCTCGAACGACTTGGTGCGCTCGGGCTGAAGGTGGAAGGCCGGATACTGCGTCTGGAGGTTCCAGCCCAGACCGCTCTCGTCCCATCCGTAAAGCGGATTGGCGATGTAACGCGCGAACGATACGCCGACCGAAGCGAACGAGCCGCGGAGTTTGATGTAGGAGAGGTTCTCGGGCATGTTGCCGATGATCTGCGACAGCACGACCGAAGCGCCGATCGACGGATAGAAGAACGATTTGGCATTCGAGTGCGGACCCGCCAGCTGCGAAGGCCAGTCGTTACGGCCCGTCAGCGTCAGGTAGTACGTACCCTTGTAACCGATTTCGGCCGATGCGAAGACCGACTGGGTCTGTTCGCGCCAGCCCTCCTGCGACCGGGTGGTCCGGGTCGAATTGCTCAGGTTCTGGATGTTGAACACGTTGGCCAGTCCGGCCTTTTCGCCCGACTTGCCGTCGGAAATGGGGCCGCGGATCTTCATGGCGTCGTTCTTCATGTCCGAGAAGGAGGCGCCGACGTTGGCCTGCAACGACCAGTCGTCGCCGAACGTCTTGTTGATATTGAGCAGGGCGTCGCCGTAAACCTGGCGGTCCATGCTTTTCGTAATGCCGAAGAGGCCGTTCTCCGACAATTCGGTCAGCTGCGTGTTCGTCGAAGCGTAGGCTTTCTCGGTGAAGGTGTTGTGCGAATTGTCGACGCGGATACGCCCCGAGACATTCAGCCAGTCGAGGATGTCGTAGGAGAGCGCCGCATTGAGCATGTAACGGTCCTTGCGGTTCTCGCGCAGGTTGCGGTAGTTGACCCAGTAGGGGTTCTGCATGGTCATTCCGGCAGCGCCGATGGGCCAGTACTGCGTGGAAATCTTGTCCACGGGATCGTATCGTTCGTACATCTTGATCTCCTCCCAGTCGTTGCCGCGGGGGAAGAGATAGGCGCCCACGATGGGGTTGTTGTAGGTTCCCTGATTGATCATGTTGCAGTCTTCCTGCAGCACGTAGCTGGCCCCTACGTCCAGCCTCATCTTGTCGTTCAGAAAAGAGGTGGTGTTGCGGAACGTGAAGTTGTAGCGGTCGTAGCTGTTGTTGGGCACGATGCCGCGGGAGTTGATCGCCGCGGCCGAAAAGTAGGTCTGATTGCGCTCCGTACCCGCCGAAAGCGAAAAGCTCTCGCTGTTGGCCGTGCTGGTGCGGAAGTAGTCCTGACGGGGATCGTAACCCATTTTATTGGCGCTGTTGAGCGCTTTGCCCCAGCTCAGATGCTCGGCTCCGTCCGGCACGCGGAGGTTGCCCGTACCGTACCGGTTCTGGAACTCGGGAAGAACGAACGGAGTCATGATCTCGATGCCGCTCGTCACGGTGACGGAGAGCTGCCCCGCCTGTCCCTTTTTGGTCGTCACGACGATGGCGCCGTTGGCCGCATCCGAACCGTACAGTGCGGCTGCCGCAGCGCCCGTCAGTACGGAGATCGACTCGATGTCCTCGGGGTTGATGTCGGCGATCGGGTCGGTCGTTCCCTGCGAACCGAATTCGGTGCTGCCCTCCTGGGCTTTGGTGAACATCGGCACGCCGTCGATCACGTAAAGCGCATTGGAGGTCTGCGAAATGGACTTCATACCGCGCATGATGACCTTCGAAGCGCCGCCGACGCCCGCCGACGAGGCGTTGATGTTCACACCGGCCACCTTACCGTTGAGCGAGTTGATGAAGTTGGCGTCCTTGTTGGCTGTGATGGCATCGGAATTCACCTGCTGCACGTTGTACGACAGGGCTTTCTCGGCACGTTTGATGCCCAGGGCCGTAACGACGACCTGCTCGACCTCGATGGACGAATTGGCCAGCGTGATGTCGAAAGTCGTACGCGAGCCGATGGGCACGACACGGGTTTCGTAGCCGATGAAGCTGACCGACAGTTCGGGGTTGTCGACCGAGGCGGGGACCGTCAGGGCGAAGTCTCCGTCGATGCCGGTGGTCGTTCCGACGGTCGTGCCCTTGATCAGAACGGTGGCTCCGATAATGCCCAGGCCGCCGGAATCCTTCACCACGCCCGAGATGGCCGTCGGCCGCGCTGCGGCGACGCGCTTCGACAGCACGATGTTGGGAACCGTGATCTCATAGGTGATGTCCGTGTCCTTGAACAACAGTGGCAGCACCTCGTTTAGAGGCTTCGAATCGGCCTTGATCGAGACGATGCGTTTCGTGTCGATTTCGTCCGTATAAAGGAAAAGATACTTGGTCTGCTTTTCGATTTCGTTCATGACGGCCTTCATCGGAACCTTCGTCATGTCGAGCTTCACCGCGATTTTCTGCGTTTGGGCCACGGCGGGCGCACCGCACAGGAACACGGCGAGAATTAGAGTAATCAGGCATTTTATCTGCCTAATACTTAAATTTTTCATAAGTTTGTCGATTTAAGATCAATAGGTTAGCAATCGAATCACTGTTTATCTCCCGCCGGCGGACACGACCGTGTCCGGACGCGTCGGCGGTGCAGCATAAAAGTGTCTTGAGGCAGAGGCGGTTTATTCCATAGAGTCGGTTTAGATTTTAGTTATTTTTATGTGGATCGTATTCGTCTCGTCGTCGCGCGTATAGGAGAAGTTATTGGTGATCTGGAGCAGCTTCAGCGCATGGTCCACACCGTCCGACACGCGGATTTTGCCGTGGTACTTGAGTTCGGGCATATCCTCGGGATTGTCGATCGTGATCCGGACTCCGTAATAGTTCTCGAATTTGCGGATCACCTCCCCGAACGACAGCGTGTTCAGGTTCATCAGCCCGTCGACCCAGCGGAAGTCATCCGGATCGGTTATCCGGTTGAGTTTGAGATGTCCGTCGACCAGGTCGATCTGATCGTTGGGCGAGAGAATGAAGGATTCGCCGCCGACGAGGCGGTTCGAGATTTTCAGCCGTCCTTCGAGCAGCGCCGCCGAGAAATCGGCGGTCCGGGCATCGGCCAGGATGTTGAATTTCGTACCCAGCACCTCGGCATCGCAGGCGAATGTTTCCACGATGAACGGACGGCTGGCGTCGTGTTCCACCTCGAACATGGCCTCGCCCGAAATCTTGACCCGGCGTGTCTTTCTGGAAAAGATCGAGGGGTATTCCAACTTGGCGCCCGAATTGAGCCATACGGTCGTCCCGTCGCTCAAGGTGACGGACATGCTCTGCCCGTTGGGCGCGGTAATGGCCATCATGTCCTGGGTACGGCGTTCGAGAATCCGGTCTGCCATATAGTGGCCCAACCCGGCGCATGCGAGCAGCACGGCCGCGGCCGCGGCACTCCATTGAGCCGTTCTCTTCCAGAGCGAAACGGTGCGTCTGCGGATACGGGGCTGCGCCTCTCCGGCCAGGATATTGAGGTTGGAAATATAATCGAGCCGATCGAGATACCGCTGGTTTTCCGTTGACGCGTCCAGCCAGTCGAGCACCTCGACGAGTTCCTCCTCCGAGGTCTCGTTTCTCAAGTATTTCTGCAATAAAAGATCGTCCATGTGTTCGTGTTATATAGTAATAACAAACACACGGAGGGGGTAAGTAGTAAAAAATGCAAGTTTTTTTGAAAAAAGATCGGAACGGACTCCTGACAGCCCTGCGGGGCGCTATTTCACCACCGGGACGAAAGTATCAGGGTGATCAGCACGGCCGGGAGGTAATCCTTCAGTTCGAAGCGCATCAAGTTGAGCGCCCGGCGGATTTCGAAATTGACATGGCTGACGGAAATTCCCAGTTCGGCGGCGATCTCGCTGTATGTCATATTCCTGATCCGGCTTAACAGGAATACGCTGCGGGTCATTTTCGGCATCTTGCGGACTGCCTGTTTCAGGATGGCGCGAATCTCTTCGGAGAAGAGCAGGTCGGGATCGCAGGCCGACAGCGAGCGCACGTCGGCCTGAAGCCGGCGCGTCAGCGTCGAATGCATGTCCTGTTCCGCCCTGCGGTGGCGGATTTGGGCGTTGAGATGGTTCAGGCAGCGGTTTTTGACCGAAGTGAGGATATAAGCCGGCACATTGATGTCCGCCGGCAGGGTTTCATGCATTTCCCAAAAGGTCATAAAACTGTCCGACACCAAGTCTTCGGCGGTCTCCCGATCGCGGACATAGCGGTATGCCAGGGCGATAAAACGAGGCTTGAATTCGAAAAATAACTTCCCGAATTCCGTGGAGGAGATGCTGCCTGTCTTGACGTCTGCCATTTGAAGTCCCGTCTGCCCGGTACACGAAAATACCGGCGAACCCGATTCAAGATTCGCCCATCAAAAATTCCCCCCCCCGATAAAAATCGGATTGGAAGACTTTGATAATGTTGTATTTACCGAATCATTCAATTTACCGGATGCTTTTGTCGGACAGGAAACCGTCGGTGGTTCCTATCATCGACAAAGATAGCAATAAAAGTGATAATTGAGCTGTTTGCGGTGAAATAGTTTTTCGATACGGAGTGGCCGAAACGGCCCGGACGACAACAAAAACGGCCCCGGAACCGCTTTGCGAAAAGAGGGGACGGATGATTTCGCCTATATATATTATCGGTATAGGACGTCGGCCGGATTTCCGCCGCGCCCGGAACGCCGTCCGAGGAGATTCCCGACGACCGGACATGCCCGGTTTGCGGCGTCGGCAAGAGCAATTCCGAAGAGGTCGAGGCGCAGCCCGGAAAAGGAGCGCCCCACGGCATTTCGGAGAGTCGTTTCAAAAAAATCGGGGAGGGGTATACAATCTTCGCCGATTTTTGCTATTTTTGTCCGTCGCGCACGGTGCGCGGTTAAGAATCAAATCAATACAATGATGAAAAAAATCCTATTCCTGATGGCTGCAACGGCCATGATGTGGGGGGGGGTGATGCAGTAAAGGCACAGACCCTCGAACCCGAATTCGAGGGAGAGGTCGTCGGCGTATTCCCCGACGGCTCGTCCAAGAAGCTCGAAAAACACAACGTGCGGATGCGAACGGGCGCCGGCGTCTACATCGCCGGATTCGCAGCCAGCAAATCCAAAACAAAAGTACTCGTGGAAGGCGGTTCGGCCAGCGTGCGGTTCGACGCAGCGCAACCGATCGCGCTCATCGTCCGCGCCAAGGACAACAAGGCCGACCCCATGTCCATCGTGCGCGTCTTCCGCATGAAGAGCACCAAGAAAAACCGGTCGGCGGTGATCTCGGCCGTCGGGTCGTTCTCGGTGAACTCCAACACGATGGACTACCTGCGGTTTTCGGCCGAGAAATACGGCGAAAGCTCCTACCGTCTGACCTTCGACGAACGCCCCGCAGGCGAATACGGCATCATCGTCTCGAACCCCAACAACGTGGACGAGAAGATGGTGATCGTCTCGGCGTTCGCCATCGACGGCGGAGCCGCGGCGAAAGAGTAAGCCGGAACCGCACGGTTCCGAACAGTACGGTGCAGAGCGATTCTGCACCGTTTTCGCTTATCGCGGAGCAGGTAAAGAGCCCGTGAGAATCGAAACGTCTTCGGTCAGTGCGGTGCAGATGTCGTGCATCGTGAAGAATCCCCGGATGGGTAGTCCTCGGCGGACGTCCCATTCGGGGATTCGAGGGATGTGCGGCAGGTGCGCCACAATCATCGAAAACTAATTGATGTTGGGCAGGAACGAATAATCCTTCGCGTAGCCGAGCATCTGTCCCACGTAGTCGGCCGGGTAGAAGATCTTCACGTCGACGATCCTGCCGTCCTTCTCCACCAGTTCGTATTCGGGATTGACGAAACCGCCGTAAGGCTCGATGTCGAGCGCATAGTAGCGGTCGCGGACCTCCTTGTGCAGCTCGGGATCGACCGTGACGGCATACTGCTCGACCAGCGCCTTGCCGGCTTCGTAGTCGCCCTCGGACTTGATGCGCTGCACCTCGCGGAGCATCTGGCCGAACAGGTCGCGCAGTTTGCCGAAGTCGTTGACCACGGCGTAGGTCTTGCCGTTCTCCTTCACCAGCTCGATCACCTTGTCGGCCTTGCCGCGCTCGTAGCACCACTCGCAGATCAGCTTGCGGTTGCGCATATGCGACTCCTCGACGTTCTTGCCCGGCTCGATGCGCGCCAGCTGGGTCATCATGCCGTTGAGGATATACTTGGCATAACCCGCCTTGGCGACGTCGAGCGAGGGAATCAGCCCCAGTTCGACCAGCTTCGGATCGCCCAGGTAGTAAAGCCCGAACAGGTCGGCGCGGGTCTCTTCGAGCGTCGAGCCGTAGCTCTTCAGCTCGCCGCCCTTGACACCCGGAGCCAGCTGGCCCGAGCCGTGCCCCAGGCACTCATGCAGGTCGGTGTGCAGGTCGTCGGCCAGCTTGCCGTACCGCTCCATCCGCTCGCGGTCCTCGGCGCGGAGCACGAACTCCTCGTTGAAACCGTTGCCGTGAGCAGCCATGTCGTAGGCATAGGTGATGTTGTCGATGGTGACCGACTTCGAGCCGTACTCCTTGCGAATCCAGTCGGCATTGGGCAGGTTGATGCCGATGGGCGTCGCGGGATAGCAGTCGCCGCCGAGCATCGCCACGGTGATGACCTTGGCCGAAACGCCCCTCACGACCGGCTTGCGGTAGGCCTCGGCCACGGGCGAATGATCCTCGAACCACTGCGCGTTGTCGGAGATCACCTCCGTGCGGTGGCAGGCCTCGGTGTCCATAAAGTTGACGTTGGCCTCCCACGAAGCCTTGCGGCCCAGCGGATCGCCGTAGTCCTCGATAAAGCCGTTGACGAAATCAACGTTCGAAACGGTGTCCTTCACCCAGCCGATGTTGTAGCGGTCGAACTCTTTCAGATCGCCCGTCTTGTAGTAGCTGACGAGCGCCGCGATGTTGGTCTTCTGCGGCTCTTTGGCCACAGCCTGCGCCTTTTCGAGCCAGTAGACGATCCGCTCGATGACCGGCGAATACATGCCGCCCAGCTTCCAGACACGCTCGCAGATGCGTCCCGCGTCATCCTTCGTCAGCTGCGAGTTCAGTCCGTAGGAGACCGGCTCGGGGTTGCCCGCATCGGCGGCGGCCATGTCGGCGTAGAACGCCTCGGCCTCGGCCTGGCTCACGTTGTGGTAGTAGTTGCTCGACGAGGTGAGCAGCAGGTCGTCGCCGGCCTTCTGGTTGAGCTTCGTCGGATAGAGCGCCGGATCGAAGATCGCCCGGCAGACCTCGCCGCGCAGGGAGTTCAGGGAGCCGAACTTCTCCTCGGGGATGGTCTCGATCGCGTCGAGCAGGTAGCCTTCGGTGAATTCGGGCACGAACTTGTCGTTCGAATAGTGGTGGTGGATGCCGTTGGCGAACCATACCTTCTTGAGATATTTCTCCAACGCCTTCCACTCGGCCGTCGTGCGGTCGCCCTTATAGTTCTCGTAAACCGTCTCCAGCGTGCGGCGCACGGGGAGGTTCACCGGGCAGTTCTGGTCGAAAAGAATGTCGCGGCCGCATTTGGCAGCCTCGGAGAGGTAATAGATCAGCTCCTTCTCTTCGAGCGGCAGGGCGTCGAAACCGGGAACTTCGTAACGGATGACCTTGATGTCGTCGAAACGGTCGACGATCCACGGCATATCGCCCTTGGGGCCACCGCCGCACGAGGTCAGTGCGGGAATGATGAGTGTCATAGATACAATAGTAAAAAGCTTTTTCATGCTCGTTCGAAATTAGTATTCCTACAAAAGTAATGCTTTTTCTGCGATTTTCCTTCTTTATGTCTGCGGGAATTTCTACCTTTGCCCCGCAACTCGTTTCAAGAAAGAGATGAAAGTATTTACAAGCGTCAAGGAACTTCGCGCCGAACTGGACCGGACGGAACAGTCGGGTATCGGCTTCGTACCCACGATGGGCGCCCTGCATGCGGGCCACCGCTCGCTCGTGGAGCGCGCCCGCAGGGAGAACGCCACGGTCGTCGTGAGCGTCTTCGTGAACCCCACGCAATTCAACGACAAGAACGACCTGCGGCACTACCCCCGCACCCCGGAGGCCGACCGGCGCCTGCTGGAAGAGGCTGGCGCGGATTTCGTGCTGATGCCTTCGGTCGAAGAGATATATCCCGAGGAAGACACCCGGATTTTCGATTTCGGGCAGATCGACAAGGTGATGGAGGGTGCGACGCGCCCCGGACACTTCAACGGCGTGGCGCAGGTCGTCAGCCGCCTGCTGGACATCGTACGCCCGGCACGCGCCTACTTCGGGGAGAAGGATTTCCAGCAGATCGCCGTGATCAAGGCGATGACGGCCCAGTTGAAACTGCCGGTGGAGATCGTCGAATGCCCCATCGTCCGCGGAGAGGACGGACTGGCGCTCTCGTCGCGCAACACGCTGCTCGACGAGGCGCACCGCGCCGCAGCGCCGCACATCTACGCCACGCTGCGCGCAGCCGTGGAGAAATCGCACGAAATGACGCCCGCCGAACTGAAGGCATGGGTCACGGCAGAAGTGGAGCGCAACCCGCTGCTCAAGGTCATCTACTACCAGTCGGTCGACGCGCTGACGATGCAGGAGGTCGCCGCATGGAGCGACTCGGAGCGTATCCAGGGCTGCATCGCCGTACAGGCCGGGGAGATCCGTTTAATTGATAATATCTGTATCCGATCATGAAATTCCAGATTGAAGTCATCAAATCGAAGATCCACCGCGTAACGGTCACGCAGGCCGACCTGAACTACGTGGGGAGCATCACCATCGACGAGGCGCTCATGGAAGCCGCCAATGTGATCGAAGGCGAGAAGGTCCAGATCATGGACATCAACAACGGAGAGCGTTTCGAGACCTACACGATCAAGGGCGAGCGCAACAGCGGCTGCGTGTGCCTGAACGGCGCCGCGGCACGCAAGGTGCAGGTGGGCGACGTGATCATCATCGCATCCTACGCGCTGATGGATTTCGAGGACGCCAAGCAGTTCCGCCCGTGGATCGTTTTCCCCGACACGGCGACCAACCGGCTCGTGAAATAACGCGCCCCGGCGCGGCGGCAGGCCGACCCGACACAAAATCTCCCCGAAAAGGGAGGTTTTTTCGTTTAATCCGTTATCTTTGCAGAAGATAACCCCTGCGGCGGCCGCGCGCCCCGGCCGGTCCGGACGAATCCGCCCGGCTCACCGGATAGTTCCGCCGCCGCAGGGCCAAGCACTTTTCGATGGACATAACCCTCTCCATAGCCGCCTTTGCGCTCTCGATACTGGGCATCATCGGCTGCATCGTACCGGCCCTGCCGGGCGTGGCGTTGAGCTACGCCGGACTTCTCTGCGCCTGGTTCACCTCCTACTCCCAGATGACCTCCGGGGCGATCTGGCTGTGGCTCGCCGTGACCGTCGCCGTGAGCGCCGCCGACTATTTCCTGCCCGCATGGATGACGCGGCGTTTCGGCGGATCGCGCTCGGGAGCCATCGGGGCCACGGCAGGCGTCTTCGCCGGGTTCTTCCTCTTTCCGCCCGTGGGGATCATCCTCGGCCCGTTCGCGGGCGCCGTGCTGGGCGAACTGCTCAACGACCGGAGCGACGTTCCGAAGGCTTTCCTCGTGGGATTCGGGTCGTTCCTCGCATTCGTCGTCGGCACGGGCGTCAAGCTGGCCGCCTCGGCAGGCATGCTGATCCATGTCGCGGCCGACACCTACCCCGCTCTCCGGGACTGGTTCGCAACCACTTTCTAAAACATATCGCATATGAAAAGGTTTCTACTACTAACGGCGGTCATCCTCGCGATGCTCGCTTCGTCTTGCAGCAAATACAAGTACGAAACGGTGTCGGGCGATCCGCTGAAAACCCGGATTTACACGCTTCCCAACGGACTGAAAGTCTATATGAGCGTTATGAAGGAGCAGCCCCGCATCCAGACGGCCATCGCCGTGCGGGTCGGCGGCAAGAACGACCCCGCCGAGACGACCGGTCTGGCACACTACTTCGAACACCTGATGTTCAAGGGAACCGAAAAGTTCGGAACGTCCGACTACGCCGCCGAGAAACCCATGCTCGACGAGATCGAACGGCTCTTCGAGGTCTACCGCAAGACCACGGACGAAGCCGAGCGCGCGGCGATCTACCACCGCATCGACTCGATCAGCTACGAGGCTTCGAAGATCGCCATTCCCAACGAATACGACAAACTGATGGCCGCCATCGGCGCCAACGGGACCAACGCCTTCACGTCGCAGGACATGACCGTTTACGTCGAGGACATCCCTTCGAACCAGATCGACAACTGGGCTAAAATCCAGTCCGACCGCTTCCGCAATCCCGTGATCCGCGGATTCCACACCGAGCTGGAGACCATCTACGAAGAGAAAAACATGTCGCTGACGCAGGACGGCCGCAAAATCTGGGAGGCGATGGACGCCGCGCTCTTCCCCAACCATCCCTACGGCACGCAGACCGTGCTGGGAACGCAGGAGAGCCTCAAGAACCCGTCGATCACCAACGTCAAGAACTACCACAAGACCTACTACGTGCCCAACAACATGGCCGTCTGCGTCTCGGGCGACTTCGATCCCGACCAGATGATCGCAACGATCGACAAGTACTTCGGCGACATGCAGCCCAACCCCGACCTGCCGAAACTGGAATTCAAGCCCGAAGAGCCGATCACCGCGCCCGTGGTGAAGGAGGTCTATGGTCCCGAGGCCGCGCGCGTCATGCTGGGATGGCGGCTGCCGGCCGCAACGGACCCCTCGAACGACGTGGCGGATATCGTAGGTTCGGTCCTCTACAACGGGCAGGCAGGCCTGATCGACCTCGACCTGAACCAGCAGCAGAAGGTGCTCTCGGCCTATGCCTACGCCTCTGCGCAGCCCGACTACGGAACGTTCCTCATGGCCGGCAGCCCCAAAGCCGGGCAGTCGTTGGACGAGGTGCGCGACCTGCTGCTGGCCGAAACGGCGAAGATTCGCGCCGGAGAGTTCGACGAAGAGCTGATCGAGGCTTCGGTCAACAACTACAAGATGCAGCTGATGAAGGAGTTCGACAAATACGACCAGCGCACCATGTTCTACGTCTACTCGTTCATCTACGGCAAGGAGTGGGCCGACGACATCCGCCAACTGGAACGCATGGAAAAGATCACCAAGCAGGATGTGGTGGACTGGGCCAACAAATACCTCGGTCCCGAAAGTTACGCCATCGTCTACAAACGCGAAGGCAAGGACCCCGGTGAGCAGAAGATCGCAGCCCCGAAAATCACGCCCATCGCCACCAACCGCGACGCGCAGAGCGTATTCCTGACCGAAATCCAGAACACGGAGGTGAAACCCATCGAACCGGTGTTCGTGGATTACAAGAAGGACATGTCGCAGTTCGAGGCCCGCAAGGGAATCGACGTACTTTATAAGAAAAACGAGTCGAACGACATCTTCACACTGACCTATGTGTTCGACACGGGCACGGAGAACGATCCGGCGCTCAATCTGGCGTTCGACTACCTGGGCTACCTCGGTTCCGAGTCGCTGACGGCCGAGCAGATTGCCTCGAAGATGTACGGCATCGCCTGCTCGTTCTCGATGCAGGCCGGCCCCACCTCGTGCCGCATCTCGATTACGGGACTGGGAGAGAATATGGCCGAAGCCATGGAAATCGTCGAGGGACTGCTGAACAAGCCCAAGCCCGACGAGGCGATTCTCGCCAACCTCAAGGCCGACATGATCAAGAGCCGCGCCGACGCCAAACTCAACCAGAGCCGCTGCTTCGGCGCCCTGCAAACCTACATGTTCTACGGTTCCGACTTCATCCGCCGCACGACGCTCACCAACCCGGCACTCGAAGCGATGAGTTCCGAAATGTTGTTGGCGAAGATAGGCGAACTGATGGACAAACAGCACAAGGTGTTATACTACGGCCCGCAGTCGGAGAAGGAGGTGACGGAGGCGCTGGCCATGCACCACAAAACGTCTGCGGAGCTTCAGCCGCTCGACAAGAAGCACCTGCAACTGCTGCCCACGGACGAAAGCAAAGTGCTGATGGCCCAATACGACGCCAAGCAGCTCTACTACCTGCAATATGCGAACCTCGGCAAACAGTTCGACGTCGCGGCCGACCCCGAAATCACGCTCTACAACGAGTATTTCGGCGGCGGCATGAACTCGGTCGTCTTCCAGGAGATGCGCGAGGCACGCGGCCTGGCCTACTCGGCTTCGGCATACATCATGCAACCGAACTACGCCGACACGAAGTACGGCTACATGGCTTTCATCGCCACGCAGAACGACAAGATGCAGATGGCGATCGAAGCTTTCGACGAGATCATCAACAACATGCCCGAATCGGAGACTGCGTTCAAAATCGCCAAAGAGGGACTGATCTCGCGCCTGCGCACCGACCGCACGGTGAAGGAACAGGTGCTGTGGAGTTTCATCAGACTGCGCAACCTGGGCCTTGAGGAGGACCGCGACAAGCAGATTTTCGAAAAGGTGCAGGCGATGACGCTCGCCGACGTGAAGGCCGCGCAGGAGAAGTGGGTCAAGAACCGCAAATACGTCTACGGCATCCTGGGCGACATCCAGGATCTCGACCTCAACTACCTCAAGACGCTCGGTCCGATCCGGACCGTCTCGCAGGAGGAGATATTCGGGTATTAAACCGGCAAAAGATGTTCCAAAAAGCCCTTTCCGAAAGGAAAGGGCTTTTTTCAGGCAGTCCGGACAAAGAGGAGGCGCAGCGCGCTCCCCTTCCGGAATCAGAGATAAGTCGTAACGCCGTCCCCGCTTTCGATGTCGGCGAGCGATCCCGAAGCATCGGCGGCCAGCTTCCGGCAGACAGCCGAACGGCCGCGATAGTAACCGCCCTGCGTAAAACTGCCGCCGAAGAAAACGAACTCCCCGGCATCGTTGCCGCCGTCGGGAAAGAGGAACGTATTGGTTCCCTGCCCGAAGAAGGGCTGACCGACGCCCGACAGGAGGTTCTTCGTGCTGTAAAGATCGTTGTCGGGAATCCGGTAGCCGTAACCGGCCGGGTTGTAGACGTCCGTGGTAATGGTGGCGCCGTAGAAGACCGCGTCGCACGGGACACTCTTTTCGTCGACCTCCGTACCCTTGAAAACAGCGATGCCGTCGGCGATATTTTTATTGCCGTTGCTGTTGTAGTTGTGAAGGAATCCGGTGGTCTTGTCGCCGATGCCGTCGGCCCCGGCCTGCGTATTGTAGTCGACACTGCAAATCCAGTTGGCGCCGCTGATGTCCGCACTCGAATTGCCGTTGAGCCGCTTGTTGACACCGCCGACATAGAAGAATGTACCCTTGGCCGCACGGCCCGAGGTGAGGTTGAACTTGTAGGTAACGTAACTGCCCTGCACCCAGCCCTTGGCGTTGACCTTGTTGTTGCGGCAGGCGATAACGCAGTAGGGCGTCTGCGCAAAGTCGATCTCCTCGAGGGCCATGAACTGAATGTATTCGTTGTTCGTGTCGCTACCCTTGGCGTCGGCCAGCATGCCCGTAATGACGATGGCGCTGCGGAACTCCTTGGCCAAAGGCTCGACCGTCATAATGATGGGCGCCTCATCGCCGGAATCCAGGCGGAACGAATGGAAACAGTCGCTGGCCGTACCGGGGAAGTAGCTGAACGCAGCGCGGTACTCCCCCCGGGTGCTTCCCTTGAAATGGATGCAGCCGTTCTCGTCGGTGGTGTGCCGGTGGGAGTAGAGTTCTCCGTCGTCGCCGATGAAGTTGAGCGTGAGCGGCTCGTTGGCACGCGGGGCGTCGGTCTTGGCGTCCATCACCTGAAGCGTGCGCGGCAGGAACCAGGCGCCGTCGTTGTCGTCGTCGCTGCACGAACCTGCCAGCAGGCAGGCCGTGAGCAGCAACAGGATATTCTGGAATTTCATGGAATCGTCATTTACTTGTTATACTTGATAGATACGTGGCCCAGCCGGTTCGTGGCGTTGGGCACGACCGACGACTTGCCGTCGGTTCCGGTCAGGCTGGCGCAGCGCAGACGAATGCTGACCGACGCCTTGTCCTGCAAAGCGGCGGGCAGGGCGAAGTCGAAGACCTTGAAGCCGGGCATGTAATGAGGCAGCGCATTTTTCGAGTCGCACTGGCCGATGACGGTATAGCTGCCGCCCGGAACGGCCGTCCACGACGTACCGTCGGTCGAATATTCGACTACGAAATCGCGCGGTCCGGTAGCCAGCAGCGAATTGGTCTCGATCTGCAACGACAGTTGCGAACGGATTCCCGAGGTCGAGACGTTGCTGATAAGCCAGTAGGTGTCCGTATCCCACAGCGCCGAATACATACCGCCGCCCTTGACCGTATTGGCCGTACCCTGACCGTTCGAGTCGACATCGCCGCGCGGCTTGTTGCCGAAATAAATGCGGCCGCTGCCGGCGAGGAAGGCGTTGTAGAAACCGTCGGCATTGCTCTTGTAGAGCGAGGCGGACGCCGGACCGGTCGTCGGGGCGACGTGGGTCACGCCCTCCTTGAATCCGGCGGGTTTGACACAGGTCCACTCGACGAGCACCTTGCTGAAGCTGTTCTCGCGCGAAGGGTCGAGGGCGATCTCCGCCTGGGTGAGGTGACGGATCTGGAAAGCGCCCATCTCCCCGAAATTGGAGTTGTACTCACGGGTCAGGATGCCCGTGACGGTTCCCGAACCCATCGGCAGCGAATGACGGCGGTAATCCACGCCGAAATTGGTCAACATGTACAGATGGTCGCCGTTGATATCGCGCAGGCACGTGCCGTAGTACTTGGTGAGATTCTTGCCGTAGACATTGACGCCGCCGCCGGATACATAGTATTCGTCGTAGTTGACAAGACCGCCGTAAGGCATCGCGATCTCCACGTCGCGCAGCCGGACCAGCGAGAAAAGCATCTCGTCGGTCAGATCGCGGATGTAAACCTCGCGGGGCTGTACGGGCGAACCGGCCTCTTTCTGCATGATATGTTCGGCGGCGATACCCGTGAAAACTTTATAGGTGAACGTCCCTTCGGCAACCTCCTTCACGGTGCTGCCCAGCAGCCAGAGCCTTACGCGGTCGTTGCGGGCGACGCCCAGGTCGATCGTCGACTCGAAGAGCAGCGCACGGCCTTCGGCGTCCTGAATCGAATAACGCCGATTCGGGAAGTTGGCATTGCGTCCGTCGAGCACGATCTGCCCCGTGACGTAGACGTTTTCCTCCACGTCGCCGGTCCCGAGGGCTGCCGCAAAGGCGAAGTCCTTTTCCGTGGCGGCAGAGGGATTCATGCTGAAAGACTGGGTGATACGTACGGCCGCTTCGGTCGTGCGGCCGAACTCATCCTGATAGAGGAGCGAAATCACCGCGATGCGCCGTTCAGACGAGCCGTTCTCCCCGGCGTCGAATGCGAGTTTTCCGTCGGCGAGGGTCAGGTTTTCGATCCATGCCCCGCCTTCCTCGTCCCCGTAGCTGACCGAGAGGTCGATGCCCGAATCGACGGACGTTTCAACGGCGATTTCGTGATGTGCTGCCGTGGCGGAAATCGGCAGGGCTTCGGTTTCGAGACGGATATACGACTCGACGGGCATTTGCGAAAGGATGAACGAGTCGCTGGCGTCGCCCGAGAGCGTCGTGGCCGTAATGACGGCCGTACGCTTCTCGGTCATCGAGGTATTCTCCGAGTAGGTGATGATCACCGAGGCGCTTTTGGCGCCCTTCGTCAGGTTGAGTGTGAACCAGTCCGCGTCGCTGTGGAGTTTCCACGACGTGTCCGAACGCAGGATGAAAGAGGCGGTGCTGCTCTCGGGGCCGATGACGACCTCGGGCTTGTCGAAATGCAGCGTGGAGGTCTCGTCATCGTCCGAACAGCCGCAGAAGAGCGCCGCGGCGCTCAACACGACCGCAGTACGGGCGATAAACCGCTTGATGAAGTATGTGTTCATTGTTCAGTTTCTTTTAGGCATGGATATACGTTATTTGGCAAAGGACCACTCGATGACCACCGGAAAATGGTCCGAAGGGTACTTCTGCGAATACGAGGTGTTGACAATCGCCCACGACTGCACCTTCGTCCGGCCCTTGGTCACGAAAATATGGTCGATGCGCGAAGCCTTGGCCGGAGGTGTGGAGATATACTTGTAACCGTTGTAGGAGGGCCAGTCGGCGTTGACCTTATCGGTCGTACGGGCATAGCTGTCCACCAGCGTCCCGGAGGTAACGATCGTGTTGTAGACGTTGGTCTGCTGGTTCGAGTTGAAGTCACCGGTGCAGAAGGCCGGGGTCTTTCCGGCGATCTCCGCGACCTTCTCGATCAGCAGCTTGGCGCTCTCGGCCCGGGCAACGGTTCCGATATGGTCGAAATGCGAGTTGAAGAGGAAGAACTCCTTGCCCGTGGCCTTCACGCGGAAATGCGCCCAATTGCACATGCGCGGGGAATAGGAGTCGGAGAATTTCGTATTGGGAACGTTGGGCGTCTCCGAATACCAGAACGAACCGCTTTCGAGCACTTCGAATTTGTCGGTCTTGTAGAATATCGGATTGAAATGACGGCGCTCCACATTGTCTTCGCCCGTCACGCTCGTGCCGATCCAGGTGTATCCGGGAAGGGCGGCGGCCATATCCTCGATCTGGAACTTGTAGGGTTCCTGCGCACCGAAGATGTCGAAATCCTCGGCTTCGAGCAGCCGGCAGACGATCTCCTTGCGGTTCTCCCAGCGTCCGGCCTCCTCGTTGCGGTTGTCGTACTGGATGTTGTAGCTCGCCACGCGGATGGGTTCGAGCCATTCCAGCTGTGTGCCGCCGTTGCCGCCGCCGTCGTCGTCCGAACTGCACGAGAGGGCCGAGGAGCTGAACAGCAGAAGTCCGCAAAAAAGGGTCGATTTCAGAAGTCGGTTCGTAATATGGAAAGTATTCATGGTGTTTTGCTTTTATCAGTTTTTATATCGGAACGGGAACGGAGCGGGGTTGAAGAGCGGATCGGAACCCTGCAACAGCCACATCCGTGAATTGCGGTCGTCGCCCTTGTCCAGACGCTTGATCGCCTCGGAAACCTGCGCATTGTTGTTGTCGATCTCCGACTGCGGATAGCGGTAGCGCAGAGGCAGGTAGCCGTCGTTGTAAATCTGGTCGGTGTTGTGCGTCAGGTAGGCCGAGAAATCGGGATAGCCCGTACGGCGCAGTTCGAAATAGGCCTCGTTGCCGCCCTGCATGAAGAAATTGAGGTATTTTTCCGTGATGATCTTACCCAGTTTTTCGGTGTCGCTGCCCTTGAACTGCACCTTTTCGTGCCCCAGGTAGGCCCGGGTGTCGGCAGAACTCACCCCCAGGAACTCATGCGCAGCGCGGATGCCGTTCAGGTAATGGGTCTCCGGATCGTCGTCGGTCCAGCCCCGCAGGGCGGCTTCGGCGAGGATGAATTCCTGCTCGGGATAGCCGATGTTCATGGCCGAAGGACCGACCGGCTCCAGATACCATTTCGACTTCAGGCGCGACTGCGACCCGTCTTCCATGTCGGTATTGTTGTTGTCGCCCGTAGCGCCGGGATTGGGAATGACGCCCTTGTAATTCGCAAGGTCCGTGGGATCGGCATTCTTGCCGTCCAGCTTGATCATCATTTCGGCCAGTTTCGGCAGGCGCATGTCCCCGCGCTCCCGCATCCAGTCGACGACGAACTTGGAGATCCGGTACGACGAAACGAAATTGTTGTCGTTGTAATACTTGTAATTCTCCATATTGCCCTTTTCGTCGCGGATGGCGCTGTCGGACAACGCCCCCATGATCGGGTTGCCCTCCGGATCGCCGACGATGCCGGCGAACAGTTCGCCGACACGCTCCCCGGCGATGGTCTGCTTCATCGAGCAGTTGATCAGGATGCGCAGGCGGTAAAGATTGATCAGCTGACGCCACTTGCGAATGTCGCCGCCGAAGATCACATCGCCGTCGATTTTGGTATTGTCGTAGTCCCCCAGGGCCTCGTTGGCCGCTGCAAGCTCCCGCAGCAGCCCGGCCACGATCTCCTCCTGGGGATCGTATTTGGGAGAAAAGTTCGGGTCGTCGAAGCGTCCCTGCGCAGCCTCGGTGTAAGGCACGTCGCCGAACAGTCGGGTGGTGTCGAAAATCCAGCTGGCACGGAAGTATGCCGCAAGGTGGATATAACGGGGATCGTTGAGGCGTTCGGCTTCGCGGATCATGTCGTAGCACCAGGTCACACGGCGGTATTCGCTGATGAAATTGCGGCGCTGGAAGTTGAAATGGCCGCCGCCACCGCGCTGATCCCACTGCCAGGCCAGCCGGTAGGGCTGCACACCGTAGTATTCGATGCCGAAAGTCGTGATGCAGAGCTGTGTGAGGATGGTTTTCGGATGCACCTGCGTCGGCTTGTTCACGTCCTGGCTCACCTCGTCCATGGTCAGGTCGCAGGAAACGAACACCAACGGCAGGACGAAAAATATCGAGAGAAAGCGTTTCATATTCATATCCGTATTAGAGTTTGAGGGTAAGATTGAAGCCGATCATGCGTTCGGTCGGATAGGAGAAATTCTTGTAAGCCGCATCGGGGTCTTCGTTGTCGAGCTTCTTCCAGATGAGCAGGTTGGTGCCGATAACGGAGAGTTCGAGTCCCTTGAAAATCCGGCTGCCGGAGAGCAAATCCGAAAAATCGTAGCCGACGGACATCGTGCGGAGTTTGATGAAATCACCCTTGAAAAGGTTGTAACCCATCGTGTAGGGACCGTTGAGCTTACCCATGTAGCCGATCCAGCTTTTGAAATAGACGGGCGTAGTCGAAGGGGCGTAGCCGCGCGTATCGTAGAGCACATTGCCGTGATCGTCATACTCGATGTCGCCGTCGACCACCACCACGGCGTTCGAAGGGATGTACGACGGAGTTTTCGTCCAGTCCAGCTCCCGCTCGGGAGCGGCCGTGAGCTTGTGGGTTCCGGCTTCGATCATACGGGCGTTGAGGTCTGAACGGATGACACCGCCGACACGGCCCGCGATGTCGAACGACAGGCTCCAGTTGCGGTAACGCAGCGTCGACGAGATGCCGAACTCCCAATCGGCGCCGGCATAGCCGATCACACGCTTGAAGGGGTCTTCGATGGGACGCCCGTTGTTCTCGAAAACGATGAAATTGCCCTGCGGATCACGCTGCCAGACACTCTCGTAGAGCGCATCGGCACGGTCGCCCACCTTGAGGTTGTTGTAGTTATAGGCCCCGTTGTAAATCTTGTCGAGGTACTTACGGGTCTGGAACCAGTTGAAGCTGATGTCCCATTTCCAATCCTTGGTTTTGATCGGCGTGGCCCCGACCATCAGTTCGTATCCTTCGCGGCGGTAGTCGTTGCCGTTGGTGAGCATCTCCTCGTAGCCGCTCGACTGGTTGATGTCGACCTTCTGGATCTGGCCCTCGTCGTAGGTGCGGTAATAGCTGAAGTCGAAACGCAGGCGGCTGCCGAAAAAGCGCAGGTCCGTGCCGACCTCGAACGAACTCGTGAAATAGGGTTTGATATTGGGATCGATGATCGTGGTCGGAGGCGTGAACGCGGCATTGCCGTCCCAGTAGGTATTGAACGAATAGGTGTCCTGCAACATGTAGACGGTCGACTGGTCGAACCCGACCTTGGCCCACGAGGCGCGGACTTTCCAGAAGGAAACAGCCTTCGGAAGCTTGACCGCCTCGGTGATCAGTGCGCTGAACGCCACCGACGGATAGAAAAAGGAGCGGTTGTTCTTGTTGAGCGTCGACGACCAGTCGTTGCGGCCGGTGAACGAAAGGTAGAATGCATCGCGGTAACCCAGCGTGACGGACCCGTAAGCGCCGGCCATGCGGCGGCGTTCGATCTTCGAAGTGGTCGACGGGGTGTTCTGCGAGTTGGAAAGGTTGTAGAGATCGGGCTGCTGGAGTCCGCCCTCGGTCGTCGAAAAGAGGTAATTGCGCTGGTAGTTGAAGAGCGAAACACCCAGCATGGCGTCGAGGTCGAACTCCCCGAACCGTTTCTTGTACGAGAGCATGGCGTCGAGGTTGACGTCGACGCGGCGGTCGCTGCCGACCGAATAGAGACCGCGGTCGTTGCCCACCCAGGCGTAAGGTTTGCACTCCTCCTGGTTCTGGTGTTTGGAGTCGGTGGCGGCCTTGACCATGAAATTGAGGTCGTCGGTGATGTCGTAGTCCAGCGACGCCGAAGCGATCAGCTCGGGTTCGCTGTAAGGACGCGTGTACTCCTCGGCCACAAACCAGGGATTGTTGAACCACACGTGGTTCCAGTTACGCTGGGCGTAGCCTTCCTGCCCCTCCTCCCAGTAATTGCGCAGATCGCGGATGTCGTTGTTGGCGCCCATATACACCAGAATGTTGTAATACGGATGCGAATTGCCGTAACCGGACCAGGGACGGTTTTTGGAATAGGTATAGTTGTAGATCATGCTGGCATTGATATGCAGCTTCCTGGTGATGTTGTAGTTGGCCGCCATATTGACGCCGAAGCGCTTGAGATCGGTGTTGGGAGTCTGCCCCCGGCGGTAGAGCTGGTTGAGGCTGATGCGGAACGACCCCTCCTTGAATTTATGGGAGATGCTGACGTTGTTGCTCGTGGTGAGGCCCTGTTGCAGAAAATTGCGGAAATTGTCCTTGTGGGAGACGAAAGGCGTCGGAATCCGCTTCCCCGTCTTGGGGTCGATCGGGCTGTTGTACTGTACGGTCTCGAAATAACCGCTCGGCGTGGTGGGGTCTTTCTGGTCGAGTTTCGGGCCCCAGGTCCACAGACCGTCGTATACGCCGCCGCCCTTGCCGTCGAGGTAGGAATACTGGCCGAAATCGCCCGTACCGTAGATGCTCTGCTGCTCGGGCAGGGTGAGGTACCCGGCGGTGAACATCGTCGAGGAGTTGAGCGTGATCTCGGTCTTCTCGCCGATGTCGTCGCCTGTCTTGGTAGTAATCAGGATCGCACCGTTGGCGCCGCGCGAACCGTAAAGCACGGCCGCCTGCGGACCTTTCAGGACCGTGATCGATTCGATGTCGTCCGACGAAACGCCGCGGTAATAGGTCACGGGCGTTCCGTTGATGACGTAGATCGGGGTCTCGCCACGCAGCTTGATCGGAGGATCTTCCAGAATGCCGGCGCGGGTATTGACCGTAAGTCCGGCAACCTTGCCGTTCAGGGCGTTGATCGGATTATCGGTCTTCACCTTGTCGAAAGCGTCGGAGTTGACCTGCTGGAGCGAATATCCCAGGCTCTTCTCGGCTTTCTTGATGCCGAGGGCCGTGACCACGACCGTTTCCAGCGAAATGTCCGACGGTTCGAGACGGATGTCCACACGGGTCTGCACGCCGACATGCGTCCGCTGGGTCTTGTAGCCGATATAACTGAACGAGACGGACGCCCCGACCGGGACGCTGATGCGGTAGTTGCCGTCGGCATCGGTGACGCATCCGTTGGTGGTTCCCTCCTGGATGACCGTGACGCCGACGAACGGCATGCCCTTTTCATCGGTAACACGCCCCGTCAGGGCCACCGGCCGGGAATCGGTGCGGGGGGGGGTTCCGGCAGACCGCGCTGCGGACTGTCCGATGATGACATGGCGGCCCTTGACGGTATAGGTCAGCGAAGTGCGCGCCAATGCCAGATCCATCACCTCCTGGATCGAGGCGTCGGCGACCTTCACCGAAACACGGATGTCCGCCACATCCTGGTCCTTGTAATTGAACAGATAGTCGCTGGAGGCTTCTACCTGACGGAAAAGCTGCACGAGCGTCACCTCCTGTCGGGTATCCACGGTGATTTTCCGTTCCTGGGCGTGAACGACCGTCGTGCCCAGCAACAGCATGCACACGACCGCACGGCGCAGGACGGTGCGCAAGCAGCGTGTCTTCTGAAAAAATGCGTTGGTAAAGTTTGGTTTCATTGTTTCCGGGTTGGAAGTTTAAAGGTATTGGTACGTTGCCGCGATCGGGGCATCGGACCGAAGCAGAACGGCATCCGTTCGGGCGGAAGCCGCAAAAATCGGAAAGGCGAAGACAGGGATCTTGTCAGTTCATAGGCATCGGAAAATTTAGGAGTTCGGTATTATCGGGTTGGATTTTCAGCGTTTGGTAACGAAATAGACATTGTCGAGTTTGCTCCACTCCATGCCGGTCTGGCGGCTCACGATGTCGAGCGCCTGCTCGACGGACAGCCGTGTTTCGAGCGCACCTGAAAAGCGGGTCCGGCCGACGTCTCCCGCATCGGTGATGATGCGGACGTCGTAACGCGCGGAGAGTTGTTCGAGGACCTCCTCCAGAGTGAGCGATTTGTAGCGGAACAGATTGTCCTTCCAGGCGGTCGTGATCTCGGGATCGAATTCGCTGACGGTGATTTCGCCGCTCCCGACATGATAAACGGCCCGGCGCGAAGGCGTCAACCGCAGATTCTGATTTCCGGCGCGGAACGCGACCGACCCTTCGACCAGCGAAGCGCTGACAATGCCCTCTTCAGTCCGGTTGCTGGCATCGAAAGTCGTGCCCAGCACGGAGACCTGCACATCGCCCATCTCGACAACGAATCGTTTGTCCGGCATCTTCTCGACTTCGAAAAAGCCCTTGCCGACAAGCCGCACGTTCCGCTCGTCCCTGCCGAAATCACCGTCGTACTCCAGACGACTCTCCTTATCGAGGGTAATGCGGCTGCCATCGGGCAGCTCGAACGACGAAATGCTGCTGCCCGTGATGAAGGCAAACCTTTCGGCAGCACGGGGACCGGACAGCACCCATCCGCAGAACAGTCCCACGGCCAGCATGGCGGCCATCGACGCATAACGCCCCATACGAGTGGCGAGCAGGCGCAGCATGCCGCTCCTGCGCGATTCGGAGCCGGCAGCGATCCGCCGCTGCAATTTCCGGAACTCCCGCTCCGGGTCAATGCTGCGGGTCGTCGTCACGCGGGCGTTCCAATAGCTCCTGATCCGAGCGTATTCCTCTTCATGCGCGGGATCGGCGGCCCGCCAGGCGGCGAGGGCTTCGCGTTCACCGGCCGGGCAAACCTCCGTGAGATCACGGACAAGCCGGGCGTTGAGTTCCTTTTCCGAAAGGGTGCGTATGTCTGTTTTTGATTTCATGTCTTATGGATTAAGTACCGGAAACGGCGGAATGTTCTTAACGGATCAGCAAATATTTTTCTTGCGCAGAGCCTCGCGGATCTTCTGCACGGCATGGCCCAGGTGCACTTCAAGGGTTTTGACGGAGATATAGAGCGTCTCGGCCGCTTCGCGGTGCGACATCCGGTCCTCGCGCACCAGTTTGAAGGCCAGCTTGCATTTGGGCGGCAGCGACTCGATGGCACGGTTTATCTCGCGGACGGTCTCGGCGGAAATGCAGTCGTCCTCGGGAGTCGTGCTGGTGCGGGCGAAAAGGTCCAGCGGCATTTCGTCCAGATTGACGGTGGGCAGATTGCGTTTCCGGAGATAATTCAATGCCTTGAATTTGGCGATCCGGTAGATATAAGCATTGAAATTCCGGATTTCGGGAAGTTCAAGACGGTTCTCCCAGACCGCGAAGAACACGTCGGAAGTCAGTTCCATAACAGCCCCGTCATAGCGGACATACAATCCGATATAACGGGCTATCCGCTTGTAATAAAGCATATAAAGTTCCTGCAAAGCCTCCTGGGAAGCATTGCAGGCCAGGTCGTCGAGGATGTAACGTATGTCGGTCGGGTCCATGCTTTCTATTGATTAAGTACCCTAAAATCGCAAAAGTTCTTAATCGGAGAGGTGTTTTTATGCGAATAACGGGAAGCAATCCGGAAAAACCGCCCTGCTGACAGGGTTTCGGGAGAAGAATGCGAACGCAGTCCGGCCCGGAGGAGCATATGTTCCATCCGGGCCGGACAAACGAAAGAGGCAAGCCCCTGAAATCAATAACGGTAGTGCTCGGCCTTGTAGGGACCGTCCTCCGGAACGCCGATGTAGTCGGCCTGACGCCGGGTCAGGCGGGTCAGTTCGACGCCGAGGTTGTCCAGGTGCAGGCGCGCCACCTCCTCGTCGAGGCGCTTCGGCAGGCGGTAGACGCCGACCGCGTGCTCCTTCTGCCACAGCTCCATCTGCGCGAGGCATTGGTTGGTGAAGGAGTTCGACATCACGAACGAAGGATGGCCCGTGGCGCAGCCGAGGTTCACCAGACGGCCTTCGGCCAGAATGAAGATCGAATGGCCGTCGGGGAAAGTGAACTTGTCGACCTGCGGCTTGATGTTCAACTTCACGGCCCCGGACGTTTCGAGGCGCGCCATCTGGATTTCGTTGTCGAAATGGCCGATGTTGCAGACGATGGCCTGGTCGCGCATCCGCTCCATGTGCTCCAGCGTGATGATGTCGCAGTTGCCCGTGCAGGTGACATAGATGTTGCCCTCGGCGAGCGCACTCTCGACGGTCTTCACCTCGAAGCCCTCCAGACCACCTTGCCGGCGATCATCACGTCCGTGGCGCGCTTGATGCCGTCGGCCAGCGACTCGCGGCAGCCGTAGAGGTTGTCGAACTTCGACTTGGTGCACGAATCGTTGACGTTGATGGCCGGAACCAGGAGTTCGCCGGCCTCCTGCATCTGGTAGAGGCGGTGTACGCCCGTGGTGGTCTCCTCGCTCACGCCCTTCCATTCGGCGACCGTGCGGTGCCATTTTTCGGGGTCCTCGGCCAAAATGCTTTTCAGCGTGCCGAGGATCACCTCCTCTTCGTAGGACGAAGGTTCGTAATCGAGCGTCGAGGCGTCGTTCTCGGCCTTGTAACCCTTGTGGATCAGCAGCGTGGCGTCGCCGCCGTCGTCGACGATCAGCTGCGGGCCTTTGCCGCCGGGAAACGAAAGGGCCATGGCGGTGCACCACCAGTATTCGGGCAGCGTCTCGCCCTTCCACGCGAAGACAGGGACGCCTGCGGCGGCAATCGCGGCGGCCGCATGGTCCTGCGTCGAGAAGATGTTGCACGAGCACCAGCGCACGTCGGCGCCCAGCTCCACGAGAGTCTCGATCAGAACGGCCGTCTGGATGGTCATGTGCAGCGAACCCATCACGCGTACGCCTTTCAGCGGCTTTTCGGGTCCGTATTTGCGGCGCACGGCCATCAGGCCGGGCATTTCATGCTCGGAAATCTCGATCTCCTTGCGGCCCCATTCGGCCAGCGACATGTCGGCAACCTTATAGGGAAGAGTGTTGTCAATATACATAGCAGTATGTTTTTAAGTTATCGCATCGTTCGTCCGTATCTGCCCGGTTGAGACCCGCGGCGTACCGCCGCGTTTACAAGTCTGCCCCCACCCCAAACCCCTCCCTCGGGAGGGGCGTGTCGCAACGCAACCGGGTTTTTGACCAAAATACGGACACATTATTTCAATCCTAAAATATATTCCTTGTCCCTGGCAATCTGCCCGCGCAGTTCCTCCACCGAAGCGAACCGGCGTTCGTCGCGGATCTTTTCGAGCAGTTCGACCCGCAGCCAACGGCCGTAAAGTTCGCCGCGGAAGTCGAAAATATGCGTCTCCAAACGCCGCTCGACACCCCCGACCGAAGGGTTGCGGCCCAGGTTCGACATGGCGTCATAGACTTTCCCGCCGACCTCCGCACGCGAACGGTAGACCCCGTCGGCAGCGGCGACGTCCTCCGGAACAGCCAGATTGGCCGTCGGAAAACCCAACTCACGTCCGAGTCGGCGTCCGTGCTCCACAACGCCTTCGATCAGAACCCGTTCCATCAGATTTTTTCGGTCAGTTTACGCACCAGCCGGAACTGCGAGAAGAACTCCTTGGCAAAGACACGCAGTACCGTATAGGAAGGTATCGCCAGCAGCATGCCCAGGATTCCGGCCAGCGACCCGGCAATGAGAATCACCAGGAAGATTTCGAGCGGATGCGCCTTCACTCGTTCGGAATAGAGCGTCGGCTGGAGGATGAAATCGTCCATACCCTTGAGGATCAGCAGCGACCCGGCGATCACGAAAGCCGTATGCCCCACGCTCATGCCCCCGATCGGCGAGACGATGCCCACGAAGACCGAGACCACGCCGCCGATCAGCGGCCCGGCGTAAGGCACGACGTTCATCACACCCATGATAAGGCCGATGAACCCCGCGTCGGCGGCCTTCATCCCGAAAGCCATCATCACCAGCGTCACGGCGATCGTGAGCAGCAGGCTTTCCGAAAGGATACCCGTAAAGTAGCGCGCCAGCAGGACCGTCACCGAATCCAGCGCACGGGTGATGTTGCCGTGATAATGTTCCGGGAAAACGGAGGTGACCATCGCGTAGAACAGGCCCTCCTCCTTGAGGAAGAAGAAGGTGATGAACGAAACGGAGAAAATGGCGATCACCGACGAAAGCACGAGGTTGATGACCGACGAGAAAATCGTGTTGAGCGAATTGATGTCGATGATCTGCCGGAGGGCGGCCGTCAGTTCGTCGGAGAGCGAGAAAGTGCTCTCGGGCAGGGAGAAAAGCGCCTGCAAATCGTGCTGCATCCGGGCGATCGGCTCGCCGATGCTCCCCACGACCGCCGCGAAGTCGACGTGCGCGAACTGGTTTATCTTGTTGAAGACCAGCGGCACGAACAACGAACACAGCGTAGCCAGGACGACCCAGATCACCACGAGGGTCGCCAGCGCGGCCAGCCAGCGGGGAACCTGCCAGCCCTTGAAGTGAAGCCCCGAAAGAAACTTCACGAGCGGATTGCCCATGACGGCCAGCACGGCCGAAACGAGGATGTAGACGACGATCGAGGAGAAATACCAGACCAGAAAGAGCACGGCCGCGGCAACCGCCGCGCCCGCGATGAACCGCAGGAAGGTCTGGGGCGTCGCCTTCATGGCGTTATTCGTTTTCGAGGTTCTTGCGCAGCCGGGCGATCGGAGTCTGCGAACCCACCGTGGGATCGCCGATCTCCACCAGCAGTTCGCTGTCCTTGGGGACGAGCACGTCGACGCGCGAGCCGAACTTGATGAATCCGCAGACGCTGTTCTGCTCGACCTGATGACCGACGGTCATATACGAGATGATGCGCCGGGCGATCAGTCCCGCGATCTGGCGGAAGAGCACCTTTTGGCCCGAGGGCATCCGCACCACGGTCGTCGTGCGTTCGTTCTCGGTCGAGGATTTGGGGTGCCAGGCCACCAGGAAACGCCCCGGATGGTATTTGAAATACTCCACCTCGCCGCCCACGGGAACCCAGTTCATGTGGACGTTCGTAATGGACATGAAGATCGAAATCTGCAACATCTCCTCCTTGAGGTACTCGTCCTCGGAGACGACCTCCGTCACGACCACGCGGCCGTCGCAGGGAGCGAAGACCAGATCGGCGTCGTGGATGCGCACCCGGCGGGGTTCGCGGAAGAAGGCTACGATGAAGAACCAGAACAGCAGCAGCACGAGGGTGCTGAACCACAGCAGCGAAACGTTCGCATCGTGGACCAGTAAATGGTAAAACAGCCACCACAGAAGCAGGCAGACAGCGCCCGAGATGCCGATGATTTTGTATCCTTCCTTATTGATTCTCATAACACGGTTAAGTTTGCAGTTACATCACAAAAAGCATATAGACGAAGACGAACGGCGCCGAAAGCAGCATGGCGTCGAAGCGGTCCAGCACTCCGCCGTGACCGGGAATCAGCGTTCCCGAATCCTTGACCCCGGCGGCGCGCTTGAACATCGACTCCACTAGGTCGCCCAGAACCCCCGTAGCGGCCGCGACGAGCGCCAGCCCGGCCCACACCCAACAGCTGCCGTCCATCACGCGGGCGGCGACGAGTCCCAGGACAACGGCCCCGGCGATGCCGCCGAAGAACCCTTCCCACGACTTCTTGGGCGAAAGGCGTTCGCACAGGCGGTGCCTGCCGACGGACATGCCCACCAGATAGGCGAAAACGTCGTTGGCCCAGATGATGAAAACGTAGAAAATCATCATCCAGGGACTCCACGTCTCGCTGCCGATGATCGGAATGTAACACATCAGCGAGAACGGCAGCGCCACGTAGACGACGCCCATGAAAGTGATGCCGATATTGGCGGCGGGATTCTCCCGACGGCGGTAAAGTTCGCAGATGAACATGGCGGGCAGCAGCAACAGCAGAAGGGCCATTCCGCAGGCGAAAGCCTGCCGGGCGCTGCCGAGTATCTGGATGTCGTCCGACACGAATGCGAAATTCAGGGCGAAAAGCACGAGTCCCGCAGCCAGTCCGACGATCCGCTGGGGATTGCTGCCCTGCTCCTCGGCCAGGGAATAGAACTCCGTCATGCCGACGACCAGCAACGCCGCCAGCAGCAGGCCGAAACTCCATTGCGACCATGCGATAGCCCCCAGCATCACCCCGGCGAGGACGGCCCCGCTCACAGTGCGCACCCAGAGGTTCTTCATTTTTTCACTCATTGTTTTTTAAGGGTGTAGTTGGGTTTCAACGGGGTCATTCGGTTTCGGGCGCGGCAACGGCCGGAGCTACGGGAGCCGGTTCGGCCGTTTCGGACTTATCCGATTTGACCGAAGGATCGGCGACCGCGGCGGCCTGCTTGCCGGCCTGCGGCTCCTCTCCGGCGGGTTTGCCGCCCTCGGCCCTGGCTTTCGCCTCGGCCTCCCGGCGTTCGCGTTCGATGTCTTTCTTACGCTTGCCGAAGATGCGCTCGACATCCTCGGTGAAGACCACCTCGCGCGTCAGCAGCAGTTCGGCCAGCTCTTTCAGGCCGTCGGCATGTTCGCGGAGCACCTTCTCGGCCATCTTGTAGGCCTTCTCGATCACCTGCTTGGCCTCGGCGTCGATCTGCTGGGCCGTCAGTTCCGAATAGGGCTTCGTGAAGGCCATGTCGCTCTGGCCCGTGGAGTCGTAGAAGGAGAGCGTGCCGACGTTCTCGCTCATGCCGTAGTAGGCCACCATGGCATAAGCCTGCTTGGTGACGCGCTCCAGATCGTTGAGCGCCCCGGTCGAAATCTCGCCGAAGGTCAGCTGCTCGGAAACGCGGCCTCCGAGCGTAGCGGCCAGTTCGTCCATCATCTGCTCGCGCGTGGTGATCTGACGCTCCTCGGGCAGATACCAGGCGGCGCCCAGCGCCTTGCCGCGCGGGATGATCGTCACCTTGATCAGCGGGCTGGCATGCTCCAGAATCCAGCTCACCGTGGCGTGTCCCGCCTCGTGGAAGGCGATCACGCGCTTCTCCTCGTCGGTGATGATCTTGTTCTTGCGCTCCAGGCCGCCCACGATGCGGTCGATGGCGGCGAGGAAGTCCTCTTTCGAAATGAATTTCTTGTTGTGGCGCGCGGCGATCAGCGCGGCCTCGTTGCAGACGTTGGCGATGTCGGCGCCCGAGAAACCGGGGGTCTGGCGCGCCAGGAACGAACGGTCCAGCTGCGGATCGAGCTTCAGCGGACGCAGGTGGACGTTGAAAATCTCCTCGCGCTCCTTCACGTCGGGAAGTCCCACCTCGATCTGGCGGTCGAAACGCCCGGCGCGCATCAGCGCCTTGTCGAGGATGTCGGCCCGGTTGGTGGCGGCCAAAACGATGACGCCCGTATTGGTCTGGAAGCCGTCCATCTCCGTCAGAAGCTGGTTCAGCGTATTTTCGCGCTCGTCGTTGCCCGAGAATCCGGCGTTCTTGCCGCGGGCGCGGCCGATGGCGTCGATCTCGTCGATGAAGACGATGCAGGGAGCCTTCTGCTTGGCCTGCTCGAACAGGTCGCGGACACGCGAGGCGCCCACGCCGACGAACATCTCGACGAAATCGGAACCCGAAATCGAGAGGAACGGCACGTTGGCCTCCCCTGCGACGGCCTTGGCCAGCAGGGTCTTGCCCGTTCCCGGAGGGCCTACGAGCAGCGCGCCCTTCGGAATCTTGGCGCCCAGCTCCTTGTATTTGTCGGCCTTCTTGAGGAAATCGACGATCTCCATGATCTCGACCTTCGCCTCCTCCAGGCCGGCCACATCCTTGAACGTCACGCGCTTGGAGTTGTCCTTGTCGAAGACCTGCGCCTTGGCTTTGCCGACGTTCATAATGCCACCGCCGCCTCCGGCGCCCGCGCCGCGCGACATGGAGCGCATGATGAAGAACCACGCTCCGATGATCACCACCCACGGCAGCAGGTTGATCAGAATCGAGGTCCAGTCGTTGGCCTTGTTTTCATAGATCACCGGAACGGTCTGCCCCGACTTCTCCTCGGCGGCCTTCAAATCCTCGCGAAACGAATCTACCGAACCGATGGTGAAAGTCAGCTGCACGCCCGACTCGGGCAGGCGGCGGAAACGCTTGTCCACCGAGTCGTTACGGTACTTCTCGCCGGCCTCCTTTTTCAGGAACACCTGCGCCTGGTCGCGGTTCACGACCTGGATCTTCTCCACGTCGCCCTTCTCAACCATCTCCTGCACGGTGGTCCAGTCGCTGGGCAGCGGCGCTTCATTGCTGCCGTCGAACAGATACCAGCCGATGATGAACAAACCGATCAGGCCGTAGATCCACAGCATCGAAGGCCGCGGCATGTTCATATTCATTTTATTGTTGTTCTTGCTTTTCTGTGCCATAATCCGGATTACTCTTCGTATTCATATTTCACCAGCGGTGCGTCGGCCCACAGCTCCTCGAGCTTGTAGAAGCTCCGAAGCTCGGTCTGGAAAATGTGCACCACGACGTCCACATAGTCCATGGCGACCCACACGCCGTTCTGCTGGCCTTCGATGCGCCACACCTTCTCGCCCAATTTCTCGAACACCTTCTCCTCGATTTCGGCGGCTATGGCGCACACCTGCGTCGTGGAATCGGCGTTGCAGACCACGAAATGCGAACAGATCGCTCCATCGAATCCCGAGAGGTCCAACGATACAATATTCTTACCTTTTTTATCTTCAATCGCGCTGACGATCGTTTCGATCAGTTTATCCATAAATGTTCAATAGGTATCTATAACCTTGCAAAGGTATGAAAAGAGAATGAGATTTGAAAGCAACGCGGTAAAAATCGCGCCGCAAGCGGGCATATTGTTCCGGAAGCGATTCATTATTTCGCCCTTTTTGTCGCCGGATTCGTTTTTTATCCCTACTTTTGGAGATACTCCAACTAACCCAAGTTCAATTTATGCGAAAAATCTTCATGTTCTGTCTGACCGGCGCACTCGCACTGGCCACGACGTCCTGCAAGGACGAAAAAGTAACCACCATGCAGACGATCACCGTCAATGGTCAGATCTGCGAGGTCAAAAGCGCTTTCTATGTGGAAGAAAAAGCCGACGAGCAATGGGAAACCTCATACGACCTCATTCTATTCAGAGAGTATTTTTCGACATTACCGTTTACAATGTCCGACTACGGTGTCGATATAGAAGTTTCTGAATCCCTGATAGGCAAAACTATCGACCTCACAGAACCCGTTACCCAAACCGGGCCTCTCAGACCATACCTCTCCGTCGGAGCAATCGGTGAAACAGAGTTCGACATCGTACACTCGTTTGAAAGAATTACGGTAAGCAATGGAGACGACATCTCTTCGGCAACAGTCTCCTACGGAATGCTCACTGTCACCAGAGACGGGGATAATTTCTCCGTCAAACTCTCCGTCAAACTTTCCGACGGCAAATCAATCTTCGCCGACTGGACGGGAAAAGCGACCAAAGTAACGATTCCGGAATAACCGACCGGATAATCGACATGCGCCCGGCCTGCGTTTTGCAGGCCGGGCGCATTCTTTCAGAGAGCGGAAGCTATGCCTTCGCACCCGGAACATTGGCCAGAATGGTCTCGGTCAAGGCCCGGATGATCGAGTTCTTGACGTAGGTGCGGCGCACGGCGACGGCGATCTTGCGCGAGGTAGCCCCTTTCGAAAGGGTTTTCAGCCGGTCGCGGCGGTCCGAGGGGATGTATTCGACGGCCATTTCGGGAATGATCGTCAGACACGACGTGCAGTCGACGATCCGCATGAGCGTATCCAGCGAACCCGATTCGAACGAATAGTGCGACGGCATCGAACGCCGGGCCTGGCAGAGTTCGATGATCTGGTCGCGCATGCAGTTGCCGGGGCTCAAGATCACCAGGTCCTTGAGGTCGATCTCCTCGATACGGATATTCTGCCGCTCATAGAGCGGATTTTCGGGCGACACGTAAGCGTAGAAGCGGTCGTTGAAAAGCTCCTGCTCGAGGATGCCCTCGCCGCAGGTGCCGCTGGCGACCAGCGCCGCGTCGATACGGTCGCGCTTGAGCGCCTCGACGATGTCCGAAGTGATCATCTCGGATATTTCCAGCTCGACCTTCGGGTAGTCGCGCACGAAGGCCGGAATGAATTTGTGCAGCAGGTAGGGCGCGATGGTCGGGATGACGCCCAGCCGCAGTTTGCCCGCGGTTTCGCCCTTGAGCTCCGAAACGGCCTCCTTGATGTAATTGTACGCCTTGATCGTCTCGCGCGCCTGTTCCAGCACCACCTCGCCCGCCTCGGTGGGAATGACGGGCTTTTTCGAACGGTCCAGAAGCACCACGCCAAGCTCCTCTTCAAGCGCCTTAACCTGCATGCTCAAAGAAGGTTGCGTCACAAAACAGTGTTCGGCCGCAAGCGAGAAACTCCCGCAGTTGGCCACGGCCAGCAGATATTCGAGTTGGATGATTGTCATAACAGGCGTCTATTTGAGAAAGCGAAGATATAAAAAAAATCTATATCGGACAACTTTTTCGCATTGCCGCATAGTTTTTCGTATCTTCGCCTGCAAAATGTACTTTCTCTAAAAATATGGCAAAAATCATCCTTACCGGCGACCGTCCCACGGGCCGGCTCCACCTGGGCCACTTCGTGGGTTCGCTCCGCCGCCGCGTCGAGCTGCAGAACTCGGGCGAGTTCGACGAAATATTCATTATGATCGCCGATGCGCAGGCGCTCACCGACAATGCCGACAACCCGGAAAAGGTGCGTCAGAATATCATCGAAGTGGCGCTGGACTACCTCTCGGTGGGTCTCGACCCCGCGAAATCGACGCTCTTCATCCAGTCGCAGGTGGCGGAACTGTGCGAACTGGCGTTCTACTACATGAACCTGGTCACCGTGCAGCGTTTGCAGCGCAACCCGACCGTGAAGGCCGAGATCGCCCTGCGCGGATTCGCCGAGGGCGCCGCCGAAGGCGACACGACCCAGCGTCAGGGCATTCCCGTCGGATTCTTCACCTACCCCATCAGCCAGGCGTCGGACATCACGGCCTTCAGGGCCACGACCGTGCCCGTGGGCGAGGACCAGGAGCCGATGATCGAGCAGACGCGCGAAATCGTCCACAAATTCAACGCGGTGTACGGCGAAACGCTCGTCGAGCCGGAAATCCTGCTGCCCGAGAACGCGGCCTGCATGCGCCTGCCGGGAACCGACGGCAAGGCCAAGATGTCCAAGTCGCTGAATAACTGCATCTACCTGTCGGACACGGCCGAGGAGGTCAAAAAGAAGGTGATGGGCATGTACACCGACCCCGACCACCTGCGCGTGGAGGACCCGGGCAAGGTCGAAGGCAACACGGTGTTCACCTACCTCGACGCTTTCAGTCGCCCCGAGCATTTTTCGAGATATTTGCCCGAATACGCTTCGCTCGACGAGCTGAAGGCCCACTACCGCCGGGGCGGGCTGGGCGACGTGAAGGTGAAACGCCTGCTGATCGCCATTCTCAACGAGATGCTCGACCCGATCCGCGAACGCCGCCGCCACTACGAGACGCGCATCGGCGAGGTGTACGACATCCTCCGCGAAGGCTCGGCCAAGGCCCGCGCAGCAGCCGCCGAAACCCTGGCGGACGTCCGTGCGGCCATGAAAATCAACTATTTCGACGACCGCGAGCTGATCGACGGCCAGACCGAGCATTTCAAGTTGAAAACGGAAAATTAAAAATTGAAAATCAAAGGCATTTGACTTGCACATCGGGCATCGTACAGGATGAAATCAAACCGCCCGGTCTCGGTCAATCGCAATGTTTCACTTTTAACTTTTAACTTTTTATGTCCTTCCGCGCCGACCGCATCTACCTCGAGTTTCTCCGGCTGACCCGGAGACTCTCCAACCAGCAGATTATGATGCTGCTGGCCGTGGTGGTCGGTGTGCTCGCAGGGCTGGGAACCTACCTGTTCGAAATGCTGCTGCACGGCATCAAGAGCGGGCTGATACGCTGGTTCCCGGTGGACAGCGCACATATCCTCTTCCTGATCTACCCCGCCGTGGGCATCATCTTGGCGACGCTGTTCGTCAAATACATCGTCCGCGACAACATCTCCGAAGGCGTGACGCGCGTCCTCTACGCCATGTCGCGCCGCAATTCGCGCATCGCCCGGCACAACTGCTGGACCTCGATCGTGGGCGGTGCGACGACCATCGGATTCGGCGGTTCGGTGGGACCCGAGGCCCCGATCGTGCTCACGGGAGCGGCCATCGGCTCGAACATCGGACGGCTGGCGCGCCTCAACTACAAACACACGACGCTGCTGCTGTGCTGCGGCGCGGGCGCCGCCCTCGCGGCGATCTTCAAAGCCCCGATCACGGGCGTGGTCTTCGTGCTGGAAATCCTGATGCTCGACATCACCGCCGGGTCGGTCATCCCGCTGCTGATCGCCTCGATCACCGCGACGACGATGGCCTTCATGCTGCGCGGCTTCGACCCGATTCTGGCCGTGACGCTGGCCCCCGCGGACGCCTTCGAGCTGTGGCAGATACCGCTGTTCATCCTGCTCGGCGTGCTGTGCGGGCTGATGGCGTGGTATTTCACGTCGATGAACTCGCGGGTCGGAGGTTTCTTCAAGAGCATCGACAAACAGTACAAGAAATGGCTGTGGGGCGGTGCGATTCTGGGTATCCTGATCTTCGTCTTCCCGCCGCTGTACGGCGAGGGTTACGAGGGATTCACCTCCCTGATGCACGGCAACGCGCAGGAGCTGTTCAACAACTCGCTCTTCTACCGCTTCCGCGACATCGACTGGGTGATCATCCTCTTCGTCATCGCCACGATGTTCTTCAAGGTCATCGCCATGTCGACGACCAACGCCGCGGGAGGCGTGGGCGGTACGTTCGCGCCGTCGCTGTTCGTCGGAGCCTTCACGGGCGCCTCGCTGGCGCTGGTGTGCAACACGCTGTTCGGATGGGAGGTGTCGATCGTCTCGTTTACGCTGGTCGGCATGGCGGGCGTCATGTCGGGGGTGATGAACGCCCCGCTGACCTCGATCTTCCTGATCGCAGAACTCTCGAACGGCTACGGACTGTTCATCCCGCTGATGATCACCGCCTGCATCTCGTTCGCCGTGGACTACTACCTCGACCCCGACTCGATCTACACCAAGCAGCTGCGCCAGAAGGGCGAACTGCTGACCCACGACAAGGACCAGTCGGTGTTCGTCTTCCTGAAACTCGAAGAGCTGATGGAGACCGATTTCCTGCGCATCAAGGAGAACATGACCCTGGGCGACATCGTGCACATCATTTCGACGGCCCGCCGCAACATCTTCCCCGTGATCGACAACTTCGGCCGGCTGATCGGCGTGGTGCAGCTGGACGACCTGCGCGAGGACATGTTCAAACACGAGAAGTACGGGCACCCGATCTCGGACTACATGATTCCGCCGCCGGACAAGATCATCGAACACGAGGCGATTTTGAGCGTCATGGAGAAATTCGAGGACAAGCACGCCTGGATGCTGCCCGTCGTGGACAAGCAGGGCCGCTACCTGGGATTCATCTCCAAGTCGCGCATTCTGAACGCATACCGCGAACAACTCGTAAAAATACAGCAATGACAACGGAAAATGCCCTTCCCTGGGCCGAAGAGGCCGACTGCGCCGTCACGGTGTGCGACACCGAAGGCGTGATCCTCTACATGAACGAAAAGGCGCGTGCGACCTTCGCCCAACACGGCGACCTGATCGGCCGGAACCTGTTCGACTGCCACAACGAACGGTCGCGCGAAACGATCCGCCGCATGCTCGCATCGGGAGGCACGAACGCCTACACCATCGAAAAGCAGGGCGTGCGCAAGATGATCTACCAGACGGCGTGGAGGGAGCGCGGCGAAATCCGCGGGCTGGTGGAAATCTCGATGGAGCTGCCGGACGAAATGCCGCACTACATAAGGAAATAAATAGACGAGGGGAGGTTTTTTGAAAACCTCCCCTCGTTTTACGGAAACGGTCCGAAACCGGCAGCATTGCTACAACTTGATGTCGTAAATCTGAATCACTCCGGTCAGCTTGCCGACGGCGTCCGTCACGAGCAGCGAGGTGACCTTGTTGCGGGTCATCATCTTCTCGGCCTCGATCAGTTTCTCGTCCGGCGAGATGGTCTTGGGATTGCGCGTGGCAATGTCGGAAGCCCTGATATTGAAGAACTCCCCGCGCAGGCGCTCCATCGCGCGGCGCACGTCGCCGTCGGTGACGATGCCCTCGATCCGCTCGCCCTCGCAGATCACGATCAGCCCCAATCCGCCCTTCGAAATGGCGTGGATCATCTCCGCAGCCGGGCAGTCGGGCGCCACGACGGGCAGATCGTGGTCGCGCATGACGTTCCCTACGGTCATCAGCAGACGCCGCCCGAGGCTTCCGCCCGGGTGCAGGCGCGCGAAATCGACGCTCGTGAAACCCCGCATCTGCATCAGCGACACGGCCAGCGCGTCGCCCATGGCGATCTGCGCCGTGGTCGACGAAGTGGGTGCGAGATGCAGGATGCAAGCCTCCTCCTTCACCCCCACGTCGAGATGCACGTCGGAGTTCTTGGCCAGCGCCGAGTCGGGGTTTCCGGTCATCGAAACCAGCTTGTTGCCGTTGGAGTGGATGAAGGGGACGATCTTGAGGATTTCGTCCGTCTCGCCCGAATAGGAGAGCGCGACCACGATGTCCTCCTTCGAAATCATGCCCAGGTCGCCGTGGAAGGCTTCGCCGGGGTGGAGAAAGAAGCTCGGGGTTCCGGTCGAAGCGAGCGTCGCGGCGATCTTGCGCCCCACGAGGCCCGACTTGCCCATGCCCGTAACGATACACTTGCCGCGGCTTCCGAGGATCATCTCCACGGCCGTGGCAAACTCGTCGCCGAGAGTGTCTTCCATGCGTTTGAGCGACAGCATTTCGGTATGGATCGCCTTGCGGGCAACCTCCAGAATCTGCGCCTTGGTCGTATCTGTCATGCTTAACGAGAGTTAGATGGGTATTTTACAGCAGGCTTTTCACAAGGGTCTCCAGATCGTCGAGCCGCAGCATGTTGGCCGCATCGCTCAACCCCTTGTCGGGATCGGGATGCACTTCGAAAAAGAAACCGTTGGCCCCGAACGCCTTGGCCGCATGCGCCATGGCGGGCACAAATTCGCGGTTGCCGCCCGTCTTGCCGCCCGCTGCGCCGGGGCGCTGCACCGAGTGGGTGCAGTCCATCACGACCGTAGGGGCGATTTTGAGCATGTCGGGGATATTGCGGAAATCGACGACGAGGTTGTTGTAGCCGAACGAGTTGCCGCGCTCGGTGAGCCAGATTTCACCGGCCCCCGCCTCGCGGGCCTTTTCGTAGGGATAGCGCATGTCCGCGCCCGAAAGGAACTGGGCCTTCTTGACGTTCACCGTTTTGCCGGTCCGGGCTGCGGCGACCACCAGATCGGTCTGGCGGCAGAGGAACGCCGGGATCTGGATCACGTCGACGACCTCGCCGACGGGTGCGGCCTGCCACGATTCGTGGATGTCGGTGAGCAGACGCAGCCCCCACTTCGCCCGCACGTCCGAAAGCATCTGCAACCCCTTTTCGAGTCCCGGGCCGCGGAACGACGATATGGAGGTGCGGTTGGCCTTGTCGAACGAGGCCTTGAAGATGATTTCCGTGCCGAGGGTGCGGTTGATGGCCGCAAGCCTTTCGCCCACGGCGTCCAGCAGTTCGGCCGATTCGATGACGCACGGACCTGCGATAAATTTTATTGCCATAAAATTTGAATTAAAAATTAAAAATTAAAGATTAAGAATTCCGGAGAATTTTCAATCCCTAATTTTTCATTCTTCATTTTTAATTTTTAATTGGAGGAAGCGTTCCGCTTTCTCCAGGTCTTCGGGCGTGTCGATGCCGATGGTCTCGACCTCAGAAATCCCCACGCCGATCTTGTAACCGTTCTCCAGCCAGCGCAGCTGTTCAAGCGATTCGGCCAGCTCAAGCGGCGACTGCGGCAACGCCGTCACCGCCCGCAGCACGTCGGCGCGAAAGGCGTAAAGCCCGATATGCTTGTAGAACGTGTGGCGCGCGAGCCACTCTTCGCGCGGAACGCCCCGCAGGTAGGGAATCACCGAGCGGGAAAAATAGATGGCCCGCGACTGCGCGTCGAGGACCACCTTGGGCGAGTTGGGATTTTCGAGGGCCGCCAGTCCGTCGGCCTCGGTGAAGGGTTTCACGAGCGTGGCGATGTCGGTCGCGGGATCGTCGAAACAGCGTTTCACGGCCTCCAGCTGCGAAGGACGGATAAAAGGTTCGTCACCCTGCACGTTGACCACCACGTCGTATTCGCGGCCCTGCTTGCAGTAGGCCTCCCAACAGCGGTCGGTGCCGCTCCGGTGGTCCGGGGAGGTCATTTCGACCCGTCCCCCGAAGGCCCGCACGGCATCGCGGATGCGCTCGTCGTCGGTGGCCACCACGGCATCGTCCAGCACGCCGGCGACCTGCTCGTAGACCCGCTGGATGACGGGCTTGCCGCCCAGCCGCGCCAGCGGCTTCCCGGGAAAGCGCGTCGAAGCGTAGCGCGCGGGGATGATTGCCAAAAAATTCATAATTCAGAATTCAAAATTCATAATTACAGCCTCCCGTTTTTTCGTCAGGGCGGATGAAATCCGGGACTTCGTGAAACCGGCAAGGCAGAAGCATACACGGGGTATGTGGCTGCCGAAGCCGACGAAGGAAGCGCCAGAGTTCGCCGCCATCACGAAAAAACTATTCCAGAGCCAGCTGCAACACCTCCTCGTTGGTCTTCACGTAATGGAACGTGAGGCCCGCGATATATTCGGGTTTGATCTCGGCGATGTCCTTGCGGTTCTCCTCCGAGAGGATCAGCTCCGTGATGCCGGCGCGTTTGGCGGCCAGGATCTTCTCCTTCACGCCGCCCACGGGCATCACCCGTCCGCGGAGCGTGGTCTCGCCCGTCATGGCGATACGCTCCTTCACCTTGCGGCCCGTATAGCTCGACACGATCGAAGTGACCATCGTGATGCCGGCCGAAGGACCGTCCTTCGGGATCGCACCCTCGGGAACGTGGATATTGATGTCGTTCGTTTCGAACAGCTTGGGGTCGATGCCCAACTCCTCGTAGTGGGCCATCGTCCACTCGTGGGCGATCGTCGCCGACTCCTTCATCACATCGCCCAGGTTGCCCGTGAGGCTCACCTTGCCCTTGCCGGGCGTCAGCACCGACTCGATGTAGAGGATGTCGCCGCCGACCTCGGTCCACGCAAGGCCCGTCACGACGCCCGTCATGCCGCCCACTTCGTACTCCTCCTTGAGGAACTTGGGCATGCCGAGGATTTTCTCGACGTCCTTCATCGAAATCTCGGGCGCGAAAGCCTCGTCGAAAGCGATCTGTTTGGCGCGGGCGCGGGCGATCTTCGCCAGATTCTTGTCCAGCGAACGCACGCCGGCTTCGCGCGTATAGCAGGCGATGACGTTCTCGACGACCTCCGGGGTCATCGTCATCTCCTGCTCCTTGATGCCGTGGGCCTCGCGCTGCTTGGGCAGCAGGTGGTCCAGTGCGATGCGCACCTTCTCCTCCAGGAGGTAACCGGCGATGTTGATCATCTCCATGCGGTCGCGCAGCGCCGGGGCGATATTGGCCACGTTGTTGGCCGTGGCGATGAACAGCACCTTCGACAGGTCGTACTCCATGTCGAGGTAGTTGTCGTGGAACGTGGTGTTCTGCTCCGGATCGAGCACCTCCAGCAGGGCGCTCGACGGGTCGCCGTGGTTCGAAACGGTCACCTTGTCCACCTCGTCGAGGATGATGACGGGGTTTGACGAGCCGCACCGCTTGATGGTCTGGATGATCCGGCCCGGCATGGCGCCGATGTAGGTGCGGCGGTGTCCGCGGATCTCCGACTCGTCGTGCAGGCCGCCCAGCGAAATACGGCCGAACTTGCGGCCCAGCGCCGCGGCCACCGACTTGCCCAGCGAGGTCTTACCCACGCCCGGAGGGCCGTAGAGGCAGAGGATCGGCGATTTGAGGTCGCCCTTGAGCTTGATGACGGCCAGGTGCTCCAGCAACCGCTCCTTCACCTCGTCCAGACCGAAATGGTCGTGATCGAGCTGTTCGCGGGCGCACTTGAGGTCGAGGTTGTCCTTCGTCACGTCGTTCCACGGCAGTTCCAGCAGCAGCTGCAGGTAGGTCATCTGCACCGAATATTCGGCCACGGCGGGGTTCAGCCGCTCGACCTTCTGCAACTCCTTCTCGAAGGTTTCGCCCACCTCCGCGGGCCAGTTTTTCTTCTTGGCCTCCTCGCGCATCTTCTCGATGTCGGCATCGGCGCCGTCGCCCAGTTCGTCCTGGATCGTACGCATCTGCTGCTGGAGGTAGTAGTCGCGCTGCTGCTTGTCGATCTCCTGCTTGACGCGCTCCTGAATCTGGTTCTTCAGCTCGGCCAGCTGCTGCTCGCGGATCAGGATTTCGAGCAGCTTGCGGGCGCGGGCCAGCAGGCCGGGGGCCTCCAGCAGCGACTGGCGGTCTTCGTCCGTCAGCTCCATGTTGGAGCAGATGAAGTTGATGATGCCGCGCTTCGAGTCGATGTTCTTGATGGCGAAAGCCGCCTCCTTGGGCATCGACGGCGACACGTTGATGATGTTCAGCGCCACGTCGCGGATCGAGTCCACGAGAGCCTCGAACTCGATGCTCTTCACATCGGGAGTCGAATCGCGCAGGGCCGTCACCCGGGCCTTGAAATAAGGCTCGGTGGTGATGTACTCCGTGATCTCGACCTTCTCCAGACCGTTCAGGATCACCGTGAGGTTGCCGTTGGGCATTTCGAGGATCTTGATGATCCGCGCGGCCGTGCCGACCCTGTACATGTCGTCCGGCGCGGGGTCCTCGACGTCGCTTTCGCGCTGCAACACGGCGCCCAGGATGCCGCCTTCGGCATTCACGGCGCGCACGAGGTTGATGCTCTTGTCGCGGCCCACCGTGATGGGCGTGATGGCGCCGGGGAAAAGCACCGACGAACGCAGCGTGAGAATGGGTATGATTTCGGGCACTTCAACCTCCTCCACAGGCTCGTCGCCGCCGGTCACGATGGGGATCACGCGGTGATTGCCGTCGAGCAGCTCGGGGACGAGATTCACGTCGTCTACTTCGATGGTTTTGATCTTATCTTTTTTGCTCATAGGATATACAGATATATAATGGTGCAAATATAACGATTTTTTAGAAATTTTATTTTATCTTTGACAGAATGTTAATAACTTTGCATCCCTGAAAACAAAGTAAAATTCAACGCGCCATGCAAATCGCAGACAAATACGCACCGCAGCAGATCGAATCCAAATGGTACGACTACTGGATCGAACAGCATATTTTCCACTCGGAACCCGACCAGCGGGAACCCTACACGATCGTCATCCCTCCCCCCAACGTGACGGGCATGCTCCACATGGGGCACATGCTCAACAACACGTTGCAGGACGTGCTGGTGCGTCGCGCCCGCATGTCGGGAAAGAACGCCTGCTGGGTGCCGGGCATGGACCACGCGTCGATCGCCACCGAAGCCAAGGTGGTGGCGATGCTGCGCGAAAAGGGCATCGAAAAGTCGTCGCTCACGCGCGAGGAGTTCCTCCGCCACGCCTGGGAATGGAAGGAGAAATACGGCGGCGTGATTCTCAAACAACTGCGCAAGCTGGGCGCCTCGTGCGACTGGGACCGCACGTGCTTCACGATGGACGAAGCCCGCACGGAGAGCGTTCTGCGCGTCTTCTGCGACCTCTACGAGAAAGGCAAGATCTACCGCGGCGTAAGGATGGTCAACTGGGACCCCGCGGCGCAGACGGCCCTCTCGGACGAGGAGGTGGTCTTCAAGGAGTCGCACGGCAAGCTCTACTACCTGCGCTACAAGGTCGAGGGAACCGACCGGGCGATCATCGTCGCCACGACGCGCCCCGAGACCATCCTGGGCGATACGGCGCTGTGCGTCAACCCCAATGACGAGCGTTACAAGTCCCTGCCCGCCGACGCCCGCGTCGTCGTGCCGCTGGTGGGACGGTCGATTCCCGTGATCCGCGACGAATACGTCGACATCGAGTTCGGAACGGGCGCCCTGAAGGTGACTCCGGCCCACGACGTGAACGACTACATGCTGGGCGAGAAATACGGGCTGGAGACCATCGACATCTTCAACGACGACGGCACGATCAACGACAAGGTGGGCATGTACGTGGGTCAGGACCGCTTCGACGTGCGCCGGCAGATCGAAAAGGACCTCGACGCGGCGGGCCTTTTGGAAAAGACCGAAAATTACACCAACAACGTGGGCTATTCGGAGCGCACGGGCGTGGCCATCGAGCCGAAACTCTCGATGCAGTGGTTCCTCTCGATGCAGGAGCTGGCCGAACCGGCGACGAAGGCCGTGATGGAGGACGCGATCCGTTTCGTGCCCGAGAAATACAAGAACACCTACCGCCACTGGATGGAGAACATCAAGGACTGGTGCATCTCGCGCCAGCTGTGGTGGGGCCAGCGCATTCCGGCGTACTATCTTCCCAAAGGCGGCTTCGTGGTGGCCCTGACGGCCGAAGAGGCGCTGGAAAAAGCCCGCGCGAAGAGCGGCGACGCCTCGTTGCAGCTCGCCGACCTGCGACAGGACGAGGATGTGCTCGACACGTGGTTCTCGTCGTGGCTGTGGCCCATCTCGGTGTTCGACGGCATCCGCTTCCCGGACAACAGGGAGATCGGCTACTACTACCCCACCAACGATCTGGTGACCGGTCCCGACATCATCTTCTTCTGGGTGGCCCGCATGATCATGGCCGGCTACGAATACCGCGGCGAAAAGCCCTTCTCGAACGTCTACTTCACGGGCATCGTGCGCGACAAAATCGGCCGCAAGATGTCCAAGCAGCTGGGCAACTCGCCCGACCCGCTGGACCTGATTGCCCAGTACGGCGCCGACGGCGTGCGTATGGCGATGCTCATCTCCTCGTCGGCCGGCAACGACGTGATGTTCGACGAAGCGCTGTGCGAGCAGGGCCGCAACTTCGGCAACAAAATCTGGAACGCCTACCGCCTCCTGAACGGCTGGGCGGTGGACGCCGCGGCGGCGCAAAGCGAGAACAACCGTCTGGCCGTGGCGTGGTTCGGGCAGGCGTTGGACCGCTCGCTGCGCCAGATCGCCGAGGATTTCAAGTCATACCGCATCTCGGAGGCCTTCAAGGAGGCCTACCGCCTCTTCTGGGACGATTTCAGCGGCTTGTACCTCGAGATGGCGAAGCCCGCCTACGGACAGCCCATCGACGCCCCGACGATGGAGGCGACGAAGGGCTATTTCGACGCCCTGATGCGCGTGCTGCACCCCTTCATGCCGTTCGTCACGGAAGAGATCTGGCAGGACCTCGCGCCCCGCGCCGAAGGCGCTTCGATCTGCGTGGCGCAGATGCCCGAGCCTGCGGCCGAAGACGCCGCAATGCTGGCGCGCTTCGAACTGGCGAAGGAGATCATCACCTCGGTGCGCAACATCCGCAACCAGAAGAGCCTGCCGCAGAAAGAGGCGCTGACGCTCCGGGTCATCGCCGATGAGAACTATCCCGCGGAGTTCGCCCCCGTCGTGATGAAGATGGCCAACCTCACGGCCATCGAGACCGTGGCGGAGAAGGACCCGGCGGCCGCGGCTTTCATCGTCAAGACGACGCAGTACTTCGTGCCGATGGCCGGAAAGATCGACGCCGAGGCCGAGCGCAAAAAGCTCGCGGACGATCTGGCCTACTACGAGGGATTCCTCGCCTCGGTGATGAAGAAGCTCTCGAACGAGCGGTTCGTCGCCTCGGCGCCCGAGAAGGTGGTGGCCAACGAGCGCGCCAAGCAGGCCGACGCCGAAGCCAAGATCACGGCGATCCGCGAACAGCTGGCGGCGCTCGAATCCGGCAAATAAGCATTAAAACAGCTATCATGGCCCTACGATACAAACTCTTCCTGTCATGCTGCGCCCTGACCATGACGGCAGCCTGTGCCTATGCCCGGGGATTCAGACTGGAGGGAAGGATCGAGGGACTGCAAGCCGGAGACACCCTCCGTTTCGAGCGTATTCTCCTGCCTTCATGGAAGTACGGCCCGGGATTCGACGTCGTGGTCCGCAAACCGGGCGCATTCCGCCATCGGGGGAAGTCGGAACACGACCAGTACTACCTGATGACCTACCGCCCGAAAGCCGGAAGAACCGCAGCCGGGGATCGCGGAGGCAAACCCGTCATCGTCAGGCCCGGCGATAGGATCGGCATGACCGGCTCGACGGATGCGATCTATTATTGCCGTCCCGGCGGAGGAATTTACGACGAGCCTATGCTGTCGAGCCTGCTGGCGGTCGATGATTCGCTCGGCCGGGTCCGGGGACGTTATCTGGAAAATGCACGGGAAGCGTCGGAGCGGAACGATACGGCAGCCAGCCGGGAATGGGGCGAAAAATTCAACCGATTTTACAACGGCAATCCCGGCGTAGAACGGAAGGATATGCTGCGAAAAGCCTACGAAGCGGCCAATCCGCACGGAAGCCTGTACCTGTTGATCGACAGGATACCCAAGTTGTCGTACACCCCGGCCAAGGAGGCGCACAGGTTTTACAAGACATTGTCCGAAGGGTTGAAAACGAGCTATTTCGGCCGGATGTACGCAGACTGCATGGCAAGAATGGAACAACTCGCCGAAGGAAAACCGGCGCCGGATTTCACACTGGCAACGACCGAAGACCGTACTGTCGCCAAGGCTGATTTCAAAGGCCGATACCTGCTGCTCTACCATTGGGGATTGTGTCCCGGCACGATCCATATCGACCGGCAGGTGAGCGATCTGTTCGAAAAGTACAAGGACAAAGGGTTGCAGGTGGTAGGACTGACCGAATCCATCGCCGATATCCGGAGCGTATACGAAAGTCTGCCCGCAGGCAAAAAAACGCCGTCGCCGGGTGTGGACGACATGCGCCCCGTGCTGGCCGGCATGCTGGAACACGGATGGATCGAAGCGGAACTGGAAACCGGTCATCCGGAAAACCGGCAGATCATGGAAACGTACGCCATCGAAGGCTGGCCGTTCTTCGTTCTGATCGGTCCGGACGGCACCATACTGGCACGCAATTACACGAATGCCTTTTACCAGGCGAAAAAGATTCTGGACAAGGAACTGGGCGGAACGGCCGCCGAATGAACCGCGAAACGGCCGGCGGCGGTGCGGCAGGCGCAAGCCCCGGAAACCGGACCGGAACATCCCGTCATAAACTCTATGTTTGATCTCTAATCTACGAATATTTTGTCTCCGATCACCATCTACACCGACGGCTCGGCCCTCGGAAACCCCGGGCCGGGCGGCTACGGCGCAGTGCTTCTCTCGGGACACCACCGCAAGGAGCTGTCGCAGGGATTCCGCCTCACGACCAACAACCGCATGGAGCTGATGGCCGTGTGCGTGGCGCTCGAAACGCTCAAGTTCGAGGGTTCGGACGTGGTCATCTACTCCGATTCGAAATACGTCGTCGACGCCGTTTCGAAAGGCTGGGTCTTCGGCTGGGTCCGCAAGGGATTCGCGGGCAAGAAAAACCCCGATCTCTGGATGCGTTTCCTGCGCGTGTACAACCGCCACAACGTCCGTTTCGTCTGGGTCAAGGGCCACGCCGAAACAGTCGAGAACAACCGCTGCGACTGTTTGGCCGTGGCGGCGGCCAACGACAAGGCGCACTGGCTCGAAGACACGGGCTACGATCCCGCAGAGCGGTAAAACGGAAGGCCGCCGCACCGTTTTTTCGGCACAAAGTCCACCATAATCCATCGAATTATCATACATTTTTCGCTTTTCGGGTTATTATTCCTATCTTTACGCCGCTAATTGCGTAACCAACAAACATACGCTCCGAATGTTCAAAACATACATGCGGCTGTTGGGTTTTGCCCGGCCGATCAAGAAATACGCGATCCCCTACTTCTTCTACTCGCTTTTCTACGCGTTGTTCAACTCGCTGACGTTCATGCTGATCATCCCGATCCTGAACACCATGTTCGACGCGAACTACTCCTTCGAATACGTCGAAAAGCTGCCTCCCCTGGAACTCAATCAGGACTACCTCGCAACACTTTTCAACTTCGCCTATTCGCACATCTTCGAACAATACGACCGCCAGAACGTACTGATGCTGCTGGCCATTGTAGCCATCTGCATCAGCCTGATGAGCAACCTGTTCCGCTACCTCGGCGCATGGACCATGGAGAACATGCGCACGCGGACCCTGCAACGCATGCGCAACGAAATGTTCTCGCGCGTGATGGACATGAACGTGGGCTATTTCTCGGACCAGCGCAAGGGCGACATCATTTCGAAAATCACCTCCGACGTGGGCGTGGTGCAGTTCTGCATCACCAACACCCTCCAGGTGTCGTTCCGCGAACCGTTTCTGATCATCGGCTACATCGTGATGATGGTGGCCATTTCGTGGGAGCTGGCCATCTTCTCGGTGCTGTTCCTCCCGGTGGTGGCCCTGCTGATCGGCAGCATCGTGAAGAAACTCCGCCACCCGGCCCGCACCAACCAGCAGCGCATGGGCGAGATGGTCTCGACGCTCGACGAGTCGCTCTCGGGCATCAAGGTCATCAAGAGCTATAACGCCACGGAATACATCAAGCAGAAATACTACGCCATCAGCGCCGACCTGGCGCGCCTGACCCTCTCGATGGCCCGCCGGCAGCAGCTGGCCTCGCCGATGAGCGAGTTCCTCGGCATCACGGCCGTGGGCGTGATCCTCGTCTTCGGCGGTTCGCTCGTGGCCAAAGGCGTGCTCGACCCCGGCGGATTCATCGCCTTCATCGCCATCTTCTCGCAGATCACGCGCCCCGTGCGCACCTTCATCGACCAGTTCGCCAACATCAACCAGGGAATCGCCGCCGGAGAGCGCATCTTCTCGATCATCGACACGAAACCCGAAATACAGGACAAACCCGGCGCCCAGGAACTCACGGGGCTGAAAGAGAAAATCGAATTCCGCGACGTGCACTTCACCTACGACGGGGAGCGCGAAGTGATCGACGGCATTTCGTTCGAGATACGCCGCGGGCAGACCGTGGCTCTGGTCGGTCCCTCGGGAGGCGGCAAGTCGACATTGAGCGAGCTGCTGCCCCGCTTCTACGACCCCTCGGCGGGCGAAATACTCATCGACGGCATCTCGCTGCGCGACTACACGCAGGAGAGCGTGCGCGCCCATATGAGCGTCGTGGCGCAGGACACCGTGCTTTTCAACGACACCATCGAAAACAACATCGGCATGGGCAAGCGCGGCGCCACGCACGAAGAGGTGGTCGAGGCGGCGAAGGTCGCCAACGCCGACTGCTTCATCCGCGAATGCACCGACGGTTACGGGACCAACATCGGCGACCGGGGCGTGAAACTCTCCGGCGGCCAGCGCCAGCGGCTCTCGATCGCCCGCGCGGTGCTCAAGAACCCCGACATCCTGATCCTCGACGAGGCCACCTCGGCACTCGACACCGAGAGCGAAAAACTCGTGCAGGACGCCCTCAACAACCTGCTCAAAGGCCGTACGTCGGTGGTCATCGCCCACCGCCTGTCGACCATCCACAACGCCGACCTGATCGTTGTCGTCGACCACGGCCGCATCGCCGAACAGGGCACGCACAACGAGCTGATGGAACGCAACGGCATCTACGCCAAGCTGATCGAAATGCAATCCTTCGACTAAAATGACCGAGCGGGAAAAGATGCTCGCCGGCGGGTGGTTCGACCCCCGGGATGCGGAACTCACCGCCATCCGGGACAACGCCACGCGCCTGATGCACCGCCTCAACGTCGAACTCTGCGGCCACGACGACGCCTACCGCGCCGCACTGCGCGAGCTGTGCCCCGGCTGCGAAGGATTCATCCGCGAACCGTTCCGCTGCGATTACGGACTCAACATCTCAATCGGCGAAGGGTCGTTCGTCAATTTCGACTGCGTGTTCCTCGACCTGGCGCCGATCCGCATCGGCCGCCACACGCTCATAGGGCCCAAAGTGCAGCTGCTCACCGCCCTGCATCCGTTCGACGCGGCACAGCGCCGCACAGGACTCGAAGCGGGCCGTCCGATCACCGTCGGCGACGACTGCTGGCTGGGCGGAGGGGTGATCGTCTGTCCGGGCGTCGCCATCGGCGACCGTTCGGTCATCGGCGCCGGAGCCGTCGTGACGCGCGACATCCCGGCCGACTCGGTGGCCGTGGGAAACCCGGCGCGCGTGATCCGCACGCTGACGCGGCAGGACGAGACCGAATAGCGCCGCCGCGCAAAAAATCATCCGGACAAAATTCGTTTTCTCCCGAAATTTTCTATTTTTGCAGAACCATCGAAAAAGGGTATTTCTGCCATGCACTCCGAACAAGCCGCCCCCGACCTGCTGCAAAAATCACTCGACGCCTCCGGCGTCGGGTGGTGGCGGCTCGACTTCGGACAGCGCGAAATGACCTGTTCGCGGCTGGCGGCGGAACTTTTCGGCGCAGACCGCACCCGCATTTCGTTCGAGGAGGTCCGCCTGCTGCCCGGCGAGGAGCACCGGGCGCGCATTTACACCCGCTGCGCCGCCCTCAAGGTCTCCGACTCGCTCGACGAAACGTTCGTCACGGCCAACGGCGACAGATGCCTGCAAGTCAGAGCCGTGGCTGCCGCCAACGATCCGCTGACGGGCGTCCGCTCGGTTTTCGGAACCGTCCGCCGCGTTACGGAAGGCACTCCCGAAAATGCCGAACTGGCCTCCATCAATCAGAGTTACAAGGCGACGCAACGCAATTACAGCCACCTCGCACAACTGATCGAACACCTGCCGATCGGCTACCTGCGCGTCAACATCCTGCGCGACAAATCGGGCGAAGCGGTCGACTACCTGCTTTCGTACATCAACCAGCAGGCCGGCAGGATACTGGGCATCCACACGCAGGGCCATGCCGGAAAGACGGCCCGCGAGGTGGGAATAGATCCCCTGAAACACATCCCCACATTCGAGCACATCCCCTCCTGCTCCTTCTGGGAGCAGACCGGGAAAAGCCCGGACGGCAAACGCACCTGCCGCTGCCTGATCTACAACACGCCGGGCGACGACGACGAACTGGTCATCCTGCTCGAAGACATCACCGACGCCACGCGCAGCCGCGAACAGCTGGACGATTTCGAGCATCTCTTCAACCTGGTTTCGGACTTCGCGCACGTGGGCTGCGTCAGCTACAACCCCCTTACGGGAGAGGGTTACACCAAGGGTCCCTGGGCCAAAAATTACGGCGAAGCGGAAAACACGCCCGCCTCACAGATTCTCGGCCACTGGCGGCAGGTCCATCCCGACGACCGGCAACACCTTGAGGAGGAGTTCGAACGCCTCAAAACCGGAGAAATCCGGACTTTCGTCAACGAAGTGCGCATCGTGAGCGATCAGGAGCCGATGCGCTGGATCAAAATCCACCTGCTCTGCCGCGACTACCGTCCGGAGGAGGGCGTGATCGACCTGGCGTGCGTCAACTACGACATCAGCGAACTCAAACGCACCGAGGAGGAGCTGCGCGAAGCGAAGAAGCGCGCCGAGGAGTCCAACAAACTCAAGTCGGCGTTCCTGGCCAACATGAGCCACGAAATCCGCACCCCGCTGAACGCCATCGTCGGATTCTCGGAGCTGCTGGCAGACGAAAGCAGGCACGAAACCCGCCGGGAGTACACCGACATCATCCTGCGCAACAACACCCTGCTGCTGCAAATCATCTCCGACGTGCTGGATCTGGCGCGCATCGAGTCGGGACGCACGGACATCGAGCGCACGCAGTTCGACGCCCGGGACTTATGCCGGGAGGTCGCCGACTCGCTCCGCCTCCAGCGCCGGCCGGGCGTGGAACTGCGCGTCGAGGAAGGGCTGCCGGAATTCCCCGTCACGGAGTACAGGAAGGGGCTTGCCCAGGTGCTGAACAACTTTACGCGCAATGCACTGAAATTTACCGAAAAAGGATCGGTAACGATCGGATTCCGCCGGATTCCCGGCCACATCCGTTTCTACGTCCGCGACACGGGCATCGGCATCGCGCCCGAAGACCGGGAACGCATCTTCGAACGTTTCGTCAAACTCGACACCTTCACCCAGGGGACCGGGCTCGGGCTTTCGATCTGCAAGTCGATCGCCGAACAGCTGGGCGGCTCGGTCGGCGTCGACTCCGTGGCGGGCGAAGGCTCCTGTTTCCGGATCGACATTCCCGCGGGGGAGTAATCCCCAAAACCCGCGTCCGTCCCGGGCGCAGAACCGGACGGGAAACGACCGGGACGGTCATCGCCCCGAAGCCGGACGCGGACAGCCCCGACGAAGGGAAGGCCCCCGCAGACCCCGCTTCCCGGAACGGAGATCCATAAATCGAACGCTTCAGACCCGTTTTTCAAATCTTTTTTATATCTTTGCCAATTGTCAGAAAATTAGCGAAGAAATTTCTACCGATATGAAGTTCAAGGAGTATAAAGGCCTCGACCTGGCAGGCATAGCCGCCGACGTGCTCGGCGAATGGGACGCACGCGACACGTTCCACAAAAGCATCACGACCCGCGAGGGCCATCCCACGTTCGTATTCTACGAGGGTCCCCCCTCGGCAAACGGCATGCCCGGCATCCACCACGTCATGGCCCGCACGATCAAGGACGTATTCTGCCGCTACAAGACGCAGCAGGGCTACCTCGTGCACCGCAAGGCCGGATGGGACACTCACGGACTGCCCGTGGAACTGGGCGTCGAGAAGAAGCTCGGCATCACCAAGGAAGACATCGGCAAGAAGATCTCCATCGAGGAGTACAACCGCACGTGCCGCGAGGCGGTGATGGAGTTCACGGGCAAGTGGGAGGACCTCACGCGCAAGATGGGCTACTGGGTCAACATGGACGACCCGTACATCACCTACGACAACAAATACATCGAGACGCTGTGGTGGCTCCTGAAGCAGCTCTTCGACAAGGGCCTGCTCTACAAGGGCTACACCATCCAGCCCTACTCGCCCGCCGCCGGAACGGGACTCTCGACCCACGAACTGAACCAGCCCGGCTGCTACCGCGACGTGAAGGACACGACCTGCACGTCGCAGTTCCGCGTGATCCGCGACGCGAAGAGCGAGAAACTCTTCGAAGGGGTCGAAGGGGAACTCTATTTCCTGGCCTGGACCACCACGCCGTGGACGCTGCCTTCGAACACGGCGCTGGCCGTAGGCCCTGCGATCGAATACGTGAAAGTCAAGTGCCGCAACCCCTACACCGACCGGCCGCAGACGGTCATCCTGGCCAAAGAGCTACTGGGTTCCTACTTCACCAAGAAGATGGAAGGCACATACGAGATCATGGAGGGGAGCTGGAAAGGTCCCGAGCTGGAAGGCATCCGCTACGAGCAGCTGATCCCGTGGGTGAAGCCGGAAGGCGACGCCTTCCGCGTGATCGTCGGCGACTACGTGACCACCTCGGACGGTACGGGCATCGTGCACATCGCCCCGACGTTCGGCGCCGACGACGACCGCGTGGCCAAGGCCGCCGGCATCCCGCCGCTCTTCATGGTCGACCGCGCGGGCAAGAACCAGCCGATGGTCGACAGGCAGGGCAAATTCTTTTTGATCGAAGACCTCGACCCGGAGTTCGTGAAGACGCACGTCGACGCCGCGAAATACGGGGAGTATGCGGGCCGCTACGTGAAGAACGCCTACGACGAGCGGCTGAGCGAGACCGACCCGACGCTGGACATCGACATCGCGGTGATGCTGAAAGCCGAAAACAAGGCCTTCAAGATCGAGAAGCACACCCACTCCTACCCCCACTGCTGGCGCACGGACAAACCCGTGCTCTACTACCCGCTCGACTCGTGGTTCATCCGCACCACGGCGCTGCGCGAGCGGATGATCGAACTGAACAAAACGATCCGCTGGAAACCCGAATCGACCGGAACGGGCCGCTTCGGCAAGTGGCTCGAAGGACTGGTGGACTGGAACCTCTCGCGTTCGCGCTTCTGGGGAACCCCGCTGCCCGTATGGGCCACGGAGGACTACTCCGAGGTGAAGTGCATCGGTTCGGTCGAAGAGCTGATGGGCGAAATAGAGCGTTCGATAGCGGCGGGCGTCATGCAGGAAAACCCGTACAGGAATTTCAGGGTCGGCGACATGTCGAAGGAGAACTACTCGACCGAGAACATCGACCTGCACCGCCCCTATGTCGATTCGATCGTGCTGGTCTCGTCGAAGGGCGAGCCGATGAGGCGCGAATCGGACCTGATCGACGTGTGGTTCGACTCGGGCGCCATGCCCTATGCGCAGGTGCACTACCCGTTCGAGAACAAGGAGGGCTTCGGCCAGGTCTACCCCGCCGACTTCATCGCCGAGGGCGTCGACCAGACGCGCGGCTGGTTCTTCACGCTGCACGCCATCGCCTCGATGCTCTTCGACTCGGTGGCTTTCAAGAATATCATTTCGAACGGTCTGGTGCTGGACAAGAACGGCAACAAGATGTCGAAACGCCTGGGCAACGCCGTCGATCCGTTCGAGGTGCTCGATACCTACGGAGCCGACGCGACGCGCTGGTACATGATCTCCAACTCGCAGCCGTGGGACAACCTCAAGTTCGACAGGGACGGCGTCGACGAAGTGCGCCGCAAATTCTTCGGAACGCTCTACAACACCTACTCGTTCTTCGCCCTCTACGCCAACGTGGACGGCTTCACGGGCCGTGAAGAGGAGGTTCCGATGGAGAAGCGTCCCGAAATCGACCGCTGGATCATCTCGCTCCTGAATACGCTGGTGAAGAACGTTACCGAATCTCTCGAAGACTACGACCCGACTCCAGCGGCCCGCGCCATTCAGGAGTTCGTGGGCGAAAACCTCTCGAACTGGTACGTGCGCCTCAACCGCAAGCGGTTCTGGGGAGGCGGCATGTCGGAGGACAAACTGGCGGCCTATCAGACGCTGTACACCTGTCTTGAGACCGTCACAATGCTCGCAGCGCCGTTCGCACCGTTCATCTCCGACCGCATCTTCACGGACCTCAACGCCGTGAGCGGCCGCCACAAGGACGAATCGGTGCATCTCGCGGCGTTCCCGACGGCCGACGAACGGCTGATCGACGCCCGCCTCGAAGAGATGATGTCGCTGGCGCAGAAGGTCTCGTCGATGGTGCTGGCCCTGCGCCGCAAGGTGTCGATCAAGGTGCGCCAGCCGCTGACCAAAATCCTGATCCCGGTGCTCGACCCCGCGACGGCGGAGCATATTTCGGCCGTGAAGAACCTCATTATGAACGAGGTCAACGTGAAGGAGATCGAGCTGATCGAAAAGACCACGGGGCTGATTACCAAACGCATCAAGCCCAACTTCAAGACCCTCGGGCCGCGTTACGGCAAGTGGATGAAGCAGATCGCCGCCCTCGTCGCGGAGTTCTCGCAGGAACGTATCGCCGAGGTGGAGGCCGCGCCGGAAACGGTGCTCGACCTCGGAGCGGAGCGGATCACCGTGACGCCCGCCGACTTCGAGATCACCTCGGAAGACATGCCCGGATGGCTCGTCGCCTCGGAGGGAAAACTCACCGTGGCGCTCGACATTACCGTCACCGAGGAGCTGAAAGCCGAAGGTGTGGCACGCGAGTTGATAAACCGCATCCAGAATATCCGCAAGGACTCCGGATTCGAGGTCACGGACAAGATCCGCGCAGAGATCGAACAGAAGCCCCTGGTGGCCGACGCAATCGCCCGATTCGCCGGTTACATCGCTTCGCAGACCCTCGCCGTGGAGGTTCGTCCGGCAGCGGAACCGGCAGGCGAAACGGTCGTCGAAACCGACGTGGACGACGAACCGCTGCGCATCGCCGTGACGCGGATATAGCCCCTTGATATATTCCGGTAAAATTTGGTAATATCGGAATTATTGCTTAATTTTACAGTAAACCTTAAAAGAGAGGAGATTATTATGGCAGACGAAAGAACCAGATACAGCGACGCCGAACTCGAAGAGTTCCGGCAGCTTATCCTGAAAAAGCTTGAGAACGCGCGTGCGGACTACGAGCTGCTGCGCGCCACGATCACCCATACCGCCGACAACGATACGGAAGACACATCGCCGACGTTCAAGGTGCTGGAGGAGGGCGCTGCAACTCTTTCCAAAGAGGAAAGCGGTCGTTTGGCTGCCCATCAGATGAAATTTATCCGCAACCTCGAAATGGCGCTCGTACGCATCGAGAACAAGACGTACGGCATCTGCAAAACGACCGGAAAGCTCATTCCCAAGGAGCGGCTGATGAAAGTGCCCCACGCCACGGAATGCATCGAGGCCAAAGAGGGCCGCAGATAAGGCGGGGAAGGGATGACCCCCATTCCACGCTGAACGGAAAATGGAAAAAGACGACCTTCGGGCCGTCTTTTTCGTCTTCTCCGGGGGAGGGCGTCGCGGCAAAGAAAAGAGAGGGATGGAAAACACCGATTATAAGCCATGCGGGGAGCTGCACCCGCCGCCGAGACGGAATAATCGGGATATGGGTATCGAATCCTCAATTTAGGCCCCTGTGTCGCACTTTTTGCCGAAAAAATCCGTTATCTTTGACACAATGTTCGCCCGGTTCTGCATATTTTCCCTGATCCTGATTGGGGCGGCAACGGTCCTCTCGGTCCGTGCCGCAGGACCCGGCACGCACGCCCCCGACCGGTTCACGCCCGACAGTGCCCGCGTGACGAATCCCGATGCATCGGCGCGCAACCAGCGCCTCTACGACAGCATCCAGTCGAAAACCAGCCGGCGCGCCGTGCCGCGCATGCTTTACCGGATGCTCTTCGTAAAACCCGTGCTCGACACCACGATGAGCGGCCGCGTCACTGACGAGAGCCGCCTGCTGGAACCCTACGCCGGGAAAACCATCGGCGACATCACCATCGAACGCCAGCAGGTTTTCGACCCCGGCGGCAACCGGCTCGAACGCATGGCCAACAAAACCCACATGCTCACCCGCGACCGCGTCGTCCGGCGCGACCTGCTGTTCCGCTCGGGCGACAAGCTCGACCCGCAGCTCATCGTGCGCAACAAGCAGCTGATCCGCTCGCGCGACTACATCTCGGACATCGACGTCACGGTGCTCCCCGACGCGGTGGACTCGACACGCGTGAACCTCCTGATCACCACGCGCGACAGCTGGACCATCTCCGTCGACGGAGGATGGCATTCCGAGGGCCGGACGATGGTGGGGCTTTCCGACGCCAACATCTTCGGATCGGGCAACAAACTCAAATTTATGACCAACTTCAGCCGCAAGGACTTCTCCTACGGCGGCAACATGGTCGAATACGAAATCCCCAACCTGCTCGGGACCTTCTACACCGCCGAGATCGGCGGAGGGCGCGACTTCTACAACTCGACGCTCAACATGGGGCTGCGCAAAGAGTTCCTCAAACCCACGGACTACGAGATAGGCCTTACATACAGCGACATCAAAGCCAAGCGCTACATGATCGAACAGGACACGTCGCTGCTGGTGAAGGAACGCAACCTCAACGTCTGGGGCGGCTACTCGCACTACCTGCGCGGGATCAAATCGAGCGTTTATCTCTCGGGACGCTACAACTACCGGCGCGTGAGCCGCAGGCCCCTCGTGGCCCCGGACTACAACCCCGCGCTGCACGACCAGGACGCCCTGCTGGTCGGCGGGGGTCTCTACCGCGAAAAATTCTACACGGCCAACATGATCTACGGATTCGGTACGCGCGAGTATCTCGCGACGGGCTACAAGGCCGAAGTGACGACGGGCTATTCGTGGGGCGAATTCAACGACGCCCTCTACCTCGGCGCGAGCTACGAAACGGGTGGATTCCGCAGACTGGGCTACATCATGGGCGGCTTCACGCTCGGAAGCTACATAGACCTCGAAAACGGCATGTGGCAGCGCAGCGCCGTAGATGTCGACCTGCGGTGGTTCTCCAACCTTTTCCTGTTCAAGCGCAGCCGCATCCGCCAGTTCCTCGCCTTCAACTACACGCAGGGCTGGAACCGTGCGACGGGCAGCGACGAGAGCATCCGCTTCACGCGCACCGACGGCCTGCAAGCCCTCAAGGAGTACATCATCGGAACCAACCGCATGATCCTCAACACCGAGACGGTGGTATTCACCCCCTACCAGCCGCTGGGATTCCGCATCGCCGTCTTCGGGTTCGCCGACTTCGGGCTGATCGGCTATTCGCCCAATATCTTCAAAAACGACTTCTTCACCTCGTTCGGACTGGGCGTGCGGCTGCGAAACGAACGGCTGGTGTTCAACACGATCCAGATCCGGCTGGGCGTGGCCTTCGGCAAACGCGGACTGGTCGAGAGCGAATATTTCCGCCTTTCGAACCCGACACGCATGGAGCAGTACCGCTACCGGCCGACGCGGCCCGAGATCGTCGAATTCAAATAGGCACGCACAAAAAAGGCGGAGGATTCCGTGGAATCCCCCGCCTTCGTGAACTTTTTATCTGCTTATAGTTTTTCCTTTAAGCCTTTACCTGCGGGCGCGGATCTCGACCACGCCGTTGCGCCCCTTCTCGCCGTAACGCTTCACGGCCTCGTCGCCCTTATAGACCTCCATGCGCTTGATCTTCCCGGATTCCAGCCGTTCAACATCCTCTTTCGAGGCCTCCCTGCCGTTGATACGGATCAGCATGCCGTCGGGAAATCCGCCTTTCAGCGTAACCTGTCCCTTATAAACCGACACCGAACTCTCCGGAGTGCCCTGAATGGTCACCTTATCGGCATGCCCGGCGTCCGCCGAAAGTTTAAGCGACGTTCCCACCGCTTTCTGCGCTTCGGAAAGCTGTGCCGAAGTCTTCTTGCGGGCCGCTTCAAGCTCCTTCTGGGCCTTGTCGAGCGCTTTCTGCGCCTGTTTCCAGGCGTCCGAATCCATATACTTGCGGGCGTATTTCATCCCTTCGCGGGCCGCTTCGATCCCGGCTCTCCCGGCTTCGATACCCTCCCGGGCCGACTTCGCGGCGGCTCTTTGCACGGCGGCCGCCTGTTTGGTCGTAATCGTTATCACGCCCTCATACCCCTTGTCGGCAAACTCCCCGGGGAGATTCGTGCCTTTGATCACCGACATGCTTTCAATCTGATCCGGGTCGAGCGATTCGATTTCAGACACTTGTACGCCGTCGACGATAAATACAGGATTCGACTCGACCGACGAGCCGTTCTCGACCTTGAACCGATACGATTTCGCGATTCCGGCCGTATTCACCACGACCGTTCCGTCTTTCGGCCTCGTACCGTAACCGATCACCCGCACGGTTGCCGACTCGTTCGTCCCGGCGCTGTCCGCCCGGGTGACCGTCACGACTTTGCCTTTCAGTCCCGGGACCTGCGCCCCATCGCCCGGTTCTCCGGTCTTTTTGAGCGTTACAAGAATCACGCCGTCGGCAGCCTTTTCGCCGTACACAGCCATCGAAACGGAATCCTTGAGCACGGTGACCGACTCGATCCGGTCGGCAGCGAGGCTGTCCATCGACTTCACCTCCCTGCCGTCGACCAGAATCAGCGGTTGTTGCCCATCGGAAAAAGATTTCGACCCCCGAATGTAAATCGTACTGGTTTCTTTTTTACCTTTGTCTTCCGGAAAGACATAAGCGGTTTCGGCGAAAGCCCCGAGGGCCACGCCCATAAGCGGCAGCAACAGGAGCGCTTTGGCTCCAGCCCACCGCGACGATTTTTTACGCAACATCATGGTAATACGGTTTTTAAGTTTACTGTGATTAAAGCTGTTGGCAATCGAGTACCACCTCCCGCCGGCAGCTTTCTTTATTAACAACATCTGGTAACTCCGGGCGTCGACGCCGCTGTCGAGCACCGCCTCGTCGGCTTCGTATTCGTGGATGGCCCGCAATTCGCGGCGCAGCAGCCACATCGCGGGGTTGAACCATTGCAGGCAGCCCGCAACGTCGGTCACGATCAGGTCGAGCGAATGGCGCAGCCGCAGGTGCGCCCGTTCGTGAAGCAGAATCGCCCCGCCGTTTTCCGCCAGGTCCCTCTCGGACATCACGATATAGCGTCCCCAGCTGAAAGGCGTCACGGGCCGTTCCGTGCGCACCAGCACAGCCCCGTCCTCCAGCCGTTCGCGACGTCCGCCGCGGATCAGACGCAGGACTCCGATGAGCGAACAAAGCGTCCACAGCAGCGTGGCGGCCGCCCCGAGCAGGAATGCCGCCCCGGCGAGCATCTCCCACGGAAAAGGTTCGGAAAGCGGTTCGGCGAAGGCCGTCGCAACAGCCTCCCCGTCCGGAATTTCCGGCAGGACGGGGATTTCGCGGTAAACCGTGATCACGCACAGCGGCAGCACGAACGAGAGGAACATCGCCCCCAGAACCACGATCCGGTTGAAGCGGTGGAAGGTCTCACGGCTCAACAGCAATTTGAAAAAGAGGTAGAAGACAGCCAGGCAGACGCCGACTTTCAGGCTGTAAATCATCAGGTCGTACATGGCGCTACCGGTTTTGATTTTCGATGCGGTCGATCAGGCTGCGCAGTTCGCCGAGCGAGATCTTCTCCTCCTCGACCAGCGCCGAGACCGCCCCGAGGTAGGAATTCTCGAAATAGCGGCTGATCACGCTGCCGAGCGTCGAGCGCGAAAACTCCTCCTCGCTCACCACCGGATAGTATTGGTAGGTGCTGCCGAAGGAGTTGTGGGCGACATAGCCTTTGGCTTCGAGCGCGCGGACCATCGTCGAAAGGGTGTTGAAATGGGGTTTGGGATCGGGCGAAAGGGCCACCAGTTCGCGTACGAACAGCGGACCGTGCTCCCAGAAGCAGCGCATCAGCTCCTCTTCCCTGCGTGTCAGTTTTTCAGGATTCTCTTTCATATTTCACTCAAACAAGCTTTATCAGGTATCGTTTTCAGTTGAAACGGAGGCATTCCAGCATACGGCGGCGCAGCAAAACGTCCGGTCCCGATGCCGCGAACGGCGCCCTCGCGGCCGACGATCCTGCCGAAGGCGTCCGACCGACGCCGGATTCGTCCTACGACTTCCCGGACACGCCCGGCCGGCAATGCTCCCTCCGGAACAGCCGCCCATCGCTTCATCAGTCCTTTTTCATGCACCCGGGAACAAAGGTAACTAAAAAAAATTCACATGCAACTATTTTGCATAGTTTTTAAACTAAAAAATTTAGTTATGGCTTTTTTCCGGAATTTGAAGATTAATCCGTATCTTTGAATTATGGTACTTATAGCCGACAGCGGATCGACCAAATGCACGTGGATCGCCAACGACGGCGCACGGACGACAAACGTGCGCACGCAGGGGATCAACGCCGTGCAGCACTCGGCCGAACAGATACGCGAAGCCCTCGCGGAACTGCCGCCATGCGACGGCGTGACGAGCGTGAGATTCTACGGCGCGGGGTGCGGCGAGACCTTCCCGGAGGCGAGCGAGAAGCTGCGCCGGGAGTTGGAAGCGCACTTCGGAACGACGGACATTACGGTCGAATCGGACCTGCTGGGCGCGGCGCGGGCGCTCTGGGGCCGCGGAGAGGGCATCGCCTGCATCCTCGGCACGGGATCGAACTCCTGCCTGTGCCGCGACGGCGAAATCCTGAAAAACGTCCCCCCGCTGGGCTATGTGCTGGGCGACGAGGGCAGCGGGGCCGTGCTGGGGCGCAACCTGGTGAACGGCATCTTCAAGGGGCACATTCCGCTGAAAGAGGAGTTTCTCGCGGCGCACGGGCTGAATTACGAGGAGATCATCCGCCGCGTCTACCGCGAGCCTTACGCCAACCGCTTTCTGGCCTCGTTCGCACCTTTCATACGCGCGCATATCGACCGCCCGGAGATCCGGGAGCTGGTACTCCGGTCGTTCCGCGACTTTGCGTCCCGCAACCTGAGCCGTTATCCGGCGGAACTCCCCGTATCGCTGCTGGGCGGCGTGGCGGCCCACTTCGAGGCGTTGCTGCGCGAGGCGCTGGAAGCGGAGGGCCGCCGCGTGGAAACCATCGTAGAATCGCCCGCCGAAGGGCTTTTGAAATACCACTATGGAAGATAGAATCACCGAACAGGATTCGGCCTACGACGACCTGCAACGGATGTCGGTGCACGACATCCTGACGGGCATCAACCGCGAGGACGCCCGTGTGCACGAAGCCGTGCGGCGGACCATCCCCGTCATGGAGCTACTCGTCGAACGCATCGTCGAGCGCATGCAGCGCGGAGGCCGGATGTTTTACATCGGCGCCGGGACGAGCGGCCGGCTGGGGGTCACCGACGCCTCGGAGCTGCCCCCGACCTACGGCGTGCCGTTCGACCGGGTGATCGGGCTGATCGCCGGAGGCGACGGCGCTTTGCGGCGGGCCGTGGAGCACGCCGAAGACGACACCGAAGGGGCCTGGCGCGACATGGCGCCCTACCACCCCACGGCCGGCGATGTGCTGATCGGCATCGCGGCATCGGGAACGACGCCCTACGTGATCGGCGGACTGCGCGCGGCGCGGCGCCACGGACTGCTGACCGGCTCGATCACCTGCAACCCCGCGTCGCCCGTAGCTGCCGAAGCGGAGTATGCGCTCGAAGCGGTCGTAGGACCGGAGTTCGTGACCGGATCGACGCGCATGAAGGCCGGAACGGCCCAGAAATTGATGCTCAACATGTTGTCTACGGCGGTAATGATCCGGCTGGGACGCGTCGAAGGCAACCGCATGGTCAACATGCAGCTGACCAACGACAAGCTCGTGGCCCGCGGAACGCGGATGGTCGCCGAGGCGTCGGGGCTTGACGAAACCGAGGCCCGCGAACTGCTGCTGCGCTGGGGTTCGGTGAAGCGGGCACTGGAGGAGATCGGAAAATAGACAAAACGAATACACACTTCGACGTACAAATCGCTTTCGACCGCCGTCATTGCCGCCTGCGGAGCCATCTACAAGCATGGCCCCGCCCCGGCCTCCCTCCGGAAGGGAGACGACGCATGCTCCCGGCAGTTGAAACGATAAAGCATATGACCGCATAAACAGAACAATGGCTAAACTTTTTTCCGACCGCGAAATACGCGCCATTGCGGTATTCCTGCCGCTGGCCGGGCTGCTGATCATAGCCCTGATGCTCGTACGCCCGGCAGCCGACCCCGAAGCGGCCCGCCGCGCCGAGGCCGAGATGGAGGAGGCGCTGCCCGCGGACAGCGTCGTGATGTCGCATTTCGACCCCAACACGGCCTCGTTCGACGACCTGCGGCGACTCGGGCTTACGAAGCACGAAGCGGTGAGCCTGCTGAAATACCGCGCCGCGGGCAAAGTGTTCCGCATTCCCGAGGACCTGACGCTCTGCTACGGCATCAGCGACTCGCTCTACCGGCGGCTCGAACCCTGGGTGCGCATCGGCCGCAAATACGCCATCGCACCCGAAAAATACCGCACGGGGCGCATTCTCCCCGAACCGCTCGCACCCGGGCCGTTCCGCATCGACACCGTGAGCGCCCGCTACCTGCGCGCCATCGGGGCCTTGTCGAAGCGTCAGGCCGAGGCGTTCATCCGCTGGCGGGATTTGAGCGGCATCTACGACATGGAGGACCTGCGCGAATGCTACGTCGTGAGCGACTCGGTGGCCGCGGCGCTGGAACCCTACGTCATCTTCCCGGAACGGAAGGCGCGGCCGATCGAACAGCCCGTGGAGCTGAACACGGCCGATTCGGCGACGCTGCGCTCGGTTGTGGGCATCGGTCCCAGGACCGTCGTGGCGATCATGCACTACCGCGAACGGCTCGGCGGATTCGTCCGCGCGGAGCAACTCGCAGAGGTTCCGGGAGTGCGGGAACGCAATTATGAAAAAATTTTGAAACAAATTTACTGCGATAGTTGCAAAATTCGGAAAATTGATATTAACTTTGCAAGCCCGAAAGTGCTGGGGAAACACCCCTACATAGCACCGCAGGCATTACGAAAATTGCTGAAAGCAAGACAGTTGAAAGGAGGTTGGAGTACCGCTGGAGAATTGGTGGAACAGAACATATTGACCCGCGAGGAGGCAGCACGGCTGGCTCCTTATCTGCAATTCGGGTCGGACAGCGGACCTGCCGACGAATAAAACGACCGTTTTTGGGGAAGATGCATCGAGGATGCGCACCCCGCAGTTTTCAGAACGAACAAACAGATTCAAAACAACAAAAAACAAAGAATATTATGATTATCATGCCGGTAAAAGAGGGCGAAAACATCGAGCGCGCCCTGAAAAAGTTCAAACGTAAATACGAGCGCACGGGCGTCCTGAAGGAGCTTCGCCGCCGCCAGTACTTCACCAAGCCTTCGATCGCGAAGCGCGAGGCGATGCAGCACGCCATTTACGTGGAACACATGTACCGCGACGACGAATAATTTCCGCAAGATATGAAACCAGAACCGGGAACACTCCGAAAGGAATGTTCCCGGTTTTTCTATGCCGTAATCAGCCCGATCAGCGCAGGAACAACAGTTCGCGATACTTCGGCAGCGGCCAGATCTGATCGTCGACGATCTCTTCCAGCTTGTCGATATGGCGGCGGATCTCGTCGAAGCAGACAGCCACGGTATCGTGGTAGGCAATGGCCTTTTCACGCGGGTCCTCGATCCGGTTGGCAACCTTGCGGGCGTCGATCATCTCGCCGGTGAGTTTCTGGATCGAGGCCGTATGGTCCTGAATCTTCTTGATAAGCAGAATGTCCGACGAGGCGTTCAGCCCTCCGATCTGATGCATCTTATAGACCTTGTCGAGCAACTGCGCCTCGTATTTCGAAGCGATCGGCACGATATGGTTCATCGCCAGATCGCCCAGCACGCGGCCTTCGATCTGGATTTTCTTGGTATAGGTCTCCCACTTCACCTCGGTGCGGGCTTCGAGTTCGACCTTGGTGAAAACCCCCATGTCGCCGAACATCTTCAGGCTCTCCCGGTCCAGGTAGCGGTCGAAGATCAGCGGCGTCGACGTCTCGCAGTCCAGACCGCGCCGCTTCGCCTCGGCCTTCCACTCGTCCGAATAGCCGTTGCCGTCGAACCGGATGGCCTTGCAGGCCTTGATCATCTGCTTGAGCACCTCGTAAATGGCCCTCTCCTTCTTGGCCCCGGCCTCGATCTTGGCGTCCACGGCCTTCTTGAACTCGGTCAGTTCGTATGCCATCGCCGAGTTGAGCACGATCATCGCCTCGGCGCAGTTGTCCGACGAACCCACGGCGCGGAACTCGAAGCGGTTGCCCGTGAAGGCGAACGGCGAGGTGCGGTTGCGGTCGGTGTTGTCCAGCAGCAGCGTCGGGATGTGCGAAATGCCGCTCATCTTGAAGACGTTCTTGGCGTCGAAACGGATGGCGTCGTCGCCCTTCGATGCGGCCAGTTTGTCCAGCACGGCCGACACCTGCGTTCCGAGGAAGGTCGAAATGATGGCGGGAGGCGCCTCGTTGGCGCCCAGCCGGTGGGCGTTCGTCGCGCTCATAATCGACGCCTTCAGCAGGCCGTTGTGCTTGTAAACCGCCGAAATGGCGTTCACCAGGAAAGTGATGAACTGGAGGTTCTCCGAAGCGGTCTTGCCCGGACCGAGCAGGTTCACGCCCGTATCGGTTCCCAGCGACCAGTTGTTGTGCTTGCCCGATCCGTTGATCCCCTTGAAGGGTTTTTCGTGCAGCAGCACGCGGAACTGGTGACGGCGGGCGATCTTGTCCATAATGGTCATCAGCAGCTGGTTGTGGTCGTTGGCCAGGTTGGCCTCCTCGTAAACCGGAGCCAGCTCGAACTGATTGGGAGCCACCTCGTTGTGGCGCGTCTTGACCGGAATTCCCAACTTTAGGCACTCGTATTCGAGGTCCTTCATAAAGGCCATCACACGCGTCGGAATCGCCCCGAAATAGTGGTCTTCCAACTGCTGGTTCTTGGCCGACTCGTGTCCCATGAGCGTACGCCCCGTGAGCATCAGGTCGGGACGCACGGCCCAAAGGCTCTCGTCCACGAGGAAATATTCCTGCTCCCAGCCCAGATAGGAAAAGACCTTCTCGACATTCTTGTCGAAATAGCGGCACACCTCCGTGGCGGCCTTGTCGATGGCCGTCAGCGAGCGCAGCAGGGGCACTTTGTAGTCGAGCGCCTCGCCCGTGTAGGCGATGAAGACGGTGGGGATACAGAGCGTCGTGTCGACGATGAAGGCGGGCGACGTGGGGTCCCAGGCCGAGTAGCCGCGGGCCTCGAACGTATTGCGGATGCCGCCGTTGGGGAACGACGAGGCGTCGGGCTCCTGCTGTACGAGCAGCTTGCCGGAGAACTCCTCCAGCACGCCGCCCTGACCGTCCGGCTCGGCAAAGGCGTCGTGTTTCTCGGCCGTACCGCCCGTCAGAGGTTGAAACCAGTGGGTATAGTGGTCCGCACCGTGCTCCAGCGCCCACTGGCGCATACCCGCCGCGATGCTGTCGGCAACTTCGCGCGTAAGCGGCGTGCGTTTTTCCATCGTGTCGAGCAGGGCCGCATAGGTGCGCTTGTCGAGATACTTCCGCATGGCCGCACGTCCGAATACCTTCTTTCCGAAGTAGTCCGACGGGCGTCCCTCGGGAACTTTCACCTCGACGGCCGTGTGATTTATGGCCGCATCGACCATCTTGAATCTGAGTAATGATGACATATACCTGACTGATTAAGGGTTTAGTGTTCGTAGAAAAAAACCGCGCGGGGAAGGACCCGATAATTGCAAACTAAAACCTAACCTGAAATTCAACCGGACAACTGCCTCCCGGCAGGACCTGCCGACCTAACTAACCCGGGGCCGCTCCCCCGCTGCGGTACATCTTTCGTTCCGGCTACAAATGTACGAATTATTCCGTTACGTTGTTTTTACAAAATCACCGTTTTTTCAAAAAACAGCCGTTTTTTTCATCATTTTCCCGAAAAAACAACCGTTTTTCGCCACACACACCCGAAATTTTCAGTCATTTTTCGAAAAACAGCCTCATTTTTCACGAAAAATCCCCAAAATACATTTTTTCGTTTTTTCCAAAACAAGCAGAAATAAAGACCATTTTTCAACCATTCAACCACACCGAAGACAGCATCCGCGCCGGGCCGTCCGGAAATGCGGCGGGCGGCGAAATCCGGAAAAATTCCGCTGCACTGTTATTTTCGTAACAATTTCTTGTTACAATTCGGTAATTAATTTGTAACTTTACGTGCAATTTTGAAACAGAACGAAACTACACACATACTAATCTCTAAATAGTCATGGCAAATACCAAACGTGAAAAGCTGTTCACCGAGTTCCCGCCGGTCCCGACCGAAAAGTGGGAAGAGGTGATTACAGCCGACCTGAAAGGAGCCGATTACGAGCGCAAGCTGGTGTGGCGTACGGGAGAAGGATTCAACGTCCGCCCCTACTACCGCGCCGAAAACCTCGAAGGCATCCGTTTTCTGGGCTCGCAGGCAGGCGAGTTCCCGTACGTCAGAGGTACGCGCAGCCACAACCGCTGGCGCGTGCATCAGACCGTCGAGGTAAAATGTCCCAGGGAGGCCAACGCCGAGGCGCTGAAACTCCTCAACTCGGGCGTCGATTCATTGGGCTTCTCGATCGCGAAGGAAGGCTTCACGGCCGAAGAACTCGATCAGCTGCTCGCCGGAATCTCGATCCCGGCCATCGAAATGGTCTTCTGCGGCGCGCAGACGGGCAGCATCGCCGAACTGGTGATCGCCAAGCTCGAAAAGGAAGGCACTGCCTCCGAGGCGCACGTGGCCTTCTCGATCGACCCGCTGGTCAAGGGACTGTCGCAGAAAGGCGACTTCTGCTCGCCCAACGGCGAAAAGTGCTTCGCGAAGATCGCCTCGCTGATCGAAAAGACCCGCGAGTACAAGCACATCCGTATCGTGACCGTCTCGGCCGGCATCTTCTCGAACGCCGGATCGACCATCGTCGAGGAGCTGGCGTTCGCCCTCTCGGCCGGTAACGATTACATCGCGCGCCTGACCGACGCCGGCGTGGACGCCGAGCTGGCGGCCCGCAAGCTGCGCTTCTCGTTCTCGGTCACCTCGAACTACTTCCTCGAAATCGCCAAGTTCCGCGCGGCGCGCATGCTGTGGGCCAACATCGTCAAGGGTTACAACCCCTCGAAGAACTGCGCCTGCAAAATGCACATCCACGCCCGCACGGCAGACTGGAACCAGACCGTTTACGATCCCTATGTCAATATGCTCCGCGGCACGACGGAGGCCATGTCGGCCACCATCGCCGGCGTACATTCGCTGGAGGTGACGCCGTTCGACGCCGCGTTCGAAAGCCCCACGGAGTTCTCGAAGCGTATCGCCCGCAACGTCGAACTGCTCCTGAAGCACGAATCGCACTTCGACCAGGTGGTAGACCCCGCAGGCGGCTCGTACTACGTGGAGAACCTCACGCAGTCGATCGCCGCCGAGGCCTGGAAGCTCTTCCTCGAAATCGAGGAGAAGGGCGGCTACGCCGAGGCCTACAAGGCCGGCTTCATCAAGGAGCGCGTGGAGGCTTCGGCAGCCGCCAAGGACAAGGCCATCGCAACGCGCCGCCAGACGCTGCTCGGTGCCAACCAGTTCCCCAACTTCACGGAGGTGGCCCCGAAGGAGATCACCGCCGAAGCCGTCACCCGTCCCGCTGCCGAAGGCAACGTCCTCACGCCCTACCGCGGCGCCATGGCCTTCGAGGCGATGCGCCTGCACGTGGACCGCTCGGGCAAACAGCCCAAGGCGTTCATGCTCACCTGCGGCAACCTGGCGATGGCCCGCGCCCGCGCCCAGTTCTCGTGCAACTTCTTCGCCTGCGCCGGAATCCGCGTGCAGGACAACACCTTCTTCAAGTCGATCGAGGAGGGCGTGAAGGCCGCACTCGAATCGAAAGCCGAGATCGTGGTGGTCTGCGCTTCGGACGACGATTACGCAGAGGCCGCACCGAAGGTGAAGGAGCTGCTCGCCGGCAAAGCCATTCTCGTAGTCGCAGGCGCTCCCGCATGCGCACCCGAACTGGAGGCCCAGGGCATCACGAACTTCATCTCGGTGAAGTCGAACGTCCTGGAGACTCTGAAGTTTTATCTTAAAGAAATGGGCATCTGATCATGAGAGCTAAATTTTCAGAACTGACATACGAAGCAGGCGGGCAGAAGAGCTGCTGCGCCTCGAAAGGCTGCGGACAGGTGGAGCCGTGGCTGACGGCCGAGCGCATCCCCGTCAAGGGCGCCTATACGGCCGAAGACCTCGAAGGCATGGAGCACCTGAACTACGCGGCAGGCATCGCACCGTTCCTGCGCGGCCCCTATTCGACGATGTACGTGATGCGTCCGTGGACCATCCGCCAGTACGCCGGATTCTCGACCGCCGAGGAGTCCAACGCATTCTACCGCCGCAACCTCGCCGCCGGACAGAAAGGTCTGTCGGTGGCCTTCGACCTGGCAACGCACCGCGGTTACGACGCCGACCATCCGCGCGTGGTGGGCGACGTGGGCAAGGCCGGCGTGTCGATCTGCTCGGTGGAGGACATGAAGGTGCTCTTCAACGGCATTCCGCTCGACCGGATGTCGGTGTCGATGACCATGAACGGCGCCGTGCTGCCGATCCTGGCCTTCTACATCGTGACGGGCCTGGAGCAGGGCTGCACGCTCGACCAGCTGGCCGGTACGATCCAGAACGACATCCTCAAGGAGTTCATGGTGCGCAACACCTATATATATCCGCCCGAGTTCTCGATGCGGATCATCGCCGACATCTTCGAGTACACCTCGAAGAACATGCCCAAGTTCAACTCGATCTCGATTTCGGGTTACCACATGCAGGAGGCGGGCGCCACGAACGACATCGAGCTGGCCTATACGCTGGCCGACGGTCTGGAGTACCTGCGCGCAGGTATCAATGCCGGCATGTCGGTCGACGCCTTCGCACCGCGCCTGTCGTTCTTCTGGGCCATCGGCATGAACCACTTCATGGAGATCGCCAAGATGCGCGCCGCACGTATGCTGTGGGCCAAGATCGTTAAACAGTTCAACCCCAAGAACCCCAAGTCGCTGGCGCTGCGCACCCACTCGCAGACCTCGGGCTGGTCGCTCACCGAGCAGGACCCGTTCAACAACGTGGCCCGCACGGCCATCGAGGCCATGGGCGCCGCGCTGGGACACACCCAGTCGCTGCACACCAACGCCCTGGACGAGGCGATCGCCCTGCCGACCGACTTCTCGGCGCGTATTGCGCGTAACACGCAGATCTACATTCAGGAGGAGACCAACATCTGCCGCGAGGTCGACCCGTGGGCAGGTTCCTACTACATCGAGACGCTGACCAACGAGATCGCCCACAAAGCCTGGGAGCGCATCGAGGAGGTCGAGAAGCTGGGCGGTATGGCCAAGGCCATCGAGACCGGCATTCCGAAGATGCGCATCGAGGAGGCGTCGGCCCGCAAGCAGGCCCGCATCGACTCCGGCGAGGAGAAGATCATCGGCATCAACGAATACCGTCTGGAAAAGGAGGCCCCGATCGACATTCTCGCCGTGGACAACACGGCCGTGCGCGAGAGCCAGATCAAGCGACTCAAGGAGCTGCGCGCCAACCGCGACGAAGCTGCCGTGAAGAAGGCGCTGGCCGCCATCACCGAGTGCGTGAAGACCAAGCAGGGCAACCTGCTCGAACTGGCCGTCGAGGCCGCCAAGGTCCGCGCCTCGCTGGGCGAAATCTCCGATGCCTGCGAAGTGGTCGTAGGCCGCTACAAAGCTGTTATCCGTTCCATTTCAGGTGTTTACTCTTCAGAAGTGAAAAACGACAAATCCTTCGAGCGCGCCAAGGAGCTGTGCGCCGAATTCGCCAAGAAAGAGGGCCGTCAGCCGCGCGTGATGATCGCCAAGCTCGGCCAGGACGGACACGACCGCGGCGCCAAGGTGGTCGCTACGGGTTATGCCGACATCGGCTTCGACGTCGACATGGGTCCGCTGTTCCAGACTCCGGAGGAGGCCGCCAAGCAGGCCGTCGAAAACGACGTACACGTAGTCGGCGTATCGTCGCTGGCCGCCGGCCACCTGACGCTCGTGCCGCAGATCATCGCCGAGTTGAAGAAGCTGGGCCGCGAGGACATCATCGTCATCGTCGGCGGCGTGATCCCCGCGCAGGACTACGATGAACTCTACCGCGACGGCGCCGCCGCCATCTTCGGCCCCGGTACGCCGATCGCCACGGCAGCCATCAAGATCCTCGAAATCCTGCTCGCCGAGTAAATTCCCGGCTCCGACAAGAGAAACGCCGCGGTCGCAAGACCGGGGCGTTTTTTGTTCCGGAGCACTTCGGGAGGGACTTTTTTCACCCGCCAAAGACCGGAACGGGAGTTTTTGCATTATCTTTACGACTGAAATACACAAATTCATTCATTCCAACGTTCCATTCGCATGAAGAAAACCCTCATTCTGTTGCTTGCCTGCTGTGCCTGCATCCGGTCGCAGGCGCAGACTCCGGAGGCAGCCGCCGCACCGGAACCCTCCGTAACCCGGACCGACAGCACCCTGACATTCCCCGAACCTGAATTCATCGGCCAGGCATTGGCTATCCGGCCCGACAACAGAACCGAGCAGCTCGTCCAGGAGAGCCTGGCTCCCCGCCACCGCTCGTCCACCGGGCAGAAACTGTTCGGCATCGGAAAGGACCACATCGACGAAATGACGCTGAAAGGCGCGCAGTCCCCCGTCCGGTTCCGGAAGAGCGACGGCATCGCCTTTATCATCCGCGTTCCGGACAACCTGATCGACCCGATGTCGGTGATCAGCGTCTTCCGGTTCAAGGTCAAGAAGAAGATGCGGATCGCCGAATACGCGTCGGTCGGAACCTTCGGCGACCGGCAGCGCAACACGCTGGAACGGCAGCCCTTCACCTCGCGCCGGTTCGGAAGCAGCTCCTACCTCATCATCCTGAAAGGCGTCGAGACCGGAGAATACGGCATCACGGTCGATGCGCTGGGCAGTCTCAACGTTTCGACATTCGGGGTGGACGAATAAACCCGCGTTCCATGACAAACAATCCCCGCAACCGAGGTTGCGGGGATTGTTCTTTCGGCAACCGGCAATGGAATCACAGGCAGGCCTCCAGAATCCGGCGGGCCATGGCGCCGTCGACGTTCTGCGCCTCGCCGAACCGATCGCCCGCAGCCGTGAAGCGGCGTTCGATCTCGGCGATGGTCTCTTCGCCGATACCCTCCTCCGAAAGGCGTGTCGAGAGGCCCAGCGAACGGAAGAACGCCTCGTTGGCCGCAATCGTACGGTCGATGCGCTCCTCCTCCGAACCGCCGGCAATGCCCCAGATACGCTCGCCGTATTGCAGCAGTTTGCCGCGTTTCTGCCCGCGCAGCACGCGCAGCGTACCGTTGATGACAATGGCCAGCGTCGCGCCGTGCGTCAAGCCGTGCAGCGCCGTCAGCTCGTGGCCGATCATGTGCGTCGCCCAGTCCTGCGTCACGCCCATACGGATCATGTCGTTCAGGGCCAGCGTCGCCGAAAGCATGTATTCCGACATCGTGTCGTAATCGCGCTCGTCCGCCAGCGCTTTGGGAGCGATTTCGACCACCGTATGCAGGATGCCTTCGGCCCAGCGGTCCATCAGCCGCGACTGATGGGGCGTGGTCATATACTGCTCCAGCACATGCACGAAAGTATCCGCAAGTCCGCAGGCTACCTGACGCTTCGGCAGCGAATAGAGCGTCTCGGGATCGAGGATCGAGAAGACCGGATAATCGCCGTAGAAAGCATATTTTTCCTTGGTCTCGTAGCGCGAAATGACCGCCCCGGAGTTCATCTCGGAACCCGTGGCCGACATGGTGAGGACCGTAGCCAGCGGCACGGTCTTGCCGGCCTGCCCCTTGAGCACGATGTCCCATGCATCGCCGTCGTAGAGAAGGCCCGCAGCGATGAGCTTCGTACCGTCGATGACCGACCCGCCGCCGACAGCCAGCAGGAAGTCCACCTTCCGCTCTTTGCCCAGCGCAATGGCTTCGCGCAGGGTCTCGACCGACGGATTCGCCTCGATGCCCCAGAACTCGACCAGATCGCGGCCTTCGAGTGCGGCGACGACCTGATCGTAGACGCCGTTACGCTTGACGCTTCCGCCGCCGAAGGTCAGCATGATGCGTTTTCCGGCGGGAATGAGCTTCGGCAGACGGGCGATCTGGCCCTTGCCGAAAACCAGTTTGGTAGGATTGTGATAGATGAAGTTGTTCATGGCGAATGTTTATTTATCCTATTACGAAGACAATGAATGACCGGACGGCTCCGAAACCGGATTGCACCTGGTTTGACAGGGCCTCCGGCTGCTAAAAGAGCCGTTACGCCTCTAAAGATACGAAAAAAGCCGGACTGCGCAGAGAATTCTCCGCTAATTTTCAATCTTTGCGGTGAGAGCTGCCGGTTTGTGCTTAAACGAAGCAGAGCGCGGATGGGTGTACCGGAGTACGTCCCATTCGCGCCCTGCGGGAGCAAGTGCAAAGATGCACCGTAAAATCAATCGTTTAGAAGTACTTGCCGCGCAGGTCCTGAATCTTGGCCATCTGCTGGATAGCCGGGATGGCGAACTGCTGGGCCATGCCCTCGGCCATGGCCTGGGCGCGCACTTTCTCGCCTTCGGCGGTCTGCTTGTCGTCGGTCTTGACATCCCCGACCTCGAAGACATAGACGCCCGAAAGTCCCTTCACGGGAGCCGACAGGGCGCCCTTCTCGGCCGATGCGATGGCGCCCACCAGACGAGGCTCCATGCCCACGCCGTTCACGTAGAACGAACCGAAAGTCACATCGGAGAAGTCCTCCACCTCCGAGCCGAGACTTGCAGCCTGCTCGGCGAGGGTCGAACCCGAAAGGCTCTTGACGATATAATCGTATTTTTTGTCGCGAAGAAGCTGTGAACGGATCTGGGCCGAAACCTTATTCAGCGGTGCGTACTCGTTGTCGTCGATCTCGGTCAGCGTGGCAATCACGTAGTCCTTGCCTACGTTGAAGATCGCCGAAAGGTCGCCCTCCTTCGCTCCGTAGGCCCAGCGGGCCACCTCGCGCGAATCCTCAAGGCCGCGGATCGTACGGTCGCCCTGGGCGATCGCAGCCACGCGGGGCGTCACGGCAGCCGTCGAAGCGGCATCTGCGAATGCGGCGGCCGAACCCTTGGCGTTGACCATGAACGAACCGGCCTGGTTGTGCACGTCGCGGCGCGTGGCGGCCGAAGCCTCCACGGGATAGGTGATCGTAGCCACCTGCACGTGTTTCGAAGGTTTGTCGGCACGGTATACCTGCATCAGCTGGATGGCGTCGCCCGAAGCGATCTTCACGATGTCGCCCTGTCTGGCATTGGCCAAAGCGGCGGCGAACTCGCCCGTGAAGGCCGAGAAAGGCAGCACTCCCACTTCACCGCCGTTGGCGGCCGTAGCGTCGTAAACCGAATAACGGGCAGCGGTCTGCGCGAAATCGCCCCCCTTCTTCAGCACCGTCAGCAGGCTGTCGGCAAGCGCCTCCTGCGCATAGGGCAGCACGATATGACGTACGCCCACCGAGTCGGGAACCATCTTCGAATCGAGCGCGCGGGACATCGTCCACTCGTTGTTCTTCAGCACGGGACCGTACATCTCGCCCGCCATCAGCGCCTTGGCCTCCTCGTCGGAGAGCTGTGCGGCGGAAACGTAGCTGTCGGCGATCTTGCCGTTGCGGTTGGCGCGGACGAAGGTCTTCACCTCCTCGGCGGCGGCGAACTCCCGGCCCACCTCCGTCACGCTCTTCTCAAGCGCCAGCAGGTCGTCGTCCGTGGGGGAAACCTCGAATACGACATACGAAATCGTACGCGACGGGGTCTGCTTGAACTGGTTCTTATGGCTGTTGTAGTAAGCCTTCACATCACCCGACGACACCTTGACGAGCGAATCGGGAACGGCCGAGAACTTCTTGCCGGCCCACTTGCCCGAAAAAGACTTGTTGGCAGCCTCGACACCGCGGGCGACCTCCAGCGAATTGACGTAAACGCCGCCCTTCACCAGTCCGAAGTACTTCTGCACCTCGCGCTCCAGACGGGCCTGCTCATTGAGCTGCGCCCAGGCATTGGCTGCCTCGGGGTTGGTCTCGGCCTGCGCGAGGAACTGGCTGATGGCAGCCACGCTGTACTCGCCCGTGCGGGGATCGGCGAAAGCGTTGTAGAAAGCCTGCGAAGGATGCTGTCCGCTGACCATCGCCAGACGCTCCGGCTCGGTGACGCGAAGTCCCATCCGGTCGAAACCGGGCGTCAGCACGTGCTTGGCGATCAGCGCCTGCCAGGCGGCATTGGCCAGCATGGCCGACTGCTGCTCGTCGCTCTCCTGCATGTTGTTCTGCGACTTGATCTTCTCGTACTGGTCGTAGTACTCCGAATAGTTGATCTTCTCGCCGTCGATCACACCGACACGCGGGTCGTTGCCCGAGAAGCCCATTTCAGTCTTCAGAGAGAGGATGAATGCCAAGAGGGCCAGTGCGATGATGATCGAAAGCACGATGCCGAACTTGGTTCGTAAAGTGTTTAAACTTGCCATATAAATTGTTAATTATTCGTATTGTTTCGAATTATCAGCCAAAGGTAGTAAAATTAATTGTAAAAAGAACAGAATAAAAGTAAAAATATACGCACGCTTCGCCCCCCCCCTAATCCCCGCCGGAGCGGGAATTTACCGGAAAGGCGGCGGAATCCGGCCCACGCTACAATTTCTTCACCCGCGCCAGTTCGATGCGCGAACGCGTCGTACGGAGAATCCGCAATTGCAGGCCGCCGATGAAAACCGTCTCCCCGGCGGTGGGAATACCCTCGTAATTGAAGATGATGAAACCGGCCAGCGTGTCGTATTCCTTGCTCTCCTCGATGCCGAGGTTGTATTTTTCATTCAGGTATTTCACCTCCAGGCGGCACGAGAGAACATACTCGTCGGGACCGACCTGCTTTTCGGTGAGGTCCGGAATGTCGTGCTCGTCCTCGATCTCGCCGAAAATCTGCTCCAGCACGTCTTCGAGCGAAATGACGCCCGCCGTGCCGCCGAATTCGTCGATCACGACGGCGATGTTCGAACGGTGCTTGATGAAATTCTCCAGCATCAGCTGCAAAGGCATGGTCTCGGGCACGAAATTGACCTCCATCATCACGTCGGCGATCTGCCGGGGCCGCGTGAAAAGGCTTTTCGAATTGACGTAGCCCACGATGTTGTCGATCGACTTGCGCCAGACGAAGATACGCGAATATTTCGAGTCGACGAAACGCGCCGTGAGCTGTTCGATCGAGGTGTCGTCGATGTCCACGGCCTCGACGTCCACACGCGGAACCATGCAGTCCCTGACGCGCAGGTCGGCGAAATCCAGCGCGTTCTGGAAGAGTTTCAGCTCGTTGTCCGGTTCCGAATGCTGCTCCGGGCTGTTCGTGTCGAGCAGCGCCGCAAGGTCCTCGCGGTCGAAACTCGGAGTGATGTTCCGCTCCTCGACGCGGCGGCCCAGAAGGTGCAGAATGCCGTGGGAAAGCAGCGTCGTGAAACGCGCCACCGGATAGAGGACGATGTAGAAAAAATAGATCACCGGCGCCAGCGCGCGGTAATAGAAATTGGGATTGTTCCTGAAAATCGACTTGGGGAGAAACTCGGCGAAGAAGATGATGATGACCGTCGAAACGGCGGTGTCCACGGCGACCGAGCCGCTCCGGGCGAGCTGCTCCCACCCCAGCGAGGCATAGATGCTGCGCAGAAGCAGCGACATCGCCAGCGAATAGACGACCAATGCGATGTTGTTGCCCACGAGGATCGTGGTGATATACTGCCCCGGATGGCGGGCGAAAACCTCGGCAATCTGGTCGAACATGCGGTTCTGCTTGCGGTCGATCTCCAGCTTGAGACGGTTCTTGCTCGTAAAGGCAATCTCCATCCCCGAGAAAAAAGCCGACAGCAACAGCATTACGACGATCAGGACGACGGTGGTGAGCATCGCTTTCAGTTTTTGAGTTTGGGTTCGACGGAAACCTGCTCCTCCCGCAGGACCGGACGCGCCTCCTCCCGGGAGCCGTCCCGCATTTTCAGCGGCCGGCGCTCAACCTCCGCTTCGGGTCTTCCGACCTGCCTTTCAGCCGGCCCGGCGGGAATCTCCCGGGCCGGAGCGGCCGCAGGCCCATCAGCGGCCCTCCCGGATTCGGACGTCCGGACGGCGGACCGGCTGTCGGAGGGCCGGCTGTCGGAAGGTTTCGGAACCGGACGCACGGAGGTGGAATCCGTGGCCGCAGAGTCGGCGCTCTGCTTCATCTCGACCTCCATACGGCCCTTCATGCGGCGAAAACGCCAGTCCTTGAACTCCTCGTCCGATTCGAAACCTTCGCCGATGAAGACATCGCGGCCGTTGTTCTGCACGATCTTCGAATCGACGTTCGAATAGATTTTCTTGGTCCGCGCATTCCAGAACAACTGCTGGGTGTAGAGGGTTTTGCCGTCGGATTTCTCGACGACGACGTTGCCCTTGGCCTCCCACAGTTCGCGGTTCTCGTAATAGATGGCGTAGTTGGCCGTCAGCACGGCGTCCACCGTGGTCAGCGAATCGTTCTGGTAGGTAGTGATCTTCACGCCCTTGCGGAATTCGCGGTAAGGTTCGCGGGCCAGCGAATAACCTTCGAGCAGCGGCGTGACGAAATGGTACGACCGGCGGCCGTTCTGCGACATCACGACCGAAAGGTCCTCGCTGTATTCGGTCATTATCGTCTCCTCGGAAGCCGAAGCGCGGCCCGCATCCTTGTCCGCACACGAGAATAGCAAGATAGCACTCCCCGTCACGGAGAGTGCTACCCTGATCGTTCTTGTCATGCGTTTTCCCATCGAAGCCTGTCGGGAGCGTGTTTTTTAGCGGGCACGGACGGTGGTGGTGATACCGGCGGCCGTTCCGCAGGTTACCGTATAGCGCGCACCCTCCTGCAACTCGTTGAAGAAGCACTCCTCCGAACTGGGGAAAACCGAACGGAACTTGCCGAGGGAACTCTTGGCGTGCTCCATGTACTCCGAATCGGCCGGGAGCAGTTCGACCGCCTTGGCCATCGTATCGTAAGCGGCCCAATAGGTCGCCAGACCGGCGAAACCGCCGCACAAACCTGCCGACGAAGCATAGCACTGCGCCAGGATGAAGTACGGAACGCCGTCCTCGGGGTCCAGGTCGCGGGCCTGGCGCGCAGCGGCGGCAGCGCCCGGAATGTCGTTGGACACGAGACCCACCAGCGCGATGCGCACGAGCAGTTTCTGACGCTCGGCGGGGTCTTTCTCGACATCCAGCGCCTCGTTCAGGTAGGTCTTCGCCTTTGCATAGTCCTTCTTGTTCTGGAAAGCCTGGGCCAGGAACATGGCCGTCTCCGACGAAGGCTTCACCTGATAGTATTTCTCGGCGATCGAAAAGTAGAAATCACCGTCGCACTTGGCGCGCGACATCAGAGCCACGGCCTGCGAAAGCAGCGCCTCGTCGTCGGGAGCGGCGGCCAGCTTGCCCTTGAAGAGTCTTTCGAGATTCTCGCAGCTTGCGGCGCCGCTCAATCCGAACGCAGCGTCGAACTGGCTCTTGTACTCGGCGGCAGCGGGGTTCTTCTCGAAGAACGGCGTCAGACGGTCGTACTCGGCGATGATCTCGTCGGGCATCACCTCGTCGGTATTCCTGTAATCGTCGCAGAGGTTCGAGAAATAGGCCACGACGGTCTCGGGATCGGTGTTGTCGCCGCCGGCCTCGATGGCTGCGCGGAACGCTTCGCGGATACCCTTGCGGTCGGCGGGTTTGTACATCAGATACTCACGGGCCTTGCGGTCGAGGATATAGGGCGTGCCGTACTTGGGATGGTCGCCGAAATACTCGTTGCGCAGGTCGTAAACGATCATCAACGAGTCGGTGTAGGTGTTTTTCTCGGCGATGCTCTTGGCGCGCGCGATCTTGTTCTTATAAAGCGTGATGCCGCGCACGAAGGTATTCTGCGAAGCCTTCGGACATTTGTCGAGCAGCTCCTTGAGGTAATGCGCGGCAGCGTTGTAGTCCTTGTTGTCGAGCGACTCCTTGAGGAAGTTGCTGTTCAGAATGTTCTGCTCCCGCTCCTGAGGAGTGTCACCCCAGACCGCGTACTTCGGATCACTGAAATCTTGCTGTGCCATCGCTGCGACTGCAAAAAGCGCACACGCAGCAGAAAGCAGGAATTTAACGTTTTTCATCGGTCAGATTAATTTTTGTGTTTCTATCTTTTATTTTTGCTTGCCTGTCACATCAATCGAACTTGGAGCGCATGAACCAATATTCGCCGTTCTCCATCTGTCCCGCGAAGAGCGTGAAGCCGATCGCAAACTTGAAATACTGCTGCCGGACCAGCCCCAGGCGGTCGGCGATGTTGTAACCGCGGCGACCGTACTCGACGCCGATGTCGATGGCCGAGAAGGCGCCGCGCCTCACCGGGATGCCGATGCCCGCCGTCACGGCGTACTGCGCGAGCTTGTCCCCGTTGAACGTCTGGTTGTAGGCCCCGTAGCGGAAACCCGCGCGGTAGGACCAGCGTTTGAGGAAGTGACGCGCATCGTAACGGTTCGGGGTGTATTCCACACCCATCTTGATCGTGCTCGTATTGGTGTAGGCCACCTTGTATTCCGTCTTGTTCTCCCCGCTGCCGCTGGTTCCCGTCATCTCGTAGCCCGAGTTGCGGCCGCCCCAGTTCTGGAACACATAATCCACGCCGACGGCCCACCTGCCGGTCTGGTAATAGGCCCCCACGGCCAGCTGCCGGGGCAGCACCAGCTTCAGGTGCGTCGTATCGCCCTTGACGACCGTGTTGTACAGGTCGCCGATATAGAGTTTTTTCGTCACCTCCGGGTTCAGGTCGCCGCCGAAGTCGTACGTCGCGCCGAAGGTCAGGATGCGCTTCGCGTTCAGAATCGCGTTCCACTGCACGCCGACCTGCCCCTTGATGCTCGAAATGCTGTAATTGTCCTGCCCCACCGTCGAGGTGAAGGTTCCCTCGCCCGTAATGGCGGTCGGGGTCATCACGAACGTACGGTCGATGTCGCCCCAGTAATACTGTGCGGCGATACCCACCGAAAAATTCTTGAACGGCTCCCAGCCCAGGCCGACCTTGACCTCCGTCACGTCGCCCTCGCCCTGGTAGTTGTACTGAATATTGCCGACGTTGGCGTAAATGGGGTCTTCGGGATCGTATTCGTGGTAATACTTGGTCCTGTAACCCACCGAACTGTAAGGCGTGAGGCTGAAACCGAGCCCCAGCCGCTTCGCCACCGGCATCTGGAAAGCGATGTCGTGAAAGTTGAACGTGTTGTAGGCCGTCCGTTTCCCGACGCCTCCGACCGTCTGGGCGTTGTAGTAATTCTGCCCCTCCAACCCGAAGTTGAAAAGGAAAGTCTTCTGCGGAGCCGCGCTGTAAGCCGCGGGGTTGAGCAGGTTGACCGTACTCACCGAACGCATGGCCACACCCGCACCGCCCATCGAGCGCATCTGCAACGTACCGGGGGTATTCTGTTCGCCGATGCCGTACATCGTATAGGGCGAGAATGCGTTAATACTGCTTGTCTGGGCCGAAACGGCAAAAGGAAACATCGCTGCAGCCGCGACAACCAGCTTAATCAAGGTGTTCTTCACTTGCATTGTACTCTAAAATTCGATCCAATCCGCAAAAGACCAGATTACAATTTGCAAATATCGTGTTTTTAATTCTTTTCGCAAAGTATTTCGCGTCCCCGCCGGTAAAAATTACGCATAAATCGTCGATTTTTTTCTCCATCCGGGCCATATAGCCCTCAATTTCGAAGGTCAGCGAGTTCATCACCCCCAGGCGGATGGCCTCTTCGGTGGTGAGCCCCTGCAACTCCCCGCTTTCGGTCGGACCGCACAGCGGCAGGCAGGCCGTGTAGTCGTGGAGCGCCCGAAAACGGGTTTTCATCCCCGGCGAAATGCACCCGCCGCGGAACGTGTTGTCGGCCGTCACCAGGTCGATCGTGACGGCCGTGCCGAAATCGACGATCAGCACGTTGCGCCCCGGGTAAAGCACCGTGGCGCCCACGGCGGCGGCCAGCCGGTCGCGGCCCAGCGTCTCGGGCGTATGGTAGGCGTTGGCAACCGGCACGGGGGTCTGCGAGGTGAATTCCAGCAGGTAATCCGCATAGGGTCTGACCGTTTCGATCACGTCGTCCGCTTCGCCGCGCGTCGAGGCGACGACGGCCTTCGCGGCCCTGCGGCCCTCCAGCAACTCGCCGAGCATCGACGGATGCAGCCGCTCCACGCAGCGCTGGGCGACGATCCGTCCGCCGTCAAAAACGGCCAACTTGACAAGGGTGTTGCCTATGTCTACGATCAGATTCAAAGCTGCTGCAGCGTTTTGTATGCGTCTTCCACGTCTTTGACATTCCTAACGGTCATCGCCAACCGATTATTGTGCTGTTTGAGCACAAATCGGTCGGGCCGCTGCGTAACCCGCTGCAACAGGGTCATAAAGGCCTCGCTCTTGTAGAAAGGCGAGTTCTCCTCGCCCACGAAATGCACGATCATCAGCCCGTTCTTGACCTTCACGCGCTCCATGCCCAGACGAATGGCCTCCCAGCGCAGGCGCACGACGTTCAACAGCTCCTTCGCGGCGCGCGGCAGGGGACCGAAACGGTCCGCAAGACGGCTCTCGAAGGCCTGCAAAGCCTCCTCGTCCTTCGTCGAGTCGAGTTCGCGGTAGAGTTTCAGGCGTTCGGCCTGCTGCGAAACGTAGGCGTCGGGCAGCGCGGCCTCGACCTCGATGTCGATGTGCGCATCGTCGATGAAACGCATCTGCTCCACGACCTCCTGCTCCCCGTCGCTCAAGCCCGGGACATGAAGCCCCTCGGCACGCAGTTCGGCCACCGCCTCGTTCATAATCTTCTGGTAGGTCTCGAAACCGATGTCGGCGATGAACCCGCTCTGCTCGGCGCCCAGCAGATTGCCCGCGCCGCGGATGTCGAGGTCCTGCATGGCGATGTTGAACCCCGAACCCAGGTCGGAGAACTCCTCGATGGCCCGCAGACGCCGCCGCGCGTCGGACGACAGCAGCTCGTCGGGCGGCGAAAGCAGGTAACAGTAGCCCTTCTGGTTCGAACGCCCCACGCGGCCGCGCAGCTGGTGCAGGTCGCTCAAACCAAAGTTCTGGGCGTTGTCGACGATGATCGTATTGGCGTTGGGAATGTCGATGCCGTTCTCGACGATGGTCGTCGACACCAGCACGTCGAATTCCCCGTAGATGAAGTCCATGATGAGTTTCTCCAGCTGCTCGGCCGGCATCTTGCCGTGCCCGACGGCCACGCGGGCCTTCGGACAGAGGCGCGTGATCAGCCCCTGGAGGGCCGGCAGGTCCTCGACGCGGTTGTGGACGAAATAGACCTGGCCGCCGCGGGCGAGTTCCGCCTCGACGGCGTCGCGGATGATCTCCTCCGAGAATACGTGCGACTCGGTGAGGATCGGCTGGCGGTTGGGCGGCGGGGTCGAAATGACGGACAAGTCCCGCGAACCCATCAGCGAGAATTGCAGCGTGCGCGGAATCGGCGTGGCGGTGAGCGTCAGCGTATCGACCGAAACGCTCATCTCGGTGAGCTTTTCCTTGGCGGCGACGCCGAATTTCTGCTCCTCGTCGATGATCAGCAGCCCCAGGTCGCGGAACACGATCTGCTTGCCCAGCATCTTGTGCGTGCCGATCAGGATGTCGATCTTCCCCGAGGCGAGGTCCTCGCGGATCTGGCTGACCTCCTTCGTGGATTTGGTGCGGTTGATGTACTCCACCCTCACCGGGAAATCGCGCAGACGCTCGGTGAACGAGCGGTAGTGCTGCAAGGCGAGAATCGTCGTCGGAACCAGCACGGCGACCTGCTTGCCGTCGACGGCGGCCTTGAACGCCGCGCGGATCGCCACCTCGGTCTTTCCGAAGCCCACGTCGCCGCACACCAGCCGGTCCATCGGCTGATCCGACTCCATGTCCTTCTTGATGGCCGCCGTGGCCGACTGCTGGTCGGGAGTGTCCTCCCAGCGGAACGACGCCTCCAGTTCGTGCTGCAAATAGCTGTCGTGCGAGAAGGCGTAGCCCTTCGAGGCCTTGCGTTTGGCGTAGAGGGCGATCAGTTCGCGCGAAATGTCCTTGACGGCCTTCTTGGTGGCGTTCTTCAGCTTCTGCCAGGCGCCGTTGCCCAGTTTGTAGACCTTCGGCGGCTCGCCGTCGCCCGACTTGTAGCGCGAAATGCGGTGGAGCGAGTGCACGTTGATGAACAGCACGTCGCCGTCCTTGTAGACCAGCTTGATCGCCTCCTGCATGCGTCCGTCGCCCGCGGCGATCTTCACCAGCCCGTCGAAACGGCCCACGCCGTGGTCGATATGCACCACGTAGTCGCCCGGGCGCAGCTGGTTCAGCTCGGCGACGGTCATCTGCTCGTCGCGCCGGATCTCGCCGTTGATGCGGTAACGCTGGTAGCGGTCGAAAATCTGGTGGTCGGTGTAGAGACACAGTTTCAGGTCGTTGTCCACGAACCCCTCGTGCAGGGTCGTCGACAGCGACCGCACGACGGCCTGTCCGCGGCCGATCTGGTGGAAAATATTTTCGAGACGCTCGACCTGCGCCTTGTTCTCCGAAAGTATATAGGTATCGTAACCCCGCAGCGCACCCCGGATCATGTCGTCGGCCAGCATCTCGAAATTTTTATTGAATTTCGGCTGGGGCGACGTCGCGAACTTCACCGTTGCGGCCGCGGGCCGCTCGGGAAGATTGTCGCGCAGCAGGAAAATCCGGCTTCCGGAAAGGTCGGCCACGAGCGAGTTGCGGCTCGTCAGCAGCGAGTCGATCTCATCGGGATGCTCCATGTCCGAGAGCGTCCTGCGGCGGATGTCGTTGACCCTCCGCAACACGAAATCGGCGTCGTAGAACCACCAGGAAGCCTCCGCGCCCGCAAACCGCGCGAAGGAGACCTTCGCCGCGGCGGGCGTCCCGGCGTTCAGGTCGGGGATGATCTCCACACGCTCCAGCCTGTCCGACGACAGCTGGCTCGAAATGTTGAACCGCCGGATCGAGTCGACTTCGTCGCCGAAGAAATCCAGTCGGTAGGGTTTGCTCTCCGAATAGGAGAAGACGTCGACGATACCGCCGCGCACCGAGTACTGGCCGGGTTCGTAGACGAAATCCACGCGCGTAAACGAAGCATCGACGAGCGCCTGCTCCAGCACCTCGATCGAAATCCGGTCGCCGACCCTCACGGTGATCGTCTCCCGTTGCAGGGCTTCGGCGTCGGCGACCCGCTCGGCCAGCGCCTCGGGGCAGGTGCAGACCACCAGGTAGCCCTTCCCCGTGAAATTCCGCACGGCGTGCATCGTCGCCGTGCGCTGCACCACGCCCTGCGCATCCTCGGCGCCATAGGCCGCCGAACGCTTCCACGACGAGGGAAAGAAGTAAACCTGCCGTTCGTCCAGCAGGTTGTAGAAGTCGTTCAGGAGGTAGGCTGCGGCGTCACGGTCCTCGGCGACAAAGACATGCACGCCCCCGGATTCGGCCACGGCCGCCGCGGCATAAAACGAAAGAGCGCCGCCGACCAGCTCTTCGAGGTGGACGGTAGCACTCCTGTTTTTATATTCGCGGCACAGTCTGCCGAGGGCTTTCGACCCGGCGGCGAACTGCGCCAGCTGCTCGCGGGCGGTTGCCATGCCTTATTTGGTTATAAGGTCGTTATCCTTTTTGTCATGGTAGTGGATCTCGACGATCCCGATGCTCTGGTCCTCGGCGATCTCAAGGCGCACCTTGTACTTCCACTCCCAGCGGCGGCGCAGCGACCAGAGGCCCTTTCGGAGGAACGCCGCCACGTAAGGACTGACGACCAGCTTGATGAATTTGTGTCCGCGGTCTTGCGTGAGGAACGAAATCTGATTCTCGATCTTCTTGTCCAGCAGCACCGTAGGTTCGATCTTGCCCGAACCGTTGCACGTCGGGCAGACGTCCGAAACGCTCTCGACGGCCACGGGACGCACCCGCTGGCGGGTGATCTGCATCAGGCCGAATTTCGTGAGCGGCAGCACCGTGTGCTTGGCCTTGTCGGTGGCCATCAGCTTCACCATCTCGTCGAACAACACCTGCTTGTTCTGCGCCTTGTGTAGGTCGATGAAGTCGATGATGACGATACCGCCCAAATCACGCAGCCGCAGCTGGCGGGCGATCTCCTTCGCCGCGGCGAGGTTCACGTCCATGGCGGTCTGCTCCTGGTTGTCCTCGGCCTTGGTGCGGTTGCCCGAATTGACGTCGATGACGTTCATGGCCTCCGTGCGCTCGATGATGAGGTAGGCGCCGCGTTTGAGCGACACGTACTTGGCGAAGAGCGACTTGATCTGCTTCGAGATGTCGAAGTTGTCGAAAATGGGCACGTTGCCCTTGTAGAGTTTGACGATCTTCTCCTTCTCGGGTTCGATCTGGCGGATGTAGCCGCGGATTTCGTTGTACATCGCCTCGTCGTCGACGGCGATCTGCGAGAAGGAGCCGTTCAGCGAGTCGCGGATGATCGTGTTGGCGCGGTTCATCTCGCTCATCAGCTGCGCCGGGGCCGACGCCGCGTTCTTCTTGATCGCCGCGCAGGTCTTGCGCCAGCGGTCGATCTGGGTCTGGATGTCGTGCTCGATGTCCTCGTCCTTGGCCTCCATGGCCGCCGTGCGGATGATGACGCCGAAATTCTTCGGCAGCACAGCCGCGGCAATGCGCTTGAGACGCTTCTTCTCGTCCGCCGAGCGGATTTTCTGCGAAAGGAAAACCTTCGAGGTGAAGGGAACCAGCACCACGTTGCGGCCGGCCAGCGAAATGTCGGCCGTCAGGCGCGGACCTTTGGTCGAAATGGCCTCCTTGGCCACCTGGACCATGATCTGCTGCCCCACCTGGAGGTATTCGCCGATCTTCCCGGTCTTCTCGACGGGCGGTTCGAGTTTCATGCTCTCGACGCGGAACCCGCGTTTTCCGGGCTGCTGCGAGGCGACGAGTTTCTGCAACGAGGGGAACTGCGGCCCCAGGTCGAGGTAGTGGATAAAGGCGTCCTTTTCGTGTCCGATGTTGACGAATGCCGCGTTCAGTCCCGGCATGATCTTGCGCACCTTCCCGAGGTAGATGTCCCCCACGGCGAAGCCCGTCTGGCACTGCTCCTTGTTCAGTTCGACGAGCACCTTGTCCTCGCACATGGCGATTGATATCTCGGTCGGGGTTACGTTTACGATTAATTCTCTGTTCATCTATCGTGTGTCGCGCTCCGGGAAACCGGGCGCGGTATGGCTGAAATTAGTACTGAAGCCGCGTTTTGCTGTGAAGTGGCGGCGAACTCCAAAGGGAAAAATGGATGCCGGAAACGTCCGGCGGAACGCGGGGCCCGGCGTCCGGAAAACCCGCGAAAAAGGCGGAAAAACCGCCCGAAAAATCGGAAACCCGAAAATAGGTAAAGCTAAAAGAACCCTTTGGCCCCTTTAGCTTTATCTATCGTTAGCACAAAGGTGCTACCCTACTTTTTCTTGTGACGGTTCTTACGAAGACGTTTTTTCCGCTTGTGGGTAGCCATCTTGTGACGCTTATGCTTCTTTCCGTTTGGCATAGTCCTTAAATTTTAAGAGGTTCTTATTATCCGTTATTTCACCTTCGCTGCGAAGCTCTTTGCGGGCTTGAAAGCGGGGATGTTGTGTTCGGGAATGGTGATCGTCGTGTTCTTCGAGATGTTGCGGGCAACCTTCTTGGCGCGCTTCTTCACGATGAAGCTGCCGAAACCACGGAGATACACGTTATTTTTTTGGGTGAGCGACGTCTTGATGCTCTCCATGAAAGCCTCGACGATAGCCTGCACCTGCACCTTCTCAACGCCGGTGCTTTTAGCGATTTCGCTTACGATATCTGCCTTTGTCATGTTTATATAGTATTTAAAATTAAGTTCATCCAAAATGATTCGGAGTGCAAATATACGCTTTATTTACATATCCGCCAATAATCGGCAATTTTTTTTCACTTTTTTCCCGCGGCAGTGTAGTCTGCACGTTCACAACACGATAACAAATATCGGGCAAAACCCGGGCCAAAATTAAAATATTCTATATCAGATATTTATTCCGAAGGCTCGACGCAAACGCCAAAAAACATTAAACAACTGTATTACAAGCACATATTAAACACATATCCCGACAGAATAAAGAATAAAGTCATCACTCCGAAGAATATCCCGATCAGCCGCCATGTCATCACCTTTTTCAACATCGTGGCTTCCGGCAACGATAACCCGACAACGCCCATCATAAAGGCGATAGCCGTCCCCAGCGGAATGCCTTTGGTCACGAAGACCTGCACCACCGGAACGATTCCGGCGGCGTTGGCATACATCGGTACGGCGCAAACGACAGCCAATGGCACGGCAAACCAATTATCTTTCGACATATATTGCTCGAAAAATCCTTCGGGCACATACCCGTGCATCGCCGCACCTGCACCGATACCGATCAACACATATACCAGCACACCCCGCACAATACCCCACGCATCGCGCACAATGACGGGAAGCCGTCGAACGAACGGCGTGCGCTCTTCCGCCCAAACTTCCGATTTCGTATCGGACTGCGCCTGCAGCTGCCGCACCCACGGCGAAAGATAGCGTTCCAGCCTGAAGCGGCCGAGTACAAAGCCACCGATCATGCCGAGCAGAATGCCGCTCACAACATAAATCGCCGTCGCCCGCAGGCCGAACGAACCAAGGAACATCGCCACGGCAACCTCATTCACAAGCGGCGAGGTAATCAGAAACGCAAATGTCACACCCAAAGGAATCCCGCCTTTGACAAAACCGATAAACAACGGGATCGACGAGCAGGAGCAAAACGGCGTGATAGCCCCGAACAGCGATGCAAAAAGGTATTGAAACCCGTACAGTTTGCGGGTCGTAAGGTAATGGCGCAGTTTGTCAATCGGAAAATAGGCATTGACGATTCCCATTACCATACTGATCAAGAACAGCAGGATCAGAATTTTGACACTGTCGTAGAAAAAGAAATTGACAGCGCTTCCGAAATGTGTTTCGGCGCTCATCCCGAATACGCCGTAGACGAGCCAGTCGGCAAATCGTTGAATCATCGTTTTAACAGAAATAAATTGCTCCATAATAAATGCCCACGGCTATAAAAAGCAAGCCTACAATCCGCGAGAGCCACTTTTGAATCGCCTGCATCCGGTTGTAGAATGCGCCCAACCCGGCAACGCTGTACGCCAACAGCCATGCGACGATGACCACAGGAAGCCCCGTAGCGACAGCGAATACGGCAGGCAGGAGATAACCGCCCGTTTCTGCGGCCGACATCGGAATAAGCATTCCGAAATAGAAAACGCCGCTCGTCGGGCAGAACGCCAGAGAAAAAAGAATGCCGAGCAACAGCGCACCCCATCCGCCACCCCGCCCCATCCGCTCGCCGCGCCCCGAGAACCCGAAATTCGGCAGGTTGAGCCGATGTCCGAAGAGCATAAACAATCCGATCAGAATCAGCGCCGGAGCGATCAGCATTTCTCCCCATTTGCCGATTGCCTTCTGAATGGCGAAAACACTCGCCCCCGCACGCAGCACAGCAATCAGCACCGCACCCAGCAACGTATAGGTCGCGACACGTCCGAGCGTGTAAAGCAAGCCATTGAGAAAAACGCGGCGGCGGTTTTCCAAATCCTTCGAGATATAACCCACCGCGGCGATGTTCGTCGCCAGCGGGCAGGGGCTTACGGCGGTCAGCAGGCCGAGCAGAAAAGCGGTCAGTATCGGAACGGTCGAGCCGTCCAGCAAGTGCTGCAAACATTCCATACCTATTCGCCCAACTGTTTTCGAATTTCGGCACAGAGTTCCGCTTTAAATTGCTCCGGATTCGTGCGAGCATTGGCAAAGGCGAACTGCGTCAAATCGGTTACGGTTTCTTTCCCGTCCCGCCATTTATTCAGCAACAGCGCCGACCACGTCACTTCATATCTGTCGGCCAACGCTTCATTTTCCGGCTTTACAATGTCAATAATACGAAAATACACCTCTCCGGCCCCAACCTGCCCGGCGAAATCGGTTTCGACAACCTCTTTCACGCCGGTTTCAATCGCAATACAGGTCGCGCAGCGTTTTGCCCCGTAGAAACAAAGCACTTCGACACAATCATCCTGCTGCCTATCGGCAACGGTTTTTCGCGGATTATTTCCGCAGGCGGCAAATGCTGCGGCAGCCACAAGCAACAATAATCTTTTCATGGCGAATTATTTTGTCAGCAGTTCCTTGACCTCTGCAAGCGATAATTTCCGCCCTTTGGCTACGACCTGCTCATCCACGACCAACGCCGGCAGGGCCATCACATTGTAGGACATGATTTTCATGATGTCCTCTTCCTTTACGACCGTCGCCGCCAATTTCAACTCGGCGACCGCCTGCTTTACCGTTTCGTGGAGTATCTTGCATCCGGCGCACCCCGTTCCCAATACTTTAATCTCCATATCTGCTTTTCATTAAATGTAATTCGCCGAACAACGAACAATATCAATAAAAAAAGTCGTTCACCCGCAGCAGGAATCTTTGTCCTTGCAGTCACAGAAGAAACCGACAAAAAGATTGCGCGCCACCGTCCAATTCGCACGGTTGATACAATAACGGACTTTCGGTGTTTCGATTTCACCCTGTATCAATCCGGCCTCTTTCAACTCCTTTAGATGCTGCGATACGGTCGCTTTGGCAATCGGCAACACTTCGTGAATATCCCCGAAAAAGCAACTGTCCTGCCTGACAAGGAATTGCAGAATAGCCATCCGCGCCGGATGCCCCATCGCCTTGGCAAAGCGGGCAATTTGTTCCTCCTGGTCCGTATAGGCCTTTTTCGTCATATCCGTTATCATTGTTCGCAAATATACGAACAATATTCCGTTCCAGCAAAAAATTACCGCAATATTCACACAAAACCGGAGCCGACCCAATAAACCGCGGGGTTTTTGCGTTTGATGATAAAAACATTAATTTTGCAAATTCTAAATCCGATAACGGTATGGTCAAAATACTCTGGATCGACGACGAAGTCGAACTGCTGAAGCCCCACGTGCTGTTCCTCCAGCAGAAGGGCTATGAAGTGGACACCTGCAACAACGGATACGACGCGATCGACATGGCTTCCGAAGGAGCCTACGACCTGATCATCCTCGACGAAATGATGCCCGGCATGACGGGACTCGAAACCCTTCCCAAGATCAAGGAGGTGCGCCCCACGACGCCCGTGATCATGGTCACCAAGAGCGAGGAGGAGAACATCATGGACAAGGCCGTGGGGTCGAAGATCGCCGACTACCTCATCAAGCCCGTCAACCCCAACCAGGTGCTGCTCTCGATCAAGAAGAACGTGCACCAGCAACAGCTGGTGACCGAGCAGACCACCGCCGACTACCGTTCGGAGTTCGGCCGCATCTCGTCCTCGCTCCAGATGGCCGACACGTTCCAGGACTGGTGCGCGCTCTACCGCAAACTCACCGCATGGGAGGTCGAACTGGCGGAATCCACCGACCAGAGCATCAAGGAGGTGCTGACCTACCAGAAAAGCGAGGCCAACCAGGAGTTCTGCAAGTTCGTGCGCCGCAACTACTACAACTGGATCAACAAGCGCTCGGACGACACCCCCGTGATGTCGCACACGCTCATGCGCACCAACATCTTCCCCGTCGTCGACGAGAACCCCAAGACCACGCTGCTGCTGATCGACAACTTCCGCTACGACCAGTGGCGGTCGATTTCGTCGCTGCTGCGGGGCTGGTACGACGTGGCGCAGGACGACTTTTACTGCGCCATCCTCCCCACCGCCACACAGTACGCCCGCAACGCCGTCTTCGCGGGGCTGATGCCGCTGGCCATCGACCGCCTGATGCCCAACAAGTGGCTCAACGACAACGAGGAGGGCGGCAAGAACCAGTACGAGGAGGAGTTTCTGAAGCGGCTGATGAGCCAGAACGGCAAGAACTGGAAGTTCTCGTTCGACAAGCTGGTGCGCCCGGAGCAGGGGCGCAAGCTGGTGGACAACATCCAGAAGGTCTACGACGCCGATTTCTCGGTCATCGTCTACAACTTCCTCGACATCCTTTCGCACGCACGTACCGAGACCGACATCATCCGCGAACTCACGGAGGACGACGCGGCGTTCCGCTCGCTGACGCGCTCGTGGTTCGAGCACTCGGACCTTTACACCATCCTCAAGCTCCTCTCCGAGCGGGGACACACCGTCGTCATCACCTCGGACCACGGCACGATCCGCGTGGACAACCCGGTGAAGGTGACCGGCGACCGCGAGACCTCGGCCAACCTGCGCTACAAGACGGGCCGCAACCTCGCGTACAACTCCCGCGAAGTCTACGAAATCCTGAAACCCGAGGACGTGCAGCTGCCGTCGAGCAACCTCACGTCGAGCTACATCTTCGCCTACAACACCGATTTCCTCGTCTACAACAACGACGCGAACCGCCACATCCGCTACTACCGCAATACGTTCCAGCACGGCGGAATTTCGATGGAGGAGATGATCGTACCGTATATCGTTCTAAAGCCAAAACAATAGATGAAAACCATTCACATCACCTCGCAGGACGAGCTTCCGCAGGTCGCCGGGGCGATCATCGGCTCGCTGGGCCGCCGCACGGTGGTCGCCTTCCGCGGCGAGATGGGCGCGGGCAAAACCACGCTCATCCGTGAAATCGCCGCAGAACTCGGGGCCGCCGACACCGTGACCAGCCCCACGTTCGCCATCGTCAACCAATACAAGGGCGAGGGCAACCGACGCATCCACCACTTCGATTTCTACCGCATCAACGACCTGCGGGAAGCCTTCGACTTCGGTTACGAGGAGTATTTCTACTCGGGAGACCTGTGTCTGGTGGAGTGGCCCGAGAAGATCGAACAGCTGCTGCCCGACAACACGATGACGGTGCGCATCACCGTAGACAGCGACACGGCACGCACCTTCGAGATCGACTGACCGCCGGCTTGAAAAGCCGGATTCAGAACCGGCCGGATTCAAAGACCGCCAACCCCGGATCACGCCGTCGGGGGCTGTCCGCGCGCAGCCCCCATATCGCCGGCCCGTTTTTCCAAGGCCCCGCCCCCGTTTCCGCAAGGCCCTGCCGTTTTGCAACCGCATCCCGGGACAAACCCCGCAAAGGTTCGTCCCGTTCGTTTGCCGCCACCGGAAAAATCCCTATCTTTGCAGCGGACATAATCGCCGCCCATGAAAAAACTCTTCAAAATCGCAGGCATCGCTCTGCTTTCGCTCATCGGCCTGCTGCTGGCAATCTTTCTGCTGGCCCGTTTCGTCTTCCGCGAACAGGCCATTGACTATCTGACCGGTCTCGAAAAACAGCAGCGCGTGGAGCTGCTCCGCGCCGCAGGCCCTTACGCCGCCGACACCGTGCAGTATCGCTTCACCTATAAACAGGACACCGCCCACGCCCGTGAAATCCGCGAATACTTCCGGCTCGACACCCTCGTGAATCCCGCCGCGACGACCTGGGACAACGCCCGCGCGCTGGCGCAGTTCGTCGCCCGGAACATTCCCCACGCCAATCAGAAAGTCCAGCCCGAAACGCGCAACGCAATCGGACTGTGGGAGTATACCCGTACCGTAGAACCGGCTTTCAACTGCCGCCTGCACTCGATCCTGCTCCACGAGCTGCTGCTCTCGCAAGGGATCGTCAACCGCTTCGTGACGTGCCTTCCGGCCGACCCGCTCGATCGGGACTGCCACGTGGTCAACCTCGTTTGGCTGCCCGAATGCGAGAAATGGGCGATGATAGACTCGGACATGCAATCCTACGTCGCCTCGCCCGAAGGCGAAGCGCTCTCACTCGAAGAGATGCGGCAGCGCACCGTCGCCGGAGAGCCGATGGCCGTACACCGGCTTCTCGGAACACGCGACCCGGAGAATTACCTCTCCTACTGGGCCAAGAACCTCTACTGGTTCATTTGTTGGGAGCAGACCGGATACGACAAGGAGGTCGGATACGAAGGCCGCGCCATCGCCCTGCTGCCCCCGGGGTTCGAGGGATTCTCGCTGGATGAATCCACCGTCCGGACCTCCGACGCCGACCGTTTCTGGGCCGCCCCGCAGCCGGCGGAATGATCCGGGCCCGCAAAACTTTCAACTTATAATTTTCAACGCGCAATATGCAGGAATACATTTCGAAACAACACCGGATTTTACGTCCCGCCGAACAGATTTACGCCGTCATCAGCCGCTTCGACAACCTCACCCCGGCCGTCGCCGACCGCGTCGAGGAGTGGCAGGCCACCGAGGAGACCTGTTCGTTCAAGGCCAAAGGCTTCACCGTCCGTCTCCGCATGGAGGAGCGCATCGAACCGCGCCACGTCAAGATCGTGGGCGACGACGGGGGAATCCCGATGGATTTCGCCTTCTGGATTCAGCTCCACAAAGTCTCCGACACCGACACCCGCATGCGGCTGGTGCTGCACATCGAACTGAACATGATGATGAAGATGATGATCGGCGGCAAGCTTCAGGGCGCCATCGACCAGATCGCCGAAGGCATCGCCCGCGCGATGCAGGCGCAGGCGTAGGACGCCTGCTTCAGGGGCGCCCCCAGGCCGACAGGCCTCCGATCCCGACCATTGCACTCGCAGCGCAAGACGCCTGTTAAAAAAAGCAATCGCAGGATGACACGGCCTCCGACCCCGACCGCCGCTTCCGCAGCGTAAAAATTTTCAGAAGACAACCGCAGACATGAGACCGACCGACTACATCGCTTCGCTGTTCAAGCCTTCCGGAGGTCCCGGAGGGGAGTCTGCGGCATATGACTTCGATCCGATCGGCAGTTATTTCTACAACTGCCCGGCCGAAGAGGGAGTCTTTCAGATCGTCGACGCCGAGACGACGGCCGACCTCGACCTGAACGCCGTGTTCGAAAAGATCGACCGCACGACCTCACGTGTCGGCCAGCAATACCTCTACGCCCGGCTGCGGACGCTGCGGGGCGAGGAGGACGCCGCGGATTTCGACCGCCGGGTCGGGGCTTTCGAAAACGACGACGAGCTGACGCAACGGTGCGCCGGACACCTTGCACGCCTCGCGGGCGACGACGCCTACGACCTCTGCCGGCTGATCTTCGACACCCCGGTCCGGGTCCGCCGCATCGGACTGATCTACGCGCTGACCGCTGCGGCCGCGGCCTCGCTGCTTCTCGCGCCGTTTTATCCGGCGCTGTTGCTGCTCTTCGTGGCGATCTACGCGGTCAACATGTATATTCATTACAGCAACAAAATCAACATCTCCCTCTACACATCGGCCGTAAAGCAGCTTTCCACGGCCCTGAAAACCGCGCGGCACCTTGCGACAGAGGGGGTTCCCGGCTCGGACGAAGCCGCACGGCCGATCCACCGGGTCGCCGAGGTCGAGCACCGCAGCCGCATCGTCGGCACGCAGGGCGACGGAGGCAACGAACTAGCGGCCGTCGGATGGCTGGCATTCGAGCTGGTGAAGATCGCGTTCAACATCGAGGTGATTCTTTTCCACCGCTTCACCGGCAGCATCGCGACTCACCGCGACGCCATCCACGACGTGTTCCGCTTCATCGGCCGGACCGACGCGGCCATCTCGGTCATGCGCCTGCGACGCGACGCGAAGACCTGCCGCCCGACGTTCACCGACGGCAAATACCTCGAAGCCGTGCAGGTCGTGCATCCTTTGATCGAGGGCTGCACAGCGAACACCCTGACGCTCGACGGCACGGGGCTGCTGCTCACCGGGTCGAACATGTCGGGCAAAACCACTTTCATCCGGACAGTGATGCTCAACGCCCTGTTGGGCGAAACCCTCTGCACCTGTTTTGCGGAGCGGTTCACGGCGCCCTACATGCGGCTCCACTCGTCGATCCGCATTTCGGACGACATCACCGAAGGGACGAGCTACTATTTGCAGGAGGTGCTCACCGTCAAGCGGCTGCTCGAAGACGCGGACCGGCCCGCGGCGTGCCTCTTCGTGCTCGACGAACTGTTCAAGGGCACGAACACCACCGAACGCATCGCGGCCGGGAAAGCCGTGCTGGCGCGCCTCAACCGCGGACCGCACATCGTGCTGGCCGCCACGCACGACATCGAACTGGCCGAACTGCTGCGCGGCGACGGCTACGAACTGCACCACTTCCGTGAAGAGGTGGCCGACGGGCGGCTGGTATTCGACTACTGCCTGCACACCGGTCCCCTCACCACGCGCAACGCCATCCGCATTCTGGAGCTGTACGACTACCCGCCCGAACTGATCGCCGAGGCGTACGACACGCAGCAGAAACTGCTCGGCAACGGTTAAATCGCGCCCGTTTTATAACCGGGCGCGATCCGTTCAGAAACCGGAAAGGGCGCAGAACCGGACCGGAAGCCCGGCGGCCATCTTCCGCCCATACGCCCCGGTTCCTAACCGGGCTATATCCGCGGCTTCTGCAACATGCGGATCACCAGCGAGGCGGCATAGATCAGCAGGGCGTAAATCAGCGATATGAATGATACCTTCAAGCCGCCGGCAACCAGCGTCAAAGGAACGTCGCCTACCTGCTGCACGACCTCTGCGGCATTGAACATCCCTTTCAACTGCCAGATCAGGTCGGTCACCAACACCAGCAGGCCGATCTCCCTGACCCATGCCGGGGCTTTCCACGCGGCAAACAACAGACAAATCAATTCCACGGTCAGGATCGACATGATCCATGTCCCGCCCTGAAGAAACAAATCGAACATAACGCAAAAGTTTTAAGTCATCGCGGGACCATTCCCGTATGGCAAAGATAGGCTGCCGCAGGCCGAAACCACAAAAAAACCGCCCGTCGAATCCCGCTCTTACGCCGTCGAATCCCGCCGATCGGCCCCGGGAGCGTTTTTTGCGGGGCCGGGCGGGGACACCGGAGACTGATTTTACCTATATTTGTAAAAACGGAAATTCCGCATGAAACAGTTTCTGCCCGTCGTCTGGTGGCTCACGGCCACGCTCGTCATCGCCTTTGTCCTCGTGGGGTTGGGGTATCTCTTCGCCGACGCCCTCCTGCTCGGAGTGCTGTTCCTGCCGGGTATGCTCACGGCGCGTTACTTCGTGCCGCAGCTGTCGTTCGAAAACCGGCGGCAGGGAATCCTCGACACCGTCTACCTTGCGCTGGCGATCCTCGGCATCGAATACCTCTCGCTGATGCTGGGCCATGCGGTAGTGCTCGGCGCCGGCGAAGGCGGAATGCCGGGGCTGCTGCTCAACCCGCCCTTCATCCTGCTGGTCCTGACGGCCCTCATCGCTCCGGAAATAGCTCTCGAAAAACACCTCGAACGCCGCTGTCCCTACGCCCGTTCGATCAGTTTCGTCTCCGACCGCCGCAAAATCACGCTCGACCCCGCGGAAATCAGCTACGTCGAATCGAACGACAGCGAAGTGTGGATTCACACCGCCGGGGGCCTCGCCTACCGCACCAAAACCCGCATTTCGCAATGGGAGACACAGTTGGACAGCCGTTTCCTGCGCATCCACCGCTCGTTCATCGTCAACACGGCGCGCATCGACCGCTGCTGCCCGGCACACGTGGAGATCGGCGGAATGACCATCGAGATTTCGCGCAAATACCGGGAGGCCGCGCGCCGACGGCTCACAGAGCAGGCCGCAAACGCCTAATTTCGGCCCATAACCGCCGCCACGCAGCGGATCGTCGGGAAAGCGTCGCGCAGATTGTCTGCCACCTCGCGGGGCGCACACCACACCGCGGAGTCGATCCCCTCCTCGGTCTGGGGCGTCAGACCGGCGCACCCGGACGCATGCAGTTCGTACCAATGGGTCCGTTTCAGTTCCCAGCGCGCAGTTTTCGGAAAATAGTAGGCGTGTAGCGTCTCGCACAGCGGCCGCACGACCCGAGCCGCCACGCCCGTCTCCTCTTCGACCTCACGCGCAGCGCACTCCTCGATGCGCTCCCCGCACTCCAGATGCCCTTTGGGCAGGTCCCAGCGGCCGTTGCGGTGGATCATCAGCCACTCGCCGCAGTCGTTCACCACCACGCCGCCCGCCGCCTCGACCGGCGTGAACTCCGCCGCAAAGGCCGCGAAAGCCCTGTCGGGATCGTCCGAAACGACGGCCACGGAGTTGTGCGATTCGAGAAAATTCAGTATCTTGGCCCGTGATATGCCGCCGCAGGCTTCGGCCGCAACGGCATACCACGCCCCGCCGGGAGCTTCGGCCGTGAACGCCACGGCCCTGTCGGCGAAATAAACGGTACGGTTCATCTTTTCATCGGAAATTTGTGAACAAATATACGTAAGAAACCTCAAAAAATGAAAAAAATTCTCCTGATGACGGCTATTGCAGCTATGGGCCTCGGCGGATGCGACAAGCGTCCCGAGCCTCTGAAGATCGACAATGCGCTGACGGCCGAAGAGATCGCCGCCGGACGCCTCACCCCCGAGGTGATGTGGAAGATGAGCCGCGCGGGCGGCTCGTCGCTCTCGCCCGACGGCCGGACGCTCCTCTACCAGCAGACCGACTACAACATGGCCGAGAACCGCGGCGTGACGACAATCCGGGTCGAGGACATGGACTCGAAGGCCGTGACATGCCTGACGGACTTCACGTCGAACAGCCTCTCGCCGAAGTGGAGCGCCGACGGACGGCACATCTATTTCCTCTCGGACCGCGGCGGTTCGATGCAGGTGTGGCGGATGAACGCCTCGGGCGGCGACGCGACGCAGATCACGGGCAGCGGCGAGGGCGAGGGCGTTCCCGACGTGGAGGGCTTCGGCGTAAGCCCCGACGGAAAGCACATCTGGTGGGTGCAGACCGTGCGGACAGCCGACCGCCGTTCGTCGGACATCTACAAGGACATGGACAAGTCGAAAGCTCGCATCTACGACGACCTGATGGCCCGCCACTGGGACTACTGGGACGAAGGCGAATACCGCCACATCTTCGTCGGCGAGCTGGGCAAGGGAGTCGTGACGGGCGGCAGGGACATCATGCCCGACGCGCAGTGGGACGCCCCGCTGGCGCCCTATTTCGACATGGCCGAGATCGCCTGGAACAACGCCGGGACGATGCTGGCCTACACCTGCAAACCGCTGACGGGCACCGCCTACGCCGTGTCGACCGATTCGGACATCTTCGTCTACGACCTCGAAAGCGGCGCGACGCAAAACATCTGCAAGCCCACCAACTTCAATACCGGCAAACCCGTCAACGATCAGGCGGTCATGGTCGGCTACGACAAATATCCCGTCTGGTCGCCCGATGATTCGAAGATCGCCTTCCTCTCGCAGCGCCGCGCAGGCAACGAGTCGGACAAGGCCCGCCTGTTCGTCTACGACTGCCATACCGCCGAAATGCAGGACCTCACCGCCGACTTCGACTACAACGCCCAGAACGTCGTCTGGAGCGGCAACGACCTGATCTATTTCATCGCCCCGATCGAGGCGACGCACCAGATCTGCCGCGTCGCGCCGTCGGTCGGCGAGGTGGAGGTCATCACCCGCGGCGACCACGACATCAACGCCTTCACGATGGCCGGGGAGCGGATCGCCGCCGAGATGTGCACGATCTCGATGGCCACGGAGTTCTTCGAGATAAATCCGGAGGACGGCTCTTTGGCGCAAATCTCGGCCATCAACAAATCGGTCTACGACAATATCAGGATGGGCGAGGTGCAGAAACGCTGGGTCAAGACCACCGACGGCAAGCAGATGCTGACGTGGGTGATCCTGCCGCCCGATTTCGACCCGTCGCAAAAATATCCGGTGCTGCTCTACTGCCAGGGCGGCCCGCAGAGCGTCGTATCGCAGTTCTGGAGCTACCGCTGGAATTTTCAGCTGATGGCAGCGCAGGGATATATCGTCGTCGCGCCGAACCGCCGCGGCCTGCCCTCGTTCGGACAGGAGTGGCTCGACCAGATTTCGGGCGACTACTCGGGCCAGAACATCCGCGACTACCTCTCGGCCATCGACGACGTGGCCCGCGAACCGTGGGCCGACCGGGAGCGCATGGGCTGCGTCGGGGCGTCGTACGGCGGCTATTCGGTCTATTTCCTCGCCGGATGCCACGAGAAGCGTTTCAAAGCCTTCATCTCCCACTGCGGCATCTTCGATTTCGACTCGATGTACGGCGAAACCGAGGAGCTGTTCTTCGTCAACAACGACTACGGAGGCCCCTACTGGGACACGGCGAACGCCACGGCGCAGCGTTCCTACGCCAACTCGCCGCACAAGTTCGTCTCGAAATGGGACACGCCGATCCTGATCATCACCGGCGAGAAGGATTTCCGCATTCCCTACACCCAGTCGCTCGAAGCCTTCACGGCGGCCCGCACGCTGGGCATTCCGGCGCGGCTCGTGGCGTTCGAAAACGAGGCGCATCAGGTCTTCAAGCCCCAGAACTCGCTGGTCTGGAACCGCGAATTCTTCGGCTGGCTCGACAAGTACGTAAAATAGCCGACCCGACAGCGAACGAGGGCCGTCCGGAGTTCCGGACGGCCCTCGTTCGCTGTCACACTCTCAAATACGTTTTTTACACCATTTCAGCTTTGACCCCATTTTTAAAATCGACCTGTTCATTAAAAAAATCAGCCGTTTCGTTGAATTTATTTTCAGTCGGTCCCTGCCTTACTTATATTTGCTTTCAACTCAATCAACAAATTTTGACCATGAAAAAAGCAAGCACCAATCACGAAGAGGGGGGGGGAAATTCGCTATGTCGTACCCCTGATTGAACGAATCGACGTACATGTAGAAAAGGGGTTTGCCGCAAGCGACGATCCCGAAAACGGAGGCGGAGGCGTGACCGAACTTACGTCCTACGACGACTCCTACGACAACTATTAAAGCGGAAGGACCATGAAAGACACTTTCCGCACATTATCGGTTATCGCTGCCATGACAACGGTAGCCGCTTGTTCCAACGGCATCGAGGAACAGAATCCCAACGGCCCGGCAACGGGCGACAAAATCCGCATCGAATTCGCCGCTAAAAACCCGGGGACCGGCATCAACCCAACGCCCGCAGCCGAAACGCGCACCAGCATCCACATCGGCGACGGCTCGTTTGTATCCCGCTGGGACGACGGGAACGAGATGACCCTGCTCTACGGAAGCACTGCCGCCAAGGCGACTTACAACAGCGCAACCAAAAAATTCGCGACCGACATCACTCCGGGAACGCAGGTTTTCCACGCCTTCTCGCCCCACGTCGAGAACTCCTATGACGGCAGCGTCTTCACAATTCCGTTCGGGAATCTGCGCACGCAGAACGGCAACAACTTTAACCACCGTTACGATCCGCTGATCACCACGGAGCCACGGACCGCCGACCCGGCATCCGACGAACTGGTCTTCACGCTCAAACGGCTGACTTCGATCCTGAAATTCGAAATCTCGGGCGGCAGCGATCCGGTGAAAGCCCTGCTGCTGACGGCGGACGAAAACCACCCCGTCTCCTCGTCCGGATTCATCGGCGTGACCGACGGCACGGGCAGTATCGACGCAACCGTCCTGAACGGCATCTCGGTAAGCTCGAATGTGATCGCCATGACTTTCGACGAAGGCACGGCCCCGACAATGGCCGACCTGCACGCCTATTTCAACCTGCCGGAGGCCCAATACGAGACCCTGAAACTGGACATCATCACAGGAAACGGCCAAATCGGGAGCATCGATCTCTCGGGCCTTCCCGCATTCAAGGCCGGCGAACTTTATCGCCTGAAAAAAACCAGCTCCCCTGCGTTCGTGCAGATCGAAAAGCCGTACCTCGACTGGCCCGGACAGGACATGGACATTCCGCACGAGATCATCGACGAAAACGGCGACATCGTGCTGGATTATCCCGCGGCAATCACAATCAACGCCCCGGCAGGCATCGCACAACTGTACGTAGACGTCGTCTCCCCGGCCTTGAATGCTCTGGGAATCGAACGGCTCGACCTCTTCAACGAAACACAGCTGCCCATCGGAATCAACTATTCCGACCTGGGCCTGAACTGCACGACCCAGATCCAGTATAAGAAATCCACGCTGTTCGACATTACGCGGCTCGTTCCGATGATTCCGCTGCTGAAAGCCGATCTGGGCAGCCTGGTTTACGGCGACCACACGTTTAACGTCACGGTCGTCGACCTGGCGGGTAACCCGGAAACCCAGTCCCTGACCTTCAGGTGCAGCCGGGTGGAGTGCTCGGCAAGCGACCTGTGGGCCAACACGGGTACGCTGTCGATCTATGCCATCGACCCGCAAGCCCAGTCGGTCGTTGTGAAATACCGGGCGGAAGGCGCTTCCGCATGGCACGAGCTGACGGCCGAGGCCGTCGACGCCGCCAACGGGACGTGGAAAGCCGACATCACGGCGGACAATGTCTGGAGCCAGGAGACGAACCCGAGCGGACTCACGATATACATTCCCGATTCCAACGCCGGCATTTTCGCGCAAAAGAGCTATGAATACGAACTTTTGGTCGACGGCAGCCTCCTGGAAACCGGAAAATTCGCTCCCGAAAACAACGGAGGCGACATAATTCCGAACGGTGATATGGAAAGCAGTTCCCTGCCATGCTACACAGAAAACGATAGTGCGACAACGTCTTTCTGGGGCAGCGGCAACAACAGTTTTGCAAAAACACTGTGCAGTCGTTCCACCTTTAAGGGTATGGGCGGAAGTTCCTGTGCCAAGTTGGAAGCTACGCTGGCCGGAGTTCTCATATGGAAATATTTAGCCGCCGGAAACCTCTTCTCAGCAACTTTCGAGAAACCTTCGACGACAGGATTCGTTCGTTTCGGACAAAATTACACCTATACGGCGCGTCCTACGGCCCTGAAACTAAAATATCATGCACAGATCGGGAAAGTCGACCAGAATACACACGGCGGTCCATTGAAAACAGGAGAACAGGACAAAGCCCGGATTTTCGTCTGTATCATCGACTGGGACCAGCAACATGAGGTGACTTCCGGAACGAATGCGCCCACAGGCATCTGGGATCCCGAAACGACGATAGATCCCGGCGAAGGGAAGATCATCGGCTACGGCTCGCTGTTCATCGAAGGCAATACCGAAGGTGACAGTATGATCGAAACCGAACTGAAGATCAATTATTATGACAAGGTAACCAAACCGAGCAAAGCCTACAAATTGATTATTTCGTGTGCCACAAGTGCATACGGCGATTATATGAATGGCTGTTCGAGCAATGTCATGTACGTAGACGATTTCGCGTGGGTCTACTGATCCCGCGAACGGACCGGAACTGCGCTCCGGTGAAAGCAAAACCTCCCTGCCGGCTGGCAGGGAGTTTTTTTGCGCTCCGCACCGCCGGAAAGGCGCATCCGTGAGGATAAAAAGGAGGCTGTTCGTGATGAAAAATCCGGCGTTCGTTGAATTTATTTCCGCGAACGGGAACCTGTACCTATTTTTGTACAAATTACAGATAAAAGAATCTATTCTATGCGAATTAATTTCCGGATTATTTTGCTCGCGCTGCCTCTGGTCTTCGGGGCATGCTCCGATTCTTCGGATGCGGACACCCGGCCCGCGACCGAAACAATCAGCGTATCGGTAGGCTCCGGTCCGAAGATCGACATCGAATCCGAAGACAGGTCCCGCACCCAGCTCGGCGAAGACGGAGTGTCGGTCAAATGGGCTTCCGACGACCAGATCGCACTCTGGGCCGTCAACTCCCGATCCGAGACCCTCTTCAGCAAACAGGCTTTCAAACTCTACCACTACAACACCGACTACAACACGGCCAAGTTCAGGGGAGACATCCCGCAAATGCCCGCGGACACCTACACCTATTATGCCGTGTCGCCCGTTCCGTCCGAAAGCGACGGCACGCAGGCCACCTACCTGATCCCTGACGTGCAGGACGGCAGTTTCAACGGCGACTGGGACGTGATGGTGGCCGATCCGGTCAAGGCCCCGGCTCTGGAGAAGAACGACACCGGCGAGACGGTGCAGTTCCAGTTCCGCCACAAAGTTCACGTGCTGAAAATACGCATTCCGAAAAACGACCTGGGCGAAAAGGTCTCGGAGATCACGCTGGCATTTCCGCAGCCCGTCACGGGGCGCATGACGGTCGATGCCGCCGATCCCGATGCCGCGCCGACGCTCACCGGCGGCAACAACACGCTGACGCTGCGTTTCGACACTCCGAAGGATGCGGGCGACGTGGTCTTCGCCGTCATCGCACCGGTGGAACTCACCGCCGAGCAGCCGGTGACCATCACCGCGATCTGCGAAGCCGGGGAATCCGAGCCGCGCGACATCCCCGGCAAACACTTCTCCGAAGGCCACACCACCCCGATCGCCTACCACATTCCCGCCATCGGCCGCTATTACACGCGTCTGAACTTCTCGCTGCCTGCGGACAAGGGCATGGCGACGCTGGGCGAGGCGGTCGGAAAGATCACCCTCACCGCCCCCGAAGGCTCGCTGTTCGACAACGGCACGAACATCCGCCAGTTCACGCCCGACGCCGAGGGCAAATACACGATGGTGCTCAAACCCTCGTGGACCGACAACCTCTCGGGAAAGACCGTCACGGTGCAGTACGAATCGGAAAGCGCCGTCGTATCGAACACGCTGACGATGCCGCAGATCACCGAATCCGGCAACAACGACATCACGTTCAGCGTTCCATACCTGTTGGCGGAGGATTTCAGCAAGGTATCAGGATTCAGCAACCACGACAACGCTGCGACCGGAGGTACTGTCATCGATACATATACCGATGCTATTTGGCTCGACCAATATAACCTTACGGGATGGAGTGGAACTCGTTGCGGAGCAGAAACAGGAAATGCGTTCCGAATCTGCGTAAGAACTGAAAATGCCTGGGTTGCCAACCCCAGATACCACGGGCGTCTCGATACCTGTCCCCTTGGAATCAAAGAAGGAAAATCCGCCAAAGTTAAGGTGTCATTCGACTATTCGATCAGTATCACCTGGACCAAGCATACTCCGCAACTGGCCTACGGATACCATACGATCGATGGTCTGATCAATAGCACAAGCAATTCGTCCACGGCTCTCAAGAACCCAGTCAAAGACAAAGTCACCGGATCCGGAGGCTCCTATTCGAACATTTCAAACAACGCGTCCTACACAATCGACCAATGCACCAATGCGCACCGACTGGCGTGGGACATATACTCAACCGGCACCGGTTTTAGCACCATTGGAAACTCCAACGGTTATTGCTACCTCGACAACATCAAAGTATCCATCGTCAACGAATAACCGCCATGAGAAAACTGCTTTACCTGCTTGCATCGGCGGCTGTCATGGCCGGAGGATGCTCCGAAAAGAAAGAGACCCCGGCCGGAGAGGGATTCGGAACCATCCGCATCGCCTGCGAGGCCGACGCCACGATCGATGCCGCTGCGGCGATGGCCGCGGTTCAGGGCGCTACCCGCGCTGCGGCAAAACCCGACGGCAAAGATTTCACGCTCCGCATCCGGGGTGAAAATTTCGACAAAAGCTGGGCGACGGTCGCGGCGTATAACGCCGAGGAGACCGCCTACACCTTCCCCGAAGGCCGCTACGCGATCACGGTCACCTACGGCGATCCCGAAGCCGAAGGCGCGGACAAACCCTACTACGCAGGCGCGACCGAAGTGGAGGTCGCGGCGCGCCGCACCAGCACCGCGCAGATCACGGCGACGATCGGCAATTCGCAGACCCTCGTGCGCGCCACCGAGTCGTTCAAAACATACTACAACAACGCGGAGTTCACCGTGACGACCGGAGCGGGCAGCATCTTCACGTTCCGTCCCTGCGACGCGGCCGAAGCGGAAGCCGTCTGGGTGCAGGCCGGAAAGCCGCTCACCTTGAAGGGTACGGCCCGGGGCCAAAGCCAGGACGGCACGTCGGAGGGTCCGCTCTACACCTTCACCCCCGAGCCGCTCGAAGCGGCACGCCCAGCCACGCGCCACATCTTCACGCTCGACGCCAAGAAGGCCGGCAGCGCGACGCTGACCGTCACCCTCGGCGAAGGATACACCGAGACCGTGGAACTCGACGTGGAACTCAACGACGAGGCCACCGAATAACGCAAATAAAAACACCGAGATATGAAAACCTTTACCAAGATTCTGACGGCTGCGGCAGCGACGGCGCTGCTCGCGACCGGCTGTGTGAACGAAGATCCCGCCTATAAGAACAACGAGCCGGGCACTCCGCCCGATCCCAACGCCAAAGGCTACCTGACGCTGGCGGACATGAGCATGCGCGTCGTGGTCGACACCGATACCGAAACCCGCCCCGACGACACGTCAGACGAGACGGCGAAGCCCCAGACGCGCACCGACGAGGCGCAGCCCGACGTCGACACATTCATCATCGAAATTCGCGACGCAACGGGCAAGCTGGCGCTCCAGGAGACTTACGGCGATCTGAAGGTCTCGATCGGCGAGGCAGGCAGGCTGGAGCTTCCGGTGGGCGGCTACACGATGGAGGTCCGTTCGGAAGAGGCCGCCACGACGCCGGCAGCCGAATGGGAACACCCCGTCTATTTCGGTTCGCAGGAGTTCGTCATCGAGAAGAACCAAACCACGCCCATCAACGAGGTCGTCTGCACGCTGAACAACATCAAGGTGACGCTGATGTGTTCGAAAGACCTCGCCGACCAGCTCACCGCCGACACCAAGTCGACCGTCACGCTGGGCGAAACGACGATGACCTTCCTGAAGGATGAAACCCGCGCGGCCTACTTCATGCCGCAGGGCGAGACCAACACGCTCAAATTGCACCTCGAAGGGGCTTTCGCCGATACGCCCGACGCACCCGTCCGGATCAACAAGAGCATCTCGGGCGTCAAGGCCGGACAATGGCGCAAGCTCTCGATCGTGATCACCTACTCGGACAAGGGAGACATCAAACTGGACATCGACGTCAACGACTTCATGGAGGACGACGAAATCCCGGTCAACGATCCCGACAACCCCGGCGAACCCGGACTTCCCGTCGCCCCGACCCTCGAATGTCCGGGCTACGACCTCACGAAACCCTTCCAGCTTCTGGCCTCGATGTTCGACGCCCAGGGCAACTACACCCGGCCGTTCGCATTCAATCTCGCCTCGTCCAACGGCATCGGGTCGTTCGCGGTGAAAATCACGTCGGACAACTCCCGGCTGACCGGCATGGTGTCCGGAATCGGCGGTCCGGAATTCGACCTCTGCACAATCGGGGCGTCGGACCCCGCCTACACGGTTCTCGCAGGCCTCGGCTTCCCGCTGGGCGACGATCTCAAGGGGGCGACTTCGAAGAGTTTCGACATCGCAGGAGCCATGAAACTGCTCTATCCCGCATACGAGGGCACGCACGCATTCGCCTTCGAGATAACCGACGCCAAAGGGCTTTCGGCCCGGGCGTCGCTGACGCTCACGGTCGATCCGGCCAACGAAGGCCCTTCGATTGTCGGCGTAGATTTCAATATCGACGAAACGCAAACGCCGTCCGCAGACCGCGACACGGAGATCGACATCACGGCGCAAACAGGCATCAAATCGCTCGACGTGACCATCGACTGCGACAACCTCGACGCCAGGGAACTCGGCACGATGGGCATCCCGGCCCGGTTCGATCTCTGCAATATCGAAGGCTTCGAAGATACGAACGGAACCATGCATCCGGCCGAAGATGTCCGGGAGGCGATTTCAGCCCTCGGATTCCCCATCGAGGACGCAGTCAAGGACAAACCGTCCATTCGGCTCAAGATCGACAAGATGTTCACCGGATTGCTGACAGGCTTCCCCGGCAACAACAATTTCACACTCACGGTGACGGAGAACAACGGTCTCAGCACGACCAAGACCCTGAAGTATTACGTACCGGCGAATTAAGGCTGACGAATTATGAAAAAATACATTACCGCCGCCCTGCTGTTCTGCGCCGCGCTGACGGCCGCCTGCTCGAAAGAGACGGCCGGGAGCGCCGACACGGGCGACACGGGTGCGCTCGAAATGCGGGTTTCGGCCACGCGGGCCGAAGCCGACGGGGAATACGACCCCTTGCAACGCCTTGCCGTACGCATCTACCGCGCGAGCGGCGAGCTGCTGCGCCAATACACCGCAGAGACGCTCCCCTCACGGCTGGAGCTGCTCGCGGGCGAATACCGCGTGGAGGTCGATGCGGGAGAAGCCGTCCCCGCGTCGTTCACCAAACGTTTCTACAAAGGCGAGAAGACCTTTACGGTGGCAGCCGGACAGACGACCGTAGCCGAAGTGGAGTGCAAACGGCAGAACGTCGTCGCCGAAGTGAAATTCGACGCCACGGTTTCCGCCGCTTTCGGCGAGAATTTCCATGCGTGGGTAGTCGCCGCCGACGCGTTCGACGAAGGGCAGGTTCAGCAGGGCGGCGTCCCGGCGCTGAACTACACGGCCGACGGCACGGGCTACTTCACCATGCCCGAGGGTGTGACCACGCTCACGACCCGCTTCGAGGGCACGCACCCCGACCGCGGCGTCATCGTCAGGGAGGCCAGATTCGAAGGCGTGCAGACCGGCGGCAAATACAGCGTCTCCTTCCGGTTCTCGAAAGACCTGCCGGGCTTCATCGAATGCTTCGTCGTCAAGGTGGACACCTCGACCGACGACTACGACGACACGTTCCCGTTCAGCCCCGAGCCGAGCATCGAAAGCGACGGTTTCGACATGGACCAGCCGCAGGATTTCATCCCCGGGACAACCTCCCCGAAACGTTACATGATAACCACGATGGCCGCCGTAAAGAGCGTCGTGATCGGCATCGGCGACGACAGCTACGAAGCGCTGAACGGCACGACCGAGGGCGTCGAGGTGACCAGGGAGAGCGACTTGAGCCTGACGGTCACCCTTTCCGACGCCTTCTTCGCAGGGCGTCCGGGTGGCAGCCATCCGGTGAGCATCCGCGTCACGGATTCGGCCGGCGCCGAAGCCACCGCCATCTCGGAATACCGTCTGCAAGGCCTTCTGCCCATTGAAAAGACGGATTACGACCTCTGGACGAACAGTCTCACGCTGCGCGCGCTGGTCCTCGATCCGAACGTCACGACGGCAACCTTCGGACTGCGCGTCAAAGACGGCGAGTGGTCCGACGCCGAGGGCGTAAGAGCCGGCGAGGGCATCTATACGGCCACGTTCACGGCCGAATGGAAAGAGTCGGTCAATGCCGCAGGTCTGACCGTCCACACCCCCGTCGCAGGCACCGGCGTCTTCGCCGGCAACAGCTACGAGGCGCGGGCGGCGCTCAATGGCGAAACCGTCTCCTCGGCAGAGTTTCAGGCCGCTGCCGGGCAGGTCATCCCCGACGGGGATATGGAAAGCGAATCGCTCCCCTGTTTCGGCAAAAGCACGTCGGAATCCACGACGTTCTGGGGCAGCGGCAATGCCGCAACTTCGGGACTGTGTGCGCAGTCGACCAAACCCGGCATGGGCGGCAACTACTGCGCCAAGCTCGAATCGCAGTCGGCGTTCAGCTATCTCGCCGCGGGCAATCTCTTCTCGGCAACGTTCCGTTTTGCGAGTCTCTCGGGAACGGCCAGTTTCGGAATGCCCTACCAGTGGACAGCGCGTCCGACGGCCTTGCGGCTCAAATACCACGCCACCGTGGGCGCTGTCAATAAGGGAACCGTCACCGAAGAGCACGAATACATCCAGGACGGCCAAGACCGTTCACGCATCTTCGCCGTTATCGTCGATTGGAACAGCCGTCATGCGACTGTCGCCGGCATGGGATCGCCGACAGGCGTGTGGGACCCCGCCAAAACCGCCGAAACCGCCGAAGGCCCCGTCATCGCCTACGGATCGCTGCTGATCGGCGAAACCACACCAGGCGACGCGATGACGACCGTGGAGATTCCGATCGAATATTACGACAGAACGACCAAACCTACGGGTGCATATACACTCGTCATCTCCTGTACGACGAGCGCCTACGGCGACTTCAAGGTCGGTTGTCTGGGCAATGTCATGTACGTAGACGATTTCGAATGGGTATACTAATCACTAAACGCAAGCAGATGCGCAAGCTATTCATCCGCACGCTCGCCCTCGCGCTGTGCCTCACGGGCACGGCGCAGGCGCTGCGCGCACAGGAAACAACCGCCGCCCAAACTGCGGCGGCAGCCGACCAGCGTCCGAAAACGATCAACGAAATGCGCCAGGAGCGCGGACTTACCGACACGCACAACCTGTTCGTGCCGAAAGGACAGTGGATTTTCGGCGGTACGGCCTCCTACTCGACCCATACCAACAAAGGCTATCAGTTCCTCGTCATCGAGGGAATCAACTCGAAAGGCTACACCTTCCGCGTCAGCCCGATGATCGCCTACGCCTTCCGGGACAACATGGCCCTCGGAGGACGCTTCATCTATTCGCGCACGCTGCTCAAGCTGGACAACGCCGAGTTGCATTTCGGCAACGAGGAGACGGGCACGAACATCGTGGCCAGGGATTTCTACTCGCTCAAGCAGACCTATTCGGCGGCGGCGATCTGGCGGCAGTACATCCCGCTGGGACGCAACAAACGCTTCGCGCTGTTCAACGAGATGTCGCTCGCGGCCGGAGGCACGCAGGCGCGCTTCGCCAACGACTCGCCCGTGAAGGGAACCTACGAAACCGGCTACACCCTCTCGCTGGGCATTTCACCGGGCATCATCGCTTTCGCCACCAACAACATGGCCGTCGAAGTGAACGTGGGCGTGATGGGCATCAGCTATACCCATACCAAACAGGTTCACAATCAGGTCACCGTGGGCAAGCGCAACACGAGCATGATGAACTTCAAGGTCAATATCTTCTCGATCGGCCTCGGCATGGCCTTCTATCTCTAAAAACGGCACACTATGACACGAAGCATACTCTGCACCCTGCTGATCATAATTATCTCGTGCGGCAACGCGCTGGCGCGGCAAACCGCCGTAACCGGGAATCCGAAGGAAACAGCCGCTGCGGCAGCCGCAATCGCACCCGCCGCAGCCGGAACGATCTCCACCGAAGACGAAGCCCCGGCAACCGGAAATGCGCCGGCCGCCGAAGCGCCGGCCTCGGAAGCGGCAGTCCCGGCCGACGGACAGAAGCAATTGCAGGCACTCAAGGCCGCGGAAACCCAGTCGCCGATCCGCGGCAAAAAACAGTTCCTGCCCACACGCCGGCGTATCGACCGCGAAATCAACAAGCTCAAGTTCGCCTACAAGGGCGAGGTGATCATGGGTCTGACGGCCTCCTACGGCACGATGTCGAGCGACGACACGGACATCATGCTCATCCTCGACGGCATCGACGCCGACGGCACGGTGGCCACCGTCAAACCCTTCATCGGCTATTTCTACCGCGACAACAACTGTCTGGGCGTGCGTTTCGGCTACCGCCACATGGACGGCAACCTCGATGCCGCACGCTACGACCTGGGCGAAAGCAACGACGCCTCGGGCAGCATTCCGAAGGTCAATTTCAACAGCGACAACTACTCGTTCGGCATTTTCCACCGCTCCTACGCGGGACTCGACCCGAAGGGCCGTTTCGGACTGTTCGCCGAGTTCGAACTCTCGCTGTCGACCGGAACGTCGAAACTCTCCTACCAGCCCGACACCGCCAGCGACAACATGAAAACCACGTTCAGCGACAATACGCAGCTCAAATTGGCGTTTAATCCGGGAGCTGCCGTCTATATCTTCCCCAACGTCTGCGCCACGCTGTCGTTCGGGCTGGGCGGCATCCAGTACACCTCCGTCACGCAGAAGGACGACGCCGGCAACAAGATCGGAACGCGCAAGGCTTCGAACATGCGTTTCAGGCTCAACGTCGCCGCCATCAACTTCGGCATGACGGTACACCTGTGGGACAAGAAAAAGAAATAAATTATGACCAGATACCTGAAAACAGCACTCCTTGCAGCCGCGGCGCTCCTCGCGTCGTGCATCCACAACGACATCCCCTATCCGGTCGTCGAACTCCGCATCGCGAGCGTCGAAGGCCAGGGCTTCTCGGTCTCGGAAAACAACGTCACGTCGCGGACGGTCACCCTCTCGCTCGACGAAGCGACCGACATCCGCAACGTGCAGATCGACGCCGTGGGTTACGACGCCGTCATCCACAGCATCCAGCTCGACAAGGAGGAGGTCCTGCAACAAATCCGCAGCTCCCGGGAGCTGACCGGCACGTTCGACCTGCGTTCGCCGATCTACACCACGCTTTCGCTCTACCAGGATTACGAATGGACGATCCGCGCCACACAGACCATCGAGCGCCGTTTCAGCGTGACGGGGCAGATCGGCGCCACGGAGATCGAGGAGAAAAACCGCATCGCCCGGGTCCTCGTCCCCAGCGACACCGATCTGGCACATATCGAGGTCACGGAACTCAAACTCGGCCCCGCCGACATCACGACCTATTCGCCCTCGCTCGAAGAGCTTTCGGGCAGCAGCTTCGAATCGGTGCGTTTCGTAGACGTCACCTGCCACGGAATCACCGAACGGTGGCTGCTTTACGTGGAGCCTACCAATGTGAAGGTCGCCCTCCGGGCAACCGACCTGTGGAACAATACGGCCACGGCCACCGCACTCGTCTCCGCCGAGGAGTATGCGGCCGGCGCCGCGCTGGAATACCGGATCAAGGGCGCCACGGAGTGGCAGAGAATGGCGGAGAGCAGCTACGAGGCCGGCATCCTGACGGCAACGCTCGCGCCCGAATGGAGCTCGTCGACCAACCCCTACGGGCTTGCCGTCTACAACTTCGTGCCGGACAAGGGTCTCTTCGCAGGGCACACCTACGAATTCCGCCTGACAGTCGGGGGCGAGCAGACCCAGCTGATGGAATATGCGGCCCCCGCGGGCAACACGATTCCCAACGGCGACCTGGAGGACAGCTCGCTGAGCTGCTGGACCCAGAACAACAAGACCGCAGAGTTCTGGGGCAGCGGCAACAACACCTTCACCAGGGGACTCTGCACGCAGGCCTCCTTCGACGGAGGCACGCGCGCCAAACTCCAGGCTACGTCCGCCGTGGGAGTCCTCGCTTCGGGCAACCTCTTCTCGGGGCTGTTCCAGAAGGACGTCTTGACCCGGGGTGTCGTGTCGTTCGGCCAGCCTTACGCCTGGAAAGCCCGCCCCAAGGCGCTGAAACTGCAATACTATGCGGAACATATCGGCATTGCCGACATCGACAAGAATTTCGGCGCCCCGATTCACGAAGGAGACCGGGACAAGGCCCGCATCATGGTCGCCATCGTGGACTGGAACACCCGCCGCGAGGTCGGATCGGGCACGGAAGCCCCCACCGGGACCTGGGATCCGGAAGAGACCACTTCGGTCGACGAGGGACCGATCATCGCCTACGGCTCGCTTTTCATCGACCAAAGTTCGACCGGCGGCAAGATGATCGACGTACAGCTTCCGCTCAACTATTACGACACGAAGGCCAAACCCTCCGGATTGTACCAGATCGTGATCTCCTGCTCGACGAGCGCCTACGGCGACTTCATGGCAGGCTGCAAGTCGAACATACTCTACGTCGACAATTTCGAGTGGGTCTATTGACAATGCCTATTTTCGCAACCCGCAAAAAGCAGAGCCTCACCGGTTCTGCTTTTTGTTTACCCCGGCGGTCCGAAAAAAAACGCCGGAGGGGGTAGGGTTTCAGCGCTTTCATCCGTGATATAGATAGAATGAAGAGACCCGAACATATCATCGAAGATCTGATAACCCGCCAACTGGACGGCACACCCCTCACCGACACGGAACGCCGGGAACTGCAGGAGTGGCTCGAAGCATCCGAAGCCAACCGCGACGCCTTTCTCCGGGCTTACAAAGCCTGGGGAAACGCCCGCCTTGCGGAAACCCGGTTCAACACCGGGCAAGCCCTCGAAAACGTCATGGCCCGGATTGCCGAAGCATCCAGACCCCGGTCTTTCCTGCGGCCGCAACTGCGCCGTCTGGGCATCGGCATCGCAGCGGCAGCCTGCGTCATGCTGGCCGTTGTCGGTTACTACCGACTGCAACCGTCGACCGCCCCGGACATCGAAATGTTTATCCGGCAGGCCGACACCCCCGTATTCACCCAGAAAGAGGTGCAACTGGTGCTGTCCGAGCAGAAAACCCTCCTGCTCGAAACCCAAAAATCGACAATCCGTTACGATTCGACCGCCATCCGGATCAACAACGCCGAAAAAACCATTCCCAAAAAAGAGGCTGCGACATTCAACCAGCTGGTCGTTCCCTACGGCAAGCAGACGACGCTGACGCTCGCCGACGGAACCCGCGTCTGGATCAACGCCGGATCACGGCTGGTCTACCCCGTCGTATTCGAAAAACAGAAGCGCGAAATATACGTCGAAGGCGAAATCTACATGGAAGTGGCGCACGATGCCGAACGGCCTTTCTCGGTACACACAGGCAAAATGGATGTCTGCGTTTTGGGAACCAAATTCTACATATCCTCCTACGGCCGCGATCGCACGCAGGAGGTCGTCCTGCTCTCCGGCTCCGTCAGCGTAGCCCCTGCCGGACGATCCGACCGCGGAATTCGCATCGTTCCCGGCCAACAAGCCATCCTCGGCACCTCGGAATCGCTGGAGGTCCGCGAAGTGGAAGCCGAAAGCTACATCAGTTGGATTCACGGATACCTGCCCTTCGACAACGACCCGCTGTCGAACATCCTCGAACGCCTTTCCCGCTACTACAATTGTCGGATCGAGTGTACGCCCGAAGCCGAAGCGCTGACGCTCTCGGGCAAACTCGAACTCAAAGACGATCCGGCCGAAGTGCTGAAAATCTTGAGCGCAACAGCCTCCATCAACCTGCAAATCACCGGATCCGGGAATTTCCGAATCGACTATAACCCGACTACCAACAACCCAAACTGACCTGCCTATGTAACAGCCCGTATCCCTCCAAAAAAAGACCGGATGTCGTCCCTCAACGACATCCGGAGCGATTGAAAATCTAAAATAGCCTTTTAAACTTCAAATCTTTACAAATGTACAACAAAAATGGTAAAATCGGTCTTTTTAAGGCCGATAATGGGGGATTATTCCACCTATTCCGGATAACATTCCTGTTTTTGCTGGCAACAATCGGGTTCATCCGGCCCGTCAGTGCACAAACGGCAGAGGCGGCGAAAACCATCACGCTCAACGTACAGAACCGCCCCATCAAGGAGGTCCTCACACTGATCGAACGCCAAAGCGACTACATCTTCGTTTACTACGACAACATCTTGGACATCCACCGCAAAGTCACCCTGAAAGTAACGAATCAGCCCATTTCGGCTGTCCTGAAACAGTTGTTCGCCGGAACCGACAACACCTGGAAACTCTCGGGAAGGCAGATCGTCATCGGACGCTCCGTAGCTGCGGCCGCAGCTACACCCCGGAAGATCACACGCATCACAGGCGTCGTCAGGGACCAGAACAACGATCCGCTCATCGGCGTCACGATCCGCATCAAGGCCCGTCCGAACATCGGTACAGCCACCGACATCAACGGCAAATACCTGCTCGACGTTTATCCCGACGAAGTACTGGAATTCAGCTATGTAGGTTACAAATCGCAGGACGTTTCGGTCGCAGGGCAGGAAATCGTCGACGTGGTTATGCTGCAAAACGACGCCATCCTCGACGCCGTGGAGGTGGTGGGCTACGGCGTGCAGAAAAAGATCAGCGTCATCGGCTCGCAGCAGACCATAGCGACCAAGGAACTGAAAGTTCCCGTCGCCAACCTCACACAAGGCCTTGCGGGCCGCGTATCGGGTCTGGTCTCGGTACAGCGAACCAGTGAACCGGGCTTCGACGACGCGAACATCTACATCCGCGGCATCTCAACGCTGACAGCCAGCATGAGCGCCCCTCTGACGCTCGTCGACGGCGTTCCCCGCTCGTTCTCCAACGTCGACCCCGAAGACATCGAGAGTTTCTCGATCCTGAAGGACGCCTCTGCAACTGCTGTTTACGGCGTTCGCGGCGCCAACGGCGTCATTATCATCAATACCAAAAGCGGCCTGAAAGGACGCCCCAAATTCAGCGTACGCTATACCGAAGGCCTCACCAAACCGACCAAGATCACCGATTTCGCCGACGGCGCGACTTACATGGAGATGTCGAACGAAGCGTCGCTCACCCGCGGCGGCGGCAAACTATACAGCCAGGAGATCATTGATAAGACCCGCCGCGGGGAAGACCCCTATCTCTATCCCGACGTAGACTGGATGAAACAGATCCTGCGTAACTTCAGCCGCAACCGCTCGGCCAACGTCAACGTGCAGGGCGGTTCCGACAAGGCGGTCTACTACATCGGCCTGGCCTACTACGACGAGAACGGCATGTACAAGGACACGAAACTGGCCGACTACAACTCGAACACCTTCTACCGCCGTTACAACGTCACCTCGAACCTCACGCTCAACCCGTTCCGCACCACCGAAATCAAACTGGGCATCCAGGGCTACCTGGCCAACGCCAACTATCCGGCATCTTCGCAGGCAAGCATCTTCGAATCGGCTTATTTCACACCTCCGACCTATATCGCGCCGCTCTACCCCGACGGCAAGCTCGGCGCCTTCTCGGGCGGCGATATAAACCCCGTGGCACAGCTCGGCGCAACGGGCTATGCCAACCAGTGGCGCAGCCAGGTTTATTCGAACCTGCGCATCACGCAGCAGATTTACAAAGGGCTCTCGGTTTCAGGCATGTTCTCGTTCGACACCTACAACTACACGAGCAACCGTTTCACCAAAACCCCGAACACCTACCACGCCACAGGACGCGACGCCAACGGCAACCTGCTCTACGAGCAAACCCGCCAGGGAAGCGAAAACCTGGCCTACAGCCTCAGTGCAAAGGGTAACCGCGCCATCTATCTGGAGGCCGCGGTCAACTACCGCAACACCTTCGGCAGGCACACCGTATCGGGCATGATGCTCTTTAACCAGAGCGACGAAATCAATACCAAAGCCACCAACGTCGAAGAGGCGCTGCCCTACCGTTTCCGCGGCCTGGCAGGACGTTTCACCTACTCGTTCGACGACCGTTATTTCGGGGAGTTCAACTTCGGATACAACAGTTCGGAGAACTTCGCCCCGAAAAACCGTTACGGCTTCTTTCCGTCGGTCGGACTTGGCTGGGTAATCAGCAACGAACCCTTCTTCAGAGGCGCCACAGAGGTGATCCAATACCTTAAACTGCGCGGCACATGGGGTCGTGTCGGCAACAGCCAGATCAGCGGACGCCGTTTCGCCTACCTGGCTACGGTCAAGGACACCAACGACACCAGTTACCAGTTCGGCAAGAACATGGACCAGACCTACGGGACCACGGCCATCGACGAATATGCCGTCGACGTAACGTGGGAGATCGCCGACAAAACCAACATCGGACTGGACATGCGCCTGCTGAACAACAAGTTCAACCTGCAATTCGACGCCTTCAAGGAGTCGCGCAAAGGCATTTACCTGCGCCGCACAAGCATTCCGTCCTATTTCGGTATGATCAACAACCCCTACGGCAACATCGGCAAAGTCGAGAACAAAGGTATCGAAATGTCGGTCAGCTATGCCAATTCGTGGCGGGACTGGTCGTTGAGCGTCATGGGTAACTACTCGTTCAACCGAAACAAGGTCCTCGAAGACGACAGCACCGTGGCCTATCCCTGGCAAAAAACCATCGGCAACAAGGTCGACCAGCGGTTCGGGCTCATCGCACTGGGACTCTTCGAAAGTCCGGAGGAGATCGCCGCAGCGCCTGTACAGGTCGGCGACACGCGCCCGGGCGACATCCGCTACAAGGACATCAACGGCGACGGCAAAATCGACGAATATGACAAAGTGCCCATCGGCTGGGGAAGTGTCCCCGAAATCGTCTACGGCTTCGGATTCTCCGTAGGCTGGAAAGGCCTCTCGCTGTCGGCCATGTTCCAGGGCGCCGCACACGTCGACGCGATCCTCAGCGGCGAAGGCGTACTGCCTTTCGCACAGGGATCGAGCCGCGGCAACCTGCTGAGCAACATCACCGACCGTTGGACCGAGGCCAATCCCCGCCAGGATGTCTTCTACCCGCGCCTCTCGATCGGCAACATGAACATGAACTACGAAGCCAGCACGTGGTGGCTCAAAAATACCAGCTACCTGCGTCTGAAAAACATCGAACTCTCCTATACGCTCCCCGACCGCTGGATGAAACGCATCCACATCAACAATGCGCGCATCTTCATACAGGGCGTCAATCTGCTTACATTCAGCAAATTCAAACTGTGGGACGTGGAACTGGGCGACGGCCGCGGCGCAAAATACCCCAACATCGGTTCCGTCAGCCTGGGTATCAATTTCAACTTCTAAAATCCCCGACAAGCTATGAAACTTAAAACAATACTCACTTTACTGGCCGCCCTCGGCATCCTGACCGCCTGCAACGACGACTTCTTCGACCAGGTTCCCGACGACCGGATCACCATCAAGCAGGTATTCCAGCGCACCTCCTACTCCGAGAAATACCTGGCTACCGTTTACAGCTACATCCGCGACGAGTCGCACCGCACCGACGGCGTGCCCTGGGACCCGTGTTCGGACGACCTGGACGTTACCTACGACCGCGAGGATTACAACTCCTTCAAGATGAACCTCGGCAACTGGAGCGCATCGTCGAACTACTACGAGTACTGGTCGCACTACTACCGGGGCATCCGCTCGGCAACCTACTTCATCCAGCACATCGGCTCGAACCAGGAGATGCTCGACGATCCTACGCGCGGCCCGATCGTCGTCGAACAATACAAGAACGAAGCCCGCTTCCTGCGTGCCTGGTTCTATTACTGCCTGCTGCGCCAGTACGGCCCCTGCGTACTGCTGGGCGACGAGGTGCTTCCGGGCGACCTCGACCGCGACGATGTGAAGATGAACCTGCCGCGCAGTTCCTACGACGAGTGCGTGGATTACATCGTCGGCGAACTGGACGACATGATCGACAACAACCGCCTGCCGCTGCACTTCACCGTACAGGCCGACAAGGATTACGGCCGGGCGACACTGGCCATGTGCATGGGACTCAAAAGCCGCGTACTGCTGCTGGCCGCCAGCGACCAGTTCAACGGCAACCCGGCCTACGCCAACGTGGTCAACACGGACGGCAAACACCTTTTTTCGACCCGAAAAGACCCCGAAAAGTGGAACAAGGCCGCCCAGGCTGCAAAAGATGTCATCGACCTGGGAATTTTCGACCTCTACAAGGAGTACCACACCGACGGAACGCTCGACCCTTACCTGTCCTGCCGCAACGTTTTCCTGGAGAACTGGAACAGCGAGGTGATGATGGTCCGCATCAGCAACTACCTCAAACATTGGGAACGGTCGGCTTCACCCCGGCAGTTCAGCGGCTATGAAAGCATGGGGGCGACCCAGCAACTGGTCGACGCTTTCCGCATGAAAGACGGCACGGCCATTACCCCGGACAAGGAGAGCGGCTATTCGAAGGCGAACTACTCCGACCCCAAATCGGGCTGGGTATTCGCTCCCGCCGGTACGCGCAACATGTTCGTCAATCGTGAACCGCGTTTCTACGTCAACATCTGCTTCAACGGCGCCTACTGGATCGGCGATCAGAAAACCCGCATCCAGCTCTACTACACCGGAGGATCGGGAAAGAAAGGCACGTGGGACTTCCCGCGTTCGGGATACATCGCCATCAAAAACGTTTCGCCCTCGTCCAATCCCAAGAACGGCAACTACATCAAGCGTCCCTTCGTCATCATGCGTTACGCCGAGATACTGCTCAACTACGTCGAGGCGCTCAACGAATACGATCCCGGGAATGCGGACATCGAAACCTACCTGAACAAAATCCGCGAGCGCGGCGGCCTGGGACCGGTCCAAAGCGATCTCAACCAGAGTCAAATGCGCGAGCAGATCCGGCTGGAACGCCGCATCGAACTCTGCTTCGAGCAACTGCGCTATTTCGACACCCGCCGCTGGCTGATCGCCGACCAGACCGACGGAGGACCCTTCTACGGCATGAACGTCGACGCAGGCAACAGCTTCACCGACGAGGCGTTCTACGAGAAAACCGTATTCGAAACCCGCGTGTTCCGGCCCGAGTTCTACCTTTTCCCCATTCCCCAGTCCGAAATCAACCGCGATCCGCAGATCGTCCAGAATCCCGGATGGTAACCGTAAAAACGAATAACGACTATGAAACTTACGAAATACCTGGCTGTCCTCTGCTGCGGAACGCTCTTCGCAGCCTGCGAAAACCCGATTCAGGACGACCTGAACGTGGACAATCCCGAGAACTATACGCGTATTTACACGGTCAACGCCGTCGACGACACCTCCAAGAACACACTCTCATTCCCGCTCGAACGCGACACGTCGTTCATGGTCTACGCCAACCTGAGCGGAATCCGCAACCCGGGATGCGATGTGACGGTCAAATTTCGCGTCGCCCCCGAACTGGTGGATACCTACAATCAGAAGCACCAGAGCAACTACCCGATGATGCTTGATGGAAGCTACACGATCGAGAACCTCGAAGCCGTGATTCCTAACGGGAAATACATCTCCTCGCCCATCCGGATCGCCATCAACAGCCAGGCGTTCGACGGCGTGGGCGTCTTCCTGCTGCCGGTACGGATCGAGAATGTGACACCCGACCTGGCCGTCAACGAATCGTTGCAGACGGCTTACCTGCGCATCAACGGCTACTACACCGAAAATCCGTTCCCGAGATACGACAGGAGCGGCTGGTCGATCGCCGGGTTCTCGACGCAGGAGGCTGAAGCGACATCAACCTACCCCAACCGCGGATTGGCCGTTTCGATCATCGACGGCGAAAACAACACCTATTGGGGTACGCAGTGGCGCAACGCCAAACCCGGCCCGCCGCACTGGATCGCCGTCGACATGGGCGCACCCAAGGAACTGCACGGACTCACGATCCGCGGACGGTCTGACAAAGAAGGCTCCGACGTTCCCAAGAGCAGCGGCAACCCGCGTATCTTCAACATCGACGTGAGCGACGACAACCAAAACTGGACCCATGCAGGGACCTTTACCGTCGAAAACCGGATCGAGAACACGGTATACCTCGACCACAAGGCAACGGGACGCTATTTCCGTATCTTCGTCACCGCCACGCAGGCCGACCTCTACCAGACCTGCATCGCCGAAGTATGGGCATTCTGATCCGACTAACAAATTTTTAAACCAAACAAAAGACTATGAAAAAGACTATATGTCTGTGGGCGCTGCTCCTGATTGTCGTTTCATGCACCAACGACGACAATTACAACGACGAGCACGGAGACAAGGCAGTCATTCCACCCAAAGGCAGGATCATCCGCATAATGACCTACAACATTTACGGCGCACGCGCCACAAGCCCCGCCAATGCAGCCGATCTGGACGCGCTGGCCGAGGTAATCCGCCGGCAGGACCCCGACTTCGTAACCCTCAACGAGGTGGATGTCTTCACCAACCGCACGGGAAAAGACGTACACCAGGCCCGCGACCTGGCAGCCAAACTCGGTATGGAGTGGCACTTCTCGAAAGCCATCGACCGCGACGGAGGCGAATACGGCGACGCCGTGCTGTCGAAACACCCGATTATAGAGACCCGCAGTTACCGGCTCCCCTGCGCCGCTTCGCAACCGGGCGAGGACCGTTCGCTGTGCGTCATCCGCGTCGAGATCGACGGCAAAGACCTCTATGTCGCCTCGACGCACCTCGATCATCTTTCGGGCGATGCGAGCCGCCTGGTGCAGGCCAATGAGATCCGCCGTATCCGCGACACGGAACTGGACGGAGACCTCATCCTTGCGGGCGACCTCAACGCCATTCCCAGTTCGAACGTCATCGCCACGATGACCGCGTTCCTGACCAATGTCGGAACGATCGACCAATACACTTTCCCGTCGGAGAATCCCACCCGCAAGATCGACTACATACTGTATGCCCCGATCGGACACTTCGGCGTACAGAACTGCACAGTGGTTTCGCGCAGCGACCAGCAGGTCGACGGCGTCGACGCCTCGGACCACCGCCCCGTCGTGGCCGACATCCGGTTCCAGACCGAGGAAGACCTCCCGGAGAATCAGGAATAAAGCGTTCGGAAGATGAAAAAACTGCTATTCACACTCCTCGGGCTGGCAGCGGCACTGACGCTGCCGGCCCAGGATTTCAAGATCACGCATGGCCCGTGGCTGTGCGACATGACCGAAGACGGCGTAACCGTCCTGTGGACTACCAACAAACCCGCTTTGTCATGGGTCGAGGCAACCGAGGACGACGGACGCAGTTTCTACGCCGCCGAACATACCCGCCATTACGAAACCGTCGCGGGCCGCAAACAGGCGCACAAGACACTGCACGCCGTGCGGCTGAACAACCTGCGTCCCGGAACGAAATACTGCTACCGCATCTTCTCGCAGGAGGTACTCGAATGGAAACACGGAGACAACGTCCTCTACGGCAGGACCGTTGCCAGCAATGTCTACAAACGCGCGCCGTTCCGGTTCCGGACATTCCCGGCAACGGGAACCGACTGTTCGTTCGTCATCCTGAACGACATCCACGGACGCGCCGACGACATGACCGAACTGTGCCGGGAAATCAATTTCGGCAAACACGACTTCGTAATGCTCAACGGCGACATGTCCAACAGCATTGAAAATGAGGAGCAGTTGTTCCGGGATTTCATCGACGCCTCGGTAAACCTTTACGCCTCGGAGACCCCGATACTCTACAACCGCGGCAACCATGAGACGCGCGGCGTCTTCGCCGACCGTCTGCACGACTATTTCCCGACGCGTAACGGCCGCCACTACCAACTCTGCAAAGTCGGATCGGTCTGTTTCTTGCTGCTCGACTGCGGCGAAGACAAGCCTGACACGGACATCGAATACGGAGGGCTTGCCGACTACGACGCCTATCGCCGCGAAGAGTGCGAATGGCTCCGCAGGGCGGTGGCCTCCGAAACCTTCCGCAACGCCTCGGCACGCGTCGTCTTCCTCCATATTCCGCTCGACGGCGGAACGTGGCACGGCAGCAACCACCTCCGGAATCTGTTCCTGCCGATCCTCAACGAGGCCGGCATCAATATCATGTTCTCCGGCCACACGCACCGCTACGGCTTCCACCCGGCAAACGACGAAGTTCGGTTCCCGGTCGTGGTCAACGACAATCAAAGCTACATACGGTGCGACATGACGGGCGACCGAATCGCGATCCGAATCGTCGGTCCCGGCGGACGCGTCGCACACACACACGAATTCCCACTCCGCTAACGAGGCGGAAAAAGCAATGCCCTGCACCGTTTCGGTGCAGGGCATCTTCTGTTTTTCAGAGGAAAAGCCGCAGAAATCCGCTGCGGCTGAGCCGGAGCCGAAGCTGGGAGAGCGCCGCCCCGATATGCTTTTCGACGGTCTTGACGCTGATGTTGAGCCGCTCGGCGATCTCCCGGTTTTTCAGGCCTGTCGTGCGGCTCAACAGGAACACCCGGCGGCACTGCTCGGAAAGTCCCGAAATGCAGCAGTCGATCTCCTCGCTCAACTGCGATAACTGGAACTCCTCTTCGATATGGTCGGCGACAAGCGTACGAATACAGACATCCAACTCGTTCAGTCCGGATTCCCCCCCCCGCCATTTTTTGGAGCGCAGCAAATCTATGGCACGGTTCTTCACGGCGACAAACAGCAGAGGCAGCAGCGGCCGGTCGAAGTCCACCTCCTCCCGCCGTTCCCACAAGGCAAGAAAGACATCCTGCACGATGTCTTCCGACGCCTTGCGGTCATGGACCATCTGAAAAGCCCGTGCACACAAGGGTTCATAGTGATCGCGGAATAGTTGCTGAAAATACGCCGAATGGTTTTCCACAGTTTTCTCAAAATATGTCGGAATACTCCGAATCATTCAAATATAGCGATAATTCGGGAATTTGCAAAATTTGGACTGCCGCCAACTATCTCCGTCTTCGAGTAGATTCCACACCGCAGGGCATCCTGTCCCCGCTGCGCGGGGCACAGGCACAAAAAAGGCAGGACCGCTCTTGCGGGTCCTGCCTTTAATTTATCCTGCCGCCGTTACCTTCCGGCGATGCGGCAGTATCTGTCGTAGCGTCCTATCACGTCGTTCACGTAGGCCAGCGTCTGCCGGCTGCCGGTGAATCGTCCGCATCTGACCACTTCGTTCTCGTAGAATTCCGGCTCGGCCTTCAGCGTAAGGTACCGGGCCACGACCTCCCACGAGTTGGGGTTCTCCCCGTTCAGGCGGGCCAGACGGCGGGCGTCGTTCACATGGCCGATACCGCTGTTATACGAGGCCAGGATGATGCTCATGCGGTCTTTTTCAGGTGTCCCTTCCGGAAAACGGAGCGACGACATGATCTTCGACATCAGCTTGTTGGCCAACCAGATATTGGTCCTCGGATCGGTGATCTCGGCCGCGGGGACGTCGAACTGACGCGCCACCGAAGGCATGATCTGCATCAGGCCGCGGGCCCCGCTGCGCGAGGTGATGTCGGGCGTGAAGCGCGATTCGTGGTAGGCGATGGCGCTCATAAGGCGCCAGTCGTGGCCCTCCTCTTCGCTGATGTTGCGAATCAGATTGTCGTAGGCCGAAATGACGTAACTGCCCTCGGGGAGCAGCGAGTGGTGCATCTCGGCCAGTGCGTCCAGTGCGTCGTCCGTCGCGGGTGCGCTGAACTGGGCGTTGAAGCCGTAAAATGTCGTAAGAATGGTTAAGAACGCAAACGTTAATACGGTCTTTTTTAACATAAAATGTTGTTTTGCGGGCAGCTTACACCGCGCAGAACAGCACGTCAATCATAGAATCCCCATGAGATACCGATTTTGAACATGCCCGGATTGAGCGGATAGCGAGCCGCCGAGAAATATTCTCCGTTACCGAACAGTCCCTTGTTCACATGCTGATATTTCAGGAATATCCGCATTCTCTTCCACTTTCCCATGACGAAAGCGTCCATATAGGGGTAATTCCCCGTCTCGACCTCCCGTTGGTTGTAATACACCGACAGAGCCGGATTGTAACCGGGCGCATAATACTTGGTATTATAGCGTCCGTCCAGACCGATCTGCAGGCGCAGCACATCGCGCACGACCCAGAATTCGTAGTAATACGACAGGAAGGCGCTCAAAAGCGGAACGGGTACAACATCTTGATCCGTGCTCCACTGCAACAATACCCTGTTGTCCAAATGAAGTCCGCCTAAACGGAAATCTTTGCGAGCATACACACTCGTGAGGCTGACGTTACCGCTGTGCTGGGCGACGTTGCTGTCCGACGCATAGTAAATCTTGTCGGAGACGACTCCCTGCCATGCCCCCGCTTCGAACGCGAAATCGGGAACCGAAAACTTGACCTCGAACCGAGTTTCATTCTCCTTGCTTAAAGGAGTGTTCCATATATAATGGTTAGAGAACAGATTCTCCTGCCAGTAGGTCGGCGAGCGGCGGTCCATCGAGAACCGGCCTTCGAGAATCAGGGGGTGTCCGCGCAGATAGCCTTTCAGCGCGAGGTGCGCGCCGATCGAGAGATCTCCGCCTCTGTATCCCGACGGGTAGAAACGGAGGTTTCCGTCCCAGTCGACATATTTCTTTATCTTTCCGCTGACGGAGCCGTAAAAGAAGTAACTCGTCTTGTTGACCTTCGTGTACTTCCCCGTCAGGTAATCTTTCAGTTCGAATTGCGAGTAGGTGTGCATGTCGATGCCGATGCCGGCGTCGAGCGTCCCCACGATTCCGTTCCGGTCCCAGGGCTGCGCCTGCACGAAGAAGCGGTTCGAAATGTTCCGCTCGTAGATCGAGTCGCGCGTCTCCGCAGGGTTGATGAACCAGTTGCCGTAATAATGCCCCTCCGCGGAGACGAAATCGCCGTTCTCGTCCCGGTGGTCCCGTTCATTCGTATAAGGCTCGTTCCTGTCGGTGTAGACCTTGCTCCACGAACTGTACTCGAACGAATGGCCGATATACACCGCCGAGAGGTTCGCCATCGAGAAATCGCTCTCCGTGAGCCGTTGCAGCGGGATGCCGTAGGACTGCGTGACGAAGAAGGCGTTGTTGCGGTAGAGGTTCCTGGCCTCGGCGTCGGCCAGCCGCATCGGCACGCCCGAAGGCATCTCGAACGTCGTGTCCGCAATGGCCCACTCGCCGACCACGCCGCCGTTCTCCTGCTGCTCGATGTGGTTGTTGTAGTAGCCCGCATGGACCGAATACCGCCTGCCCGTGTGGCTGACGGCCACCGCAAGGTTGTGGTTCTTGGTCCGCGACCAGACGTACTGGCCGCGCGTGCCCCGCGCCTTGTAGTCGATGTTGAAACCCGTCGTCGGAGAGATGTTCTGCGCATGCATGATGCCGAAATTCTCCTCACGGAAACGCTTCTGCCCCGACTCCGCGTAATTCATCCGGATCATCGGCTTCTTCGTGTTGTAGAAGGGCACGTTCTCCATGTTGTAGGTGTACGCGTAGTAGGGACTCGCAAAACTGAAGTCAAAGAACTGCGGACGCCGGAAATAGTTCAACGGCAGCGACGTCTGGCCCAAAGCCCCCTGGGCGATGTCGCCCACGTCCTCCCGGTAGAACGGATAGTCGATCCGGTAATCGGTCAGCGTGGTGTCCAAAGGCCCGATCTCGACGCGGTTGAAATCGCGGCTCACGTGCCATTTGAAGTTGTTCAGCGCGCGGATCGAGTCATTGAAAAAATAGGACTCGAGCGGCTTGCGGATTTTCCGTTCCTTCTTGGTGGTGTCCTGCGGCTGCTGGTTCTCGCCCTCCTCGCCTTCGGTCTGCTCGTAGGGATTGCTGCCGTAGAGGTTACCCGTCTGGCCGTTGCGCTGCGCGCGCTGCAAGGTCTTCGCATCGAAGCCCTGGGAGCGCACCGCCTCGGGCGCTGCAAAAAACAGACCGAGCAGGAGCGTCAGCAATATGCGGTTCGAAAATCTCGACATGTCAGCCAAAGAGCGGAAATCCGCGGCAAATGTAATTAAAAAATTTTAAATATACAACTATTCGGCTTTCCCACAGCCTTTTGTCCGGCAGGCAAGCCCCCGCACGAGCGAAACGAGGATATACAGCACGATGATCGCCGGCACGGCGTAACCGCGCAGGAGGACGGCCGTCACGACGGCCGCGATGATGAATCCGTAGCGCAGTTCGTTCCCTTTCCAGCCGAAGCCGTGGAATTTAAGGGCGAACATCCTCACATTCGAAATCATCAGCAGTCCCACGACCACGGCAATGGCCGAAATCGCCTCGCGCGGAAGTTCCAGTCCGCTGGTCTCGAACAACAGCCCCAGCGAACCGCAGAGCATCGCCGCCGCCGGGCTGGGCAGTCCGCAGAACTCCGTGCGCTGCGTGTCGTCGATATTGAATTTCGCCAGCCGCAACGCGGCGCAGGCCGTAAAGACGAAAACGACCAGCCCCGGATACCCTTCGGGCAGCCAGATGCCGGGCATCCATTGATAGAGCGAATACATGATCGCCGCCGGGGCCAGTCCGAATGAGATGTCGTCGGCCAGCGAATCGAGTTGCAGCCCGATGGGCGAACTCTGGTTGAGCAGACGCGCTGCGAAGCCGTCGAAAAAGTCGAACACGGCGGCCAGAACCATCAGGCCGAAGGCCAGCTTCAGGTCGCCCCAAACCAGTGCCGAAACCACCGCCACCGAACCGCAGAACAGGTTCGACAGAGTCAGCAGATTGGGTATGGTGAAGAGTTTGATTTTCATTGCCGGGGCGAAAATTTAATTTTCCAATAGGCGGCAAAGTTACTAAAATATTTTTATCTTTGTCGAAATTAACTCCATATAATAACTCATGTCAAGCAATAAATATTGTGTCATCATGGCGGGCGGCATCGGGACGCGCTTCTGGCCCAAGAGCCGGCAGTCGATGCCCAAGCAGTTCCTCGACATTCTCGGGACGGGCAAATCCTTCATCCGCCACACCTACGAACGCTTCGCAAAAATGGTTCCTGCGGAGAATTTCCTCGTGGTGACCAACGATAAATACAAAAGCCTGGTTCTCGAACACATCCCGGAAATCGGCGAAAAACAAGTGCTCTGCGAACCCGTGGGCCGCAACACGGCCCCCTGCGTGGCCTATGCGGCCTACACGCTGCTGAAACGCAATCCCGATGCCGAAATGATCGTCACCCCGGCGGATCACCTGATCCTCAACGAAGACGACTTCCGGGCGATCATCGCCGAGTGTCTCGACTTCGCCTCGGAGCACGACGCGCTGATGACCGTGGGCATCAAACCCACGCGTCCCGACACGGGCTACGGCTACATCCAGGTCTCGGACGACAAACCCATCAGCAAGGTCAAGTGCTTCACCGAGAAGCCTGACATCGAACTGGCGCGGGTGTTCCTGCAATCCGGTGAGTTTTACTGGAATTCGGGCATCTTCGTGTGGAAGGTGCGCTCGATCGTCGAGGCCTTCGAGAAATACCTCCCCGAGCACCACGCGCTCTTCAGCGGCGTGATGCGCGCCATCGGAACCGACGCCGAGCGCAACGTCGTGGAGATCGCCTTTTCAGAGTGCCGCGCCATCTCGATCGACTACGGCATCATGGAGAAGGCCGACAACGTCTACGTCCGCTGCGGCGAGTTCGGCTGGAGCGACGTCGGGACGTGGGGTTCGGTCTACCAGCATTCGCGCAAGGACCGCTATGCCAACGCCGTGCCCGAAGAGGGCTGTTACCTCTACGATACACGCAGTTCGATCGTTTCGCTCCCAAAGGACAAGATCGCCGTGATCAGCGGACTGAAGGAGTACATCGTCGTCGACACGGACGACGTGCTGATGGTCTGCCCCCGCTCCGAGGAGCAGAACATCAAAAAATTCATCGACGAAGTCAAGTTCCACAACGGCGACAAGCACATCTGATTCGTTGGATCAGATGTGCTTGATGAAATCATTCCAGACCTTATGATTTCCATCGCCCGTCACTGTGCATTCCAACGTTCGCATCCACGGCGTTCCACCGTGTTTGCGAGTCTGCTCCTCCTCCAAATCCCCTCCCCGGAGGGGACTTATCGCATGTGACCGAATAATCTCAAAACAATACTTGCCAACATCTTCCATGTCCGAACTATACGAACTTTTCAGCCAGCACCCCCGTATCTCGACCGACACGCGCCGGATCGAGCCGGACTCCATCTTCTTCGCCCTGCGGGGCGATACCTTCGACGGCAACCGTTTCGTCGCCGAAGCGCTCGAAAAAGGCGCGGCCTACGCCGTCTCCGACGATCCGCAGGTCGCCGCTTCCGACGAGCGGCAGCGCATCGTGCTCGTCGACGACACGCTGAAAGCCTTACAGGACCTTGCCCGCTGCCACCGCCGGGCGCTCGGAATCCCGATCCTCGCCATCTCGGGCAGCAACGGCAAAACCACCACGAAAGAGCTTGTCAGCCGCGTGCTGGCCGAGCGGTTCGAGGTCTACGCCACCCGCGGCAACCTCAACAACCACATCGGCGTGCCGCTGACGCTGCTCGCCATGACCCGCGACACGGAGTTCGGCGTGGTGGAGATGGGCGCGAGCGCCTGCGGCGAACTGGCTCTGCTGGCATCGGTCGCCGAGCCGAACTACGGCATCCTGACCAACATAGGCCTGGCGCACCTCGAAGGATTCGGCGGACCGGAGGGGGTTCGCCGCGGCAAGGGCGAACTGTTCGACTTCCTCGCGGCGAACGGAGGCCACGCCTTCGTCCCGGCCGACGACGAAATTCTGACGGGCATGGCCGCCGAACGCGATTCGCTGGCCGCCGAATATTACTCCGCATCGCTGGCCGACGGCATCGAAAACCATCTGGAAGGCAGCTACAACCGGTTCAACATTGCGGCCGCCGTCGCCGTGGGACGCTATTTCGACGTTCCCGACGAACGCATCCGCCACGCCATCGCCAGCTATGTTCCCGACAACAACCGCTCGCAGCGCATCGGAACGTCCCGCAACACGCTCGTCGCCGACTGCTACAACGCCAACCCATCGAGCATGCGGGCTTCGGTCGGGAATTTTCTCGCCGAGCCGCTCGAAGAGCGTCAGCGCCGGGTGCTGATTCTGGGCGACATGCTCGAACTGGGCGACTGGTCCGAACGCGAACACGCCGCAATCATCGAGATGGCCGCACAGGACCCCGAAGCGGAACTGCTGCTCGTAGGTCCGGAATTCGCCAAGGCCTACGACGGACTCGCAGAAAAGCCGGCCAACGTCACGCTCTGCCCCACGCGCGACGACCTGCTTTCGCTGCTGAAAGTCTCCCCCGTGGAGCACTCCCTCGTGCTGGTCAAAGGTTCGCACGGCATGGGGCTGGAGCAGGCGCTGGAGGCGCTCTGACCGCCCCGGAAACCGCACCCGGAGAATGCACCCGGAGAATGTCCCCGAGAACAACCGAAACAACCCGACCCAAAATAAACGGACCATGAAAAAACTACTCGCAACTCTCCCCCTGCTGGCACTGCTCTCCTGCACCGGCATCCCCCCGCAGCGAGCTCTCTCGCATTTCGACTGGACGGAACCCGCCGACCCGCAGGGAGAGAAACCCGAAACCTGGAACGGAGTCGAAAAACCGATCGTCACGTTCGGCTCGACGGATGTCCGCTATCCCCGCGCGACACCCTGCGTAGCAGCCGTGACGGATCAGACGACCCTCACGGGCTGGCGCGGCGAGAAGGTTTCGGCCCAGGCCGTCATCTCCGCTCCCACGGCTGTCGGCGGCCTGACCTGCACCGTGGGCGACTTCGTCGCGGACAACGGCGCGAAGCTCCCCGGCATCGCCTGCGCACGCTTCGTCAAATACGTCGTCAGCGACCGCTTTCTGACCGACCAACCCTGCGGCGCACGGCCGGAGAACAACCCGGCGCACCTCGAAGCGGACCTGCTCGACGAGGCGGCTTCATGCGATGTGCCCGCCCGGTCGACCCGTCCCGTCTGGATCACGGTAGATATCCCGCGCGACGCCGCCCCCGGCCGCTACACGGCTCCGGTTGCGGTAAAGGGCGAAGGCGTCGCCGAAACGCTGACGCTGCACCTGAACGTCACGGAACGCACCCTGCCCGCGCCCTCGGAGTGGACCTACCACCTCGACCTGTGGCAGCATCCGGCGGCCGTGGCCCGCGCCGAAGGGGTAGAGGTCTGGAGCGACGAGCATTTCGAACGGATGCGGCCGACGATGCGGCAGCTCGCAGACGCCGGGCAGAAAGTCATCACGGCAACGCTCAACAAGGACCCCTGGAACAACCAGTGCTACGACGCCTACGCCGATATGATCGTCTGGACGCGCCTGGCCGACGGCACGTGGGAGTATGACTTCACGGTCTTCGACCGCTGGGTGCGGTTCATGCTCGACCTGGGCGTCGGCAAGTACGTCAACTGCTATTCGATGCTGCCGTGGAACAACATGCTCCACTACAAGGATGCCGTGACGGGCGAATTCGTCGACGTCAAGGCCGATCCGGGCACGCCGGCCTTCCGCGAAATGTGGGGCCCGTTCCTGCCCGCCTTCGTCGGTCACCTCCGCGAAAAAGGATGGCTCGGCATCACCAACATCGCTATGGACGAGCGTTCGCCCGAGGTGATGGCCGCCGCGACCGCCCTGCTGAAGGAGGTCGCGCCCGAACTGGGCATCGCATTGGCCGACAACCACAAGATCTTCAAACAGTATCCCTACATCAAGGACATGTGCGCCAGCATCTTCGGCCCGATCGAACAGACGGACATCGTCCAGCGCCGCAGCAAAGGGCTGACGACCACCTTCTACGTCTGCTGTTCGTCGGGATTCCCGAACACCTACACCTCGTCGGCGCCGGCCGAGGCGACCTATTTGAGCTGGTACGCCGCCGCCGAGGATTACGACGGATTCCTGCGCTGGGCCTACAACTCGTGGGTCGAGGACCCGATCCGCGACTCGCGGTTCCGGAAATGGGCCGCCGGCGACACCTACCTCGTCTATCCCGAAGGCCGCTCGTCGATCCGTTTCGAACGCCTCGTCGAAGGCATCCAGGACTGGGAGAAAATCCGGTTGCTGAAAACGGAATTCAGCGGCGACGATGCGAAACTGCAAACCCTCCACGACCTGCTGGAGCCGTTCCGTTCGTCGGTCGCCTTCGACGGTTGGGAGCAGACCCTGCGCAATGCCCGCGCGACGCTGAATACGCTCTGATCCGCCGGACGGTCCGCAATACGGCATAAAAAAGAGGTCCCGACAACCCGATTTTCAGACAGGTTGCCGGGACTTTTCGTGCATTCTTGCGAAAAAATCGTTATTTTTGTCCGATTTAACTCATAAACCCCAAACGATGACTCTCAACGAATACCAGCAACACGCCCTCGAAACGGCGATCTACCCCGACGACCGCCGCATCATCTACCCCACGCTCGGACTTACGGGCGAAGCGGGCGAAGTGGCCGACAAGGTCAAAAAAGTGATCCGCGACGCCCACGAGGAGTTCACCCCCGAGAAGAAACTCGAAATCGTCAAGGAGATCGGCGACGTCATGTGGTACTGCGCCACCCTCGCCCGCGACCTGGGCTACGAACTGGACGACGTGGCGCAGATGAATGTCGACAAACTCCGCTCGCGCATGCAGCGCAACCACCTGACGGGCAGCGGCGACAACCGCTAATCGTTCGGCAAAACCGAACGATTGCAATCCAGAATTCAGAATTCAAAATTCATAATCATACATGGAACCCGAAAAAATCCAAACTTCGCTGCCCGAAAACGCCTACCGCGAACTCAAGCCGGGCGAAGAGTACACGCCCGTGATGCCCGCCTCGTCGAATCCGAAGGAGGTGACGCCCTACTCGGTCACGATGGGCGTCGTCATGGCCGTCGTCTTCTCGGCCGCCGCGGCCTTTCTCGGCCTCAAGGTCGGGCAGGTCTTCGAAGCGGCCATCCCGATCGCCATCATCGCCGTGGGCATGGGCTCGGTGCTAGGCAAGAAGAACATGCTGGGGCAGAACGTCATCATCCAGTCGATCGGCGCCTCGTCAGGCGTGATCGTCGCCGGAGCCATCTTCACCCTCCCGGCGCTCTACATCCTGGGCCTCGACGCCGCTTTCTGGCAGGTGTTCCTCTCGTCGCTGTTCGGCGGCCTGCTGGGCATCGTCCTGCTGATTCCCTTCCGCAAATACTTCGTCAAGGAGATGCACGGCAAATATCCCTTCCCCGAGGCCACGGCGACCACCGAGGTCCTCGTTTCGGGCGAGAAGGGCGGCTCGCAGGCCAAACTGCTGGCCGTCGCGGGACTCGTGGGCGGATTGTACGACTTCGTCGTCGGTACGTTCGGACTGTGGACCGAGTCGGTCTCGACGCGCATCTGCGAATGGGGCGCTGTCGCCGCCGACAAGTTCAAGGTGGTCTTCGGGCTGAACACCTCGGCCGCCGTGCTGGGTCTGGGGTATATCATCGGCCTGAAATACGCCATGATCATCACCGCAGGTTCGTGCCTCGTATGGTTCGTGATCGTCCCGGTGGTCGGCTCGCTGGCCGAAGCGGTCGATCCCGCCGCGATGCTCTCGCTGCTGGGCGTCACGCGCGCCGACATCGTCGCCGACCCGCAGTCGATCTTCACCGCCGAAAACCTCTTCGCCTTCATCGGCAAGCCGATCGGCATCGGCGGCATCGCCATGGCGGGCATCATCGGCATCATCCGCCAGTCGAAGATCATCCGCCAGGCCGTAGGCCTCGCGGTCTCGGAGTTCGGAGGCGGCAAAAGCGCCGCAGCAGCCCCCGAGCGCACGCAGCGCGACATCTCGATGAAGCGCATCCTCACCATCCTGATCGCCACGCTCATTTCGGTATTCGTCTTCTTTCACTTCGGGCTGCTCGACGGCTGGGTGCAGTCCGTCACGGCCATTCTGATCGTCTTCATCATCGCGTTCCTCTTCACGACCGTCGCGGCCAACGCCATCGCCATCGTGGGAACGAACCCCGTCTCGGGCATGACGCTGATGACGCTGATCCTCTCGTCGCTGGTGCTGGTGAGCGTGGGGCTGAGCGGCACGACGGGCATGACCGCCGCGCTGGTGATCGGCGGCGTGGTCTGCACGGCCCTGTCGATGGCCGGCGGCTTCATCACCGACCTCAAGATCGGCTACTGGCTCGGCACGACGCCCCGAAAGCAGGAGGCCTGGAAATTCCTCGGCACGTTCGTTGCTGCGGCAACCGTGGCCGGGGTGATGATCATCCTCAACAAATCCTACGGATTCGTGGGCGAAGGGGCGCTGGTGGCTCCGCAGGCCAACGCCATGGCGGCGGTGATCCAGCCCCTGATGACCGGCGGCCAGACCCCGTGGATGCTCTATTTCTGCGGCGCGGCGCTGGCCCTTGTGCTCACGTCGATCGGCGTCCCGGCCCTCGCCTTCGCGCTGGGCATGTTCATCCCCATGGAGCTGAACGCCCCGCTGGTGGTGGGCGGACTGGTGGCCTGGTTCGTCTCCGGCCGCTCGAAAGACGAGGGTCTGAACAAAGCCCGCTTCGACCGCGGCACGCTGATCGCCTCGGGCTTCATCGCCGGCGGCGCGCTGATGGGCGTGGTGAGCGCCGTGCTGAAATTCGTCGGCGTGGACTGGTTCCTCTCCGGCTGGGCCTCGTCGAACGCCGCCGAATGGACGGGCCTTGCGATGTACCTCGTTTTGATCGGCTACTTCGCCTGGCACACCCTGCGGGCCAAAAAGGAGGATTAATTCGTCAACCTCGAAAAAGTATTGCAATGAAAAAGAACATTCTACTCTATTTTGCGGGAGTCCTAACCGGCATTGTTCTGACATTTTTGACAGTTATTTTATTTACAAAAAGTAACCTGCAAAATAATAATACTCCGATAGAAATATATCCGGGTATCACCATATTTGACCAGCCTACTGACACATTGAAATTCTCCCAGTTTCGTGTTTTTCAAGTAATTAAAGATAACATGGCTTTAGCCGATTGTTACGGCGACCGTGTTGGTGCCATTGTCTTAACAGGTCCCACTGTTTTACTTATTGATGAAGACAAATATTATTATGACGATGAAATAATAGATGTACCTCAAGGTATGCGAGCAATGCATGTCGGGGTATTTCAGTATCAAACGAATCAAGGAACGGACAAAACCGTTCCTGTCATAAAAATCATGTAGTAAATCTCCAATACCCCAAACCCCTCCTTCGGGAGAGGCTTGAGGGGGGGGGCGTAAACACAGAGGAATGCCCTAAAAACAAGATTTAGACACGAAAAATAGTCAAACGATCAATCAACAAAACATAGAGTTCTTATGGATCTCAAAGAACGTTTTCTGAAATACGTCTCCTACGACACCCAGTCGTCGGAGGAGAGCACGACATTCCCCTCGACCGAAAAACAGAAGGTCCTCCTGGCGGCCCTGCGCGACGAGATGGAGGCCCTGGGCATGACCGAGGTCACGATGGACCAGTACGGCTACGTGATGGGCACCGTCCCCGCCTCGAAAGGGTGCGAGAAAGCCCCCGTCATCGGCTTCATCGCCCACGTCGACACCTCGCCCGACATGAGTGGCGCAAACATCAAGCCTCGCGTGATCGAGGAGTACGACGGCGGCGACATCGCCCTGAACGGGCAGCTGACGATGCGGGTTGCGAACTTCCCCGAGCTGGCCTTCTTCAAGGGCCACACCCTGATCCACACCGACGGCACGACGCTGCTGGGCGCCGACGACAAGGCCGGCGTTGCGGAAATTATGACCGCCGCGGAATACCTCATGGCGCACCCCGAGGTGAAACACGGCAAGATCCGCATCGGCTTCACCCCCGACGAGGAGGTGGGCCGCGGCGTGGATTTCTTCGACGTGAAGGCCTTCGGCGCCGATTTCGCCTACACGGTCGACGGCGGCATGGAGGGTGAACTGGAGTATGAAAACTTCAACGCCGCGAGCGCGAAGGTCGAGATTCAGGGCCGCAACGTCCATCCGGGCTACGCCAAGAACAAAATGATCAATGCCATCGACGTGGCGTGCGAACTTCAGGGGTTGCTGCCCGCCTCGCAGCGTCCGCAGTTCACCGAGGGTTACGAGGGATTCTACCACTGCGTAGGGCTGAACGGCACGGTCGAGAACGCCTCGGTCAGTTACATCATCCGCGACCACGACGCCGAGAAGTTCGAGCAGAAAAAGGTCTTCATGTGGGCCGCAGTCGACCTGCTGAAAAAGAAATACGGCGACCAGGTCCTAACCCTCACGCTCAAGGATCAGTACTACAACATGCGCAAGATGGTCGAGCCGCACCCGCAGGTGATCGACAAGGCTCTGAAAGCGATGGAGATGGCCGGTGTGAAACCCCTCGTGCGGCCCATTCGCGGCGGCACGGACGGCGCGCGCCTCTCGTTCATGGGCCTGCCGTGCCCCAACCTCTTCACCGGAGGCATGAATTTCCACGGCAAGTTCGAATACTGCTCGCTCACGACGATGCGCAAGGCCCAGCAGGTGATCCTGAATCTGGCGGTTCTTTGGTCTGAATAGCCCGAAGAACAATTAAAAATCACGAAGTCTATGGACAATTTCGGTTTTCTCAAGGTGGCGGCGGCCGTTCCGCACGTGCGGGTCGCCGACTGCGACTACAACACCGAACGGATGGCGGCGATGGCCGAGGAGGCCGCCCGGCGGGGCGTCGAGATCGTGGCGTTCCCCGAACTGGGCGTCACGGCCTACACCTGCGGCGACCTCCTGTTGCAGCAGACGCTGCTCGACGCGGCCGACGAGGCGCTGGAACGCCTGGTGCGCGCCACGCGCAAACTCCCCCTCACGCTGATCGCAGGCGCTCCCCTGCGCCACGGGTCGACGCTCTACAACTGCGCCGTGGTCTTCACGCAAGGCAAAGTGCTGGGCGTGGTTCCCAAAACCTATATCCCCGACTACGGGGAGTTCTACGAAAACCGCTGGTTCGCGTCGGGCGCCGGGATTTCCGACGAGCATATCGCCGTCGCGGGGCAGCAGGCCGACTTCGGCGCCGACCTCACGTTCGAAGTCAACGGCGCGGAGTTCGGCATCGAGATCTGCGAGGACCTCTGGACCGCCGCACCGCCCTCGTCGCAGCTGGCGCTCAACGGCGCGAAGGTGATCTTCAACCTCTCGGCATCGCCCGAATCGGTCGGCAAACACGCCTACCTGCGGCAGTTGGTGGCCCAGCAGTCGGGACGCGCGATTGCGGCCTATGTCTACTGCTCGGCGGGCTTCGGCGAATCGACCACCGACCTCGTGTTCGCCGGCAACGCCGTCATCGCCGAAAACGGCTGCATTCTGCGCGAAGCCGCGCGCTTCTCGCCCGACGAACAGCTGGTCGTCGCCGACGTGGACATCGAGCGGCTGGAGTTCGAACGCCGCCGCAACACCTCGTTCCGCGCGAACGAAGGGGCCACGGAGAACACCGTGATCGAAATGGAGATCCCCGAGGGGCTTCGCGGCGTGGCGCTCGACCGCGACATCGACCCGATGCCGTTCGTACCCAAGGACGAAGCCGACCGCAGCGAACGCTGCGAGGAGATTTTCCGGATACAGTCGCACGGACTTGCGCAGCGGATGGTTCACACCCGCTCCGAAAAGGCCGTCGTCGGGATTTCGGGCGGCCTGGACTCGACGCTCGCACTGCTCGTGACGGCCCGGACCTTCGATTTCCTGCACCTCGACCGCGCGGGCATCATCGGCATCACGATGCCCGGATTCGGGACCACCGACCGCACCTACAACAATGCGCTGGAGCTGATGCGCGGACTGGGCGTGACGATCCGCGAAATCCCGATCCGCGACGCCTGCACACAGCATTTTCAGGATATAGGCCTCGACCCCGGCTGCCGGGGCGCGGCCTACGAAAACGCCCAGGCGCGCGAACGCACGCAAATCCTGATGGACGTGGCCAACATGGAGGGCGGACTGGTCATCGGCACGGGCGACCTGTCGGAACTGGCGCTGGGCTGGGCGACCTACAACGGCGACCAGATGTCGATGTACGGCGTCAACGCCTCGGTTCCCAAGACGCTGGTGCGCCACCTCGTGAAGTGGGCCGCCGCGACGGAACAGGACGCCGCGACGCGCGCCACGCTGCTCGACATCATCGACACACCCGTCAGCCCCGAACTGCTTCCGGCCGACGACAACGGCAAAATCGCCCAGAAGACCGAGGACCTCGTGGGGCCTTACGAACTCCATGACTTCTTCCTCTACAACTTCCTCCGCGCGGGTTACGGTCCGGCGAAAATCCTGCTGCTGGCCGAACAGGCCTTCGACGGGAGTTACGACCGCGCCGCGATTCTTCGGTGGCTCACGGTCTTCGTCCGCCGTTTCTTCACCCAGCAATTCAAACGTTCGGCCATGCCCGACGGACCGAAAGTCGGCTCGGTGACGCTCTCGCCCCGCGGCGACTGGCGCATGCCCTCCGACGCCTCGGCAGCGGCATGGCTGCGCGAACTCGACATGTTATAACATAGATCCAATGAAGAAACTCCTGCTATTCACAGCATCCCTGCTCCTGCTCGGCGGCACGACCTCCTCGGCGCAGGACTGGAAAGAGGCCCTGAAAAAAGCCGCCACGGCGGCCGCCGACAAAGCCACCGACGGCAAGCTGACCCAATATGCTCTTGCCGGAACGTGGAACTACACGGGTCCGGGCGTCAAGTTCGAAGGAGGCGACATCGCTTCGGAGGTCGGGGGCGCGGCGCTCGAAACCGCCGTCGTCAAACAGCTCGAAAAGGCCTATGCCAAGGCGGGCATCCGCCCCGGCGCCGGAACGTTCACCTTCGGCAAGGACGACGACGCCTTCACCGCCACGCTCGGCTCCCACACCCTCTCGGGAACCTACGAATACGACGCCCCGACACACGTCGTGACGCTCCATTTCGCCAAGGGCAGGCTCAACCTGGGTTCGGTTCCCGGCCACGCCTACATCAGCGGGCAGGAACTGGTGCTGGTCTTCCCGGTCACCAGACTCGTCGAGGTCGTCACGGCGCTCGGCAGCAAAGTCTCCTATTTTTCGACGGCCACGACGCTGCTGTCGAAATACAAGAACGTCTACGTCGGCTTCGCCTTTTCGAAATAATACGGGTTTCCCGGCGGGAAAAGCCGAAAAAAATTTGAAAAAATTTCGATGACGGATTTACTGCAAATCCGTCATTTTTCGTTACGGATTTTCATTCCCGAAGTCCAACCTTCTCGCAGACAGTAAGCAAATTTGGGGAGCGGATAAATAAAATATTTTACGAAATTCTTAAATAAGTTGCAAAACTCCGATAAATGTTCTATTTTTAGGGGCGAGAAACAAATACAAACCCCCTCAAAATCGAATCGCTTATGAACGAACAAGCCCAACAGTACGTCGAAGACTTCATGGCCCGGCTGATTGCACGCAATCCCGGAGAGCCGGAATTCCATCAGGCCGTCCGCGAGGTGGCCGAATCGCTGGCCCCGCACATCGTGACCAGCCCGATCCTGCAAAAGATGAAGGTGCTGGAACGCATTGCCGAACCCGAGCGCGTGATTATTTTCCGCGTGCCGTGGCTCAACGACAAAGGCGAAATCGAAATCAACCGCGGCTACCGCATCCAGATGAACAGCGCCATCGGCCCCTACAAGGGCGGTATCCGCTTCCACCCCTCGGTGAACCTCTCGATCCTCAAGTTCCTGGCTTTCGAGCAGACCTTCAAGAACAGCCTCACGACGCTCCCGATGGGCGGCGGCAAGGGCGGCTCGGACTTCAACCCGAAAGGCAAGTCGGACAATGAGGTGATGAAATTCTGCCAGTCGTTTATGACCGAGCTGCAACGTCACATCGGACAGGACACCGACGTTCCGGCGGGCGACATCGGCGTCGGCGGCCGCGAAATCGGCTTCATGTTCGGCCAGTACAAGCGTCTGCGCGACGAATTCACCGGCACGCTCACCGGCAAGGGCCGCGACTGGGGCGGCAGCCCGCTGCGCCCCGAGGCCACGGGCTACGGAACCTGCTACTTCGCGCAGGAGATGCTCGCCACGCGCAACGACTCGTTCAAAGGGAAGACCGTCTGCATCTCCGGCTCGGGCAACGTCGCCCAGTACGCCTGCCAGAAGGCCACCGAACTGGGCGCCAAGGTGGTGACGCTCTCCGATTCGTCGGGCTACATCCACGATCCCGAAGGCATCAGCCCCGAGAAACTGGAATACGTCATGGAGCTGAAGAACATCTTCCGCGGCCGTATCAAGGAGTACGCGGAAAAATATCCGTCGGCAACCTACTACCCCGGCGAACGTCCGTGGGGCGTGAAGTGCGACATCGCCATGCCGTGCGCCACGCAGAACGAGCTGAACGGCGACGAGGCGCAGGCGCTGGTCGACAACGGCTGCATGTGCGTCGCCGAAGGCGCCAACATGCCCTCGACGCCCGACGCCATCCGGATTTTCCAGCAGCACAAGCTGCTCTACGCTCCGGGCAAGGCGGCCAACGCCGGCGGCGTCGCCACCTCGGGACTCGAAATGACCCAGAACTCGATACGCCTCACCTGGTCGCCCGAGGAGGTCGATGCGAAGCTGAAGTCCATCATGCAGAACATCCACGCGGTTTGCGTGCGCTACGGAACCCAGTCCGACGGCTACATCAACTACGTCGTGGGCGCCAACATCGGCGGCTTTATGAAGGTCGCCAACGCCATGCTCGCCCATGGCTGCGTCTAACAGGCAGTACAACTACGAAAAACCGGCCGGAAACAGTTTCCGGCCGGTTTTCATTTTTTCGGGACGATTTACAGAAAAAGCACCGCGAGGACGGACACGGCGAAACCGCCGCAGAATCCGGCCAGCACCTGCCAGCCGTTGTGGCATCCGAGGTAGAGGCGCGCCGACGCGAGCGCCCCGGCGCAGAGGATGGCGACCATGAGGGGAACGAGCATGTTGCCCACGCCGACGACGTTCATCACCACGAGCAACGCCACGACGGCCCCCATGCCCGTCAGGTGAAGGCTGATCTTCCAGTAGAACGACACCACGAGACACAGTACCTCGCAGCAGGCCGCGGCGACCATGAATTTGCGCAGGAAAATCGCCGAAGGAATCTTCGCGATGGTGATGGCGCACAGCACGTAGCAGACGGCCCCGACGAGCAGCGGCAGGAAGCGTTCCCTGCGGTCGTCGATCCGGTAGTCCGAAATGCGGCCCAGCGAGCGCAGCACGCCGAGCGACAGCAGCGGAATGACGATCGCGTAGAGCGCCACCACCCACAGCAAATAGAACTTCACATTGGGAGGATAGTGCGAAAAGGCGGTCATCGTCAGCAGCACCGCCATCAGGTAGACGGGCAGCAGGAACGGATGCAGGACCCAGGATATGCCGGTAGCGATTTTTTTATAGTTCATTTCCAATTCTTTAATGCCCGCCGTTCAGACGGCGTCATTGCGAGGAGGACTTTCAGTCCGACGCGGCGATCTGCGGATCATGTCGGAACCTCCCGACTATCCATCGGATTGCCACGCTCATTGCATTCGCCCGCAATGACCCGCCCGCTTAAAAAACGTTTTTCAAGGCAGGCAGCGCAGACCCGAATCCGATATCCGAAAGCCTGCCGCCTTTAAATCCCGCTTCTTAAGCGGGCTATATCTGTTTCCGAAGCCTTGCCACCGGTATTCCCAGCATCTCACGGTATTTGGCCACGGTGCGCCGGGCGATGCGGTAGCCCTTCGAATTGAGGATGTCCATCAGCGTCTCGTCGGTCAGCGGACGCCGCTTGTCCTCTTCGTCGATGCACTGCTGCAAGATGTTCTTGATCTCGTAGCTCGACACCTCCTCGCCCGAATCGGTCTGCATGGCCTCCGAAAAGAGCGATTTGAGGAGGATGATCCCGAACTGCGTCTGCACGTACTTGCTGTTCACCACGCGCGAGATGGTCGACACATCCAGCCCCGTGCGGTCGGCGATGTCCTTGAGGATCATCGGCCGGAGTTTCGACTTGTCGCCGTCCTTGAAATACTCCTGCTGGTAGTCCAGGATGGTCTGCATCGTGCGCATCAGCGTGTCGTGCCGCTGCTTGATGGCCGAGATGAACCACTTCGCCGAGTCGATCTTGTTCTTCACGAACTGAATGGCCTCCTTGTCCTTCTCCCTGACCCGCCCGTCCGAACCCACCATTTCGCGGATCATCTCCATATAGCGGCGGTTGACGCGTACCTCGGGAACGTTGTAGGAGTTCAGCGAGAGGTTGAACCGCCCGTCCTGATAGTCGAGGATGAAATCCGGAATGATGTAGGGCGTGGTGTCCGTGCCGCCCTCGGCGTAGAGGTTGCCGGGCTTGGGCGACAGGTGGCGGATCTCGGCGATCGCGTCGCGGAAATCGTCCTCGGATATTTGCAGCCGCGCCATCAGTTTCTCGTAGTGCTTCTTGACGAACTCGTCGAAATAGCTGGTCAGAATCTTCCTGGCCAGCCGCCGCGGACGGGTGTTGACCGGCATCTGCGCCATCTGCAACAGCAGGCATTCGCGCAGGTCGCGCGCGCCGATGCCCGCCGGCTCCAGTTCGTGAATGATTCCGAGCAGGCGTTCCAGCTCCCCGGCCGTCGTTTCAAGCCCCATCGTGAAGGCGATGTCGTCGGCCACGGACTCCAGATCGCGGCGCAGGTAGCCGTCCTCGTCGATGCTGCCGATCAGGTAGACCGCCAGCCGCATGTCGCGCTCCGGAAGATTGCGGTAGCCCAGTTGCTCGACGAGGTATTCCTGCAACGACCGTCCTTCGGTCAGATAGACCGGACGCTGCTTGTCGTCCTTCGAAAAGTTGTTGATGCGGCTCTTGTACGACGGCGTGTCGTCCTCCCGGAGGTATTCGTCGAAGGAGATCTGCTGGGGAGGCTGCTCCTCGTCCTCGGCCGAACGCTCCTCCTCTTCCAGCACGATATTGTCTTCGATCTCCTGTTTGATGCGCTGTTCGAGCTGCACGGCGGGCAGTTCCAGCAGCTTGATCATCTGTATCTGCTGCGGAGAGAGCTTCTGCTGAAGCGAAAGTACCTGTTTCTGATTAATAGCCATATTGGGTCCAAATTAAGAATTGTTCAGCATTCCGAATTTGGTCTCTTCATTTATCGGGTTTCAGGGTTTTCGAAAGTCGTTCAGGGCGGGCGGATTCCGGTTTTCGGGAAGTCGGGCGCGGCAGGAGCACACTCAAGTATGTGGCTGTCGCGGACGGCGAGGGAAGGCCGGAAGGCGCCGCACTCGGACGGCTTTCGTCAAAAGTCGGCGTGCTGGGGCGTCCGCGGGAACGGCTGCACGTCACGGATGTTGGTCATGCCCGTCACGAAAAGCAGCAGGCGGTCGAAGCCCAGGCCGAAGCCCGAGTGCGGCGCCGAACCCCAGCGGCGGGTATCGAGATACCACCAGAGTTCCTTCTCGTTCATGCCCAATTCGGCGACTCTCGCATGAAGTTTGCCATAATCGGCCTCTCGCTCCGAACCGCCGATGATTTCGCCGATTCCCGGGAACAATACGTCCATGGCGCGCACCGTCTTGCCGTCGTCGTTCTGCTTCATGTAGAAGGCCTTGATGTCCTTGGGGTAGTTGATCAGGATGACCGGACGCTTGAAGTGCTCCTCCACGAGGTAGCGCTCGTGCTCGGATTGCAGGTCGCAGCCCCAGTCGCAGGGGAATTCGAACTTGCGGCCCGAAGCCTTCAGAATCTCGATGCCTTCGGTGTAGTCGAGACGCTTGAAATCGTGCTCCAGCACAAAGTGCAGACGCTCCAGCAGCCCCTTGTCCCACATCTTGTTCATAAATTCGAGGTCTTCCATGCAGTTGTCCAGCGCATACCGGATGAGGTATTTGAGGAAATCCTCGGCCAGTTCCATGTTGTCCTCCAGTTCGAAGAAGGCCGCTTCCGGCTCGATCATCCAGAACTCCGACGCATGGCGCGGGGTGTTCGAGTTTTCGGCACGGAACGTGGGGCCGAAGGTGTAGATGCGGCCCAGCGAGAGTGCGCCCAGCTCGCCTTCGAGCTGGCCCGACACCGTGAGGTTGCACGCCTTGCCGAAGAAGTCCTGCGTGTAGTCGACCGCCCCCTCCCCGGTCCGGGGCAGGTTGTTCATATCGAGCGTCGTCACCTGGAACATCGCGCCGGCGCCTTCGCAGTCCGAAGCCGTGATGATCGGGGTGTGGAAATAGTAGAATCCGTGTTTGTTGAAATATTCGTGGATGGCGTAAGCCATGGCGTGACGGATGCGGAGCACCGCACCGAACGTGTTGGTGCGCGGACGCAGGTAGGCGATTTCGCGCAGAAACTCCAGCGAATGCCCCTTCTTTTGCAGGGGATAGCTCTCGGGGTCGGCCGTACCGTAAACCTCGATTTTTTCGGCCTGCACCTCGACGCCCTGCCCCGCGCCCGGCGAAGCCACCAGACGGCCGTCGACGCGGAGACAGGCGCCCGTGGTCACGGGCTTGAGCTGCTCCTCGGAGATTTTGGCCAGATCGACCACCACCTGTATATTACCTACGCACGACCCGTCGTTCAGGGCGATGAACGCCACGTTCTTGTTACCGCGCTTGGTGCGCACCCAGCCTTTTACGACGACGTCGGTATCGACAGCGTCCGATTTCAGGATTTCTACGATTCTCTGCGTTTTCATATCTCGATTTTGTCTGTGTTTCCAGTCGTTTTTTCCGAATTGACAAAGTTAACGATTATTTGCGATTTGTCAAAAAAAAAGTACCTTTGGTGCCGTAACGACACTTCCATGCGTCGGAATGTTTCACCGGGCCGCATGCAATTCCGTTTTGAACCCATTCAACTTTTTTGTACCTTTGTCGTGATTATACACCCCCGTAAACAATGAAACGAACGATATTGACGGCTGCGCTGGCAGCCTGCGCGCTCTCTGCGACGGCCCAGATCATGGAGGAGAGGAATCCGGTCCCGATGACGCCCGGAGGAGGCCGCGTCTACCGTACGGAGGTCGTCCCCTACGACGCGCGCCACGACGCCGAGGCCCGCAACCGCGAAGCCGGAGGCTACTGGAAGGCTTTCGAACCCGAGGTGACGATTGCGACCGAAGGTCCTCTCCATGCCGTTCTCGAACAGGAGATCGAGATTCCGTTCGCCTGGACCGACGGCATGGTCTACCTGCACGTGGAAAATCCCGGTTCGGCCTACTCGCTCTGGCTCAACGACCGCCAGGTGGCCGAGGTCAGCGACCCGCTGACGCCCGCGGAGTTCGACCTGACCCCCTTCATCCGCGAGGGCGCCAACGACTTCAAACTGCTGATGCGCAACGACAATCCCGCCCGGCAGCTCGACGCCGCGGCCCCCGTCGTCCGCAAGTCCTTCGAAAACAGCTACCTCTATTACCAGAACAAACGCTCGATTGCCGATTTCGAAATCGGACTGGTGCCCGACTCGCTGGGGCGCGACTTCGGAATGCTCGACCTTAAAATCGTGACGCAGAACGCATACAACTACGAGGAACCCGTCACCGTCGGCTACGACATCTACTCGCCGCAGGGCAAGCTGCTCGAATTCAACATGACCGAAATCACCATCCCGGGCCGCTCGACCGACACGGTGCGCTTCTCGCCGTTCATCTACCACACCTACAAGAACAAATGGGAGGCCGGAAGCAAAACGCCGCCCCTCTACAAGGTGATGCTTTTCACGCGCCGCAACGGAGTCTACAAGGAATATATGCCCCTGAAGATCGGCTTCGGCAAGACCGAACTCGTCGACGGACGCATCATGCGGCTGGGCAAGGAGCTAAAACCCGTCAAGGCCGGATACAACGCCGCCGCCGACCGCAAGACGACGCTCGCGGAGCTGAAAGCCCTGAAGGCCAAGGGAAAGAACACCATCTGCCCGGACTATCCGCAGCCCGCATGGTTCTACGAGTTGTGCGACTCTCTGGGCCTTTACGTCATCGACCGGGCCAACATCAACGCCCCGGAGCGGAGCGGCGACCGCACCGTCGGAGGCACGCCGTCGAACGACCCTCGGCTTGTCGGCGACTACCTCGAACGCGTGAAGGCGATGTACTACCGTTCGCGCAATTTCACCTGCGTCATCGCCTACTCCCTGGGCGGTCCTTCGGGCAACGGTTACAATATGTACAAGGCCTACCAGTGGCTCAAATCGGTCGAAAAGTCCCGTCCGGTGATCTACTCCGACACCGACGGCGAGTGGAATTCGGACCTGTAAATACGACAACCCAATGAAAAAACTGCTGTTACTGCTGCTCTTCGCCGGCCTGCTCAACACGGGGAGCGTCTTCGGATGGGGACGCGAAGGCCACGAGACGATCGCCAAGATCGCCGAACGCAATCTGACGAAAAAAGCCAAAAAGCGCATCGAGAAGTACCTCGGGGGCCACTCGATCGTCTACTTCGCCAAGTGGATGGACGAATACCGACACACCCCCGAGTACAAGTTCACCAACAACTGGCACACCGTGCCCGTGAACGCCGAACTGCGTTACGAGGATTCGATGCTCGCGACGGGCGGCAACGCCATCTACGGACTGGAGCAGGCCATCGAGAACCTGAAGAACTACCGCAGTCTCACCGATTCGGCCGTGGAGGTCAACCTCAAGTACATCATCCATCTGGTGGGCGACATGCACTGCCCGGCGCACATCAAGTATACGACGCACGACACGAAATACGACGTGCTGTTCGAGGACAAGTACCACAAGCCGCACAAATTCCCCATCCACAGCGTCTGGGACAACGAGATCATCACCACCACGCGCATCTGGTCGGTCAGCGAGTGGGCCGATGAGCTGGACCGCCTTCCGAAAGACGAAAAGCAGGCCGTAGCCGCCGGAACGCCGCGCGACTGGCTCCACGACAACGCCATCGTGTGCGAGGCGCAGTTCGAATGGGCGAAGCCCGGCCAGCGGCTGGGACAGGATTTCCTGAACGAGGCCTTGCCCCTGATCGAGCGCCAGATCCGCAATGCCGGATACCGTCTTGCCCGTGTGCTGAACGAACTGTTCGGATAGCACCCCCGGCCCCGAAGCCCCGATGCCGCGCCCCGAAGCGCGGCATCGCCGTTTCCGGACGGGAAAAACGATTTGCCCGAACCGAATAAAAAGGCTATCTTTGCGCCGTACTGTGCCCGACCGACGCACAGGCGGAACGCAATGACCATAGAGCTGATCGTCATAGGAAAGACCGACTCGAAAGAGATCGCCGCGCTGGTGGAACTGTATGCCCGGCGCGTGAATCACTATTGCCGGTTCGCCGTCACCGCGCTGCCCGACGTGCGCAACACCAAAAGCATGACCGTCCGACAGCAGCGCACGGCCGAAGGCGAGGCCATCCTGCGCCAGCTTGCCGACGGCGACTACGTGACGCTGCTCGACGAGCGCGGCGAAGAATACCGTTCGGTGGAGTTCGCGCTGTGGCTGCAAAAGCGGCTGAACAGCGGCGTGAAACGCCTGGTACTGGTCATCGGCGGTCCCTACGGCTTCTCGGACGAAGTTTACGCACGCGCCGACGGCAGGCTGTCGCTCTCGCGCATGACCTTCTCCCACCAGATCGTGCGGGCCATCTTCGCCGAACAGATCTACCGGGCCTTCACCATCCTCAACAACGAACCCTACCACCACGAATGATGCAGCAGCGCCCCGTCATAGCCATCCTGACCGCCAACGTTCTCGTAGGCGTGGGGCTGCGCTCCATCCTCGAAAAAGCAGTCCCGGCCGCCGACGTGGAACTGTTCGGCAACTTTCAGGAATTTGCGGAGGCCGATCCGGAGCGGTTCATCCATTATTTCGTCACGGCGCAGCTCTTCGCGGCGCACAACGCCTTCTTCCGCGCCCGCAGCCACAGAACCATCGTCCTCGCCAACGGACAGACGCCCGCCGGGGTGCACTGCATCGACGTGCAGACCGACGAGGAGCGTTTCGTGCGCTCGCTCATGCGACTGCAACACAGCGTCCGCCGACCGGAACACGCCCTGCCCCTCCAGCCGCAGGCCGCGCAGCCGCTCACGGAGCGCGAGGCCGAAGTGCTGACGCTCATCGCCGGCGGACTGATCAACAAGCAGGTCGCCGACCGGCTGGGAATCGGCCTGACGACCGTGATCTCCCACCGCCGCAACATCATGGAGAAGCTCGGCATCCGCACCGCCGCCGGGCTGGTGATCTACGCCCTCGCGGCGGGCTACGTCGATCCCGACGGGATGTGACGCGCCTCCTCATAAATTAGGATTGCACCGACCGAAATAAAACCGTTACTTTGTACTCCCGATAACCGCAACCGATACATGCACCGCAAATCGCTCGTCATACCCCTGTTGCTGCTGGCCTCCGCGGCCGCGGCCCGCACCGCGGGCGGCGACGGCCCGACGCCGGACACGGAGACGGCCGACACGGTGATCGTGGTGGACAAGGTGCAGGTGACGGCCATCAAACAAGGCCTCGTGCTGCGTTCGCAGCCCGTCGCGGCGTCGATCGTCGGCGGCCGCGCCATCGAACGGGGCCGCATCGGGGCGGTGAAAAACCTCTCGCAAACGGTCCCCAACTTCCACGCCCCGGACTACGGTTCGCGCATGACCTCGTCGATCTACGTGCGGGGCCTCGGCGCGCGCATCGACCAGCCGGTCATCGGGCTGAATATCGACAACCTCCCGGTGCTCAACAAGGACAACTTCGACACGGAGCTGGCCGACGCCGAACGCATCGAGGTCCTGCGCGGGCCCCAGTCGACGCTCTACGGCCGCAACACGATGGGCGGCGTGGTGAACGTCTACACGCTCTCGCCGCTCACCTACGAGGGCGTGCGGCTGACGGCCAAATACGGCAGCGGGGATTCCTACCGCTTCCGGGCATCGTCCTACTACAAGCTCTCGCCCGACCTCGGAATGGCCGTGACGGGCTATTTCACCCACACGGGCGGCTTCTTCGACAACGACTGCACGGGCGAGAAATGCGACTGGGAGCGTCTGGGCGGAGGACGCTGGAAAACGCAGTGGCGCAACAACCGGGGAGTGCGCATCGACAACACCTTCTCGTTCTCGGCGCTCGACCAGGGAGGTTATCCCTACGCCTACGCCGGCGAGGACATCGTGCGCGACGGCAAGACCGTCATCCGCAACGGCCAGATCAGCTATAACGACCCGTCGTCCTACCGCCGCACAACGGTCAGCGACGGACTCACGGTGCGCTACGACGCCGCGAAATATTCCGTCTCGTCGATCACCTCGTACCAGTACTCCGACGACGAGATGACGCTCGACCAGGACTTCACGCCCGAACCCTGGTTCACGCTCCGGCAGGCCCGGCGCGAACACGCCCTGACCGAGGACATCGTTTTCCGTTCGCACGACGGACGGCGCTACGGCTGGCTGCTGGGCGCCTTCGGTTTCTACCGCCACGGCGTGATGGAAGCCCCGGTGCACTTCAAACGCACGGGCATCGAGGAGCTGATCGTCAAGAACGCCAACGAGCATCTGGGCGCGATCTGGAACGAGGAATACTCGATCTCCGCGGATGAACTGCCGCTCTACTCCGATTTCCGTATGCCCGTGTACGGAGGCGCCGTTTACCACGAGTCGAACCTGCGGCTGGGCCGCTGGCGGCTCACGGCCGGCATCCGTTTCGACGTGGAACACACGTCGCTGGCCTACCACAGCCGGACCGACATGGATTATTTCGTCAGCAAGGAGGGCGGCGCGCCCGCGCCGAAACGCATCTCGATCGACGAGGGGAACCGCATCGCCCACACCTACTGCGAAGTGCTGCCGAAGGTCTCGCTGCTCTACGCTTTCGACGAAGTGCGCAACCTCTATATTTCGGTAGCCAAGGGCTACAAGGCCGGGGGATTCAACACGCAGATGTTCTCCGACATCTTGAGCGAAAAGCTCAAATGGCGGATGGCCGGTTCGCAGTACGACGAAGCGGACCTGATGTCCTACGAGCCGGAATACAGCTGGAACTACGAACTGGGCGGCCACTTCTCGTGCATGGACGGCGCCGTGCGGGGCGATTTCGCGGTATTTTACATTGATGTCCGCGACCAACAGCTCACGATCTTCCCGGAGGGACAGAGCACGGGCCGCATGATGACCAATGCCGGCCGCACGCGCAGCGTCGGAGCCGAAGCGGCCCTGCAATTCGCGCCGTGGCGGTCGCTGGAGATCAACACGGCCTACGGATACACCGACGCCCGTTTCGTGCGTTACGACAACGGCATCGAGGATTTCAAGGACAACCGTATCCCCTACGCCCCGCAGCACACCCTCTCGGCCCAGGCGGCATGGACCCTGCCCACGGGCGTCAAGTGGCTCGGCGACGTGGTCCTGCAAGCGGGAGTCCGCTGCGCGGGGCGCATCTGGTGGAACGAGGAGAACACACTTTCGCAGCCCTTTTATGCGTTAGCAGACGCCTCCGTGCGGTTCGAGCACAAGCACTATTCGCTCGACATCTGGGGCCGCAACCTCGGAGGAGCGCATTACGACGTCTTCTATTTCAAGTCAATCGGCAACGAGTTCGTCCAGCGCGGACGCCCCCGGACATTTGGCATCACCCTGAATATAAACATCTAACAAATACCGACACATGAAAAAAATCCTCTTCCTCCTCTTCGCCGCCGCAGCTTTCGCTGCCTGCAACGACGACGGCGAACCCAAAGTCCGTTACGCCACAACCAATGACGGCATCGAAAACGGATACCTGCAAGGTGTCAACCTGCATTTTTACGGCACCTCGACCGTGACCGACGCCAAAGGCGAAACGTTTACGGACCCGGAAGCCTGGTTCGAATTCGCAGGCGGTCCGGAGAGTTTCTCCCTCTACATGCACAAAACGCGCTTCGCGGCCAACATGCCGGGCGTGGAAATGCGGCTCCAAACGGTCACCTACACCCCGAAGGGCGACAAGTCGCTCAACTTTGTCAGGGAGGAGATCATTCCCTCCGCCCTCAAAGAGAACAATGAAGGCGGAGGATCGAGCTACCAGCCCGTCGAACGCTATAAAATCACCAATCTCACAGGCGCAATCGACGGCGTTGACTGCCGGGTCAGCTTCACCTGCGCCGGCGTTTTTCAGGTAATATACGAAGGACGACTGATTATCAAAGAATAAATATCCACGAACCATGAAACCCGAATACAAACCTTTCGTAGATGAATTGATCGAACTCTGCATCCGGGAGGACATCGGCGACGGCGACCACACGTCGCTCTCGTGCATCCCGGCCGACGAACACGGACGCATGCGCCTGCTGTGCAAGCAGGAGGGCACGATCGCCGGGATCGAAATCGCGCAACTCGTTCTGCAACGCCTCGATCCGGAAATGAAATTCGAACAGATCCTGCACGACGGAGACCGTGTCGCGCCCGGCGACGTGGCCTTTTACGTCTCGGGACGCCTGCGCTCGCTGCTTCAGGCCGAGCGCATCCTGCTGAACATCATGCAGCGCATGAGCGGCGTGGCGACCCAGACCGCCGTTTACGTCAAGCGGCTGGAGGGACTCCGTACCAAGGTCCTCGACACGCGCAAGACCACGCCCGGCATGCGCGTGCTGGACAAGATGGCCGTGAAGATCGGCGGCGGCGAGAACCACCGCATGGGGCTGTTCGACATGATCCTGCTGAAGGACAACCACATCGACTTCGCCGGCGGCATCCGCCCCGCGATCGAAGGCGTGCGCCGATACCTCGCGGCCAAAGGCAAGACGATCCCCATCGAGTGCGAGGTCCGCACGCTGGAAGACATCGACGAGGTGTTCGCGGCGGGCGGCGTCGACCGCATCATGTTCGACAACTTCACCCCCGAAATGACCCGCCGGGCGGTCGAGAAGGTCGCCGGACGCTGCGAGACCGAATCGAGCGGCGGCATCACGCTCGACACGATGCGCGACTATGCCGAGTGCGGCGTCGACTTCATCTCGGTGGGCGCGCTGACGCACCAGATCAAGTCGCTCGACATGTCGCTGAAGGCCTGCGAATAGAGGATGAAACGCCTGCTCCATACGCCGCTGGCGCTGCTCGTGTGGCGCATCGCACTGCTCTACGCGGCGCTGATGCTCTGCCGCGCGGCGTTCTGGGTCTACAACGCCGCCCTGCTCGGTCCGCCGGTGTGGAGTGAACTGGGGCAGCTCGTGGCCGGATCGCTGAAGTTCGACACCGCGTCGGTCGTCTATGCCGACGGCGTGTTCATCCTGCTGTCGCTCCTGCCCCTGCCCCTGCGCGAACGGCGCTGGTACCGGGGCATGCTGTTCTGGTATTACGTGATCGTCAACGCCGTGCTGATCGCAGCCGCGAACCTCGCTGACACGGTCTACTTCCGTTACACGCAGAAACGTTTCACGGCCGACGAAATTTTCTTCGCCGACAACGACAACTCGTTGCAGCTGGCCGGAAAGTTCATGGCCGAAAACTGGTATCTCGTACTGCTGTGGGCGGGACTCGTGGCGTTGCTGGCGTGGGGTTACCGCCGCCGGACGCACGAGGAGAGCGTTTTCAGCCGCGGCTGGGCCTACTATGCCGGCGGCACGGCCGTCTTCGCCCTCGCGGCGGGGCTGAGCGTCGCCGGGATGCGCGGCGGCATGACCCGCATGACCCGTCCGATCACGCTGTCGAACGCCATGCTCTACACGGCGGACAGCGGCAAGGCCAATCTGATTTTAAGCAACCCGTTCTGCATCCTGCGCACTATCGGCAACGCGGGAAGCGTCAAATACAGGAAATATTTCACCCCGGAGGAATTGCCCCAGCGCTTCACGCCCGTGCACCAGCCCGCCGACAGCGCGGCGGTCGATCTCACGGGCCGCAACGTGATGATTTTCATCATGGAGAGCATGTCGGCCGAGCACTCCGCGTTCCTCCATCCGGAACTCTACGCCGACCTCCCGGAAAAAGGCTTCACGCCGTTCCTCGATTCATTGATGCGCAATGGTCTGACATTCAAACGGATGTACGCTAACGGCTCGCGTTCGATCCAGGCCATGCCCTCGGTGCTGGGAAGCATCCCCTCGTTCCGCACGCCGTTCGTACTGATGCCCCAATCGTTGGGCGAGAGCCGCCAGCTGCCCGCCATGCTGGCGGACAAAGGCTATGCGACGGCCTTCTTCTGCGGCTCGGAACGCGGCTCGATGGGCTTCGGGGCCTATGCCCGTTCGGCAGGCGTCGAGCGGCTCGTAAGCCGCGAGGACTACGAGGCGAAGCACGGAACAAGGGATTTCGACGGCTACTGGGGCATCTGGGACGAAGAGTTCCTGCAATTCACGGGCGAGGAGCTGACGGCGATGCCCGAACCCTTCTTCGCCGCGCTGTTCACCCTCTCGTCGCACCACCCGTTCGTCGTACCCGAAAAGTACGCCGCGACGCTGCCCGAGGGCTACACCCGGATTCACAAGGGCGTCGCCTACGACGACCGGGCGTTCCGCCTCTTCTTCCAGCGCTTCGGCGGCGAGGAGTGGTTCCGCCGCACGATCTTCGTCTTCGTGGCCGACCACGTGTCGTCGGAGAAATTCGCGGAGGAGACGCGCTCCTACCCGGGCAACATGCACGTCATCGGCTTCATCTACACCCCCGACGGCGCCCTGCGGGGCGAGGTCGGCGAGATCACGCAGCAACTGGACATCATGCCCACCCTGCTGGGACTCACTGGCAACCGGGAGCCTTATTTCGCATTCGGGCGCGACGTGCTGAACGAACCGCAACGGCCCCGCTGGTCGGTCAGCTACGACGGACGGTTCCGCGCGCTGACCGGCGAAGGCGCAATCGTGCTCGACGATTCGGACATGAATGTGCAGGAATGCCCGGCCACCCCGGCCGCCGACAGTCTGGCACAGAATTTCCGGGCGCTGGTCCAGCAGTATTACACCCATATCGAGAAAAAGAGCTATACGGCAAATGATTGAATTCAAACCCGTGCGCCTCGAAGACCGGGCGGTCATCGAGCGTTATACCATGCCCTCGGGCATCTGCAACTGCGACCTCGCCTTCGCCAACATGTACTGCTGGCAGGCGGTGTTCCACAGCGCGTGGGCCGAGATCGGCGGATTCCTGGTGATCCGCTTCCAGATCGACGGCGGCGAGCGCATCGGTTACATGCAGCCCGTCGGCGAGGGCGACTTCGGCCCGATCCTCCCCCTCCTGCGCGAAGACGCCCACGCCCACGGACAGCGGCTGCGGATCATCGGCCTGACGGACGAAGGCCGCGACACGATCCGCCGGATCGTTCCCTGCCATTTCGCGTTCGAGTCGGACCGCGCGCTGGAGGATTACGTCTACAACGCCGACGATCTTCGCAACCTTGCCGGACGCCGCTATCAGCCCAAGCGCAACCACATCAACCGCTTCACGGCCGAATATCCCGACTACTGCTACGAAGAGCTGACGCCCGACCGCTTCGGGGAGTGCATGGCCCTCGAGCGTGAATGGCGCAAGGCCCACGAAGGTCACACCTCGGAGCTGTGCGCCGAGCAGCGGGCCATGCAGCGGGCCTTCGAACATTTCGAAGAACTGGGGCTGATCGGCGGTTGCATCTACGTCGGCGACCGCCTCGCGGCCTTCACCTACGGCTCGGCGGTCAACGACCACACCTTCGACACCCATGTAGAGAAGGCCGACACGGAGTTCGACGGCGCTTTCACGATCATCAACAAACTCTTCGCACAGCACCTCCCCGAACGTTTCACGCTGATCAACCGTGAGGAGGACCTCGGGCTGGACGGACTGCGGCAGGCCAAACTCTCCTACCACCCGGCGTTCCTCCAGCACAAATTCGCGGCGATCTGCATGCACCCCGACGAAGTGGCCTGCAAAGAGCTTTGGATGAAGGCCTTCGGCGACGACGAACAATTCGCCGACTCGTTCATCATGCGCTATTACTCCCGCCTCCGGATGCTGACGGCCGAGGCCGAAGGCCGCATGGCGGCGATGCTCCACCTCCTGCCGTTCCGGACGGAGCTGGGCCGCACGACCTATATTTATGGCGTAGCGACGGACCCGGCGTTCCGGGGACGCGGACTGGCTTCGCAGCTGATGCGCGAAGCGATGCGGCTCATCGCGGAGCGCGGCGACGATGCGGCGCTCCTCATCCCGACGCCCGGCAAGGAGTGGCTCCGGGAATTTTACGGACGCTTCGGGTTCGCTGGCGACGTTCCGGCGAGGTTCGTTTCCGCAGACCGCTTCGACTTCGGCACGGGCGACGCGGCCGCCGACCGGGCGATGGTCTGGCGGCGCGACTCCTCGGTTCCGCTCCCCGAACAGCTCACCGCCTCCTGGCATTCATAGCCTCCGGAACTCACCTCCGCGAGCGTCTTTTCGGCCTGCGCCGGAATCCGTCCGCCACACTGCCGCTCCCGGCGCAGGCGACAGCCCGCCCCGAGCGGCCGGGACCGGTTCCGACAACACCTCCGGTTCCGCCCGCCACTCTTCTCCGCTATGCCGTTTTCCGAGCTGCCGTCACCGAAAAACAGACGCCCGACAGTTTCGCTTCACAACCATTCCACGAATCAAGGGCAACGAAAAAGAGATGAAAGGGAAATGGCGAATCTACCAAACGAAACACGACTAAAAATTAAAATTTTTTATTTGCAAAAAAAATCATTCGATTTTGTTTTTTAATAAAATAAGTTTAATTTTGAAATATATTCGAAACACAATCGAAACACAAACAAGTTATATTCGAAAAGTTTTTCAGACAGAAGCGACCCGGTAAACAGATGGTTACCATATATATAATGGGAGATGTGAAGGCCGGCAGGGCCGCAAACGGAGACTTCGGGACGGAGTCCCTGACCGGGTCTTTCCGGGCCTTCGAGGTGTCCAAACAACCGGATTTACAAAACGCGGACAAATAAAAAAATTATAATCGAAGAACTTAAAATGAAAAACGTATTAAAGTATCTGTTACTGGCACTCATCGCCGTCTCGCAACTCTTCGCCTGCGGCGGCAGCGATGACGAAAAGACCCCCGCGGATAATTTCGACGTGCAATTCACGGTTCCGGGGTCGATAGACGTCACCGAAGGCGGCGAGTGCACTTTCGCCGTAAGTGGGGGGGGGAAATCGCCCCTGACCACAGACACATTCATTCTTGAGTCGGACGCAGGCATCTCCTACGTCTGCCCCATCGTCAACACCTCTTCCGACAGTTTCACCGTACGCCTGGCCGACGGGTGTGAAACGGGTTACTACAAAGTCTTCGTCAAAAGAGACGCGCGCAAAAAATCGTTCGGAAGAATCTACATCAACATCGTCGAAGACATAGATTTCAAACCGGATGCAGGCACCACGGTCTACGGGATCGTGTCGTCGGCCGGCGTCGGCGTGGAGAACGTCGTGGTCTCCGACGGCGCGGAGGTGACCGTCACGAACGAAAAGGGCATCTACCAGCTCAAATCGGCCAAAAAGTGGGGATATGTCTTCATCTCCGTCCCGAGCGGCTACGAAGTTCCGTCCGTCGGGGTGCTCCCGCAATTCCACCGCGCGCTCAAAAACAGCGCCGACGTCGTCGAACGGGCCGACTTCAAGCTCGAAAAGGTCGACGGACAGGACTCCTACAAGATCTTCATGCTGGGCGACATGCACCTCGCCAACCGAACGGGCGACCTGGGACAGTTCGCCCAGTTCACCTCCGACCTTACGGACTACATGACCCGCCACAAGGGCGAGAAGATGTATGCGCTCACCCTCGGGGACATGACCTGGGACCTCTACTGGTATTCGAACAGCTACTATTTCCCCCAGTACCTGAACACCGTCAACAGCCAGATCAAGAATCTGCAGATCTTCCACACCATGGGCAACCATGACAACGACTTCCAGACCAGGTCGGACTACGATGCGGCGGTCAAATATGTGGATCAGATCTGCCCGACCTACTATTCGTTCAACATCGGCAAGGTCCATTACGTCGTCATGGACGACATTGATTGCAGCAGCTACGACGGAACCGAATCCCGCAACTATGTCAAGAGCCTCTCCGCCGAGCAGCTGGACTGGCTGGCGAAAGACCTGTCGCACGTGGCCAAGACGACCCCCGTCGTCGTTGCCATGCATGCGCAGGTGTTCTATCCGACCACATCGGGATTCAAGATCGACCACGATCAGGTCAACACCCTGCGGCTTTTCGACATCCTCGACGGATATACCGTCCGCTTCGTGACGGGGCATACCCACAAACTTTTCAACGTGACGCCCGACGCTCCGATCGTGGACGGGCATAACTTCCGGGAGTATAACTCCGGCTCGGTATGCGCTTCGTGGTGGTGGTCCGGCAACCTCACGCCCGGAATCCACATCGGAACCGACGGAACTCCGGGCGGCTACGGCATCTGGGATGTCACGGGAACCGATTTCCAATGTCTCTACAAATCGACCGGATGGCCCGAAGAGTACCAGTTCCGCAGCTACGACCTGAACAACGTGCATTTTTCGATGGCCGACGTTCCGCTGATGCCTTCCGACATCTCCGCTTCGGTCAAGAACGCCTATATGCAATATGTCAACGCCTATCCGCAGAACAACGACAACGAGGTGCTGATCAACATCTGGAACTGGAATTCGGACTGGACGTTGAGCGTCGTCGACGAAAACCGCAAGACGCTGCCCTACACCGAAGTCTGGGCCTACGACCCGCTCCATATCGCGGCGCTCTCGGTCAAGCGGTTCAACAACGCGGGACTCAAGTCGACCCCGTCGTTCATCACCGACAAGTTCACGCACTTCTTCAAGGTGAAGGCGGACGATGCGGACACCGACCTTGTGATCACCGTCAAGGACGAATTCGGAAACGAGTGGACCGAAAACATGCAGCGGCCGAAAGCATTCTCCACGGATGCCTACCGACGCAAGTGATTTTCGCTACATACCCAACCACAATCATCATTTACTAACCAACAAACACAGATCTTATGAGAGTATTAAGACCACTGGTTCTATCTCTTCTTCTGGTATTGGGAGGGGGAATAACAGCCCTTTCGGCCCAGAACAGGGAGGTGTCGGGAAAAGTCCTCGACGCCAATCAACAGCCGCTCGTGGGTGTAGCCGTTCTGGTCGATGGTACGACCAAAGGCGTCACAACCTCTGAAAACGGCACCTTCAAAATCCAGGTTCCGTCGGGAGAAGCCGTTCTCCAGGTCACCTGCCTGGGTTACCTGCCCCAGAAAGTGACGGTTCCCTCAAGCCGGAACAGCATCACGATCTACCTGCAGGAGGACGCCATCATGCTCGATGCAACCGTCGTAATCGGCTACGGCACGCAGAAAAAAGTCAACCTGACCGGCGCCGTTGCGACCGTAGGGAGCAAGGAGCTCGAAAACCGCGTCACCCATTCGCTGGGCAGCATGTTGCAGGGTTCCGTAGCGGGTCTCAACATCACCACCTCCTCGGGTAAACCCGGCAGCACGCCGGCGATCAACATCCGCGGCGTCAACTCGATCAACTCGGCCGACCCGCTCGTGCTGATCGACGGCGTGGTGGGCGACCTGAACCGCGTCAACCCCAACGACGTGGAGTCGATCTCGGTCATCAAGGACGCTTCGGCGGCAGCCGTCTACGGCGCCCGCGCAGCCTTCGGCGTCATCCTGGTCACCACCAAGAACGGCTCGGCCCAGGACGGCAAGGCGACGGTGCGTTACAGCGGCCGTTTCGGCTGGGAGGAGGCCACGACCTCGACCGACTACGAGAACCGCGGTTACTGGTCGGTCTATACGGTCAACAAGTTCTGGCAGGCCGACTCCGGAACGAACTATGTCAAATATAACGATCACGACATGCAGCAGCTGCTGGCGCGCGTGAACGACAGGACCGAGCATCCCGACCGTCCGTGGGTCGTCGAAGAGATCCGCAACGGCCGCAAACAGTGGGTCTACTACGGCAACTACGACTGGTGGGACATGCTCTTCCAGCAGCGTCGGCCCGTGCAGCAGCACAACATCTCGCTCAGCGGCGGCACGAAGGACATCAAATACCTCGTCTCGGGCGCCTATGACCGCCAGGAAGGTATTCAGCGCGCACATCCCGACGTGTATAACAAGTACAACCTGCGTGCGAAACTCGATTTTCGGATCAACCGGTGGGCAACGCTCTCGAACAACACGTCGTTCTTCTCGTCGAATTACAAGTCTCTGGGAGACGGCAGCGTAGACAACACCATCGCTTACAGCGCCCGCCACGCACTGGCCAACTTCCCCATGAAGAACCCCGACGGATCGTGGCTTTACAGCACGCCGTATCTCGATTACAAGATCGCCAACGGACGCCACATCCTGCTCAACGAGGGCACGCACCGCAACGTCGACCGCTCGAACGACTTCTCGAACACGACACGCCTGGTCATCACGCCGTTCAAGACGTTGAGCATCACGGGTGACTTCACCTACCGCCTCTACCAGAACCGCAATACGAGCCGCAGTTCCGCAATGAACTACCGCGAATACCCCGACGGGCCGCTGCTCGCCTACGACACGGGCGCCGGCATGAACCAGCTCGACGAAGTGGTTCAGACGCGCAACTACTATTCGGCCAACGTCTACGCCAACTACGACGAAACGTTCGGCGAGGCGCACCACGTGTCGGCAACCGCCGGATTCAACTACGAAACGTGGTCCAGCAAGAACGTCTCGGTGGCAGGCATCAACCTCTCCTCCATAAACCTCGACGACCTGAATCTGGCAACGGGATCTCCCACGGAGGGCGCTTACGGCGGCGGCCAGAACGAATACGCCCTGGCAGGCTTCTTCGCCCGTATCAACTACGACTACAAAGGGCGCTACCTCTTCGAGGTGAGCGGACGCTACGACGGATCGTCGCGTTTCGCACCGGGCAACCGCTGGGGCCTGTTCCCCTCGGCATCGGCCGGATGGCGCATCTCCGAGGAGCCGTTCTTCGGCAACGCCAAAGACCTGGTGGACAACCTCAAGCTGCGCGCTTCGTTCGGCAGCCTGGGCAACCAGAACGTGTCGTCCTACTACACCTACATGCGCCTGATCACGAACAACGATTTCAGCAACTACACCTTCGACGGCAGCATAAAGGGCAAATACTCCTCGCTGGGCGCCCCCGTAGCCTCCGACCTGACCTGGGAAACCGCCCAGCAGTGGGACCTGGGTCTGGATCTTACCATGCTGAACAACCGGCTCAACTTCACCGGCGACGTCTACATCCGCGACACGAAGGACATGCTGACCGACGGAATGGCGCTGCCCGGCGTATACGGGGCCGATTCGCCCAGCATGAACTCCGCCGAACTGCGTACGAAGGGTTATGAGCTCTCCGTCAGCTGGCGCGACCAGTTCAAACTCGCCGGCAAACCGTTCGAATACAGCGTCGGTTTCAACCTCAGCGACTACAAGAGCGTCATCACCAAATACGACAACAACCCGAACAAGTCATTGACCAACCTGACAAAGGGAGATTATTACGTCGGCATGGAGATCGGCGAAATCTGGGGCTTCAAGACCGACGGGTTCTTCAAGACCACCGAAGAGGCGCAGGCCTATGCCAAAGAGGTCGACCTGAGTTACAGCACGGGCCGTCTGACCGGCGGCTGGCAGGCCGGCGACCTGAAGTTCGTCGACCTCGACGGCAACGGCGTCTGGGGAGTCGGCAACGACACCGTCGACAAGCCGGGCGACCGGACGATCCTGGGCAACTCGCTCCCGACGCTCTCCTACGGCATCAACGCCTCGATCCGCTGGATGGGCTTCGACGCTTCGGTCTTCTTCCAGGGAACCGGCAACCACTACTGGTATCCCCACGGAGAAATGATGCCTTTCTGGGGCTGCTATTCCTATCCCTACCTCTCCTACCTCCCGACGGATTTCCTCGGCAAGGTATGGGCTGAGGACAATCCCAACTCCTATTTCCCGCGCGCAAGAGCCTATTCTTCATCGGGAGGTTATCTGAGCAAGGTCAACGACCGTTACCTGCAGAATATCCGCTACCTGCGCCTGAAAAACCTGACCGTCGGCTACACGATCCCCGCGACCCTCACCAAGAAGGCCGGCATCGACCAGATCCGCATCTATTTCTCGGGCGAGAACCTCTGCTACTGGTCGCCGCTCAAAAAGAACTCCAAGTACGTCGATCCCGAAGCGGCTATCAACCGTTCCGGCGTGAACAACAACGCCTACTATCCGTGGGCCAAGACGTTCATGTTCGGCATCGACATCACCTTCTAATAATTTCAAAATCCGAATACCATGAAGCGATTAATCATACTGGCAGCAACGCTGATTGCAGGATTATCGGCCTGCGACTCCCTGCTGGACAAAGAACCGTTGGATCGGGTGACGCAGTTCGACTATTTCAAGACGAGAAGCGATCTGGAACTCTTCTCCAACCCCTTTTACGACAACCTGCTGGACAAGACGCCCTACGATGAGCAGAACGACCTGCTCGTTCAGATGACCCTCTCCGATGTTCTCTACGGAGGCGACAAGCGCACCGTTCCGAACACCGGCGGCGGCTGGTCGTGGGGCAACCTGCGCCGCATAAACACCCTGCTGGAATATGTCGATCAATGCGAAGACAAGAAGGCTGTGACCGAGTATACGGCCCTGGCCAAATTCTTCCGCGCCGCCTTCTATTTCGACAAGGTGAAACGCTTCGGCGACGTACCCTGGTACGAGGTGCAGCTCGGCTCGGCAGACGAAGCGCTCTACAAACCGCGCGATTCACGCGAACTGATCATGACCAATATGATCAAGGATATCGACGAAGCCATCAACAGCGGCGGTCTTACGGAGGATATATCGACCTACCGCGTCAACAAATGGGCGGCGCTGGCGCTGAAAGCGCGGTTCTGCCTCTTCGAGGGAACCTACCGCAAATACCACGGCATCAACCTCGAAGGACATGACTACACCTATTATCTGGAGGAAGCCGCCAAGGCCGCCAAAACGATCATCGACGAAGGTCCCTACAAGCTCTACTCCACCAAAACTCCGGACAAGGACTACATGATGCTCTTCGCACAGGAGAATGCCAGCACCGAAGAGTATATCCTCGCCATCCGGAACAGCTACGAGGCCCAGGTCTACCACAATGCGACGGCCTACACGCTGCTGCCGACACAGGGCCGCCCGGGCTACACCCGCAAATTCATCAACATGTACCTGATGAAGGACGGCAAGGCATTCACCGACAAATTTAAGACAGAGTGGCAAACAATGCCTTTCACCGAGGAGGTGAAGGACCGCGACCCGCGCCTGGCGCAGTCGATCCGCACCCCGGGTTACAAGCGCATCGGCGCCAAGCGGGTACAGGGACCCGATCTCGGCGTCACGATCACCGGCTACCAACCCATCAAATTCGTTCAGGACACGACGGCCTCGGGAGGACAGATCGACCGCAACGACCGTTCGACCTGCGACATGCCGGTTTTCCGCTATGCCGAAGTGCTGCTCAACTATGCCGAAGCCAAGGCCGAACTGGGAACGCTCACGCAGAACGATCTGGTTATCACCGTCAACGAAATCCGAAGCCGGGTGGGAATGCGGGGCCTCGACATGAACGAAGCCAACAAAAATATCGACTGGTATCTTGAGTCCAAAGAGTACGGCTATCCCAACGTGACCGGCGCCAACAAGGGCGTCATTCTGGAAATCCGCCGCGAACGGGCCGTCGAGCTGATCCAGGAGGGTTTCCGCCTTCAGGATCTGTATCGCTGGAAAGCCGGCTATTGCATCGACCAGGCCATTTCCGGCATGTATTTCCCGGGCCCCGGCGAATACAAGCTTGCGGGCAAAGAAACGGCCGATCTGATTCTCTATAAGGCAGGAGAGACCAAACCCCAAGCCGGCGAAGGAGTTTCGGTATACGAACTCGGTTCGGACATCATTCTCTCCGAGGGGGACAAAGGCTATGTCTACTATCACAAAACCGTAGAGAATCTGCGCACTCCGTTCAACGAGGAACGCGATTACCTCTACCCGATTCCCAGCGGCGAGCGTTCGCTCAACCCGAACCTCACGCAGAATCCGGGATGGAGTGACGGACTCGATTTTTAAGTCGGAAATAACCTAAAAAACAAGATTATGAGATTTGTAAAATATATGACAGCCCCGATCCTCATGGCGGCCCTATGTTCCTTCTGGGGCTGCGACAAGGATGAGGACCACCTTTCCGAAGCTGTTCTGGCGAGCGCCAACACCTTGAATTTCGAAGCGGAAAGAGCGGCGGAAAAGATCATCACCATCTATGCCGACGCCGACTGGGTGACGGAAGTCCCCGACTGGGTGACGGTCACGCCCAACTCGGGAACCGGCGTCATGGACGTGACGGTTTCGGTGACCGACAACATGCGCGACGGTGCGGAGGACAATCCCCGCAAGGCCACCCTCGTCTTCAAGGGACGGACTCTTGCAAGCCGCGCACAGGTGCTCATCACGCAGAACGGAGACAAATACCGCGATGTGAAGGAGTACACGGCAGGTGAACTCGCCGCCCTGGCGGACGAAACGGTCATTTCCGTACCGTCGGCGATCGTCGTGGCCGTGACGACCAAAGGCTTCGTCATCAGCGACGACAAAAACACGGACAATATCTTCGTCTCGGACGCCACGACGGTTGCCGTCGGCGACAAGATTTCGCTCTTGGGCACCAAGTCGTCCGACTCGCAAAAACTCGCTACGGTAATCGACTGCGACGAGGTGACGGTTCTGTCCGGCGGAGCGGTGAACTACCCCGAACCGGAGGACATCAGCGCAAAGATCGACGACTACACCTCCTCCAAACGGGGCTACGTCACCGTCAAGGGCGTTTTCAACGGCAGCACCCTCACCGTTTCGGAGGATGCCAAGTACTCGGTCAGCGTCGTGGACGCCCCGTCGAGTCTGGGCCTTTCCGCCCTGACCGGCCATATCGTAACCGTCACCGGCTACTACGCCGGTTTGGCCGAGCCTGTACAGCGCATCATGGCCACCGATGTCGAGGACAACGGCCTGAACGAGATCGTCTATTTCCTGGAGAACTTCGAATGGCTCGAACCGTATTCCGCAGCAGGCAGCGCAGGCCGGAGCGTTGAAACAGACGACCTCAGCGCAAACGCTCCGGCGCTCACCTCCGTAACTGTCGATGGAGTGACGGCATTCGACGCTGTCGAAAAACTCGGTTACAAGTTTATCTACGACAAGAACGACAACAAACGCATCTACCTCCAGCAGAACTACCTCAAATTCGGCAAGACCGGCAATCACGCAGGTATCATTCTTCCTCCGATAGACGGGGTTCCCGAAGCAAAGGACAATGTGACACTCTCGTTCGACTGGTGCGGAATGCGCCAGGGGTCCGGCAAGATCGACCCCGTCAATCTGATCGTCATCTTCGAGAACGGCAGCGACAAAGTGCAGATCGACATACCCGAACTGGGATGGGAGGATGGTCACAAGCTCGAATGGGTTCGCGCCGAAGTCAGCCTGAAGGGCATTACGGTCAACAAGGATACGAAGATCACCATTACGCAGACGCAGTGGGAAGTCGGAACAGCCAACCGCTGGTTCCTCGACAATATCAAAATATCCGAACCGATCAAACTCTGATAACAGGAACCCTGTAAAACGAAATCAGCCGTTGACCCGTGAGTCAACGGCTGATTTTTTTCAGCGGAGGCGCAAAAAAAACCGAAGTTTTCGCTCCGTTCCGCCGGCTACCAGCCCGCTCGCCGCAGAAAACACTCGATCGTGTTCTCCATCAGGCAGCAGATCGTCATAGGCCCGACGCCGCCCGGCACGGGCGTGATCACCGAGGCCTTGGGTTCGATGGCCGCGAAATCGACGTCACCGCACAGTTTGCCCGTCTCCGGGTCGCGGTTCACCCCCACGTCGATCACCACGGCGCCCGGCGACACCATCTCCGCCGTGACGAACTTCGGCCGCCCGATGGCCACCACCAGAATCTCCGCCCCGCGCGTCACTTCGGCGAGGTTGCGCGTACGACTGTGGGCCATCGTCACCGTAGCGTTCGCGTCCAGGAGCAGTTTCGACACGGGAAGCCCCACGATATTGCTGCGGCCGATCACCACGGCGCGCTTGCCGGCGATCTCCACGCCTGCGGCCCGCAGCATCTTGAGAATGCCTTTCGGGGTGCAGGGGAGCGTGCAGGGCTGTTTCTGCCACAGCGCCGCAACGTTCAGGGGATGGAAGCCGTCGACATCCTTCTGTTTGTCGATGGCGGCGATCACCTTGTCCTCGTCGATATGTTTCGGAAGGGGCAGCTGGACCAGAATGCCGTCCACCTCGTCGTCGAGGTTCAGGGCCGTGATGATGTCCAGCAGTTCGGCCTCGGAAACGGACTCGGGCTTTCGGATCGTGGTATTGCGGATGCCCACCTCGGCCGAAGCCTTGGCCTTGCCCGTCACATAGCTCACGCTGCCGGGGTCCTCGCCCACGAGGATGACAACCAGATGGGGCACACGGCCGTATTTCGCGGGGAAGGTCTTCACCTCGTCCGCCATTTCAAGTTTCAGTTTCGCTGAAAGTTCTTTTCCGCTGATTATTTTTGCCATATATCGCTCGTATTATCTTTCCAAATCGTCGAAAGCCCGGTGGCCGATGTCGGTGCGGTGGAACAGATTGTCGCAGTCGATGCGGGCCACGTCGGCCAGCGCATTCCTCCGCGCTTCGGCCAGGTCCCTGCCCTTGCCCACCACGAACAGCACGCGGCCTCCGTTGGTGAGAATCCGCCCGCCGTCGGCCCGGGTCCCCATGTGATAAACAGTCCCTTCGACGCGGTCCAGTCCCTTGATTTCGTGTCCTTTTTCGTAGTCGCCCGGATAGCCTTTCGAGGCCAGCACGATGCCCAGCGCGGCAAAATCGTGCCACTCCAGCTGCGTATCGCGTCCCTCGGCCACGGCGCAGAAGATGTCGACGATGTCGCTCTTCAGACGCGGCAGCACCACCTCGGTCTCGGGATCGCCGAAACGGGCGTTGAACTCGATGACCTCGATACCCCGCGCAGTCTTCATCAGTCCGCCGTAGAGCACGCCCTCGAAGGGACACCCCTCGGCGATCATCGCGTCGGCCACGGGCTGCATGATCTTCTCCAGGGCATAGCGTTCGTCCTCCGCCGTCACGAACGGCAGGGGCGAATAGGCGCCCATACCGCCCGTATTGGGACCCTCGTCGCCGTCGTAGGCCCGTTTGTGGTCCTGCGCCAGCGCCATCGGCCACACCTTGTGTCCCGAAACGAAGCACATGAACGAAAACTCGGGACCTTCGAGGTAATCCTCGACGACCACCTTGCCCTCGCCGAACTTGTCGTCGAGCAACATATCCCGCAACGCCGCTTCGGCCTCGGCCATCGTCCGGGCGATCACCACGCCTTTTCCGGCGGCCAGTCCGTCGTATTTCAGCACCGCGGGCAGAGGACGCCCCTGCACATAGGCCAGCGCCCCGGCATAGTCGGTGAATGCGCGGAATCCGGCTGTCGGGATGGCATATTTAGCCATCAGCCGTTTGGCGAACTCCTTCGACGACTCGATGCGCGCCGCAGCCTTCGTCGGACCGAAGATGCGCAGCCCCGCGGCCCTGAAGCAGTCGACGACACCCGCCGCCAGCGCCACTTCGGGACCCACGACCGTAAGGCCGATGCCCCGCTCCGCGGCAAAGTCACGCAGGCGTTCCACCTCGGTTTCACGAATGGCCACGCACTCGGCCTGCCGAGCGATACCCGCATTCCCGGGTGCGCAGTAAATTTTTTCAACCTGCGGCGAACGCGACAGCGCGTCGACAATGGCGTGTTCGCGGCCTCCGCCGCCGATAACCAGTACCTTCATAAACAAAATTCCTTTTTATCGCAGAATAAACTCCGCAGATTCCGGCACTTTTTTCCGCAAAAAGTGCCACAAAAACTCTCCGACGATACCTCCGCCTGCCCGGAACGGTCTAACGCTGGCTCCGGGCGACTATTCGCGGGTTTGTAAACAAACCGTCCCCTCCGCTCGCGCTTTTAGCCCGTCCCTTGCCAACGGCTCCGGTATCCGGTCGGATTTCTGTACTACCCAAAAATGGTAACGCCGGTGATACTAATGCTTGAAGTGCCTCTCACCGGTGAATACCATGGCGATACCCTTCTCGTCGGCCTTCCGGATCGAATCCTCGTCGCGGACCGAACCGCCGGGCTGCACGATCGCCGTCACGCCGTATTCGGCGGCCAGCGTCACACAGTCGTCGAAGGGGAAGAAACCGTCCGACGCCAGCACGAGACCCTCGGTGACGCCTGCGGCATGCGCCTGCTTCAGGGCGATCTCCGCCGAGCCGATGCGGTTCATCTGTCCGGCGCCGACGCCCAGCGTCCGGCCGTCCTTCACCGCCACGATGGCGTTCGACTTCACGTGTTTGACGATATGCCAGCCGAAATTGAGATCCTCCATCTGCTCCGCAGCGGGCTTCGCCTTCGTGACGCACATATCGGCCGTAACGGCCTTCGTCGCCACGTCGAGGTCCTGCACCAGCAGGCCGCCGTTGACGCTCACATACTGTTTCGGGTCCACGTCGCCCTTGTCCATGCTGACCTCGAGCAGGCGCAGGTTCTTCTTCGCCGAGAGCACTTCGAGCGCCCCCTCGTCGAATTTCGGGGCCATGATGATTTCGAGGAAGATCGGCTTCATCAGCTCGGCCGCTTCGCGCGTCACCGTGCAGTTCGTCGCCACGATGCCGCCAAAGATCGACACCTTGTCGGCCTCGTAGGCCTTCGTCCATGCCTCGACGACATCCTTGCCCGTCGCGGCGCCGCAGGGATTCATGTGTTTGAGGCCCACGCAGAACGGCTTGTCGAACTCGCGCACGATGCACAGCGCGGCGTTGGCGTCCTGGATATTGTTGTACGACAACTCCTTGCCGTTGAGCTGTCTGGCGAATGCCAGCGAATAGGGCACCTCCTTCCCCTCGCGGTAGAATTTGGCCGACTGGTGGGGGTTTTCGCCGTAGCGCAACGACTGCACGAGGTCGAACTCGAGGAAAAGCTTCTCGTTCAGACCCGCCTGCGCGCGCATATAGGCGGCGATCATCGCGTCGTACTCGGCGGTATGCGTATAGGCTTTGGCCGAGAGCTTCAGGCGCGTGGCCTTTTCGGTATTGCCGCCGGCGCGAATCTCGTCCAGAATCGCGTCATAGTCCGCGGGGTCGCACACCACCGTCACGTCGGCCCAGTTCTTGGCCGCCGAGCGAAGCATCGAAGGTCCGCCGATGTCGATGTTCTCGATGGCGTCCTCCATCTTCACGCCGGGTTTCGAAATCGTCTCCCGGAACGGATAAAGGTTCACGCAGACCATGTCGATGAACTCGATATGATTATCCTTCAGGGCTTTCAGGTGCTCCGGATCGTCGCGGCGGGCCAGCAGTCCGCCGTGCACGTTGGGATGCAGGGTCTTCACGCGGCCGTCGCAGATCTCGGGGAATCCCGTCACGTCGCTGATGTTGATTACCTCCACGCCGCTGTCGGCCAGGAGCTTCATCGTACCGCCCGTGGCGATCACCTCCCAGCCCAGAGTCCGCAGCCCTTTGGCAAACTCCACGACACCGGTCTTGTCACTTACACTAATTAATGCGCGCATTATTCGATCAGTTTTTTAATAGTTTCAATGTATAACGGATATTCCACGGCATGAATCATCGCTTCCAGTTCCCCGATGTCATCGCCCTCGTAGGGAAAGGCCCGCTGGGCGATGATGCGTCCGCCGTCCAGCTCGGCGTCGACGTAATGGATCGTCACGCCGAAGACCTTGACGCCGTATTCCAGCGCCTGCTCGATGGCATGCGCCCCGCGGAAGGCCGGCAGCAGCGAGGGGTGGATGTTGATGATCCGCCCGCCGTAGGCCCCCAGCAGCACGTCGCCCACAATGCGCATGTAGCCCGCCAGGCAGACCAGCTCCACGCCCGCGGCATCCAGCCGCGCGACGATCTCCCGCTCGTAGTCGGCCTTCGAGGCATATTGCTTCGGCGCGAAGACGAACGCCCCGACCCCGTGAGCGGCAGCCCTTTCGACCACCTTCGCACCGGGTTTGTCGCAGACCATCAGCACGACTTCGGCATCCAGCACGCCCCGCTCGCAGGCCGTGACGATGGCTTCGAAGTTCGTGCCGCTGCCGCTGGCGAAAACCGCAAGGCGCCGCATCCCTCTATCGGATGACGACACCCTCGGTGTCGGTTACGCGTCCGATGACCGTGGCACGCTCGCCCTGCTCCGTGAGGATGCCGATGGCCTTCTGCGCCTCGGCGGCATCGAGGGCGATGACCATGCCGATGCCCATGTTGAAGATGTTGAACATCTCGCGGTGGGCCACCTTGCCGTACTTTTCGAGGAAGCGGAACACGGGCAGAATCTCCCACGACCCTTCGTCGATCTCAAGCCCCTGCCCCTCGCGGAGGATGCGGGGAATATTTTCGTCGAAACCGCCGCCCGTGATGTGGCTGATGCCGTGCACGTCGCAGTTGCGAACCACCTCCAGCACCTGCTTCACATAGATTTTCGTCGGCGTGAGCAGCACCTCGCCGAGCTGTTTGTTCGACAGTTCGGGATAGGACTCGCGCAGGTTCAGGCAGTTGTCCGCGACGATCTTGCGCACGAGGCTGAAGCCGTTGGAGTGCACGCCGCTCGACGCAACGCCCACCAGCACGTCGCCCGCCCTGACCTTCGAACCGTCGATCAGCTGCGACTTCTCCACGACGCCCACCGTGAATCCGGCGATGTCGTATTCACCCTCGGCGTACATGCCCGGCATCTCGGCGGTCTCGCCGCCCACCAGCGCACAGCCGGCCTGACGGCAGCCGTCGGCGACACCCGCGACGATGGCCTCGATCTTCTGGGGTTCATTGCGCCCCACGGCCACGTAGTCGAGGAACACCAGCGGTTCGGCGCCCTGCGCCAGCACGTCGTTGACGCACATGGCCACGGCATCAATGCCGATCGTGTCGTGCTTGTCCATCTCGAAGGCCAGCTTGAGTTTGGTTCCCACGCCGTCGGTCCCGCTCACGAGCACCGGTTCCTTCACCTTGAGGGCCGAGAGGTCGAACATACCGCCGAAGGCGCCGATGTTGCCCATCACACCCAGACGCGAGGTCGAGGCCACATGCTTTTTGATGCGCCGCACCACTTCGTATCCGGCTTCGAGATTCACGCCGGCCTTTTCATAACTTTGAGCCATAGCAATATATGGTTTAAATAATTTAAATTCCCTGTTTTTATCCCCATTCTCCGGGCCCGTCATTGGGAGGCATCGCCAGATGCCGTGGCAATCCGGGAAAAATGCCGTAACGTCACAACACCGGTTCAGATTGCCGCGTCGGACCTGCGTCCTCCTCGCAATGACCGCTTCGCGTCCGCTAACATTTTACGTCCTTGTTGGCCTCCTCGGGCGACTGGTAGAGCGCCGTGGGATACTGCCCCGTGAAGCAGGCCATGCAAAGTTCCTTGCGGCTGCCCGCCTTCAACAGCGACTCGGGCGAGAGGAACACCAGCGAATCGGCGCCGATCTCCTCGCAGACCCCCGCCGTGTTCTTGCGGGCCGAGATCAGCTCCTCGCGTGTCGAGGTGTCCACGCCGTAGAAGCAGGGATCGGTCATCGGGGGACTGGCGATGCGCACGTGCACTTCGGTGGCTCCCGCCTCCTTGAGCATCGTGACGATGCGCCGCGAGGTCGTGCCGCGCACGATCGAGTCGTCGACCAGCACCACGCGCTTGCCCCTGACAATCGAACGCACGGCCGAAAGTTTCATCCTCACGCCCTTCTCGCGCAGCTCCTGCGAGGGCTGGATAAAGGTGCGGCCGATATACTTGTTCTTGATAAGTCCCATTTCATACGGCAATCCGCTCGCCTCGGCGTAACCCATCGCGGCGCTGAGGCTCGAATCGGGCACGCCGACCACGATGTCCGCCTCGGCGGGAGCCTCCTTCCAGAGCAGGCGTCCCGACTCCTTGCGGTAGGCGTGGACGTTGCAGCCGTCGATGTCGCTGTCCGGGCGTGCGAAGTAGATGTACTCCATCGAACACATTTCGTGACGCTTGTACATCGAGTAGTCGCGGCTGCGGATGCCCTGTTTATCAATCGTCACGATCTCGCCCGGCTCGACGTCGCGCACGAACTCCGCGCCCAGCACGTCGAACGCGCACGTTTCGCTCGACACCACCCATCCGTCGCCCAGCTTGCCGATCGACAGCGGACGCAGGCCGTACTTGTCACGGCAGGCGTAGATGCGGTTGGCCGTCATAATCAGGAAGGCGAAAGCCCCTTCGAGCATGTTCAGCGCGTCGATGATCGAGAAGATGCGCGGCCGGTCGTGGTAGCGCGTCTCCTTCTTGATCAGGTGGGCCAGGATCTCGCTGTCGGAGGTCGACTGAAACAGGCTGCCCTTGTTTTCGAGGTGGCGGCGCAGCAACTCCGAATTGACGATATTGCCGTTATGCGCCAGCGCGAAGTCGCCCGTGTTGTGGCGGAAGAGGAACGGCTGGACATTCTCCATGCCGCCGCCTCCGGCCGTGGTGTAACGCACATGGCCGATGGCCGTGGAACCTTTCAGCGTGGCGAGTTTCGCCTCGTCGAAAACCTCCGTCACCAGCCCTCCGCCCTTGATGCGGCGGAACGTGCCGCTCTCGTCCACCGAGACGATGCCGGCCCCCTCCTGCCCGCGGTGCTGCAAGGCGTGGAGACCGTAATAGGTCAGCGACGCGGCGTTCGGCACTCCGTAGATGCCGAACACCCCGCACTCCTCGTGCAATTCACGGTCGCGGATCACTTCCATCATACTACCCGACGATTTTTTGCAGGCGCGCCAGAATCTCCTCGTAAGCCTCGCGGACCTTGCCCAGGTCGCGGCGGAAACGGTCCTTGTCGAGTTTCTCGTTGGTCGTGGCATCCCACAGACGGCAGGTGTCGGGCGACACCTCGTCGGCCAGCACGATCTCGCCGTCCGACGTCTTGCCGAACTCGATCTTGAAGTCCACCAACTTGATGTTCATCTTCAGGAACAGCTCCTTGAGCACCTCGTTGATCTTGGCCGTCATGGCGTACATCTCGTTCAGCTCCTCGTACGTAGCGGCGCCCAGCGCAACGGCGTGATGGTCGTTGATCAGCGGGTCGCCCAACTCGTCCTTCTTGTAGCAAATGTCGAAAATGACGTTCGAGGGCTGCGTGCCCTCCTCGATGCCGAGACGCTGGGCCATCGAACCGGCGATGACGTTGCGCACGATCACCTCCAGCGGAATGATCGTCACCCGGCGGCAGACCTGATCGCGGTCGTTGATCGTCTCGATATAGTGGGTCTTCACGCCGGCCTTATGCAGCTCCTTGAAGATCAGGGTCGAAATGGCGTTGTTCAGCACGCCCTTGTTCTCGATCGTAGCTTTCTTGATGTTGTTGAAAGCCGTAGCGGCATCCTTGTAGTGGATGATGATCTTATCGGGATCGTCCGTGCGGAAAACCTGTTTTGCCTTGCCCTCGTAGAGCATTTCGAGCTGTTTCATGTTGTTTGGGTGTTTTTTGATTATTTGATTCGTTGTCTCATTTCATATTGAAGTCCACCACGATCGGACGGTGGTCCGAGGGGTGCCAGAAATTCGAAAGTTTGGCCGGATCGCGAACCGGCTCGGTGTAGGCGTCGGTCACCACGTCGGCATGCGTGATGCGCTCGTAGAGCGGCGGCGTGCAGTAAACGAAGTCGATGCGCGACTTGCCGCCCGTCGTGGTCTTGAACTCCCCGGGATATTTCCCGGCGATCACGTCCACATAAGGCGTGTGCCGGAGAATGTAGTCGTGCACCAGGAAACGCGTGTCGCCCGCCGGATATTTGTAGAACCAGTTGTCGCGCGACGAACGCGCGTTGAAATCGCCCATCATCATCCAGAACTGCTTTTCGGCGCCCGGAACCGAATGGATCGTATGGTTGCAGATGTATTCCATCTCCATGCGGCGGTATTTGTCGCCGCCGTTCTCGGCACGGCTCGCATCGCGGTCTTTAGCCTCGAAGGCATACCCCTGCGGCCAGGTGTGAAGCGTTACGATGTTGACCGTCTTGCCGTTCTTCTCGATGCGCGCCCAGCCCGCTCCGTGCGTCACCACGCTGTCGGGTTTCGAGCCGACGATACGTTCGACGTTCTCGATCGGGTATTTCGACGTGATCACCTGCGGGTAATTGTCGCGGTGTCCGCCCACATACCAGTATTTGTGGCCGTAACGGGCGGCCAGTTCGCCCCAGTTCCCGACCAGATAACGGTCGGCGACATCCATCTTGTCGGCCGTGCCGGTCTTGTAGATCGACTGCGCCTCGCACCAGACGCAGACGTCCGGATCGTACGCCCTGACCCACTCCACGAACTTGTCGTAGTTGTCGCCCTGCCCGGACCACATTCCGTTCTGAATGTTCCAGTACAGCAGGCGCATGTTGTTTTTCGGGTTTTTCGGGTTTTTCCGGGCATGAACGCAGACCGGAGCGAGCATCGCCGCAAGAAGCAGCACGCCGCAAAATCGGAACAGGGAGGTTTTCATCGGTTATCGTTTTTTTAAGGTTATTGCACTTTGCGGAAATAGGCCACGGCATTGGCGAACAACGACTGCTGCTTGTTGCCGGCGATGTTCTTGAACAGGTTGTTTTCGTAACGCTCCGTGTGGCCCATCTTTCCAAGAATCAACCCGTTCTGCGAGATGATGCCCTCGATGGCGTACGACGATCCGTTGGGGTTCCAGGGAGCCTCTGCCGTGGGGTTCCCTGCGGCATCGGCGTACTGGAAGGCCACCTGCCCGTTGGCGAACAGCTCGCGGGCAAGCTCCTCGCTCACCACGAACTTACCCTCGCCGTGGCTGACGGCAATCGAATGCAGTTCACCCGGACGGAAGCCGCGGAGCCACGGGGAAGCGGTCGTCGCGACGCGCGTCGAGACGATCTGCGAAATATGACGGTTGACGTCGTTGCGGAACAGCGTCGGCGACTCCTTGGTGACCATGCCCAGACGTCCGTAAGGCAAAAGGCCCGACTTGACCAGCGCCTGGAAACCGTTGCAGATGCCCAGGATCAGGCCTCCGCGGTCGGTCAAAGCGTGGATTTCGTCGCGAATATCCTTATTGTTCAACACATTGACAATGAATTTGGCGCTTCCGTCGGGTTCGTCGCCCGCCGAGAAGCCGCCTGCGAGCACGAAGATGTGCGCCCGGCGGATATGCTCCTTCATTTCGGCGATCGAGCGCAAAACGTCGTCGCCGGCGATGTTGCACAAGACGCTCGTCCGGACCTCGGCCCCCGCCGCGCGGAACGCCTTGGCGGTGTCGTAGTCGCAGTTCGTGCCGGGGAACACCGGAATATAGACCACCGGGGTCTCGACCGCCTCGCCGGGATAAACGAACGTTTTCGGAGCGGGTGCGGAGGTCATCACTTCCGCCGAGTTCCGGCCCTTGTCGGGGTAAACGGCCGCGAATTTCTCCGTATTGGCCTTGTAAAGCTCTTCGAGCGGCATCTTCACCCCGTTGACCGTCAGCGCCTCCTCGGCGACGGTGAAGCCCAGCAGTTCGGCATGCGGATATTCCAACGTGCCCTCGCACTCGACGAGGATCGAACCGTAGGCGTATTCATACAATTTCGGCTCGTCCATCGTCACCTCCGCGCCGATGCCGTTGCCGAAAGCCATCTTGGCAAGGCCCTCTCCGACGCCGCCGAAGCCCACGGACCACGCCGAGAGGATTTTCCCGGACTCGATCCGCCCGCTGACGAACGCAAAGTTCTCCTTCAGCTGCGCCGTGTCGGGCATCCGGTTCTCCAGCGGAGTATGGCGGACGAGGTAAATGCGGTGTCCTGCGCCTTTGAGGTCGGTGGAAATGACCTTCGAAGCGTCGACCGTCGTGATGCCGAAGGCCATCAGCATCGGCGGAACGTTGATGTCCTGGAACGTGCCCGACATCGAGTCCTTGCCGCCGATCGAAGGCAGGCCCAGTTCGACCTGCATCTTCAGCGCACCGAGCAGCGCGCCGAGCGGCTTGCCCCACGACTCGGGATTCCGGGTCATACGCTCGAAATACTCCTGATAGGAGTAGCGCATCCTCTCGTAACGCGCACCCGCGGCCACGACCTTCGCCGCAGCTTCCACGACGGCATAGGCCGCGCCGTGGTAGGGACTCCACGAAGCCACGTAGGGGTTGTAGCCGAAGGCCATGATGCTGGCCGTGTCGGTATAGCCGTCCGTGGGGAGTTTCTGCACCGAGACCTGCGTCTCGCTGCGCTGCATGCGGCCGCCGAAGGGCATCAGCACCGTCGAGCGGCCGATCGTCGCGTCGAACATCTCCACGAGGCCCCGCTGCGAGACGACATTGTTATCCTTGAGGTTGTTCGTAAAACGCTCGGCGAGGGTATCCCCCGCCACTTCTCGGGCAAAGGGATCGCGGTTTTCCACCGCGCCGATCCGCGCCTCGGCATAATGCTTCGCCCCGGCGCTGTCGATGAATTCGCGCTTGAGGTCCACGACCTTCCTGTCGCCGTTGAACATCCGCATGCGCGCCGTGTCCGTCACGTCGGCCACGTGCACCGCCTCGATGTTCTCCTCGCGGCAGTATCCCATGAACTCCTCCATGTCCTTCGCCTCGACCACCACCGACATGCGTTCCTGCGATTCGCTGATGGCGAGTTCCGTGGAGTTCAGACCGCTGTACTTGGTCTTCACGCGATCGAGGTAGATGTCCAGCCCGTCGGCCAGTTCGCCGATGGCGACGCTGACGCCGCCCGCACCGAAATCGTTCGATTTCTTGACGAGGCGCGTCACCTCCGGACGGCGGAACAGCCTCTCGAGCTTGCGCTCCTCGGGGGCGTTGCCCTTCTGCACCTCGCTGCCGCAGGTTTCGAGCGACTTGGCGTCGTGCTCCTTCGAAGAGCCGGTCGCACCGCCGATGCCGTCGCGGCCCGTGCGGCCGCCGAACATGATGATTTTATCACCCGGTGCAGGACGCTCGCGGCGGACGTTCGCAGCCTTCACGGCCCCCACCACAGCCCCCACTTCGAGGCGTTTGGCGACATAGTCGTCGTGATAGATCTCGCGGACATGGGTCGTAGCCAGTCCGATCTGGTTGCCGTAGCTCGAATAGCCCGCCGCGGCCTTCTTCGAAATGACGCTCTGCGGCAGTTTTCCGGAAAGGGTCTCCGACACAGGCAGGTAAATGTTTCCCGCGCCCGTCACGCGCATCGCCTGATAGACGTAGCTGCGGCCCGACAGCGGGTCGCGGATGGCGCCGCCCAGACAGGTCGAAGCCCCGCCGAAAGGTTCGATCTCGGTCGGATGGTTGTGGGTTTCGTTCTTGAACTGCAACAGCCACTTCTCGGTCCGCCCGTCTACATCGACGTCGATGTAGACCGAGCAGGCGTTGTTCTCCTCCGAGACCTCCAGATCGTCCAACAGGCCTTTCTGCCGGAGGTAGCGCGCGCCGATGGTCGCCATATCCATCAGGCAGAGGCTCTTGTGTTCACGGCCCAGTTCGCGGCGGATACGCAGGTACAGCGCCAGCGAATCTTCGATCTCCTCCTTGGCGAACGACTCCTCGACGGTGATGCCCTCCAGCTCGGTCGTGAAGGTCGTGTGGCGGCAGTGGTCGCTCCAGTAAGTGTCGAGGATGCGCAGCTCGGTTTCGTAGGGATCGCGCCCCTCCGAACGGAAGTATTTCACCACCTCGCGCAGGTCGTCGGCGTTCATCGCCAGACCCATCGTCTTGCAGTAAGGCTCCAGTTCGGAATCCGCCATCTCCCGGAACCCTTCGAGCGCCCCGACGGGCTTCACTTCGGCCTGCTCCATGTCGCTGAGCACCGAAAGGTCCTTCTCACGCGATTCGACGGCGTTGATGTAGTAATGCCGGATCTTCGCCAGCTCCTCGTCGGTCGTCTTGTCATCGAAAACGAGCAGCCTCGACGAGCGGATGTCGACCCGGGCCTCGGGATCGATCAGCCGCACGCAGTCGACGGCCGAAGCGGCGCGCTGATCGAACTGCCCGGGCAGATACTCCACGGCGATATACTTGCGCCCCGCGAGGTCGAACGTGTCGGTCACCGAGTCGGTCACCACCTCGCCGAAAACCGTATAGCGGCTCTTTTCCAGCAGCTCTTCGCTGAAGCCGAAAAGGTCGTAGACGCAGAGCAGGCGCACCTCGCCCAGCGACAGGTTCAGATTGGTGTTCAGCTCGCGGCGCAGGCTCTCGGCCTCGACCCGGAAGCGGGGTAATTTCTCGACAAAAATGCGGTAATTGGTCGTATTATTCATTTATCTCTGTTTGTATTTCATTCATCGTTCAGCGGCTCAATACGCCGTTATCACGTCCTTTGGCCGTGTACGTAAGCGGCCTCCCCGGAGGGGACTTGCCTGCGGGACGGCTCGATCGGTTATTTCACAAAACGTCCGGCCCATTCGGCCTCGAACCGTGCGGCATCCATCCCCACGAACGTGATGTGGCCCATCTTGCGCTTGGGACGGCTCTCCGTCTTGCCGTAGAGGTGGACATATACGCCCGGGAGGTTCTCCGCGGCGATTCGCTCCGCGGCTTCGAGATCCTGTCCCAGAATGTTTTTCATCACCGTGGGAGCCACCGGCTGCGGCTCCTGCAAAGGCTCCCCGACCAGATAGCGGACCAGTTCGCGGAACTGGTTCGTGGTCGCGCCTTCGATGGTGTAGTGACCCGAGTTATGCGGGCGCGGGGCCATCTCGTTGAAGTAGATTTCACCGCCCTTGATGAAATACTCGATGGCCAGGATGCCCCGATAGCCGCAATCGCGCATGAAACGCTCGCTCTGGGCCTTCATCCGCGCCAGCACCCCGGAGTCGACTTCGGCAGGTACGATACACAAATCCAGAATCCCGTCGCGGTGGACATTGCGCCCCACGGGAAAACTCACGACCCGCTCGCCGTCCGCCACCATCACGATGCTGGCCTCGGAATCGAACGGCACGAACTCCTCCAGGATGCAGGGAACCGCGAGCAGGGGCAGCGCCCCGGCGATGTCGGCCTCCGTCTTCAGCACCCGCTGCCCGTGGCCGTCGTAGCCCAGCGTGCGGGTTTTCAGCACGGCGGGAAGCCCCAGCCGCCGCACGGCTTCGCGCAGCGACGCTTCGTCGTCCACGGCCTCGAAACCGGGCGTGCGCAGCCCGTGGTCGCGGGCGTTCGACTTCTCGCGCAGGCGGTCCTGCGAATCGTAAAGGGGTTTGTAGCCCTGCGGGATGTTGTATTTCCCGCACAGCGGAATCAGAATATCCCCCGGTACGTTTTCGAATTCATAGGTCACCGCGTCGCTGCGGCGGCACAGTTCCTCGAGCGCCGCGGCATCGTCGTAGGCCGCAACGATATGATCGTCGCAAACGTTGAACGCCGGAGCGTCGGCCGCCGGGTCGAGGCACACGGTGCGCACGCCCAGTTCCCGCGCCTGCTCGGCGATCATCAGCCCCAGCTGACCGCCACCTATGATACCGATGGTCTTCATTAATCCGCCTTTATGTTGTTTATTCGTCATTCGTTGTTTTACTTTCGACCGTTGTCATTCGCGGCGTGCCGCCGCGTTTACCAGTCTGCCCCATCCCAACCCCCTCCCTCGGGAGGAGCTTGTCGCACGCGGTTGGAAATTTCCCAACTATATTTCAGCCTTCAGCACATCCGCGGTCTGTTTGGCGCGGAAGGCGTCGAGTTTCGCCGCCAGAGCGGCATCCTGCAAAGCGAGGATCGACACGGCGATCAGCGCGGCGTTCTTCGCCCCGTTGATGGCCGTCGTGGCCACGGGAACGCCCGCGGGCATCTGCACGATCGACAGCAGCGAGTCCAGCCCGTTCAGGGCGCGCGACTTCACGGGAACGCCCACCACGGGCAGCGGAGTCATCGAGGCCACCATGCCCGGCAGGTGCGCCGCGCCGCCGGCCCCGGCGATGATCACGCCGATACCGCGCTCCCTGGCCGTCTTGGCGTATTCGCACAGCAGATCGGGCGTGCGGTGAGCGCTGACCACCCGTTTTTCGAAATCGACACCGAACGCTTCGAGCATAGCGACGGCTTCGGCCATCACCTCGTAATCGCTCACAGAGCCCATAATCACGCCTACTTTCATATGAATTCGTTTTTTATATCACTTAAAACCCGTCTCTTGAGCGGACGGAGAACCGGCGCCGGAACGCCCCGACCTGCCACCGCCCCTGAATCCCGTCTTTCGGACGGGTGAAAAAAGCAGACCGCCACGACATCGCATGTCATGGCGGTCTGGTATCTATCCGAGCACCCCACGAGCAGGCATCTGCTGCCCTAGGGACGCTGCACGTCGCATCTGCTGCTGACACGCCCGCGAATAGAAGGCAGCGGCCTGGCCCTGCTGTTTCTTTCGTTCGCGTTGGTCGATATTGCAGCCTGAATTCATGGGAATTAACCTAACAGTTGTAAAAACAACGTTACAAAAATAGCGCTTTTCGACATACTTTCAAAATTCCCGGACAGATTCTATCGACAATTTATCGACAATCCTCCCGGCTCATCGAATAGGGCGCATCCCCGGGCTTCGCGCCCCGGTCTTTGTCAAGCTCCGGCTGCATCCCGAAAGCGATCTTTGCGCCGCCGAGCAACTCGCCGTATTCGAGGAACGTCTTCCCGGTGACCTTGCCGTCGACGGTCATCCGTCCCACATAACGGTTTTCAGCGCAGTTCTGCGGGGCGTCGATCTCCACGGTCTGGCCGTTCTCCAGATGGATCGCCGCTTTCCGGAACAGCGGGGAGCCGACCGCATACTCGTCCGATCCCGGGCACACGGGATAGAATCCCAGAGCCGAGAAGACATACCACGCCGAGGTCTGTCCGTTGTCCTCGTCGCCGCAGTAGCCGTCGGGCTTCGACGAATAGAGGCGGTCCATCACCTCGCGCGTCCACCACTGCGCCTTCCACGGCTGGCCGACGTAGTTGTAGAGGTAGATCATGTGCTGCGCCGGCTGGTTGCCGTGGGCGTAGTTGCCCATGTTGGCCACCTGCATCTCGGTGATCTCGTGGATGCGGAACCCGTAGTAGCTGTCGTCGTAGATCGGCGGCACGACGAACACCGAATCGAGCATTTTTCCGAATTCGGTTTTGCCTCCCATTAGGGTTGCAAGGCCCTCCGGATCGTGGAACACCGACCAGGTGTAGTGCCACGAGTTGCCCTCGGTGAAGGCGTCGCCCCACTTGTAGGGGCTGAACGGCGACTGGAACGTGCCGTCCTCGTTGCGGCCCCGCATCAGGCGCGTTTCGGGATCGAACAGGTTTTTATAGTTCTGCGAAGCCTTTTCCAGCATCGCAGCGTCGTCCGTTTTTCCCAGTTTTTTCGCCACCTGCGCGATACACCAGTCGTCGTAGGCGTATTCGAGCGTCCGGGCGGCATTTTCGTTGATGCCCACGTTATAGGGCACGTAGCCCAGCGTGTTGTAATATTCGTGTCCGAGGCGACCGGTGGAGCTTACCGTGGGATGCACCTTGTCGCGTCCCGCAAGCATCGCCTTGTAGAGCGTGGCGACATCCTCTGCGGGCGTCACTCCTTTCAGGATCGCATCTGCGACTACGGAAGCCGAATTGTTGCCCACCATGCAGCCGCGGTGGCCCGGCGAGGCCCATTCGGGCAGGAAGCCGCTCTCGCGGTAGGTGTTGGCCAACCCGGCCTGAATCTCGGCGTTGACCGACGGGTAGACCAGGTTCAGCAGCGGGAACAGACACCGGAACGTATCCCAGAAACCCGTGTCGGTATACATATAGCCCGGCAGCACCTCGCCGTTATAGGGGCTGTAATGCACCGGATTGCCTTTGGCGTCGATCTCGTAGAATTTGCGAGGGAACAGGGTCGAGCGGTAGAGGCACGAATAGAAGGTCCGGTACTGCTCTTCGGTGCCGCCCGAGACCTCGATCCGCCCCAGCACCTCGTCCCAGCGCTCCTGCGCACGGGCTTTCACCGTCTCGAAATCGGCATCGCCGACCTCGGTTTCGAGGTTGCGCAAAGCCTGCTCTCCGGAGATGAACGACGAGGCCACGCGCGCCGTCACCTGCTCGCCGCGGCGGGTGGTGAAATAGACCGCCGCAAGGGCATGTTCGCCTTCGGCCTCGAAACCTTTCAGTTCGTTCTTTCCGTTGAATACCCGAAAGCCGCTGAACGGCTTGTCGAAGCGGATGACGAACCAGTTGCGGAAATTGTCGGGCACGCCGCCGCTGTTGCGCGTGGTGTATCCTACGACGGTGCGGCTGTCGGGCATGACTTTGACCTGCGACCCGCGGTCGAAGGCGTCGATCACCACGCCCGATTCGTCCGACTCGGGAAAGGTGAAGCGCAGCACGGCGGCGCGATCCGTCGGAGCCATTTCGGCCACGACATCGTGGTCGGCCAGATAGACCGAGTAATAATAGGGCTTCGCCGTCTCCGACTGGTGGGAGAACCAGCTCTGGCGCGCATTTTCATCAACCTTGTCTTTGCCGCGCACGGGCATGATGGAAAACTGTCCGTAATCGTTGATCCACGGCGAGGGCTGGTGCGTCTGCTTCAGGCCCCGGATCGTGTGCGATCCGTAGGTGTAGGCCCAGCCGTCGCCCATCTTGCCCGTCTGGGGCGTCCAGAAATTCATACCCCACGGCAGGGCCACGGCCGGATAGGTGTTGCCCGTCGAAAGCGAGTAGTCGGACTGTGTGCCCACGAGCGTCGTGACGTATTCAGAAGGGCGCAGCGAAATTTCGTGTTTCGGGGTTTCGCAACAGCCCCAGGCCAAAGCCGAAAAAAACAACAGTATGAGGTTCTTCATTTTTTTATTCCAAATTACCGGATTGAGTAAAAAGACAAGCTACCGGGCTTTCGCCTCGCAGTAGGCACAGCGGCAGGTCCCGTCCGCCTGACGATGGAACAGCCGGTCGACATCCTCCGTGGCGGAGATGCAGCGGCGGTTCGGGCACTCGTATTCGTTCACGACATACCGTTCGCTGAAGACCGGGGTGCGTTCGAAGGGCCTGTTCTCGTCGGCCCAGCGCAGCAGCGTATAGATCAGCGCCATGCGCACGAACTTTCCGTTCTCGACCTGGCGGAAGTAAGCCGCGCGGGGATCGTTGTCCACGGCGCGCGTGATCTCGTTGACGCGCGGCAGCGGGTGGAGAATGATCATATCCTCCTTGGCGGTCTTCAGTTTCTCGGGGTTGAGCACGAAGCTGTTCTTCACGCGGTCGAACTCCTCCTCGTCGAGGAAACGCTCCTTCTGCACGCGGGTCATGTAGAGGATGTCCAGTTCGGGCATCACCTCCTCCATGGTCTCGACCTCGCGAAACTCCAGACGCGAGTTCTCGGCCATCTCGGCGAGCATGTAGTCCGGAAGGCGCAGCTCCTGCGGAGCGATCAGGATCACCTTGATATTCGAATAGCGCGACAGCGCCTTGATCAGCGAGTGGACCGTGCGGCCGAATTTCAGGTCGCCGCAGAAACCGATCGTCATGTTGTCGAAACGGCCCTTCTCGCGCTTGATCGTCAAGAGGTCGGTAAGCGTCTGCGTGGGATGGGCGTGGCTGCCGTCGCCGGCGTTGATGACCGGGATGCCCGCATACTGCGAGGCCACCAACGGCGCACCCTCCTTGAAGTGACGCATGGCGATGATGTCGGCGAAGCAGCGGATCACGCGCACGGTGTCGGCCACCGTCTCGCCCTTCGACACCGACGAGGAATTGGCGTCGGAGAAGCCGATGACCTGCCCGCCCAGTTCGAGCATCGCCGCCGTGAAACTCAACCGCGTACGGGTCGAAGGCTCGTAGAAGAGCGTGGCCAGTTTCTTGCCCCTGCACGCCTCGCTGTACTTGGCGCGGTTGGCGATAATGTCCTCGGCCAGAGCTACGATCTGCTCGGTTTCGGCAACCGTGAGGTCTGTGGGATCAATCAAATGTCGCATAAGTTATTTATAGAAGTTCGGATTTTAAATTCTTCAACGGTCCCTCTTTTCGGTCGGTCCCGATTCACGGCCTTCCGTCGTGTTTGCAAACCGGACCCGCCCCTAAATCCCCGCCTCGGCGGAGACTTTGGCTGCGCGGGTATCCGCATTGTTCCGCTTTCATTGCGCCGTCGGTATTTCCCGCTCGCGGCACGCAACGGATCGGCGGAAGGCGCCGGGCGATCGCGGCAAACCCTGATTCTGATTTTAGGGGAACGATTTTTAGCCTGCCCGGTGATCGGCACGGATGGGCTGTACATGAGGCACTGCCCATTCGGGACGAGCGGGGAAGGACGAAAATCGCCCGCTAAAATCGGAATTATTGCATCCAGCTCTCGTCCGACGGATTGTTGCGGAAGGCGATCAGCCGCGCCTTGTCCTCGGGCTTGATATACCCCTCCTCGGCGGCCACTTCGACCAGCGCGTCGAGGTTCGAAAGGCTGTAATTCGTGACGTTCGCCTCCCGCATGCGGTCAAGCCCCTTCTGCATCCCGTAGGTGAAGATCGAAGCCACGCCCAGCACCTCGGCGCCGGCTTCGCGCAGAGCCTCGACCACCTCGATGCACGAACCGCCCGTCGAGATGAGGTCCTCGATCACGACGACCTTCTGGCCCTTTTCGAGCCGGCCCTCGATCCGGTTGCCGCGGCCGTGGTCCTTCGAGCCGCTGCGCACATAGCCCATCGGCAGGTCGAGGATCGTGGCCGTGATGGCCGCATGGGCGATTCCGGCGGTCGAGGTTCCCATCAGCACCTCGGCTTCGGGGAATTTCGTGCGGACGATTTCGGCGAGGCCCGCCTCGACATGGCCGCGGACGACAGGAGCCGTCAGGGTCAGCCGGTTGTCGCAGTAGATCGGGCTTTTGATGCCGCTCGCCCAGGTGAAAGGCTGTTCGGGGCGCAGGAATACCGCGCCGATCGACAGCAGGTCTTTAGCAATTTTCTTCTCCATCTTACTTGAACGCAGGTTCGGCAAAATTCTTCATTCTTTCCCCTCCCCATGGGAAGAGTGTCAACCATGAAATCCGCCGAACCTGCGTTAACGGCATCTGCGATGCCGATTTCATATTGACATTCCCACTAAATCTCCCTTTGGCAAAGGGTGACTTCGGGGCGGAAACCCATTTATTCTTTTCGTTTTTCAGTTTTCATATCTTCGGCGACCCACAACGTCCATGCATCGACGTTGTCGGTCAGGACTTCAGGCAGCGGCAGCGGAATGCGCACATCGGGCGCGATGCCCGCGGAGTCGATCCCGCGGCCTTCCGGAACCCGGCAGGAACGGGTCGTGGGGAGCATCATCCACCGGGTCGGGTCCTGCGGAAAATAAAGTATTTCGCAGTTCGAGAAATCGAGGTACCCGAGCGTGTTATCCTGCCCGTAAACGGTCGTGCGGCGACTGCTGGCCCTGACTTCGAGCACCAACTGTTCACCCGAGGAGCCGACTTTCCCATCAATCAGCAGCCCCGCCCGGCGAGGCCGCGGCGAGACGGAATCGTAGTGTATCCGGTAGGTTTTCGGTCCGTCCGTCAGGAACTCCCCGGCCGGAGTGCGTTCCATCCGTGCGATCTTCCCGCGTCCACGCTCCGTATCTCCGGCAAACTCCCGCACGTGGGCGACGGCCAGGTCCGAAACGCGGTACTCCATGGCATCCTCCGCCCCTTCGTGGTCGTAGAGCAGCCGGAGCAGCGGTTCATAGGCGCTGTCGCTCCCGCCGCTGTTGCCGCGGATGTCGAGGATCAGGTTTTCACACCCCGAAGCCAGATAAGCCCGCACGGCAGTCCGCACCCAAGCGGTCTGTGCTTCATTCAGGTCGCACGACGGAAAGCGGATCAGATATGTGCCCTCGTCCACCCGGCAGGCGGTGAACTGCGGAGCATAACGCTTCATCCGCCCAGCATAGTCCGTATCGCGGCGCAACGACTTTGCCCGGTAGGCTTCGGCGCCGGGTGTTCCGAGGTGCGAATCGTCGAACCAGCCGAGATACTCGGCAACGGCGTCATACGTGTCGCGCCCCGAAGCGATCCCGCTCCGTAGCCGCTCTTTCAGCGCCCCGTACTCCGCCGCGCGGTTCGCCGTCTTGTCCGGATAGCCCGCATAGGCGCGCTCCACGACGCCGACGGCGAAGTCGAAATCGGAGACTTCGCCGCCTTTCACCGGGACTTGCGCCCCGGCAGGCAACAACAGCCCGGCAACGGCCGCGACAAGCGGCAGAACACGCAGCAAGACACTCATTTATTCCAGCGCCGAACGTAAAATCTTCTCCACCTCCTCGGGATAGATGCCGCCCTCGTGGACCTTCACGCCGTCGACGTAAAACGTGGGCACGTAATAGTAGTCGAACGCGTCGGCCACGGCGGGCTGCTCCGACTCCTCGATCAGCTCGATCCCGACGGCGGCCAGCTCCGGATGGGCGGCACGCGCCTCGTCGATGTAACGCAGCGCCTTCTTGCAGAAGGGGCACGAGCGCAGGTAGAAAAGTTTTACCGGTTTCATAGAATTAACAATTTTTGTAATATCGTTCCATCTCACGCAGCCGAATGCCGTATTCGCCGCCTATGGGGGCGTTTACAAATCCGATCCCCCGCCTCAAGCAGGGGCTTGTCGCATCGCGACCACAAGGCAACCAGAACACGGTCTATCCGACGAACTCGGCGACGCACCGGCGGTAAGCCGCCACAGGGTCCTCCGCCGCGGTGATCGGGCGTCCCACGACGATCAGGTCGGAACCGATCTCCCGGGCGCGGGCGGGCGTGGTGACGCGCACCTGGTCCGCCACGTCGCCATCTGCAAAACGCACGCCGGGCGTGACCGTCAGAAACTCCTCGCCGCACGCCCCGTGCACCATGCCGGCTTCCAGCGGCGAGCAGACCACGCCGTCCAGCCCTGCGGCCCGGGTGTTCTGCGCGTATTTCACGATCGTGTCGTTGATCGAGGCGTCGATCAGAAGTTCCTCGCGCATGCGCTCCTCGCTGGTCGAGGTGAGCTGCGTCACGGCGATCAGCAGGGGCCGCGTGCCGTCTTCGCGCGTAAGGCCTTCGCGCGCGGCTCGCATCATCTCGATCGTCCCGGCCGCATGGACGTTGCACATGTCCACGTCCAACCGCGACAGCACGGCCATCGCCTTTTTCACGGTGTTGGGAATGTCGTGGAGTTTCAGATCGAGGAAAATCCGGTGTCCCCGGCGCTTGATCTCCCGCACGATGGCGGGTCCCTCGGCATAGAACAGCTCCATGCCGATTTTCAGAAAGGGTTTGCGCTCCTCGTCCTTAAAGAGGTCGAGGAACCGGAAGGTGTCTTCCGCCGACTTGAAGTCGCAGGCTATGATTACATCGTGTTGCATAATATACAAATTTAGCATTTATTTTTCACATCGGGTCAGCGTGCGGCAAATTCGGAGTTTCGCAGAACATATTCGACGCATGTGGCTGTCGGAGCCGACGAGGGAAACGCCGAAGGTGCCGCGCAATCACTCGATGCAGCCGATTATGTCGCTCAACTTTTCAATGCCCAGCCGCTCCATTTCGCCGGGCAGCGCCTCGACGATCTCCTTCGAGGCATAGGGATTCACGAGGTTCGCAGCCCCGACCTGCACGGCCGAGGCTCCGGCCATCATCATCTCGATCACGTCGCGGGCCGTCGTGACGCCGCCGCACCCCATCACGGGAATCCGGCACGCCCGGGCCACCTGGTAGACCATCCGCAGCGCAACGGGGAAGACCGCGGCGCCCGAGAATCCGCCCATCGTGTTGGCGATGACCGGACGGCGGCGCGCAATGTCGATACGCATGCCCAGCAGCGTATTGATCAGGCAGATGCCGTCGGCCCCCGCCTCCTCGCACGCCCGGGCGATCGCGACGATGTCCGTCACGTTGGGCGAAAGTTTGATGAAGACGGGCTTCGTCGTCACGGCCTTCACGGCGCGCGTCACCTCGGCGGCGGCGTCCGGACAGGTCCCGAACGACATGCCGCCGTGCCGCACGTTGGGGCACGAGACGTTGACCTCGATCAGCCCCACCTGCTCCTGCCTGTCGATGCGCTCGCAGCAATAGGCGTACTCTTCGACCGAGAAACCCGAAATATTGGCGATGACGGGTTTTCGGAAGAAGGTTTTCAACCGCGGCAGCTCCTCGCGGATCACGGCGTCGATGCCGGGGTTCTGCAACCCCACGGCATTGATCATCCCCGCACCGCACTCGGCGATGCGCGGCGTGGGATTGCCGAAGCGCGCCTCGCGCGTCGTACCCTTGAACGAGAACGACCCGAGGATGTTGATGTCGTAGAACTCGCGGAACTCGTTGCCGTAGCCGAAGGTTCCGCTGGCCGGCACGACCGGATTGTCCAATTTGAGGCCGCAGAGTTCAACCGAAGTATCTGTCATAATTGTGAATTTTGAATTATGAATTGTGAATTGTTCTTACCAGATGATTTCATCCTTGGTAAGGACCGGCCCCTCCTTGCAGATACGTTTGTAGCCGTATTTGGTTTTGCACGAACAGCCCATGCAGGCGCCGAATCCGCACCCCATGCGCTCTTCGAACGACAGCTGGCCGTCCTGCTCCACGGCGTTGTAGAGCGCATGGAGCATCGGCAGCGGCCCGCAGGCGTAAAAGTAATCGAAATCCAGTCCCCGTTCGGCGATGGCCGTCGTGACAAAGCCCCCGACGCCCCGCGAACCGTCGACCGTCGAGACGGCGACCTCGCAGCCCAGCGCGCGGAACTCCTCCTCGTAGAAGACCTCCGACGCGGTGTTGAAGCCCAGCACCACCTGCACGGGCTTTCCTTCGGCGAGGAGTTTTTTCGCCAGGTTGTAGAGCGGCGGCACGCCCACGCCGCCCCCGACGAGCAGGGGTCTCCGCGCGTCGTTCTTCGTAGAGAATCCGTTGCCCAGACCCGTCAGCAGGTCGAGCGTTTCGCCCGGCAGCATGCGGCTCATCTGCTCCGTTCCCCCGCCCACGACCTTGTAGATCAGCGCAATCGAGCGATCATCGTAATCGCAGATCGAGATAGGGCGGCGTAAGTACTTGCCCTCCAGCGCAATATTGACGAACTGCCCCGGCGCCGAGATCCACTGCGTATCGCCCGCGAGGGTCATGCGCCACACCGCGTCGGTCAGCGGCTCGTTCGTGAGAATCTTATAGATGCCTTTCTTATACATAATTTTCATTGACACTTTTGATCCGGCAAAAGTGTCCAAAACCGGCCCGACGATCGCCTTCGCCTACTTCATGCGACCTAACGCTGGAAACGGGCGCCTATTCGCGGGTTTGCAAGCAAACCGGCCCCGTTTCTCGCGCTTTTAGTCCGCATTCCGTTGACGGCTCCGGCGTCTTGTCGGAATTTTATTTCGAATCAATAGTCGAAACGCGCAGCGTGATCTCCTCCAGCACATCCAGCAGCACCTTCACCGTCTCCAGCGCCGTGAAGACCGTCACGTTGTTCTCGACGGCCGTGCGGCGTATTTCGTAACCGTCGAGGCGCGTGTTGTGCTGGTTGATGTCGATGGTGTTGATCACGTAGCTGACATGCCCCTGACGCAGCGCCTCGATGATCTCGTTGCTGCCCTCGTTGAGCTTGCGGCGCGTACGGGTGCGGATGCCGTGCGCCCGCAGGAACTCGGCGGTCCCGGTCGTCGCCTCGATGTTGAAGCCCAGGTCGTAGAACCGCTTCACCAGCGGAAGCGCCTGCTCCTTGTCGTGGTCGGCGATCGTCACGAAGATCGTTCCGTAGTTCGAGACGTGCATGCCCGTGGCCTGCAACGCCTTGTAAAGCGCGCGCGTCAGTTTGTCGTCGTAGCCGATGGCCTCGCCCGTCGATTTCATTTCAGGCGAGAGGTACGAATCCATGCCGCGGATCTTGGCGAACGAGAAGGCCGGAGCCTTGACGTACCAGCGCTCCTTCTCACGACCGTAGACCTCCGTGATGCCCTGCTCGCGGAGCGACTTGCCCAGAATCACCTGCGTGGCGATGTGGGCCATCGGCACGCCCGTGGACTTCGAGAGGAAGGGCACGGTGCGCGACGAGCGCGGGTTGACCTCGATGACGTAGACGTCGTCCTCGCCGGCGACGATGAACTGGATGTTGTACAGGCCGACGATACCGATCCGAAGGCCCAGCTTGACCGTATAGTCGATGATCTTGTCCTTGGCCTTCTGGCTCACGCTGAAGGTCGGATAGACGCTGATCGAGTCGCCCGAGTGGATACCCGTATGCTCGACATGCTCCATGATGCCGGGGATGAAGACCTCCTTGCCGTCGCAGATGGCGTCCACCTCCAGCTCCTTGCCCATGATATAGCGGTCGACCAGCACCGGCTGGTCCACGTCGATCTCCACGGCGGTTTGCAGGTAGTGGCGCAGGCGCTCCTCGTTCGAGACGATCTGCATGGCGCGGCCGCCCAGCACGTAGCTCGGACGCACCAGCACCGGATAGCCGATGCGCGCCGCGGCCCGGACGCCCGACTCGATGTCGGTAACGGCCTCGGCCTCGGGCTGCGGAATTCCCAGCTCCTCCATGATCCTCTCGAAGCAGCCGCGGTCCTCGGCGTTCTTGATCGCCTGCGTGTCCGTGCCGATGATGGGCACGCCCAGCTCGGCGAGCGGTTCGGCGAGGTTGATGGCCGTCTGTCCGCCGAGCGACACCACGATGGCCTTCGGTTTTTCGAGATGGATGACGTTCATCACGTCCTCCACGGTCAGCGGCTCGAAGTAGAGCTTGTCGCTGGTGGTGTAATCGGTCGAGACGGTCTCGGGGTTGTTGTTGATGATGATGGCCTCGTAGCCCGCCGCACGGATCGACCAGATGGCGTGCACGGTCGAGTAGTCGAATTCGACGCCCTGGCCGATGCGGATCGGGCCGGAACCGAGCACGATGATCTTCTCTTTCCCGCTGACGATCGACTCGTTTTCCTCCTCGTAGGTCGAGTAGAAATAGGGCACGTAGGAGGCGAATTCGCTGGCGCAGGTGTCGATCATCTTGTAGACCGGGAAGACGTTGTTCTTCTCGCGCAGACGGTACATTTCGTTCTGCGAAAGGCCCCACAGCTGACCGATGTACTTGTCGCTGAAACCCATGCGCTTGGCAGCGCGGAGCGTCTCGACGTCCATCGGGTGTGCGCGGACGACGTTTTCAAACTCGACGATGTTCTTGAACTTCTCCAGGAAGAACATGTCGATCTTTGTCTTGTCGTAGATCAGCGCCAGGTCGACGCCGTTACGGATCAGCTGGCCAATGGCATAGAGCCGGTCGTCGGTTCCCCCCTTGATGTAGGCGAGCAGGTCGTCGTTCGACCACTTGTCGAATTTTTTGTGGTAGATGTGGCAGACGCCCGTTTCGAGCGAACGCACGGCCTTGAGCAGCGACTCCTCCATCGTGCGGCCGATGGACATCACCTCGCCCGTGGCCTTCATCTGCGTGCCGAGCTTGTTCGACGCGTCGGAGAACTTGTCGAAGGGAAAGCGGGCGACCTTCGTCACGATGTAGTCCAGCGTCGGTTCGAACGAAGCCGGCGTATTGGCGATCCGGATCTCGTCGAGCGTGAGTCCCACGGCGATCTTCGCGCTGACGCGGGCGATGGGATAGCCCGAGGCCTTCGACGCCAGGGCCGAGGAGCGCGACACGCGGGGATTGACCTCGATCAGGTAGTATTTGAACGAGAGCGGGTCGAGTGCGAACTGCACGTTGCAGCCGCCCTCGATCTTCAGTTCGCGGATGATCTTCAGCGCCGAGTCGCGCAGCATCTGGAACTCCTTGTTGGTGAGCGTCTGGCTCGGGGCAACGACGATCGAGTCGCCGGTGTGGATGCCCACCGGGTCGATGTTCTCCATGCAGCAGATGCAGATGGCCGTGTCGTTGCGGTCGCGCATCACCTCGTACTCGATCTCCTTATAGCCCTTGATGCTCTTCTCGACGAGCACCTGGTGCACGGGCGAGAGCGAAAGGGCGTTGCGCATCATCTCGCGCAGTTCGGTCTCGTCGTCGGCGAAACCGCCGCCCGTGCCGCCCAGCGTGAAGGCAGGGCGCAGCACCACCGGATAGCCGATCCCCTCGGCCACCGCCACGGCCTCCTCGATCGACATGGCGATGTGCGAAGGAAGCACCGGCTCGCCCAGCGACTCGCACAGCTCCTTGAACAGCTCGCGGTCCTCGGCGCGCTCGATCGACTCGAACGACGTGCCCAGGATTTCGACCTGGCACTCTTTCAGAATGCCCTTCTTGGCCAGCTGCACGGCGAGATTCAGACCCGTCTGTCCGCCCAGCCCCGGGACGATGGCGTCGGGACGCTCGAAGCGGATGATCTTGGCGACGTATTCCAGCGTCAGCGGCTCCATGTAGACTTTGTCCGCAATGTGCGTGTCGGTCATGATGGTAGCGGGGTTCGAGTTGGCGAGGATCACCTCGTAACCCTCCTCCTTGAGCGCGAGGCACGCCTGCGTACCCGCATAGTCGAACTCGGCGGCCTGTCCGATGACGATGGGCCCCGAACCGATGACCAGAACCTTCTTGATATCTTTTCTCCTAGGCATTTTTGTGCTCCTCCATTATTTTTGTGAACTTCTTGAACAAATAGGCGCTGTCCTGCGGACCCGAAGCGCTCTCGGGGTGGTACTGCATCGAGAAAACCCGGTCGGCGGCGCACTCCACGCCCTCGGCCGTGCCGTCGAGCAGGTTGACGTGCGTCAGCGTAAGCCCCGTGCCAGCGAGCGAATCGACATCCACGGCGTAGCTGTGGTTCTGGCTCGTGATTTCGAGTTTCCCCGTCACGAGATTCTTCACCGGGTGGTTGGCGCCGCGGTGGCCGAACTTCATCTTGAAGGTCCGGGCGCCGTAGGCCAGCGAAATCAGCTGGTGGCCCATGCAGATTCCGAAGATGGGCAGCCTGCCGCGGAGCTGTTTCACCAGTTCGATCACCGGCGTCACGTCCTCGGGATTGCCGGGTCCGTTCGAAAGCACAAGCCCGTCGGGATGGAAGGCCATGATCTCCTCCACGGTGGAGTTGTAGGGCATGACGGTCACGTTGCACCCCACACGGTTCAGCAGACGGATGATGTTGTACTTGATGCCGCAGTCGACGGCCACGACGTCGTACTTGTGGTTGGGGACTCGCGACATCCAGCGCTTCTTGCAGCTCACACGCAAAACCATGTCGCGCGGCATGACGTATTCGCCGAGTTTGCGCAGGGCCTCGTCGCGCGGCGTCGCCACGTCGGTGATGAGCACCTTCTGGGACCCCTCGTCGCGGATGATGCGCGTCAGGGCGCGGGTGTCCACGCCCCAGATGGCCGGAATGTCGTGCTCCTCGAAGACCTCGTTCAGCGTCTTCGTATAGCGGAAGTTCGACGGCGAGTCGTTGTACTCACGCACGATCATGCCGCCGATGGTCGGCGTTTTGGTCTCGTAATCCTCGTCGGCCATACCGTAGTTGCCGATCAGCGGGTAGGTCATCACGACCATCTGATCCGTATACGACGGATCGGACATGATCTCCTGATACCCCACCATCGAGGTATTGAAGACGATCTCGTTGATGGCCTCGCGGTCGGCGCCGAAACCGTATCCGTAGAACTCGCGGCCGTTCTCCAAGACAATTTTTTTCGTAAAAGCTTTCATCCTTATCTGTTTGATTCGTAGTTATCGTCATAAACCTCTTTGCCGCCCACCACCGTCAGCACGGCGCGGCCCTGCACCTTCCATCCGGCGAAGGGCGTGGCCCGCCCCTTCGAAAGGAACGTCCCGGGGTCCACGGCATACTCCGCCCCGAGGTCCAGCACCGTAAAATCGGCGGCATCGCCCTCCTCCACGCCTCCTTCGAGCGCGAAAATCCGGCGGGGATTCACCGACATCAGGGCGACGAGCTTTTCGAGCGTGATCACCCCCTCCTGCACCAGGTATTTATAAAGCAGCGGAAAAGCAGTCTCCAGCCCCACGATGCCCATGGCGCTCCCGGCCAGTCCGCGCGCCTTCTCGGCGACGGTGTGGGGGGCATGGTCCGTGGCGATGACCTCGATCGTGCCGTCCTGAATGCCCGCGACGAGCGCTTCGCGGTCGGCGCGGCTCCGCAGCGGCGGGTTCATCTTGAAGCGACCCTCCTCCTGCAAATCCTCGTCGCACAGCAGCAGGTAGTGCGGCGCCGTCTCGCAGCTCACGCGCAGCCCCTTCGCCCGGGCGCGGCGCACCAGTTCGACGCTCTCCTTCGTGGAGACGTGGCAGACGTGATACCGGCAACCGGTCTTCTCCGCCAGCGCGATGTCGCGCCCGACCTGCCGCCACTCGCTCTCGGAGCAGATGCCCTTGTGTCCGTGCTCGCGGCAGTAAACCCCGTCGTGGATATAGCCCCCGCGCAGCAGTTCATCGACTTCGCAATGAGCCACGATCGGTTTACCGACAGCCGCGGCCCGGCGCATCGCCTCCTCCATCAGCTCCGCCGACTGCACGCCGCGGCCGTCGTCCGAGAAGCCGACGACCTGCGGGGCCAAGGCCGCGAAATCGACCAGTTCGCCGCATCCGCGCTGGCCCATCGTGATCGTACCGTAGGGTTTCACGCGCACCACGGCGTCGCGGCGGATGATCTCCAGCTGCTCGCCGAGCGTCGCCGGCGTATCGGGCGCAGGGTTCAGGTTGGGCATCGAGCAGACCGTGGTATACCCCCCGCGGGCCGCGGCGGCCGTACCCGTCGCAATGGTCTCCTTCTGCGGGAAGCCCGGCTCGCGCAGGTGCACATGCACGTCGACCAGCCCCGGCACGAGGTGCCGCCCCCCGAGGTCCACCACCCGGTCGCCCGGGCGCGGTTCCCCGGCGGCCGCGATGCGGCCCCCTTCGACGGCGATCAGCCCCGGTTCGAAACGACCGTTGCGGAAAATCTTCGCGTTGGTGTAAAATGTCTTCATTCGTCGCTGGACACAAAAAAATAGGGCAACCAAAACAGTTACCCTAATAAAACAATAATGCCCGAATCCGTCGGAGACTGGAAACCCGACCAGTAATCCTGCTGCCAGAACGCTTGCGCCGATGCTATGTTGGGTTTACAATTCATAGGATTCAGGTGTCGCTATAATTGTGCACAAAGATAGGGCATTTTCGCCGCCTCTGCAACACTTTTTCCGGAAAAATTTTTCAACATGCCGTATACGCCCCGCCGCACGCACTCCGCATGCGGCGGACCGGAAGGCGCATGTCCGCGGATTTCCGGCGCGGCAGGCCCCGGCTCCCGGAACCGCCCGCCCGGAGAGCGGACTATCGGACGATGATCAGATCGACGCCCGCTTCCTCGATGATCGAGATCATCTGTTCGGGAATCCGCTCGTCGGTGACGATCACATCGATGTCCTCCAGCGCGCAGATGCGGCCGAAACCGCGCTGTCCGAATTTCGACGAGTCGGCCAGCACGATGACCTGCGAGGCGGCGTGCATCATCCGCCGCGTGAGTTTCGCCTCGTCGATCGTCGAAGTCGTGATGCCATGCTCGGGGTCGATGCCGTCCACCCCGAAGAAGACCTTCGAGCAGATGCAGTCGTCCAGTTCGCGCGCGGCCTCTTCGCCCAGCACCGACAGCGACTTCTTGTGCACCGAGCCGCCCAGCTGCACGACGTTGACGTTCTCCGACTCGTTCAGCAGCACGCCCAGCCGCAGGAACGGCGTGACGATGTTCAGGTGATGCCACATGCGCATCTTGATCTCCTCGGCGAAGGCGTAGACGGTCGAGCCGGAGGCCATGATGATCGAGTCGGTCTCGCCGAGCATCTCCGCCGCCCGCTGGGCGATGCGCCGCTTGGCGTCGCGGTTGATGTTGTCCTTCACATGCACGTCGAGGTCCGCAACGTGGGGATTGGCCGGACGCGCGCTGCCGTGCACCTTATATAATAGGCCTTTGCTTTCGAGAATCTTGATGTCCTTGCGGATGGTCACCTTCGTAACGCCCAGTTCGTTGGCAACGTCGGTAATCCGGACGAAACCGTGCTTGTTCAGACTGTCGAGAATGTATTTGTGCCGTTCGGCAATGCTCAGCATATCGGTCGGATATTTAAAGTGTTATAAAAGCAAAGATACAAAAAAAGTCGGACGGGCGCACACCCGGATTAACTAAGGGTTCGGCAAAACCTTCCGACTGATAAAAGTATCGTTACGCCACCAAAGATAAAAAAAGATTCCGTATTTCGCAAAAAAAGGTCCGCAACCCGTGACGGGCCGGACCCTTCCGGACCGAAGTCCGTATCATCATCTAAAACAGAACCTTCGATTCCCTTATTCCGCCTCGGGTTCGTAGCCGTCGGCCTTGGCGCCCCACATCAGGAGGAAGACCAGCATGCCCACGACGGCCATGCCCAGGATGCCGACATAGGCCCAATTCCAGCCGTAGTGCTGGGCCACGAAGCCCAGTCCCACACCCGAAACGAGCGTCGAAGCGTAGCCGAACAGCCCCGTGAGGCCGTTGGCCGTGGCGGCGGCCTTCTTCGTGGCCTGGTTCGCGGCGGCAATGCCGATCAGCGCCTGCGGGCCGTAGATGCAGAACCCTGCGGCGCAGAGCGTCGTGAACAGCAGCCAGATCGGAGCGTCGGCAGGCAGCTGCCAGAACAGGAAGACGAACAGCGCGGCGCCCGCCATGCAGAAGACGCAGGTGCGGTGCGCACGGCCCTTGAGCCACTTGTCCGTCGCCCAGCCGGCGAAGAGCATGCCGAGGATGCCGGCAATCTCGAACATCGCCACGAGCCATCCGGCGTGCGACATCGAGACGCCCTTCGACTGGCTCAACAGCGAAGGCCCCCAGTCGAGCACCGAGAAGCGGACGATGTAGACGAAGAAGTTGGCGAAGCCCAGAATCCAGATCAGCGGATTCTTGAAGACGTATTTCATCAGGAACGCCTTGTGCTCGGCGCCCTTCTTTTCGGTTTTCACCTGCCTGGTCTCGGTTCCTTCCAGTTCGGGAAGCCCCACCGAGGTCGGGGTGTCGCGCAGGAAAACCACCAGCCCGATGGCTCCGGCGAAAGCAATCGCCGACGGAATCCAGAAACACCACTTCCACGCCCCGACATGCGCCGCGGAGGTCATCACGCGCTCCATGCCCGCGGCATCGTCGGGAGAAACGCCCAGGTTGGCGGCGATGGAAGCCACGGCGTCGGGATCGCCCGCCATGTTCGTGCCCAGCGTACCCATGATGTAACCGCAGAGGATCACCACGAGGCCCGCGCCGATCGAGTGCGAGGTATTCCACACCGACATTTTCGTCGCCAGCTCCGTAGGCGGAATCCAGTGGGTCAGCAGACGCGCGCAGGGCGGGAATCCCGTACCCTGCAACAGCCCGTTGACGACCCACATGACGCCCATGAAGAGGATCATCGTGTTGCCGAACTGGTCGCCCGAATGCTCGCCCGTGATCCAGTAGGAGACGTCCTCGCCGAATCCGAACGCGAAGTTGGCCAGCGCGCACAGCGCCAGACCGACGGCCATGTACCAGCGGGCGTTCATGCGGTCGGCCAGAATGCCGTTGGCGAAACGCGAAAAGCCGTAGATCAGGCCGTTCAGGGTGAGGAAGATGCCGAGGCTCGTCTTCGAAATGCCGAGATCGGCTTCCAGGCCGGGCATGGCCAGCGAAAAGTTCTTGCGGACGAAGTAGAAGAGCGCGTAACCGACCATCGTCGCGATGATCGTACGCATCTGCCAATACTTGAAACGCTTGGTTTGTTCAGATGTCATTTCGAAATGAAAGTTAGTAGTTTCAGAAGCCAAATATACAACTTTCGGAGCGATATTCTAAATTATTTTCGTGATTTTTCCGTTTTATCGCCCGGAAGCCGCACACGGCTCTATGCGCCCGGGACCGGAGCCGCGGCGGAGCGAGCCGGTTCGCCAGGACCCGGCGCAGGGCTTCCGACCTCCCAGACGCCGCCCTTGCCGAACAGCCGGTCGAGCCACTCCTCCATCCAGCCGCAGCGGAAGGCGGTGTCGATGACCGTATAGCGGCTGCGCATGTAGGGAATCTTCCCGAACGCCTCGCGGAAACGGGTGCGCGAAACGCCGATCTGTTCAGGTTCATAAGGCGCCCCGACGAGTTCCAGGCGGCGGCGCACCTCGTCGAAAGGAATGATCTGCCGGCGGATGCGTTCGCGCAGTTCGGGCCACGCCTTTTTGAGCCGCGTGAGCTGGTCGCGCAGCCCCTCCCTGTCGACATATTTGTCGCGGGTCTCCTTCAGGCCGCGGGCCACGAATTCGGGATCGTCGTTAAAAATGGCCCGGATGTCCCGCTCGGTCTCGTCCCACGATTTCCACGCAGCGACGCACCTCTCGATGTCCAGCTGCTCCACGGGGGCGTCGAGCAGCATTTCGAGAAAGGCCGTCGAGGCCAGCGTGCCGATACCGACCTTGAAGCCGTGCGACACCGAAGCGCCGTTGTATTTCAGGTGCTCCATGTCCCACAGATGGCTGAACTGGTGTTCGGCGCCCGAAGCCGGGCGGCTCGACTGCGTGGCCTGCATGGCGAAACCGCTCAACAGCAGCCCTTCGGCCAGCTGTTCGACCTTCTCCACATTGCCCGCATGCACGCCTGCGGGATCGGACAGAGCCTCTTTCAGCCCGTCCTGCACCAATCCGAAGGCGAAATCGTCCATCGGCTCCGACCCCACGGCGTCGGAAAGCATCCAGTCGGCCCCGGCAGGGATCTTGGCGATCAGGTCGGCGTAGCCCGAAGCCGACATTCTGGCGGGCGCAGCCGCCGAAATCGACGGATCGAGAACCATGCCCAGCGGCGCAGGACAGTCGAAGGTCTGCTTGTTGCCGTCCTTGGTGATCGAGGCTCCGTAGGCCGTGTAACCGTCCATCGAAGCGGCCGTGCCGACCACCATGTAACGGCGGCCGTTGTGGTGGGAGCAGAGTTTGGTCAGGTCGTTGATCACGCCCGAACCGACGGCCACGGGAACGGCATCGGTCGCAGCCAGCACACCGTCCAACTCCTCGACGAACGACCATTCGGCGTAGAGTTTCGGATCGGCGAACACGTGCGGTTCGTCCTGCCCGATCCCCGCATCGGCGAGGATGCGGTGCACCTCGCCGCCGGCGACGCGCCACGTATTGGTGTCGGCGACCACGACGGCGCGGCAGCCGGGAAACAACTCGTTGAACATCTCCGCCGTCCGCGGAAGGGTTCCGACGCCGATCACCAGCGCTTTGGTGTCGGTCGTGCGCTGAAGGGCGCTCTCTACCTTATTCATAGAATATCTGCTTGATTTTACCGTTTCCAATTTTTCACAAACGAAACCCGCAGGAAAACTCCCGGGTTTCCCAAAACAAAGGCAAATATAGATATTATTTTCCTTTCGGCAGCCAAAAGCGACGAAAAAATTTTCTTTTTACGATGTATTTCATTTCTTTTCGGATTAATAAAACGAAAAATTGGATAAAAGAAAATAAAAACATACCTTTGGATTTCGAACCGATACAACTTTCACCATGAAACGACTTACCCTACTGCTGGGCGCGCTCCTGCTGACGGCCGCCGCCCTCGCCCAAACCGCCGTGCCGCCTACGGTACGCATCGCACACGGACCCTATGTACTGAATGTCACCGAAGACGGCTTCACGGTCGTCTGGGACGCGAAGGCCGACGCCATCGGCTGGGTCGAACTCGCCCCGATGGACGGATCGCACTTCTACTCGGCCGAACGGCCCAGGTATTACGACTCGCATCTCGGACTTTGTCGCGTCGGACGCATGCACCGGGTGCGGATCGAAGGACTCCAACCCGGCACGACCTACCGCTACCGCATCATGCAGCGGGGAATCGTCCTGAACGAGGGCAACCGGCGCGTCATCCTCGACGACGGGGACGGCAGCGAAGTGTACCGGCGCAAGCCCTACACCATCAGAACCCTCGACCCTGCACAGGAAAAGGTCGATTTCTGGATGGTCAACGACATCCACGCCCGCGACTCCGTTTTCCAGCTGCTGATCAAGGAGGCCCCCGAAGCCCAGCCGGACTTCGTCTGCCTGAACGGCGACCTGGCCAGCCAGACCGAGACCGAGCAGACGCTCTGGGACGCCTGCCTCGGGTCGGCATCGAAGATACTCACGCCCGCGGGCATCCCCCTCGCCGTGACGCGCGGCAACCACGAGAACCGCGGCGCCTATGCACAGCACTGGCTCGACTATTTCCCCACACCGACCGGCGAAACCTACTACACGTTCCGCCGCGGCCCGGCCTTCTTCATCGTGCTCGACGGCTGTGAAGACAAGCCCGACAACGATCCCCGCTATTACGGCATGGGCGACTGGAACGAATACCGCCGGCAGCAGGCGGAATGGCTGAAAGGCGTCGTCAACAGCGACGAATTCCGGGCGGCCCCCGTGCGCATCGTGCTGATGCACATGATCCCGGGCAAGGAGGACAGCTGGTACGGCGAGCAGCAGATCCGCAGGCTGTTCGTACCCGAACTCGCCGGCAAAGGCATCGACCTGATGCTCTGCGGCCACTACCACCGCTACCACTGGATCGACGACGGCAGCCGCGGGGTCGACTTCCCGATCCTCGTCAACTCGAACAACGACTGCCTCCGCGTGTCGGCCGACGCGAATGGCATCGACCTGAAGGTGGTCAACACCGCAGGCGCCGTGATCAAACAACGCCGCATCGACAAAAAATAATCACGAATTAAATATGTTCCTTTCCCATCTGTTCCGCGCCGGCTGCGCCGCAGCCCTCATGCTCCTACTGCCCGGATGCGGCAGCGACGACAAACCCGAAGCTCCGTTGCCGAAAATCGAAAGCCTGACCTTCGAGCAGGCCTCCTACGAAGTCGGCAGCGGCGCGGTAAAACGCCTTAACCTGCTCATCAAACCCGAAGGCGGGGCGGAGAGCGTTTACAACAACCAGCTCAACCCCTACGACATGACGTGGGGCATCGACGATCCCTCGGTCGCCAGCATCACGCAGGGCGGCATGCTGACAGCCCTGAAACGCGGCTCGGCCACCGTGACCGTCGCCACGCCGTATTACACCGCGCCGGTTTCCGCGACGATCGTCGTCGACGGAGGCGTCAGCCCCGAAGAAAACCTGCTGACCGAACAGCTCGCCCGGCCGCTCTCCGCCGCGATTATCTACAGCCGCAACGTCCGGCTGGCACGCAACAGCGTACTCCAGAGTTTCGACATCGACTCCGGCGGCGACATTTTCTACATCCAGATCGCCGGAACCGACGCCCATTCGCTCAACGTGCTGCGCGGCGCTCCCGCCCCCGGTGCGGAGAAAACGCAGCTCGCCGCACCGCTGATGACGCTCACCTACTTCGGACACGGAACCAACATGGCCGTCGAGGAAGAGGGCGACGACCGCTGGATCTGGGCCGGAAGCTACGGCTCGAAGGAATCGGGATCGGACGGCTATTCCTTTTCGCAAACCATCGCACGCGTGAAATTCGTCCCGGGAACGGACTGTAAGCCCGAACAATGCACGGAACATTACTTCCTGCCGGGCGTACGCCATATCCACCCGGCTCTCGACCCGGCAAACGACGTGCTCGGCGTCACCTATTCGGGCGGCGGAACCCGGCATTTCGCCTTTTACCGTCTGAGCGACGCCAAAGCCCTCGCTCCGACGACCGAACAACTCGAACAGCGCACCTGGGGCGGCGGCGCAACCGACCCGAACAAAACGCCGGTCACGGAAAGTCCCGCGGTCCAGGTGCGCAACCTCGGCAGGCTCACGCGGCTCGGAGGCTTCAGCCTGACGGAAGGCAGCAACCCCGACCAGATCGGCAAATACGCCTTCCAGGGCTTCGACGTTAAAAACGGCAGGGTCTTCTACTACGAAGGGGAGAACAACCTCGGGAACACATTCCTGCCGTCGAACGCTTACCTCACGGTGTTCGATTTTCAGGGCGGCATCCGCTGCGCCCGGACCCGTGTCGGACTGCTCGACGACCGCAAAGCCCTGCAATCGAACTCGATCTCGCAGGTGGGATCGCTGGAAGCCGAAGGCGTCAAGTGGCACGACGGCAAGCTCTACCTGGGTTTCACGGCCCGCAACGCAAACACCTCGGGCGACGACCGCCTGCAAACCATTTTCCGCTACGATTTACCTTTAAAAGACTGATACGATGGAAAATAAACCCTTTCACAAGTACCGATCCGTCTGGGAAGACGCCGAACTGATGGAACGCCTGCGCCGCATCCGTCACGTGGCGCTCGACATGGACGGCACGATCTACATGGGAATGTCGCTGTTCCCCTACACGCAAGCCTTCCTGCACGGACTCAAGGAACAGGGGATCGGTTACTCGTTCCTGACGAACAACCCGTCGAAAAGCATCGCGGACTACCTCCATAAACTCGATACGCTGGGCATCAGGGCTTCGCGCGACGAGATGTACACCACGGCGCTGGCCACCATCGACTACATCAAGACCCATCACCCTGCGGCCAGGCGGCTGTTCCTGCTCGGCACGCCGTCGATGATCTCGGAATTCGAGGCTGCGGGCTTCGAGTCGTGCGCCGACTCGGCCGACGACGTGCCCGACGTGATCGTGGCGGCGTTCGACATGACGCTCCGCTACGAACGGCTCTGCCGCGCGGCCTGGTGGATCAAACAGGGAGTGCCTTATATCGCCACCAACCCCGACCGGGTGTGCCCCACCGATCAGCCGACCGTATTGGTCGACTGCGGCTCGATCTGCGCCTGCCTCGAACACGCCACGGGACGCCGCCCCGACATCACGTTGGGCAAGCCCGACCCGAACATGCTTTCGGGCATCCTCTCGCGCCACGGGTTGCAGCCCTACGAGATCGCCATGGTCGGCGACCGCATCTACACCGACGTCCAGATGGCCCACAACGCCGGGGCGATGGGCGTACTGGTGCTCTCGGGCGAAACGACGCTCGACGTGGCCGACAAGGCCGACCCGCAGCCCCACATCACGGCCGACAGCATCGAAGTGCTGGGCGAACTGATCCGCGAAGCGCACGAATAACGACAGCCGGAACTCCACGACCGGACGTCCCGCCTCCGATCCGCCGCCCGGAGAGGGGCAAACAGAAACGCCTGATAAGCTACGACAATAGCGCTATCGGAAAATACCGAATCCTTGCGGGTTCGGTATTTCGTTTTATGCATTATCTTTGCGGTGGAAAACCCGGCAACCCGGACGGTTTGCTGCGTATTTGCCAAACAAACGAAAACGATTCGTATGGAAGAACACAATATCCTCATCCCCCTGCTGCTGACACTCGGCGCGGGCCTCGCCACGGGCATCGGCAGCGCGATCGCCTTCTTCGCCAAACGCACCAACAAACGGCTGCTTTCGTTCTCGCTGGGCCTCTCGGGCGGCGTGATGATCTACGTCTCGTTCGTCGAGCTGTTCCAGCAGGCCAACACGACCCTCTCGGCCGAATGGGGCGCACACACGGGCGTGATCGTCACCGTGGCGAGTTTCTTCGCGGGCATTCTGCTGATCGGCGTCATCGACCGGCTGGTCCCCTCGATCGAGAATCCCCACGAAGCACACAGAGTCGAGGAGATGGACCATCAGCCGCACAATCCCCGTCTGATGCGCATGGGCGTGATGACGGCGCTGGCCATCGGCATCCACAACTTCCCCGAAGGCATCGCCACCTTCACTTCGGCGGTGGACAACATGGCCCTCGGCGTAGCGATCGCCGTGGCCATCGCCATCCACAACATTCCCGAAGGCATCGCCGTCTCGATCCCGATCTACTACGCCACGGGCGACCGCCGAAAGGCTTTCCGCCTGTCGCTCCTCTCGGGCCTCGCCGAACCCGTCGGAGCCATATTGGCATGGCTGGTGCTGACGCCCTTCATGACCCCGACGCTGATGGGCTGCATCCTGTCCGGCGTGGCAGGCATCATGGTCTTCATCTCGATCGACGAACTGCTGCCCGCGGCCCGCGAATACGGCGAGGCGCACATCTCCATCTACGGCGTGGTGGCCGGCATGGCCCTGATGGCCGTGAGTCTGATCCTGCTGGCATGATCAAACAATTCAGAATTCACAATTCAAAATTCATAGTTTGGACATCTTACTCCTCATCATCGGCCTCGGGCTGATCCTCGCAGGCGCGAACTTCCTGACGGACGGCTCCGCGGCGTTGGCGCAGCGGTTCCGCGTGCCGGAATTCATCATCGGGCTCACGGTGGTCGCCGTCGGTACCTCGACGCCCGAACTGGTCGTGTCGGCGCTCTCGGCCATCGCAGGCAAAAGCGACGTGGCAATCGGCAACGTCGTGGGGTCGAACATCTTCAACGTCTTCGTCATCCTGGGCGTCTGCGCCCTGATCCGCCCCCTGCCGCTCACGGCGGGCAACATCCGCCGCGACATTCCGTTCGGAGTGATCGTATCGCTGTTGCTGCTGGCGCTGGCAGCGGACTCCCATGTCTTCAAAGGTGCGGCGGACCGCATCGGACGCATCGACGGCATCGTCATGCTCCTGCTCTACGGCGCGCTGATGTGGTACACGATCCGCACCACGAAACGGCCCGAGGCGACGGCCCCGGACGCCGGAGCGAAACCCGGAATGGCCGGATGGCTCATGGCCGCGATGATCGTCGGAGGCCTCGCCGGACTGATTTTCGGCGGCGAAATGTTCCTCCGCAGCGCCACGGAGATCGCCCGGCGGCTCGGAATCAGCGAATCGGTGATCGCCATCACGCTCGTGGCTGGCGGCACATCGCTGCCCGAACTGGCCTCGTCGCTCGTGTCGCTGTTCAAGGGCAAGGCCGACATGGCGCTGGGCAACGTCATCGGATCGAACATCGCCAACATCCTGCTGATCCTGGGCTTGAGCGCGACGATCCATCCGCTCTCGATGGGCGGCATCACGGTCTGGGACCTGCTGATGGTCGTATTGAGTTCGGTGCTGCTGTTCCTCGCGGCCTTCACGTTCAAACGCCGGGCGATCGACCGTTGGGAGGGCGCGATCTTCCTGGCGATCTACGTCGCCTACATCGGGTATCTGATACGATAATCCGACCGCAAACCCACGGCTCACAGCCGTGTTTACAAATCTGGCCCACTCCTAAATCCCCGCCTCGGCGGGATTTAAAACGAGGAGTCGTCCGAACCGGCTTGCATCAGGTAACGGTCGACGAGCCGCGGCACGGCATAGTCGCCCAGCGAGTCGGCCGGGACGGCCATAGCAGCGGCGGCAGGAGTGAATGCAGGCGTTTCGATGCGGTGAACGACCGCATGAAGCCGCTGGTGAGACAGCTGGTGCCGGGGCAGGGAAACGCTGCGCACCAGATGCCACGGACCGTCGCCCAGCAGGCGGCGGAACTGCGGCAGAGCCGCGAGGTCCGGGAATTCAACGGGAGCGTCGGTCTCGATCAGCGGAAACTCGTAAAGTCCCTGCCAGATGTCGCGCCCCTCGCGGCGGTGCAGCAGGACCCGGTCGCCCGAGGCGACGTGCAGGTAATTGAACCAGCGGTCGCGGACCCGGGTTTTGCCTCGTTTCACGGGACGGTCGGCGACGGTTCCGGCAGCGAGGGCCAGACAGCTCTCCGACAGCGGACATGCTTCGCAGCGGGGCGACGCGGGCGTACACTGAATCGCTCCGAAGTCCATGATCGCCTGGTTGTAGCGGCCCGGATGCGCGGCGTCGAGCTGCGACTGCGCCAAGCAGGCGAAAGCCCGTTTTCCGGCCGTGGTGTCGATCGGTTCGGCGAGATCGAAGAGCCGCGAGAGCACCCGGTAGACATTGCCGTCGACGACGGCGCACGGAGCGTCGTAAGCCGCCGAGCAGATGGCCGCCGCGGTATAGTCGCCCACGCCGCGCAGCGAACGCACGTCGTCCAACGAGCGGGGAAACACCCCTCCGAAACGCTCTACGACCTCACGGGCGGCGGCCCGGAGGTTGCGGGCGCGGCTGTAATAGCCCAGCCCCTGCCAGAGTTTCAGCACCTCGTCCTCGGGCGCGGCGGCGAGCGACGCAACGTCGGGAAAACGCTCCGTGAAACGGAGGTAGTACTCCATCCCCTGCGCCACGCGGGTCTGCTGGAGGATCACTTCCGAGAGCCAGATCCGGTAGGGATCGCGCGTACGGCGCCACGGCAGGTCACGACCCTCGCGGGCGTACCAGTCGAGCAGTATTTCGGCAATGCGGTTCATAACGGAAGACAAAAATACGACTTCGGAATCAAATTTGAAGCATTCAGACCCAATTAAAACGAGATGCATATGGAAAGGAAGCACACTTTGATCGACAACGCCGCCGAAAAGCGTTACGAGCTCGACCTCGGAGACGGCATGGCCCTGGCCGAATACGTTTTGGGACACGGACTTATCGTACTGACGCACACCGAAGTGCCCCCGAAGTACGAAGGTCGGGGCATCGGCAAGGAGCTGGTGCAGGGCGTGCTGGAGGACATCCGCAGAAAGAAGCTCAAGGTCGTCCCCCAATGCCCGTTCGTCGCGACCTATATCCGCCGCCACCCCGAATGGATGGACTTGGTGCTGACCGCCGAAAACAAGTAGGCCCGGGCAGGTTCAGCCCCCCCCGCAACCGCCTGCCCGCAGGGAGCGTCCCGCCGCGAAACCGGACTCTTTTCGAAGGGTCCGGTTCTGCCTCCTCCCGACAGGCATCTTCCCGCTCAATAAACACTTCCCGCTCAATAAATATAGGTATTCGCTTTTTCCGAAAAATTTCCGGCTCGAAATTTGGTTTATTTTATAAACTACTTTATATTTGTAATGGATTTACAAACCGAGCAGCCGCTCACAACCGGAAAAAGCCATGGAAATCACTCCCGCCCGCACCGACAAACGCCGCCTTTTCGCGCGCTGGTTCATCCGCCGCCTGACCACCTGCGTCGTGGTCTGCGCCTTTCTCGCCTTCGTCAACTGGCAAACCTCGCCCCACTACTGGTGGGTGCTGTGGGTAATCGCCGGATGGGGGCTGAACATCGCCCTGTCGCTCGCCTGGTATCTGTTCGACTGCGACGACGAATGCAATTACCGCAACCGCTGAAAAAAACGAAACGATGGACAACAAAAACTTCAACGCCGACCAAAGCATCGAACTCATCCAGCGCATGATCCGCGACACGCGCCGCAACCTTTCGTCGGGCAGCAGCAACCTCTTCATCCTATGGGGATACCTGCTCGCCGCAACCGCCGTCGGGATTTTCCTCCTGCTGACCTTCACCGAAAGTCGCGCCTGGCAATGGCTGTGGCTGCCCGCGCTGGCCGCCGGATGGGCCGCTACGTGGTGGTACAGCCGCCGCCGTGCTACGCAGGTCAAAAGCTACACCGACCGCCTGCTGGAACAGATATGGGGATGCATAGCAGGTCTGGCCGCCTTTTCTACCTTCGTGATCTGCATGGAGCGCGAATGGCCCGTCGACCCGCTGTTCCCGGTCCTGCTGCTGATCAGCGCAGGGCTTTTCATCTCGGGAACGGTGATTCACAACAAATATATGTATTACGTTTCGTGCTTCCTATTGCCGGTTGCCTTCGGCATCATCCGCGAATCGTGGATCAATGTCAACCCGGACGGCAACCTGATTCAGTTCGCCGTGGCGGTCCTCGTCGGGCTCGCAGGTTCGGGATACGCACTCAAACGACAAGTCAAACGCGACGCCGCAGAAGCTTCGGAAAACCGATAACACAATGGAAGACCGTAAACTCGAAGCCGCCGAAAGCCTGGCGCTGATCGGCCGCATGATCGAAAACACCCGCAGCCGCATGGTCCGCAACTCGGGCCGTCCGCTGCTGGCATGGGGCTACGCCACCGTACTGACGACGCTCGCCGTCTGGGGCGCAGTCCTCTATTTCCAAGACCCGCGCTGGAACTACCTCTGGCTGATGCTGCCCCTGCTGGGCTGGCTGCTGATGTGGGTTTCGCGCGAGAAGAAGCCCGAAGGCGAGGTGCGCACGTTCGTCGACCGCGTGATCGGGAACGTCTGGACGGTAATGGGTCTTTCGGCGTGGTTCGTCAGCATGCTGGCGCTCTTCACACCCATGCGCCTGCCAATACTCTTCATCATTCTGCTCATCATGGGCATGGGAACCACCGTGACGGGGCTGATCATCCGCTTCACGCCCACCGCCGTCGGGGGCGTCGCGGCCATCATCCTCGCTCCGTTCACGCTGATCGCCGGCGACATGTGGCAGCCGCTGCTTTTCATCGCCGGATTCGTGGTGATGATGATCGTTCCGGGGCATATCCTCAACTACAAGTCGAACCACCCTGCCCGATAACGCGATGTTCAAAGAGCTGAATCCCCTGTTGCACTCCGAATTGAGGCTGGCCGTCGTTTCGATCCTCATCGGGGTCGAAAGCGCCGACTTCGTCTTCATCCGGCAGCAGACCGGAGCCACCGCCGGGAATCTCTCGGTGCAGCTGGACAAACTCGCAAAAGCCGGTTACATCGAAGTCGAGAAGACCTTCCGCGGCAAGATTCCCTGCACGGTGTGCCGCATCACCGACGCCGGGCGCGACGCCTTCGCCGAATACGTCGAGGCGCTGCAAAGCTATATAAAGAAATAGGCAAATCATATACTTGGATCCCCTGTTGCTGTCGATAGTCGTTGCCGCCGCCTTCGGCGTCGTATACAAGTCTGACCCCACCCCAACCCTCCCTCAGGGAGGGAGATGGCGTACGCTTCGAAAAGTCGATACAAAAAAAGATATAACACGAAAAAGCAAAACCCCGGATCACACCGCGGCCAATCCGCATTGTCAGATCGTACAGAAAAACGTCACCAGAAACGGGACGCTGAAATCGAGCGCACAGCCGTGGAAGATCGAAACCACGGCATAGGGCCGCCCGGCGGCCTGCGTGATGACGGGCAGCGTGGTGTCGAAGGTCGTCGCGCCGCCGATCGACACGGCGGCCAGAGGTCCGCACCAGCGCGCCACGAGCGGCGCGGCCAGCAGGGTGAAGATTTCACGCATGACGTTGCACAGCAGGGCGATCGTCGCCAGCTCCGGTCCCCGGAGGTCGGCGATGAAGATGCTCGAAAGCGAATAGTAGCCGAATCCCGCGCCCACGGCCAGCGAGTCGGTCAGCGACCAGCCGCCGAGCAGCGGCGCGGCGAGGGCCGCACCGGCCAGCGTGCCTACGGCCGTGGCGACGGGCAGCAGCGCCAGCCGCGGATCGAGCCGCCGGACCCGCTCCGCAAGGGTGCGGTCGTTGCCCAGCGTCACGCCGACGCAGAACATCAGCGCGTAGAGCACATAGGCGCTCATGCGCGAACCGGTCATGTCGAACGGCGCGAAAAGCCCCGCGACGCACCCCGCGACGAAAAAGGCGACGATCACCAGACTCCCTTTCAGGGCCGTCCACGCGGAAACGGGAGCTTCGTCCGCATCTCCGCCTTCGTCCGCAGACACGGCGCGGCCGCGAATGCGCCGCCACAGCAACCACGCAGCGAAGACGCTCCCCGCAACGGACAGCGCGAAGATCGCAAAGGCGGCCGCCCCGAGCGTCGCCAGAGAGCCGACGACCGCCGGATCGGAACCGACCTCGACACCCAGCAGGAACAACAGCGCCCAGATAATGAAGGTGATGAGACGTTGTACGAAGGCGAGGCGCCAGCCGACAAGCAGGCGCCCCGTCACAATGCCTCCGATGATGACGGCGAATATTGCAAGCATTCCGGTTACTCCTTTTTCGACGTGAGTTTCTCGATCTGCCGCTCGGCCTCGGCTTCGAGGTTGACAGCCTGCTTCTCGGCCTCCTGCACCAGCTTATCCCCGCCCTTCTCGGCGGCGATCCTGGCCAAAGCCCCCTTCGAAGCCGCGGCTTCGACGAGTTTCGCGCGCTGTTCCTGCGCGGCGGCGATGAGTTTCTCGCCGGCGCGCTTCGCCTCGGCGCGGAGGTTTTCAGCCTGTTTGGCGATCTCTTCCGAGAGCGACTCGCTGCCCGTGAGTTTCTGTATCTGCTCGTCGACGACGTTCTTCACGGCCTCCTCGGCGGCCTCCCTGATCCTGAGGGTGATCTTCGGCGAGGAGAACGTGCCGCCGATGTTCACGCCGACCGACTGGAGCGTCTTCCCGCCCGGAACGGCCACCCGGGCCTTGTAGTCGATGGTCTGATCGAGCCCCGTCGAACCCGCGAGGTTGATGTTCACGCCGCCCATCTTCAGATCGAAGGGCTGCGTGGTGATGCGCCCGTCCTTAATGGAGAAACGAATGGCGACATCCCGGGCCTCGATTTTCCGCAGGTCGTCGTTGCCCAGCGCCTTGGCCAGGGCATCGAACGCCTCGATATTCTGCACGTGGATATTGGCCGACTTGATCTCGCCCGCAGCGTTGAGCGACCGCAGGTCGGGAGACATGGCGGCGTCGAGCGACGTGCCGAGGTCGAGCGACAGCGAATAGTCGCCGCCCGTCTTGGCGAAGATCGGCACGAGTTGCTGCACCATCTCCAGCTCCTCGAAGGTCTTCCGGAACGAAGCGCCCGAAACGGCGGCATCGAGTTTCAGGACCGGACGCGCCGGATCGGCGGCCGTCGAGTAGCTGCCCGAAGCGGTGGCCCTGCCGCCGAAGACGCCCATCGCGAGCCGTTCGAGCGACAGCGCGCCGCCGGCAACGCGCATCTCGCCCGAGATGTCGCCGATCGTCATCTTTTCGAAAAGCACCTTTCGCAGATCGGTGTTGAGCGAGAGGTTCAGGTTGCGCGGGACCTCGATGGCCCGCACCGGTTCCGCCGGAGCCTCTTCGTCCGCGGCCCCGCCTTCCGCCGAGGGCATGGCGTCCATGATCTCGTTCAGGTCGAGCAGCTCCGATTTCACGTAGAGGCGCCCCGAAAGCACGTCGTCCCGCAGCAGGTAACCGATGTAACCGGTCAGCTGGCCGTTGGCCGAAAGGTCGCTCCTGCCGACCGTCAGGCCGAACTCCCCGAGCGTCATCGCGGCGGGCGTGACGGTGGCCGCAGCGCGGCGGATACGGACCGCCGGGAGGTTGGGAAGCGTCAGCCCCACCCCTTCGACGACGAAGGTTCCCTGCGCGCCCAACCGTTCGTAGCGGTTCTTCTCGATGTCGGACATGCGGCCCGAAAGTTTCAGGTCCGCAGTGATCAGACCGCCCAGGTCGACGCCCTTCTCCAGCGGATAGACCTCCTTCACGGCTCCCAGGTCGACCCGTCCGTCGGCCGAAGCCCGGAAAACGGGGTCGCTGACGAGATTCGTGGCGTAGAAGGTCGCCGCAACGGAATTTCCGGCCATCCGAAGCCCGAATTTCGAGAGATCCACGACCGTCTTGTCCATCACCGATCCGGGGTTCGAGACCCTGGCGGCGATATTGATGTCCGTCACGGCCTTGGGCAGCGAGGAGTACTGGAAACTGCCGTTGCGGACCTCGGTTTTCAGTTCGAAGGCCGGAAGCGCCGGGCCGCGCATTTCGCCCCGGGCCCAGAGTTCCATCGACAGTTCACCGCCCGCCGTGAGGTTCTTGAACTCACGGGTGTAGAAGGCCGGGATCAGCGACAGCACGTCCTTGAACTGCACCTTGTCGCAGCCGGCCTTGAGGTCCATGGCCACGGCGTCGCCGTCCAGTTCGACCCAGCCGTCGAGACCGACCGAAATGGCGTTCAGGCGCAGCGTATTGCGCGAGAAGGTGAAGCGGTTGTTCGCAAGGTCGGCGTCGATCACGGCGACAAGCTCCGCCTCGGCGTCGCTCAACAGCGGAATGCCGCCCGACACGAAACGCATGGCGGCGGCCGTCAGCCGCAGGTCGAGGTCGGTGCGGTCGGCCGACATGTTGCCCCGGAGACGCAGCGAGAGAGGCGCGGTCGAGAACCGCATGTTCGTCGAATCGTCCTCGTAGCGGATCGCCGCATCGGAAATGCGGAAGTCGCGGACCGAAAGCCGGAACGACGACGGCGCGGGCTCCTCTGCGGGAACCTCCTCCGCGGGAGCCTCCGAGGGTTTCATCACGTCCCAGCTGACGGCTCCGTCGGCGAGTTTGTGCGTATGCACCGCCGGCGAGGCGAGGATGACCTTCGTCACCTCGAATCCGCTGTCGCCGAAAAGCGACATCAGATTGACGACCACAGAAATACGCCGTGCGGCGACGATCGTGTCGCCTTCGAAACGGTCGACGCCCACCAGCGTCAGCCCCTTCAGTTCCACCGAAGCGTTGGGGAAATGGCGCAGCAGGCTGATGTCGAGTTTCTCGAAATCCAGCCGGGCGGCGAGCATGGCATTGGCCTCGCGCTTCACAATGTCGGCGATCTTGCCCCGGAGCGCGGCCGGCGCAATCAGGGCGATAGCCAGGATAACGACCACGGCTATAACCGCGATCTTCACGATTTTTTTCATTCCGTATCTGTTTTACAGGCAAAAACCGTGGTTTCCGCCTCCTTGAATCCCATTTTTGCGTACAGTCTGCGCGCAGCCCCGCGCGAAGGGTTGGAGGTGAGCATCACCTTCCCGGCGCCGACCGCGGCGGCATGCGCCTGCGCCGCGCGCACGAGCGCCTCGCCCGCCCCGAATCCCCGGGCCGCGGCGTCGACCACCACATCCTCGATCCACGCCTTGCGCCCCGACGGCACGTCGTACCACACCAGGGTCAGCGCCCCGACGACAGCGCCGCCGGACTCCGCGGTGAAAAGCGCCGCCGAAGGGTTCGCCGCCACTGCCCGCAGCCGCTCCCCGGAAGGGGCCTCCAGCCGCGGCGAAAGCTGCGGCATCAGCCGCCCGAACGCTTCGAGCAGCGAATCGGTGACCTCGGTCACCTGTCGCACCTCAAGTTTCATTTCAGCACAAAGATAACCTTTTTAACGGAAACGTTGCGGCAGTCTGCGGAAAAAAGCGTACTTTTACCCCGCAACGGCCCGCGCCCTGAAACGGCGCACAAAATAGCCGCGATTTGCAAAATAATATTATCTTTGTAATTCCAAAAGATACGACATCCGCCATGCGCAAACTGGTAATCATTCCGACCTATAACGAAAAAGAGAACATTTCGGCGATGATCGACAAGGTCTTCTCGCTGCCCGAACCCTTCGAGATGCTCGTCATCGACGACGGTTCGCCCGACGGCACGGCCGCGATCGTCAAAGAGCGCCGGAAGGAGTTCCCGGAGAGGCTCCACCTCATGGAACGGGCCGGGAAACTGGGCCTGGGCACGGCCTACCTCGCGGGATTCCGCTGGGGACTGGAGAACGGATTCGACTACATCTGCGAGATGGACTGCGACTTTTCGCACAACCCCGACGATCTGGTGCGCCTCTACCGCGCCGCCGCCGAGGGCAACGACGTGGTGGTCGGTTCGCGCTACGTGCAGGGCGTCAACGTGGTCAACTGGCCCATGTCGCGCCTTCTGATGTCCTACTTCGCCTCGATGTACGTGCGCATCGTCACGCGCATGCCGCTGCGCGACGCCACCGCCGGATTCGTCTGCTACTCGCGCCGGGCGCTGGAGACGATCGACCTCGACGCCGTCCGCATGAAGGGCTACGGGTTCCAGATCGAGATGAAATACTCGGCCTGGCGGCTGGGAATGCGGCTCAAGGAGGTGTCGATCATCTTCGTCGAACGCCGCGAGGGAACGTCGAAGATGTCGGGAGGAATCTTCGGGGAGGCGTTCTTCGGGGTGCTGAAACTCCCCTTCCGCCGTATCCGCAAACGCAAATGATGCGGGGCCGGAAAGACAGCCCGGTCAGAAGGTGAAGAAATAATTCATAAAGAAATTCCAGAACGTCACCACGCCGATGGCAAAGAGTTTCGCCAGGTAGAAATTCAGGCGGAAACGGCCGTGCAGGACGTAGATGGTGGCATTGTTGATCACCAGCCCGACAGCCGCGATGCCCAGGAACCGAAGGTACTGGCCCGTGATGTCGGGATTTTCGTTCTGGAACGTCCAGATGCGGTTGAGAATGTAGTTCGAAGTCGAGGCGCAGAGGAACCCCAGCGAATTGGCCACATATTTGTTCAGCTTCAGCCACTCCTTGCAGAGATAGGTGACGCCGAAATCGACGAAGACGCCCGAGCCGCCGACGACGCAGAATTTGAAAAACTGTTCTATCATAAATTTCCGACCTCCGTCGGGACGGATTTTCCGTTAAACCAATTCGTATAACCCTCCCGGCGCAGCGCGAACCCCACGTCGAAAGTCTCGCCGGCCAGCTGCGGCAGAACGGTGAAGGTCACCCCGCGCGTCAGTTCGCTGTCGGCCGGAATCGTGAAGGTCTCGCCGGTGGGGAACTCGTCGACCCGGAAACGCCCGTGTTTCCACAGCATCACCAGCTGCGTGTCGTCCGCACCCACGCGGATCGCATAGGGATAGGGATTCGTGATGCGCAGTTCGAGGCGCAGCGTCTCGCCCGCGGCCACCCGCCCGGGCAGGCCCGTAAAGGCGATGTCCACCAACCGTACGGGGTGGAAAGCCGGATCGACGAACCAGGTGAAACTCCGGCCGTTGGCCATCGTGAGGGTCCGCACCTGCCGGGTGCTGTCCGAGACGGTCCCGTCCGGGCATTCGACGAGCACTTCGCGGCCGATGAACTGCGAATCGTCGTCACGGAACTGCCACTGATGCGTACGGTAACGGATATTGGGCTGGCAGTAGGCCTCGCCGCCCGTATAGAACGCATATTTGGCCGCAACGGCGTAACCGTAGCGGAAAACCACCGGACGGCCGTCGGCCTCGGCGGCGATGGCGGCGTAGCTCTCCGGATTGTTGAACACCTCGAAACGGATGCCCAGCGGATTGAAGATCATCACCAGTCGCACCAGGACGATCAGTCCGACGGTCACGCCCCCGGCCCGCATCACGTAACGGCGCGTGCGGGGATGCCGCCGCGCATAGGCGAACAACACGCAGACCAGTCCGAAGCAGGAGACGATCACCCACTGGGGCTGGACGTAACCGCGCAGCGACGAGAGCATGAAAAAGACAATAAAGGCCACGGGCAGGAGCTTCAGCGCCCGCCCGACGGGGGTCTGCGGCTTCACCTTCCGCCATGCCTGCACGTAAAGCGGCACGAAGAAAGGATTGAAGACCACCAGCACGTTGGCCAGGAATTCGACGACGTAGCCGGGTCTGAAGACCGAGTTGCGGCCCGAAAGGTGGTAGGCGAACGACGCCCAGTCGTGCTCGTACTGCCACACGAGGTGCGGCACGAGCAGCAGCAGCGCCACCGCGCCGCTTGAATACAGGGCAGGACGCAGCAGCTGCCGCGGGTTGGCGGCCAGCGCGAAAAGAACCACCAGCGCGCCGTGGTATTTGCTGTAAGCCATCAGCGCCATGGCAATACCCATCCACAACCACGCCCGGCGGCGGTTTTCGGAAAACCATTTGAAAGTCAGCAGAAACAACGCCGTGGTGAACATCAGCGGCCCGTCGGGCACGGCGATGAAGCCGTAGAGCTGGAGCATCAGCGTCGCGGCCGACACCACGACGAACAGCGCGGCGTCGCGGCGGCCGGCATCCGCCGGGCGGATCAGACGCCACAGAATCCAGAGGTAGAGGGGTTGCAGCACGGTGAAGAAAAACCGCACGCCCAGCTCCCCGCCGAAGAGACGCTCTCCGGCCCAGACCAGCAGCGCCGTCACGGGCGGATGGTCGAAATACCCCCATGCGAGCCGTTCGGCGAACATATGGTAGTAGGCCTCGTCGTTGGCAAGCTCCGTAAAGCCGGCCTGCACGAGGTTTGCGATCCACCACACCCCGAGCCACAGAAGGACCAGCCTGTCGGCCCCCAGCGAGGCGTATGACTTTTTGAAAGATGCTTCCATACCGGGAAGCAAAGGTAGAAAAATTTATCCGTTCCGCCTAAAAAAGCCCCGCTTTGTCCCCGAAACCATCCGGCAGCCCCGCAGCGAGGGGGCGGACAGCGGCGCAGGCCGGCCGCAAAATCACGCGCCGGGCAAATTTTTCAGGCCCGGAGACGGGCCGTTTGGAGGAAATGAACTATTTTTGCAGCCGTTATGAAAACCAGACAAGAACTGACCGAAATCCTCGATTTCATTGCGGACTACGCGACCTACCTGCTCGCATCCGGCGTCCACACCTCGCGTGTGATCCGCAATTCGCAGCGTATCGGACAGTCGCAGGGAGTCGACATTCAGCTGTCGAGTTTCCAGAAAAGCACGATCCTCACGGTCCGCGACGACGCGACGGGCGAAGCCGTCACCCGCGTGGTGAAGATTCCCGCCCTGCCGATCAGTTTCGAACGCAACTCCGACCTGAGCGCCCTGAGCTGGGACGCCCTCGACGACCGGCTCCCCCTGGACGAAATCCGCCGGCGCTACGGGGAGCTGATCGACAAACCGCGCATCGACCCGATCTTCGTGCTGGTGACCGTCGGACTGGCCAACGCCTCGTTCTGCCGTCTTTTCGGCGGCGACTGGACAGCCGCGGGCATCGTCTTCACCGCCACGCTCGTGGGGTTCGCCGCCCGGCAGCGGATGCAGGCGCACGGCGTCAACCACTTCCTGATCTTCATCATCTCGGCCTTCATGGCCTCGCTGTGCGCCTCAGCGGCCCTGCGCTTCGACTGCACGGCGGAGACGGCCCTCGCCACGAGCGTACTGTACCTCGTGCCGGGCGTGCCGCTGATCAACGGCGTGATCGACATCGTCGAAGGCCACATCCTGATCGGGTTCAGCCGGCTGATCAACGCCCTGCTGCTGATCATCTGCATCGCCATCGGGCTTTCGGCGACTTTGCTAATGGTTAAAAACAGCCTGCTATGATCGCTGCGGACATTCTTCTCGACGGGTTTTTCGCGGCCGTGGCGGCCGTCGGCTTCGGCGCCGTCTCCGATCCCCCGATGCGCGCCTTCCCGCGCATCGCCCTGCTGGCCGCCGTGGGACACGCCCTGCGGTTCTGCCTGATGAACTGCGCCGGCATGGACATCGCCACGGCGTCGCTCTGCGCCGCAACGGCCATCGGCTTCGGAAGCCTCTGGCTGGGCAAGGCCATCCGCTGCCCGATGACGGCGCTTTACATCCCGGCGCTGCTGCCGATGGTTCCGGGCATCTACGCCTACAAGACGGTCTTCTCGCTCATCATGTTCCTCCAGTCGCTCAACGACCCGGGCCAGGGCATGCAGTACATGCAGCTGTTCTTCCTCAACGCCACCGTGTCGTTGAGCGTCATCGCCCTGCTGGCCGCCGGAGCCACGCTGCCGATCTTCGTCTTCAACCGCCGGGCGTTCTCGCTCACGCGGCGCAGAAAAAACGTGAAATAAACCTTCCGCATGGAGACTTTCTGGAATACCATCGCTTCCTACAACGCCGCGACATGGCCCGCACAGCTCGCGCTGACGCTGGCGGCCGTCGTCCTGACCCTGCTGCTCTACTTCCGCCCCTCGCCCGCCGTGCGGATCGCGATGAAGGTGTTCATGGCGCTCCTGAACTTCTGGATCGCCGGGGTCTATTACCTCGTCTGCTGCGAGCCGCGCGAACACCACGACCTGCTGGCGCTGTTCTGGGCCATCATGGGGTGCATCTGGGTCTACGACCTGGCGGTCGGGCACGCCTCGCTGCAACGCACGGGCAACCACAAGGCGTTCGCCGCGCTGCTGTTCGCCATGCCGCTCGTCTACCCGCTGTTCTCGCTCCTGCTGGGCCGCACCTTCCCGATGATCACCTCGCCGGTGATGCCCTGCTCGGTGGCGGTCTTCACGATCGGGCTGATGCTGGCCTTTTCGGAGAGAGTCAACATCGTGCTGGCGATGTTCCTCTGCCACTGGGCGCTGATCGGACTTTCGAAGGTCTACTTCTTCGGCATTCCGGAGGATTACCTGCTGGCATGCAGCATCGTCCCGGCGCTGTACCTCTTCTTCCGCGAATACATCCGCGACAACGCCGGGCGGCCCACGAAACCCTCGCCGCGGGTGCTCAACGCGCTGCTCGCGGTGATGTGCCTGATCATCGGGTGCTTCTTCGCCTTCACGCTGCTGCACCAGCTCAATCTCTTCACCGACTGCTGACACGCCGCACACACGCAAAAAAAAGCGCCCGGCCAACCGGACGCTTCTTTTTTTTGCGGCAGACACCGCCTATTCGTTGCGGCGCAGGTCCCACTTGTTGTTGGCGCCGATGACGGCCTCCACCAGGTCGTCGCCGTAAACCGCCATGTTCGAATAGGTCTGGCCGTAGGTCATCGTGGCGTTCGAAGCCCCCGCGAAATCCATCAGCACGATGCCGGCGTTTCCGCGGAAATCGGGCCGGTTCAGCTTGTCCGCCGTATAGCGGTTGTAGCGGTTGGCGCAATAGTCATAGTCGCCCAAAGCCCCGAGGATGCCAAGCCCCGTCACGCTGCAATGGTCTCTGTCATAGCAGCTCACGTAGTTCATGCACCAGCGCGCGACGTCCGTCGCATTGTAGGCGTAGGCGATGCACTCGTCGATGGCCGCATACTTGCTCACGCCGTCCGAAGCCCCGTTCTTGATGTTGTAGAGGTCGTTGACCTTGATCGGAGCCGCCTCGCCGGTGTTGCCGTGGAGCGTGGTCTCGAAGACCACCTTATCGTTCGTCCAGTTCAGATAGGCCCCGAGATACTCCCCGCCATTGTCCGATTTATAATCCTCGCGGATGACGAACAGGATCTTGCCCCGGGCGTCGGCGAGCGTCATCCGCGGCGTGAAGTCGGCGATACGGCCGTTGCAACGGGACTTGATGTAGCTCACGACACTCTTGTTCCACCCTCTTTTATTGGCGTTGGTGGAGGTGTTCTCATATTTCATATGCACGAGCAGCGTCTCGCCCGGATGCTCCTCCAGGAAACGCACGAAGCGGTCGAGCACCTGCGAAAGCAGGAAGGGCGACAGCTCCTGCCGACCGGACGCGCCCGGCGTATAACCGCCGCGGGCCGGATCGCCCAGCACGGAGATGCCGTGATGAATCGGAAGGTCCTTTACGGAAGCCGAAGACGCGCAGGGACGCAGGTCGAACATGCGGACGCCCGCCGCCAGCTGCTCCTCGATGGAAAGTTCCTGCGCCTTGGTGACTTTCGTTGTGTTGGTGTTGCCTAACCAGGAAAGCAGCCATTTGAAATGGTATCTCTCTTGCGGCATACCGCTCTTATATTCGTAGTGCGAGCCGTAGATCGCGCAGGCATCGTGCGATCCGGGAATGGAGATCTGCGAGAGGAAAGCGTTATCGGGCAGGTATTTCATCCAGTCGGACCGGTCCGAGGCAATGTGCTGGGCCTGGGCCGGCATGTCGCCGACCGAGAACGAATAGCGGTGTCCGGCCCGGAGCGTCGCCGGCGTGGTGTAGCTGTAAGTCCGCCCTTGGGTCGTAACGGCCGTCAGCGTCAGGCCGCGGATGTCCTGCGGCAGCATAAAGGCCGTCACCACGATTTTCGAGCCGGCATTGATCCGGATATAGGGCGCATCGCCCGTCGTCAGATGGAGCGCCAGCACGTTGGAACGCCTGTCGGGATCGACCGTGCTGACGTTGGCGGCGATGTCGTGGGTAAACTGTCCGGCCACGGCGTCGTTCGCGCTCGAAAGGACGAGTTTCTGCACCTCGACCGTCTCGGAAAATCCCACCGACACGACCACCGTGGTCATCAGCGGACGGAATGCAAACGAAACCACCTCGCCTTGGGCCACATCCTCGGCGCAGGCCGACATGCAGGCATACTGCATGTTGCACTCCCCGTTGTTGCAGGTCTGGACGGCAGGGACCGCCGCCACGACGATCGAACCGGCATTGGCCCGGATCGCCCCGGAGGGATAGAAGGCGTAAAAGTCGTGCAGCCCTTCGCCCCAGACCATCCCGGTATCGCTCAAATCGGCCTCGCTTTCGGTCGCACCGGAGACGCGGACCTCGACCGTCGCCCGCTGCGGAGTCGTCTGCGGAGAGATGACCTCCACCCGATCGCCGCTGCGCCAGTAGATCGGCCAGGAGCCGTTCGTCAGCGGGCCGTATGCCGTACGGGTTTCAGCCTCCGGCGACTCGTCGCCGTCGTCGATCGAAAGGCGACAAACGACGGGATTTCCCGCCGCTGCCGGTTCTTCGGAACGGGTCCATGCCGTCGTTCCGGCATCGTCCTTCCCGCATCCCGCCAGCAGAAGCGCCAGCAGCGACAAGCGGAAAACAGAACTGTATTTCATATTTTTTGATTTTCAATAAGTTAAATCCCCGTTATCCGAATAGTCCTCCGAAGTCGGACCCAACTCACCCCCGTCAGGCTGCGAGATTGCAAACCCGGCTTCCACCGCAACTGCGAAGACCTCCAGTTCCGGTTTTGTATAAACTGCTTTCATACTGGATATGGTTATATATAAATCGGGACGGCTGTTGCATCCGTCCCGATCGTATGTATTTTGCCGTGCCGAGATCTATTCGACCGTATAGGTAAAGTCGGCGAGTTCCAAATGATAGGAGGAACCGCAGGTAGTGTAAAGCTTCATCATAATCCGTTGTCCGTTCGCAACCGTAAAGGTATGGGTCCGGGATACGGAACCGCTGTGTTTCCACGGACACGTTCCTGTCTGGCTCGACTGAATATTGTCAAAACTCCGGAGGAAGTTCTCCGAAATATCAGCGCCATTGTTTGTCACGCCGATTCGGTATTCAACCGGGTTAGCAATAATCGTATTGGTGGCCACCGTAAAGGACACTGTCACGGTCTTGGTTCCGTCGCACTGAATCGGAGGCGTTACAAACGCACCGTTCTGCGCCCTGTCGGTGCCGAAGCTGACAGCCTGCAACTGGATACGATTTCTGTTCTTGAGTACGTCACCGCCGGCAGCGTCCTTGTCGCTCTTGATCTCGGAGCGGAGGAGATACCAGCCATCAAAAATACTTTCCGGATCATACTGCGGTTCTACCTGGAAGAATCCGTTATCCTTATAGGTGTCCGTACCGTATTTCGAGTTTACGCCATCGGGAACCGTAAGCATAAAGCGTTTCGTACGGCAGGGAACATTCATCGTATAGTGGGTATTGCGCTTCAGACCGGCCAGCTGGAACGATTTGTCCGAATAGGTCATGCCGTCGGTGGTCGTAACATGTACGCTCATTTTCGAAGCGACGCCGACGGGCAGCAGGCCCACGGTGAACTCCTTCCGGTCGGTCTCCACGGTGAGCGTGTTGGTCAGGGCCGAAGCGGAGAAAGTTCCGTCGGCATTGACCGTACCGGCCGTCGGCAGCACGTTGTCGTCGGTGGTGAAGGTGACGTATTTCGGGGTCTCGTTGGCGCCCAGAGCGAGCTTCATCCCGATACGGGCCATCAGCGGTCTGAAAGTCAGCGCAATGGGCAGGACCGTCGTTGTCTCGTCGACTACGAACGGAGTTTCGCACACGGTCGAGAACATAAAGTCGTAGGCGGCCAGATCCGTCGAGCAGTAAGCATCGCCCCACGTATGCGTGAAGGTCTTGTTTACGGCGTCGAACGTGGCGGCGCAGAAGGGATAGTGGGCTGCGGCGCACGTGTAGCTGCCGACGGGCACGCTGCCCGAGAAGGTCGTGGTCGCACCCGTCCTGTCGGCCGTGAATTCGCAGACCTCCGTCGTGGAACCGTTGTAGAGAGATACGGCGACCCTGTCGCCTGCGACCCAGGAGGTCGTCGTGCCGTCAACCGATGTGCGGGTTTCGCCGGAAGCCGCGTTCTCGGGGATGGTCACCTGAACATATTTCCGCAAGTCCTCCGGAGCGGAAACGCCGTCATCCTTGCTGCATGCACCCATGCCGACTGCGGCAAGAGTCGCTATAATCAATAATTTTTTCATCGTGCATTCTCTGTTTTGAATGTTGGTTTTCGGGTATCCGATCTCATCAGTAGGTTTCGTCGTATCCCAGCTCACCGCCGCCTTCTCCCGGCTCGATGTCGCTGCTTACAGCAAACCCCTTTTCGACGCGGACGGAGATCAGAAACAGCTCCGGTGCCTCATAAGGCATTAACAATTTATTCATGGCTTCTTTTTCGTTGAATGTGACGTTTGTATATGATTCGGCTGAATTATTCCACAATGACGGCGCGGTTCAGTTCCGGCTCGGCGAACCGGTTGTTCGTATCGCCCTCGGCCTTCCTGACCAGACGCTCCGGAGCGACGCCGTACTTGTTTTTCAACAGGTCGTAGACATACTCCATCCGCTGCTCGCTCAGACGCTGGTTCAGCTCCCGGTTGCCGGTATCCTTGTCGGCCGAGCCGATCAGCGTGAAGGTCTTGTCGCTGTCGAGCCTCATGGCATTCCTGACATAGAATTCGAGGTTCGTCAGCTCCTTGCTGTCGAGCGTGGCCTTGCCGATCCTGAAGAAGAGCACCACGGGCGATGCGGAGACCTTCTGCTCGACGACGACCTTGGCGGGCGCGTTGCGCAGTTTCTCGTTCTCGTCGTTCAGGACGGAATTTTTCGAGGCGAGGTCGGTGTTGTTCTCCTCAAGATTCCGAATCCGGTCGAGATAGGGCGTAACGTCCACCGGCTGCACGTTCGAGGCGCGCACGAAGCCGCGGCGGTTGAACTTGTAAGCCAGGCCGGCCGTCACCGAAAGCATTCCCTCACCCGTGCGGCCGCCGGTCACACCGTCGAAACGCTGGTTGACGAGCAGGCAGCGGGCTTCGAGCGTCAGGTCGAGCGAGCTGCACAGGCGCACCACGTTCAGCAGGCCGGCATCGAAGCCGATCTCGTTGTCGTGGGCGTCGTTGCCGTAGGAGCGCGCCCAGCCGACACCGACAAAAGGCACGAAATTCCACGTACGGCTCTCCTTGTAGCCGCTCACGGCGTTCGAGAAGTTCCACATGGCGTCGGCGTGCAGGTACATCACGCCGAATTTTTCCCGGAACAGGCCGCCGTCTGCGCTCTTGGCGTAGAGCGTTCCGGCAGAGGTCCAGCCTTTGGCCTGCAAGCCCGCGTAGCCGACGCGCGCACCGATCGAAGGCGTGAACCATTTGCCGACATGGATGTCCATCGCCGGAGCCAGGCGCTTCCCGAATTTTCCTTCGGAGTCGTTCTCACCGAAATAAAGGTTCACACCTCCGGCCACTCCGACGAAAACATTATCGAAAAAGCGATTGGTTTCATAAGGCCCCCGTACGATGCGGTTCTGCGCATCCCGGTTCCCGTTTTCCTGGGCAGAAGCAAATCCGCTCGCGAAAACAAACAATGCAATAATGTAGAGACGTTTCATTTTTCGGGTTATTAATTAAGTGTGTTGTTCCGCATGTTCTGTCGTTTGTAAATTCATATGGGGCAATTTGGCCCTGCTCCGTTCGGACAGCGCCGGGGAGTCGAGTTCGTCGACGTAGATGCTCGAGAGATATTCGCGCGTCAGCGCGTCGTACCGTTTGTTCACCTTGTGCAAAGGCTGCATCGTGTAGGTGTTCTCGTACGACCAGAAAGCATTCGATGTCTCGTGGATGCCGCCCTCCAGCCGGATGACCAGATCGTACAGGCTCGGGCGGACATCGGGATTCCACTCGTAGGTGGTCCGGCTCGACTGGATGTCGCAGGTCACAAAGTCGGTCTTGGCAACCAGTTCCCGCAGGGCGCGGCGGTACATATAGGTATCCGCATGCGGAGCCACGCAAGCCGCCAGCAATTCGGGGCTTTTCATGGGAGGAACCCCGGCTTCCGCCGCCTTGCGCAATGTGAGCAGAATCTTCACCGCCCACAAAATCTTAAGAGAGAGTGTCAACTTGTAATCTGTTTTAATCCAACCGGTTACACCATTCTCCCGAGTCCCATTACTGGAAATAATGGGTCTTGTTTACATAAAGCAATGACAGTCAGCTAAAAAAGACATATTTGGACACGATGCAGAGCCAAAAACCGGATTTTATGTCCGTAACCCGGTCCGAGAAATGAGATGGATATGCAAAACACGAATAATCCGATTATTATCGGATTATTTGCATTTTTTTAATGTAAAATATTTGGTTATAATCAGAAATAACCTTACCTTCGCAGACGATGGGAATTGTTTAAATAGCAATCATTTATGTCCCGAAGACCCATTATTTCCAGTAATGGGCCTTGTTTCCGTCATCCGCACCGTTTTTTCCTTGTATCCATTTGATCCAAATATCGCCTGAATCGGTCCGATCTTCACAGATTGATGATTTTCCGATTGGCTTTGTCGATGACGCTGCGGTCGAGCTGCGCAAGATAGACGCGCGTCGTCCGCTCGGAGGTATGCCCCATGCCGGCGCTGATCACCGTCAGCGGCGTGCCGCAGTCGCGGGCCAGCGTCGCCCACGAGTGCCGGGCCACGTAAAAGGTCAGCGGCTCGGAGATTCCCAGCAGCTCGCCGATTTTACGGATGAATTTGTTCAGCTCGCGCTGCTGCTGACGATAGGCGCGGTAGCTGTCGTCGGCGGTCAGGACGGGCAGCACGTAGGGAGAATCGCCGTCGTAGCGGTCGATGATTTTTTGCAGGGGCGCTTCGACGCGCAGGGAAAGCGTCTGGCCTGTTTTTTTGCGCCGGTAGGTCAGCACTCCGTCACGGACATCGCTTTTGCGCAGGTAGATCATGTCGACGAACGACATGCCCCGGGTGTAGAAACTGAACATGAAAAGATCGCGCGCCAGCGCATATTTGGGATGCAAGGCCGAGAGGTCGGCACTGCCGATCCGCCGGAGCGTCTCGCGCGGCAGGGCGCGCTTGCGGGTCGCCACCTGTTTGATGAGCCTGCGGCGAAAAGGATTGCTGCCCGCAGCGGGGAAAAGCCCCTGTTCGACGGCCCGGTTGTAAACGGCCCGCAGGGAGCGCATGTGGAATACCACGGAATTGGTCCCGAGACCCCGCGCCAGAAGCCACCGCTCGTAACGTTCGAGCCATTCGGCGGTGAACTGTTCCGGAGGCAGCTTGCCTCCGCCCGCATACCGGACGAGCATACGGTAGGCCATCCGGTAGTTTGCAGTCGAACCGTTCCGCCCCGTCCGTTCGCACTCCCCGACGTGGCGTGCGAAACAGGAGATAAAATCAGGGAGGGTTTTGTTGCGGGTCGTGCCCGCAAATACGGCCTGCCCCATGTAGTTAAGGCAGGACATGCCGGTTAAATCTGGTAAGTGCATCATAGAATAAAATTTAGTGAAACTGCGTTGCAAGATAGGAAGCCGCAAATCAAAGACCGCCTGAAGTCACCTAAAGATTCGCAGAAACGGCGGAAGCCCCGACCTCCGGGCACAGTTTCGAGAGCCGAAAGGAGCATAGGAGGGTCCGGCCATGCGCTTGCAGAGGAAGCATGACGTACAAAACAGAGGAAAACGGGAACAGCGCACGACGCGGAACAAGAATACGGTTATTCACGGAGTCAGGATCGCCGCCATCCGGAACCGAAGGGCGACATGGCGGGGCACATGCCGCTCACCAACGGCGCAACAGCCGCGAAGGAAGCCGGATACCGTACCGGGAAGAGCAAGAAAAACCCGGAAATGGCGACGGATGCAGCCGACACGTCTGCCGGGCGATCGCCGAAGCGGCGGGCGGCGAAGTCGGATTCCCGTCCGAACCGGATGCGGCCGGCAGGAAAACGAAAGTCCCCATCCGCAATGCCATCCGGCATTTTTCACGCCTCATGCACACCCCGGCAAAAGCAAAACGTCGCCTGATCAATTGACCAAGCGACGTTTTCAGTACCCGGAGCCGGTTTTGAATAGTCAAAAACATCGCAAATCAATAAAATCGGAAATAAATCACAATAGTTTGTATATCAATATATAAAGAACGTATTCGCTTGGATTCTGATGGATGCTATTTCCATCGTTTTTTGAAAATGCGGACAAAATGCGGACACAAAAAGTTGCGCGTCTCAATGGAATTACCTACCTTTGAAACACAGAGTTTCAAGGTATGGCACAGACCAACTATTACATCGGCGGAACAACCAACAGCGCGGGAGAGTCGGAGATCAATCTGCGGCTTTATGTCTCGCGGGACATTCGGCTGCGTATCGGTTCCGGAATATGGATCGACCGCAAACGTTGGGGCAAGAAGAACGACATCAACATTCCATTGATTCAGGGCGAGGAGCGCGAACGACTTCTGGAGAAACGCTCCAAGCTTAAAGCCTTGACCGACCTGCTGGAGCAGGAGATCAACACGGCGCCCGACAAGTCCGCCATCACGCGGGCCTATCTGCAAAGTCTCGTCAAGCGGTTCCACAAACCGACCAAAGCAAAGAAGGCTCACGAAAAGTCCTTTTTCGATGTAATCGACATCTACCTGGCAGCACACAAACTGTCTGAAAACCGATTGAAAAACTTTCGGGTGTTGGTACGCTGCCTGCATCGTTTCGAGTTGTACCGGAAAGCGACCGCAGGCAGGGGATTTACACTCTCATTCACCAGTCTGACTCCGGATATATTGCGACAGATCGAAGAGTTTCTGCTCAGTGAGCCGGAGATATTCCTGCAACATCCGGAGATTTACGAGCAATATCCCTATTCTGCCAAGGTGGCTGTCAAAACACCCAAGCGCAAACGGCCTCCAAGACTCGATGCCGAGGGCAATGAAGTGCCGAAAGGGATGCCGCTGCCTCGCGGTCAGAATACCGTTTCGGACATGCTGACCCGCTTCAGGGCATTTTTCCTCTGGGCGATCGACAACGGATACACGACCAACAATCCCTTCAAACATTTCACCATCGGAGAGATCGTCTACGGAACTCCGATCTACATCAGCAACGAAGAGCGCAATCAGTTGTTCGAAACCGATCTATCCGACAACAAGGATCTGGAGACACAGCGTGACATCTTTGTCTTCCAATGCCTGATCGGTTGCCGGGTCAGCGACCTCTACAAGATGACCCGTCGAAACATGATCGACGGAGCCATCGAGTACATTCCCCGAAAGACCAAAGAGGATCGCCCCATCACCGTTCGGGTACCCTTGAACGAGACGGCCCGGCGGTTGATTGCCAAATACCGGGATCCCGACCGTGAAAGCCTGTTTCCTTTCAACACGGAGCAGGACTACAACCGCAAGATCAAGGAGGCTTTTCGCCGGGCAGGGTTGGACCGCATGGTCACGGTACTCGACCAACAGACCCGCCAGGAGATACAGCGTCCTTTGTACGAAGTAGCCTCATCACACATGGCCCGGCGCACCTTTATCGGCAATATCTATAAGAAGGTCAAAGATCCCAATCTGGTCGGAGCCTTGAGCGGCCACAAAGAGGGGAGCCGGGCCTTTGCCCGTTATCGGACCATCGACGACGACCTGAAAAAGGAGATGATCGGTTTTCTCGATTAAAATGCTATCTTTGTATCGATATGGATAAGAAGACGATAAGCGACGGCCCGATTATTCCCTGGGCGATTACACTGGTTCTCTGTCTGGCTATTGCCACGCTCATACGCCTTGTGGCATTGGCCCAAGGGGTAGACAGCGGCACGGCGAATCTCGTGTTTGTGATCGTCATGGGGTGTTGCGTCGTTCTGTATCTGATTATCTGGGCCATACTGGGAGAATCCCTCATTCCCTGGATGATGAAGAGATTACAGAACCGGCAAATCGCCAGTCCGGAACAGACTCCCAATGTTTCAACGGACGCCTCGCCAGCTGAACAAACTCTTCCGAGTATTGCCGAGATCAAAACAGAGGCGGAACAAAAACTGCTCACCCGGAGGACGGAAAAGCTGAACCTGTTCCTCGAATATACCCATCTGGTCCTCGGGCCGTATGTTTCAGCCGAGGGTTTGGAGCGGCTTCGAGACTGCATTGCGCGCTATGCCCATGAAGAGGCATTGCCCACGGATTTGATCCCGGTCCGGGTCGAGAAACTCACCAACTTCGATCTCTTCCATTTCGGATGGAACATGGCCGAATATTTCGGCATCGGCAAGAAGTACGAGGTTGTTCCCTGGCTGCAACAGGTCTTTGCCAACCTCCGGGAGCTGGAGCCTTCCTACATCAAAGGGAAGCTCTACACCTCCGAGACGAAGCGTTTCACCATACCCAATACAACCGATCTGCCTGCCTTTCTGGCAAAGTTGAAAGGTTAACGAACCCTCATTTTTGAGATAAGCGAGAGATTTTCGGGAGATTCCAAGTGTTTTTGGTCTCCCTGAAATCTCTCGCTTCATTTGCCTCGGTTCCAATCGCACGGAGCTGGAAAATCCATGTTTCACCAAACCTTTTCGATTATGAGTTTAAGGGAATTATTGGAATCCGGGGCGAACGTCAGCGTTACGGTCAAACTGGATGACCTGAGAACGATCCTCAAGGAGGCGGCCGGCTCGGCTGCCGCGACACAACAAGAACCACCGGCCGAAGAGTTTCTTTCGCGCAAAGAGGTGCTGGCAGCATTGAAAATCGACTCCTCCACGCTCTGGTGCTGGGAGAAGACCGGGTACATCCGTTCATACCCGTTTGGAGGCCGCAAGCGCTATCGGCGGGAAGAGGTCGAAGCAATCCGTACGGGAAGGAAAGGAGGCCGTCATGACCGCTAAACGGAAGGAGACCGACGCGGCCTATCTTCGCGTGGGGACAACCATCTACAAGCGGGTTCAGCAGCCGCTGAGCAGCGGCCGGAGCATCGAGACCCTCCTGGCGTGGAATATCGAGACCCTGCGTCAGGATTTCGGGAAGGATTACCTGGCCCGCATTCCGAAGTACGACGGATTCTGCATGGTTCCCGATCACACGAACTACCGGCGGGAGATCCACGGTTTCCTGAACCGCTACGAACCGATTCCCTTCCAGCCGGCCGAAGGGGATTTCCCGCACATCCGCGGCTTCCTGTCGCACATCTTCAGCGAGCAGGTCGAGATGGGGTATGACTATCTGCAGCTGCTCTACCTGCGGCCCCTGCAGCGGTTGCCCGTTCTGCTACTGGTCTCCAGCGAGCGCAATACGGGCAAGACCACCTTTCTGAATCTGCTGAAACTGATCTTCGGCGGGAATGTCACCTTCAACACCAACGAGGACTTCCGTTCGCAGTTCAACGACGATTGGGCAGGCAAGCTGCTGATCTGCGTGGACGAGGTGCTGCTCAACCGCCGCGAAGACTCCGAACGGATCAAGAACCTCTCGACGGCCCGCAGCTACAAGGCCGAGGCAAAGGGGCGCGACCGCCGGGAGGTGGAGTTCTTCGGGAAGTTCGTGCTGTGCTCCAACAACGAGCGCAATCCCGTGCTGATCGAGGCAGCGGAGACCCGCTACTGGGTGCGTCGTATCCCGCCGTTGACGCACGACGACCAGCAACTGCTCGCCCGGATGCAGACTGAAATCCCGGGGCTGCTGTTCTTTCTGCAACGACGCACGCTCTCGACCCGCGAGGAGAGCCGCCTGTGGTTCTCCCCGCGGCTCCTGGCGACGGAGGCCCTGCGGCGGATCATCCACTACAACCGCAGCAAGACCGAGGCCGAGATGCTGTCGATCATCCGCGACATCCTGGATGGCGAGAAGCTGGAGGAGTATCAGTTCGACGTGAGTGACATGGTGAACATGCTGGAGATCCGCGGCATCCGGGTCGACCATCCCACCGTGCGGCGAACGCTGACCGAGAGCTGGCAGCTGCGGCCGGCACCGCCTACCTACTACCAACGCTATACGATCACCTACAACGGGCTGACCCAACGCCAGGAGAGCAAGACGGCACGGATCTATACCGTCACACGGAAACTGCTTGACGAACTGCTGAACGATGTCTCCGGCCTGTAAGATTGTTGGATGCGGAGGATATTCGGCTTATTCTCTGTTTCTTACATCTCTTACAAATCCTCTTACAAAATCTTACAACACTTACGGACTTACGGGGCCACCTGCCGTGTTAGAACGTTGTAAGACGACAACCTTTTCTTTCTCTGCGTTTTACGCGGTTTTCTCAACAAACTTACAGAAAAATGAATACCACCCCATATTCTCCCCGGATCCCCATCCGGGAATATCTTGCCCGCCGCGGCATTCTGCCCCGGTACGAACGAAACGGCTACGGCATGTATCTCTCGCCCCTGCGCGAGGAGCGCACGCCGAGCTTCAAGGTGAACTACCAGAAGGATCTCTGGTATGACTTCGGGATTGGTGAGGGCGGCACGCTCCTCGCGCTCATCATGCGCCTGGAGCGATGCAGCCGCAGTGAAGCCTTCGAACACCTGCAACACGCGGCCGAAGGTGTCGTCAGCCTCCTGGCCGCCCGCATCTGCGAGCGATATGCCGTGCCGACAGAGAGCCCGAATTCCCAACCGGCGCTCCGTATCCTCTCGGATGCTCCGCTGTGCCATCCGGCCCTGCTCGGATACCTTGCCTCACGCGGCATTGTACCCGGAATTGCGGCGGCATATTGTCGGGAGGTACGCTATCAGGTCCGCAACCGCTGCTTTTTCGCCATCGGCTTCCGCAATGACTGCGGAGGTTGGGAGCTGCGGTCCGAACGCTTCAAGGGGAGCTCTTCGCCCAAACAGATAACGACCATTGATCACCAGTCCGACAAGGTGATTGTCTTCGAGGGGTTCATGGACTTCCTCTCCTGCCTCTCGATGAAGCACCCCGCACCGCTCGGTATCGACGCCGCGGTGCTGAACTCGGTGGTCAACCTGCCAAAGGCGCTTCCTTTCCTCGAACGGCATCCGACGATCCATGCCTTTCTGGACAACGACGAGGCAGGACGTCGCACCCTTGCCGAATTGACCCGTCAGTGTCCCCGCAGCCAGGTGATCGACCACACGCACCTCTATTGTGATTACAAGGATCTCAACGACTTTTGGATCGCCCGCAGACGGCTTCGGGATGATTCGGAAGAGACAAAGACCGAATCCCGAAAACCGCAATTACGACCCAAGGGAGGAATGAAGGTTTAAGGGATGCAAGTTTGTGTTTTTGTCAGCCAAAAACCGGCCGCAAGGCCCTATCCCGATGGTCTCAACTCAAAAAATCCAATCCATGAACACACCGAAGAAAGGGGGCCGTCCGCCTTTGGGACGCGCCCGGAAACAGGAGTACCGCATCACCCTGCGGTGCAACACGGCCTGCAACTTCAAGCTCCGCGCTCTGGCCCGTGCAGCCGGCATTCCGCGTACCGAGGTGCTGCGGCAACTGATTCTCAACGGCTCGGTCCGCGAGCGGCTGCGGAGTGAGCATCTCGAATGGCTCTCCCAGCTCAAGGGCCTTGCCCGTAATCTGAACCAGCTGACCCGGCTGGCCCACGCCCAGGGATTCGCCGCCGTCGTCGCGCGCCATACAACGCTTCAGGCCGAGCTGGTGCGGATGATCGAAGCCCTGCGCCGTGATCGGTAAGGTCATTTCGGGAGGATCGTTCAGCGGCACGGTCGGCTATGTGATGAAGGAGCAGTCGCGCGTGCTGGAGGCTCGGGGTGTCGAGCCGCCCGGTGTGCGGGAGATGGTCGAGGATTTCGAGGATCAAGCGCGCCTCAATCCCCGCCTGCGGCAGAACGTCGGACATATCTCCCTGTCGTTCTCACCGGAGGATGCCCCGAAGTTCACCGATGAGCGGATGACACAAATTGCCCGCGAGTACATGCAGAAGATGGGTATCACAGATACGCAATACCTGTTGGTGCGACACCTTGACCAGCCTCATCCCCATTGTCATCTGGTCTACAATCGTGTAGGTGATCACGGGCAGACCATCTCCGATCGCAACATCAAGCTCCGCAATGCGAAGGTGTGCCGCGAGCTGACCGAACGCTTCGGGCTGCATCTGGCTCCGGGCAAGGAGGCCGTCCGACGGGAACGGCTTCGTGAGCCAGACCGGACCCGGTACGAGATATACGATGCGATCAAGGAGAGTTTGCCCAAGTGCAGAAACTGGAACGAGCTGGAAGGGAGATTAAAGGAACAGGGCATCAATGTCCGCTACAAGTATTGCGGTTCTACCAGCCAAAAGCAGGGCGTTCTGTTCTCGAAAAACGGGCTGGAGTTCTCCGGTTCGAAGGTCGATCGGGCCTTTAGTTTCTCGAAGCTGGATCGCCACTTCGGGCAGGTACAGCAGCGGCACACGACCCTGATGTCGGGACTCAAGGCGGCAGCCGGGAGCTTCCGGGCTGCTTTTGCAGGTCTGTTCGGGGGCGGGCGCTCCTTCTCCGCAGCGGGAGGCGGTGGAGGAGGCGGAAGCCATGGCGCAGGATCGGTGTCGCTCGGCAGTGCCGGGTCGATACCGCTGCCGCCGTTCGACTCGCCATTTGCCCTTTCACCCGAGATGATGCAGCGGCGCGAAGGCGAGAGCCCCGAGGAGCATATAGCCCGCATCACGGCGCTGATCAACAAGGCGGCCGAAGCGATGGCCGTAGCCCTCATGGAGCGCAAGCGCCGCATGGAAGCACGCTCCCGCAAAATCGGATAACAAACCTAAAATACGAGAAAGATGAAAGAGAACACCCTGGAGCTCTCCTTCGAGATGTACGAAGAGTTGAAGGAGACCCTTATCAAGACGCTCCGCTCGGAGTTGGCCGAGGTTCGATCACAGTCGGCAGAGCCCGTTGATACGGATGCAATCAAGCTACAGCTTCAAACAATCTCCGATCGGCAGGAGCAGATTCGAGAAGACCTCGGAGCGCAGATCTCGGAGATGGAAGAAAAAGTGGCGGAAATGGAGATTCCCGAGGAGCTGCCGTCGCGGATGATTCAGCACGCTTTTCGTTCTCACTGGACGCAACCCGCAACTTTTGGCTCTTCATGTCGATGTTTATCGTGATTGCGCTGCAGTCTGTCGGACTCTACCTGGAGTGGCGGCCCGACCGCGGCCGGTATGACAACGACCTGAAGTATCGCTATGTGCTGATGAAGGGCGAGGCGTCGCCGAAACGGCTGTCGGAGTTGGAGGAGCTGTTCGAAGTCGAGCGGGATCAGCGACGTATCGATTCGATGCGAAGGGATGTCGAGAAGTACGAGCGGCTGGTGCGCAGAAGGGCGGCTCTCGACGAGCAGGCACGGCTGAAAGCCCAAGAGGCCGAACAACTCAAACGCGATGCAGCGAAGTTAAAGAACAAGTAGCCCTTCCCTTTCTGCCGCAAAGATAAGCCGCCGGACGGACAACGCAAGGTCAGGACGAGTTGCCACCGGCAAACCTTGCGCAATGTCCCTCCGGCGGCTTTGGCTTGTCGCTACCAAACGGGAAGGGCGAACTACAGGGAAAAGCATAAGATACATATTGGTTCTTTTCAGGATTTTTCGCTACCTTTATTAGTCGTATTCATATGATTTGAAATCTCAAATGGTCTGATGATGGAATCAAAATATTACAAATATATTGTTGCAATCATTCTCGTTGCTCCTGTTGTCGTAAATATAATACTATACTGCACCAATCCGATACCATGGTTAATTCCCATAGTTGGGGAATCTAGCGATTGGATTGGCTTTTGGGGCAGTTATGCAGGTGCCATTATCGGAGGATTAATTACCCTTCTCGTATTGCACTATACGATAAAAGAGAACGCCAAGGTCAGAGATATACAAGTAAAAACCATTAAATACACACAACAACAAACATGGCTGGAAAGCTTGCGAAAACAGCTCATAGATAATTACAGAACACTTGATATCCAATCATTTGTTATAGCGGTCAATGAAATGCAACGTGGAGCATACGATAAAGCCAGATCTATATTATTAGCAATAAATCAGAATATTGAGTTTCAATCCCAAGGTTCATCACTTTACTTTATCATCGAAAATCCGTCCGAAGAGGAAGAAGCATATAAAAATTGCATGTCCCTATTTTTAGCAGAATATGGGACATTGATAGCTGATTTGCTTTTTTTCTGCGGGATATTTTCAAATATCACACAAAAGACAACACCGGCAGATATTATTGAACAGGCTCAAATGTCTCAAAAGATTTTGCATGAAGCATATAAATTTTCGCCCATCCTTCTGGAATGTTACAACAAGAGAAGTGCTATACCTAAAATAATTTCTTTGCCAATAGACAGCCAATTTACGAATAAATTCCAATCCATTTATAATGATACGATAATATCCAGCACTCAAATACACAATCATAAATATGAGTTAATGGCACGCACAGAAGATGTTATACGATACGAAACCCGCCGTATCAATCAGATTATCGAATAGAATAATCAAAAGCTTGGTCAATTTGCAGACTTTTGAGTTCTCTTATACTCCGCCGATGGAAGCACGGTGTCGAACAAACCGATCTCCTCGTCCGGGCGTTTGTTGATGCCGATATACTCGAGCGAAGCGTCCTCATAACGCTTGAACTTATAGATAGCATCATTCATCAGCGCCGAATTGAAGACGTCGAGCGACACAAGCAGCTCGAAATCCGAGACCGACAGCCCCGTTACTTTCTTGAACAATCCGGGTTCCAGTTGCGTGATGACATCATAGAGGCTCCGCTCGCGGAAATCCGTCAGGTACATGAATATCGG
>QWCE01000384.1_pt1 | contig 246704 bp, 212 predicted proteins | sample 1972531 | NCBI WGS metagenome assembly QWCE01 (sample SAMN09866716, study PRJNA288562) | Human gut metagenome isolate term4_stool, whole genome shotgun sequencing... | reverse complement strand
CAGTACGAGCGCGGCGCCCGAGACATCAACGGCGCGAAGCTGCCGACGCTGCTGAAGATCTGCAACGCTCTGGAGTGCAGGCTGGCCGACATCATCACAGACGAGGAGACGCTCGAGCTCCTGAAAATTTACGAGGAACACTGACACAGAAGGGCGGCCGGCGGGCCGCCCTTTTTCTTTTTATCATGGAGGGGAACACAATGGGACAGCACTGGAGCCATCTGACGCCGACAAAGCGGATCCAGCTCGACGCCTTCATCCGCGCAGGAATGAAGCCGACGGACATCGCCAAGGAGCTCGGCGTCCATCATACGACCATCTACCGGGAGCTGAAGCGGTGCACCTATGAGCACCTCAACAGCGACTACACAACCGAGACCAGATACAACCCCGAAGGCGCACAGGCCCGCTATGAGGCCAACCTCCGCGCCAAGGGGCCGGAGCTGAAGATCGGCAACGACTACGAGCTGGCCGACTACCTGATCGCCAAGATCCGCGACGAGAAGTACAGCCCGGAGGCCGCGATCGGTGAGGCCGAGGTCAAGGGCTGGCCCTTCAAGACCCACATCTGCGCGAGTACCGCCTACAACTACATCCGCGGCGAGATCTTCGGCGACGAGCTGACCGTCTCCATGCTGCCGCAGCACGGCAAGCGCCACCAGCCGGAGCGCCCGGCCGGATCCATGCCCCGCAAGCCCGCCGGTCGGAGTATCGAGGATCGCCCTGAGCACATCAACGACCGCAGCACCTTCGGTCACTGGGAGATGGACAGCGTCGAGAGCTGCCAAGGCGTCAGCAACACCTACATCGTGATGACCGAGCGCAAGACCCGCCGCGAGATCATCATCCCCTCGCCGGATAAGACGAGCGCCAGCGTCGTCGCTGCCCTCGACACCCTCGAGAAGAAAGTCGGCTCCAAAGTGTTCCCGCTGATCTTCCAGTCGATCACCTGCGACAATGGCTGCGAGTTTGCCGACGCCGCTGGGATCGAGCGCAGCATCACCGGCCGAGGCCCTCGCACCGAGGTCTACTACTGCCACCCGTACCGGCCATCTGTGCTCCGAGCAGCTTTTCCGGGAAGAAATCGCCCTCATTCTGGCCTCATAAAAAATATTTTTGCTTTTTTGTGCATTTACTCTTGACAAATGGCTCATGACCATCATTTTCCTACATAATTTATCAGATTTCGTCGTCATTTTCTCGCAAAAACAGCATTTTGCCAAACAATTTGCCTTTCGACGGCCCGCGGAGGGAATAACCCATTTTTCCGCTTCTTGACGTGTCCCGGACGCGATGCTATAGTTATGTATTATTATTTTTATGAATTTCGTGCATTTTCCGCACATTGCCGTCCGTTTTTCCCCGTTCCGGCAAGAAAGGAGCTTTTTTATGCCCATGCAGCTCGATACCGGCGCGATCAAGGCAGAATCGCGCTCACTGCTGCGCACCGGTGAGGTCAATCCCTTCCGGATGACGCTTTTCTATCTTCTCATCACCCTTGTGCTCGATATGATCAACTCGGGCGTGAGCTATATGATCGACTCTGCCGGCGGCTTCACAGTGCTCTCGTTCAGCTTTGTGAGCATCCTCGTCGGCCTTGTCGCACTCGTTCTGAACGCAGGGTATTACTGCTACTGCTTCGGCATCCTGCGCCGTGAGGAAATGCCGTACGAAAGCCTTTTTGATGCGTTTCCCTTCGCCGGGAAGGTCATCCTGCTTTCCATCGTCGAGGGCGTTTTCATCTTCCTGTGGTCGATGCTTTTCGTCATCCCCGGCATCATCGCGGCCTACCGTTACTCGTTCGCCATGCTGAACCTGTGCGAAAATCCCGAGCTCGGCGTGATGGAGGCATTGAACCTGAGCAAGCAGCAGACCTTCGGCTACAAGTGGCAGCTGTTTGTGCTCCAGCTCAGCTTCATCGGCTGGTCGCTGCTGGTGCTGGGCATTTTCCTCATCTACGAGCTGCTCATCGCCGCCCTCCTGCCCGACAGCTTCCTCGGCATCATGTTTGGCTCGCTGCTGCTGAGCGTGCTCGCCGCCGGTGTGGGCGTTTACCTGACACCGTATCTGAATCTTTCCATCTGCCGCTTCTACCAGCTCGCCACCGCGCCGCAGGTAAACGAGCCGCCGCACTTCGACTCCTGGAACGACAACTTCTGAACGCAGCAAAAAAGAGGGATATCTCGCATGAGATATCCCTCTGTCATTTTTTGTCTTACTTCAGCACGTAGACATTCTTGATGCCGAGCAGCGCGCAGAGCTCGGTCTTTTCAGCGATGTTCGCCTTGCTCTCGTACCAGACGACGATCGTGGAGCCGTCCTTTTCCTTACAGAGAAGGTACGAGCTGTCGAAGCGGTTCGAGCGCGATTTCTGCACGGCGCTGTCGTTCAAATACGCGCTCAGCTCGTCCTGCGTCAGCTCGCGCAGCGCGCCGACCTTGCCGCTTTTCACGCTCTGCGCCGCGGGGACGGCGTTAATGACCACGCTGCCGCCCTTGCCGGCCTTGACCGCCGCGTCGTAGACCTGCTCCACCGCTGCGCGCGGGGACAGCGGCACCGCACCGCTCGTGCCCGTCAGGCTCTCCGCCGGCACCGCGCCGGAGGGCGCCGCGCTCACGCTCGTCACGCTGACTTTGGCCTTGAGGCCGTTGTAGGCGCGCAGCAGCACCGCCGCGGCCTGCTCGCGCGTCGTGTCGTTTTTCGGCGCGAACGTCGTTAAGTTCATACCCACCACAAGGCCCATGCGCCAGGCGAGCGTGATATAGCCGGGATTCGTCGAAACATCGGTGAACGGGCACTCATCCTGCACCGTGCCGGAAAGCGTGCTGTACCCCAGTGCGCGGACGGTCATCGCGGCCATCTCCTCACGCGTGATGGGGTCGTTCGGTCGGCAGGTCGTGCTGTGGCCGGAGAACACGTCGTGCGCGCTCGCGGTCTCAATGGCGCTATAATACCACTTTTTCGCATCCTGATTGTCGGTATAGCCGCCCTTTTCGGGCGTGACGGTCTTCCAGCCCATCAGGCGGCAGAGCGCCGCGGCATAGGCCGCGCGCGTCATCTTCTGTCCGAGGCCGAACTTGCCGTTTCCGATGCCCTGCAATAAGTTGTACTGCTTGCACTGCGCGATGCTTTGGCTCGCCCAGTTCTTGTCCGGCACGTCGGAATAGCCGGATTTGTTGGCGGCAAGCGCGAGCGTCGTGGTCATCACGAGCGCAAGAAGAAGCGCCGTCAGGCGCGTTGCGATCTGTTTCATTGGTATTTTCCCCCTTTTAGGTGGTCTTTCTGCCGTATTGTAGCACAAAGTCGCGTGGATAGTCAAATTTCCTCTTTACCTTTGCGGTGGTCTTTGTTAAAATAATAGATTGTATTAGTATGATGAGGCAGTATTGCCTGAGATAGTATGTCCAAAAGTTCTCAAAAGAAAGAAGGTGAGCCGAAACATGAAGTACGAGCACTGGCAGATCCCCGCCGCGCCGGAAGATGCCATCAAGACGCTGATGGACGCTGGATACCCCTATCTTGTCTCGTCGGTGCTGGCCGCGCGCGGCGTCACCACGAGCGAGCAGGCCGCCGAAGCGCTCGAGCGCGAGAAGACGCTCGCCCACTCCCCGTTTTTGATGAAGGACATGGACAAGGCCGTCGCGCGCATCTCGAAGGCGCTTGAAAACGGCGAAAAGCTGGCAGTCTTCGGCGACTACGACGTGGACGGTATCACCTCGACCTGCCTTCTGACCGATTATCTCCGCTCGCGCGGGGCGGATGTGACGATGCACATTCCCCGCCGCATCGAGGAGGGCTACGGCCTCGGCTGTGACGCCATCCGCGCACTTTCCGAGTCCGGCGTGACGCTGATCGTCACGGTCGACTGCGGCATCACGGGCGTGGACGAGACGGCCTACGCCGCGACGCTCGGCGTCGATCTTGTCATCACCGACCACCACGAGTGCAAGGAGCAGCTTCCCGCCGCCGTGGCCGTCGTTGACCCCCACCGGCCCGACTGTCCGTATCCCTTCAAGCACTTGGCGGGTGTGGGCGTCGCGCTCAAGCTCGTTTTGGCCCTTGGCGAGGGGCGCGAGGATGCGCTGTTTGCGCGCTACTGCACGCTTGCCGCCATCGGCACGATCGCCGACGTCATGCGCATGGAGGGCGAGAACCGCACCATCGTGCAGTGCGGGCTTGAGAGCATCGACCGCAGCGACTTTACGGGGCTGCACGCGCTGCTGCGCGAGGCGGGGCTCACGTCGCGCCCCATCTCGTCGATCCAGATCGGCTTTGTGCTCGCCCCGCGCATCAACGCCGCGGGCCGCATGGGCCGCGCCGAGCTGGCCGCGGAATTGTTGCTCACCGACGATCCCGTCCGCGCGGAAAAGCTCGCGCGCGAGCTGTGCGAGCTCAACCGCGAGCGCCAGAGCGTGGAGCAGGACATTTTCCGCCGCGCCATCGAGCAGATGGAGGACCTTCCCGAGAGCGAGCGCAGTGCGCTCGTGTTGTCCAGCGAGGACTGGCATCAAGGCGTCGTGGGCATTGTGGCGTCGAGACTTTCCGAAAAATTCTCCTGCCCGAGCTTTATGATCCACCTCTCCGGCGGGTCGGGTAAGGGCTCGTGCCGCAGCTACGGCGGCTTTAACCTCTTCAATGCGCTCGAAGCGTGCTCCGACCTTCTTGTGAGCTTCGGCGGACACGAGCTCGCCGCAGGCTTTACGATCGAAGAGCGCAACATCCCCGCGTTCCGCACGCGGATGAACCAGTATGTGCGCGCCCACACGGGCGAGCATCCGCCGGTGTCGATGCTCGACGTCGACGTCGACTTGCAGCACCCCTCGCTCATCACGCTTGAGGAGGTCGAGGCACTTTCGCTCCTCGAGCCCTACGGCGCGGGCAACAACCGCCCCGTCTTCTGCCTGCGCGGCGCAACGCTCGAGAGCGTGCAGGGCGTGGGCCAGAACCGGCACTTAAAGCTGAAACTACAGAAAAGCCGCGTGAATTTCGACGGCATTTTCTTCTCCGTCACCGCCGGCGAGTGCGGCGTGTGCGCGGGCATGCGCGTGGACGCGGCGTTTTATCTGCAGGTGAACGAGTTCCGCTCCCAGCGCTCCATCCAGCTCCAGCTCATCGACCTGCGCCCCTCGCTCGACCCCAGCGGGCGCGAGAATGAGGCGCTCTCCCTCTGCCGCGAGCTGATCAGCGGCGGCACGCTCTCCCCACGCGACGCGGCGCGGGCGCTCCCCTCGCGCGACCAGTTCGTGCGCGCGTGGCGCGTTCTGGAGCGCGAGGTCGGGCCTGACGGCGTCAGCGAGCCCATGCTGCCGCTGCTGCGGCATTTGAGCTCGGAAATGGTCGGCGCGGAGACGTTTCTGCGCACGGCGATGTGTTTGCAGGTCTTTGCCGAGCGCGGACTTCTTTCGATCGAGCGCAAGGACACGACCCTCACGCTCCGCCTGACGGCGGACGGAAAAAAGGTTGAGCTTGACAAGAGCCCCTACCTTTCCGCCCTGCACGGCTTTCTTTCGTAATTAAAGGAGACGATTCGGATATGACAGCACAGGATAAAGCATTAAAAGAGAATACCGCTTCGGCTCCCCTCCAGATCGTCGCGCCCGGCACCTGCGTGGAGACCGGCGAGCAGGCGACGCTCGTGCTCGGCATGTACGACCACCTTGTCGAGACGATCCACCAGTACAACCCGAGCGCAGACTTTGCCCAGATTGACAAGGCCTTCCGCTATGCCGACACGCACCACAACGGTCAGCTCAGAAAGGACGGCTCGCCGTTTATCACGCACCCGCTCGCCGTCGCGCAGATCATCGCCGAGGAGCTGCGGCTCGACTCAGAGTCCATCGAGGCCGCCCTCATGCACGACTGCATTGAGGACACCTCCGCCACGTATGCCGAGATCGCCAAGGAGTTCTCCCCCGCGGTCGCGGATCTGGTCGAGGGCGTCTCCAAGCTGACGCGCGTGCAGTACGCCAGCAAGGAAGAAGAGCAGATGGAGAACCTGCGCAAGATGCTCATGGCGATGGCCAAGGACATCCGCGTCATTCTCATCAAATTGGCCGACCGCACGCACAACATGCGCACCATGGAGTACCAGACGGCGGAAAAGCAGCGGCAGAAGTCGCTTGAAACGATGGAAATTTACGCCCCCATTGCCCACCGCCTCGGTATGCAGCGCATCAAGTGGGAGCTTGAGGATTTGTCCCTCAAGTATTTGGATCCCGTCGGCTACGACGAGATCACCCGCTCGCTCGAGGCCAAGCAGTCCGAGCACGAGGCCTTTATGGAGCGCGTGCAGGCGCAGATCGAAGAGCGCCTGAAGGAGCAGCACGTCCCGTATCTCAAGGTCTACGGCCGCATGAAGCATCCCTACAGCATCTACCGCAAGATGTACGCGCAGAATAAGACGATGGACGAGGTGCTCGACCTCTTCGCGTTCCGCGTCATCGTCGACACCGTGGCCGACTGCTACAACGTGCTCGGCATCATCCACGACCTTTACCGTCCCATTCTGGGCCGTTTCAAGGACTATATCGGCACGCCCAAGCCGAACATGTACCAGTCGCTCCACACCACCGTCATCGGTGCGGACGGCATCCCGTTCGAGGTCCAAATTCGCACCGAAGAGATGCACGAGATCGCCGAATACGGCGTCGCCGCGCATTGGAAGTACAAACAGGGCATCTCCGGCAACGCAGGCGAGCACAACTACGAATGGGTGCGCCGTTTGCTTGAAAATCAGGAGAACACCGACGCCGAGGAATTCGTCCACACGCTCAAGGTCGACATGTTCGCCGACGAGGTCTTCGTCTTCTCTCCGCGCGGCGACGTGACGAACCTCCCCGCCGGCGCGACACCCATCGACTTTGCCTACTCCATCCACTCGGCCATCGGCAACCGCATGACGGGCGCGAAGGTCAACGGGCGCATCGCCCCGCTCGACTATCAGCTCAAAAACGGCGACATCGTCGAAATTCTGACTTCGAAAAACGCGCACGGCCCCAGCCGCGACTGGCTCAAGATTGCCAAATCGAGCGAGGCACGCAGCAAAATTCGCCAGTGGTTCAAAAAGGAGCGCCGCGAGGAAAACATCATCAACGGCCGCATCTCGTTTGAAGCAGAGCTCAAGCACCTCGGCATCCCGATGAGCGACGTGCTCGGCACGGACATCGAGGCCGCGCTTCTCAAGAAGACGTCGTTCGGCTCGATGGATGAGATGTACGCCGCCATCGGCTACGGCGGATTTTCCGCGCAGAAGGCCGTCAACCGCATCCACGACGAGATCGTCAAGCTCGAAAAGCAGCGAAAGGAGGAGCGCGCCGCCACCGTGCCGGTGGACAACTCCGGCGCGACGCGTCCCGCCGTCCCCAAGCGCACGAAGAGCGAGCAGGGCATCGTGGTCGAGGGGCTGTCGAACTGCCTTGTCAAATTCTCCAAGTGCTGCACGCCTGTCCCCGGCGACGAGATCGTCGGCTTCATCACGCGCGGCTACGGTGTGTCCGTCCACCGCTGCGACTGCCCCAACGCCGCCATTGAGCGCAGAAAGCCCGAGGAGCGCGGCCGCTGGATCAAAGTGAGCTGGGGCACGGACGTCAAGGAATCGTATCAGACCGCGCTCGACATTTACGCCAAGGACCGCCTCGACCTCGTGCTCGACGTCTCCGCCGCGCTCTCGTCCTCGCAGACGCGCGTGGCGTCCATCAACGCGACGACGACCGCCGACGGCTTTGCGGTCATTCACCTCAGTATTTTTATTTCCGACGCGCAGCATCTCGCGGCGGTCATGCGTCGGCTGCATCAGATCAGCGGAGTGATGAAGGTGGATCGCCCAGCGGGCTAAATTCCGCGCATCGCGCGGAGAGAAATGCCGCCTGCGGGCGGCAGGACCACACCCCCCCATTTTCTTTCCCGAGAAAGAAAACGGGCGGTGTGACCGTCCAAAAGAAAGGCGTTTGATTGGCAGCCCCAAGCTCGAACAACCTTTATGCCTCCGGAATGCAACTGCCTGCGTGCGGCGGAGCCGCGTCAGCTTTGCAAGACGATTTGCCTCTGCTTCTACTACCCGCTGTTGCGCAGCCGTTGGCAGCTCTGCTGCCTTACGGATGCGGCACACCCCTTGCGGGTGCCGCTCTGCTGATCTTGCGCAAGTGCAGCCTAACCGCCGTCTACCGATAATACGATATCGCGGTGAGCGTCAGCAATGCCGCCTTGGCAGGCAAACACAAGATTGCACCAATCCGAAGTAGACGGGGATTGCTAAAGGGTAACGAATCGCAGGCAAAGCGGCAGCGAAGATAGAAGCACACCAAGTCGTTTAGATTCATCACTTGGCAGGCACCCGATTCCGCAGGCTGTGCACTTCTTCAAGCTACAAACTCACAATGTCGGGGGTCGAGGGGGACTCCCCTCGTCCTTCTCTGGGGGATACAAAGGGGGTATTCTCTTCGAGAAGAGAATACCCCCTTTGACCCGCGCTCCCCACGGCAGTGGGGACCAAAACGCCGCCCCTTTGGGGCATAGAAAGGAATCTATCATGCGAGCAGTATTGACTAAGGTTAAACACGCCTCCGTTACGATCGACGGAGAGCTCAAGGGCAAGATCGGCAGGGGCTTTTTGATCCTGCTGGGCGTTGCGCCTGACGACACGGAAGAAAAATGCCGCAAGATGGCGGACAAGCTCTGCTCGCTGCGCATTTTTGACGACGAGAACGACAAGATCAACCTCTCCCTCGACGATGTTGGCGGCGAGCTTCTAATCGTCTCGCAGTTCACGCTCTACGGCAACTGCCGCAAGGGCCGCCGTCCCGAATTTTTAAGCGCCGCGCGGCCTGAGATCGCCATCCCGATGTATGAAAAGTTCGTGGCCATCTGCCGCGAAAAGGGCTACCATGTCGAAACCGGCGAATTCGGCGCCTACATGGAGGTCGAATCGCTCAACGACGGGCCGTTCACGCTGATCGTGGACTCCGCCGACTTAGACGCACCGAAAAAGCAGTAAAGAAAGGGGTTATTTCTTCATGAAAGTCATCACCACTGTCGTCGGCTCCCTGCAGACGAATTGCTACCTGCTCATCGACGAGGAAACGAAGTCCGCCGCGCTCATCGACCCGGGCGACGAGGCGGAAAAACTGCTCGCGCTCGTCAAAAGCGAGGGCGTCACGCTCAAATATATTCTGCTGACCCACGGACACCGCGACCACACGCTTGCCGTGCCTGCGCTCAAAAAGGCGCTGCCGGACGTGCCCGTCTACATCGGCGAGGCCGACGCCCACTCCACCGGCATCTACCACTACCCGATGGCCGACCTCGTCCCCGATCTCAAATACTATGGCGAGGGCGATACGCTGCCGCTCGGCTCGCTGACGATCAAGGTGCTCGCCACGCCGGGCCATACGCTCGGCGGCGTGACGCTGCTGGTCGGCGACGCGATGTTCCCCGGCGACACGCTGTTTGCAGGCTCGATGGGCCGCACCGACCTCCCCGGCGGCAACGACGCGCAGATGCTCGCCTCGCTGCGCCGTCTCGCCCAGATCGAAGGCGACTACACCGTCTACCCCGGCCACATGAATGCTACAACGCTCGCGCGTGAAAAGACGATGAACCCGTATCTGCGCCATGCGCTGCGATAAAGGACAAGAAACCACATGAAACTTGAGCTCATTGGGCATGATGAAAAATACGCGCTGGAGCAGAGCTTACTCACGCTCTTCCCCGGCGAAAAGCCCGTTTACGGCACGGTCGACAAAACCGCCGACACGCGCTGGGCGCGCGTGACGCTCACCGAAGAGGACGAGCGCGTGCAGGTGACGACGGAGCTGGGCGTGGACGGCAAGTCCGCCGCCCACAGCTACGACTATCCCCTCTCCGGCACGGAGTATGAAAAAGAAGGACAGCGCCGTCACGCCGTCGGCATCAGCTTTTTCGGCGCGGCGAAGGACCTGCTCGGCATCTCCCCCGCGTGGGGGAGCCTGACCGGCGTGCGGCCCAGCAAGGTCGCGCTCTCGCTCATCCGCGAGGGCGGCAAAAAACGTGCGGAAAAGGAATTGCAGGAGCTCTACTGCGTCACGCCCGCGCGCGCCCGCCTCGCCATTGAGGCGGCGGACGCCGGCATCCGCGCCGCGGCGGAGCTGGAGCCGAACGATATCTCGCTCTATGTCGGCATCCCGTTCTGCCCGACGCGGTGTGCGTATTGCAGCTTCGTGGCGCAGAGCGTAGAAAAGTCGTTCTCGCTCGTCGATCCGTACCTCGAAGCGCTCTTTGACGAGATCACCGCCGCGGGGCAGCTCGTGCACGAGTTGGGGCTGAACGTCAAGTCGTTCTACATGGGCGGCGGCACGCCGACCACGCTGACCGCCGACCAGATGGACCGTCTGCTCTCAAAATTGGAGCAGAATTTTGACTTTAACGGTCTCGCCGAGCTGACGATCGAGGCGGGCCGCCCCGATACGATCGACGAAGAAAAGCTGCGCGTGCTGCGCGCGCACAACACCACGCGCGTTTCCATCAACCCCCAGACGATGGAGGACAACGTCCTCGCGGCCATCGGCCGCCGCCACACGGCGGACGACATCCGCCGCGCGATGGAACAGGTGCGCGCCGCGGGCTTCCCGCACGTCAACATGGATTTGATCGCAGGTCTGCCCGAGGACACGCCCGATGGCTTTGCAAGGAGTCTCGACGAGGTCATCTCGATGGGCGCGGACAACATCACGGTGCACACGCTGTCGCTCAAAAAGGGCAGCCGCATCATGCTCGAAGGCAGCCGCATCCCCGGCGCGGACGAGGTCGCGCAAATGCTGGACTATGCCGACCCCACGCTGCGTAAACATGGTTTTGCCCCCTATTATCTCTACCGCCAGAAGTACATGTCCGGCAGCTTTGAAAATGTCGGCTGGACGAAGCCCGGCGGCACGGGGCTCTACAACATCTACATCATGGAAGAGCTGCACTCCATCCTCTCGCTCGGCGCGGGCGGCTCGACCAAGATGGTCGGCGGCGGGCAGATCCGCCGCGCGTTCAACGCCAAATACCCGCGTGAATACATCGACCGGCCCGAAAAGCGCCGCGCGAACCTGATGGACTTCGCCCGCTTTTACGCCGAACAAGGAGAATAACGATGAATAAGAGTGATTTCTTTACCGCCGACGCGATCAAGCCGCACTTCACCTATGATGATTACTGCGAGAGCGCGGATATGATCGCGTCTCACCTCGGCGATTTCCGTCCCGAGGTACTGCTGGTGCTCGGCAGCGGTCTCGGCTTTCTCGGCGACCGCGTCGAGGCGCGCACCTGCGTGAGCTATGCGGACATCCCGCACTTCCGCGCGTCCACCGCGCCGGGACACGAGGGCCGCTTCGTTTTCGGCGAGCTGCGCGGCAAGCGCGTGGCGGTCATGCAGGGCCGCATGCACTGCTACGAGGGCTACACGATGGAGGACGCCGCCTACGCCTGCCGCGTCATCCGCTTACTCGGCGCAAAGACGATGATCGTGACGAACGCCGCGGGCGCGGTGAACACCGAGTATTCCGCGGGCGATCTGATGCTCATTTCCGATCACATCAAGCTCTTCGACTTTGGCCCGCTCTGGGGGCCGAATATCGACGAGTTCGGCACACGCTTCCCCGATATGTCCAATGTCTACTCTCCCCGTCTGCGCGAGCTTGCCAAGGAGGTCGCCAAGGAGCAGGACCTCACGCTGCGCGAGGGCGTCTACATGTACTTCCCCGGCCCGCAGTTCGAAACGCCCGCCGAGGTGCGCGCCGCGCGCGTGCTCGGTGCGGACGCCGTGGGCATGTCCACCGTGCCGGAGGCCATCGCTGCCGCGCACTGCGGGTATGAGATCCTCGGCGTGACGCTGTGCGCCAACATGGCCGCGGGCGTGCTGCCCCAGCCTCTCTCCGGCGAGGAGGTCAACGAGATGGCGGAGCAGTCGGCCCCGCATTTCTCCTCGCTCATCCTCGGCTGCCTCGAGCGGCTGTAAAACAGTTTATTTCAGCTAAGAAGGAAAAGGTCGAAATTTTAATGGCTACGGAAAAGAAGCAGTCCTTTTTCGGCGGCGCGGCGGTGTTGGCCGTCGGCGTCGTCATCGTGAAGATCATCGGCGCGCTCTTCAAAATTCCGCTCGCGAACATCCTGAGCGAGACGGGCAACGCCGACTTCAACAACGCCTACAACATCTATGCCGTGCTTCTGACCATCTCGACCGCGGGACTTCCCGTGGCGCTCTCGAAGATGATCTCGGAGGCGAAGACGCTCGGGCGCGAGCGTCAGGCACGGCGCGTGCTCAAGGTGTCGTTCGCCGCGTTTTTAACGCTCGGTGTCCTCTCGTTTGTCATCATGTGGTTCGGCAACGAGAAGTGCGCGGCGCTTCTCAATAACCCGAACGCCGCCTACGGTATCAAGGCGCTTGCCCCGGGCGTTGTGTGCGTCGGCTGCCTTGCCGCGTTCCGCGGCTTTGCACAGGGCAGCTTTCGCATGACGCCGACCGCCGTCTCGCAGATCATCGAGGCGGTCAGCAAGCTCTTCATCGGCCTTGGTCTTTCGATGTACGTCGTGAGCCTGGGGTACGAGGACTACATCGCCGCGGCCGCGGCCATCGTCGGCGTGACGGTCGGCTCGGTGCTCGCGCTCGTCTACATGCTCATCGACTACTTGCGCCACCGCCCGCGCACCCCGGGCACAGACACGCCGGAGGCATCCGGCGCGATCTTGAAGCGCCTGCTCTCCATTGCCATCCCCATCACGCTGTCGGCCTCGATGGTCTCGATCATCACGCTGATCGACACGTCGCTCGTGCAGGGCCAGCTCCAGAACGCGCTGGGCTACACGCTCAAGGAGACGCGCCACCTCTACGGCACGTATTCCTCGGGCATGAACCTCTACAACCTGCCGTCGTCGATGATGACGGCGCTGACGATCTCCGTCATCCCGACGGTGTCGGCCTCCCTTGCGCGTAACGACCGCGTGCACACGTCCCGCGTCATCAACTCGTCGCTGCGCGTCACGGGGCTCATGGCCTTCCCGATGGGCCTTGGCCTCTGGGCGCTGGCTGAGCCCATTATGAAGCTCTGCTACCCGCGCTACGACAGCGAGCTCGGCGGCTCGCTTCTGGCCGTGCTCGGCATCGCGAGCATGTTCGTCTGCCTGATGCTCATTTCAAACTCCATCCTGCAGTCCTACGGCCGCGTGCATGTGCCCGTTTTCACGATGCTCATCGGCGGCGTGGTCAAGATCATCTTCAACTACAACCTCACCGCCGTGCCGTCCATCAACATCCACGCCGCTCCCTTCGGCACGCTCGTGTGCTTTGTGATCGTATCGTCGCTCAACCTCTTTTTCGTCTACCGCACGATGGAGGATAAGCCGAATTACTTCAAGGTCTTTGCCAAGCCGCTGATCGCATCGCTCGTGATGGCCGTGTGCGCCAGATTCTCCTATCGCTTCTTCGCCGCCCACATCGCGCTTGGCGGCGCGACCACGACGCAGATCGTGAACGTCGGCCTTGCGGTCGTGCTGGCGGTCATCGTGTACGTCGCGCTTGTCCTCGCACTGCGGATCGTCACGCACGACGACCTCGCGCTGCTGCCCAAGGGCGAAAAGCTCGCCCACATCCTGCACGTGCGCTGAAAACCCCTGAAAAATCAGGGAAATTGCGCAAAACACCTTGCAATGAGAGGGAATATATGATAAATTATCCTGAGAAAGCTGTCTACACATATGACGACCTTGTTGACATCCTGCGCATTCTGCGCGCGCCGGGCGGATGCCCGTGGGACCGCGAGCAGACGCACGAGTCGAACCGCCGCAACTTCCTTGAAGAAGCGTATGAGGCCGCCGAGGCCTTCGACCTCGACGATCCCGAACTGATGAAAGAAGAGCTCGGCGATGTGCTGATGCAGGTGCTCTTCAACATCCACATGGAAGAGGAAGCCGGCCGCTTCACGACCGACGATGTGACCGACCACGTGGTGCGAAAGCTCATCTTCCGCCACCCGCACGTGTTTTCGAACACGCGGGCGGACGACAGCGAGCAGGTGCTCGTCAACTGGGACAAGCTCAAGCGGCAGGAAAAGGGCCAGCGCACCACGGCCGACGCGATGGATTCCGTCGCCCGTTCACTCCCCGCCCTCTGGCGGGCGGACAAGCTGCAGAGCAAGGCCGCGAAGGCGGGCTTTGAATTCCCCGATGTCTCCGGCGCGCTCGACAAGCTCGACGAGGAGACACAGGAGCTGCGCTCCGCCGTTGAAAACGGCACAAACTTTGAAGAAGAGCTCGGCGACGTGCTGTTTGCTGCCGTCAAGGTCGGCCGCTTCTGCGGCGTCGACCCCGAGGCGGCGCTTTCAAAGACCTGCGAAAAATTCATCGCGCGCTTCCGCAAGGTGGAAGAGACGGTGAATGCGCGCGGCGAGGATATGTCCGCTCTCCCGCTCGATGAGCTGATGGCGCTGTGGAACGACGCCAAGGAACAACTCAGATGACCAAAAGCGGCAACGCTTTTTGCTCATATACACCCCGGAGGCCCCGTCTCCGGACACTATTCAGGAGGATCAAACGATGAACAAGACTGAACTCATTGCTGCCGTGGCGGAAAAAGCCAGCATTTCCAAGAAGGAGTCCGAGGTTGTGATCAACGCTGCCCTCGACACCATTATCGACTCCCTGAAGAACGACGAGAAGGTCCAGCTCGTCGGCTTCGGCTCTTTCGAGACCAAGCACCGCGCTGAGCGCACCGGCCGCAACCCCAAGACCAAGGAGAGCATCACCATCGCCGCTTCCAAGGTCCCGACCTTCAAGGCTGGTAAGGCGTTCAAGGACGCTGTCGCGGAGTAATTCCCCAGTCAAGCTCTTTCATCATCAAAACGGCGGCGCGATGCGCCGCCGTTTGAGTTGGTGGAGCCCCTTTGATCCCGCACTTTTCCGAAAAGGAGACGAATTCCATGCGTCTTGACAAATATCTCAAGGTCTCGCGCCTTATCAAGCGCCGCACCGTGGCCAACGAAGCCTGCGACGGCGGCCGCGTGACCGTCAACGGCAAGGTCGCCCGCGCGTCGTACGACGTGAAGGTCGGCGACGTGATCGCGCTGCACTTCGGCGAGCGCGTGCTCGCGGTCGAGGTGCTCGATGTATCCGAGACCGCCGGCAAGAGCGAGGCCTCGCTTCTCTACCGCGAAGTGAACGCACAGTAAACCGTACTATTTTGGGTGCGCCCTTCATACGTTATCGTATGGAGGGCGCTTTCTTTGCGCCCAAAGCGAAAGGACGGGTTCTGACTATGACTTACGACACTTCCCCCGCTTCTCCCCAGCGCATCGAATTATCCGGCCGCGAGAGCCTGACGGTCTCCGGCGTGGAGGATGTCGACCGCTTCGATGAGACCGAGATCGTGATGAACACGTCGCTCGGCGTGCTCGTTGTCACGGGCGACAGCCTGCACATCGGCAAGCTGAGCCTCGACGGCGGCGAGCTGCATGTCGACGGGCGCATTGACGCCATCGCCTTTGAGGATGCGCCGTCAAGCCGCGGCGGCCTGCTCTCGCGCCTGTTCGGGGGTTGAGGCACCGTGGGCGTGTCGCTCTCCGAGCAGGCGCGGTGCTTTCTCGCCTCGCTCCTGCTCGGCTTCATCCTTTCTCTCCTCTATGACCTGCTGCGCGCCGTGCGGCTGCGGCGGGCGACGAAGCGGCGCTTTACGAGCGCGCTCGACCTCCTCTACTGCGCGGCGTTTGCGCTGCTGACGTTTCTCTTCGCGCTGCGCATCGGCGGGGGCGAGCTGCGGCTCTATATGCTTTGCTCGGCACTTTTGGGCGCGGTGAGCTACTTCACGCTCTGCGCACGGCTTTTCCGTCCGCTATGGGCCTTCTGGGCAGAGGTGCTGTTCTCCTTTGCGCGATTAGCGGCGGCGCCGCTGCGGTGGCTCCAAAAAGTTTATGGTAAACTTGCCAAACTTTGCAAAAGATACTTTCTTTTTTCCAGAAACCGGCTTATAATAAAGTCGTATGAGCGCCGCGCCCGTTATTCGCTGCGCCGCGCAAGGAAAAAGGAGGCTCATCGGCATGACAGAGCAGGCCAAAAAAAGCAAAAAGCGCACCAGCTTTCTCACGATGCTCGTCATCGCAATTCTGATCGCACTGGTAGGGGTGCAGCTCATTCATCTGCGGAGCCAGATCGACGACGCGCGCAGCCAGCTCACCGCGCTGCAGAGCGATCTTGACACTGCCAAGCAGGAGAACGACGCGCTCTCGTCGGCGCTCGAAAAGGCCGACGACCCTGAGTTTTTGCAGGAGCTCGCGCGCGATCAGCTCGGCTACGTAACGCCGGGAGAAAAGACATTCTATGACGTCAGCAACTAAAAAGAGAACATTATTGAAGCGCCCGTTGAGGGCGCTTTTTTCTTGCGTGAAATAAAAAGGAGCCGCCGGCCAGGATGGCCCGCGGCTCAAATGGGTGGGATATTGGAAAGCTTCCGATGCTTATGATACCGCCCGTCCGCCAAAACGTCAATGGGAGCTTTTGCCGCATTCTGCCGCCTTTTGTCAATTCGCGTCGTGCGCCTTATATTTTGTCAATATGTACAAGAATGCTCAATTCATATATCGTTCATTTGAAATTTTCGTTCATTTGTGCTACGATATAGAAAAGGAACCAGAAGAGCCCTTCGCCCTCTCTTTCCTTCCTCACCAACGAAAGGAGCCAACACTATGAAATTCACCTACACCTGCAAAAAAGTCTCCCTGAACGATTCCGTCAAGGCCTATGCCGAGAAAAAGGTCGGCAAGCTCGAGAAGTTTTTCAAGGAGGAGCCCGAGGCTTCTGTCACCTTCTCCGTCGAGAAGAAGAACCGCTGTGTCGCTGAGATCATGCTCCGCGGCGCCAACGGCACGCTGTTCCGCGCGGTATGTGAGGACCCGGACGGCGACATGCGCGGCGCGATCGACGAGGCCACGGCCCAGATCGAGCGCAAGATCCGCAAGAACAAGACCCGCCTTGCCAAGAACCTGCGCGCCGAGGCTGTGCTGCCGGAGCTGCCCGAGGAGTTCGAGGCCCACGAGGAGGGCACGTTCGACATCGTGCGCACCAAGCGCTTCACCGTCAAGCCCATGAGCGTGGAGGAAGCCATTTTGCAGATGAACCTGCTGGGCCACAGCTTCTTCGTCTTCCGCAACACCGATTTCGGCGATGCGATCTGCGTCGTTTATCGCCGCAACAACGGCGGCTACGGCATCATCGAGACCGAGGACGACGAGGAGTAAGCCGTTCAGAAAGCATATAGAAGGGCTGCGCATTCGCGCAGCCCTTTTTTTGCGCGTTTTTCCGTGGTATACTGATCTTGTATTTTTCAAAAGAGGAGAAGTCTTATGAATGCCATGTTCTGCCGCGCGTTCCAGTGCTGCTTTGCCGTCGGCGCGCGCTTTCTCCCCTGGCGCACGCCGGAGGTCTTTTCGGGCGAGGGGAGCCTTCTTCGCGCCGCAGACATTCTGCGCGAAAACGGCCTGCGCCGCCCGTTCGTCATCGCGAGCCGCCGCCAGTGCGCGGACGAGCACTTCCGCGCCTTGCAGGAAAAACTTGACGAGCAGGACATCCTGCTCTCCATCTTCTCCTCGGTCGAGCCGAATCCGTCGGTCGAGACGGTCGAAAATATCGCCGCGCAGTACAAGATTGATAGCTGCGACTGCTTTCTCGTCATCGGCGGCGGCTCGCCGATGGACGCAGCCAAGGCCGCCGCGGCGCGCCTCGCGCGGCCGGACAAGCCGCTTTCGCAGCTTGTGGGACTCTTAAAGGTCCGCCGCCGCATTCCGCCGCTCATCGCCGTGCCCACGACGGCGGGCACGGGGTCGGAGACGACCATCGCCGCCGTTGTCACCGGCAGTGACCACCACAAGTATGCGATCTCCGACCTCTGCCTCATTCCACGCTACGCGATCTTAGACCCCGCGCTGACCGTCGGGCTGCCTCCACACATCACGGCGGAGACCGGCATGGATGCGCTGACGCACGCGGTCGAGGCGTATCTGAGCCGCTTTTACAACACGAAGCAGACGCGCCTGCTCGCGGAACATGCCGTCGTCGCTATCTTCACGCATTTGGAGCGCGCGTACCGCGACGGCACGTCGCTCCCCGACCGCGCGGCGATGCTGCAGGCCTCGTTCGACGCAGGCGCGGCGTTCACGCGCGCAAGCGTCGGTAACGTGCACGCCATCGCGCACACGCTCGGCGGGCTCTACGGCGTACCCCACGGCCTTGCAAACGCGGTGCTTCTCCCTCTCGTGCTCGAAGATTACGGCAAAGCGGCCTATCCGCGCCTTGCCCGTCTTGCCGCGCTTGTCGGCCTCAAGGGCGAGAGCGAAGAATCTCTCGCCAAGGCGTTCATCGCCGAAATCCGCGCGATGAACGCCCGCATGGACATCCCCGACCACTTCAACTGCATCCGCAAAGAGGACATTCCCCTCATGGCCACCTGGGCCGCGCAGGAGGCAAACCCCGTCTACCCCGTGCCGGTCATCTACGACGAAGCGCGCTTTGCGCGCGTCATCGAGCGTTCACACCACAGCCAATAACCTTGTCAGCATTTTAGCGATACTTCCCCGCCGCCGTCTGGTATAATGGTGCTGCAATCCAAAAGGATCGGACGGTTTTTTATGATCGGAGTTTACGACTACACCGTGATCGCAACCTATCTCTCGCTGCTGCTGGGGCTTGGCGGCCTCTATTCCGCCGCGCAAAACGAGCCTCTCGACGCCATGCTGTGCCTGATGCTCGCGGGGCTGCTCGATGCCTTCGACGGGCGCATCGCCCGCACGAAAAAGGACCGCACCGAACAGGAAAAGCGCTTCGGTATCCAGATTGACTCGCTCAACGACCTCGTGTGCTTCGGCGTGCTGCCCACCGCCATCGGCTGGAGCATGGACTGCGATAGACTCTGGTTCCTTGCGACGATGTCGTTTTTCGCGCTCTGCGCGCTCATCCGCCTCGCCTACTTCAACGTGACGGAAGAGGAGCGGCAGGACCAGATGAGCGAGCACCGCGCCTACTACCTCGGCGTGCCGGTCACGGCGAGTGCCGTGCTCGCGCCGCTCTTCTACCTGCTCTCGCTGCACTTTTCCCTGAACTGCGCGGTCGTCTACGCGCTGGGGCTGTTCCTGCTTGGCGTGCTGTACATCACACCGATTCGCGTCAAGAAGCCGCAGCTGCGCGGCGTGGCGCTTTTGTCCGTGTTCGGGCTTGGCGAATTTGCTGTTTTGCTCCGCGTATTGACGCGTTAGCGCTCCCATCTCTCTCCTCCGGGCCGTCCGAAAGGTTTTCTTTTGGGCGGCCCCTCTCTTTTTACTTTCCCGATTGACGGCGGGAAGTCCGCGTGCTATGATAGTCGGCAACTACCGTTTGCATGTTCTGTCAGATCGCGAGGAATTTTTATGAAAAAGGCCGACCCCCGTCTCATGCTCATTATGTCGATGACCGTCTTCGGCACGCTGGGGCTTTTTGTGCGCAATATTCCCGTCTCGTCCGGCGAGCTGGCGCTGTACCGCGCCGTGCTGGCCGCGCTGCTGATCGGCGTATACTTACTTGTCAGCAGGCAGAAGATCCCCTTCGCGCGCATCAAAAAGGAGGTGCCGCTGCTGCTTCTCTCCGGTGCGGCGATGGGCGTCAACTGGATCCTTTTATTTGAGGCCTACCGCTATACGAGCGTTTCCGTCGCCACACTGAGCTATTACTTCGCGCCCGTCATCGTCACGCTCGTCTGCCCCATCCTCTTCCATGAAAAGCTGACAGGGAAGAAATTTCTCTGCTTTGTGATGTCCACACTCGGCCTTGTGCTCATCACCGGCATTGGCGACACGCGCGGGTCGGATGACCTCAAGGGCATTCTCTTCGGCCTCGGCGCGGCGGTGTTTTACGCGACCGTCATCCTGCTCAACAAGTCCATCCATCAGGTCGAGGGCATCCACCGCACGTTTTTGCAGTTTTTGTCCGCCATCGTCGTGCTCATCCCCTACGTGCTCTCGACAAATGGCATCACACTCAGCTCGCTGAACGCCGTCGGCTGGGTCAATCTTCTCATCGTCGGCCTTGTCCACACGGGCATCACGTATTGCCTGTACTTCTCGTCGCTCAAGGAGCTGCCCGGACAGGAGGCCGCGATTTTAAGCTACATCGACCCCCTCGTCGCCGTCCTCGTCTCCGTCACCCTGCTCGGTGAGAGCATGACCGCAATGCAAGTCATCGGCGGCGCCCTGATCTTAGGCTTCACCCTGCTCAACGAGCTCTCTCCCGTCCCCAAGGCGAAAAAGGAGTAAATCTCTCAAATCACGCCATAACGCGTCGCAGATTTTCGCGCCGCGCACGGCGCGAAATAAATTGAAATCGTTTTTTGTCGCGACATGTCGCGACAAAAAACACCTCTCAGCCCGCAAGTGTGGAAATCGCCCGCCGTTGGCGGGCGATTTATGCGCGCAGCGGGCTGTGATCTCCCTAAAAATAGAGGCCGCTCAGCCATGACTGAGCGGCCTCTATTTTTAATTTAGAAATTCTGCTGGGTCGCAGGGTACCCCATCTTTGCTGACCGAAAAGTGCAGATGCGCCGGCATCGAGAACTCGGCGATCGAGCTGCTGCCCACCGCGCCGATGACCTCGCCCGCGGAGACATACTGCCCCTCGCCGACGCCCGGCGAGCTGCGGAGATTGGCGTACGTCGTCTCGTACCCGTCGTCGTGCGCGATGGTCACGAGCGTGCCCATCATGTCGTCGTCGCGCACCGCCGTCACAACGCCGCTGCACGCGGCGATCACCTGCGTGCCGACCTCGGCGGCGATGTCGATGCCGTCGTGCGTGCGCCAGTCGCCAAGCGTCTCGTTATACGTGAGCTCGTCGACCGAAAACGCCGCGACCTCCTCCCCCACGAGCGGCGCGACCACGAGCCGCGGGGCGACGGGCTGCGCGTCCGTCTCGCTCTCCATCGCGGGGACGGTGTCCTCCACGCCCGTGGCCTCATCCATCACGATGAGGTCCTCGGGCGGCTCCTCCACCGGCTCTGCCGGCTTTGCCGCCTCCTGCGGCAGCTCCGCTTCCGGCATCTGCGGCGTTTCGTCCTGCACGGGAAGCTCTACCTGTGAGGAGACATTCTCCGCGTCCTTGTCCGTCGTATTTTTCGGCAGCAGCGTCCAATAGCCCGCGACGGCCAGCGCCGTCACACCGAGGAACAGGGCTATGTATAAGCCCGTCCCGCCGAAGAAGTGCCGCTTTGCGCGGCCGTTCGATCCTGCCATGTTTCATCCTTTCCGCCGCTTTGCGGCTCGTGCGAAAATTGCGAGCAAAAAAGCTCTGACGGTAGTGTGTACCGTCAGAGCTTTTTCTAAACATGGCAGATTCGATTTTTTAGCGGACGATCAGCGTCTTGCCGTCCATTTCCGCGGGCTGCTCAAGGCCCATCACGTCGAGGATCGTCGGCGCGATGTCGGCGAGACGGCCGGGGCGCAGCTCGGTGCCCGCGCCGCAGAGGATGAAGGGCACCACATTCGTCGTGTGCGCGGTCATCGGGCTCTTGCCGTCGGCTTGGAGCATCTGCTCGGCGTTGCCGTGGTCGGCGGTGATCATCGCAATGCCGCCCATCTTGAGCGTCGCCTCCACGACCTGACCGACGCACTCGTCAACGGTCTCGACGGCCTTGACGGCGGCGTCGAACACGCCCGTGTGGCCGACCATGTCGCAGTTGGCAAAGTTCAGAATGATGACGTCGTACTTGCCGGACTCGATGCGCTCGACGCACTTGCTCGCGACCTCGTAGGCGCTCATCTCGGGCTGGAGGTCGTAGGTCGCGACCTTCGGGGACGCGACGAGTACGCGGTCCTCGCCGGGATACGGGTCCTCGACGCCGCCGTTGAAGAAGAACGTGACATGTGCGTACTTCTCGGTCTCGGCGATGCGCAGCTGGGTCATGCCCATCTTGCTCAGATACTCGCCAAGGCCGTTTTTCACGCTGATGCGCGGGAAGGCGACGAGCACGTTCGGCATGGTCGCGTCATACTCGGTGTTGCAGACGTAGGTGAGCGGGAAGAACTCGCGCTTGAAGCCGTCGAACGCGGGGTCGACAAACGCGCGCGTGATCTCGCGGGCGCGGTCGGGGCGGTAGTTGAAGAAGATGACCGAATCGTTGTCGGAGATCATGCCGTCCTTGTCGCAGACGATGGGCTCGACAAATTCGTCCGTCACGCCGTTTTTATAGCTCTCCTCGATGGCGTGAATGGGGTCGGGATCCTGCACGCCCTCGCCGTAGACGAGCGCATCATAGGCGTTCTCGAGGCGGTCCCAGCGCTTGTCGCGGTCCATCGCGTAATAGCGGCCCATGACGGTCGCGATCTTGCCGACGCCGAGCTCACGGCACTTTTCCATGGTCTTTGCGACAAAATCGCGTCCCGAGGTCGGGGGCGTGTCGCGCCCGTCGAGGAAGGCGTGGATATACACGCGCTTTAAGCCCTTGATGTGCGCCATCTTTAAAAGCGCGTAGAGGTGGTCGAGCGTGGAGTGCACGCCGCCGGTGGAGTGCAGACCGTAAAGGTGCAGCGCAGAGCCCTTTTCAATGCAGTCGTCCATCGCCTTGTTGTAGGCGGGATTTTCAAAGAACGTACCGTCCTCGATCGAGCGGGTGATGCGCGGCAGGTCCTGGAACACGACGCGGCCGCCGCCGATGTTGGTATGGCCGACCTCGCTGTTGCCCATCTGGCCCGCGGGCAGGCCCACGTCAAGACCGGAGGCCTGGAGCGTCGTGTGGGCATACTCGGCAAAAAGGCCGTCGAGCACGGGGGTGTTGGCCGCGCGCACCGCGTTGCCGACGGTATCGTTGGACAGGCCGAAGCCGTCCATGATGATCAGCGTGGTGGGAGTCTTATTCATCGATTTTCCTCCTTACTCCTGGTTGGCAGCGTGGACGATCTCCATCAGTGCCTTGGGGTCGAGCGAAGCGCCGCCGATCAGGCCGCCGTCGATGTCCTCGTGCGAGAGCAGCTCGTGGGCGTTCGAGCCCTTCATCGAGCCGCCGTACTGAATGGTCACGCTGCGGGCGATGCGCGCGCCGTACTGCGCGCGGATGAGCGAGCGGATATAGGTGCAGACCTCGGCCGCCTGCTCGCCCGTGGCGGTCTTGCCGGTGCCGATGGCCCAGATGGGCTCATAGGCGATGACGCAGCGGCGCATCTGCTCGGCGCTCACGCCCGCGAGGGCGGACTTGACCTGCAGCGCGATGAGCTCCATCGTCACGCCCATCTCGCGCTGGGCAAGGCTCTCGCCCACGCAGATGATGGGGTTCAGCCCCGCCTCGAGCGCGGCGAGGACCTTTTTGTTGACGATCTCGTCCGTCTCGCCGAAGAGCGCGCGGCGCTCGCTGTGGCCGACGATGACATAGCGCACGCCGAGGTCGGCGAGCATGTCGGCGGAAATCTCGCCGGTGTAGGCACCGCTCTTTTCAAAGTAGACGTTCTCCGCGCCGACGGCGATGCGGCTGTCCTTGAACGCGCGCACGGCGGCAGAAAGGTCGACCGTGGGCACGCACACGACGATGTCGCACCATTTGGTTTTGGGAAGGATGGCCTTGAACTGTTCGGCAAAGGCCTTGGTCTCGCTGGGGGTCTTGTTCATTTTCCAATTGCCTGCGATGATGGTTTTACGGTATCTGCGATTCATATTGGGTCTTTTCTCCTGTTACTGTCTAAATCTAAGATCTATGCGAATATATGAAAATCAATAGAGATTTTTCTCACTTGTCTAAAAGGCACGCAACGCCCGGTAATTCCTTGCCTTCCAGGAACTCGAGCGACGCGCCGCCGCCGGTGGAGATGTGCGTGATCTTGTCGGCAAAGCCGAGCTGCTCGGCTGCCGCCGCGCTGTCGCCGCCGCCGATGATCGTGACCGCGCCGCTCTCGGCGAGCGCCTTGGCCATGGCCTTCGTGCCGGTCGCAAAGGTTGGGAACTCAAAAACGCCCATGGGGCCGTTCCACACGATCGTGCCCGCGCCCTTGGTCGCCGCGCAGAAGAGCTCGACGGTCTTGGGGCCGATGTCCATGCCCATCATATCCGCGGGGATGTGCATCGCGTCGACGACGTGGGGCTCTGCGTCGGCGGCAAACTCCGTCGCCGCGACGGTATCGACCGGCAGCAGGAGCTTGACGCCCTTCTGCTTGGCCTTTTCGATCATCTCGAGCGCGTAGGCGCACTTGTCTTCCTCGAGCAGGGACTTGCCGATCTCGCCGCCCTGCGCCTTGGCGAACGTGTAGGCCATGCCGCCGCCGATGATGACGGTGTCGGCCTTGTCTAAAAGGTTGTTGATGACGGCGATCTTGTCGCTGACCTTTGCGCCGCCGAGCACGGCGACGAACGGGCGCTTGGGATCGTCGAGCGCCTTGCCCATGACCTCAAGCTCCTTGGCAACGAGCAGGCCCGACACGGCGGGAAGATAGGCGGCCACGCCCGCGGTGGACGCGTGCGCGCGGTGCACCGTGCCGAACGCGTCGGAGACGTACAGCTCCGCCATCGAGGCAAGGGCCTTGGCGAGCTCGGGGTCGTTCTTGGTCTCGCCCGCTTCAAAACGGGTGTTTTCAAGCAGCATGATCTCGCCGCCCTTGAGCGCCGCGGCCTTGGCCTTGGCGTCCTCACCGACGACGTCGTGCGCGAAGATGACATCCTTGCCCAAAAGCTCGGACAGGCGCTTGGCGACGGGCGCAAGCGTCAGCTTGTCGAGGGACTTTTTCCACTTCTCCTCGGTCAGCGTCGCGGGGTCCTTGCCCTTTTCGGTCTGCTTTTTCACCCACTTGTCAAACTTGGCCTCGGGCTTGCCGAGGTGGGAGCAGGCGATGACCGCCGCGCCGTGGTCGAGCAGATACCGGATGGTCGGCAGCGCGGCCACGATGCGCTTATCCGAGGTGATCTCGCCGGTCTCCTTGTCCTGGGGCACGTTGAAATCGCAGCGCAGCAGCACCTTCTTGCCGCTCACGTCCACATCGAGAACAGTCTTCTTGTTATAATTCATGTTGTTTCCTCCTCATAATATACACATACGATTTGGTTACGCAGTTAAAACGAATTTGGGATCTTACGTTTTTTCGAGCATTTCCCCCTCGTGCTTGAGACCGGGAAAGCCCGTCTGCCGCAGCGCTTCATACGTCAGGATCGCCACGGAGTTTGATAGATTCAGGCTGCGCGCCTCCTTCCGCATCGGAAGGCGGATGCAGCGCTCATAGTGCGCCACGCGGAAAGGCTCCGGCAGGCCCGCGGTCTCCTTTCCGAAAAAGAGCCAGCAGCCGTCCTTGAATTCCGCCTGGCAGTAGTCCTGCGGAGCCTTGGTCGTGGCGAGCCAGCAGTCGCGTTCCGCCTCGGGATGCTTTGCAAAAAGGTCGGCTAAATTTTCGTACACGCTGATATCCACAAGGTACCAGTAGTCCAGCCCCGCGCGCTTGACGGCGCGGTCGGAAATGTCGAACCCGAGGGGCTTGATGAGATGCAGATGCGCCCCCGTCGCCGCGCAGGTGCGCGCGATATTGCCGCAGTTTTGCGGGATCTCCGGCTCGACGAGCACGATATTCAGCATGACAGCACCTCCTCCACGCGAAAGTTTTATCATTGTACCGCAAAAATATTGCGAATTCAACCTAAAATGCAGTCTTTTGAAACGAAATTTTGAAAATGCAAAAGTAAAGCCGCCAAATCAAAAATTTTTTGTTTTTTTTGTGAGAAACGGTGGATTTTTCGGGCATCTTTGCTATAATGTCGTTAATAGAGAGTAGAATTGAAAGGAGATGAGCTCCGATGGATCAGAAGTTGGCAGTTCTCTTTATGCCGGACGATATGACCCTGACAAAAGAACAAGCACCGCTGATGCTGAGGCCCATTTTGTTCTGCCCCATTCTCACGTGGATGGTCGAAGAACTGATGGGGCGGGGCATTGAGCGGTTTTTTATTGTGTCTGACAAACGGGCGCACGACATGATGCGCCCCTACGTCCCCGAAAACGCCGATGTTGTCTACGTCGACGGTGCCAGACACGGGGAAGAGCTTTTAACGCTCCTCAAGGATGAAAAGGGCAGCGTGCTCATCGTCAACGGCGCGGTGCTGCCCGTGGGCGTGTTCTCCGGCGGCGCGGTCTACTCCGCGGACGCGAAGGAGTGCTGCAAGGTGCTCAAGGAGCACGGCGCCTTCGCCGCCTTCCCCAAGGGGGCGGAAATCACGAAGGGCTTTTTGCCCGTCGGCGACGACGAGGAGCTCAGATCCGCACAGGACATGTGCCGCCGCAAGATCGCCGACAAGCACTTTGCCGCGGGCGTTTCCATCATGGACCCCAACAATACCTACATTGACCCCCGCGTCAAGATCGGCAGCGGCACGGTCATCCTGCCGGGAACGATCCTGCGCGGCCGGACCGTCATCGGCAAGAACTGCACCATCGGCCCGAACGCCATGATCCGCGACTGCACGGTCGGCGACGAGACCGAGGTGAACGCCTCGCAGCTCAATGAGAGCACCGTCGGCGCGCACACGACCGTCGGCCCCTTTGCCTATGTCCGCCCGAACTCGAAGATCGGCGATCATGTCAAAGTCGGCGACTTTGTCGAGATCAAAAACAGCGTCATCGGCAACGGCACGAAAATCTCGCACCTCACCTACGTCGGCGACAGCGATTGCGGCGAGCGCATCAACTTCGGCTGCGGCACGGTCACGACGAACTACGACGGCTTTAAAAAGTTCCGCTGCACGATCGGCGACGACGCTTTCATCGGCTGCAACACAAACCTCATCGCCCCCGTCACGGTCGGAAACGGCAGCTACATCGCCGCCGGCTCCACCATCACCGACGAGGTGCCCGCCGATTCCCTCGCCATCGCGCGCGAGCGTCAGGTCAACAAGCCCGGCTGGGCGGAACAGTGGCGCGCGGCGCACGAGAAAAAGTAACTTCAGAAAAATTTTTATAAACAGAGGAGTACATCAACATGATCTCTCACGGTAAGGACATCAAGATTTTCACCGGCAACGCAAACCCCAAACTGGCAGCGGACATCTGCAAGATCATCGGCACCAAGCTCGGCGAGAGCGAGGTCAAGAGCTTCGCAGACGGCGAGGCCTCCGTCTCCCTGTACGAGACCGTGCGCGGCAGCGACGTGTTCCTCGTTCAGTCCACCTGCAAGCCCGTCAACGACAATTTGATGGAGCTTCTCATCATGGTCGACGCCTGCCGCCGCGCTTCCGCCGGCCGCATCACCGCCGTCATGCCCTACTTCGGCTATGCCCGTCAGGACCGCAAGGCCAAGAGCCGCGACCCCATCTCCGCCAAGCTCGTGGCCAATATGCTCGTCGCCGCAGGCGTTGACCGTGTGCTGACGATGGACCTGCACGCCAACCAGATCCAGGGCTTCTTCGATATCCCCGTGGATAACCTCTTCGGCAACCCCATCTTCGTCGACTACTACGCCAAGAAGTTCGGTTCCGTGTGCGAGGACATGGTCGTCGTCTCCCCCGACGTCGGCTCCGTCGCCCGCGCCCGCACCTTCGCCCAGAAGCTGCACATGAACCTCGCCATCGTCGATAAGCGCCGCCAGAAGGCCAACCAGTGCGAGGTCATGAACGTCATCGGCGACGTTGAGGGCAAGGAGTGCATCCTCTTCGACGACATGGTCGACACCGCTGGTTCCCTCTGCAACGCGGCCAAGGCCATCGTTGAGGTCGGCGGCGCGAAGAAGGTCTACGCCTGCGCGTCCCACGGCGTTCTCTCCGGCCCCGCGCTCGAGCGCCTGGCCGCGAGCAGCATCGAAGAGCTGGCCCTGCTCGACACCATCCCCGCCCCTGCCGGCGAAGAGGAACTCGCCAAGTCCCGCATCAAGTACCTGACCGTCGCGCCGATGTTCGCCGAAGCGATCGAGCGCACATATCAGGAAATTTCTATCGCGAAACTTTTTAACTAATTCGTTAAAACGATTTTGTCCCCCACCTTAAGTGGGGACGCGGTTAAGGGGGATATTCTCTTTCCTCGGAAAGAGACACACCCCTTGCGGGTGCCGCTCTGCCCATCTTGTAGAAGTGCGCAGTAATTCCCGTCTACCGCCAGTCTCCACAATGCGGCGAGCGAAGCAATGCCGCATTCGGCAAGCAGTCTGCCGCCGAGCAAACGTCACTCGCGCCTCACGATAGTAAGGCGCGGTTGCAATCGGGAACGACTCGCAGAAGATTCATGGCGAAGCCATGTACACCGCACTTACATTGCGCAGCGCGTGCAGCTCTTCAAGCTGCAAACCCGCAATGTTGGGGGTCGAGGGGGACTCCCCTCGCCTTTCTCTTGGGGTTCCAAAGGGGATATTCTCTTTGGAAAGAGAATATCCCCTTTGACTGCGCACTCCCATGCCAATGGGAGACACCCCCCGCAGCGCTTCGCGCTGCACCCCCGCGCCCCAACGGGGCGCGCAAGAAACTCCCCCTTACGGGGAAAGTGAGGAACATTTTCATGATTTTCAAAAAATCCGGCCCGCCGGAATGGCTGCTCGTCTGTTTGGGCAACTACGGCAAGCAGTATGAAAACACCCGCCACAACATCGGCTTCATGGCCGCGGAGCGTCTGATCGATAAGCGAGATCTTCGCTGCAACCGCCTGCGCTTCCGCGCGCTGACGGAGGTCATCGAATTTGGCGGGGCGAATGTGCTTTTGATGATGCCGCAGACCTACATGAACCTCTCCGGCGAGGCTGTGGGCGAGGCGGCGCGGTTCTATAAAATTCCCGCCGACCACGTCATCGTCATCTCCGACGATATTTCGCTCCCGCTCGGCAAGCTCCGCGTGCGCGGCAGCGGCAGCGCAGGCGGACACAACGGCCTCAAGAACATCATCGCGCACCTCGGCACCGACGCTTTCCCGCGCGTCAAGGTCGGTGTCGGCGCGCCGGAGCACGACATTGTCGACTGGGTCATCGGCCCGTTCACGGCCAATGAGCGCAAGGTCATCGACGGTGTGCTCGACCGCGCGCTCGGCGCGGCGGAGTGCATCATCACCGACGGCGTGAGCGCCGCGCAGAACCGCTACAACGGCTAAACGCTTTTTGCCGCCAAAATTTAAAAAATCGACATAGACTTTTTGCCAAAAGCCTATATAATAAAATGACTGACGACCACGGGCATGACCCGCCGCGGCTGCGGCGGATCTGCCCTTTTGCGCGCTGCGGGAGGAGGGATACGGCATGGCGCAGGGGATGAACAAACTCAATGAAGCGCTCGCATCTCTTCCCGAGGTGCGCGAGCTGCTGCTTTCGCTCGACGCGGGCACATCGCCCATCGCCGTGTCGGGCCTTTCGGGTGTGCACCGCGCGCAGCTTGCCGCTGCCGTGCGGCACAAGACACAGCGCCCGCTTTTGATCGTCTGCGCGGATGAAAACGAGGCAAACCGCATGGCGGGCGACCTGCACGAGCTGCTCGGCGAGGACGTGAGCCTGCTGTTCGCGCGCGAATGGCAGCTGCGCGACCGCGTGTTCGCCTCCCACGGCTGGGAGCAGCAGCGCATCGGCTCGCTGTGCAGCCTTGCCGCCGGAAAAGCGCCGATCCTGGTCGCGACGGTCGACGGCCTGATGCAGCGAACGCTCCCGCCCGACGCGCTGCGCGGCGCGGTGACGGACATTTCGCTCGGCGACCGCTTTGACCTGAACGCGCTCTCGAAAAAGCTTGTCGAAAGCGGCTACACGCGCGCGGAAACGGTCGAGGGCGTCGGCCAGTTCGCGCTGCGCGGCGGCATTCTCGACGTCTGGTCGCCGCTGAGCGCGCCCGTGCGCGTCGAGTTTTTCGACGACGAGGTCGACGCGATGGGCGAATTCGACGTGACGACCCAGCGCCGCACGCAGAATGTCAAATCCCTGACCGTCCTGCCCGCGGCAGAGGTGCTGCCCGCCCTCTCGGACGGTGGGCGCGAAAAAATGCTCGAGCGCCTTGGGCGCGCCGCGCAGAAAATTGCGAAAAAGGCCGAAGACAGTCCCATCGTCCAAACGCTGCGCAGCGACATCGAGAGGCTTCGTAACGACCTGCCGCTCGGCGGCATGGACCGGTATCTCGCCGCGTGCTACCCCGACGAGGTCTGCGCGCTCGACTATCTTTCACCCGACACGCTGATCGCCGTCAGCGACGGCATGCGTGTTTTGGAACGCAGCAAGAACTACCACTGGGAGCTCTCCGAGGACGTGAAGCCCCTCATCGAAGAGGGCGTTTTGTGCGGCGAATTCGCCGCGCTCGCGCTCAGTCAGGAGGCATTGAGCCATCGCATGGGCGCGTTCCCCGTGCTGCTGCTCGATTCGCTCCCCACCTCGCGCAATCTGCTGCCGCCGAGGGCCATCCTCAGCATGAACGCGCGATCGCTGCCGTCGTACGGCGGCAGCCTCGAGACCGCCGCGGGCGACATGGAGCGCTATCTTGGCGCAGGCTGCGGCGTGCTCGTTCTCTGCGGCAACGAAACGCGCGCGAAAAACTTCCGGCGCCTTTTGGAAGAGCGGAACATCCGCGCGCAGCTCAACTTGAAAAACGACCGCCTCCCCGCCCCGCATGAGACCGTCATCGGCCTCGGCGCGCTGAGCGCGGGCAGCGAATATCCACAATTAAAGCTCGTCATCCTGACCGAGGGCCAACTGACCGCTCCCCTCTCCGGCAAGCGCGCAAAGGCGCGGCCGAAGAAAGAGACGTCGGCCCGCGCTGCGCTGCGGTCCTATGAAGACCTCTCCCCCGGCGATCTCGTCGTGCATGTCCACCACGGCATCGGCCGCTTTGCGGGCATCGAGCGCATGCGCGTCGACGGCGTGGACAAGGACTATATCAAGATCTGCTACGCGGGCAACGACAGCTTATACGTCCCCGCGACGCAGCTCGACATGGTGTCGAAATACATCGGCGGCCATGGCGAGGACGAGGACGGCCAAATACGTACGAAGCTCAGTAAGCTCGGCGGCACGGACTGGTCGCGCGCGAAGACGAAGGCGCGCGCCGCGGCAAAGGACCTCGCCAAGGGGCTCATCGCGCTCTACGCCGAGCGCCAGCGCCGTCCTGGCTTCGCCTTCTCGCCCGACTCCCCGTGGCAGAAGGAATTTGAAGAGGCCTTCGACTACGAAGAGACCGACGATCAGCTCCGCGCCATCGCCGAGATCAAGGCCGACATGGAGCGCAGTACGCCGATGGACCGCCTGCTCTGCGGCGACGTCGGCTACGGCAAGACTGAGGTCGCGCTGCGCGCCGTGATGAAGTGCGTGCTCGACGGCAAGCAGGCGGCCATCTTAGTGCCAACCACCGTGCTCGCCCAGCAGCACTATGCGACGGCGCTGAACCGCTTCCGCTCGTTCCCCGTGCGCATTGAAGTGCTCTCGCGCTTCAAAACGCCCGCGCAGAAGAAGCAAATTTTGCAGGATGCCGCCGCGGGAAAGATCGACTTACTCATCGGCACGCACTCGCTGCTGCAAAAGAGTTTGCACTTCAAGGACCTTGGCCTTCTCATCATCGACGAGGAGCAGCGCTTCGGCGTAACGCACAAGGAAAAGCTCAAGGAGCTCTCGCGTCAGGTCGACACGCTGACGCTCTCGGCAACACCCATCCCCAGAACGCTCAACATGGCGCTCTCGGGCATCCGCGACATGTCGACCATCGAGGTCCCGCCCGTCGACCGCCAGCCGGTGCAGACATATGTGCTCGAGCATAACTGGAGCGTCATCGCCGACGCCATCCGGCGCGAGCTCGCGCGCGGCGGGCAGGTCTACTACATGCACAACCGCGTCGAGACCATCGACCGCTGCGCCGCCCAGCTCAAAAAGCTCCTCGGCGACGATGTCGCCATCGGCGTCGCGCACGGCAAGATGGACGAAAAGGGCCTGTCGTCCGTGATGCAGCAGCTCTCGGACGGAGAAATTCAGGTGCTCGTCTGCACGACGATCATCGAGACGGGCATCGACATTCCGAATGTCAACACCCTCATCATCGAGGACGCCGACCGCCTCGGCCTCGCTCAGCTGCACCAGATACGCGGCCGCATCGGCCGCAGCGCGCGCCGGGCGTATGCCTATATGACCTACCGCGCGGGCAAGATCCTCACCGAGGTTGCGGCCAAGCGCCTGACGGCCATCCGCGAATACGCGGAGTTCGGCTCGGGCTTCCGCATCGCGATGCGCGACCTTGAAATTCGCGGCGCGGGCAATTTGCTCGGCCCCGAGCAGTCGGGCTACATGATGAGCGTCGGCTACGATATGTACTTGCAGCTCCTGGAAGAGGCCGTACTCGAGCAGCGCGGTGAAAAGGCGCCGCAGCGCACCGAATGCTCGGCAGACCTCACAGTCTCGGCCAACCTGCCGGAGAGCTACATTCCCTCGGGCGAGCAGCGCATGGATATCTACCGCCGCATCGCGGCGCTGCGCACCGCCGAGCAGTCGCAGGAGCTGCTCGACGAGCTCATCGACCGCTACGGCGAGCCGCCCCAGCCGGTCCTCAAGCTCATGGACGTCGCGCTTTTGCGCGCGGAGGCCGTGCAGATCGGTGTGAGCGATATCTCGCAGCGCGGCAGCGAGATCACCTTCACCTTTGCCGCGTCCGAGGCAGTCCCCGTGGAGGCCGTGATGGCCCTCTGCTCACTGCCGAAGAACCGCCGTCGGCTCACGCTCTCCGCCACGGGGACGGAGCCGAAGCTCCTGCTGCGTCTTTCGCTGGGCGAGGACGCATTGGATACAGCCTTGACGCTGGTCGGAGACCTGCGTGTGAATAAGGAAGAAAACGAAAAAGAGGTAACATTATGATCAAAAAGAGATTGCTTTCGTTCCTTGGCGCGGCGGCCATCACCGCGGCTCTCACCTTTGCCGTCGTGTCGCTCTCGCCCTCGAACGGCTTCACCTCCGGCACGATGCAGGAGGGTCTCTGCTACGAAGCGACCGGCGTCGCGCCCGACGCGATCGTCGCAAGCCTGAACGGCAACGGCGCGAGCGCCGACCTTGTCGCATACTGGATCGGCTACGACGTGTCGTATCTCAACAGCTACATGCAGTATTACACCGGCTCGTCCATCAACTGGGACGACACCCTCTCCGACGGCATGAGTGTCGCCGACTATGTGAAAGCAAGCGTGCTCTCGTCCGTCAAGCAGCACTTGGTGCTTGAAAATCTCGCCAGCAAGTACGGCGTGACGCTTACCGCCGAGCAGGAGGCCGCCATGGCCGAGAGCGACCAGAGCTACATTGACCAGTACGGCAGCGAGGAAGCTTTTGAGGCCGAGATCGCCAAGCTCGGCATGCGCCGCGAGACCTATGACCGCGTCGCGCGCTCGAACTACCTGTATCAGAATCTCTATGAGCTCTACAATACCGAGGGCAGCGCGCTCTACGCCTCCGACGAGGACCTCGCCGTCTACGCCGCCGAGCAGGGCTACATCACGGCGGACCACATCCTGCTTGCGACGAAGAACATGACGACCGGCGAAGCCCTCACCGACGAGCAGAAGGCCGAAAAGAAAGCGCTCGCTGAGGAGCTCGTCGAAAAGCTCAATTCCTACACCGGCGACGACATCGCCTCCTACTTTGCCGAGCTCGCCGACCAGTACAGCGAGGATCCCGGCCGCGAGAGCCATCCCACGGGCTACACCTTCACGACCGGCTCGATGGTGCAGGAGTTTGAAGACGCCGCCTACGCGCTTTCCGAGGGCGAGGTGAGTGAAGTCGTCGAATCCAGCCTCGGCTATCACATCCTGCTCCGCCTGCCGCTCGACAAGGCCGCCGCAGCCGATGAGGTGCGCGAGGAGTACTTCACGAACTTCATCGCCGAGCAGGTCGACGCCGCCGCGATGGCGACGAGCGCGGACTATGATAAGCTCGACCCGCAGACGATCTACGAGGCGATCCTCGCCGCGCAGGCGGAGGGTTAAATCGCAGCGCGGCGCACTGTACGGCGCTTGCGCCCGCGAGGGCGCGTGAGGGGCAGCCCGAAAGGGCTGCTTCCTTTTTGCGTCTCGGCAGGGGCACTGCTTTTTTCCCTGCACCGTGCAGAGGACAAAATAAAAAGGAGACCTCTTTCGAGGTCTCCTTTTATTTTCAGGGGTTAGCGGTGCTTTAGCACTTCTCGAAGATGGTGGCAACGCCCTGGCCGCCGCCGATGCAGAGGGTGGCAAGACCCTTCTTGGCGTCGTCGCGCTTGAGCATTTCGTGCAGCAGGGTGACGATGATACGAGCGCCGGAAGCGCCGACGGGGTGGCCGATGGAGATCGCGCCGCCGTTGACGTTGACCTTGCTCATGTCGAAGTGCAGCTCACGGGCAACAGCGATGGACTGGGCCGCGAAGGCTTCGTTGGCCTCGACGAGGTCGATATCGTCGATGGTCAGGCCGGCCTTCTGCATGGCCTGACGGGAAGCGGGCACGGGGCCGACGCCCATGATCTTCGGATCGACGCCGCCCTGGCCCCAGCTGACGAGCTTGGCCATGGGCTTGAGGTTGTACTTCTTCACGGCCTCGCCGGAAGCGAGGACGATGGCGGCAGCGCCGTCGTTGATGCCGGAGGCGTTACCGGCGGTGACGCGCTGGACGTGCTTCTTGGTATCGGCTTCGTGGATGCCGGTGGGCTCGAAGGTGTGGACGATCTCGTCCTCAACGCCCTCGGGGCCGACGGGGAACGCGCCGCGCAGCTTGGCAAGACCCTCGACGGTGGAACCGGCGCGGGGGAACTCATCCTTCTTGAACTCGACGATCTCCTTCTTGACCTTCACGGGGACGGGGACGATCTCGTCGTCGAAACGGCCGGCAGCCTGAGCAGCCTCGGTCTTCTGCTGGGAGGCAGCGCCGAAGGCGTCGAGCTCTTCGCGGGTGATGCCCCAAACATCGCAGATGTTCTCGGCGGTGGTGCCCATGTGGTAGTTGTTGAAGGCATCCCACAGGCCGTCCTTGATCATGGTGTCGACAAGCTTCTTGTCGCCCATGCGGGCGCCCCAGCGGGCGTCGGGAGCGGCATAAGGAGCGGCGCTCATGTTCTCGGTGCCGCCGCAGACGACGATATCGGCGTCGCCGGCGAGGATGGCGCGGCCAGCCTCAATGACGGACTTCATACCGGAGCCGCAGACCATACCGACGGTATAGGCGGGGACGGAATAGGGGAGACCGGCGCCCACGCCGACCTGACGGGCGACGTTCTGACCGAGACCGGCGGTCAGGATGCAGCCGAACATCAGCTCATCGACATTCTCGGGAGCGACATTCGCGCGCTTGAGGGCTTCCTTCACGACGATGGAGCCGAGCTGAGCGGCAGGGGTGTTCTTCAGGGAACCGCCGAAGGAACCGACAGCGGTACGGCAGCAGTTGACGACGTACAATTCTTTCATTTGACTTCTCCTTTAAAATTTGTAAATCCGGAATGAGATCCGATTTTCTTCGATTCTGATTATACACACAGAAAAATGAAAAATCAACTGCAAAGTTGCGAAAAATATAGGCAATTTTGATTTTTTTCTTTCATTTCGTTAACTATTTAACAAGAATGAAGAATATCTTGCACCAAGGGATCGTTTTGCACCCAAAGGCGCAGGGAAAGCAGCAGCTCTGCCCGGCTGTCCTCCCGCGCCCAAGGGCGCAAAAAAGGGACGCCTCTTTCGAGGCGTCCCTTTTAATAAGTAGTTTCTACGAAACAGAAATAACTTAGAACTTGGGCTTCTGGGCCTTGACCTTGGGCTCCTGGCCGTTGCAGACGGCGACGATGTCGTTGGCGACGGAGGTGCAGCAGTTCAGAACGCTCTGCTCGGTGGTGGCGGCCATGTGCGGGGTCATGATGACGTTGTCGAGGTTGAACAGCTCGCGGCTGGACTCCTGAATGGGCTCATGCTCGAACACGTCGAGACCGGCCTGGAACAGCGTGCCGTCCTTCAGGCACTCGACAAGCTCGTTCTCCTTGATCAGAGCACCGCGCGCGCAGTTGATGAAGGAAGCGGTGGGCTTCATCCAGCTGAACTGCTCACGGCCGATGGAGTGCTCGGTGGAGGGAACGACAGGCAGATGCACGGACACGAAGTCGGCCTGCTCCCAGACCTCCTTGGCGGTGGCCTTCAGCTCGCACAGATCGCCGATCTTGTCCTGCGTGAGGTACGGATCGTAGCCGATGACGTTCATGCCGAAGCCGTACTTGCACTTCTGCATGGCGAGCTGGGAGATACGGCCGCAGCCGATCATACCGAGGGTCTTGCCGCCGAGCTCATAGGTGTGCTCCATGCCCATACGGACGAGGAAGTTGCCGCTGCGGAACTGACGGTCGACATAGGTGAAACGCTTGGCGCACATGAGCATCAGCATGACGGCGTGCTCGGCGACGGCGTTGGCGTTGCCGGCAGGCGCGTAGACAACGGTGATGTCCTTGGCGTGGGCGTGGTCCATGTCGATGTTATCGAGGCCGGCGCCCTGCTTGCCGATGACCTTGAGGTTCTTGCAGGTGTCCATCATCTTGGCGGTGATGGGCTCGGTGCGGCACATGATGGCGTCGGGCTGGAACTCGGCGAGCTCCTTGACGTAGGTCTCCTCGTCGTTATGGCTGCACAGCTTCACTTCAAAGTCGTTGGACTCGAAGATGTGCGTGGCCACCTCGTTGAGCTCGATGGTGTAGTAAACTTTGAACTTTGCCATGATAAAGATCTCCTCTCAAATTTTTATTTATTGAATTGCCAAATGATTTCATACGGTTTCTTCATTATACCTTGCGCTTTGCACAAAAGCAAGCGATTTTCAGAAAGATTTGCAAGAACTTATTCAAATAATTGAACAGTATCTTTCATTTTGACGATTTGCCGTCATGTCTTTCCCCTGTTTTCTGCAATTTTCGCTGCAAAACAAAAAAGGACATAAAAGGCGCTTGACAAACTACTACATATGTAGTATATAGTTATCAACGACAAATGTAGTAGATCATCTAAGGAGGTCATCCCATGGACGATAAAAAGAGACTGCCCGACGCGGAGCTTGCCGTGATGCAGGCCATCTGGGCCGTCGGCGGCGAGGTCAGCCGCGGCGATCTCGACGGCGCGCTCGCGAGCCACGGCTGGAGCGCCAACACCGTCAACACCTACCTTACTCGCCTGTGCGAAAAAGGATTCCTCTCGAGCCGCCGCGAGGGGCGGAACAATTTGTACACGCCGCTCGTCTCAAAGGACAGATACCTCGAATTTGAGAGCCGCAGCGTCCTGAAGCGGCTCTACGGCGGGTCGCTCGGCAGCTTCGTCGCGGCGCTGAACGCTGAAAAGCCGCTCGAGCAGAGCGAGATCGACGAGCTGCGGCAGTTTTTGGACGATATGAGCCGGTAAACGGCGATAAAAAGGAGGACGCACCATGGAAACATTTCTGCTGAATCTGTTGAAAACTTCCCTGTTAGGTTCCCTCGCCATTCTGGCGATGCTGGTACTCAAACCCCTCTGGCGCGAGCGCTACCGCGCGAAAACGCGCTGCTGGCTGTGGCTGGCGCTGGCGGTCTTTTTGCTGCTGCCGGTCGATTTTTCGGTGAAAAACGCGCCGGTGCAGGCCGCACCGCCGAAAGACTACACCCTCTTTGTCGGCACGGATAAGACGACCATCCAATCAACCGACAATCTCTTCGGCGACATGGCCGAAAAAAGCGGCCAGTCCCCCGCACAGGTGCGCGACACGATCATCCAGCGCCCTGTGACGAATCCTGAGCAGAAGACGACGCGCTACATCCCCGTGACGACGATCTTGTTTTACGGCTATCTCGCGGGCGCGGCGGCGTTCCTGCTGTATCAGGGTGTCTCCTACGCCCTCTTCCGCCGCACGGTGCGCCGCTGGAAGAGAGACGTCTCCCGCGCGGACTACGCCGCGATGCTCTCTGACACGGCGCGCGACTTAGGCGTGAGCGCGCCGGAGATGATCGTCTGCGAGGCCATCTCCACCCCCGCGGTGACGGGCCTTCTGCGCCCGCGGCTGCTCCTGCCCCACGAGCACTACGACGTGCAGGAGCTGCGCTACATCCTGCGCCATGAGCTGTGCCATTTGAAGCGGCGCGACATGCTCTTAAAGCTCGTGCTGCTCGCGGCCAACGCGATGCACTGGTTCAACCCCGTGGTGTATCTGATGCTGCGTCAGGCGGACGAGGACATCGAGCTCGCCTGCGACAGCGCGGCGACCGACGGGCTCGAACTCCCCGAGCGCGCGGCTTACAGCCGGACACTGCTCGCCGCCGTGCAGTCCAGCGTGCGGGCGCTGCCCGCGACGACGTGCTTCGGCGGCACGGTCGAGCGTCTGAAGCGCCGCATCACGAACGTGCTGGGCGCGCAGAAAAAGCGCGGCCTCGGCGTTGTCGCCCTCGTGCTGGCGCTGACGCTGACGGCGGGCTGCGCCGTCGGCTGGGGCGAGCGCGCACAGACGCAGAAAAATGACGACCCGTTTGCCGACAAGAGCTATACGGTCGACATACTCTTATATGAAGCGCCCGCCTTTACGGATGGCTTTACGGATGGCGCATACCCCACCTTCCGCACCGCGACGAATCCCGCAGGGGAGAAATACGTCACGATGTTCAACGATCTGGGCTATGCCCTTATCTACGGCCCGATGGAGGAATACACGCTGGAAAAGCAGTCCTTCTACGCGCTCTTCGGCAGCACCAAAGCTTCGCCGGTCGACGATCTCATACAGAACAACAAGTCCGCTTGGAGCGGCCATTGCGAAGAGGCAAGTGACGGTCAACCGAATCAGGTCTATCTTCTGAAGCAAAAGGACGGCTCGGTCTACCTCGGCCTTGCCGGCGATTACGAAGAAGACGGCAGCGAACTCTTTTGTTCGGTTTTCCGCTTGAACGAACAGGTCAATCCGATCTACGCCTCGATGGACGACTATGCCGCCGAGCGCGTGGCGGAGCTCAAAAAAGGCACGATGACCTATTCCGTGTCGGAAAATAATGAATATGCGTCCCGCTCGATCGAGGACACGGTCGCCGACGTGCGCGTGACGCAGCTGGAGCAGGCAGATTCGCTCGGCAACCTTTCCCCCGACGGCACGGTGCTGGAGCTGTGGTACTTCCAGTATGAGATGAAGCCCACGAACGAGGCGGGCATGCAGATCGACGTCATCGGCGGGCAGGAGCTGACGGACGACGGATATCTCAACGAGAACTGGACGCACTATCTCACCGTCCTGCACTACACCAGCGGCGAGAAGACCGGCTATCAGGTCATCGGCACCTATACCGGCAACGACGGGCTGTGGTACAACGGATGCAGCTACAGCGGAGAGGAAAAGTATTACCTGCACGACTTCTATGTCGACTACGCGGGGCTTGATCTGCCGAAGATGTTCATTCCCGACCTGCTGAACGACACGGCGGCGGACGGCTACGGCCGCGCCAACCAGTGCGAGGCGCGGCTCATTTCGGGCGACGGCAGCTACTACTTCTATGCGCCCATCACCGCCTGGGCGTGCAATCCGGGGACGGAGTTCTGGTACTCCCGCTACGACACCGGCTCCTACTTCAACGCAAAGAAGCTCGAGCAGAGCCTTGACGAAGCGAAGGCGGAATGGGAAAGCACCGGCGCAAAGGCCGAGAAGACCGACGCGGGCTGGCGCTTTGTGACGCACGAGGGCATGAGCAACACAATTGTCACGCTCTTTGATGCGCCGGACGGCACCTGCTACGAGGTCACAACGCACTGGACGTTCGACGGCAGCACGGAAGAGAATCAGTGGGGCTGGAACCGCGACCGCGCCGTTGAGGGCGAGGCCGAGGTACTCCGGGCGATGGTCAGAAGCTTCACGGTGAACTGGGACGCCGACGCGGCGGCTGATCCCGCGCTGGACGATTCCGATTTTCAGGCCGATCTTCAGCTCGCGTCGAACGGCGGCGCAGCGTGGATGTTTCTCTACCGGGACAATGCGGCGATCACCGACCGCGATATGCTGAACGTCACGCCAACGGTCAGGCTTGACGAGTGCAGCTATGCGCTATTGCATGATAAGTTCACCCCTGCTGACGGAGCACGGTCGCTCACGCTCTGGCTCAGCAACAACGATTCCTCGCACCTTGCGTTCTTCGAGGGCACGGACATCATGCTCTACCAGCGAGACGACGCATACTACTATAAGGTCAGCGATTACGGCGACTATGCAACGCTCTACGACGCGATGCTCGCATGGTTCAACAGCGCCCAGTCTGGCACTGAGCCATCCGACGCATCTTCGGCCACCACGACAAATGCCGTCAGCCGCGATTCGCTCATCAAGGCTGCCGACAGCTATGTTGATCTGGGCGGTTACCTCTGGTACACTGCGGGCGGTAAATTCTATCGCTGGCACGAGGGCGGCTCAGTCGAAACGATCGATACCCTGCCGATCGACTCTCTGACCGACTCACCCGTGCGCGCGACACTTTCGATCAGAGGCAGCAGAGTGGCGCTTAACTATCATATCGGCGGCGCGACGATGGGAACGTATGTTACGGAGCTCTACAATCCTGACGGCGAGCAGTACGTAAAGATCGACGGCTACGAGTCCATTGCTTTTGATAACCACGGCAATATTGTCAAGACGCTACAGTTCCCGCCCGCGCAGAACAATCTGTCCATTTCCTATGACAGCGGCAAGACTTGGACGAGTATCGGTGATGCGGACTACTTCTACGGCAGCGTCACGGAGGATGGCAGCAGCATCAGCTACTTCCCCGGTGCCCTTGAGATCCGCGACGGCTATGTCTACACCACCGCCGTCTACGATATCGACCATCAAAAGACGAGCGACCCGCTCGTGACGCACTCTGTGCGCGTGAATCTGAAGACCGGCGCACAGGAAATTCTGGACTGAAGCGGTCAAATTTCAAAAAGGCGGCCCAAAGGCCGCCTTTTTCTCCGCTTTTTTGCGTAAAATGATGGGAATATTGCAAAAAGGTACTGGAACATCTCAAAGATATGTGGTATGATGGGAATATTCCAAAACGTATTTCTCGGGAGGTTCCCACCATGGAACACAATCCGATTCTCAAAAATCCGCTGTCGCTCGACAGTGAAATTCCGCTCTACTCCCAGCTCATGGGCATCATCAAGCGCAGCATCACCTCCGGCGCGCTCAAGGTCGGCGACCTGCTGCCGAGCGAGGCCGAGCTCTGCCGCTCGTATGATATCAGCCGCAACACCGTGCGTCAGGCCATCGGCGCGCTGGAAGAAGAGGGCTTCGTCGTGCGAAAGCGCGGCAAGGGCACGTTCGTCACTGACCCGAACACGCGCCGCAAGGGCGTGCAGTATTCGTTCACGACGGAAATTTCCCAGCTGGGAAAAACGCCGTCGTCCACGCTGGTCGACTTCGCGGTCATCACGCCTTCTCCCAAGATCGTGACGCTCATGGGCCTTGAGCCGGGTGTCAAAGTCTATCGCTTCACGCGCGTGCGAAACGTCGACGGCGAGCCGCTCATTTTGGAGACGTCGTACTACCCCGAGTACATCTATCCGAACCTGACGCGCGAGCTTTTGGAAACGCACAGCTTCTATAGTCTGCTCTACCACGTCGGCGTCATCCCGTTTTCCGCGTCGGACACGTATGAGGCCGTCGTGCTCGCGCCGCACGAGGCGCAGCTTCTGCACTGCGCGCCCGGCTCGGCGGCGTTTTTCCATCAGCGCCGCACCACGACCGAGAACGGGCATACCTATGAATACACCACGAGCTATATGCGCGCGGACCGCGTGAAGCTGGACGTGAGATTCCAGAAGGGATCGACGTCCTTCATGCGCACGGTGGACTGAAAAAATCGGCAGCCGAAAGGCTGCCTTTTTTCGCGCCTCCTGCGCAGCGGGGTTTTTATCGCAGCGCGGCAGCGCGGCATCGTTGTTCCCCACACCGTGTGGGAGCGAGTCAAAGGGGCCATTCTCTCACGTGAGAGAATGGCCCCCTTGGTGCTGCGGCGCGCACGCCGCATATCCCTCCGCGCTCTGCGCGGAAAGCAACCGCTCCCCCGAGGGAGCGCAAAAAAGAAGCAGCCCTTTCGGGCTGCCACTTTTTTACTTTTCACAAATGACCGGCTTTTGGCGGTCAGACTCCACAAAGGCCTTGGCCTTTTCCACCGCTTCCGCGCGGGGAAGCTTGACCTGCTCGCCGGTGCGCATGTCCTTGCAGGACACGACGCCCGCGTTGATCTCGTCTTCGCCGAGGAAGTAGACGTAGGGCACCTTGAGCTTGTCGGCGTAGTTCATCTTGGCCTTGAACTTTTTCTTTTCCGTATAGATCTGCGTGCTGACACCCGCGGCGCGAAGATCGGTCGCGAGCGAGATGGCCTCGCTCAGGTCCTCGGTCATCGGCAGGATAAGCACGTCCGCCGGCGCGGTGCAGATGTCGCTATTCAGAAGGCCCTGCTCACCGAGGACATAGAACAGGCGCGTCACGCCGATCGAAATGCCGACGCCGGGGAGCTTGCGGTCAGTATAGTACTCTGCAAGGTTATCGTAGCGGCCGCCGGAGCAGACCGAGCCGATCTCGGGGTGGTCGAGCAGCGTCGTCTCGTACACCGTGCCGGTGTAGTAGTCGAGGCCGCGCGCGATGGTCAGGTCGACCGCGAAGTTCTCCTGCGGCACGCCGAACGCGCCGAGGTACTTGGCGACGGTCGTCAGCTCGTCGAGGCCCTGGTCGAACATCTCGTTGCGGCCGCGGTACTTTTCAAGAGAAGCGAGCACCTCTTCGTTCGTGCCCTTGATGCCGATGAAGGCGAGGATCTCATCCGCCTTTTCGCCCTCGATGGCGTAGTCGTCGACCAAGATCGCGCGCACGAGGTCAGGGCCGATCTTTTCGATCTTGTCGACGGTGCGCATGATATCGCCGGACTTGTCGGAAAGGCCCAGCATCGCGTAGAAGCCGTTTAAGATGCGGCGGTTGTTGATGCGGATCTGGAAACGGGACAGGCCGAGGCGGGAGAAGACGGTATAGATGATGGCAGGGATCTCGGCGTCGTTCGTGATGTCGAGCTCGCCGTCGCCGATGACGTCGATATCTGCCTGATAGAACTCGCGGAAGCGGCCGCGCTGCGCGCGCTCGCCGCGATAGACCTTTCCGATCTGGAAACGGCGGAACGGGAAAGCGAGGTCGGCATAATGCAAGGCAACGTATTTCGCCAGAGGCACCGTCAGGTCGAAGCGAAGGGAGAGGTCGCTGTCGCCCTTGGAGAAACGGTAGATCTGCTTTTCAGTCTCGCCGCCGCCCTTGGCGAGCAGCACATCGCTCGCTTCGATGATGGGCGTGTCGAGCGGGGTGAAGCCATAGACGCCGTAGGACGAGCGCAGCACCTCCATAAGGCGCTCCATCTGGGTCTGCGGCGCGGGAAGCAGCTCCATAAAGCCGGATAAGGTGTGAGCTTTGATCGTTGCCATGATAGTGTGTGTCCTTTCCTAATAGAATGTATGGACAGCGTACTGTACTGCGGTGGCACAGCAGCGTATCGGAGTGGTTGACAGATATTTTACGGTACGGCACAGGGATTGTCAAGCGGCCGCGGCCGTTTTTTCCACTTTCGAGACAGTATAGCATTTTCCGCGCGGAATTGCCATAGCTTTCGCCGCCTGCGGTGCAAAAATTTTTCTTTCCGTCGCGGACAGTGTTCACGAAAAATGAAGATATCCTCCAAAAAGCACGAATTGCGCTTGACGGAACTGCCGCTTTTTGTTACCATAGAGACAATATCAACGGGCAAACTCCGAAAACCGAGGTTCGCCCGCAAGCAGCTTCCGGGCAGCCGTCATTCGGCGTCCGCCGCGGCCACACCGCGCGGGCAGGAGTCGATCCGATCGGATCGTTGAGGAGGAACGTTGGATGTACCAGAGCAAAATGAAAAGCGAAGAGACCGATCACCTGTTCAAGGCGATCTTATCTTTGAAAACGGAGGAAGAATGCTACCGCTTCTTCGACGATCTCTGCACCTTCAGCGAGATCGAGGCGATGTCCCAGCGCTTCGAGGTGGCGTCGCTTCTCGCCGATGGCAAGACCTTCACGCAGATCTCGCAGAAGATTGGCGTTTCGTCCACGACCATCACGCGCGTCAATAAGTGCCTTTGCTACGGGGCGGACGGCTATAAGCTGCTGCTCGAGCGGGCCAAAGAAGAAAAGTAAGCCATTCGTCATTTTGATCAGAGCAGGCGCTAAGCGCCTGCTCCTTTTTGTCCGTTTCGCTTTATTGCAATGCCGTAAGAGCATATCAACATAACATCACGTCATCCTGATATAGAAGAATTGACTAAAATATTTTTTGGAATCTACGCGAATTTTATTGCTTTTGCTGAACAGGTATGTTACAATTAGTTCACAAATAGATTAGGGCATGGGAAACAGCGTGCAAGAAACCGTTGCCCGACGGTGCTGTTGCCTAAGTTCTGTGTCTGTTTTTCTGTGGGACCCCTCCACAGAAAACGCACGTCCCCGCGTGCGGTGTGCAGCGTGTTCGTCACGGGGAGGAGCGGCTTCCCGCTTCCTGACGGGCAAGTATTTTTATGAAGAGAGAGGTATTTTATCAATGGCAAATGAAAAGAAAGTCGCACGGGAGCCCAGTTTTCTGCTGGCGTTAATTCCCATTGTGGCAATGATCGGGTTCATGCTTTACTGCTTCCTCGGTCATTCCGAATCCGGTTACCATGACGCCCATATGCCCCTGGTCATGTCCATCGTCGTCGCGTGCATCGTCGGTCACTTCTGCGGTCACGACTTCAAGGATATGCTCGCCGGTATGATCGAGCGCCTGAGCGCTTCCATGGAAGCGGTCCTGATCCTCTGCACCGTCGGTTTCCTGGTCTCGAGCTTCATGGCCTCCGGTGCGATCCCCTCCCTGATCGTTTACGGTCTGGATCTGCTGACCCCGAAGCTGTTCCTGCCCATCGGCTGCATCCTCTGCGCGATCGTCGGTATGGCGTGCGGCTCCTCCTGGACCACCACCGCCACCATCGGTCTTGCGTTCCTCGGCATCGGCGCGGGCCTTGGCATCAATCCCGCCCTCACCGCCGGTATGATCATCTCCGGCGCGTATGTCGGCGATAAGTTCTCCCCCCTGTCCGATACCACCAACCTCGCCGCGGCTGTTGCCGAGACCGGTCTTTTCGACCACGTCACCGCGATGGTCTCCTCCACCGGCCCGACCTTGGTCATCGCCCTCATCCTCTACACCATCATGGGCCTGAACATCGACGCCAGCGCCTATGATCCGACCGTCGCCCAGTCCATTCAGGACGCGTTCCGCGAGGCCTTCAAGATCTCCCCCGTTCTGCTCATCCCCATCATCGTGGTTATCGTGATGTGCATCCTGCGCGTGCCCGGCCTCGTCGGTATCGCCATCTCCGTTGCCACCGCGACCATCTTCATGATGATCTTCCAGCCCACCTCCATCTACGGCTCCCGCGCCCTGGGCGACATCTTCAACATGCTGCACAACGGTATCGTCGTTGAGACCGGCAACGAAGTCGCTGACTCCATCCTCGGCAAGGCCGGCGGTATGAACGGCACCATGTGGACCATCAACCTCATCCTCCTCGCGCTCGCCTACGGCGGTGCTCTGGAGCGCTGCGGCTGCGTCGAGCGTCTGTTCGGCGGCCTGAAGCACAGGATCCACTCCGTCGGCAGCCTCATCCTCGCGACCCTGCTGACCTCCATCTTCTGCGACGCCACCATGTGCGACCAGTTCCTCGGCATCGGCGTTCCCGCCCCCATCTATGCTGACAAGTACGACGAGCTCGGTCTCGGCCGCAATATGCTCTCCCGTTCTCTGGAAGATGCCGGTACCCTCTGGGCCGTTATGTTCCCCTGGACCGGCTGCGGCGCTTACCAGACCGGCGTTCTCGGCATGAGCCCGCTGGTGTTCTTCCCGTATGCGTTCGTCAACCTGCTCAACCCCGTTTACGCCTATGTGACCGCTCTGTTCGGCCGCAACATCTTCTGGGCTGACGGTTCCTACACCAATATCTTCGGCAAGACCAAGGCCGGCAAGCCCGCCGGCGCTCCCGAAGAGGCTCACGCCAAGGCCCTTGCGAACCTCGAGGCTCGCCGCGCTGCCGGCAAGGCTCCCAAGATCAACGCGTAATCTACGCCCCCTGCTTTACTTAGAAAGGAATCACCGCTGTGAAACAATCGCTTCCCTGGGAATCCGTCCCGCCCCCGATCTACCCCGCGCAGTCGTCGCTCAAGCCACGTAAAAAGTGGGTGCAGACCGGCGGATGGATCTTGGTTGTCGTGCTGCTGCTGTTCGGCATTTCGACCCGCAGCAGAAATCCGCTGCTCGCCTTCGTCTCGCTCGCATTCTCAGTGCTGTATCTGCTGACGCTGATGACCAAAAAGGACGCCGCTCTCACGAGCCGCGGACTTGAGATCTTCTACAACATGCAGTTCACCACCAACTACGAGTTCTTCCCCTGGGAGGACATCAATGCGATCGTGTGCGAGGACCGCGGCCATGCCGACATGGTGCGCCTGCACATCGGCCACGGCAACACGGAAAAGGCTCTCTTCTTCCCGCGCGAAGACCTCGACGAGATCTACGCGTTCATCAAAAAGAAGAATCCGGCGATCCGCATCATGGATTATGCCGCGCCCGAACCGAAGTCCAGCAAGAAGCACAAGAAGTGAACAACTGTGACCTTTCCACAAAGAATGAAGGGCGCCCCGCAAAAGCGGGGCGCTTTTTTTATCTATTCTGTCCAATTCTATCACTGTACCCTGATAGTGTGTTATCCAAATATGGTGATAACGCACAACAAAGAAAACTTTTTCCGGCAAAAAACTATTGATTTTGCACAAAAATGTGCTATACTGTTTCCAGAACAATCCTGTGGGACTTTTCCACAGGCGGAGCGCCATCCACGCACGGGCATGCGCGGAAAGTAAGGGGAACGCTTCGACACGTTTCTTGCACTTGGGCGGTTCGGGCGACCGGACACGCCGACCGGGTCACACCGGAACTTTGAGAAAAGAGAGGACACTACCATGATCATGAATCCTACCGCGATCAAGCATGTCGTCGTCGATGGCCACAGCCTGACGCTCGAATCCTTCGTCGCCATCGCTCGCTACAATGCGACCGTCGAGCTGGCTCCCTCCGCTCTGGAAGCCATGAAGAAGTCCCGCGCCCTGGCCGAGAAGATCGCCGCTGAGGGCCGCGTCGCTTACGGCATCACCACGGGCTTCGGCGAGTTCCAGAAGGTCGCCGTCCCCAAGGAGATGAGCAATCAGCTCTCCACCAACCTGATCCTCAGCCATTGCACCGCCGCCGGCGAGCCGTATGCTGACGAGATCGTCCGCGGCATGATGCTGCTGCGTGCCAACGCTCTGTGCGGCGGCGTGAGCGGCGTTCGTCCCATCCTCGTCGAGATGCTGCTCGAGATGCTCAACAAGGGCGTGACCCCCGTCGTCCCGCAGAAGGGCTCTCTCGGCTCCTCCGGCGACCTGGCTCCTCTCGCTCACATGACGCTCCCCATGCTCGGCAAGGGCGAGGCCATGTACGAGGGCGTGAAGATGCCCGGTGCTGAGGCCATGGCCAAGGCCGGCATCAAGACGCTCGACACCCTGGTCTCCAAGGAAGGCCTCGGCATGACGAACGGCACCTGCGCGATGACCTCCGTCGGCGCTCTCGCGCTGTACGACACCATCTGCGCCGCCCAGCTCGGCGACGTGATCGCGTCCATGTCCTTCGAGGGCCTGACCGGTCTTCGCAACGCCTTCGACCCCCGCATCCATCAGGTGCGCGGCCAGAAGGGCCAGATGCTCGTCGCCGCGAACATGCGCAAGCTGCTCGACGGCTCCGAGATCCTCGACAACTGCCAGAAGGACCGCGTTCAGGACGCTTACGCCCTGCGCTGCATCCCGCAGCTGCACGGCGCCTGCCGTGACGCTCTCGATTACGTCCGCGAGAAGGTCGAGATCGAGCTCAACGCCGTCACCGATAACCCGCTGATGTTCCTCGATGACGAGGCCGTTATCTCCGGCGGTAACTTCCATGGCGAGCCCATGGCCCTGCCGTTCGACTTCCTCGGTATCGCCGCGAGCGAGCTGGCCGACGCTTCCGAGCGCCGCACCGAGCGTATGGTCAACCCCGCGCTCTCCAACGGCCTGACCGCGTTCCTGACCACCGAGGCCGGCGTCAACTCCGGTTTCATGATCGTTCAGTACGCTGCCGCCTCCATGGTCAGCGAGAACAAGATCTACGCTCACCCCGCTTCCGTCGACTCCATCCCCTCCTCCGCCAACCAGGAAGACATCGTCTCCATGGGTACCACCGCTGCCCGTAAGGCCAAGATGATCCTGCAGAACACGCAGGACGTCCTCGCTGACGAGCTGATGACCGCCTGCCAGGCCATCGACATCCGCCGCCGCCTGAACACCCACGGCCAGGGCATGACCCCGCTGCATGAGGCTCTCTATCAGCACGTGCGCGAGAAGGTCGCTTTCTATGAGATCGACCGTGAGATCTGGCCCGACATCCGTGCGGTGGAAGCGATGATCCGCTCCGGCGAGCTGCTGGATATCGTCAAGGAGTATATCCCCGACTTTGAGTAAGTCAAAATTGCGTCTACGACGCAATTTTGAGACCTTTCATTTGGGCCGATGGCCCAAATGAAATAGGGGCTTCAAATATTTTCGCTCACCGCGAAAATATTTGTAAGGTGTCCCTGCGGACGCACATGTCGTCCTCCGGGACAATCCAAATTGTTTGCGGCGTGCGCGGCCGCAAATGTGATGCGTCTCAAAAATGGTTATTGCTACCGATTTGGGGACAATAATGCTGAAAGATTTGTGTTTTGACACGAATTGACAGGATGTAAAAGAAGGTGTAAAGTTATTTTGGCTTTACACCTTCTTTTTTTAGGAGGAACTTACTATGGAACTGAATATTTTACGGGCGGACCCAGCGGGGAACATTACGGTGTTCGTGCTCGATCCGGTCGAAAAGGCACAGCGCGCGGCCATCGCGGAGAAGATCATGGCGATCCCCGCACTCAAGGCCGAGCAGGTCGGCTACGCCTGCGCCGCCGAGGACGACGTCGACGGCCACATGGAGATGATGGGCGGCGAATTCTGCGGCAACGCGACGCGCGCCTACGGCATGTATATTGCCCAGCAAAAGGGCGGCCTTTCCTCGGTCAGGCTGCGCGTGAGCGGCTGCGACCATGCCGTCACCGCGCAGGTCGATCTGAAATCCGGCACGGCGCGCGCTGAAATGCCCTGTCCGCGCAGCGTGAAGCGTGTCACGGTGAATGGTCACGAGGGCACGCTCGTCGACTTAACAGGCATCGCCCACTTCGTCGTCGAGGGCGTGGAGCCGAGCGAAGGGTTCTTCCGCGCGGCGGAGTCGATCTTTTCCGGAATTGCAGGGCTTGACGCCTGCGGCGTCATTTTCCTCGATGCGGAAAAGCGCAGCATGATCCCGCTCGTCAAGGTCATCGAGACAGGCTCCCTCGTCTGGGAGGGCAGCTGCGGCAGCGGCAGCGTTGCCTGCGCCGTCGCGCAGAGCGAACGCATGGAAAACGGCGGTTTTTCGTGCGAATACCGGCAGCCCGCGGGCGCGGTCCGCGCAAGCGTCGAGCGCCAAGGCGGAAACGTCATCGCCGCGAGCATCGGCGGCGAGGTCACGCTGGATGAGCCCATGCGCATCACGCTGTGACGCGGCAGAGTGAAATGAAAGCCGGGCGCTGGCAACTTTCGCTTTTCTCGTTTTGACCTTTGCCGCAAGCGTTGAAAATTCGTCCAAAAATCTCCCGTTTTTTCTTTTTAAGGCACGCGAACCAACGCTTAATTTTTTAAGGTTTTTGGAAAAAAGAGGCTTGCAAAACAGTTTACCTTTCTCTATCGTTCGGCTATAATTGATTTTGTCAATAAGAGACAATTCTCCGCTTTTAAATACACAATTATTTAGGAGGTATTCCCCATGACCGACATTGAGATCGCCCAGGCACATAAAATGGAAAAAATCGTCGACGTCGCCGCCAAGGCCGGCATCGACGAAAAGCACCTCGAGCTCTACGGCAACTACAAGGCCAAGCTCGACTTAAGCGAGATCCGCAAGCTGCCCCGCAAGGCAAAGCTGATCCTCGTCACCGCCATCAGCCCCACCCCCGCGGGCGAGGGCAAGACCACCACGTCCGTCGGCCTTGCCGACGCGCTCAACAAGCTCGGCAAGAACACCATGGTCTGCCTGCGCGAGCCCTCTCTCGGCCCCGTGTTCGGCGTCAAGGGCGGCGCTGCCGGCGGCGGCTATGCTCAGGTCGTCCCCATGGAGGATATCAACCTGCACTTCACCGGCGACTTCCACGCCATCGGCGCTGCCAACAACCTGCTGGCCGCTCTTCTCGACAACCACATCCAGCAGGGCAACGTGCTCGGCATCGACCCCCGCAAGATCGTGTGGAAGCGCGCTGTCGATATGAACGACCGCCAGCTCCGCCACATCATCGACGGCCTTGGCGGCAAGGCCAGCGGCGTGCCCCGCGAGGACGGCTTTGAGATCACCGTCGCGAGCGAAGTCATGGCAGTTCTCTGCCTTGCGACCGGCCTCGCCGACCTCAAGGAGCGCCTCGGCAAGATGGTCGTCGCCTACACCTACGACGACAAGCCCGTCACCGCGCACGACCTGAAGGCTGAGGGCGCGATGGCCGCGCTCTTAAAGGATGCCATCAAGCCCAACATGGTCCAGACGCTCGAAGGCACTCCCGCGTTCATCCACGGCGGCCCGTTCGCAAACATCGCCCACGGCTGCAACTCCATCCAGGCCACTGAGACCGCGATGCGCCTGAGCGACTACACCGTCACGGAAGCCGGCTTCGCCGCCGACCTCGGCGCCGAGAAGTTCCTCGACATCAAGTGCCGCGCCGCGGGCTTCCACCCCGACGCTGTCGTCATCGTTGCGACCGTCCGCGCGCTCAAGTATCACGGCGGCGTGCCCAAGGCCGAGCTCAACAGCGAGAACCTTGAGGCGCTTGAAAAGGGCCTGCCCAACCTCCTCCAGCACGTCGACAACGTGAAGAACGTCTACGGTCTCCCCTGCGTCGTCGCCATCAACGCGTTCCCGACCGACACCAAGGCCGAGCTCGACCTCGTCGAGAGCAAGTGCCGCGAGCTGGGCGTCAACGTCCGCCTGAGCGAAGTGTGGGCCAAGGGCGGCGAAGGCGGCCTTGCGCTGGCTGAGGAAGTCGTGCGCCTGTGCGACCAGCCCAACCACTTCCAGTTCGTCTACGACGTCAACGACAGCATTGAGGACAAGCTCAACGCCATCGCTACCAAGGTCTATCACGCTGACGGCGTGGTCATCGCCGCTTCCGCCAAGAAGCAGCTTAAGCAGCTCACCGAGCTCGGCTTTGACAAGCTCCCCATCTGCATGGCCAAGACGCAGTTCTCCTTCTCCGATGACGCCAGCAAGCTCGGCGCGCCCCGCGGCTTCAAGATCACCGTCCGCGACCTCAAGGTCAACGCCGGTGCGGGCTTCCTGGTCGCCAAGACCGGTGACATCATGACGATGCCGGGGCTTCCCAAGGTCCCGTCCGCCGAGAAGATCGACGTCGACGAAAACGGCAAGATCACCGGCCTGTTTTAATTGTACAAGCTCAGGAACAGGTGGAGCGCGCCTCCGCCTGTTCCTGATGAATTTTTAATTTTAACCCAGGGAGGGCACTATGAAGATCGCAGATATGAAAGTAACCGAGCTCATCAACGAAGTCGGCGCGGGCACTCCCGCGCCCGGCGGCGGCGCGGTGGCAGGCCTTGCCGGCGGCGTCGGCGTGGCGCTGACGATGATGGTCAACGGCCTGACGCTCGACAAGAAGGGCTTTGAAAACGACCGCGAGCGCCTTTTGGACGCCATTGCCAAGGGCAATGAGCTCAAGGAGCGCTTCATCGACGTGATGAACCGCGACAGCGAGGTCTTCGATGTCCTGATCGAATCTCTGGCCCTCCCGAAGGACGACGATGAGCACAAGGCCATCCGCCGCGGCGCGGTGCAGGCGAGCTTCCGCAACTGCACGCTGGTGCCGCTGACAATGATGGAAATTTGCTCCGAGGCTATCGACCTGTGCACCGGTCTCGTCGGCACGACGAACCCGAACGTCGTCAGCGACCTCGGTATTGCCGCGCTCACACTCAAAACCGCGATGGAGAGCGCATGGCTCAACGTGCTCATTAACCTCTCGTCCTTAAAGGACAAGGCGTTCCGCGACGAGTGCTGCCAAAAGGGCGAGGCGCTGCTCGCGCACGCTGTACCCATCGCCCAGGAGAGCTATGAAAAGGTGATCAAGGTCATCACCGAAAAGTAAGCGCTCCGCCTTCTAGTTTTCCGTCATTTCACGCCGTCCGCCGCGTCAAGCACGCGCCGCGGACGGCGCGCTTTTTTCTTTCCTGAATTTTTGCAATTTACAGTAGCATTTTGCGGATTTTGTGGTACAATACCATCGGTTCATATTTTGATTGATTCAAATACTGCACGAAAGAGGCTTTTTTCATGGATTTTGTTGCAAACGGCTCCAAAAACGTTGAAATTGAGACGTCCACGGGCGTCTATCTGCGTCACGCCATCCAGACGCACTTTGTCGAGATCGGCGAGGATTACATCGAACTCGTCAACCGCTACGTCAAGCCCCTCTACGAGGAGGGCGATCTGCTGAGCATTAGCGAAAAGATCATCGCCCTGTGCCAGAAGCGAGTGGTCTACCGCAAGGATATGAAAATTTCGTGGCTGGCGAAATTCCTCAGCCGCTTCGCCATCCAGCACAACAGCGCCGGCATCGGCGTGGGCGAGGTGTGCAAGATGCAGTTCGCCATCGACGAGTGCGGCGCGTGGAAGGTCCTCTGGGCCGCCATCTGCGCGGGCTTTGGCAAGCTCGTCGGCAAGCACGGCATCTTCTACGATATGGTCGGCATGGAGGTCACGGGCCTCGACGGCTTCTACCCCGACGTGTTCCCCGTCTACGGCGACTACGGCATCCGTATTCCGGAAAATCCCTCGGGCGTGTGCAACGAGATCTATGAGAAGACCGGCGTGCGCGCGATGATCGTCGACGCGAACGACTTCACGCGCGACATCCTCGGCAAGGGCGACAACGTGACCCTCACCGACGAGCAGCTGTGTGAGATCATCCGCGATAACCCCGCGGGTCAGGATGACCAGTGCACGCCGTTTATTCTGATCAGGAAAAAACAGTAATTTCCCCCTGCGGGGGAAGCGTGTTGTTTCCCTGCTGGCAGGGGAACGGATAAGGGAGGGATATCTCTTTTTCGAAAAGAGATATCCCTCCCTTGCACCCTCCCAGAGAAAATTCACATTGTAAGCGAGCAGTTCGAAGAGGTGCGGCGCTTGCCGAATCGACTGCCTGCGCGCGGCGTTGCCGCGTTTGCCTCTGCTATACGATTTGGCCTACTCCTATTATCCGCTGCCGCTCTGCTGATCTTGTAGGAGTGCAGACTAATATCCGTCTACCGCGGCACTCCTCAATGCGGCGAGCGAAGCAATGCCGCATTCCGCAAGCAGTCTGCCGCCAAGTAATCGTCACTCGCGCCTCACGATAGTAAGGCGCGGTTGCAAGTGGTAGCGAACAGTAGGGGTTCATGGCGAAGCCATGTACACCGCACCTGATTCCGCAGGCTGAGCAGTTCTTCGAGATTGAGACTGCCAATGTCGGGGGTCGAGGGGCCCTCCCCTCGCGTTCTCTTGGGGGTCCAAGGGGGCCATTCTCTCACGTGAGAGAATGGCCCCCTTATTCCGTGCAGCGCCAAAGGCGCTGCCTTCCCCCCGCCCCCCCTGCACAGTGCAGGGACAAAAGCAGCGCTGTCGCGCTGCATCCCCCTCGCATCCGTGCGAGAACATGGCACTATGTACTATTTCTTTTTAGGATAAGGAGCCCGCTCCTCCGTGAGCCCCACAAGATAATCCACACTCGTGTGGTAAAACCGCGCGAGCCTGATGAGCACGTCGCTCGGGACGTCGCGCTTGCCGGTCTCGTAGTTGGAATAGCAGACCTGCGAGCAGCTCAGATAGTCCGCCAAGCTCTTTTGCGTCAGGTCGCTGTCCTCTCTCAGATCTCGAATGCGTCGATACATTTTGCTTCACTCCATCCAGAATTCGTGTTTAGATTCTGTAAAGAAGTATACGTAAAACAAAATGTTATATTGTGCTATATAACAAAACGTTATATAATTTTCCAAGGGTGGTTCTATGACGGACTACAAGGCAATGTATCTGCTCCTCTTCAACGCCGTGACTGACGCGCTGGAGAAAATGGACAGGCAGAACTATGGTGAGGCCAGCGCGCTGCTGATCGCCGCGCAGCAGAAGGCCGAAGAGCTCTACATGGACTCGGACGACGAATAACACTTGAACAACGTAAAAACGGAGAGGCAATGCCTCTCCGTTTTCTCGTTCTGCTGTTTTTACCGGTCGAGCCCCGTATCGAGCCAGCTGGGCTTTTCCTGCTCGACGGGCGGCTCTGTCGTCGTGCCGGGATCGGTCACGCCGGGGTCAGTTGTGGTGCCCGGGTTTGTCGTGGTCCCGGGGTCAACGGGCGTTGTCGGGTCGGTCGGCGTGGTCGTACCGGGATCGACGGGCGTGATGGGGTCAGTCGGCGTGACCGCCGCGGACTTGCCGACGAGCACGATGCGGTTGCGCGCCTTATAATTGCTGCTCGCCTCGAACGTGGACGAAATGAGCTTGCCGTCACCGGAGTAGACGTTGCGGTACGTCTTGACCTTGTAGCCGGTGTAGGCGGTCTGCTCGACCTTGCGCTCGCCGGGGGCGAGCTCGTCGGTCTCGACGATCTGCTCGGAGAACGGGATGGTCTCGAGCACATCGGTCTTGATCTTCACATAGGTATCGTCCACCTTGGTGCCGAGGAGGGACACCTTCAGGTAGTTCTTGCCGCCGCTCGCATAGTACTCGGCGACGACCTTGATGGGATAATTCGTGTTGTTGCGGAACTCAAACTCGGGCCCTCCCTGCGCGACCGTCGCGTCGAGGCCGAGGCCGATGTAATCGGACGCGAAGCCGTGGTTCGTGCGCTGCACGATCTCAAGGTTGGCGTAGAGCGCCGCAGCGTAGAGCGTGGAGCTCGCCTGACACGCGCCGCCGCCGACCATATCGACGGTCTTGCCCTGCAAGTAACCGGGCGCGGTGCTGTAGCCGTTCGCCGCGGTAAAGGGCGTAACGAGCGGGCCGTATTTCATCGTTTCGCCGGAGTTCAATATGTAGCCGGTGATGCGTGAGGCCGTCAGCTTGACGTTCGCGCGGCGGCCGGACGCGCCGCCGACCTTCGTGGTGTAGGTGCTCAGCACATCGCGGAACAGGACCTTTTGGAGCTGCTCTGCCGTGACGTCCGGCGTCTCGACCGTGGCGTTCGGCAGATCGACCGTCTCCCCCGCCGCCGCGGCGTTGTAGGCGGATTCAAGGTCAGAAAGCGTGAATTCCACGCCCGCGTGGCCGGGCGTGACCGCGCCGGTCTCCTTGTCATACGTCGCGTTGACCTTCTGGCCGATGACGGCCTCGCGCTGCGCGCTCAGGTCGACCTCCTGTGCAGGGATGACATCGTAGACGCCGCCCTCGCTCGCAGGCTCAAGCACGATCTCGGACGGGTCGCCGCCGCTCAAATACGCGCCGTTTAAGTATACGCCGATCTGGTCTTTTGCGGTATCAGTCGTCGCGCGGCCGTCCTGCGGCTTCGTCACGCTGACCTTGCCATCCTCTGTCACGTTGATGGCAAACTCCACGGGGTCGCAGTTGATGCTGTCGCACACCGTGTCGACAAGATTCTCCATCAAATCGGGCGAGTAGGCCGCGTCGACCACCTGCGCCGCATCCTGCGGCTTGAAGAGTGCGCGCAGATACTTCGCGCCCGCGGTCAGAAAGCTGTCATTGCAGCCGTAGACGTTGTAGATATGCTTGGCAAGTCCGTCGAAGTCGACATACTCCGGCATCGCGTCGAGCGACACGTGCGCGACCTCCGTGCCGTCGGGCAGGACAAAGTCGACACCCGCGCCCTTCGCCTGCGCCACGCTCGCTTTGAGCTGCTCGGCGACCTGCTGCTCGGTCATCCCGCCGTAGTTGGTATCGCCCATCATCACGTTGGGATAAATTTTATGGCTGGCCGACGCCCACGCGCCAAGGCCCAAGTACGCCACCACGAGCACACCCGCGACAATGCCGACGACCTTGCCGGTCTTTCCCGATGTTTCACGTGGAACGCGCGGCGGCTTTTCCGCGCGGGGCTCCTTGGCCGCCTTTGCGGCCTTTTCCGGCTGCATCAGGCGCTTGCCGCCCTTTCTTCTCTTCTTTTCCTCAAAGGCGCCGTTCATTTCATCCATGCTGGCTCCTCCTGTTTCTTCCGATCTTCCGGACAGGGACTTCCCTGCCGGTCGTTTCAGTATACCACAGTTTGTGAGAAAAAGAATCACAATTTGGTGACAATTTTGCAGGATTATCCGGCCTCTTTTGCACGTTTCGGGATGCGGATGGTCAAAAGGATGCCATCGTCCGTGTCCTCGCGCTGCATGTCGGCCTCGACGCCCGCGCGCTGCATCAGCCCGAGCGAGTGGCGGATGGTGTTCAAAAAGATGCGCACATCCTTGACGATGTAGGTCGGCAGGCGCGGCGGAGGCGTTTTCTGCTTGAGCTTCAAAAGCTCTTCGATATACGCCTCGCTCTGCGCGACGTTGTAGCCGCGTGCGGCGATAACTTGCAAGGCTTTGAGGCGGTCTTCCTCGTTCGTCAGGCGCAGCAGCGCCCGTGCGTGCCGCTCGGAGAGGTCATGCTCGCGCAGAAGGCGCACACAGTCGGGCGACAGGCGCAGCAGCCGCAGCTTGTTGGCAATAGCGGACTGGGATTTCCCCAGCCTTTCCGCCGCCTGCTCCTGCGAGAGGTCGTAGGTCGCGATCAGCCGCGCGATAGCCGCAGCCTCCTCCAAGTAGTGCAAATCGCGGCGCTGGAGGTTTTCGATCAGCGCAAGCAGCGCGCTCTCCTCCTCGCTCGAGCGCGCGAGCAGGCACGGCACCTCGCGCAGTCCCGCGAGCTTTGCCGCGCGCAGCCGTCTCTCTCCCGCGATGAGCTCGTAGCCCTCGTCCGTGCGGCGGACGGTCAGCGGCTGGAGGATGCCATAGCGGCGGATGCTGTCGCTCAGCGAGCGCAGCGAGGCCTCGTCAAACTCGATGCGCGGCTGGTTGGGGTTGGGGCGCAGCGCGTCGATGGGCAGGTCGAGCACGCGGCGCGGGAGCAGCGGCTTTCTTGCGGACATTTCCATGGATTTTCCCTCCTTTTTCTCCACTTTTAGCACAAAAAGTGTGCAAAATCGGGCGAAAATCGGCGGAGAGATCAAAAAATTCGCACCTTGCGGTGCGAATTTTCGTTTTCTCATTTATTTCCCGTCGTGCTTGACGTGGATACGGCTGATCGCGCGGGCGATGCGGGCATTGGCAATGGCCTGCTCCTGCGCGCTGCGCTTCGCCTTGAGCTCGGCGCGCGCCTCGGCAGCCATTTCCTCGGCGCGGTGGAGGTCGATCTCCTCCGGCCGCTCGATCGTGTCCACCAGCACGAGCGCCTCGCCGTGCTCCATCTTGAGCACGCCCTCGGACACGGCGGCGATCTGCTCGACGCCGTCGGCGTCCCGCAGCGTCAGCTTGCCGGGAACGACCGCGAGCACAATATCCTCGTGCTGCGCCATCAGGCCGTACATGCCGTCGATGCTCGGCACGGTGAGCGATGTGCACGCCCCGTCAAAAAACGTGCGCTCGGGCGCGAGGACGCGGAGAGGAAAGGTCTTCATCACGCTTCCCCGCTTTCCATCTTCTTCGCCTTGGCGAGCGCGTCGTCAAGCGTACCGACGTTGTAGAACGCCATCTCGGGATAGCCGTCCATCTCGCCGGAGAGGATGGCTTCAAAGCCGCGGAGTGTCTCCTCAAGCGGCACATAGACGCCCGGAAGGCCCGTGAACTTTTCGGCTACGAACGTCGGCTGGGCCAAAAAGCGCTGGATCTTTCTCGCGCGGTTGACCGTGACCTTGTCCGTGTCACTCAGCTCCTCCATGCCGAGGATGGCGATGATATCCTGCAATTCGCGGTATTTCTGCAAGGTCGCCTGCACGCTGCGCGCGATGCGGTAGTGCCGCTCGCCCACGATATCCTCTTCCAGAATGCGGGAGGACGATTCGAGCGGGTCGACCGCGGGATATAAGCCCTGTTCGGCGATCTTACGGCTCAAAACCGTCGTCGCATCGAGGTGGGTGAACGTCGTCGCCGGGGCAGGGTCGGTCAGATCGTCCGCGGGAACGTAGACCGCCTGCACGGACGTGATCGAGCCGCTCTTGGTCGAGGTGATGCGCTCCTGCAGCTCGCCCATTTCGTTGGCGAGCGTCGGCTGATAGCCGACGGCGGAGGGCATGCGGCCGAGCAGGGTCGAGACCTCGCTGCCCGCCTGCACAAAGCGGAAAATATTGTCGATGAACAGCAGCACGTCGCGCTGCTCCTCGTCGCGGAAGTATTCAGCCATCGTAAGGCCGGTGAGCGCCACGCGCATACGAACGCCGGGCGCTTCGTTCATCTGGCCGAAGACGAGCGCGGTCTTGTCGATAACGCCGCTCTCGTGCATCTCGTTCCAGAGGTCGTTGCCCTCGCGGCTGCGCTCGCCCACGCCGGTGAAGATCGAATAGCCGCCGTGCTCGACGGCGATGTTGTGGATGAGTTCCTGAATGAGCACCGTCTTGCCGACGCCCGCGCCGCCGAACAGACCGATCTTGCCGCCGCGCGGATAGGGCTCCAAAAGGTCGATGACCTTGATGCCGGTCTCCAGGATCTCAACGCTCGGGCTCTGCTCGTCGAAGGCGGGGGGCTTTCTGTGGATGCTGCGGCGCGGCTCCGCGCCGCCGATCGGCGCGCCGCCGTCGATGGTATCGCCAAAGACGTTGAAAAGCCGTCCGAGCGTCGCCTTGCCGACGGGCACGCGAAGGCCGCTGCCTTCGCCCGTGACGGTCATGCCGCGGCTGAGGCCCTCGCTACCGGAGAGCATGATGCAGCGCACCGTTTCGGCGCTCAAATGCTGCTCCACCTCCATCACAAGGCGCTTGCCGTTCAGCTCGACGGACAGCGCCTCGCGGATGCGCGGCAGCTCGCCGTGCGGGAAGCGCACGTCCACCACGCTGCCCGATACCTGAATGATCTTACCTGTGCGCATGCTGCGCCTCCTTCTTCATGTGGTTCTTCTTGCTGCGCGCGCCGGCGGAGACCTCCGTGATCTCGCTCGTGATGGCGCCCTGCCGCTCGTGGTTGTACTCGAGCTGCAGCTCGCGCAGCATGTCGTCCTCGTTCTGGTTGGCCGAGTCCATGGCAGAGGCGCGCGCGTTCTGCTCGGCACAAAAGCTGTCGACCATCGCCGAGTACAAAAAGCCCGTGATGTACGCCGGCACGACCCTGGCGAGCACCTCCTCTGCCGAGGGCTCAAAGCGGATGGGCTTTTCCTCCGTCTCCTCTTTGGCAAAGTGCTCATCCTCCAGCGGCAGCAGGCGCACGGTGCGCACGTCCATGTCCACGCCGTTGCCAAGGTCGGTGTAGATGATAAAGAGCTTGGAGATCTCGCCCCGGTCGAAGAGATCCAAAAGCTTCGCCGTGATCTCTCGCGCGCGGCGGAGCGTGGGGCTCTGCGCATCGTAGCGGAAGCTCTTTTCCACCGGCACGCCGTGGCCGGAGAAGAAGTGCCGCCCGTTGCCGCCCACCACAAAAAGGCGGCTGTCGGGGTGCTTTTCAAGGCGCTTCATCGTCTCCTGAATAACATTCTGGTTGTAGGCGCCCGCAAGGCCGCGGTCCGCCGTCACCACAAGATAGGCGTACGTTCCCGGCTGGGCCAGATCGTCCGCGTTGCCCCGGTAGAGGTACGGGCTCTCGATCTCGCCCGCGTGCTGGAAGATCTGCTCGATCTGCGTCGAGACCGCGTCGAAAAACGGGCGCGTCTTGGCAAGGTCTTCTTTCGCCCGCCGCATCTTGGTCGAGGCGATGAGGTACATCGCGTTCGTCACCTTCTGCGTGCTCTGGATGCTCGCGATGTGCTCGCGGATCTCCTTCATGCTCGCCATGTACCTGTCACCTCACTTTTTATTTGGAAAAATAGTTTTGCACAAATTCCTTTGCGATCTCGATGATCTGCGACTGCTGATCGTCGCTGAGCTGGCCGGTCTGCTCGATGGCATTGCACAGCGCGCCCTGCGTCTCGCCAAAGTGCTGCAAGAGCGCGGGGATAAACGCGTCAAGCTGCTCCGGCACGATCTCCTGAAAAACATGGTTCAGCCCCGCGACGAGCAGGATGACCTGCTCATACTGCTTGTAGGGGTGGAACTGCTTCTGCCGCAGCATGCGCATCAAGCCCTGACCGTAGGATAAAAGCTTTGCCGTCGACTCGTCGAGGTCGCTTGCAAACTGCGTGAACGACTCCATCTCGCGGTACTGCGAAAGGTCGAGGCGGATGGTCTTGGCTGCCTTTTTCATCGCCTTGGTCTGCGCGTCGCCGCCCACGCGGGACACGGACAGGCCCACATTCACCGCCGGACGCTGGCCGGAGAAGAACAGGCGCGTTTCCAGAATGAGCTGACCGTCGGTGATGGAAATGACGTTCGTCGGGATATAGGCCGACACGTCGCCGGACTGCGTCTCGATGATCGGCAGCGCCGTGATGCTGCCGCCGCCCTTCTCCTCGCTCAGATGCGCCGCGCGCTCGAGCAGGCGGGAGTGCAGATAGAACACGTCGCCCGGATACGCCTCGCGGCCCGGGGAGCGCTCCAAAAGAAGGCTCATCGCGCGGTACGCGATGGCGTGCTTGGAAAGATCGTCGTAGACGATCAGCACGTCGCGGCCCTTATTCATAAAGTATTCGCCCATGGCGCAGCCCGCGTAGGGCGCAATGTACTGTAACGGCGCGGGATCGCTCGCCGTGGCGTTGACGATGATCGTATAATCCATCGCGCCGTGCGTTTCCAGCGTCTTTTTGAGCTGGGCGACGGAGCTCGCCTTCTGTCCGATGGCGACATAGATGCAGATGACATCCTTGCCCTTCTGGTTGACGATGGTGTCGAGGGCGATAGCGGTCTTGCCGGTCTGGCGGTCGCCGATGATGAGCTCGCGCTGGCCGCGGCCGATGGGGAACATCGAGTCGACGGTCAGAATGCCCGTCTCAAGCGGCGTGTCGACGCTCTGGCGGTCGATGATACCGGGGGCGGGACTCTCCACTGCGCGGTAGCCGTCGGCGCGGATGTCTCCCCCGCCGTCGATGGGCACGCCGAGCGCGTTGACCACGCGGCCGAGGAATCCCTCGCCCACGGGAACGCCCGCCGTGCGTCCGGTGCGGCGGACCGTGCTGCCCGCGCAGACGCTCGCGTCGTCGTCAAAGAGGATGCAGCCGACGCTGTCCTCGGATAAGTCCTGCACCATGCCGCGCACGCCGCCGTCGAAAAGCAGCACCTCGCCATAGGCGGCGCCCTCCAGCCCGTCCACGCGGGCAATGCCGTCGCCGACGGTCAGAACGGTGCCGACCTCCTGTGCCATGGCCTGCGGCGTCCATGAGAGCACCGTCTCCTTCAGCAGCGGGATGACGTCGCCCTGCGTGGCAGCGAGCTTTTCGAGCGCGTCTTTGAACTGGCTCAGGCGTCCGCCCGCGCTCCAGTCGTAGACCTCCGCGCCCACCTCGAGGCGGAAACCGTCGGGGTAGTCATCACTCTTTTGCCAGGTGAGCGTCGTGCCCTCGCCGTACTTTTCCGCGAGGAAGGCCAGAAATCGCTTCTCCTGCTCCTGCGACGGACGCACGGCAGAGAGCAGTACGGCCTCTAAATGCTCCGTGCGCTCAGCCATTGTCCTTGCGCTCCTCCGCCGTGTCCAGGAACTTGTCATAAGCGTCCGACGTGCTGGAGAGCACCAGCTTTTCCGCCGCGGCGCTCATCAGCTCGGAAATTTCGCCCTTGGCCTGCTCCATCACGCGCTCATGCTCGCGCGCGGCATCTTCCCGCGCCTTGCGCACGATCTCGCCCGCCTGCTGCTCGGCCTGCGCGCGGCGCTCGTCCACCGCGTGCTGCAAGGCTTCGTTCGCCTCGCGCTGGCGGCGTGCGATCTCCTCGTCGGCGCTCTTGAGCTGCGCTTCATAGCCGGCCTTCGTCTTCTCGGCCTCGGCAAGCACGGCCTTGGCATCCTCGTCCATCTTCTCATAGTGCGCCTTGCGGCTGTCCATAAAGCTCTTCACAGGCTTGTAGAGCAGAAAATACATCGCGCCGAACAGGATGACAAAGTTCAGCGCATGCAGCAAAATTTGCTGCAAATTGATATTAAGCGGCATTCAAAAGCCCCTCCTTTTTGGGAGTGTTCTTCATCAAAGGACGAAGATAATGAGGATCGCCACGATCAGGGCGTAAATGATGACCGTCTCGATAAACACAAGGCCCATCATCATCGTGGTTCTGATCTGACTTGTGGCCTCGGGCTGGCGGGCTATGGCCTCGCTCGACTTGCCGACCGCAATGCCCATGGCCAGCGCGCCGCCAAGGCACGCAATGCCGATCATCACGCCCGAGCCCATCGCCTTGGCGGAGGTCACGTCGTTGTCGTTGCTGCCGGCCGTGACGCTCACGGTCTCAGTCACGTTGCTGTCGCTCCCGCTTTCGTTTGCGGCGAGGGCCGGAATGGTGCAGATCATCAGCGCGCACAGCAGCATCATCAGCGCTGCGAATTTCTTCATCGTTTTCATGGCAATTTTACCTCTTTCTTCAGGCAGCCGTTTCGCTGCGGGATTTTTTTACCTTTTTTGCCTTGGGCTTTTTCTCGTGCTTTTCGGTCGATTCGCCGTAGAACGTCGACACCAGCATCGTTAAAACATACGCCTGGATCAGCGCGTGCAGCAGCGTGAACATTACGCCCACGATGACCGGCAGCACATAGGAAAGCGCCGCGTAGTAATACACAAGCTCCGTCACGAGCGCGCCGGAAAGCAGCGCGCCGAAGAGTCGAAAGCTCATCGAGATCGGCAGCGAGAAATCCTTGAGCGCGTGCAGAAATCCGCCCACACCCGCGGCGATCAGTCCGCCGAAGAGGATCACGCCGTAGCTCATCACGCCCAGCGCGATCGCCCCGTTGATATCGGACAGCGGCGCGGGCAGGCTGACGGCGTGGCCTGATGTGGTCACCACCTGAATGCCGAGCAGCTCAAAGAGCGTGCTGACAAAGATGTAAACACCGGCGGTGAAGATGTACGCCCGCAGGAATTTATTGCGGTGCGGGCTGCTGCCCTCGGCCAGGCCGTCGAACATGCCGACGATCTGCTCTAAAACGAGCTGGAACCTGCCGGGCACATATTTGAATTTTGGGATCACAAAAAGCCGGCACACAAGGGCGAATACTATTAAAATACCCGTCACGATGTAGGCGGAGATGAGCCCCGGGTTCACCTCGATCAGGCCAAACAGGCTCACCTTGTTCTGCTCGTGCAGCACCGCGTCACGCATGACCTCCTGGATCGGTTCGCTCTCGCCGCCTGACGGCGTGAGCAAACATCCGGCCAGCAGCGCCAGCACGATCACGGCGAACACGATCAGCTCGCGCGTTCGCTTTTTCTTATCCACGCGCCCTACCCCCTTTTGTTTCTATCATCCAATTTTTGCTTGGGATGCAGCACTTATTTATACCACCTGCACGCAGGAAATGCAAGTCTTCCTTCATGATTAACCGCCGCTTTACAGCATCTTTTCGTCTTCTTAACAGAGCCCTGACCCCTCCCCTTTTTCTTCAATAAATAGAGCAGCGGAAGGAGACAGTGCTGCCCCCTTCCGCCGCTCTATTCCACTTTTCTCGTTATCGTCACAATACGAAGATGATCAGGATGGCCACGATCAGCGCATAGATGATGACCGTCTCGATAAACACAAGACCCATCATCATCGACGTGCGGATCTGCCCCGCCGCCTCGGGTTGTTCGGCCATGTTGTTCGCCGCCTTTGCAACAGAATGCGCCATGCCCAGCGCGCCGCCAAAGCACGCCACACCGATAAGCGCCGCCACCGCCCAGATCTTGCGCACCTTGGTGGTGTTCTCCTTCGAGCGCGCGAGCTCTTCCTCGCTCACCGTCTGTGCGGCGGGTTCCGCGTCCGCCGTACCGCCCGCGGCGGCCAGCGCCGGAATCGTCAGCGCGCACAGCAGCGCCAGCACGGCAAACAGCGACCAAATTCGTTTCATCATTCGGCTCCTTAACGCAAAAACGCAGTTTCTTTGCGAAATCTTTATAAAGACTATATACCACCCGTGCGCCGATGGCAAGTCTTTTTATAAAAAGCACAAAAAGTAGGATCCTCTCCCTTAATTTTTCGTTTTTTCTTTCTCTTGAGAGTAGCATTTTCCGCGCGTTTCTGCTATCGTGTAGAAAAACAAATCACGTTGAGAGGAAAATACTCATGTTCTGGGACAACGTCGCAGGGGTCTATGACCTCTTCGCCGACATCTTTAATAAAGAAACGCACAAGGCGCTCATTGCCGCCGTTAGTTCCCGCATCACACCAGACGACGCGGTGCTCGAATGCGCCTGCGGCACGGGCCTTCTCACCGGCGCCATCGCCGAGCGCTGCCGGACGCTTCTCGCGGCAGACTTTTCCGCCAACATGCTCAAGCGGGCGAAGAAGAAATACGGCGCGCTGCCAAACGTCACGTTCCGCCAGGCCGACATCCTGCATTTAGACGAGCCGGACGGGCAGTTCGACGTGGTCATCGCCGCGAATGTCATCCACCTGCTCGACGAGCCGTACAAGGCCCTTGCCGAGCTCGACCGCGTCTGCCGCAGCGGCGGCACGATCATCGTCCCGACCTATATGAACCGCAGCGAGCAGGGCAAAACGAGCGGCTTTGCCTCGACCGTCGGCAAGGCGGGCGCGGACTTCAAGCGTCAGTTCACGTTCGACACGTATAAGCAGTTTATCGCCGCGGCGGGCTACGACGATGTCGACTACGCCTACTGTCCCGGCCGCGTGCCCTGCGCCGTCGCCGTGATCCACAAGCCGTAAAAAGCAAGAAAAAAGGCTCCGCAAAGTATTCTGCGGAGCCTTTTTTACATTTTGTATTCACTTTCTCTTCTGCCGGCGGATGTCTTCGCCGAAAAAGAGCAGCATTTGATACTCTCCCTGCAATCTTGACAGCACCGGCGCGCCGTAGCGCCGCCCGAGCTCGTCGGGGCTCAGGTTCGTGGAGATGACAGTCTTCTTCCCCGTGATGAGGCGCGTGTTGACGATCTGATACATCGCGCTGTGGACAAAGCTCGTCATCAGCTCGGTGCCGAGGTCGTCTAAAATCAGCAGGTCGCAGCCGAGCGCGCGGCTCACGGCGGTGTCGGCGTTCTCGCTGTCGTCGCGGCCGAACTTCTGCGCCTCGAAGCGGGCGAAGATGTGCCCCGCCGTGTCGTAGACCACGCTGTGGCCGCTCGCGCTCACGACGCGCGCGATGGACGCGGAGAGGAACGTTTTCCCCAGTCCCGTGCCGCCGGTCAGCAGCAGGTTGCCGCTCTTGGGCGAAAACTCGTGCGCGTAGTCCTGGCAGATGTCGTACACGCGCTCCATGTTCGTGCGCGGCGACACGCCGAGGTCCTCGTCCGGCACGGACGAATAGTAGTCGAAGTTGAAATTTTCAAAGCACTGCGAGCCGAGGTCCAAAAGGCCCGAAAGCTCCTTGTTCTGCTCCTTGGCGTAATAGCCGCGCAGGCACGAGCAGACCTCGCTGCCGAGAAAGCCCGTGTCGTTGCAGCGCGAGCACTTGGGCTTTTCCTCGAGATAGTCGCCCGGCAGTCCCAGGCGCGTCAGGAGAAGGCGCTTTTCCTGCTGCAAGTTGAGGTTTTCCTCCCGCAGCGCCTCAATGGCCGGGCGCGGGTCCGTCCCGCGGCGCAGGCCGGAGGCGATGATCTTCGCCATCGTGTGCGACAACTCGCGGTCGATCTCCTCAATGCGCGGGCACTTGGTATACACCGCGCGCTCGCGCGCGCGAAAATTCTCCGCGCGGCGCTGCTTGTCCTCGTCGAAGCGCGCCAGCGCCTGGCGCATCAGCCGCCCATCGTAAGACATCCTTCTCCCCCGCTTTCGTTACTGATTCAAATATTCCTTCATCCAGGCGTTGCCGCCGTCGTTGGTGTTCTTCTTCGGCTTGCTCTGCTCCTTGGCGTTCTCGGCCTTCACTTCGGCGAGCGTGTGCAGGCCCTTTTCATGCCAGCGCTTCAAAATGCCGTTGCAGTACGGCCAGCGGAATTCGTGGCAGTGCAGGATCGTCCGGTCGTAAGCCTCAGCCACGGTCTCCGCCGGAAATCCCATCTCCGCCCACGCGGAGAGATACTTCTCCTCGCTCGGCGCGCTCGCGCGGCCCTGCATTTGCAGCGCCGCCATGTACTCGGGGTACCTGCCGCGCAGGGCTTGCTCGCGCTTCATGTACTCGCTGGCCTTTTCGATGGAAAAGAGCTCCTTGCGCGCCCAGACGTAGCCCTCTTTTTCGATCTCGCGCATGTTGGGCAGTCGCCCCTCGCCGAACTGCTGCTCCTTTTTCGCGATGCAGTAGTTGACGAGCGTGTAGACCACGTCCGCGGGCAGACCCAGATTTTCGTACAGCCCTAACAGCTTCTTGACCGACGGGGTCGAGAGCGGGCCGAGCTTGTGCTCCACCTCGCGCAGAAGGCAGGCGAAGCGCCCGTCGCCCTCCAATTTGCGCGCGATGTCCTCGCGCGTGTACTCGGGCGGCTCGCTGAGCTGCTGGGGCGGCGGAAGGGGCGCTTCCTTCTTCTCCGGCGCGCCGACGAGCTTCATCTCGTAGAGCGCCTGCTCCGCCGCACGAAGACGCGTTTCGTCCCACTTGAGCTCGCGCGCGAGCTTGCCGGAGTCCGCCGCGCCGCGCGCATGCAGGATGGCGAGGTACAGCAGCGCCGCGTCGCCGCTGCCACCCGCGATCAATCGCTTGACCGTCGCCGATGAGAGCGTGATGTTCTCCTCGGTGCTCAAATGCAGCACATAGCCTGCCATGTTCCCCGCCTCCTTTCGTCCATTTTCGATTCCATTATTCTACATGAAATTTTCCCGTTCGTAAACATGAAATTTTTTGCTTCCCCCTTTTCACATTTTCACTCCCGTGTTATACTGTTAGAGATTATATGGGTGGAATTTGCCCTTTTTTGTGCAACACCGAAATAGAAAGGAGCACACAAATCATGGAAAACCGCATCACGATCTCCATCTGCGACGAGGAATACACCTTTGTCGCCGAGGAAGCCCCCTCCTATATGCAGAAGGTCGGCTCCTACGTCAACGACAAAATGAGCGAGCTGCTCGACGCTGCCAAGGTCGGCCGCACGGACGCCGCCGTGCTGACCGCCGTGAACATCACCGACGAGCTCTTCAAAGAGCGCGAGGCCGGCGACGCGCTGCGCCGTCAGGTCAAGCAGTACCTTGACGAGGCTTCTCAGGCCAAGAACGAGGTCAGCGAACTCAAGCGCGAGATCTTCAAGCTCCAGCAGCAGAAAAAGTAAACCTTGACGACGGAGCTGTTAGCGCCCGCGGGCGGGCAGGAGGCGCTTGTTGCCGCCGTGCAGAGCGGTGCGGACGCCGTGTATATGGGCTTTGGCGCGTTCAACGCGCGCCGCAGCGCGAGGAACTTCTCTGACGAGGAATTCCGCGCGGCGGTTTCTTATTGCCATTTGCGGGGCGTGAAGGTCTATCTGACGCTCAACACGCTCGTCACCGACCGCGAACTCCCCGCGCTTGCTGCGGAGGCGCGCGCCGCGTCGGAGTGCGGCGTGGACGCGATCCTGGTGCAGGATTGGGGCGTTCTGGCGACGCTGCAAAAGCTTATCCCCGACGTGCCGCTGCACGCCTCCACGCAGATGAGCCTGCACACGCTCTCGGGCGTTCAGGAAGCGGCAAGGCTCGGCATGACGCGCGCGGTGCTCGCGCGCGAGCTTTCGCGCGGGGAGATCAGCGAAATCTGCGCGAATAGCCCCATCGAGATCGAAACTTTTGTCCACGGCGCGCTGTGCATGTGCTACAGCGGCCAGTGCGAGATGTCTGCCGTCATCGGGCGGCGCAGCGGCAACCGTGGCGCCTGCGCCCAGCCCTGCCGTCTGCCCTACGGCTTTTCCGGCAGGGCGGACGGCCATCCACTGAGCTTGAAGGACGCGAACCTCGCGCCCTTTGTGCCGGAGATGATGGATATGGGTGTCGCATGCCTCAAGATCGAAGGGCGCATGAAGCGGCCGGAGTATGTCGCCGCCGTGACGGAGATCTACGCGCGCCTTCTGCGCGAGCATCGCACGCCGACGAAGGACGAGCAGAAAAAGCTCGCCCTCGCCTTCTCGCGCGACGGCTTTACCGAGGGATACTACCGCGGTGTGCGCGGACGTGAGATGTTCGGCACGCGGCCTGAAAACGCAAGATGGCCCGAGGACTGGTTCAGCGAGATTCGTGCGCGCTATGAAAAGGAAAATCTGCGGCTCGTGCCGCTCGCATTAAATTGCACCATCCGCGCCGGTCAACCGATGGCCCTGACGGCGGAGGACTTAGGCGGCCACCGCGTGACCGTCACCGGCGCAGTGCCCGAGGCGGCGCGCAGCCGCGCCGTCACCGCGGAAGAGGTCGAAACGCGCCTCAGGAAAACCGGCGGCACGGCATTTTCGGCGGCGCAATGCGCCGTCGCACTCGACGGCGGTCTCGCCGTCAGCGCGGGCGCGCTCAACGCCCTGCGCCGCGAAGCGCTTGCGCAGATGGAAGCGCAGCGCACCGCTGTGCCGAAACGCCGCGTATTCGACTTTGTTCCGCCAACAATCGTCAAAAACAGCGCGGAGAAACCGCTGCTGACGGTTTCGCTCCACCGCGCCGCGCAGCTGAGCGAGGAACTCATTGCTCTCTCCCCCGCGCGCGTCTATCTCCCCGTCGAGCTGCTGCCCCAGCTTGATCTTGCGCCCTATCGCGGCAGAACGGAATTTTTCGCGGTGCTGCCGCGCATCTACCGCACGCAGGACGAGCCTATTTTGCGCGCGCTGCTCGAGGACGCCGCCAAAAAAGGCGTCACGGGCGTGTCGATCGGCAACCTCGGCCACCTGCCGCTCGCGCGTGGACTTGATGCAGCGCTCCATGGCGACTGGGCGCTGAACCTCTACAACTCCGCCGCGCTCGCTTTCTGGAAAGAACAGGGACTTTCGAGCGCGTGCGTCTCGTTCGAGCTGCGCGACGCGCAGATTCGGGACCTCAGCAAGTGTCTCCCGTGCGAGGCCATCGTCTACGGCAGGCTCCCCCTCATGGTCACGGAAAACTGCCTGAATGCGAACGCGTTCGGCTGTCGATACTTTACCGAGCGCCCCGCCTCCGTTCCCTGCGACGGCGCGTGTGCAAGCGCGCCGGAGCTGACCGACCGGCGCGGCGAGCACTTCCCCGTGCTGCGCGCATGGGGCTGCCGCAGCGAGATCGAGAACGGAAAGATTCTTTATCTCGCGGACAAATCGAAGGACTGGCAGACGCTCGGTCTGCGCTTTGCTCAACTCCGTTTCACGACCGAGAGCGCCTCTGAATGCGTCCGCGTGCTGCGCGCGTATCAGGGCGAGACGGTCGAAGCGCCGGAGAATATCACCCGTGGTCTCTTCTATCGCGGCGCAGAATAAATTCCAAATTGTAATTTTTTATCTTGATTATACTTTTTATTATCAAATAGTGAGGCAATATCATGGCAATCGTTTTGGCATCTCAATCCCCGCGCCGTCAGGAGCTGCTCGCCCGCATCGGCGTGGAGGACTTTAAGACCCTCTCGCTCGACATTGACGAGAGCTATCCGGAAGGTCTTTCTCCCGAGGACACGGTGCGCTACATTGCAAAGAAGAAATGTGACGCTGCCGCCGCGCTCTGCGCGCCCGACGATCTCATCATCACGGCGGACACGATGGTCTTTTTGGGCAATGACCGCCTCGGAAAACCGCGCGACGAGGAGGACGCGCTGCGCATGCTGCGCGCGCTTTCCGGCCGCGCTCACACGGTCTGCACGGGCGTGAGCGTTCGCCGCGGCGCGCAGGAAGAGCGCTTCGCCGTGTCCACGCGCGTCTTTTTCCGCCCGATGACGGACGACGAGATCCGCGCCTACATCAAAACCGGCGAGCCGATGGACAAAGCCGGCGCCTACGGCGTGCAGAGCCGCGGCGCACTCTTTGTCGAGCGCATCGACGGCGACTTTTTCAACGTCATGGGACTTCCCGTTGAGCAGCTTGGCTTAGTGCTCGCGCGTTTTGGCGTCAAGCTCCTCTAACCTCTCCCCTGCCCTACGATGAAAGGAGGGTAAGCCTTGAAAGAATTTTTCCGTCAGCACGGGCTGCGCATTCTGGCCGTCGCCGCGGCGGTCGCCGTGGCATTGAGCCTTTTGACCTACTTTTCCTCGACGTCCTCGGTGCTTGAAAACATCGCGGGCGTGCTGACGTACCCGTTCCGCGCCGCCGCCACCGCCGTGAGCGACTGGGCGGCCGACAAGCGCCAGTATTACGAGGACACGACCACACTCAAGGAGGAAAACGCGGCGCTCAAAAAAGAGATCGCGGACCTTCGCGCCCAGCAGCGTCAGGCGCAGGCCGACAGCGAGGAAAATAAGCTCCTGCGCGAGCTTTTGAAGCTCCAGCAGCAGCGGCGCGACTTCACGTTTGTCTCCACCGCCGTGCTCGCCCACAGCGAGAGCAGCTGGACGTCGTCGCTGTCTCTCAACCACGGCACCGATCAGGACATCGCCGTGGGCGACTGCGTCGTCAGCGCCGAGGGGTATCTCGTCGGCGTCATTTCCGAGGTCGGTCTCAACTGGTCGACAGTGCTGACCGTCATCGACACGGACACTGAGCTCGGCGCGCGCATCTTCCGCACCGGCGAGGTCGCCGTGGCGGAGGGCGACTTCTCCCTGATGGGTCAGGGCAAATTAAAGCTCTCGTACCTCACGTCGGACGACGAGGTGCTCATCGGCGACCAGATCGTCACGTCGGGCCTTGGCGGATATTACCCGAGCGGCCTTGTCATCGGCTCGGTCGAATCGCTCCAGACCGGCGACGACGGCCTTGCCCGCTACGCGGTCCTCACGCCCATGATGGACTTTAACGCCCTGACCGAGGTGTTCGTCATCACGGACTACGACATTGTCGACTGAGGGAGGCGCGCATGAATCTCACCCAAACCACCGCGCTTAAGTGGACGTTTTACGCGCTCGCCGCCGCGGCGCTCTTTTTCCTGCGGCGGCTGCTTCTCGGGTCGATGACGTTTTTCGGCGTTATCCCCTTTCTGCCGCCCGTCATTTTGGCGGTCATGGCATCGTTCGAGCTGCCGCGCTCAGCCGTCATCGCGGGCATCGTCTTCGGCGCGCTGTGCGACCTTGTGCTCCCCGCGCCATTCGCGTGCTTGTACACGATCGCGTTCACGCTTGCGGCACTGCTCATCTCAACAGTTGTCAGTAATTTGCTGCAGCAGGGCTTTGCCCGTGCGCTGCTCTCGACCGTGCTGACATTTCTGCTCGTTGACCTCTTGCAGGCGTTCGCGCTGCTGCCGCGCAGCGGCTCGACCGCCATTTTGCCAATGCTGCACCTGTTCGCGCGCGAAACGGCGCTCTCGTGCCTGCTTCTTCTGCCGGTCTATCCGGCGCTGCGCGCCATCCGCCGCATTTTCCCCGACTGATTTTCCCCATTTTTCCCAAGCCTCAAGGAAAGGAGGCCGCTATGGATCCCAAACGCTTTACCCGCCGCCTGATCGCGCTCGGCGCGGCGATGTTTCTCTGCGCGCTTGTATTCGTTATCACGCTCTTTGACGCACAGATCGTCAACGGCGACGATTACCTCGACAAGTCCATCCGCACGAACGCCAAGACCGAGACCGTCAAGGCCTCGCGCGGCATCCTCACCGACCGCAACGGCAAGGTGCTCGTGTCGAACCGCGCGGTCTACACGCTGAATTTTGATTCCTCGCTCGTCTCTTCCGACGAGCTCAACGACGCGCTGCTGCGCGTCATCGAACTGATGAACGCACAGGGCGTTGAAATTAAGGACACGCTGCCGCTCGCCAGGACCTCGCCCTACACCTACGACACCGCGAACGGCAGCGCGAAAACGCTCGTCAAATACCTCGTCTCGCTCAAGTGGATCAATGAAAAGAACGTCGGCGACGACGGCCTCCCCACTACGCTGACAGGCTCTGCGCTGTATCTGAAGCTGCGCAGCGAGTACGGGATCGACGAAACGCTCCCGAATTCCACGGTGCGCACGCTCATCGGGCTGCGCTACTCCCTCGCCTCCGCCAAGATGAACGGCTCCACGACCTTCGAATTTGCGAGCGACGTGGATGTTTCGCTCATTTCCCTCATCAAGGATGGCAACTATGCCGGCGTGCAGGTGGATACCTCGTCCGTGCGCGTTTACGAGACCGACTACGCCGCCCACGTCCTCGGCTACACCGGCAGCATTCAGGACTGGGACGATTATAAGGATAAGGACGGCTACACGCTCGCGAGCACCGTCGGCATCTCCGGCGTGGAAAATGCGTTTGAAGACTATCTTCACGGCAACGCAGGCAAGCGCCTTGTGACCTTCGACAACGACTCCGGCAAGATCACCGGCGAGCTCTACTCCGTGGAGCCCAAGCCCGGCTCCACCGTGGCGCTGACGATCGACATCGACTTTCAGGCACAGGTGGAGGAGGCGCTCAAAAATACCGTCTCTTCCATGACAAAATCCGACGGCATCGACCGCGGCGCGGCCGTGGCCGTCGTGCAGGTCGGCACGGGCGACGTGCTGGCGCTCGCGTCGTATCCGACCTATTCCCTCTCGACGTTCCGTCAGGACCTTGAAGAGCTCTCCACCGACCCCTTGCAGCCGATGTGGAATCGCGCCACGCAGGGAAAATACGCCCCCGGCTCGACCTTAAAGCCCTTGACGGCCATCGCCGCGCTCGAATCCGGCGCGACGACCGTGCGCGAAAAGATCTACGACTCCGGCAAGTGGACGTACCCCGGCTACTCCGCGAGCTACACCTACTGCTGGAAGCGCAGCGGCCATGGCTCGCTCAACGTCCGCGGCGCGATCATGAATTCCTGCAACTATTTCTTCGCCGAAATGGGCTACCGCATGGGCATGGACACGCTGCGCGAGTATTACGCGAAATTCGGCCTCGGCTCCCCGACCGGCATTGAGATCGGCGACACCGCGGGCCGCCTTCCCTCGCAGAACGAGGGCGAGAACCTTGCCCCGTGGGCGGCGTTCGGTCAGGCGAATCAGGAATACTCCCCCCTCCAGCTCGCAAATTACATCGCGGCGCTCTGCGGCGGGGGTGACCGCTACGCCACGCACCTTTTGAAAAACGTCCGCTCCAGCGGCTCCGGCGCGCTCGAATACGTCTATGACGCCGAGCCGGTCGAGACGATCGCCATGAGCAGCGAAAATCTCTCCGCCGTCCTCGCCGGTATGCACGACCTCGCGACTGACGGCGCGGTGTCGCAGTATTTCAAGAACTGTATCGTCGACGCCGCGGCCAAGACCGGTACGATCCAGACTGGCGACACGAAGAACAACAACGGCGCGTTCGTCTGCTTCGCCCCCTACGACGATCCGCAGATCGCCGTGGCCATCGTCATCGAAAAGGGCGGCTCCGGCGCAGCGTTGGCCTCCACCGCCGTGCAGGTGCTCAACGCTTACTTCTCCAACACGTCCGCGTCCTCCGCGATCACGGGCGAAAATACACTGCTGGGTTAAGCGCGCCGTTTCGGCGCGCTTTTGCCTGTTTCAGCCGCTTTATTTGGCAGAAAGGAATGTGTTATGTCAACTAAATGGTTTGATCCGCGCGATCTTCTCTTCAAATCTCCCTTTGGCGCGGTGCCCTGCGGCGCCGATGTCTCGTTCTGCTTTCGCCCCGAGCGCGGCGCGGCGGTCACGCGCTGTGAGCTGCTTGCTCACGGCGAGTTTGCCGACCAATGGACGACGGTGGAGCTTACTCCCGCGCAGGAGGACGGCCACGTCGTCTATCGCGGCATCTTCACCGCGCCGGATGACGTGGAGCTCGTCTGGTACCACTTCCGCCTCTCGTGGGCGGACGGCGGCACGAGCTGCTACGGCAAAAACGGCCTCTGCGCGTGGGACGCGGTCGAGCCCTGGCAGCTCACGGTCTACGACGACACACACAAAACGCCCGCGTGGTTCGGCCGCGGCGTGACGTATCAGATCTTCCCCGACCGCTTCCGCCGCGCTAAATCTCGTGATGTTGCAGGCCTTGTCGGCCCGCGCACGCTGCACGAAAATTGGGACGAGCTTCCCGAATACCGCCCGAACGCCGAGGGCGAGATCACGTGCAGCGACTTTTTCGGCGGTGACTTGCAGGGGATCACGGAAAAGCTTGACTACCTTGCCTCTCTCGGTGTGACGACACTCTACCTCTGCCCGATCTTCGAGGCCTCGACCAACCACCGCTACGACACGGCCTGTTATGAGCGCATTGACCCGCTGCTCGGCGATGAAGCGGACTTCCGCACGCTCTGCGCGGAGGCGAAAAAGCGCGGCATCTACGTGATGCTCGACGGTGTCTTCAACCATACGGGGCGAAAGAGCGTCTATTTCAACGCCGACGGCTTTTACGACGACCTCGGCGCGGCGCAGGGCGAGCAGTCGCCCTACTACCGCTGGTACAACTTCCACCCATTCCCCGACGAGTACGACGCCTGGTGGGGCATCAAGAACCTGCCCGCAGTCAATGAGCTGGAAAAGAGCTATGTTGACTACATCATCGAGGGTGATAATTCCATTATCAAGCGCTGGCTGCGCGCGGGCGCATCCGGCTGGCGGCTCGACGTCGCCGACGAGCTCCCCGACGAGTTCATCGCCAAAATCCGCGCGGCGATGAACGAGGAGAACCCCGACACTTATCTTCTCGGCGAGGTCTGGGAGGACGGCACGACGAAGATCGCCTACTCCCAGCGCCGCAAGTACCTTTTGGGCCGCGAGACGAACGGCCTGATGAACTACCCGTTCCGCACGGCGCTGATGGCCTATTTGCTCGGCGGCGGCGCGGAATACTTCCGCGACAGCATGGAGGAGCTGCGCGAAAACTATCCTGCGCCCGCGTTCTACGGCGCGATGAATTTCCTCTCGACCCACGACACGCCAAGGCTTTTGACGATTCTGGGCCTCACCTCCCCCGCGCCGCAGACGCGCGACGAGCGCGCGGTCTATCACCTCAGCGATTCCGACCTTGCGCGCGGCATGTCGCTTCTCAAGCTCGCGGCTCTGATCCTCTACACCTTCCCCGGCTCGCCGATGCTCTACTACGGCGACGAGGCCGGCATGCAGGGCTTTGAAGACCCGTTCAACCGCGGAACCTACCCGTGGGGACGCGAGAATGCCGAATTGGTGCGTTACTTCCAACAGCTCGGCGCGCTGCGCAAATCGCACGAGGCGCTGCAAAGCGGCACGATCGTCTACCATGCCGCGCAGGGCCGCGCGCTGGCGTTCTCGCGCCGCACGGAGCACGACCACTGCCTCACGGCAGTCAATGCGGGCGACGAGCCCGTCACGCTCACCCTTCCGTGGGACGGCACGCTCGCCGAGGACGCCCTGTCCCATCAGGAGTTCTTCTGCGGCAACGGCCTGCTCCGCCTGACGCTCGAGCCCTACGGTACGATGCTGCTGACCCAGCCGCAGGAGTGATTTGTTTCACGTGAAACACTGATTTCAGGTCATGGTAAAGGTCAGCGCCTTTACCATGACCTTTTTCTGTCCTCAGCACTGCCCCAGCGGTGATACCCCATCACCGGCCCAAACAGGGGCAAATCGGGACGTAAAGGCCTGCGCCTTGTCATGTTTCACGTGAAACAAATTTGCAAAATTTGAGCTTCCCTGTTGAAATTGAGCCGTTTTGTGCTATACTGAACAAGAATGAAAATGGATCAATGCTTCTATGACTAAGGTGGGTGTTTTTTTGGCTAAAATCGTTGCAATCGTCAATCAAAAGGGCGGCGTCGGCAAAACGACGACCTGTGTCAACCTGACCTCCTCCCTCAAGGAGAAAGGCAATCGCGTCCTGCTGTGTGACTTCGACCCGCAGGCCAACTCCACCTCCGGCATGGGTGTGGACAAGGCCGCCTCGCGCGGCGTTTATGACGTGCTCATCAACGGAGCGGACGTCACGGCCAGCGTGGCGCACACGCGCTACGGCGATGTGCTCCCCTCCTCAAAAGCCTTGGCGGGCGCGGGTATTGAGATGATCGACCGCGAAAACCGCGAATTCCTGCTCAAGCAGGCGCTCGACGTTCTCTCGCCCAATTACGACTTTATCCTCATCGACTGCCCGCCGTCGCTCGAACTCTTAACGGTCAACGCCCTCTGCGCCGCGAATTCCCTGATCGTTCCCGTGCAGGGCGAATATTTCGCGCTCGAAGGCCTGTCGGACCTGATGCACACGGTCCGCATGGTGCGCCGAAGCCTGAATCCCGGTCTGGAGCTCGAAGGCGTGCTGCTCACGATGTTCGACGGGCGCACGAATCTCGCTCTCCAAGTTGCGGAAGAGGTCAAGCGCTACTTCCCCGGCAAGGTGTATTCGACCGTCATCCCCCGCAATGTGCGCCTTTCCGAGGCGCCGAGCCACGGCAAGCCGATCAACTACTACGACCGCACCTCCCGCGGCGCGGAGGCTTACAGCGACCTCGCCAACGAGTTTTTGAAGCAGAACCGCTGATACATTAAATATAAGGGCGCATTCCGCCCGCTTCATCCCACAGAAAGGAGAAGTTTCCATGGCAAATGCAAACCGCGGGCTCGGCAAGGGGCTCGGCGCGCTGCTGGGCGACGCCGCCCTGCGCACCGACACGTCCGACAACCTCTATCTCCCCATCTCACAGATCGAACCCTACGCCAATCAGCCGCGCCGCCACTTCGATGAAGAGGCTCTGCAGGATCTGGCCGATTCCATCCGCGAGCACGGCATTATCCAGCCGTTGACGGTCCGCCGCCTTTCTTCCGGCTACTATCAGATCATCGCGGGCGAGCGCCGCTGGCGCGCCGCGCGCATCGCCGGTCTCAGCGAAGTGCCCGCCATCGTCATCGAGGCGGATGACCGCAAGATGACCGAGCTCTCGCTCATCGAAAACCTCCAGCGCGAAGACCTTGACCCCATCGAAGAAGCCGAGGGCTACAAAACGCTGATGGACAACTACCATCTCACGCAGGAGGAGGCCGCCGAGCGTGTCGGCAAGTCCCGCTCCGCCGTGGCAAACAGTCTGAGATTGTTAGGGCTTTGCCCCGAAGTGCGGCAAATGCTGCAAAACGGCGGCCTCTCCGGCGGTCATGCCCGCGCGCTGCTGCCGCTCAAGGCCGATTTGCAGCTCGACGCGGCAAACCTGATCGTCAAGCAGGGTCTCAGCGTCCGCCAGACCGAGGCGCTCGCCAAGCGCCTGAGTAATCCTAAGGAAGAGCGCAAGCCCACGAACGACGAGCTCATCGCCGAGAGCTACGGCCGTCTGGCCGCTCAGGAGCTCAGCGATAAGATCGGCCGCACCTGCCGCATCGTGTCCGGCAAGAAAAAAGGCCGCATTGAGCTCGACTATTACGGCATCGACGACTTAAACGATCTGCTCGAAGCGCTCGCCGCCATCAAACGCAGAAAGAACGGAGGCGAATAACCATGTCCGATTTGATTCACGAGGGTCCCAAGGACCCGAACAAGCCGCCCGTACCCGGCGAAGAAAAGCCCACCACCGAGCGCGAGCGCATGAAAAAAGTATATACTTACGTTGCGATCCTCTTCACCGTGGCATTTTTGCTGATTTTGTGGACATTTCTCATGAATCAGCGCAGCATCAACGAGATCAAGGACGGCAACACCGCCCTGCAAAGCACCTTACAGCAGAATGACTCGCTCGAAGCGCACATCGCTGAGCTTGAAGAGCAGCTTGCGACCGCGGAAGAGGACAAAAAGGCGCTCGACGAGACCGTCGGCCTTCAGTCCAACCAACTGCGCGCGCTCGACTGGCTGCTTGAGATCGAAAACGCCTACAACACCGGCGATCTCAACGCCGCGAAAGACAACATCCGCTCATTCGAGGAGACCGGCACGGTGGAATTCCTGCCCAAGGAGCCGCTGCGTACCGGTATCACCGGCGACGACGCCCCCTCCCCCGCCGCGCGCTACCAGTCCATTGTGGACAAGCTGTTTCCGGACGGCGTAAAATAAGAAGCCAAATGGTCATTTACTTTACAACGATAACGAGGTAAATCATTATGCTGGATATGAAATTCCTGCGGGAAAATCCCGATCAGGTCAAGGAAAACATCAAGAAGAAGTTCCAGGACGAAAAGCTCCCCCTCGTCGACGAGGTCATCGAGCTCGACGCCAAGAACCGCGCCGCCATCACCGAGGCGAGCGAGCTGCGCGCCAGCCGCAACGCCCTCTCGAAGCAGATCGGCATGCTGATGGGTCAGGCGAAGAAGGACCCGAGCAAGCTCGAAGAGGCCGAAAAGATCAAGGCGACCGTCAAGGCGAACGCCGACCGCCTGGCCGAGCTTGAAAAGCTCGAAGAGGAGTATGAGCAGAAGATCCACAAGATCATGCTGCTGATTCCGAACATTATCGACCCCAGCGTCCCCATCGGCCCGGACGACAGCTGCAACGTCGAGGTCGAGCGCTTCGGCGAGCCGAAGGTCCCCGATTTTGAAATTCCCTACCACACGCAGATCATGGAGAGCTTCGACGGCGTCGACATGGACGCCGCGGGCCGCGTCTCCGGCGCGGGCTTCTACTACCTGCTCGGCGACATCGCGCGCCTGCACGAGGGCGTGCTCGCCTACGCGCGCGACTTTATGATCGACAAGGGCTTCACATTCTGCATCCCGCCGTTCATGATCCACGGCAACGTGGTCGAGGGCGTCATGAGCCAGAACGACATGGACGCCATGATGTACAAGATCGAGGGCGAGGACCTCTACCTCATCGGCACGAGCGAGCACTCGATGGTCGGCCGCTTCATCGGCGAAATTCTGCCCGAGAGCAGCCTTCCCCAGACGCTCACGTCCTACTCCCCCTGCTTCCGCAAGGAGAAGGGCTCGCACGGCATCGAGGAGCGCGGCGTTTACCGCATCCACCAGTTTGAAAAGCAGGAGATGATCGTCGTCTGCAAGCCCGAGGACAGCATGGACTGGTACAACAGAATGTGGAAGTGGAGCGTCGAGCTGTTCCGCTCGCTGGATATCCCCGTGCGTCAGCTGGAGTGCTGCTCCGGCGACCTCGCCGACCTCAAGGTCAAGAGCTGCGACATCGAGGCCTGGTCCCCGCGCCAGAAGAAGTATTTCGAGGTCTGCTCCTGCTCGAACCTCGGTGACGCGCAGGCCCGCCGCCTGAAAATTCGCGTCAAGGGCGAGGACGGCAAGATGTACCTGCCGCACACGCTGAACAACACCGTCGTCGCGCCCCCGCGTATGCTCATTGCCTTCCTCGAGAACAATCTGCAGCCCGACGGCAGCGTGCTGATCCCCAAGGTCCTCCAGCCCTACATGGGCGGCAAGACCGTTCTCATTCCCAAAAAGTAAATCCAATCCGCAATATTATTCCGTTTTTATACGATAAGTTTTCGTTTTTCGCACATTTTCAGCAAAGAGGTGCTTCCCGTGAAGAAGTTTTTTGAAGAGTTCAAGGCCTTTGCCATGCGCGGCAACGTCATCGACATGGCCGTCGGTGTTGTCATCGGCGGCGCGTTCGGCAAGATCACGACCTCGCTCGTCAATGATATCATCATGCCGCTCATCTCGATGCTGACCGGCGGCGTCGACTTCTCCGCGTGGAAGTGGGTGCTCAAGGAAGCCGTCATGGAGGGTGCGAAGGTCGTCACACCCGAGATCGCCGTCAACTACGGCAACCTGATCGCCGTCATCCTCGACTTTATCATCATCGCCTTCGCCGTGTTCTGCATGGTCAAGGCCATCAACAAGATGCACGAAAAGCTCACGGGGCCCGCCGAGCCGGAGCCCGAAAAGGCCCCCGAGCCGACGAAGGAAGAAGTTCTGCTCACCGAGATCCGCGACCTTCTGAAGGAGCAGAGCAAATGAACGAGCTTCTCTTGCAGGGCCTTTCCGAGTTGGGGCTGGATGTAAGCCGGGCGGAAACGCTCGAGCGCTTCTCCTCCCTGCTGCTGGAAAAGAATCAGGTGATGAACCTCACAGCCATCACAGAGCCCGACGCCGTCGCGCAGCTCCACCTGCTCGACAGCGCGGCGCTGCTGCCATTTGTCGATCTGACGGGTAAAACCGTCGTCGACGTCGGCACCGGCGCGGGCTTTCCCGGGATGCCGCTGCGTATTTTAAAAGACGACTTCGACCTCACGCTGCTCGACTCGCTCGGCAAGCGCGTCAACTGGCTGCAAGAGGTCTGTGACGAGCTGCAATTAAAGCGCGTCGCCTGCGTCCACGCGCGAGCGGAGGAATTCGCCATGCAGCACCGCGAGCAGTTCGACATCGCCACCTCGCGCGCCGTCGCGCAGCTTTCGATCTTATCCGAGCTGTGCCTGCCGCTCATCAAGGTCGGCGGACAGTTCGTCGCCATGAAGAGCGTCGACACCGAGGACGAGATCGCCGCGGCGAAGAGCGCCATCAAGACGCTCGGCGGCCACATCGTCAAGGTCGAGGACTACACCATCCCGACGAGCGACGTCGTCCACCGCCTTGTCATCGTCGAAAAGGTCTCCCCTACCCCGCGCGCCTATCCGCGCGCCTTCGCCAAGATCAAAAAAGCCCCGCTGTAACGCATCAAATTCACAAAAAGGAGGTACGAGCCTTGTCTCAGGTCATCGCCGTCGTGTCCGGCAAGGGCGGCACGGGAAAAACTTCGTTCACGACGCTCACCGGCATGGCGCTCGCGCAGCTCGGCAAAAAAACGCTGCTGCTCGACTGCGACATCGGCCTGCGCAATCTCGACCTCTACCTCGGCGTATCGGATCGCGCGCTCATGGACTTCACCGACGTGATCGCCGGACGCACGACACTCGCTCAGGCCGTCGTGCGCCATCCGCTCTACCCGAACCTGTATCTGCTCACCGCGCCCGTGAGCTTCGGCGTGCGCCTGCCGAGCAAGCGCGAGATGCAGCGGCTTATCGACGAGATCCGCCGCCATTTCGACTTCTGCCTCATCGACGCCGCCGCCGGCATCGGCGAAGCCTTCGCGCTTGCCACCTGCTGCGCCGACCGCGCCGTGGTCGTCACCACGAACGACCCCTCGAGCCTGCGCGACGCGCAGCGCACCGTGATGGAGCTGCACCGCTTCCCGAGCGGATCCCTGCACCTTGTCGTCAACCGCGTGCGGCGCAAGCTCTTACAGTCCCTCCACACCACGATCGACGACGCCATCGACGCCGCGGGTCTTCCGCTGCTCGGCGTCATTCCGGAGGACGAGAATGTCCCTGCCGTTTTGGGGCGCGGACTTTCCCAGCGCCTCAAGTATCACTCCGGCGCGCTCTGCGCCTGCGAAAACATCGCCCGCCGCCTGTGCGGCGAACGCGTGCGTCTGATGCGGCTGTAGCACCGGTTCACAAAGGCAAACACGTTTTTCCCGCAAACATCTTTTCAAAGCCTGCTTGCCCTTGTCAACCGATGAAAGTGCCGCTACAATAGAAAAATTCACATCAGAAAGGATTGTGACACTACATGAACATCGCTCTCATGGCACACGACAACAAAAAGGAACTGATGGTCCAGTTCTGCACGGCTTACGCCGGCATTCTGTCCCGTCACACGCTCTGCGCCACCAGCGTGACCGGTAAGATGGTCAGCGAAGCGAGCGGCCTTCCGATCCACCTGTTCATGGCGCGCATCCACGGCGGCGCCGAGCAGATCGGCGCGCGCATCTCCTACAACGAGATCGATATGGTCCTCTTCTTCTGCGACCCCGCCAACCCGCAGTATAACGACAGCCTGACCTATATCACCAAGCTCTGCGACCAGAACAACATCCCCTTTGCCACCAACCTCGCCACCGCTGAAATGCTCATCATGGGCCTTGCCCGCGGCGACCTCGACTGGCGCGATATCGTCAACCCGAAGACGAAGCCCTTCACCACCTGAGCACAAAATCAGGCGATTTTTCAATACAGTTAGTAATTTTCAATTTATAATATACAAACAGGAGTAGATTTTACCATGATGCAATCCCGTACACACAACTGCGGCGAGCTTCGCGCGCAGCATGCCGGTGAGCACGTCAAGCTCGTCGGCTGGATGGAGAACGTCCGCGAAGTCGGCGGCAGCCTCGCCTTTGTGGTGCTGCGCGACTTCTACGGCACGACGCAGATCGTCGTCGAGACGAGCGAGCTGCTCGCCCAGATCAAGGGCTACAACAAAGAGAGCACCATCTCCGTCGAGGGCACCGTGCGCGAGCGCGCAAGCAAGAACCCCAATCAGCCCACCGGCGACATTGAGGTCGTGCCCGAGAAGATCGAGCTGCTCGGCCGCTGCCGCTACAACTCCCTGCCGTTCGAGATCAACCGCAGCCGCGAGGCGGACGAGACGCAGCGCCTCAAATACCGCTATCTTGACCTGCGCAATCCCGCCGTCAAGAAGAACATCATCCTGCGCTGCAACGTCATCGCCGCGCTGCGCAAGGCCATGATGGAGCACGACTTCCTCGAGATCACCACCCCGATCCTGACGGCCTCCTCCCCCGAGGGCGCGCGTGACTACCTCGTCCCCGCCCGCAAGCACCCCGGCAAGTTCTACGCCCTGCCGCAGGCCCCGCAGCAGTTCAAGCAGCTGCTGATGACCTCCGGCTTTGACCGTTACTTCCAGATCGCGCCGTGCTTCCGCGATGAGGACGCGCGCGGCGACCGCAGCCCCGGCGAGTTCTATCAGCTCGATATGGAGATGGCGTTCGCCTCTCAGGAAGACGTCTTCGCCGTCTGCGAGGACGTCCTGCCCCCGATCTTCGCGAAGTTCGGCACGTATGACATCGCATCTCAGCCCCCGTTCCGCCGCATCAAGTACCTCGACGCGCTCGAGATTTACGGCAGTGATAAGCCGGACCTGCGCATCGACCTGACCGCGACGAACGTCTCCTCCCTCTTCGAGGGAAGCAGCTTTGAGGTCCTTGCGGACAAGACCGTCAAGGCCGTCGCGATCTCCAACTGCACGCTCACGCGCAAGCAGATCGACAAGCTCCTGACCGACTGCGAGGTGCAGGCGGGCGCGAAGGGCTACTGGTTCAAGGTCGATGAAAAGGGCGACCTCGCCGGCGGCATCGCGAAGTTTGTCGACAAGGAAGCTGCTTCCAAGCTCCTGCCGCTCGAGCCTAACACGCTCGTGCTCGTCGCGGGCGGCGAGCTGGCCACCAAGCTCGTCGGCGTGATGATCAAGACGTTCGGCCCCGCGTGCGAGGGTCACATGGACAAGGAGCGCTACGAGTTCTGCTGGATCGTCGACTTCCCGATGTATGAGATCGGCGACGAGAGCGGCGAGCTCGAGTTCTGCCACAACCCGTTCTCCATGCCCGCCGGCGGCCTCGACGTGCTGCTCAAGGCCGAGCGCGGCGAGATCGACCCGCTCACCATCACCGCCGACCAGTACGACCTCGTCTGCAACGGCGTGGAGCTCTCTTCCGGCGCGGTCCGTAACCACGACCCTGAGATCATGATCAAGGCCTTCGAGCTCGTCCGCCTCGGCGAAGAGGACGTGAAGGCCAAGTTCCCCGCCATGTACAACGCCTTCTGCTACGGCGCGCCCCCGCACGCCGGTATCGCCCCGGGCGTCGACCGCATGGTCATGCTGCTTGCCGGTGAAGATTCCATCCGCGAGATCATTCCCTTCCCGATGAACAAGAACGCCCAGGATATCATGATGGGCGCGCCCAGCGAGGTGACGCAGAAGCAGCTCAATGAGCTGCATATCGCCGTCACGGCGCATGAGGAAGAATAATTCAGCTCTCACTGCGTGAGGGTGGAATAATTTCCCTGTGCCGCACAGGGAAACGGCAAAGGGGAGCTATTCTCTTTCCTCGGAAAGAGAATAGCTCCCCTTATACCCCCCAAGAGAAAGGGACGAGGGGCCTTCCCCCTCGACCCCGCACATTGGCAGTTTGTAGCTTGAAGAGCTGCACGCGCTGCGCAATCGGGTGCGGTGTACATGGCTTCGCCATGAATCCCCGCGAGTCGTAACAACTCTCAACCGCGCCTTACTGCCGTGAGGCGCGAGTGACGTTTGCTTGGCGGCGGACTGCGTGCGGAATGCGGCATTGCTTCGCTCGCCGCATTGTGGAGACTGGCGGTAGATGGGAATTACTGCGCACTTCTACAAGATGGGTAGAGCGGCACCCGCAAGGGGTGTGCCGCATCCGTAAGGCGTCAGAGCCGCCAACGGCTGCGCAACAGCGGATAATAGGAGCAGAGGCAAATCGTATCGCATTGCAGCTCTTCGAGCTGCTCGCTTGCAATGTGAAAACCTTTCTCTTGGGGGATTTAAAGGGGGATATTCTCTTTTGTGAAAGAGAATATCCCCCTTTGCCCGCTCCCCTGCGGGTACGCAGGGATTCTCGGTTTGTCTTGACAAACAATTTCAGTCATGGTATGCTGAGCGCAATAAAGGCAGCGAGAAAGAAGCCTTTTCTTTTCACCCGCTCAAGAGAGGGGACGGCCGGTGCAAGTCCCTGCGGAACGGAAAAGGCGGCGCTTTTGAGCCGCGCGGCGGAAATGCCGCGCCGGTCCCTCCGTTACAAGGGAACGAAGTGCCCCGCATCCAGCGGGGAATTCAGGTGGAACCACGGACAATGATTTGTTCGCCCTGAGCCTACTTTAATAGGCTCAGGGCGTTTTTTATCTCCTGAGCCAAGTACCGAAAGGAGAAATTCACCATGAAAAACACCGAAAAGACGATGGACAAGATCGTCGCACTGTGCAAAAACCGCGGCTTTGTCTTCCCCGGCAGCGAGATCTACGGCGGCCTTGCCAACACCTGGGACTACGGCCCCCTCGGTGCCGAGCTCAAGAAGAACATCAAGAACGCCTGGTGGAAGAAGTTCGTGCAGGAGAATCCCTACAACGTCGGCCTTGACGCCGCGATCCTGATGAACCCGCAGACCTGGGTGGCGAGCGGCCATCTCGGCGGCTTCTCCGATCCTCTGATGGACTGCCGCGAGTGCCACGAGCGCTTCCGCGCCGACAAGGTCATTGAGGACTGGTGCACCGAGACCGGCTTCGAGCTTCCCAAGCCCATCGACGCCTTCTCCCAGCAGGAGATGAAGGACTTTGTCGAAGAGCACAACATCCCCTGCCCCACCTGCGGCAAGCACAACTTCACCGATATCCGTCAGTTTAACCTCATGTTCAAGACGTTCCAGGGCGTGACCGAGGACGCAAAGAACACCGTCTACCTCCGCCCCGAGACCGCGCAGGGCATCTTCGTCAACTTCAATAACGTCCAGCGCACCACGCGCAAAAAGCTCCCGTTCGGCATCGGCCAGATCGGCAAGTCCTTCCGCAACGAGATCACGCCGGGCAACTTCATCTTCCGCGTGCGCGAGTTCGAGCAGATGGAGCTCGAGTTCTTCTGCAAGCCGGGCACCGACCTTGAGTGGTTCAACTACTGGCGCACGTTCTGCCACAACTGGCTGCTCTCCATCGGCCTGAAGGACGAGAACCTCCGCCTGCGCGACCACGATCCCGAGGAGCTGTGCTTCTACTCCAAGGCAACGACGGACTTCGAGTTCCTCTTCCCGTTCGGCTGGGGCGAGCTCTGGGGCGTTGCCGACCGCACGGACTACGACCTCACGCAGCATCAGAACACCAGCGGCGTGAAGATGGTCTATCGCGAGGGCGAGGGCAAGGACATGGTCGAATACGTCCCCTACGTCATCGAGCCGTCGCTCGGCGTGGAGCGCAGCGTGCTCGCGGTCCTGTGCGACGCCTACGATGAAGAGGTCGTCGGCCAGGACAAGAAGGGCAACGACGACGTGCGCGTCGTGCTGCACTTCCACCCTGCACTCGCCCCCTTCAAGGCCGCGATCCTGCCGCTTTCCAAGAAGGACGTGCTCGCCGGTCCCGCGATGGAGCTCTACAACGAGCTTTCCAAGGAATTCATGGTCGACTACGACGAGACCGGCTCGATCGGCAAGCGCTACCGCCGCGAGGACGAGATCGGCACGCCGTACTGCATCACGTTCGACTTCGACACCGTCGGCGACGAGGCCAACGGCATCGCGGCCGACCACTGCGTCACCATCCGCGAGCGCGACAGCATGGAGCAGGTCCGTATCCCCATCGATCAGGTCAAGGACTTCCTGCGCGAAAAGTGCGCGTTCTGAGAAAAGTTTTCCACAGAATGGCAAGAAGGACAGCTCTCGAAAGAGAGCTGTCCTTTTTCTAATTCCGTTCGGCAGTGCAAAATTTCAGCAAGGCTGAAATTTTCATTCAGGCATCAAGGACGTGCTTTCCCCTTGTCCCGTCCTCATTCATATAGTACCCGTCTATAATGGTCCGATAACCGCCGCCAAAGCTCCAGTTGTTCTCTTCAATAAATGCGAGGAATTTATCAATAAAGTCATCCCCGGAAACCTCTTCAGGAACGGTGACACATCCTTGAATTTCGATCTCTTTGATCAATGAAAACACCTCCGCAATTGTTAAAATATCGAATATTTTGATATAGCTGCAATTCGGTTTGCGGGGGTATTTTACCACACTTCCCCGCCCGCCGGCAAGAACCCCACAAAGCGGGAAACTTGTCCGGTTGCGTTTTTCCTGTCGAAATGATATACTTTGTTATTATGCTTTCAGAAAGGGGACGTCCCCAACATGCGTTTTTTCTCTTCTCTGGTGCGGCCTGACGAGTCGACGGGCGCGGTGATGCGCTGGGTGCATCGCATCTGGGTCTTCTTCTGGCTCACGGTGCTGGGCGCGGGCATTGGCCTTCTCTCGCTCTACCTCACGGCACATTCCTACGCAAGCATCGACGCGACGGCGCTTTTGCAGTCGTACTTCAAAATTCCACTGCTCGTAGCGATGAACCTGCTTGCGCCGATCCTGCTTGTCTACCTCGGCTTTTTCCTCTTTGCTCGTCCGTGGGCGGCGTACCTGCTCTCGGCGCTGCCGTTTTTCACGCTCGCGCTCGCGAGCTACTACAAGGTGCAGCTGCGCGGCGACCCCGTGCTCGCCACCGACCTGCGGCTCATCCGCACGGCGGGCGGCATCATGGGCAACTACACGTTCGAAATTTCCGCGCCCGTGATCGTCGTCCTTGAGGGCTTTGTGCTGATGCTCGTGCTCTCGTGCCTGATGCTCCGAAAAGAGCGCATGAGCCCGCGCTCCCGCCTTGCGGGCATCATGCTCATGCTCTCTGTCACGCTCGCGTGCTATTTTGAGCTCTACACCAGTTCTTCTATCTACAAAGAGACCGCCAACAACGACCTCATTTCCCCGTGGTCGGCGGTCGAGGTCTACATCTCTCGCGGCACGACGTATCCGTTCCTACACAGCGTGCAGGACATGTTCCCCGAGCCGCCGGAGGGCTACCGCGAGAGCGAGGCCAAGCAGATCCTTGAGCAGTATGCGGACACCGACATTCCCGACGATCAGAAGATCACGGTCGTCGGCATCATGCTCGAGGCATTCTCCGACCTGTCCGACTTCCCCCAGTTAAATGAAATCTCCGCCGTGCGGAATCTCTACGAGCCGCTGCACGAGCTCGAGAGCCGCAGCGTCTCAGGCAACCTCCTCACGAATATCTTCGCCGGCGGCACGACGAACACCGAATGGGGCTTCCTCACGGGGTACAGCCAGCACGAGGAGTTCCGCGGCCCGATCAATTCCTACGTCCGCTACTTCAAGGATCAGGGCTACGACGCGCTCTACCGCCATCCCGGCTACTCGTGGTTCTACAACCGCAGCAACGTCAACGAATACCTTGGCTTTGACGAGTGCGTCTTTAACGAATCGGGCTTCGGCGACCTCATCTCCATCGAGGACGCGCTCTTCAAGTCCGACACCGTGCTCGTCGACTACCTCTTAAACGACATCGACTCGCGCACGGAGGACGATGACCCTCTCTTCCTCTTCTCAGTCTCGTACCAGAACCACGGGCCGTACAGCTCCGAGACCTACTGGGAGGAGTACGTCACGCCCGCCAAGACCGGCTGGTCGATGGAAAGCTGCTGCGTCATCAACAACTACCTGGCCGGCATCCGCAGCACGATCGAGCAGATGCGCCGCCTCACGCGCGAGCTGGAAGCGCGCGATGAACCCGTCGTGCTCGTGCTCTTCGGCGACCACAAGCCGTGGATGGGCAACGGCAGCAGCGTCTACGCCGAAATGGGCGTTGACCTCGACGTGTCCACGCAGGAGGGCTTCTACAACTACTTCTCCACCCCCTACCTCATCTATGCCAACAAGGCCGCCAGGGAATCCCTCGGTCAGGACTTCCGCGGCGACGGCGGCGACATTTCCCCGTGCTTCCTGATGGACAAGCTCTTCTTCGAGTGCGGCTGGACGGGCGACGGCTTCATGCAGCTCCAGCGCGAGACGCGCGCCGTCACGCCGCTGATGCACGAGGACGGCTACCGCATGGTCGACGGTTCCATCACGCTCGACGTGCCCCCAGACGTCGCCGAGATCTGCCGCAAATACCTCTGCGCGCAGTATTACCGTGAACAGCACTTTGTTTCCGAATCGTAAAAAGGAGAATCGCCATGAAATCTCTCAAAATCACCGCACTTTCCCTCGTCCTGGTTCTGCTTCTCGCCGCCTGCGGCGCGAAAGTAGACACCCCCGATGAACCCGCCGTCGATCCGACGCCGGAAATGCCGACCGAGCAGCCGGTGGAAAAAACGCCCGACGAGCGCATCAACGACATCATCGCAGGCATGAGTCTTGAGGAAAAAGTCGGCCAGCTCTTCTTTGTCCGCTGCCCCGAAACGGGCGCGGCGGAGGACGTCGAAACCTATCACCTCGGCGGACTGCTGCTCTTCGGCAGGGACTATAAGGATGCAAACGGCGACTGGCTCACGGAGGACGACTTCACCGCGGCGCTCGCGTCCTATCAGGCCGCGGCAGCCATCCCGCTTTTCATCGGCAGCGATGAAGAGGGCGGCACGGTCACGCGCGCGAGCAAAAACCCGAACCTCTTCTCCGAACCTCTCCCCTCCCCGCAGGAGCTCTATGCCGCGGGTGGCCTCGACGGGCTGCTCGAACGAACGCTCAGCTACAACCAGAAGCTCAAAGCGTTCGGCGTCAACGTGAACTTCGCCCCCGTGTGCGATGTGTCGACGAATCCCGACAACTTCATCTACGCGCGCTCGTTCGGGCAGGACGCGCAGACGACCGCGGACTATATCTCAAGCGTCGTGCCCGTCTATGCGCAGTCCGGCGTTGCCTGCGTCTTAAAGCACTTCCCCGGCTACGGCAACAACGCCGACACGCACACGGGCATCGCGCTCGACGCGCGCCCGTACACCACGTTTGAAAAGTCCGACCTCGTCCCCTTTGAATCCGGCATCGCCGCGGGCGCGCCGTTCGTGCTCGTGAGCCACAACATCGTCGAGTGCATGGACGGCGCGTATCCCGCGTCCCTTTCGGCGAAGGTCCACACGCTGCTGCGCGACACGCTCGGCTTCACCGGCGTCATCGTGACGGACGATCTCGCGATGGATGCCGTCAAAGCCTACGCGCAGGACGGCAGCGCCGCCGTGCTGGCCATTCAGGCGGGCAACGACATGATCGTGACCACCGACTATCAGACGCAGATCCCGCAGGTGATCGCCGCCGTCCAGTCCGGCGAGATCGCCGAAAGCGATATTGACGCGCACGTTTTCCGCGTGCTGCACGAAAAACAGGCGCTCGGCCTGATCGACTAAAGGAGAACCCCATGGAAACAAGAAAACTCTACTATGAAGATCCCTTTCAGAAGGGCTTTGCCACCACCGTCGTCTCCTGCGACGAGGTGAAGGGCGGCTACGCCGTTGTCCTCGCGGAGACGGCCTTCTACCCCGAGGGCGGCGGCCAGCCGTATGACACCGGCGTTTTGGGCGAGGCGAACGTGCTCGAGGTCCACGAGAAAAACGGCGTCATCACGCACCTTTGCGACAAGCCCTTCGAGGTGGGAAAGAGCGTCTCCGGCAAGATCGACTGGGCGCGCCGCTTCGACCACATGCAGCAGCATTCGGGCGAGCACATCTGCTCGGGCCTCATCTGCGAGCGCTTCCACTGCGACAACGTCGGCTTCCACATGGGCGCGGACGTCGTCACGATCGACTTCAACGCCGACATTTCGTGGGATGAACTTATGGAGATTGAACAGCTCGCCAACCTGTACATCTATGAGGATCACCCCATCGACATCCAGTTCTATCGCGGCGCGGAGCTCGACAAGGTCGAGTACCGCAGCAAAAAGCCGCTCGAGGGCGACGTGCGCATCGTCTCCTTCCCCGGCGCGGACTGCTGCGCCTGCTGCGGCACGCACGTCGTGCGTTCCGGTCAGGTGGGACTCGTCAAGTTCCTCTCCGTGCAGAAGTTCCGCGACGGCGTTCGCATCGAACTTCTTTCCGGCAAACGCGCGCACCGCTACCTTTCGGAGTGCTGGGCGCAGGACGTGCGTATCGCACAGGCGCTCTCCGTCAAGCCGAACGCGAGCTTTGCGGGCGTCGAGCGCGTGCTCGCTGAGCTTTCCGCGCTCAAGCAGCGCTGCGCAAAGCTCGAAGAGTCCGTCTTCGCCCAGACCGCCGCGCAGTACGAAGGCAAGGGCGACGTGCTGCTCTTCGAGGACGAAATGTCCGGCGACAGCCTGCGCAAGCTCTGCGACGCGGTCACGAACCACTGCGGCGGCCGCTGCGCGGTCTTTGCCGGCGCGGACGGCGCGTACAAGTACGCCATCGGGCATGTCGGCGGCGATCTTCGTGAGCTCACGAAAAAGATGAATGTCGAGCTGAACGGCCGCGGCGGCGGCAAGCCGAATTTTGTGCAAGGCAGCGTGGCCGCTGCGCGCGGGGCGATCGAAGCATTTTTCGCAGAATAATTTGCAATGACTCCCGCACCAATGCGGGAGAAGTTTCCCCTGCACCGTGCAGGGGAGCGAGTCAAAGGGGCCATTCTCTTTCGCAAAAGAGAATGGCCCCTTTGGAACCCCAAGAGAAAGACTTTGATTGGCAGTCTCAGGCTCGAATGGCCTTTGTGCCTCCGGAAGGTGACTGCCTGCGCGCGGCGTTGCCGCGTTTAGAGCTGCTATACGATTTGCCTCTGCTTCTATCATCCGCTGCCGCTCTGCTGATCTTGTAGGAGTACAGACTAATTTCCGTCTAACGAGGCACTACTCAATGCGGCAAGCGTCAGCAATGCCGCATTCGGTAGGCAGTCTGCCGCCCAATGCGACGTCACACGCGCCTCACGATAGTAAGGCGCGGTTGCAAAACGGTGACGAAACGCACGGATTCATGGCGAAGCCATGTACACCGCACCTGATTGCGCAGCGCGTGCAGCTCTTCAAGCTACAAACTGCCAATGCCGGGGGTCGAGGGGAACTCCCCTCGCCTTTCTCTGGGGGATTTAAAGGGGGTATTCTCTTCGGAAAGAGAATACCCCCTTTATTGCCCGTTTCCGCACAGTGCGGAAAACTCCCGCCCGCGACGCGGGCTTTGTTTTTGCTTGAAAAGGAAAAATCAGAATCCAAACCCGCTGAGGCCGAGTCCGCTCGTCAGCGCGTTCATCTTCCCGTCCATCGCCTCTTCGGCCTGGCGGAGCGCTTCGTTCACGGCGGAAATGATGAGGTCTTGGAGCATTTCCACGTCCTCGGGGTCGACTGCCTCGGGCTTGATGGTGATGTTCGTGACTTCCTTCTTGCCGTTGACCTCGGCGCTGACGACACCGCCGCCGACGCTCGCCGAGAAGGTCTTCTCCTCGACCTCCTGCTGCGCCTTCTGCATGTCCTCCTGCATCTTCATGATCTGCTGCTGCATCTGCTGCTGCTTGAGCATCTGGCCGCTGCCGTTGGAAAAGCCGCGGCGTGCGCTGTAACCCTTTGCCATCGTTGTTGTCTCCTTTTATTTTACTGTAAAATTGTCGAATTTACTGCCCATGCGCAGGAGGTCCTGCATCTTGTCTCGCTTTTTCGCGCCCGGGCGCTCGCCCACGAGGAAGCGGACGCGGATCTCCCGTCCAACTGCGCGGGACGTGACCTCGCTCAAAACGTCTGTCACGGCCTTCTGGTCGAGCATGGACTTCTGCACCTCGGTCGAGCAGTAGACGGTCAAAAGGTCGTCCTTCACATCGCCCTGCGCCATGCCGATGAACGCGCGCTTATCGGGCGTCAGACGGTTTTTGTAGCTCTCCATGAGCTGGTAGAAGATCTCATCATCCCCGCTGTCTCCACTCGCAGGCGCTTCCCGCGCAGGCGCGGGTGCTGCTGCTATCTTCGGCGCTGCGGCCTTCGGTGCGGGCGCGACCGGCTCGCCGTAGGGCGGCGGTGCGTCATAATCGTCGGGAAGCGGCGGCTCATCCCACGGAAGCGGCGCTTCCTCGGCGGGCTTTGCGCTCTCTGTGGGCGCTTCCGCGGCCTTTTGCGGTGCGGGAGCGAGCTTTTGCGCCGTCGCGGGAGCAGGTGCGCTCGCCGGTGCGGATACAGGGTGCTTTGCCGCGAACTGCACGCCCGCGGCGATCTGCTCTTCGAGCCGCGCGATGCGCGCGCCGAGCGCCGCCAGGTCGCCGGAGAGCGTTTCGTCGCAGAGCTTCAGAATGCAGAGCTCTGCGTCCGTGCGGCGGTTCACGCTGAACTGGAGCTGCGCCGCCGTCTCCTGCAAGATCGTACAGAGCTGGATGAAGCGTGCGCTCGTCCCCTGCGCGCGCAGGTTTCGGAGCGTTGCGGCGTCATAAGCGCCGCTGAGTAAGCTCTCGCCGCCCTCCCCCGCCGTCGCGCTGATGAGCAGCTCGCGCGAGAGGGTCGAGAGCTCGCCGAGCACCGCGCCCACATCCTTACCGCCGTCGTAGAGCTTGCCGAGAAGCTCGAGTGCCCCGCGCGCGTCGCGCGTCAGGATCAGCGACATGAGCTGTGCGGTCTGCACGTTTCCGGCCAAACCCAGCGCGTCGAGCACGGCGTTCGCGTCGATCGCGCCGCCCGTGGCCGCGCACTGGTCAAGAAGGCTCAGCGCGTCTCGCAGCGCGCCGTCCGACAGTCGGGCCAGCAGCGCCGCGCCGTCCTCCTTTAAGTCGATATTCTCCTGCCCCGCGATGTAGTTGAGCCTGCCCACGATGTCCTTCGGCTGGATGCGGCGGAATGAAAAGCGCTGGCAGCGCGACAAAATCGTCGCGGGCACCTTGTGCAGCTCCGTTGTCGCCAGAATGAACATCAGATGCTCGGGCGGCTCCTCCAAAATTTTGAGCAGTGCGTTGAACGCGGGCGTCGAAAGCATGTGGACTTCGTCGACGATATACACGCGTTTTTTTACCTGCGCGGGCGAATAGATGGCCTCGTCACGCAGCGCGCGCACGCTGTCCACGCCGTTGTTCGACGCCGCGTCCAGCTCGACCACGTCGAGCAGCCGCCCGCTCTCGATGCCAAGGCAGCTCGGGCAGCGGTTGCAGGGGTTGCCGTTTTCCGGATGCTCGCAGTTGACCGCGCGCGCAAGTATTTTGGCGCAGGTCGTCTTGCCCGTGCCGCGCGTGCCGGTGAAAAGATAGGCGTGCGACAGCCGCCCCTCCGCCACCTGGCGCTGCAAGGTCTCGGTGATATGCTCCTGACCGACCACGTCGGCAAATGTTTTGGGACGCCACTTGCGGTAAAGCGCCTGATACATCCGCAGCCCTCCCTTACAATAGAAATACTCCCCCGTATACAGCTGCGGAACCGGCGTCCTTGCGGCACATGGATGGTCCCGCTTAATGCTGCTCGGTTCCCCGCCTGACATGGTTCGCAGGTACCCATTGCGCAAGACCGGTTCCGCAGCTGTATGCGGAGGAGTTGTTGAACAAATGGTATTCTACTATATTTCAGAAAAAATATCAACAGAAAAATGAAAAAGGGGCTTCACAAATTCAAAAAAGTATGTTATGATAATCCGCGCTGGGAGACCAGCATTGCTATTTGGGCCTGTAGCTCAGTTGGGAGAGCGTACGGTTCGCATCCGTAAGGTCGTGGGTTCGAATCCCTTCAGGTCCACCAAAAAGAAGAGCACCGCAAAGCGGTGCTCTTCTTTTTGGTATCCGTAGGACATTTAACAGCGCACAAACAAATGAATTGCTTGTGCACCAAGGTTTTCGCAAAGCGAAAACGCTTGTGACGCGCCACTCGGCGCGTTTTTTGTTTCACGCGCCGCAGGCGGCTTAACCCAAGGGTAATTAAAATGCTCGGTGGAAGTGAATCCCACCTCCGCCAAGATTTTGCTGCGCAAAATGCTTGCACGGCGCAAATGCGCCGGTTTTGGTATCCGTGGGACATTTAACAGCGCACAAACAAATGAATTGCTTGTGCACCAAGGTTTTCGCACAGCGAAAACGCTTGTGACGCGCCACTTGGCACGCTTTTTTGTTTTTCCGCAGACGGCTTAAAGGTTCACTTGGGCCGCTTTTTTTGCTCACAGCCCCAGGCTCTCGACCCATTTCTGCACGCTTGCCATGCTCTCGCGGCTGCTCAGGCGCTTGCCGGGGAGCCACTTTGTCCCCTTCGAGCAAGCGGATCTCAAAACGTCCTCGCCGCCCATGCCGCTGCCGCCGGAGGTGGCAAAGGGGATGACGGTCTTGCCCGAAAAGTCGTAGCTTTCGAGGAACGTCTCGATGATGCGCGGGGCCTGATACCACCAGATGGGAAAGCCCACGAACACCGTGTCGTACTGCGCCATATCCGCGACCTTGCCCGCGATGGCGGGGCGGCTCTTGGGGTCCTTCATCTCGATGGTGCTGCGGCTCTTTTTATCCATCCAGTCCAAATCGGCGCCGGTGTAGGCCGTCTCGGGCGCGATCTCGAAGAGGTCGCCGCCAGTCACACCGGCAAGGGTCTTGGCAAGCTTCGCGGTCTGGCCGCTGGCGGAAAAATAGGCAACTAAGGTTTTCATTCTACTGCACTCCTATCTATTGAAATTTCTCACTGTTTCGTTTCCGGAAGGACCTCGTTGATGCAGGAAAGCGCGTTGAGCGTGCGCGGGAAGCCGATATACGGCAGGCACACCGTGAGCGCCGCGAGCAGGACCTCCTTCCCGTTGCCGACGGTGGCGTTCCCGCCGACATGGGCCTTGACCTGCCCTTCGCAGCCGCCCTGAGAAGCGAGGATCGCGAACGTCAGCAGCTCGCGCTCGTGGATGGGCAAAAACTTTCTCGTATAAAAATCGCCGAAGCAGTAGGCGGAGAGATCGTCCTGAATGTTCTTCTGGTTCTCCGGCGCGGCGGCGCGCATCGCGTCGATCTGGTCGCCGAAGATCGACTTCTGCGCCGCAATGCCATCTAAAAGGCGGCTCTCCTCCGTCACGGTCTGGCCGCTCGTGAGCGGCAGGACGATGCCCTTTTCGGCGAACACGGCGTTCACCGCGTTCACGGCGTTTTCCGCCTTGCCGAGGCCGATGTACGGCGCGCAGTGGTAGACGGCCTCCTTGATCTCCTCAGGCTTCACGCCGCACGCGAGCGCCGCGGCGGTGTGGCGCTTGACCTCGTTCATCGTCTGATTCGTCGTCGCCACGACCAAAATGACCAGCTCGCGCAGTCTGGCGCTGAGCTTTTCCTCCGCGTAAACCTCGCCGTAGATGAGCCGCTCCTTGATGGCGGCAAACTCGGGGTCGGTGACGCCGAGTGCGGACGCTCCGCCGTACAGCGCCTTTGTGGTCTTTTCCGCCTGTTCTGCTCTGTTCATTGCAATGCCTCCTAATGCGTATCCTTTGCAGTCGCGGCACGAATGCTCGCACCGGCTGCTTTTCTGTTTTTTCTGCCTACATTATATAATGTTTTGCCCGTTATGTCGAATCCCCATTTTGCGAAATGCAAATTTTGCGCACACCGCGGGGGAACCGCGCAAAAAAGGAGCATTCTTTCGAATGCCCCTTTTTTCACATAAGGTTGGCAAAAATCGACGCGCCGACGACCGTAAGAAGGCCCGCCACGACGATGGACAGGCTGCTCATCGCGCCCTCGACCTCGCCGATCTCGAGCGCCTTGGCCGTGCCCAGCGCGTGCGCGGCCGAGCCAATGCTCACGCCCTTGGCGATGGGGTCGGTGATGCGGAAAAGCCTGCACACCGAAACTGCGATCACGTTGCCGAAAATGCCGGTAATGATGATCATGGCGACCGTCAGCGTCACGTAGCCGCCGAGCTCTTCGGAAACGCCCATGCCGATGGCCGTCGTGATGGACTTAGGCAGAAGCGTCACGTATTCCTCGTGTGTAAGATGAAAGAGCTTGCTCATCACAAACACGCTGCAAAGCGTCGTGATGACGCCGGAGAGAATACCGGCGAAGATGGCCTTCCAGTTGCTCTTCAGAAGCGATAGCTTTTCATAAAGCGGCACGGCGAGGCACACGGTCGCGGGCGTGAGCAGGTAGCTCAAATACTTCGCACCCTCGTAGAACGTGTCGTAGCTGATGTGCGCCGTCAAAAGCACCGCAATGGTCAGCACCACCGAGATGAGCAGCGGGTTGAAGAGTGCGAACTTGAACTTTTTTTGCAGCAGCACGCCGATGCCGTAGGCAGCAAGACTGACAGAGACGCCGAAAAAGACGGACTGTTCAAAAAATGTCATTTCTTCTCCGCCCCCTTCTTGCCCTTTTTGAGTACCGCCTGCGTCACAAGGCCGGACATGGCCATAACGACGATCGTTGTCACCGCGGCAATGATGAGATAGGCGACAAGATTCGCCTGAATGACGTCCCACGAAGCCATCAGCCCCACGGCGGGCGGAATGAACATGATGGGCATGATCTCAATGAGAAAGCAGGCCGTGTCGTGCACATCACTGAGCTTGATGACGCCGAGCATCAGGCAGAGAAACATCAGCACAAGGCCGTAGATGCTCGCCGGAACGGGCAGAGGCAGAAAATAATTCAGCAGCTCCCCAACAAGCGAGACGATGAGGATGATGCCGAACTCCTTGACATATTTCATGATTTTTCCTCTCTTTGTGTGTTAATTTTCATTGTACGGCGCGCACTTTCCCCTGTCAATCGACGAACGGGCGGGATTCCGCCCCGCCGCGCGGCTTTTTCTTAACAAGGTGTATAAAGGCGGCGCAAACGCCGCGCTTTCGCCGCCCGTGTGCAAAATCCCATCTTCTGCAAAAAATCGTCGTCCGCTTTGCACAGAACAGCCCGTGCGGATTTAGTCGAAGCGCCGAACTTTCAGTTTTTTCTCCAAAAGGCGAGAAAATGCGCGCTTTTTTACGTCTAATGAGATAAAAGCCGATGCTTCGCCGCCGCTCTCTGCCGGGGCGGCGAAGCGCCGAGTGGAAAATTCATACAGGGAGGATAACACCATGCAGCTATCCACACAGTCGCGCAAAAGACTTTTGTTCGCCGCGCTCTTCCTCGCAATTTTGATTCCGCTATTTTTCACCCTTGCGATCCGCTCGCAGCTGCCGCTCCTCGGTTTCGAGGGCGGCTCGCCCCTGATCGACTGGGTACATCAGAATACGACTGGCAGCGGTTTCTTGCGGAAAGTGACCGGGGACGCCACCTTTTACAGTCTTGTGCTCCTTGCGAAGGACTCGCGCCTCGGGGCGCTGCTGTTTTTCCAGAGCATCGTCTGTGCTGCGATCGCGCTCGTTCTGCTCTGGGTGACGCTGTATTGCAAAAAGAGCTATCTCACACCGTTTACGATCGCCTATACGATTTTGTCCGCGCTCATTTACCTGGCCACCATGGGCGACTACGCCATCAACTCGCAGGCGGAGGAATACTGCGTCCTGATGCTCTGGGGCGCTTATCTGCGGGAGGGGCGCGGCCTCGGCTCGGTACTCGTCTATCTGACTGTCGTAGGCTGCTATTTTGTCAGCCTTGCGTGCAGCCGCAGGGCGGCATAAGGCAATCCCCGACTTTTCCACAGCAAAGAAAAACGGCGCGGTCTCCCGCGCCGTTTTTTGCTTTTCCGTTTTCACATCAGCGTGATATAGCTGACACCGTCGAGCGCTTCAAGCGCCTGGATCTCCTCGTCCAGCGTCGTTTTGCCGTTCACCCATAGGGTGAACGTGCCGCACACGGGGCCGCCGCTCTTCTCCTGCGTCTCGCTGAAGAGGTTCAAGTCCCAAATGTAGTGTCCGTGGCCCTTTACCTGGCGGATGATCTGGCCGACCGTGCTCTTTTTCTCCATCTCGAAATACACAGTGGAGACGCGCTGCGTCTTGCGGATGCGAAGGTCCACGCGCCGCAGCACTTGCATCGCAAGGAAGATGAACGCATAGCAGATGATGCCGCCCGCGTAAAAACCCGCGCCGAACGCCGTGCCGATGATGGCGACCGCCCACAGGCCCGCCGCGGTCGTCAGGCCGCGCACCTCCTGATTGCGCGTCACTAAGATCGTGCCCGCGCCGAGAAAGCCCAGCCCCGTGATGACCGAGGCCGACATGCGCACAAGGTCCGTCTCGCCGATGCCGGCAACAAAGATATTCGTCATCATCACGAGCGCCGAAGCATCGCTCACGATGATATACGTCCGAAAGCCCGCCGCCTGATTGTGCCGCTCGCGCTCAAAGCCGAGCGTGCCCGCGCAGAACGTGGAGAGCAGGATGCGCACCACGATCGAGAGCACCGTGATATCTGCGAGCTGCTGAGAGATCGCTGCCATAGGATCTATTCCTCACTTTTTGCAAAAAACTGGAAATACCCGCACAGCAAACTATGCCTGCCGCGCAGGAAAGATACCTTTCCGCCGCAGCCTCAGTCGCTCGCCTTTTTGAGCTCGACGTTTTTCTCGTAGGCCACGGTCACGGCGTCTAACACCGCCGCGCGCATGCCGCGCTCTTCGAGCGTGCGCACGCCCTGGATCGTCGAACCGGCGGGCGAGCAGACGCTGTCTTTGAGCACGCCGGGGTGCTGGTTTGTCTCGAGCACCATCTTGGCCGTGCCGAGCATCATCTGCGCGGCATACTGGATCGCCGACGCGCGCGGCAGGCCGCACGCGACGCCGCCGTCGGCCATCGACTCTAAGAAGATCGCGGCAAAGGCCGGGCCGCAGCCCGCGACCGCCGAGCCCGCGGCATGCAGCTCCTCCGCCAGCGGGAAAAGCTTGCCCGCGGGCGCCATGTAGCGCAAAAACGCCTCCTGCTGCGCCTTGCCGCAGTTGCCGCTGCATGCATAGAAGATCACGCCCTCGCCCACGGCGGCGGGCATGTTCGGCATGATGCGGATGACGGGATAGTCCCCGCCCGCAAGCTCCTGAATGCGCGCGATGTCCAGTCCCGTGACCATACTGATGAGCACCGGCGCGCTCTTGCGCTCCTTGAGCGCCGGGGCGATGCCCTTGAGCACGTCCACGATCATCTGCGGCTTCACGCCGAGGAAGATGTGGTCCGCCTCGCGCGCGATGATCTCGTTACTGCTCACAACGGCCCCGATGCGCTCTGCGAGCGTCTCCGCCTTTGCCTTCGTGCGGTTGGCGAGCAGCACCTCCACCTCGCCGCTTCTGGCCGCCGCGCTCGCCAGCGCGCCGCCCATATTTCCTGTGCCGATAAAGCCGATCTTCATCATCTGCCGTGTCCTTTCTACACCCATCAGGAACCCAAGCGCAGCCCTGTACCGCGCACCGCCCCTGTTTTTATTATCAGTAAAGGATATATCAACCCCCGCCGCCTTGTCAAGCACCGCGCCCGTCAATCACCCGTCCCGCGAAAATTTTATGTAATATCCATTGCACTGAGTACCGTTCTTTAGTATACTGATGCGGCCTGCCAAACCAAATATGACTTTACGAGTCCTGTCACAGGGGATATCCCCTTGTATGCCAAGTGGAACAAGAATTCCGGCGGCGGCTCCACCACCACCTACTTCTATTTCGCCATTGAAAAGGTGGACGCGCAGGACGGCCACGCCCTGAACGGCGCGACGGTTCGGAACTACCGCGGCTCCACACCTGAGCTGCTGAACGGCGAAGACCACTTTGCCTATATCGTCGGTCACAATGATGGCAATGTTTACCCAAATGGACTGATCTCCCGTGCGGAGACCGCCACCGTTTTCTTCCGGCTTTTGAAAGATGAGGTGCGTGACGGCAATCTTCTGACCAGCAATACCTATTCCGATGTTCCGGATGACTATTGGGCAAATACCGCCATCTCCACCATGACGGGTCTGGGCATCGTGCAGGGTCATAGCGGTACTACCTTTGATCCCGAGGCCCCCATCACGCGGGCTCAGTTTGCCGCCATTTGCGCCCGGTTTGATACCGGTGCCGGCGGCACCACCCAGACCTTCTCCGACATCAGCGGACACTGGGCTGAGGAGTATATCCGGCAAGTTGCCGGGTTGGGCTGGATCAAGAGCTTCGAGGACGGCACCTTCCGCCCAGATGCCTACATCACCCGTGCCCAGGCTATGACCATGATCAACCGGGTGCTGAACCGCATCCCCGAGGAGAACAGCGACCTGCCGGCAGGCATGAACACCTGGCCGGACTGCAACCCCGGCAACTGGTTCTATCTGGCGGTCCAGGAGGCCACCAACTCCCACGCGTTCAAGCACAAGACTGGAAACTATGAGACCTGGACCGGCATGAACAAAAACCCGACTGGACCCGGTATGAGCACTGATATTGGGCAAAATTTCAGAAATACACATATCGGTTGCTGCTCCTAAATAAAAGCACAAGCGGCGCACCAAATCTGGTGCGCCGTTTGTGCTTTTGCCTTGCTCTAAACGATTCTTTTAAATGTTGCCCTTATGCGAGGCTGGCTATAGGCCAGCCTCTCTTTTTTGAAGTTATAATAGCATCGTGACCCCATTATCCTCGATCCCGATCTCCACGAGCGGCGCGCCGGGGTCGTACTCGCCGTCGAGCGTCCAGGGAATGTCCTCGGCGGTCTCCGCCGTGACGTGCTTGACGTGGCGGAAGATGAGCCCCTCGGAGTCGTAGTAGTCCTTGTTGACGAGCGCTAAAATGAGCGCCTGCATCGCAGCCGGCGTTCTCGGCACGGGCACGAGCAGCAGCTCGAACTTGCCGTCGTCGAACGACACCTCGTCGGGCGAGAGCTTCATCAGCCCCGCGATCGACGTCGAATTGCTGATCGCACCGAAGAGATATTCCCCATCGAAGACCTCGCCGTCCGCCGTGATCTTCATGCGGTACGGGCAGAGCGTGTCGAGATTCTTGACGCCCTCGAGTAAGTAGGCAAAGTGCCCGAACATATTCTTGATATCCTGCTGGACGGTGTAGGTCGTTTTCGTGAACGCGCCGAACGACGCGACATAGACGAAGTTCCGCTCGCCGAATTTGCCCACATCGAGAGATCTCGGCTTCATGCGCATGGCGGAGGCCGCCGCCTCGGCGGGATTCGACGAGATATTCAGGCTCGCGGCAAAGTCGTTCGTGCTGCCGCCGGGCAGATAGCTCACGAGCGGGCGGTATTCTCGCGGAATGCGCATCACACCGTTCACCGTTTCGTTGAGCGTGCCGTCGCCGCCATGGCAGACGACGACGTCGAATTCCGGCCCGAGCGATTCGGCGAGCTCCGTCGCTTCTCCGCGGTGCGTGGTCTTGCGCACGGAGACGAGATAGCCCGCCTCAGAGTAGATCGCGGCGGCGTCAAACAGCGGTGCGAGGGATTTGGTCTTTCCCGCGCGGGGATTGACGATAAAGAGCAGCTTTTTGTCGTCCATGGGTTCCTCCTCGTTTGCTCTTCACAGCATCAGACCGGCAAAGCACCCTGCGCCCTGTCGGTCAAAATCACCCTCTGCCAAAAAAGTCAAGTTCTGTTCATCTTCATTAACAGAGAGTAAAGATTATCATAACACACGAAATGAGCGGTTGCAATTCCCAGCAAAAAATAGTAAGCTGTTTTTGGTATCTTTTTAGCAGTCATTTAACGCCTTTTGCCCAAAAAAAGGGGGAGCCCATGAAGCAGAACAAAACCTATCTTCACCTCGGCGTAACGCTGATCGTCTCGGCCTGCGCGGTGCTGATGTTTTACGACACGTTTTTCCAGTCCCGCGTGCTGCTGGACTTTTTCGACAAGCTGATGAGCGTGCTCTCGCCGGTCATCTACGGCCTTGTGTTCGCGTACCTTCTCGCCCCCATCGTCGACTTTTTCGACCGGTATATCCAAAAGGGGCTGCCGAAGGTCAAGTCTTCGCTCGTCCGGGGGCTGAGCATCCTCGTCACGTGGATCTGCGTCATCGCCCTCATCTACCTGATGTTCAGCATCCTCATCCCCGAGCTGGTCGACAGCACGAAGACACTGGCCGACAACTTTGAAAGCTATTATAAAACCGTCTACAACTGGGTCAACAGCCTTGTGGAGAATCAGACGATCTTCTCCGACGACATCTACTCCGACCAGCTGCTCTCCGCACTCAACGGCTACTATGATAAGCTCGTCAAGTGGGTCACCGACACGGTCATCCCGCAGGCGCAGGTCGCGATCGTCGCCGTGACCGGCGGCATCTGGAGCGTCGTCATCTTCCTCAAGAACATTCTCATCGGCATGATGATCTCGGTCTATCTGCTCGCGCGCAAGGAGAGCTTTGCCAAGCAGTCGAAGAAGATCCTCTACGCCATTCTGCCCGAAACGCCGTACCGCCGCACGCTGCGCGCCGTGGCCGAGGCTGACCGTATCTTCAGCGGCTTCGTGCGCGGAAAGCTGCTCGACTCGCTCATCATCGGCATCCTCTGCTTCATCTGCTGCTCGATCTTCAAGTTCCCGTATACGCCAATTATTTCGGTGTTCGTGGGCGTGACGAACATCATTCCGATCTTCGGCCCGTTCCTCGGCGCCATTCCGAGCGCATTCCTCATCCTGCTCGTCAGCCCCAAGCAGTGCCTTTATTTCATTCTCTTCATCATCGCATTGCAGCAGTTTGACGGCAATATTCTGGGGCCGAAGATCCTCGGCAAATCCACCGGCATTTCGAGCTTCTGGGTCATCGTGGCCATTGTGGTCGGCGGCGGCTTCGGCGGCGTGCTCGGCATGTTCCTCGGCGTTCCGATCTTCGCGTGCATCAGCTCGCTTGTGAACTGGTTCACGAACCGCAGCCTCACGAAAAAGGGCGTGACGGACGACGCGATGTTCGCCCCCGCGCCGCTCGCCTCTCCGGATGAAAAAAAGGACTGATCTCCCCATGAAAACCCTGTACCGTGACAACAAAGGACTGCACCGCTGGCTTTTCGCCTGCGGCGCAGTCCTTGTGCTTTTCTATCTTTTCCGCGGAAACCGCGCGGCCGTCAATTTCTGGGTCTATTCGGTCACGCTGCCCTTCGAGCAATTCTTAGGCCGCGCGTGCGCGGCGCTGCCGTTTTCGGTCGCGGAGCTTCTGTATGTGCTCGCGGCGGTCACGGCGGTCGTGCTGCTCGTGCTGATGGTGCGCTATCTTATAAAGTCGCGCCAAAAAGGGCGCGCCGCGTACCGCTGCGCGCTCTTCGTGCTCGATTTGTTTCTCACGGTCTATGCCGCGTTCTCACTTCTCTGGGGCGCGAACTATTACGCGGACGATTTCTGCGACAGAAGCGGCCTTTCGCCCGAGCCCGTCGCGTATGAAGACTTAGTGCGCGTCACGCAGTATTTCGCGGACCATCTTGCCGAGGCGTCGACGCACATCATGCGCGACGAAAACGGCCTCTTCACTGCCGACCAGCAGGAGATTCTTAACTACGCCGACACGGTGTATGACTGCCTGTACGACGAATTTCCGTTCCTCGACATGCCGGACCAGAAGCCCAAGGGCATTTTCTTTTCGAAGATCATGAGCGCGATGAACTTCACGGGCTTCTACTTTCCGTTCACGGGCGAGTCAAACGTGAACATGGACTCGCCCGCGATGCTGCTGGCCTCGACCTGCGCGCATGAGCTGTCGCACCAGCGCGGCATCACGTCCGAGCAGCAGAGCAACTTCCTCGCGGTCCTCGCCTGCACGCGCTGCGACGACGCAAACTACAACTATGCGGGCTGGATGCTCGGCTACATTCACCTCGGCAACGCGCTGTACCGCGTCGACCCCGACGCATGGCAGCAGATTCGCGATTCGCTTCCCGACGAGATCGTGCTCGATCTGCGCTACAACAGCGCCTACTGGGCGCAGTACAAGGGCCTCACGGCCACCGTCACCCAGTCGCTCAATGATAAGATGATCAAATCCTACGGCGATGAACTCGGCACACAGAGCTACGGTGCGGTCGTCGACCTGCTCGTGAATTACTACGTCTGAGCGCTGCTCGTCTCGCAGTACGATTTCAAGAACTCTCTCGTCCGCTCCTGCTGCGGGTTTTCGAAGACCTGCTCGGGGCTGCCCTGCTCCACGATGACGCCGCCGTCCAGAAACACGACGCGGTCGCTCACGGCGCGGGCAAAGGGCATCTCGTGCGTCACGATGACCATCGTCATGTGCTCGTCGGCAAGAGAGCGGATGACGCGCAGCACCTCGCCGGTCAAAAGCGGATCGAGCGCGGAGGTCGGCTCGTCGAAAAAGAGGATTTCCGGCTTCATCGCGAGCGCGCGGGCAATGGCCACGCGCTGCTGCTGCCCGCCCGAGAGCTGATAGGGATAGGCGTTTTCCTTGCCTTTTAGTCCCATTTTGTCGAGCAGCGCCATGGCCTCGGCCTCGACCTCGACTCTATCGCGCTTTTGCACCGAGATCGGCGCGTCGCAGACGTTTTTCAGCACTGTGTAGTGCGGGAAGAGGTCAAACTGCTGGAACACCAGCCCGAACTGCCGCCGCACCTGCGCGAGCGCGGCTTTTCCGGCATAGACGCTTTTGCCGTTTTCCTCGCGCGCGGCGACGTTTTCGCCATACGCGAGCGTGCCGGAGTCCATCGTTTCAAGCAGCGTCGCGCAGCGCAGCATCGTCGACTTGCCGCCGCCCGAGGGGCCGATGATCGACACGACCTCGCCCTTTTCCACCTTGAGCGACACGCCCTTTAAGACTTCGAGCGCGCCGAACGCCTTTCTGGCGTTCCGCATTTCAAAAACTGCCATTGCTCTCCCCTCCCTTTAGCGGTAATAGCGCAGCGCCTGCTCCCATTTTTCCATGGCGAAGGCGACCACATAGTTGAAGACATAGTAGAACACCCCCGCCGCCACCAGCGCCAGCATGCCCGGCGTATTCGGCGAGGCAACGATCTGCTTGGCGCGCGTGAACATCTCCACCGTGCCGATGACGGACGCGAGCGACGTGTCCTTCACCAGCGTGATGACCTCGTTCGTCACCGCAGGGATGACGCGCTTGACCATCTGCGGCAGGATGATCTTGAAAAACGTCTGCGCCTTGGTATAGCCGAGCACCTGCGCGGCCTCGTACTGCCCGCGCGGGATGGACTCGATGCCGCCGCGGTAGATCTCGGCAAAATACGCCGCGTAGTTGATGACGAACGCGACGATGACCGCCGTGAAGCGCCAGTTGCCCGGCACCGTGACGCCAAGCAGGAGCTTCGGCCCGTAGAAGACGACCATCAGCTGCAGCATCAGCGGCGTTCCGCGCATGATGGAGATATACGCCTTGATGAAGCCGCGCAGCGGCGTCAATCTGCTGCGGCGGCCAAACATCACCGCAAGGCCCAGCGGCATCGAGAATAGCAGCGTCAGCGCAAAAATCAATAGCGATGTGACAAAGCCCTCGGATAATAGCGAAAGCATCGTGGATACAGTCATGGAATGATTCTCCCTTATTCGGTCATAAGCGGGAAAAAGCGGGGGCTTTCGCCCCCGCTCCCTCCCTGAGAAGAGGATGGGCACCTATGAGTTATAATTGGTTTTTACAGTCGCCCGAGGTAAACGTTTTTACTTGTTGATGAGGCACAGGCTGTCGAGCACGAGACCCTGATCGACGTACTTCTGCGCGATCTCCAGCATGGTGCCGTCCTCGGCCATCTTGAGAAGCTCGGCGTTCACCGCGTCGCGCAGCTCGGTGTTGCCCTTGAGGAAGCCGATGGCGTACTGCTCGGTGGAGAGGGGCTCGTCGAGGATGACATAGTCGCCGTCGTTGTTCGCGATCTGATACTGCGCAACGCCGAGGTCAGCGGCCACGGCGTCCACCGTGCCCTGGGCGAGGTCCATAAAGCCCATGTTGTAGTCGCCCAGCTCCACGACCTCCTTGAGCGACGCCTTGAAGTCCTCGTTTTCGTTGATCGCGTCGACCGCGGAGGACGCGGCCTGCGCCATCACGCTCTTACCGGCGAGGTCCGCGAGCGAGGTGATGCCGCTGTCGGCCTTCACGACCATCACGATGGAGTTATCCACATAGGGATCGGAGAACGTGTAGTCATTTTCGCGGCCGGTGTAGGTAAAGCCGTTCCAGATGCAGTTGATCGTGCCGCTGGAGAGCTCGGCGTCCTTGCTGTTCCAGTCGATGGCCACGGCCTCGTACTCCCAGCCGAGGCGCGCGCACAGCTCCTTGGCCATGGCGAGGTCAAAGCCGTCGTACGTGCCGTCGGCGGCGATGAAACCGAACGGCGGGAACTCGGCATCAAAGCCGACGATCAGCTTTTGCGTCTCGCCGCCCTGCGCGTCCTGCGCATCACCGGTATCGTCGGCGGTGTCGTTCTTGCTGCCGCAGGCGGCAAGGGCCAGTACCATCACGGCGGCAAGCGCCATTGCTAAGAATTTTTTCATCGTTTCTTCCTCCTGTAAGTTCCGGCGCTTGGCCGTTCGATTTAGTGTGGTAACACGATAACACAATAACGTGTGACAGTAAATACACGCACTTTACAAAGATGGAGCGATAAAGCGAATCGTTTTTTGCCGCTTTCCACAGTTTTCACGGTTTCTGGACGGCAGCGCGGTGTTTGCCTCCCGTTTTTCCCCGCTTTGCGCTTGTTTCTTTTTTTGCCGTGTGCTACAATGCAAGCAAGAATTTTTGATCGCAGGAGGCCATTTTTATGCTGTCTATTGATATCTCCCATGCCGCATCGTTTCTCTCGTTGCCGTATGAAGCGGCGCTGCGCCCGCGTCTCGAGCGCGCGGCGGGCTGGCTGCAAAACGGCGGCGGAAAGGGCTCTGATTTCATCGGCTGGGTCACGCTCCCGCGCGACTATGACAGAGGCGAGTACGCGCGCATCCTCGCCGCGGCGAAGAAGATTCAGGGCGATTCCAAGGCGCTCGTCGTCATCGGCATCGGCGGCAGCTATCTCGGCGCGCGCGGCGTCATCGAATGCCTCTGCTCCCCGAACTATAACTTAAAGAAGAAGTCCACGCCGAACATCTACTTTATCGGCAACGGCCTCTCCTCCGACGCGCTGCGCGAGGTAACGGAGCTCATCGGCGACGACGATTTTTCCGTCAACGTCATCTCGAAGTCCGGCACGACGACCGAGCCCGCCGTCGCGTTCCGCTTCTTCCGCGAAAAGCTCGAAAAGAAGTACGGCAAGGCCGAGGCCGCGAAGCGCATCTACGCCACGACCGACGCGCATAAGGGCGCGCTCAAGTCCCTCGCCGATCAGGAGGGATACGAGGAATTCGTCGTGCCCGACAACATCGGCGGGCGCTACAGCGTGCTCACCGCCGTTGGCCTTCTTCCCATCGCCGTCGCGGGCGTTGATCTGGATGAACTCATGGGCGGCGCGCAGGAGATGATGTCGCTCTGCTCGAAAAACGATTACAGCAATCCCGCCTGGCAGTACGCCGCCATGCGCCACGAGCTCTACCGTCAGGGCAAGAAGGTGGAGCTTCTCGCGTGCTTCGAGCCCGCGTTCCGCTTCATGGCCGAGTGGTGGAAGCAGCTCTACGGCGAGAGCGAGGGCAAGGAGGAAAAGGGTCTCTTCCCCGCGAGCGTCGACTTCACCGCAGACCTTCACTCGATGGGCCAGTACATCCAGCAGGGCGAGCGCATGCTGATGGAGACCGTTGTGCGCTTTGCGCCCGCGGAGCACCAGATGATCGTTCCCTTTGACGAAGTCAATGGCGACGGGCTCAATTTCCTTGCGGGAAAGACGATGGACTTCATCAACCGTCAGGCCATGGACGGGACGCTGCTCGCCCATGTCGAGGGCGGCGTGCCGAACATCATTTTGAACCTCGGCGAAAACAACGCCCGCACGATGGGCCAGCTCATTTACTTCTTTGAATACGCCTGCGGGCTGAGCGGCTATCTGCTCGGCGTCAATCCCTTTGACCAGCCGGGCGTGGAGGCCTATAAAAAGAACATGTTCGCGCTGCTCGGCAAGCCCGGATACGAGGAAATGGGCGAGGAGCTGCGTAAGCGCCTGCGCTGAATTTTTTGAATCAACCTGAAACTTTCCATTCAGCATTGCAAATTTGTTTCATTTATGCTATGCTGATGCCATCAGAAAGACCATCCCCCGCAAAAGAGGCGGGGATCTATTGAAAGGAGTGATTTCTATGGTCAGACTCATCATGGGTGAAAAGGGCACCGGTAAGACCAAGAAGCTGATCGAAATGATCAATACCACTGCGCAGGAGGATAACGGCAGCGTCGTCTGCGTCGAGGCAAAGTCTACCATGACCTTTGACCTGCACTATCACGTTCGTCTGATCTCTGCCTACGAGTACGACCTGTCCAACTACGAGGCCCTGCGCGGCTTCCTGTTCGGCCTGTACGCGGGCAATTATGATATTTCCCACATCTTCATCGACAACCTGTTCAAGATCACCGGCGGCGAGTGCAACCAGGCGGCCGACGATTTCCTGAACGAGCTCGAGCGCTTCAGCAACGCCACCGGCGTCAAGTTCACCATCTCCGTCTCCGGCGACCCCGCCCTCGCCACCGACGGCATGCAGAAGTATCTGTAAATTTTACTTTCGCAAAAATAAGAAGAACGCCTCGGAAGAGGCGTTCTTTTTTCTTTGCTGAAAGGCGGGATTTTTGGCAGCGCGGTGCTCTGCACTTTGTTCCCTGCGTGCCGCAGGGTGCGCAGATAAGGGGGCCATTCTCTCACGTGAGAGAATGGCCCCCTTGGACCCCCAAGAGAACGCGAGGGGAGGGCCCCTCGACCCCAAATATTGGTAGATTGTAGCTTGAATGACTGCACGCGCTGCGCAGTGAGGGTGCGGTGTACATGGCTTCGCCATGAACCCCTACTATTCGTTACCAGTATCAGCCGCGCCTTACTACCGTGAGGCGCGTGTGACGATGGCACAGCGGCAGACATCTTGCGGGCGCGGCATTGCTGCGCTCGCCGCGCGTGGGATGAAACAAATGTTGCAATTTGTCGGAACTTATGATACGGTAATAACAAGGCGCTGCACGAACGGCAGGCGGTTGGCTACATCCTCCGAGAGGAGGTGGTAGATATGCCTATTACGATCACGTTACATATCCTTGGATATGTGGTTACGATCCGTATAAAAAGCGAAAACCGCCACTCGGCCAAGTGACGGTTTCTCATTTTGAGTCTTCCTAACTTCCCGGGCTGACCGCTTGTCGCAGCGCCCTTTCTACGCCCATTATAGCAAATTCTCCCGCGCTGTCAAGCGACAGTGCGGGCTTTGTTTTTATCGGCCTTATTTATGCCAAATCTCGCAGCTGTCCGGTGCGTATTTCCATAAGCTGCGGACCGTTCACAGAAAAGAACACTGTTGAAATAGAAAAGCAGCAATCCCACCCGCGGCGAGCGCAGCAAAGCCGCGCCCGCAGGCAGTCCGCCGCCGTACTACCGTCACTCGCGCCCCACGGAGTAGGGCGCGGTTGCGAATGGTGACGAAATGAAGGGATTCGTGGCGAAGCCACGTACACCGCACCCGATTCCGCAGGCCGCGCAGCTCTTCGAGCCACAGACTGCCAATGTAAGCGGGGTCGAGGGGCAAGACCCCTCGTCCTTTCTCTCGGGGGTTTAAGGGGGATACTCTCTTTCGAGAAAGAGAGTATCCCCCTTTATCCGTGCAGCGCCAAGCGCTGCTCTCCCCGCGGCACCAGTGCCGCAGCTTCCTTTGCACTTGTGCGAAAAAGAGGAAAAGGAAACAAAAAGCCCCCGCCGGGAGAGGCGAGGGCTTCTTGCTGTGTTGTGTGTGTATTTTTAGGAGGGAGAAAATCACATCGGGGGGAGCTCCCCTTTGCAAGTATTAAGATACCAGTCAATCTTGGCTAAAGTTTGAATCGGTTGTAAACAAATTATGAATACCACCGGAAATTTTGCACATTTTCAGCCCATGAGCGCGCAGAGCTCGGAAAAATCGAGCGGCTGGAGCGCAAGGTCGATGCCGTAGCCGATGACGCGGGCGAGTTCGCGGATCTGCGCGTCGATGTCGCGCGTCGTGACCATAACGGTCTCGTGGCCGCGCAGGGCGGCGGGATCGACGTCCGACTTTCCGGCCTCTTCGAGCACGTCGAGCGTCAGCGTCGCCGCGTCGACGACCGTGGGAACGCCGATGGCGTAGACCGGCACGCCGAGCGTGTCGCGGCTGAGGGGACACCTGTGATTGCCCACGCCGCTGCCTGGGACGATGCCCGTGTCAGAGAGCTGCACCGTGGAGCAGAGCCGCATGAGCGAGCGGGACGCGAGCGCGTCGATCGCGATGACCGCGTCGGGCTGCACCGCGCGCACCGTGCCGCGCAGCGTCTCCATCGCCTCAATGCCCGTCCGGCCCAAAACCCCCGGTGTCAGCACGCTGACAGAGCAAAATGCGGAAAACGCGCCGTTTTGCCGCAGATGGCGCGTTACAAGCACATGCTCCGCACTCCTCGGCCCGATGGCGTCCGGTGTCATATTCGCGTTGCCAAGTCCCGCGACGAGCACGCTTTTCACATTCTCGCCGAGCAGCGCTCGAAGCTCCGCCCCTACGGCGCGCGACGCGCGCTCGAGCATGTCGTCCGCGTTTTTTTGCAGCGGCGAGAGGTCGAGCGTCACATACCGCCCGCGGGGCTTGCCGAGCTGGCGCGCCGCGCCCTCGGTGTCGATGTGCACGCTCGTCACGCTGCACCCGCGGCGGAAGACCGTCCGGCTATCCACGCCGGAAAGTGTCTGCGCGCGGCTTCTCGCGCAGAGCAGCTCGTGCGCCTCCATGGCAAGATCGGTGCGGTATTGGAGCATTTTGCCTCTCTCCTTTTACTAAATCTTGTTTTCTTTCCCTATTTTATCCACAAAGTTTTGTGTCATACAAAAAAATCAGAAAATTTTGAAAAAATGCTTGCAATTTCTTGCATTCTTTGCTAAAATACCATTCTGCACGGTGGATTTTTTGTCCGCCGGCGCGAATTCCAACCGGAGGAGGTGTTTGGTTTGCCGAATATTAAGTCTGCCAAGAAGCGCGTTCAGGTGTCTGGTGTGCGTAATGAGCGCAACAAGGCCGACAAGTCCGCACTGAAGACCGCACTCAAGAAGTTCGAGGCGGCTGCCGCTGAAGGCAATCGCACCGAGGCCGAGAGCGCTTACAAGGTCGCAGTGAAGTCTGTCGATAAGGCTGCTGCTAAGGGTATTCTGCACAAGAATAACGCCGCGCACAAGAAGAGCGCGCTGACCCTGAAGCTCAACAGCGTTGGCTAATCGAGCGAAAATGAGAGCCATCCTTTCGGATGGCTCTTTTTTTGTGCTCAAAGGGGCACTGGCTTATCCGCGCGATGCGCGGAGGGGTAATGCAGCGCTTGGCGCTGCTGCCAGGTAAGGGGGCCATTCTCTCACGTGAGAGAATGGCCCCCTTTGTTTGCACCCCTGCGGCACGCAGAGACTAAGGTGCAGCGCACCGCGCTGCTTACTTTTTATTCGGATTATAATAATCCGTCTCCTCCGGCAGGACGATCGGCAGCCCGTTCTGATACACCGGAAGCGTCTGGAACTTGAATCTCGACACCTTGTGCTTGCGGTCGATCTGCTCCTTGATGGCGGGGTCGACCTCGCCCTTGCGGATGTACTCGTTCACCGCGTGGTAGGTAAAGCCGAGGTTGTCCTCGTCCGTCTTGCCGGTCAGGCCGTCGGACGGCGGCTTGATGAGGAAGCGCTCGGGCAGGCCCAGCTCCGCGCCCAGCGCGATGACCTCCTCGGTCGTGTACATGCCGAGCGGCGAGAACGCGCCCGCGCTGTCGCCGTAGATCGTGCAGTAGCCGACCCAGTCCTCGGAGAGGTTCGAGGTGTTGATGACGATGCCGCCCTCCTCGCTCTGCGCGATGGCGTACAGCGTCGCCATGCGGATGCGGGACGGCAGGTTCACCTTCGTCTGGCGGCTCGCGTCGATGCCCACGCGCGCCATCTCGTCGAGAATGCCGCTCGTGCCGCCGTGAATATTGAACGTGTAGTGGCGGATGTTCAGCACGTCGACAAGGCCGTTGGAATAGTCGATGTCCGGCTGCACGCCGTCGGGCATCAGCACGCCGACGACATTCTCGCGACCGTAGGCCGCCACGCTCAGCGCCGCCGTGACAGAGCTGTCCTTGCCTCCCGAAATGCCGATGACGGCGGTCTTGCCTCCGCAGGCCTTCATCTGCGCGCGCATCCAGTCGAGAAGTCCCGGAAGCTGCTGCTTTGCGTTGAATTCTGCCATAGTCTTTTGCTCCTTCATATTACTTCAGCAAAGCGGGAAGGCTCCCCTCCCTGCTGAGAAAAAATTTGCTTTTGTTGTACCACACTTCCGCTAAGCTTTCAAGTACCCTTCGGCCTGCTTTAAAAACATTTCCCGATATTTTCCGTTCTGCGCCATCAGCTCCGCGTGCGTGCCGGATTCTATGATTCTTCCATCGGAGAGAAGATAAATTCGGTCCGCGTCCACGACCGTGGAGAGCCGGTGCGCGACCATAACGGTGGTCGTCGGCGAGCGGTCGAAGATCAGCTTTGCGATGCGGTACTCGGCGATCGGATCCAGCGCGCTGGACGGCTCGTCGAGGATGAGCAGCCCAAATTCGCTGTGCAGCAGCCGCGTCAGGCATAGGCGCTGCGCGTCTCCGCCCGAGAGCACCGCGCCGTTTTCGTCGAACTCCTTCGTGACCTGCGCGTCCAGAGAAAGCCGCAGGCCGACCTCCTCAAGGCAGGATTTGAGCCGCGCATCGTCCGCGTCGGCGTAGGCCGTCATATTTTCGCGGACAGACAGCGCGTACAGGCGGGACTGCTGAAACGCGATGCCGATCCTGCCGCGCAGCGTGCTCACGTCATAGTCCGCGATCGGGCGGCCGTAGATCTGCACCGTTCCTCCGTCCGCGTCGTACAGGCGGAGCAGGAGCTTTGTGAGCGTTGTCTTTCCCGCACCGTTTTCGCCGACGATGGCGATCTTTTCCCCCTGCGCGATGGCAAGGCTTAAATCGCGGATGGCAAAATCGTCACTGCCGCCGTAGCGGTAGGAGACGTGGTCGAATCGGACGGAAAACGGGCCGTCTGACGCTTTTTCGCCGTCTGTCGACGCTTCGATGGTCGAATCTGTGTCGAAAAAGTGCTGCACCTTCTGCGCGTAGGCAACGCCTAAGGCGACCTGCGAGCTCCACCAGCCGAGCGCGTTGAGCGCCTCCTTGAGCGCGAGCGACGAGGCGATCAGCGTCGCATAGACGCCAATGCCGCCGATATTGCCAGACATCACGCCCCATGCGACATAGACCGGCACGGCAAACGTCGTGCCGAGCTGCGCGAGGTTCGCCAGAATATCGGTCAAAAATTCCTTTGCGCCGTATTTTCGATAGATCGCGGCCCTGCTCTTCACAGAGCCGTCGAACAGCGAAAAAAGCGGCTTTTTGATGTTTGACGCGCGCAGGTCGGCGACCGCCGTATGGTCAAAAAACAGCCGCCGCAGATAGTCAGCCTTCCGCTGGTCGTTGACCATGGCCGTCTCACGCTCCACGGACACCCTGCTCCAGTAAATTTGCGCATACGCGACAAACGCAGAGCAGCCCAGAACGATGAGCAGCAGCGCAACGCCCTGCGACGCGATCAGCGCGCCGTAGACAATGCATTTCGCGACGCCGCTCAAAAGCGAGAAGAGATTTTGCAGCATCTCCGACGACTGCGAGGCAAATTTCTCCGTCGTTAGCTTGTAGCTGTCGAAATAGCTCGGATCGTCAAAGTGCCGGTAGTCGACCGTCAGGGCTTTTTCGTAGATCGACCGCTCGATCGTCCCCTCGATCTCCTGCTTTTTCCACCGGAGGTAAAAATCCTCATACACCGCGTGGAGCAGATTGAGCGCCAGCGCGAGCAAAAGGTATGTCAGGCCCGTCAAAAATGCCGCTTCAAACGGCTTTCCCGCTTCGATCATTTCGATCACCGCCTGCGCCAGCGTCGCGGAAAAATACCCCGCCGCCGGCACAAACAGCACCGATGAGATAAACGAGCCGACCATTAAGGTCTTGCCGTACTTCCACCAGGGCGCTAAAAGGAAGCAAATGCTGCCCCAGCCCTGCCTGAGCTTTCCAACCGTCTTCTCCGGAATCAACCTTCTTTCTGTAATTGTCGTTGGTTTTATTCTTACTTAAACTGATTCACCGTCGCGGCATTATTTTCCCACGCGGCAGGCCGCGCGGGAGCCCTGTTTTATTCCATGTCTTACGGCGGCGAAGTGAATCCGCCGCTCGCGCCGCCGGACTTCCGGCGAAAGGCCACGCTATCTCTTACTTAAACTTGTGCCACTCATTAACAGCCATCTCATCGCAGCGGTTGTTGTACTCATTCTCCGCGTGGCCTTTGACCCAGTGATAGTGCATTTCGTGCCGGGCGATGAGGGACAAGAGCTGCTCCCACAAATCGACGTTCAGCGCGGGCTTTTTGTCGCTTTTGACCCAGCCGCGCTGCTTCCAGCCGTAAACCCAGCGCTTTTCCAGCGCGTCAATGACGTAGCGCGAGTCGGAATAGAGCTCCACGACGCACGGCTCTTTTAAGAGCCGCAGCGCCTCGATGACGGCGGTGAGCTCCATGCGGTTGTTCGTCGTGCTCGCCTCGCCGCCGGAGAGCTCGCGCTCGTGCGCGCCGTATTTGAGCACCGCGCCCCAGCCGCCGGGACCGGGGTTGCCCGAGCACGCGCCGTCGGTATAGATAATGACCTGTTTCATGCGTTTCCTCAATAAGAGCTGATCTCGAGCGATGCATCGTCCTCGCCCGGCGTGATCGAACGAATTTCGACCGTGTACTTCATTTCCGGCGAGACGACGATCTCGACGCGGTCGCCGACCTTTTTCCCCAGGATGGCCTTGCCGACGGGCGATTCCTTGCTGATGAGGCCCTTGAGCGCGTTCTGCCGCAGGGTGGTCACGAGCTGGATGTTCTGCTCTTTCCCCAGTTTTTCGTTATAGAGCGCCACGTGGTCAAAAAGGCCGACGGTGCCCTCTTTTTCGTTCACTTCGATGACCTTCGCCGTCGCGATCATGCGCTCCAAGTAACGGATGCGGCTCTCGTTGCGGTTTTTCTCCTGCTTGGCGACCTTGTACTCGTAGTTTTCGCTCAAGTCGCCGAACGCGCGCGCCGTCTGCACATCTTCGATGAGCTTGGGGCGAAGCTCCAAACGGCGGTGCTCCAGCTCTGCCTTCATCTTGTCAATGTCGACCTGTGTCAGTTCGTCATACATGGTGTGTTCGCTTCCTTTTATTTTGCTTACCCTCTGCTCTGCGCGTGCGCCTTCTTGACGCGCGCGACGCGCTGGGCGTATTCCTCGCGGTCCAGAATGCCCGCGTCATATAAGACCTTCAAACTCTCAAGCCGGTCCTCGCAGCTGTCCATGTGGACAGAATGCACCTCGCCGCTGTCGGCCTGCTTCCTGCGCGCGATCTCCCAGCGCTTTTCGCTGCTCTTGCGCTCCTGCGCGGCCAGATTCTTGTGAAAATCGCGGATCTGTACGCCGCTCGGGCGCTTTTTGCTTTCGCGCTCTTTTGCGCGCATCGTGTCGAGGTCATCAAGCGTGCGGTTGGCCTTTTTGATGAGCTCGTCGGGCGTCGACGAAACGCTGCCCGTTTCCCGATCATTGACCTTTTTGTTCTCGTTGGCGACAGCCGCCTTAAACCCCCAGACAAGTGCGATGATAATAAGGATCAAAACTTCTCCCATTGTCCGCGCTCCTTTCTCTTACAGCCGGTCCAGAATGTCCCTGCGTTTTTCCTGATACTCCTCTTCCGTGATGAGGCGGCGGTCGTAGAGCGTCTGCAACTCCTCGAGCCGCACCTCCGCATCGGATTTTCTTTCCTTTGCGCCATCGTCCGACTCGTCGGTGATCTCGTAGCCGCCGTTGTACTTCACAATGCCCGCCGCGAGCAGGAAATTGTAGATGCCCATGCCGAAGGCCATCAGGCACCAGATGGCCTTGAAGCCGATCATCGCGCCCATATCCGGAATGGCAAAAAGACCGAATATGCCCATCGCACAGCCGATGATACCGCCAAAGATGCTTGCTCCCTTGCTGGGTTTATAGTGGATGTTTCTTCTCATGGTGACCTCCTCACAGCTTCTTTCTGCGTTCGTCGTACTCTTCCCTGCTCAGAATGCCCGCCTCGTAGAGCCGCTTGAGATTTTCAAGCCGGTCCTCCCTGCTGTCGGTCTCCGCACTCTGCGGCGCGGCGTTTTCCACAGGCTTTGGCGAAACAGGGATCTCTTCTGCCTCTTTAGACGCAGAATCGTCAGAAATTGTTTCTGCCCGCTCCTTCTTTCTCCACGGCATCGCCGCGCGGACAAAGCAGACCGCCGCACCGAGGCCGAAGAAAATTGCACCGGAGCGTCCGCTCTGTTCCTTCTGCTTCCGATCGTTTTCCACCATTTCCTGAACGGTGCGGTTCATCTCTTCATCGCCGAAGTCAAAGTCGCTCATATCGATCACAATGCTGTTTGTATTGTCAGTCTCCGGCGCGATCTGCGGCCAGATCAACGCCAGCGCCGCACCCAGCAAAATCACGCCGAGCACGATCATGCCCGGGCGGGTATAGATAGCGCGCAGCACCTCCATATTGTTCTCGTGTTTGCGCTGCTGCTGGCGCTCTATTGCGTCGCCCAGCGACTGCAAAATATTTGCCATTGCCATGCCCTCCTCCTTTTGGCTCTATTCTACCGAAGAGAGGTTTGTCTTTCCAGCAAGCCGGGGTTTACATGGGTTGCATTTGCATGCAGCTTTGATGTTACATCGTGTTTTTTCAGCGCAAAAGCGCTGAAGGGGGGCTCCCATTGGCATGGGAGTGCGCTGTCAAAGGGGGTATTCTCTTCTCGAAGAGAATACCCCCTTTGTATCCCCCCAGAGAAGGACGAGGGGGGACCCCTCGACCCCCGACATTGCGGGTCTTATTCTTGAATGACTGCACGCGCTGCGCAGTGTGGGTGCGGTGTACATGGCTTCGCCATGAATCCCTGCGATTCGTCACCGTTTTCAACCGCGCCTTACTATCGTGAGGCGCGAGTGACGTTCCCTCGGCGGCAGACTGCGTGCGAAATAGCGGCATTGCTTCGCTCGCCGCATTGTGGAGTGCCCCGATAGACGGGAATTACTGCGCACTTCTACAAGATGAGCAGAGCGGCACCCGCAAGGGGTGTGCCGCATCCGTAAGGCAGCAGAGCCGCCAACGGCTGCGCAACAGCGGATGATAGAAGCAGCGGCAAATCGTATAGCAACTCCAAACGCGGCAACGCCGCGCTATGGGCAGTGCAATCGGCAAGCATTGCAGCTCTTCGAGCTGCTCGCTTGCAATGGGAAACGCCTTTCTTTTGGACGGTCACACCGCCCGTTTTCTTTCTCGGGAAAGAAAATGGGGGGGTGTGGTTTCGTCCCACGCAGTGGGACAAGAGGTTCGAGGAGTTTACTCCTCGCTCTCCTCATGCTCTGTGAGCGCCATGGAAATAACGCTATCTCCCTCTTCCTTGAAGCGCATGACGATCACGCCCTGCGTGGCTCTGCCAGTGGTACGGATCGCCTCGACCGGTGTGCGGATGAGGATACCCGCGCGCGTGACGAGCAGCAGATCCTCGCTGCCGTCCACGACCTTGACGCCGACGATGCCGCCGGTCTTCTCGGTCACCATGTAGTTCTTGATGCCGAGACCGCCGCGGTTCGTGATGCGGTACTCCTCGACCGGCGTTTTCTTGCCGTAGCCCTTTTCGGTGATGGTCAGGACTTCCTTGCCCTCCTGGGCGCGGGCGGCGCCGACGACGTAGTCGCCCTCGCGCAGCTTGATGCCGCGCACGCCGACCGCCGTGCGACCCATCGCACGGACATCGGTCTCGTCAAAGACGACTGCCATACCGTCGTGCGTGGCGATCAGAATTTTCTGCTCGCCGTCCGTCTCGCGCACGCTCACCAGCTCGTCGCCCTCGTCGAGGTTCAGCGCGCGGATGCCGTTGTTGCGCAGGTTCTTGAGCGTTTCGACCGGCAGACGCTTCACCGTGCCGTTGCGCGTCACCATGGTGAGGAACAGATTCTCGGCATTCAAGTCGCGGAAGTGGATCATCGCCTGCACGCGCTCGCCCGTCTCCACCTGGATGATGTTGACGATGTTTGTACCCTTGGCGGCCTTGCCGCTCTCGGGGATCTGATAGCCCTTCTTGCGGTACACCTTGCCGGTGTCCGTAAAGAAGAGAATATAGTCGTGGGTCGAGGCGGTGAACACGTCGACCACCGTGTCCTCGTCGCGGGTGGTGATGCCCTTCTTGCCCATGCCGCCCTTACTCTGCGCGGTGTACTCGCTCGCGCTCGTGCGCTTGATGTAGCCGTTGCGGGTCAGGGTGAAGACGCACTGCTCCTCCTCGATGAGGTCTTCGATGTCGATCTCGTCCTCGACCTCCTGAATTTCGGTCTTGCGCTCATCGCCATACTTGTCGCGAATTTCGATGAGCTCGTCCTTGAGGACGCCCTTGAGCATCGTCTCATTTGCGAGCAGTTCGACAAAGTACGCGATCTTCTTTTCGAGTTCGTCGTACTCGTTCTGCAGCTTTTCGCGGTCGAGGCCCTGCAAGGCCTTCAGGCGCATATCGAGAATGGCCTGCGCCTGCACGTCGGAGAGCGAGAAGCGTTCCATCAGCTTTTCCTTCGCGTCGTCGTAGCTCGTGCGGATGATGTGGATGACCTCGTCGATGTTGTCCTGCGCAATGAGCAGACCTTGCAGCAGGTGCTCGCGCTCGCGCGCCTTTTTGAGGTCGTACTGCGTTCTGCGCGTGATGAGCTCTTCCTGGAAGGCAAGATACTCGTCGATGATGTGGCGCAGGGACAGGATTTTCGGCTGCTTCTGGTTGTCGACGAGCGCCAGCATGTTGATGGCGAAGCTCGTCTGAAGCTGCGTCTGGGCGAACAGGCGGTTTAAGATCACCTGCGGGTTCGCGTCGTGCCTGACTTCGATGACGATGCGCATACCCGTGCGGTCGGTCTCGTCGCGGATGTCGGAAATGCCCTCCAAACGCTTGTCGTTCACCTGGTCGGCCATGTTCTTGATGAGCATGCGCTTGTTCACCTGATACGGAAGCTCGGTGACGATGATGCGCGTGCGGTCGCGGCCGAATTCTTCAAATTCCGTGCGGGCGCGCAGGATGATCTTACCGCGGCCCGTGGCGTAAGCCGCGCGGATGCCGCTGCGGCCCATAATGATGCCCTTGGTCGGGAAGTCGGGGCCCGTGACGTGCTGCATCAGGTCATAAAGCGTCGCCTCGGGATTGTCGAGCACGCAGACGCAGGCGTTGATGACCTCGGTGAGGTTGTGCGGCGGGATGTTCGTCGCCATACCGACGGCGATACCGGAAGAACCGTTGACCAGCAGGTTCGGGAAGCGCGCGGGCAGCACGCGGGGCTCCTTGCGGCTCTCGTCGAAGTTCGGGTCCCAGTCGACGGTCTCCTTATCGATGTCGCGCAGCATTTCGTTCGCGATCTTCGACATTCTGGCCTCGGTGTATCGGTAGGCGGCCGGAGGGTCGCCATCAATGGAACCGAAGTTGCCGTGGCCATCGACGAGCATATAGCGCATGGAGAAGTCCTGCGCGAGACGCACGAGCGCGTCGTACACCGACGCGTCGCCGTGCGGATGATAGCGGCCCAGCACGTCGCCGACGCAGGTCGCCGACTTTTTGAACGCCTTGTCGCTCGTCAGGCCATCTTCGTACATGGCGTACAGGATGCGGCGGTGGACAGGCTTCAAGCCGTCGCGCACATCAGGCAGCGCGCGCCCGACGATGACCGACATCGCGTATTCGATGTAGGAGGACTGCATCTCGTGCACGAGCTCGCTCTGCACGATCTTTTGGTTGGGGAATTGAATGTCTTCGGGTTTGTAATCCACGTTTTTGTGTGCCATTTTCTTCGTCCTCCTCTCTTAAAAGTCCAGATTGACCGCGTATTTCGCGTTCTGTTCGATGAATTCCTTGCGCGGCTCGACCTTCTCGCCCATCAGCACCGTGAACGTCTCGTCGGCGAGCACCGCGTCCTCGAGCGTGATGCGCTTGAGCGTGCGCTTTTCGGGGTCCATGGTCGTCTCCCACAGCTCATGTGGGTTCATTTCACCAAGACCTTTGAAGCGCGAAATATCGACCTTTGCGTTCGGATTGTCGCCGCGCAGCTCGGTGGAAACGGCGTCGCGCTCCTCGTCCGAGAAGGCAACGCGCTGCGTCTTGCCGCGTGTCAGCTTGAAAAGCGGCGGCACCGCGGCGTAGACATAGCCGTTTTCAATGAGCGGGCGCATATAGCGGAAGAAGAATGTCAGCAGCAGCGTCCGGATGTGCGAGCCGTCGACATCGGCATCCGCCATGATGATGACCTTGTGATAGCGGAGCTTATTGATATCGAAATCTTCGCCAAGGCCGGCGCCGAGCGCGATGATGACGGGCTGGAGCTTGTCGTTGCCGTAAATTTTGTCGGCGCGCACCTTTTCGACGTTGAGCATCTTGCCCCAGAGCGGCAGGATCGCCTGGAAGCGCGAGTCGCGTCCCTGGGTGGCAGAGCCGCCTGCCGAGTCGCCCTCTACGATGTAGAGTTCGGTGAGCTCGGGGTTATTTTCGTTGCAGTCGCGCAGCTTGTCGGGCATCGCCGCGCCGCCGAGGGCGCTCTTGCGGCGGATGGATTCGCGCGCCTTGCGCGCGGCCTCTCGCGCGCGGTTGGCCGTCATGGCCTTATCTAAGATCGTGCGCGCCACGACGGGGTTCTCCTCAAGGAACTGCATCAGCCGGTTGGAGACGATGCCGTCGACCAGTGTGCGGATCTCGCTGTTGCCGAGCTTTGCCTTTGTCTGGCCCTCGAACTGCGCGTTCGTGAGCTTGACGGAAATGACGCAGGTCAGGCCCTCGCGGCAGTCCTCGCCGCTTACTTTGTCGCCCTCTTTGATGATGCCGTTTTTGATGCCGTAGGCGTTCAAAACGCGCGTGAGCGCGGCCTTGAAGCCGGTTTCGTGCATGCCGCCCTCGGGCGTGTGGACGTTGTTGGCGAACGACAGGATATTTTCCTGATAGCCGTCGTCATACTGGAGCGCCAATTCCGCGAACGAATCGCCCTTCATGCCGCTCATGTAGATGACGTTATTGTGCAGCGGCTCTTTCTTCTTGTTGAGCCACGTGACGAATTCGCGGATACCGCCCTCGTAGCACATCGAGTCACGGCGCTCGCTCTCGGGCTTTTCTTCACTCTCAAGGCGCTTATCCTCGATCGTGATACGAAGGCCCGCGTTCAGAAACGCCTCTTCGCGCATGCGGGTGTGCAGCGTTTCGTAGGAGTATTCGAGCTCTTCGAACATCTCGGGGTCGGGCTTGAACGTAACGGTCGTGCCCGTGTGGTCGGTGGAGCCGATGATGGTCATCTCCTGCGTGATCTTGCCGCGGGAGAATTTCATCTCGTAGATGTTGCCGTTTTTGTGGACCTGCACCGTCAGCCATTCAGACAGCGCGTTGACAACGCTCGCGCCGACGCCGTGCAGACCGCCGGAGACCTTGTAGCCTCCGCCGCCGAACTTGCCGCCCGCGTGCAGCACGGTGTAGACGACCTCGAGTGCGGGACGGCCCGTCTGCGCCTGAATGTCGACCGGAATGCCGCGGCCGTTATCCACAACGGTGATGGTGTTGCCCTCGTTGATCGTCACTTGAATTTCCGTGCAGTAGCCCGCAAGCGCTTCGTCGATGGAGTTATCCACAATTTCATAGACAAGGTGGTGCAGGCCGCTCACCGACGTCGAGCCGATGTACATGCCCGGGCGCTTGCGCACCGCCTCAAGCCCCTCGAGAACTTGAATTTCCGAGGCGTTATAGTCATTGTTTTCATCCACCGCCGTGGATTGCAGGATCTCATTTTCTGCCATTTGGGTTCTCCTTTCGTCATCAGGCAGGAAGAACCGGGTCGGAGCCCTTTCCGGCCCGTTTCTCCCTGCCTCGAGCACTATTTTGATGGGAAAGCCACTTACATCGCGGCTGTTGTTTTCTTCTTTTGAATCACGCAGTAAATACCGTACACCAGCGCCTGACTCATTAGGTACAGAAACAAAATGCCCGTGATCGGCCCGACGGGAAACGTCGAATCCGCACCGTGGAACTGCCAGAGCACTTCGCATGCAAGCCAGAAGAGCGCCGACACCTTCATTTTCTTCCGAAAGAGCCACTTGTCGTCCTCGTCCGTTTTGAGCCGCCACGTGAAATACACCATCAGCAGCGTGAAAAAGCCGAGCGCGATGGGCAGTATCCAGCGCTCATCGTGGGGAAGGGAAAAGGGACTTGCCAGCATTGTCAAAGCAACGGGGATTTTCATGTCTGCTCCTCCATTCTCTTTTGCAGTGTTTGGCTCGAAAGCTCGGATAAATAAACCAATTGCGGGTGATACGGGTGGTCGCACACTAAAAACGACTTGGGAATGTCCTCGCAGGCGTCGATGACAAGGCTCTCGTCCTCCGCCCGCCTAAGAAATTCTGATGTTCTCTTCGATTGCGACGTGATCTCGAGATCAAAGACGCCGATGATGTGCTTTTCTGGCAGCATGACATTGTTGCCGATGTGCAGGTACATGGTACCTCCTCAGATATCGCGCCCAAAGGGCGCGGGGTCATGCGGCGTGCGCGCCGCAGTACCACACCCCCCATTTTCTTTCCGTGGAAAGAAAACGGGCGGTGTGACCGTCCAAAAGAAAGGCGTTAGATTGGCAGCCTCGATTTTGAACGACTTTTATACCTCCGGAATGGAAATGCCTGCCAAGTTTTGTATCTAAACGACTTGGTTTGCTTCTATCTTCGCTATCGCTTTGCCTATCTTGTAGAAGTGCGCAGTAATTTCCGTCTATCGCCAGTCTCATCAATGCGGTGAGCGAAGCAATGCCGTATTCGACACGCAGTCTGCCGCCCAACTACCGTCACTCGCGCCTCACGATAGTAAGGCGCGGTTGCGACTGGTGACGACTTGCAGAAGATTCATGGCGAAGCCATGTACACCGCACCCACACTGCGCAGCGCGTGCAGTCATTCAAGCTACAAACTGGCAATGTAAGCGGGGTCGAGGGGGAAGGCCCCTCGTGTTTCTCTTGGGGTTCCAAAGGGGGTATTCTCTTCCAAAAGAGAATATCCCCTTTGTGGGGCAGTCCCGTGACGCACGGGACAAACTTCCGCGCAAAGCGCGGCTATACAACTTTCCCATCGGCGATGTGAAACACCTTGCCACTGAGCAAGGTTCCAAGTCTATCCTCTTCACAACAAGTGATAAACACCTGCCCGCCAAGGATGCGGTTGAGCACATATTCCTGCCGCCGTGGGTCCAGCTCGGACAACACGTCGTCGAGCAATAACAGCGGTGTGCGGGATGTGATCTCGCGGTAAATCTCCCGCTCGGCGAGCTTGAACGCCAGCGCCGCCGTGCGGGTCTGGCCCTGAGACGAAAACTGCCTTGCGTTCACGCCGCCGATCGTCACGGCGATATCGTCCTTATGCGGGCCGGAAAGGCACATTCTTGATGCCCGTTCCGCCGCCGCGTGCGATGCCTGATGCGCGCGCAGCTGGTCGTAAATCGTTTCAATTGGCGCGAGCGGGTCTGAAATGGTCGAAACCGTCTGGTATTCGACGCCCAGCTCTTCCCTGCCGCCGGAGCATTCGCGGTGCGCGATGCCCGCATATTCCTTCAATCGCTCGCAGAACCGCGCACGGTAGTAGATGATGACCGCTCCGCTCTGCGCCATGCGCAGATCAAATTCCGGCAAAGTATCAAGAAGCGACGGATACTCTTCGCTGTCGCGCAGAATGCGCGTCTTGTGCTCGTAGGCGCGGTGATAGTCGCTGAGCGCCTGCGCGTAGCGCGCGCGAAGCTGGCAGAGCGCGTCGTCCATGAACTTGCGCCGCGCCGCCGCGCCGTCGCGGATCAGCAGCAGATCCTCCGGACAGAAGTAGACCGCGCCGAGCACGTCGCTGAGGTCGCTCCCCTTTTTCACGGGCACCTTATTAATGAGAATTTTTCGTCTTCTCCCCGCGGCGAGCGCGATCTCGAGCAGAAAATCTCGGTTGCGCGCAAACGCGTTCGCCTTGATGCTGCATTCGCTCTTGCCGAACGAAATGAGTTCTTTTTCCGCCCTCGCGCGCGGCGAACGGGCAGACGAGAGATAGACGATGGCTTCGAGCAGATTCGTCTTTCCCTGCGCGTTCTCACCGACGATGACGTTGCAGTCCGGCGCGAACGTGACATTCAGCGCGTCGTAATTGCGAAAGTTCCGCAGCGCCAACGCGTCAATTCGCATAGGAGACCGTCAGCTCTTTGCCGTCGAAGGCGACCGTGTCGCCCGGACGGATCTTCTTGCCGCGCATCGTGCAGACCTCGCCGTTGACCAAAACGTCGCCGTTCTGGATGACGATCTTCGCCTCGCCGCCCGTGCCGACCAGATTCGCCAGCTTCAAGAGGTCCTGCAATTTGATAAATTCCGTGGTGATGGTAATGTCAGTCATAAAAAGTCCTTTACAAAGCGATTCCTACCAGAAATCGTTGTACCATTTTATACGATATGGATTCAGTTTTTTGTCTCAATTTGCCTTCAGGCGCACGGGCAGCACCATGTAGAGGAAGTTCTCTTCGCCCTCGACAGGAACGATGATGGCCGGCGAAATGCCGGTGTTGAGCTCCATTCTCACGGTGTCGGCGGGCGCGTAGCGCAGCGCGTCCATCAGATAACGGTTGTTGAAGCCGATCTCAAGCCCCTGACCGTCGCCCGCGATGCGGCAGACGTCCTTTGCGTCGCCGTTGGCGGTCTTGGCGGACATCGTCACCTTGTCCTCGCCGAACTGGCAGCGCACGGGGCTCTTGAGCTTTTCACTGATGACGACGCTCACGCGCTCGAGGCTCTGGAGCATCGTCTTCGTGTCGACGACGACGTTGATGGGGTTTCTGCGCGGGATGGCGTTCTTATAATCGAGGAATTCACCCTCTAAGCGGCGGCAGATGAGCTCGGTCTCACCGACCTCGAAGAGAATATGGCGCTGGCCGAGCGTGATGGTCACGACCTCGTCGATCTCCTCGCAGATGCGCTCGACCTCATTGAGCGCCGTGCCGGGCGCGACGAACGAGAACGCGCCGCCCTCGATCTTTTCAAGCGCTTCCTTGCGAAGCGCAAGGCGGAAGCCGTCGACGGAGACGACGGTCAGCCCCTCGGCAGATACCTCGAACAGCGAGCCCATGTGCACGGGGCGCGCCTCGTTCGTCGAAACGGCGAAGCTCGTCTGCTGGATCATGGTCTTGAGCGTCTTTTCGGCGATCTGGACGGCGTACTTCTCCTCGACCTCGGGCAGCTCGGGGAAATCGGCTGCGGAGAGGCCCATGATGTCGAAATCCGCGTCGCCGCAGGTCAGGTGGATCAAAAATTTTTCGTTTGCGGTGAAGGTCACGACGTCGTCGGGCAGCCTTCTTAAGATCTCGCCGATCAGGCGCGCGTTGACGACCAGCTCGCCGGACTCCTCGACCTCGGCCGTAAACTTCGTGCGGATGCCGGTCTGCATGTTGTAGCCCGAAACGGTCAGGCTCTCGCCGCCGCAGGTCAGCAGCAGTCCTTCGAGCGCAGGGATGGAGCTTTTCGCCGCGACGGCGCGGGAGGCGGTATTGACTGCATTTTGCAGCAGCAGCTTTTCGCAGGAGAATTTCATAGCGGCGTTCCTTTCGTAAAACGGATGATTTTTTCTCTTTTGGAAAAGAAAAAGGATAGTTTTTAGAAATAGCAGCAGTAGGGGCGCAAAAATGTGGAAAACCCAATTTTAGCCCGAAATGGCAAGGAAAACTTATCCCTCATGGGTTGTTGAAAAGTTCTATCACTTTCCACACCCAAAATTTTGAAAAAATGTTTCCACAGCTTCCCTCTGCACAACCCTGTGGATAATGTGGAAAACTTTGTTATCTCTTGGAGTTGATATTAATAGTGATCTCCTTGATCGTCTGGTTGAAGACGGGATCGGATTTCATCTTCTTTTCGATCTGCTCGAGCGAGTGGAGCACGGTCGTATGGTCGCGCTTGCCGAACTCGCGGCCGATATCGGGCGTCGACAGATTCGTCATGCGGCGCACGAGGTACATCGCGGCCTGACGGGCGTTGACGGCCTCGCGGCTTCGAGACGGGCCCTTGATGACCTCTTCGTCGATGCCGAAGTAGCGTGACGTTTCGGTGATGATCATCGCCGCCGTGGGGGCGAGATTCGCGTTCTTTTTCATAAAGTCCTCGACCGCGCGGTGCGCGGCGTCGGCGTCCATCTCGCGTCCGATGAGATCGCGGTAGGCGAGAATCTTGTTCATCGTGCCCTCGAGCTGGCGGACGTTGGACGTGACATTCTCGGCAATGTAACGCGCAATGTCGTCGTCGATGACGGTGCCCCACTGCGCGGCCTTGTTTTTCACGATGGCAAGGCGCGTTTCAAAATCGGGCGGCTGCACATCGACAAGTAAGCCCCACTCAAAGCGCGTGCGCAGGCGGTCGTCGAGAAGGTGCATGTCAGAGGGCGGGCGATCGGAGGTCAGGACGATCTGGCGGCCGGCCTCGTAGAGCGTGTTGAACGTATGGAAAAATTCGTTCTGCACCTGCTCCTTGCCCGCGACGAACTGCACGTCGTCTACGAGCAGCAGGTCCGCGTCGCGGTACTTCGCGCGGAATTCGCTGCCGCGGCCCGCGCGCACGAGCTCGATGAATTCGTTGATGAAATCATCGCCCTTGATGTAGATGATCTTCGCCGACGGGCGCGTCGTGCGGATCTGATGAGCGATGGCGTAAATCAGGTGCGTTTTGCCAAGGCCGGAGTCGCCGTAGATAAATAGCGGGTTGTAGTGCCCCACGCCGTCGGCCACGGCTCGCGCGGCGGCATAGGCCATCTTGTTCGATTCGCCGACGACGAACGTGTCGAACGTGAATTCGCCGGAATCGAGCAGCGCGGTGGATTTTTTGACCTCGGGCTCGAAAAGGGCGGTGCTCTCCGCGGTGGAGAGGAGCTTGACGTCGAAATCGGCGGAGTAAATGTCCCGCAGGGAATCCTTGATGCGGTCAGAGAACATGGATTCGATCGTGCTGCGCTTAAAATCGTTCGGGCAGTGGAGATAGAGCGTCCTGTCCTTGATGGACACGGCCTCCACCTCGTCGAACCACGTGGAGATGGTCGTCTCGGACAGGTCCTGGCTGAGGCGGGAGAGAACGATCTTCCAGATGTCTGCAACAGAGTTCACGGAAGCGCTCCTTTCTTTCTTTGGAATAAACGGCTGTGACAGCCGAAAATTTACTCCCTATATTATACCAAAAAACGCGCGCGAACGCAACACATATTCTAAATATAAAACGCTGTTTTTTGCAGTGCAAAAGCCCTGAAAAACAGGCAAAAGGACACAAGAGATAGTTGCATGTTTCGATACGCGCCACAAGGTTTTGCGGGAAATGGAAACATGCACCAATTTTTGCATTTTTGGTTGACAGAATGCGGCAAAACCGATATAATACTCCCCGTATGCCGCATCAATACGGCACTATTTTTATCAACTGCGGTCCGCGGGGAGTTTTCTCCGCCCGCCGTCGAGTAAGTGCAGCGCCTCCAAAAGGGGTGCTGCCGGTAAAATTTTTTCAGGAGGTAAAACGAAATGGCTACTTCTCGCACCTACCAGCCCAAGAAGCTCCAGCGCTCCAAGGAGCACGGCTTCCGCAAGAGAATGTCCACTGCCAACGGCCGCAAGGTTATCGCCCGCCGTCGTGCACGCGGCCGCGCCCGTCTGACCCACTAAAGCGGGAGCAACTTGCGTATCGTATGCTACACATGAAACAATGAGGGACGGCCGATGAGAATGTGTTTCGATCGCCGTCCCTTGCAGGCTATGCGGAGAAATCCGCAAAAGCAGGGAGATCACGCGTGAAAAGCACCACCACCGTCAAGAAAAATTACGAATTCCGCCGGATGTACGCCAAGGGCAAGTCCGGTGTTTCGTCCTGCCTTGTGGTGTATTACCGGAAAAACCGGCTCGGACACAACCGCCTCGGCGTCACGGTCAGCACCAAGCTCGGCCACGCCGTCGTGCGCAACCGCGTCCGCCGCCGCATCCGCGAGATCTTCCGCCTGAGCCAGGGGAAGATGAAGCAGGGCTACGACTGCATCGTCGTCGCCCGCACAAGGGCCGCCCACGCGGACTACTGGGAGCTCAAGCGCGCGTTTGAAAAAACGTGCAAAAAGCTCGATCTGTGGGAAACGCAGGCATGAAACGCTTTCTGCTGTTTCTCATCCGGTTTTACCGCAGGGCCATCTCACCCTACCGTCCCCCCTGCTGCCGCTTTATCCCCACGTGCTCTCAATACGCGCTCGAAGCGATCGAGAAGTACGGGGCGGTCAAGGGCGGCTGGCTTGCCTTCAAGCGTATCATGCGATGCCATCCGTTCTACAAGGGCGGAAAAATCTACGACCCGGTCCCGTGACCGAACCTAAAACCACGGAGGAAACCGAAGAATGTCAACCATCGGCTACTACATTTGCGTTCCCTTCGCCTGGGTCCTGCGCACCTTCTATGAGCTGACCGGCTCCTACGGCTGGGCTCTCGTGCTCTTCACGATCGTCGTGAAGCTCATCACGCTGCCTTTCCAGATGAAGTCGAAAAAGAGCATGATGCGCATGAATCTCTTCCAGCCCAAGGTGAAAGAGATCCAGACGAAATACGCCAATAATCCCACGCGCATGAACGAGGAGATGCAGCTCCTCTACACACAGGAGGGCGTGAACCCCATGAGCGGATGCCTCTGGAGCTTCCTGCCCTTCCCCATCCTCATCGCTCTGTATTCCATCATCCGTCAGCCGCTCAGCCGCTTCATGATGCTCTCCAAGGACGTCGTGACGGAGATCACGACCCTTGCCACCACCCTGGGCTACAATGCCGAGCTCGTGCGTAAGGGCTATGAGGAGATCGGCCTTGCCAAGTTCATTTCCGACAACTTTGCGGATTTTTCCGGCAAGTTTGACGGCCTTCTCAACGTGAACTACAACTTCCTCGGCCTTGACCTTACGGTCATGCCGGGGGATGTGTGGAAAGATTTCTTCACCGGCGGCTGGCCCGTGATCGGAGTTGTGCTGATCCCGTTCATTTCCGGTGCTTTGAGCTTTCTGCAGTCCAAGGCGTCCATGGCCGGCAACGTCGCCGCTGAGGGCAACGACGCCGCGGCCCGCTCCAGCCGCATGATGATGTGGATGATGCCGCTCATGTCGCTGTGGATCGGCTTTACGCTGCCCGCGGCTCTCGGCGTCTACTGGATCGTCAACTCGCTGCTCTACGCCATCCAGGAAAAGGTTCTGACCAAGTACTATAAGAGCCACATGGAGGACGAGCTCAGCGAGAAGGAAAAGCAGAAGCGCGACGACCGTCTGCGCCGCATGGAAGCCGCCCGCGAGCAGCAGCGCAAGTACGCTGCCGAAGAGGCCGAGAAGAAGAGCCTCAAGGAAAAGCGTGCGGAAAAGCAGGCTGCCAAGGCCACAAAAAAGAAAAATTCCACGAGCGAAAGCGGACGCGTCGGCGACCGCCCCTATGCCCGCGGCCGTTCCTACGACCCCGAGCACTACGGAGAATAATTGTAAGGAGCTTGTCTGAATGATCAAGTTTATTGACGTAACGGGCAAGACGGAGGACGAGGCCATCCAGAGTGCACTCGCGCAGCTCAAAATGGACAGAGACGACGTTTCTGTTGAAATTCTTGAGCGCGCGAAAGCCGGATTCCTCGGCATCGGCAGCGCGCCCGCGCGCGTTCGCGTGAGCTATGACGACGGCAAGGCCGAAGAGGTCAAGCCGGTGGAAAAGCCTGCCGCACCCAAGCCCGAAAAGAAAGTTGAACCCGCTTCTGCGCCCAAGGCCGTGCCCATGTACGCGCCCGAGGTTTTGCAGAAGAAAGAACCCCGCGCAAACGACAAGCCGCGTACCGAACGCGGCGACCGTCCCGCGCGCGAAGACCGCCGCGAGAACCGCGCTCCCCGCGCCGAGCGCGCGGAGCGTCCCGCCCCGCAGCCCAAGCCCATTGTCGACCTCGGCGAAGAGTGCCACGACGAGAAGAGCGAGCAGATCCGCACGTTCCTCAAGGGCCTTCTTGAGCACATGGATTCCGCCGCTGAGGTCAAGGTCTACGAGAGTGAGAAGGGCCGCTACAAGGTCTTCCTCGAAGGTGAAAAGCTCGGCGCGCTGATCGGCCGCCGCGGCGAAACGCTCGACGCCATCCAGCAGTTGACGAACTACAGCATCAACCGCGGCAGCGAGAAGAACCGCGCCCGCGTGCAGGTCGATGCGGAAAATTACCGCGAAAAGCGCGAGCAGAGCCTCGAGCGCCTGGCGGAAAAGGTCGCCGGCAAGGTGACGAAGTACCGCCGCAATGTCACCCTCGAGCCCATGAACGCCTATGAGCGCCACGTCATCCACACCGCGCTCCAGGATACGCCGAGTGTGACAACGTTCTCCATCGGCACCGAGCCGAACAGAAGAGTTGTCGTTTCTTACGACCGCACAAAAGCATAATGATCCGCGCGTTGCGCGGAGTGGTGATGCAGCGCGTGACGCTGCTGCCAACCAAAAGGGGTATTCTCTTTCCAAAGAGAATACCCCTTTTGAAATCCCCAGAGAAAGGCGAGGGGGCCTTCCCCCTCGACCCCGCACATTGCCGGTCTGTAGCTCGAAGAGCTGCACGCGCTGCGCAATCGGGTGCGGTGTACATGGCTTCGCCATGAATCCCTGCGAGTCGTTACCACTCGCAACCGCGCCTTACTACCGTGAGGCGCGAGTGACGGTAGTTGGGCGGCAGACTGCTTGCCGAATGCGGCATTGCTGGTGCTTGCCGCATTGTGGAGACTGGCGGTGGACGGTGATTACTGCGAACTTCTACAAGATGGGCAGAGCGGCAGCGGGTAGTAGAAGCAGAGGCAAATCGTCTTGCAGGTCTAAACGCGGCTTTGCCGCGCGCAGGTATTGCATTCCGGAGGCATAAAGGTCATTCGCGCCCGAGACCGCCAATCTGAAACCTTTCTCTTGGGGGTTCAAAAGGGGGATATTCTCTTTCGTGAAAGAGAATATCCCCCTTTTACCCGTTCCCCACGTGGGCGTGGGGGTGAGAATCACTTTTTTTGATTTTTAAGTACCCCCAACGATTTGCACAGCGTGTAAGAAAACACCACCAGCGCGGCGGAGATCGCAATCGCGAGCACGTTGCGGCTCTGTTCGGAAAGGGCGAGCGCGCCGGCGGCAAACAGCACAACGATCACGATGCCGGCAAGCATGGCCGCACCGCTGATGATCAGGGTGATCTTCGTGCCTCCGGTCATTTCCTTTTTCATTTTGATTCCTCCTTGAGCTCGAGCAGCACGGGGCAGTGGTCGCTGCCCATGACCTCAGCTAAGATATCCGCGTTTTCGATGCGGGAGCGCAGGCGTTCGGAGACGATGAAATAGTCGATCCTCCACCCCACGTTCCGTGCGCGCGACTGGGCGCGGTAGCTCCACCACGAATAGGCGTCCGTCTTGTCGGGGTACAGCGTGCGGAACGAATCGAGAAAGCCCGAGGACAAAAGCTGCGTCATCTTGCCGCGCTCCTCGTCGGAAAAGCCGGGGTTAAAGTGGTTCGTCTTCGGATTTTTGAGGTCGATCTCCTCGTGTGCGACGTTTAAGTCCCCGCAGTACACGACGGGCTTGATCGTGTCGAGTTCGCAGAGGTACTGCCGCAGCGCATCCTCCCATTCCATGCGGTACGAAAGGCGGCGCAGCTCGTCCTGCGAGTTCGGCGTGTAGCAGCAGACGAGGTAGAAGTCCGGATATTCACACGTGATGACGCGCCCCTCGTGGCGGTGGATGTCCTCGCCAAAGTCATAGGTGACGGAAAGAGGTTCCTGCTTGGTGAACACCGCCGTGCCGGAGTAGCCCTTTTTGTCCGCGCTGTTCCAGTAGATGTGGTACTGCGGCAGGTCAAGTTCAATCTGATGCGGCTGCAGCTTCGTCTCCTGTAGGCAGATGACGTCTGCGTCGATGAAATTCACAAAATCCAAAAAGCCCTTGCCAATGCACGCGCGCAGGCCGTTGACGTTCCATGAGATGAGTTTCATTGGGGAAAAGTCCTCCGAAAGTTTGATGGTGAGACCATTGTACTATCCGGGGGAGGGAAAAGCAATAAAAATCACGGCGAGCCTCCCTCCATGCCGCGCAAAATGCCGCGTTCTGTTAAGCCAAAGCGGCAAAAACCCTCATTTTCTGCGGACTTTTTATCTCTCCACAGAGAAGCGTTTACAACGCTCGCCGCCATACGGTAAAATAGGACCTATCACACGGTCTGGAGGAGTTTCCGCATGAAAAAGATCTTTCTCTCCGCGATCCTTGCCGGCGCGGTCATCGCCTTTGGCGGCACGGTGTTCCTGTCGGTGGAAAATACGGTCGTCGGGTCGATTTTTTTCACGATCGGCCTTTTCGTCGTCTGCACGCGCGGGCTGCATCTGTTCACCGGCAAGGTCTGCTACGTGTTCGATAACGATATGGCCTACGCCAAAACGCTGCCGGTCATCTGGCTGGGGAATCTCGCCGGCACATCGCTCATCGCGCTTGCCGAGAAGTGCACGCGGCTTGTATCCCTCAGCGCCCGTGCGCAGGGCATCTGTGAATTGAAGCTCTCCGAGCCGCTGTTCGGCGCGTTCATCCTCGCCGTTTTCTGCAACGTGATGATCTACATCGGCGTGGAGGGCTATCGCTCCAACCCGCACGAGCTCGGCAAATATCTCGCGCTCTTTTTTGGCGTGTGCGTGTTCATCCTCTGCGGCTTTGAGCACTGCGTGGCGAATATGTACTACTTCACGATGGGCGGCGCGTGGAGCGGCCGCGCGGTTTTATATCTGCTTGTGATGACGGTCGGCAACGCCGCCGGCGGCGTAATCGGGCCTTTGGCAAGAAAGGTCTTGTCCCGCTGAGGAACGGGAATTCCCTGCGTGCGGGAGTGCGCAGTAAGGGGGCCATTCTCTCACGTGAGAGAATGGCCCCCTTGAACCCCCAAGAGAACGGCAGGGGCGTTTCGATCTCGTCCCTGCACCCCTAACGACCAAAAGGGAGGGGCCTTGCCCCTCCTTTTTGGATTATCCACCCCGTGGCACTTCCGGTAAGCATTGCACCTACTTGGGATGATTCCGTTTCGATGGTGCCTGCCAAGGCGGCATTGCTGCGCTCGCCGCCGTTAACCACCATACTTTCCGCAGGGGTAAGGCCGGTCTTCATCCGTCAGTCCGAACAGATAATCGGTACTGACATGATAAAACCGTGCAAGACGAATGATCGTGGCGCTGGGAATGTCGAGCGCTCCGCTTTCATAGCGGGAATATGTCGTCTGACTGATATTGAGCATCGAGGCAATATCCTTTTGCGTTTTATCGTGGTCTTCTCGCAAATCCCGAAGTCGCTGATACATCATTCTCACCTCGCAATAATTATAGGATATGCAATAAACGCATATTGACATATATGCGAAAATCGCATATTATAAGTTCGAGGTGATCGATATGGATTCCTGTAAGGATTGCACGCATTTTCGTCAGCACTATGTACTTAGTGCAGGGGGATATGTGCCGCTGAATTATGGACATTGCGTTGCCCGCAGGCGCAAGAAATTACAGGCGGATTCTGAATGCTGTGAACATTTTATGAGGGTGGAGAAAGAAGAAGTTCCTGTCTATCAAAAATACGCTTTTCGTATCGAAATAGAAAAGTTGTAGTTTGGTGCTCAGCCAAAGCGGCGAGCGCAGCAATGCCGCGCCGTCAGAAGAGCGGGGAGGATAATCCAAAAAGGAGGGGCTGCGCCCCTCCCTTTTGGTCGTTAGGGGGTGCAGGGGGCGAAATCGAAACGCCCCCTGCCTTTCTCTTGGGGGTTTAAGGGGGATACTCTCTTTCTCGAAAGAGAGTATCCCCCTTTTAGCGCGCATCTCCCCGCGGGAGATAAAATTCAAAAAACACTTGTACGATTTTTCTCTCCGTGATAAAATACAATATTAAGACAAAAATAGGAGAAGACTGCCGCGTTTTGCGGCAAAAACACCCCGGAAAGGAGAGCACACATGCCGGTACACGAAGGACATCGCTCGCGCAAAAAAGAGCAGTTCCGCGCCCACGGGCTCGATGCGTTCGCCGACCACGAGGTGCTTGAGCTTCTCCTTTACTACGCCGTGCCGCGGCAGGATACGAACCCCATCGCGCACCGGCTGATGGAAAAATTCGGCTCGCTCGACGCGGTGTTTGCCGCCGATCGCGCGGCGCTTGAGGAGGTCGAGGGCATCGGCGAGAACGCCTCGACGCTCATCTCTCTCATGTTCCCGCTGATGCGCCGCATCCGCGCGTCCTCCGGCGCGCACGAGACGATACTCAGCGATACCGAGCAGGCGGGCGCGTACTTTTTAGACCTCTTTCTCGGCGAGCGGGAGGAAAAGCTCTACGAGGCGTGCCTTGACGCCAAGGGCCGCCTCCTCGCTTGCCATTTGGTCGCCGAGGGAGACACTGAGAGCGTCCAGCTCAATATGCGCAAAATTGTGGAAAACGCGCTCAAGTGCGGCGCGAGCAGCGTGCTGCTCGCCCACAACCACCCGAGCGGCGTGGCGCTCCCCTCCCCCGCGGATAACGCGACGACGCTGTCGGTCTTCGACGCGCTGCGCACCGTGGGCGTTGAGCTCGCCGACCACATCATCGTCGCGGACGACGACTTCGTCTCGCTGCGGCACAACGGACTTCTGCCCGAAAGGAAGGGAAACGGATATGGAATTTAAGCTGCACGCGCCCTTCAAGCCCACGGGCGACCAGCCTGAGGCCATCGAAAAGCTGGCGCAGGGCGTGAAGATGGGCCTCGACGAGCAGGTCTTGCTCGGCGTCACGGGCTCGGGCAAGACGTTCACGATGGCGAGCGTCATCGAAAAGGTCCAGCGGCCGACGCTCGTGCTGGCGCACAACAAGACCCTCGCCGCGCAGCTGTGCGCGGAATTCAAAGAGTTTTTTCCCGAAAACGCGGTGGAATACTTCGTTTCGTACTACGACTATTACCAGCCCGAGGCCTATATCCCCCACACCGACACCTATATCGCCAAGGACGCCTCGACGAACGAGGAGATCGACCGCCTGCGGCTTTCGGCCACCTGCGCGCTGCTTGAGCGGCGCGACGTGATCGTCGTCTCGTCCGTCTCGTGCATTTACGGCCTCGGCGAGCCGGAGGACTTTGAAAAGCTGATGATCTCGCTCCGCCCGGGCATGACGATGGAGCGCGACTTCCTCTTAAAGCGGCTCATCGAAATTCGCTACGAGCGCAACGACGTCGCCTTTGAGCGCAACCGCTTCCGCGTGCGCGGCGACACGGTGGAGCTCTACCCTGCGTACTACCGCGACAAGGCCGTGCGCGTCGAGTTCTTCGGCGACGAGATCGACCGGATCAGCGAATTCAACCCCGTCAACGGTCAGGTGACGCGCACGCTCCAGCACATCGCCATCTACCCCGCGTCGCACTATGTCACGACGAAGGACAAATTGGAGCGCGCCATTGTTGAGATCGACAAGGAGCTCGACGAGCGCGAGGCACAGTTTTTGGCCGAGGGCAAGGCCGTCGAGGCCCAGCGCATCCGCCAGCGCACGCGCTACGATATCGAGATGCTGCGCGAGCTGGGCTACTGCACGGGCATCGAGAACTATTCCCGCGTCATCAGCGGGCGGCCCGTCGGCTCGCCGCCGCTGACGCTCATCGACTACTTCCCCAAGGATTTCCTGCTTTTTGTGGATGAATCCCACGTCACGCTGCCGCAGGTGCGCGCGATGTACAACGGCGACCGCGCGCGCAAAGAGAGCCTTGTCGAGTACGGCTTCCGCTTGCCCTGCGCGTTTGACAACCGCCCGCTCAAATTCGACGAATTTGAGCAGCGCGTCCACCAGCGTATCTACGTTTCGGCCACGCCCGGCGACTATGAAAAGGACCGCGCGGGCCAGATCGTCGAGCAGGTCATCCGCCCGACGGGCTTACTCGACCCGAAGGTCGAGGTGCGCCCCGTCGAAAACCAGATCGATGATCTCGTCGGCGAGATCAACGCCCGCGCGGCGCGCAATGAGCGCGTGCTCGTCACCACGCTGACGAAAAAGATGGCCGAGGACCTGACGCAGTATCTGACCGGCGTCGGCATCCGCGTGCGCTACATGCACGCGGACGTCGAGACCATCGAGCGCATGGAGCTCATCCGCGGCCTGCGCCTCGGCGAGTTCGACGTGCTCGTCGGCATCAACCTCCTGCGCGAGGGCCTTGACATCCCCGAGGTCTCGATGGTCGCGATTCTGGACGCGGATAAGGAAGGCTTCCTCCGCAGCGAAACGAGCCTCATCCAGACCATCGGCCGCGCCGCGCGAAACGCCGACGGCCTTGTCGTGCTCTACGCCGACACCATCACCCCCTCGATGCGCCGCGCGATGGACGAGACCGAGCGCCGCCGCCAAATTCAGGACGACTACAACAAGGCGCACGGCATCATTCCGCAGACCATCCGAAAGGACGTGCGCGAGATCATCGAAATTTCCAAGAAGGACGAGGAATCCGCCCGCCGCCGCGGCAAGCGCAAGCTCTCCGAGCGCGAGCGGGACGAAGAAATCAGAAAGCTCGAAAAGCAGATGCAGGAGGCGAGCCGTATGCTCGAATTCGAGTACGCCGCCATCCTGCGCGACCGTATCATCGAGCTGCGCAAGGAAAACACGAAATAACAAGAAAGAGACAAAGCCTGTGAAAAAATACGCTTCCTACGCCTGCATTTTAGCGGCCGCCGCCTGCTGGGGCTGCATCGGCCTATTCAACCGCCCGCTGCTCAATGCCGGCATCGCGCCGGAAAACCTTGTCGTCACCCGTAATCTGGGCGGCCTTGCGGTGCTCGCGCTCTTCTTCCTCTGCACCGACCGCAGCGTCTTCAAAATGAAGGCAAAGCACCTGCCGATCTTTATTGCGACGGGCATCATCAGCGTCGTGCTCTTCACGCTCTGCTACTTCAACGCGCAGAAGCTTTGCTCGCTCTCGGTCAGCGCGATTTTGCTCTACACCGCGCCCGCGATGGTGGTTCTGATGAGCGCGCTCGTCTTCAAAGAGAAGATCACGGGCAAAAAGCTCCTTGCCCTCGCGCTGGCGCTGCTCGGCTGTGCGCTCGTGACGGGCGTTTTCACGGGCGGGCTGTCGCTGACGACAAAGGGACTCTTGTTCGGCCTCGGTGCGGCATTTTTCTACGCGCTCTATTCGATCTTCGCGCCCTTCGGCCTGCGGCACTACAGCCCGCTCGCCGTCGTGTTCTGGACGTTCGTGTTCGCCGCGCTCGGCGCGCTGTTCGTCGCCGACTGGGGCAACCTTATGACGGTTCTGAGTGTGCCGCAAAACGCCCTCCTCGCTGCGGGGCTGGTGCTTCTTTCCACCGTCGCACCCTACATCCTCTACACCAAGGGCCTTGCCAACGTCGAGAGCGGCAAGGCCAGTATCATGGCGAGCATCGAGCCGGTCGTCGGCACGCTCGTCGGCACCCTCGTCTTCGGCGAGCCCATCAGCGCGGGCGTGTTCTTGGGCCTTGCCTGCATTTTAGCTTGTGTTTACATTCTGCGGTGATTTTATCCCCGTTTTCCACATAGGAGGTCCCTTATGGCAAAGAATAAAGAAGAAAAAACCAACGTCATGCGCGTTTTGGAGCAGAAGAAGATCGCCTACACCGCGCACACCTACCCGCATGAAGAGGGCATGGCGGTCGACGGCGTCACGGTGGCGAAGTCCATGGGCTTTGACCCCGCCATCGTCTTCAAGACCCTTGTCGCGCGCGGCGCGAGCAAACAGTATTACGTCTTCGACGTGCCGGTCGCGGAGAATCTTGACCTCAAAAAGGCCGCGAAGGCTGTGGGCGAAAAGTCCATCGAAATGATCCACCAGAAAGAGCTGCTGCCGCTCACGGGCTACGTCCACGGCGGCTGCTCGCCCGTCGGGATGAAGAAGCTCTTCCCCACGGTGTTCCATGAAACCGCGGAAAACCTTGAAACAATGATCGTCTCGGCGGGCAAGATCGGCTATCAGGTCGAGCTTTCGCCGCGCGACCTTGCCGCGCTCGTGCGCGCAAAATTTGCGGATATCATTGTTGAATGAGGTTGACATAAAAAATTCAGAAGAGTACGCTGGTCTCGCAGCTGCGAATCCAGCAACAGGAGTTATCGATTCATGCCAAGTAAGATTTTTGTCAAAGGCGCAAGAGAAAATAATCTCAAGAACATCGACGTTGAGATCCCACGCGACGCGCTGACCGTCATCACGGGCCTGTCCGGCAGCGGAAAATCGTCGCTCGCGTTCGACACCATCTATGCCGAGGGCCAGCGCCGCTATGTGGAGAGCCTGTCGTCCTACGCCCGTATGTTCCTTGGGCAGAAGGAAAAGCCCGACGTCGACTATATCGAAGGCCTTTCCCCCGCCATTTCCATCGACCAGAAGACCACCTCGCAGAATCCACGATCCACCGTCGGCACGGTGACGGAGGTGTACGACTATCTGCGCCTGCTCTGGGCGCGCGTCGGCACGCCGCACTGTCCGAACTGCGGCAAGGAGATCCGCCAGCAGTCCATCGACCAGATCATCGACCAGCTCATGGCGCTGGGCGAGGGGACGCGCGTGCAGATCATGGCGCCGGTCATCCGCGGCAAAAAAGGCGAGCATGTAAAAATTTTCGAGGACGCGCGCCGCTCGGGATATGTCCGCGTCCGCGCCGACGGGAACATGTATGACCTCAGCGAGGAAATTTCCCTCGAAAAGAACAAAAAGCACAATATCGAGGTCGTCGTCGACCGCCTCATCCTCCGCCCCGACGTCGTCCACCGCCTGACGGACTCGTGCGAGACCGCGGCGGCGCTCTCGGGCGGCATCATTCTGGCGAACATCCTGCCCGACGACCGCGATATCCTCTTTTCGCAGAACTATGCGTGCGAGGACTGCGGCATCTCCATCGAAGAGCTGACGCCGCGCATGTTCTCGTTCAACAACCCGTTCGGCGCATGCCCGACGTGCACAGGCCTCGGCACGCAGCTCAAGGTAGACCCCGAGCTCGTCATCCCGAATAAGAGCGTTTCCCTGCTCGACGGCGCGATCTGCGCCTCGGGCTGGAACAACGTGCGCGGCGACGGCATTTCGCGCATGTACTTTGAAGCGTTGTCGAAAAAGTACCATTTTTCCCTCCGCGACCCTGTGGAAAAGCTCTCCAAAGAGGTCATGGACGTCATTCTCTACGGCACAAAGGGCGAAAAGCTGGAGCTCCAGTATGACCAGCCGCGCGGCAAGGGAGTTTTGTATCAGGCGTTCGAGGGTATCATCCCCAACTTAGAGCGCCGCTATAAGGAGACGCAGAGCGACGGCGTGCGCGAGGAGTTAGAGTCCTGCATGAGCGAGTGTCCCTGCCCCGCCTGCGGTGGCAAGCGGCTCCGCCGCGAATCCCTCGCCGTCACGGTCGGCGGACTTAGCATCAGCGACTACTGCGAAAAATCCGTCGTCGACGCGCTCGACTTTGTGGATCAGCTGACGCTGACCGAGCAGCAAATGCGCATCGGCGAGCGCATTTTGAAGGAGATCAAAAATCGCCTCGGCTTCCTGCGCTCGGTAGGACTCGAATACCTGACGCTCTCGCGCGCGAGCGCGACGCTCTCCGGCGGCGAGGCGCAGCGCATCCGTTTGGCGACGCAGATCGGCTCGAGCCTGATGGGCGTCCTCTATATCCTCGACGAGCCGTCCATCGGCCTGCACCAGCGCGACAACGACAAGCTGCTCGCCACCTTGAAACGTTTGCGCGACCTCGGCAACACGCTCATCGTCGTCGAGCACGACGAGGACACGATGCGCGCGGCGGACTACCTCATCGACATCGGCCCCGGCGCGGGCGCGCACGGCGGTCAGGTCGTGGCCTGCGGCACGCCGCAGGAGGTCATGGCGAACCCGAATTCCCTGACCGGCCAGTATTTGAGCGGAAAGAAAAAGATCGAAGTGCCGAAAGAGCGCCGAAAAGGCAACGGCAATTTCCTCACCGTGCGCGGCGCGCAGGAAAATAACCTCAAAAACCTCGACGTCTCGATCCCGCTCGGCACGTTCACGTGCGTCACGGGCGTGTCCGGCAGCGGCAAATCGTCGCTCGTCAACGAGATCATCTATAAAAAGCTCGGCGCGGACTTAAACCGCATGAAGGTCCACCCCGGCCGCTGTAAGGCTATCGAGGGCGAGGAATTCCTCGACAAGGTCATCTGCATCGACCAGAGCCCCATCGGCCGCACGCCGCGCTCCAACCCCGCGACGTATACGAATTTATTTAACGACATCCGCGACCTCTTCGCCTCGACCCCGGACGCGAAGGCGCGCGGCTATGCCGCGGGCCGCTTCAGCTTCAATGTCCGCGGCGGCCGGTGCGAGGCCTGCTCGGGCGACGGTCAGCTCAAGATCGAGATGCACTTCCTGCCCGATATCTACGTGCCCTGCGAGGTCTGCAAGGGCAAGCGCTACAACCGCGAAACGCTCGAGGTCCACTACAAGGGCAAGAGCATCGCGGACGTGCTGGAAATGACCGTGGAGGAGGCGCTCGAATTCTTCCGCGACCTTCCAAAGCTCGAAGCGAAGCTCCGCACGCTCAGCGAGGTCGGCCTCGGCTATATCCGCCTCGGCCAGTCGTCTACGACGCTCTCCGGCGGCGAAGCCCAGCGCGTCAAGCTCGCGACCGAGCTTTCTAAGCGCTCCACGGGGCGCACCATCTATATCCTCGACGAGCCGACCACGGGTCTCCACACGGACGATGTGAAAAAGCTCCTTGAGGTTTTGCAGCGCCTTGTCGACGCGGGCAACACCGTGCTCGTCATCGAGCACAATCTGGACGTCATCAAGTGCGCGGATTATCTGCTCGACCTCGGCCCCGAGGGCGGCAGCGGCGGCGGTACGCTCGTCACCTGCGGCACGCCCGAGGAGGTTGCCGCGTGCGAGCAGTCCTATACGGGCCAGTATCTCAGGAAAATGCTGCGTTAAGATTCACCCATCGCCCGTCCGCGCCGTAGAATGGCGCGAGGTGATGATATGCGGCTTTTACAGGACGGCGTTGTCGCGGCGCTCGCTGCCATCGGCTTAACGGCGGTGATCTTTCTGCTCGTTTCGGCCATCGTGCACCCGCGGCGGCGCGGCACCATCCCCGCCACGGCGGTCATCGAGACGTGCGGCGAGGCAAAGACGCTCGAATACACGGTGCGCGCGCTGCTGCGATCGCGCTATGAAGAGGGCGGCTTTTCGCGCGTCGTCATCGTGGACTGCGGCCTTGCCGACGAGCCGCGCCGCGTGGCGGAGCTCTTGTGCCGCAGCGAATACGAGGTCTACCTCTGCCAAAGAGAAGAACTGACCGATTTTTTCACTTAGGAGACAGTTATGGGAGAAGAAACGACCATCATGGGCACGGTCCTGTCCGTCGTTTTCCAGAATGAGGAAAACGGCTATGCCGTGCTGCGCCTTGTGACGGACGACGGCGAGCTTTTAACGCTCGTCGGCTGCGTCCCCTGCGCGGCGCCGGGCGAAAACCTGACGGCGACCGGCTCGTTTTCCTCCCACCCGCAGTACGGCGAGCAGTTTTCCGCGAGCGAGGTCGAGCGGTACCTGCCGTCGAACGAGACGGAGATTTTAAACTACCTCGCTTCCGGCATCGTGCGCGGCGTCGGCCCCGCGACGGCGGAAAAGCTCGTCGCCAGATTTGGCATCGAGACGCTGCAGGTGCTTGAATCCGAGCCGGAAAAGCTCACGGCCATCAAGGGCATGACCGCCCGCCGCGCGCAGGAGATCTCCGCGGCGTTCAACGAGCAGATGGGCCTTCGCCGCGTGATGGAATTTCTGGCGCATTACGACCTGCCCGCCGCGCTCAGCGTGCCGCTCTACCGCCGCTTTGGCGCAAACGCCATGGCCGCGCTCGAGCGCAACCCGTACTTACTGTCCGACAGCGCGTTCGGCGTGGACTTCTCCGTCTGCGACGAGATCGCGCTCTCCATGGGCTTTGGCGGCGACGCGTCGCTCCGCACCGAGGCGGGGCTGACATTCGAGCTCTCCCACAACCGCGACGCGGGCGGACACGTCTTCCTCCCGCGCGAAAAGCTCCTCGCCGCGACGGCCCAGCTTTTGGACTGCGATGTCGACGCGGTGGAAAAAAGCCTCGACGATCTCATCGCCATCCACCGCATCGTGCAGGAGGGCGTCGCGAATGTGACGGCCTGCTATTTGCGTCAGTCGTGGGAGGATGAGACCTACGTTGTCACGCGCATCGAGGCGATGCTCGCGGACAAGCCCGACGCCCTGCGCGGCGTCGAGCGCGTCATCAAAGAAATCGAGCGCGAGCAGGGCGTGCAGTACGCGCCGCTCCAGCGTCAGGCTGTCGAGCTCGCGGCAAAGGAAGAATTGCTGCTGCTGACCGGCGGTCCCGGCACGGGCAAGACGACGAGCGTGCGCGCCATCGTCGCGCTCTTCGAGCGCATGGGATTGAGCGTTCTGCTCGCCGCGCCCACGGGCCGCGCCGCCAAGCGCATGGGCGAGCTCTGCGACCGCGACGCGCAGACCATCCACCGCATGCTCGGCATGACCTTCAACGACCAGACTGGCGAGGTGACGTTCACCAAAGGCGAAAAGGAACCGCTCGAGGCCGATGCGCTCATTGTGGACGAGACCTCGATGGTTGATCTGTCCCTCATGCGTGCGCTGCTTGCGGCGCTGCGTCCGGGCTGCCGCCTTGTGCTCGTCGGCGACCCCGATCAGCTGCCGAGCGTCGGCGCGGGGAACGTATTTTCCGATTTGATCCGCAGCGGGCGCATCGCGACCGTTGCCCTGCGCGACATTTTCCGTCAGGCCGAGCAGTCGATGATCGTGCGCAACGCGCACCTCGTCAACACCGGCATGCCGCCCAAGCTCAAAAACGCGGCGGCGAACGACTTTTTCTTTCTCCCCCGCCGCGACAGCGTGCGATTGGTCGAGACCGTGGTCGAGCTGTGCAAAACAAGGCTGCCCGACAAGATGGGCATCCCCGCGGACGAATTGCAGGTGCTCACCCCGACGCGCCGCGGCGACGCGGGGACGCGGTCGCTGAACTTTGCCCTGCAGGCCGCGCTGAACCCGCCGAAGCCCGGCAAACAGGAGCGCCGCTTCGGCGAGCTCATCTTCCGCGAGGGCGACCGCGTCATGCAGACGCGCAACGACTACGACGTCGTCTGGCAGAAGGAGGACGGCACCGCCGGCACGGGCATCTTCAACGGCGATGTCGGTAAGATCGCAAAGATCGACCCGAGCGGCGAGCTTTTGGAGATCGTCTTCGACGACCGCACCGCGACCTACACGTCCGACATGCTCGCAGAGCTCGACATGGCCTACGCCATGACCGTACATAAGGCGCAGGGCAGCGAATACCGCGGCGTTGTGTTCATCGGCGCGCCGTGTGCGCCGTCGCTGATGGTGCGCGGCGTGCTCTATACCGCCATCACCCGCGCGCGCGAGCTGCTCGTCATCGTCGGCGACGATTCCGCCGTGAACAAAATGGCGGAGAACGACCGCCGCAGCCGTCGGTACAGCGGCCTCAAGTGGCGGCTTCGGAAGGGTGGGGAGGAAAAATGAGCTTTTTGGAATCGCTCGCGTCCTTACTTTTTCCACCGCGCTGCGCGTTCTGTGGAAAACCCGGCGTTCACGGCGTGTGTTCTGAGTGCGAAAAGGCGCTCCCCTACTGCAAAACGCCGCTCCATGAGAGAGCGGAGATCGGCGCGTGCCTTGCCCCGCTCAAGTACGAGGGCATCGTGCGCGAGGCGCTGCTGAACTACAAATTCCACGCGGGACAGAGCCGCTGCACGGGCTTTGGCGATGTTTTAGCGCAGGCCGTTGCCGAGCATTTCGGCGGAGAGTTCGATTTGGTTACCTATGTCCCCGTGTCGAAAAAGCGCAAACAAGAGCGCGGCTACGACCAGTCGTATCTCTTGGCGCGCGAGACCTGCCGCCACTGGAGCGTCGCGCCGGAAACGCTGCTGCAAAAGACGAAGGACAACGTCGCGCAGTCGTCGCTTTCGTCCCGTGAGGAGCGGCAGAAAAACGTCGTCGGCGCATACGTTGCCGTCAATGAGGACAAGATCAAGGGTCAGCGCATTCTGCTCATCGACGATATCCTCACCACCGGCGCCACGCTCCGCGAAGCCGCGAGAGTTTTACGGGAAGCTGGCGCGGAAAAAGTCATCTGCGCCACCCTCGCCGCGGCGGACGAAGACTAAAGTCTTCAAAAAAGAGACGACGCCTCTTTTTTGAGAAAGTTTCGCTGCGCTTCGTGCCTCACAGGTTCGACACGCGCTCCGCGCAAAGTGTTTTTACCCACGTACACGCCGCGGGTAAAAACGATTCAAATGTTTCGCGTCTGCGGACGCGAAAATCAGCGGCGCAGGGGTATGTTTTTCCTTATTTTCCCCTGATACCGTGCGGAAAATCGCGCACAATGCTATTGCAAACTCAATTTCGAGCCGTTATAATAAAAACATCATGGGAAAGTATGAGCATCGCTCATTTTAGTTTTCAGAAAAATAAGAGGTAACACGCTATGTTTTCTTTTACCAAAGACATCGGCATGGATCTGGGCACCGCGTCGGTGCTGATCTACATTAAGGATAAAGGCATCGTGCTCAACGAGCCCTCGGTCGTGGCGCTCGACAAGAACACCGGCAAGCTCTTGAAGGTCGGCGCGGATGCGCAGGCCATGCTGGGCCGCACGCCGGGCAACATCATCGCCATCCGTCCCCTGCGCGAGGGCGTCATCTCCGACTACGAGGTCACTGAGCGCATGATCAAGGAATTCCTGCATAAAGTCATGGGCTTCCAGCTCTTCAAGCCGCGCATCATCATCTGCGTTCCCTCCGGCATCACCGAGGTCGAGGAGCGCGCGGTCATCGACGCGGGCATTCAGGCTGGCGCGCGCCGCGTCTACCTCATTGAAGAGCCTGTCGCCGCCGCCATCGGTGCGGGCATCGACATCACCCAGCCCGAGGGCCACATGATCATCGACATCGGCGGCGGTACGTCCGATATCGCGGTCATTTCGCTCTCCGGCGTCGTCGAATCGTCCTCCATCAAGATCGCGGGCGACCAGTTCAACGAGGCCGTCGTCAAGTATATGCGCCGCAAGCACAACCTGCTCGTCGGCGAGCGCACGGCCGAGCAGATGAAGATGCAGATCGGCTGCGTCTTCCCGCCGGAAGAGGAAATGACCATGGAGGTCAAGGGCAGAAGCCTTATCACGGGCCTTCCCGAGCTCATCTCCGTCTCGTCTGCGGAAATGCTCGAGGCCTTTGAAGAGCCCGTCGAGCGCATCATGGAGGAGGTCCACCTCGTGCTTGAAAAGACCCCGCCCGAGCTCGTGGCCGATATCTCGAACAACGGCATCGTCATGACCGGCGGCGGCAGCTTAGTCCGCGGCTTTGATAAGCTCGTCACCGCCCGCACCGGCATCCACGCCATGGTGGCCGAGAACGCCATCCAGTGCGTGGCCGAGGGCACGGGCAAGAGCCTCGACAGCATTCAGGACATGCAGGACGGCACGATGAACCTGAGCCGCCGCAAGCAGATCAACTAAGAAAATTCGGGAGGATATCATGGCGGTCTTATCAAATCTCCAGCCGGAAAAGGTATTCTACTATTTTGAAAAGCTCTGCTCCGTTCCCCACGGCAGCGGAAATACGAAGCAAATCAGCGACCTGTGCGTCGGCTTTGCGAAGGAATTGGGCCTTAAATACCGTCAGGAGGCGTGCAACAACGTCATTATCTGGAAGAACGGCTCTTGCGGCTATGAAAACGCCGCGCCCATTATCTTGCAGGGCCATATCGACATGGTCTGCGCCAAAACCGAGGATTGCACCAAGGACATGACGCGCGACGGGCTCGACGTCCGTACCGACGGCGAATGGGTCTGGGCAGACAAGACGTCGCTCGGCGGCGACAACGGCATCGCCGTTGCGATGATCCTCGCGATTTTATCCGACGAAACGCTCCCCCATCCCCCCATCGAGGCGGTCTTCACCGTCGACGAGGAGGTCGGTATGGACGGCGCGTTCGCGCTGGACTGCTCGGACTTGAAGGGCAAAAAGCTTTTGAACCTCGACTCTGAGGAAGAGGGCGTTTTCACCGTGTCCTGCGCAGGCGGCGTGCGCCTTGACTGCACGCTCGAACTCAAGCAGGAGCGCGCGGCGGATATGACCGGCTACCGCGTGACGATCTCGGGTCTCAAGGGCGGCCACTCCGGCATGAACATCAATCAGGGCCGCGGCAACGCCAACTGCCTGATGGCGCGCACGCTGTATAGCGCGATGGAGCGCTGCCCCTCGCTGCGCGTGAGTGATCTCACGGGCGGCCAGTTCGACAACGTCATCTGCCTGAGAAACGACGCGCTCGTCGCGCTCTCCGCGTCCGACGCGCCCGCGTTCGAGGCGTTTATCAAGGAATTCGACGCAACGCTCAAAAATGAGTACGCCGTCACCGACGGCGGCATTTCCCTCGTGTGCGAAAAGGCTGACGTTCCGGCCGCGTTCTCCGCAGCGGACACGTCGAGACTGCTGCATGTGCTCCTTGCCCTGCCGCAGGGCGTGCAGGAGATGAGCGCCGATTTCCCCGGTCTTGTGCAGACTTCTCTCAACCTCGGCGTGATGCGCACGGACGAGCACGGCGTGAAGTGCTCCTTCTCCGTCCGCTCCTGCATCGCCTCGCAGAAGGATATGCTCATTCAGCGCGTGAAGGCCATCGTCGAATTCGGCGGCGGCACCGTGGGCGAGCGCAGCAACTATCCCGGCTGGCAATACGACCGCGATTCTGCCCTCCGCAAGGAGATCAAAGCGGTCTACCGCGACCTCACCGGCCACGACGGGAAGATCGAAGCCACCCACGGCGGCCTTGAGTGCGGACTCTTCATCGAAAAGATCCCCGGCCTCGACGCGCTGTCCATGGGACCGGAGCTGCACGATGTTCACTCCGTGAACGAGCGGCTGAACGTCGCCTCGACGGAGAGGGTTTACAAACTCGTTTGTGAAGTTCTCAGGAGAAGTAAATAAGTTCCCGCTACGCGGGAGTTTTGATTGGCAGTCTCAGGGTTGAATAACCTTTATGCCTCCGGAGTGGGAATGCCTGCGCGCGGCAATAAAAAAAGGAGCCTCTTTCGAGGCTCCTTTTTCAGTGGCATCAGCCATTATATCCAAAGAAATTATTGAAGAAATCCCAGGGATTGGAGTAGTAGCCGTTGCCGCCGTTGCCGTACCCGCCGTTACCATTGTAGCTGTTGTCGGTGCTCTGGTCGGAATTGTTCGTTTCCGCCGATTCGGGAACAGCGTCGAAGGTGAGCTCTACCTCGATCGTCTTACCCTCGCGGTAGACGGTCAGCGTCACGGTGTCGCCCGCGCTGTAGCTCTTCTTGGCCGCGACGAGGTCTTCGTAGGACGTGATGTCGGTGTCGTCCATCTTCGTGATGACATCGCCGAGCTTGAGCCCCGCTTTGTCGGCGGCGCTGTCCGGGTCAACGGAGCAGACGAAGACGCCCTCGGTCACGTCGTAGCGGTACTGCTGCGCCATCTGCGCGGTCATCGTCTGCGGCGTGATGCCCATGTAGGCCTTGTTGGTCACATAGCCGTTGGTCATGATGTCCTTGACGAGCGACACGACGTCGTTGATGGGAATGGCAAAGCCGATGCCCTCCACGGTGGTGTTCGAGTAGCTCGAATACTTGGCCGACACGATGCCGATGACCTCGCCGTAGCTATTGAAGAGCGGGCCGCCGGAGTTGCCGGGGTTGATGGAGCAGTCGACCTGGATCATGTTGAACGGCGTGCCGTCAACATTGATGGCGCGGTTGACGCAGGAGACGATGCCCTCGCTCATCGAGAACGTCAGCTCGCCGAGCGGGTTGCCGACAGCGGCGACGGATTCGCCGATGGCGACCTTGCTCGAATCGCCCAGCACCACGGGCGTTGCGCCCGTCACGTCGATCTTGAGAACGGCGATGTCGTAGTCCTCATCGCTGCCGATGACCTTGGCGTCGTAGGTCTCACCGTTGTAAAGCGTTACCTTCACGCTGCTCGCATCAGAGATGACGTGGTGGTTCGTGAGAATGTAGCCGTCCTCCGTGATGAAAAAGCCCGTGCCGCTCGCGGCGGTCTGCACGGTCTGGCCGAAGTAGTTGGTCGTGGCGGAAACGTTGATGGACACCACGCTGTTGACGTTCGAGGCGTAGACCTCCGACATCGACATCTGCGTCTTGCCGTCGACCTTGACGGTCTGCACCTGCGCGACCTCGCGGTCGCTGACCTGAACGCTCGTCTTGTTGACCTTGGTCGCCGCGCCGCTCACGCCTGCGCCGATGAAGCCGCCGACGAGCGCGCACACCAGCGCCAGCGCCACGATCTTGCCGGAAAGACCGCTGCCGCCCTTTTTCTTCGGGCTGCCGCCGGGATTCTTATCCCACGGGTCCTCGGCGTAGTTCTTCGTGTCGATCGGGGCGTTGGGGTTCTGCTCGTCGCCCTTGCGATAGCTGTAGTGATACAGGTTGTTTTCGTCTTCGTACATGATGATGACCTCCTATGGACTGAGACCCTTGCTGGCAGCCTCTTTGCTTTCGATGCTGCTATCATAGGGCATATTTATGTATATTTCTTGAACGCTATTTGACGATTTCTTAAATTCCCGATGACTTTTTTAAGTTTCTGTGATAATCGCGCGATTCCCCTTGCGATTTATTTCCCGTCATAATAAAATGAAACGCGACTGAAGAAAAAGGAGGCGGCGCACATGCTTCGCATCGACAACCTGAAGCTCCCCGTGGGGGTAAAGGAAGACAAGCTGCGCGCGGCCTGCGCGCACGCGCTGCGCGTGAGCGAGGAGGCGCTTGTTTCCGTTCATCTCCTGCGCCGCTCCATCGACGCGCGCGAGGGCGTGAAGCTCGTCTGCTCCTGCGCGGTCGAGGTCAAGAACGAATCCGGCGTTTTACGGCGCTGCAAGAATAAAAATGTGCAGCCCTACGCGCCGAAGAAATATACGCCGCCCGCGCCTGTTTCAGCGCCGGAGGTCTCCCCTGTCGTTATCGGCGCGGGGCCCGCGGGCCTTTTCTGCGCGCTGCTGCTGGCCCGCTGCGGCGCAAGACCTATCTTATTAGAGCGCGGGCGCGCGGTCGAGCAGCGAAAGCGCGATGTCGAGCACTTCTGGCGCACGGGCGAGCTTGATCTGACCTCGAACGTGCAATTTGGCGAAGGCGGCGCGGGCGCATTTTCCGACGGCAAGCTCAACACCGGCACAAAGGACCTGCGCCACGGCTATATTTTAGAGGAGTTCGTCCGCTTCGGCGCGAGCGAGGATATTTTAGTCGACGCCAAGCCCCATGTCGGCACCGACAAATTATATGTGGTGCTGCAAAATCTCCGCCGCGAGATCATTGACCGCGGCGGCGAAGTTCGGTTTTCCCACGCCGTTGTGGATATCGAGCAGAACAGCGGCAGCGTCACGGCGCTGCGCGTGAGCGCCCCCGAGGGGGAGTACACGCTGCCCACAAAGCACGTCGTGCTCGCGCCCGGCCACAGCGCGCGCGATACGTTCGAAATGCTGCAAAAGCGCGGCGTGCCGATGGAGCCCAAGCCCTTTGCCGTCGGCGTGCGCATCGAGCACCGCCAGCGCGATATGGACTTAGCGCAATATAAGGAGGCGGCGGGCCGCTACGGCCTCCCACCCACGTCGTACAAGCTCTCCTGCCACACGGAAAAGGGGCGCGGCGTGTTCTCGTTCTGCGTCTGCCCCGGCGGCGAGGTCGTCGCCGCCGCGTCGGAGGAAAAGCGCGTCGTGACAAACGGCATGAGCGAATTTGCGCGCGACGGCGAGAACATCAACGGCGGACTTTTGGTCTCCGTTACGCCGGAGGATTTCCCGTCCGGCGATACCCTCGCGGGCGTCCAGTTCCAGCGCGAGCTGGAGGACGCGGCCTATCGCCTTGGCGGTGGAAATTACGCCGCCCCCGCCCAGCGGGTCGAAGATTTTCTCAAGCATCGCCCGTCAACGGGAGCGGGAAAGGTCGTGCCGACCTATCTTCCCTCCGTCCGCTGGTGCGACCTGCACGGCTGTCTCCCGCCCTTTGTGTGCGAGGCGCTCGAGGAGGGTCTTCCGATGCTGGGGCGGAAATTAAGGGGCTTCGATGCGCCCGACGCCGTTTTGACGGCGGTGGAGACGCGCTCTTCGTCGCCTGTGCGCATCGTGCGCGACAACTTGAGTTTTCAATCCGCCCTGCGCGGTCTATATCCCTGCGGCGAGGGCGCGGGCTACGCCGGCGGCATCATGAGTGCCGCGGCCGACGGCCTGCGCGTCGCAGAAGTGATTTTGGAGGAATTGAACCATGAATGAAAAAATCGGCGTCATCATCGACTTCCTGACTCCGGCATATGAAAAGACGCTGCGCGACACCGCCGCACGCTGCGGCTACGACATCGTCTTCTTCCCCTCGTCCAAGGCGGCGGAGGGCAATGTGGACGACTGCACGATCCTCTACGGCCATCCGTCCCAGCGCGTTATCGCAGGCGCACGCGATCTCAAGTGGTACGCGAGCTGCTGGGCGGGCGTGGACCGCTTCTGCCGCGACGACCTGTATCAGAATCCCGACTGCCTGCTCACGAACGCCTCGGGCGCTTACGGCACGACGATCGCCGAGCATTCTGTCATGGTCTCGCTGATGCTGCTGCGCCGCCAGATGGAATACACCGAGATCATCCGCGAGGGCGGCTGGCGCGTGCTCCCGGGCGGCATCCACTCGCTCCACGGCGCGCGCGTCACGTGCCTCGGCACGGGCGACATCGGCACGGAATTTGCCCGCCGCGTGCGCGCGTTCCATCCCGCGAGCCTGACCGGCGTCAGCCGCAGCGGCCGCGCGAACGCGGACTTTGACGCCGTTCATCCCGTCACGGAGCTCGATCAGCTCCTGCCCGAGACTGACCTTCTCTTCATGTCTCTCCCCTCGGTGAGCGACACGGTGAACATCCTGAACGCAGACCGCATGGCGCTGCTCCCGAAAGGCGCTTACGTCATCAACGTCGGCCGCGGCACGGCCATCGATCAGGACGCGCTGATCAAAGCGCTGGATTCCGGGCACCTCGCCGGTGCGGCGCTCGATGTCGTCGTGCCCGAACCGCTGCCTGCGGATCATCCGCTGCGCAAGGCCAAGAACCTCCTGCTCACGCCGCACGTCGCGGGCAACATGACGCTCGGCTACACCTGCGAGCGCAACGTGCAGCTCTTCTGCGAGAACCTTGAAAATTACGCCGCGGGCCGCCCGATGCATCACCTCGTCGACCGCAGAAAGGGCTATTGAATCGCGTCGCGTTCCGCCGCTTTTCCGGTGGGCGCAGCACATAAAAAGGCAAAAAGGCAGCAATATGAAAAATTCCCGCATCAAAAACGGTATCATGCGCATTGTGCAGGGTATCATCATCGGCGCGGGCGCGATTTTGCCGGGCATCTCCGGCGGCGTGCTCGCAGTCGTATTCGGCATCTACCGCCCCGCGATGGAGCTGCTCACGCACCCCAGGCGCGCGCTTCAACGCTACTGGCGGATGCTGCTCGCCGTCGGCATCGGCTGGGCGATCGGCTTTTTGGGCGGCGGCAGCGTGATCCTTGCGCTGTTTCACCAGTCGGAAACCGTCGCCACGTGCCTCTTCATCGGGCTCATCCTCGGCACGCTGCCCGACCTCTGGCACGAGGCGGGTACGCAGGGGCGCAGCAACGGTTCGTACATCTCGCTGATCGTCAGCTTCCTCGCACTGTTCGGCGCGCTGATGGCCGTCAAGTTCAGTTCATTTGCCGAGATGCCCGCAAACTTCTGGGGCTTTCTCTTCTGCGGCGTGCTGTGGGGCTTCAGCTTCATCATCCCGGGGATGACGTCGTCGTCCATCCTGATGGCGGTCGGCCTTCTCACGCCGCTGATCGACGGCATTGCGCAGCTTGATTTCACCGTGCTCATCCCCTGGGGGCTTGGCATGGTCGGCGTGATGGCGCTGTTTGCCCGCATTGTGAGCAGGCTTTTCGACACGCACTACTCCATCGCTTATCACGCTGTCATCGGCATCGTGCTTGCCTCCACGATCATTATCATTCCGACGGACTTTGCCTCGACAGCGGAGATGGTCTGGGGCATCGCGTGCGCCATTCTCGGCGCGGTGCTCGCGTATTTTGGCAGCAAGCTCCAGCCGCAGGAGGACGCGGAGATTGAGGCGAAATAAAAGCAGATACAAAAAGCTGACGGTCAAAAGATCGTCAGCTTTTTACGGTATCATCATTTGTGAGCGCTTCGCTTTTGCGCTTGCGCTTGTAGTGGTACATCGTCCGGTCGGCGCGTTTGATCGCATCCTCTACGCTGCCGAGCACCGGATTGAAGCACGCATAGCCGACCGACACGTGAGGCAGGTGCTCGTTTTTCACTCGCCGTGCCGTCAGCTCGCGCAGGAATTCCGAAAGATACTTTTCCGCCGCAGTGTCGGAGATTTGCGCGATGACGCAGAATTCGTCGCCGCCGATGCGGTAGCAGTAGCCGACCTTGGAGAACACGGCGTAGATCGTGCTGCCGACCTCGGCAAGCACCGCGTCGCCCACGCCATGGCCACATGGCCAAAGGTGTCGTTGACGGACTTGAACTCATCCACGTCGAAATAGTAGATGACTGCGTGCCCGCGCAACGAGGCGAGACGGCTCTCATAGCTGCGGCGGTTCAGAAGATGAGTCAGCGTGTCGATTTTCTGCGTGAGCTCGGAATACAGGATGTAAACCATCAGAACATCGACCGCTGAGCACGCCCACATGATGCGCACTCCGGCACCGTACTGGAGGAACAGCCCACAGAAGAAAAAACCGGCAGGACGATAACGAGCGCCCGATACAGGCCATAATGGTGCGAACTCTCGCTCAGCAGCTGACCAATGAACAGCAGAACGCCGCTGGCATAGGCCAGCACGTAGACCCAGTAAAACGTTTCGTGATGATAAACGTTTTGTGCGTCGACCGAGAAGATGAAGCCGAAGAAAGCCGACAGCACCTCGAGCCCCGCGTGGACGCCGATGAGGGTATAAATGAGCTTTTTATGCTTGAGCGGCGTCATCGGGTCGCTGCAAAGCACCGTGATGACCGGCGCTGTGGACAGCTCGATGGTCTTAACGAGGATGTGCAGCGTCCGCAGCGACGGGTCGGCTCCGTCCATCCAAACGCCGAACCATTCCGATACCATGCATGCGATCATCAGTACGGAGATCGTGTAAACCATCTACTTTTTGTCATGCTCCATCAGATCATTGCCGCTCACGAGCATGTCCATGATAATCATAATAAAGACCGAAAGGAAGATGATAGCCGAGTAGAAATCAAACATGGCGCGAACCTTCCTTTCTGATAGTTATATTCTTACTATACCACAGTTGAGAAAGACTGCAACTAAAACTAAAAAAACGTCGAATCCTGTCGTTTTTCCAAAATTCACACAGAATCTGACAGCAATTCGCTGTACTGCGCAAGGCTCTGCGTGGCGAGTTGCTGCATCGTCGACCAGTCCGCCGCGCCCGCACTTCCCTGCACCGCCACGGTGCGAAAACCCGCGTCCTTCGCGTTTTGAATCGCCGCAAGCGAGCCGGAAAAGACGATCGTATCGTCCTTTTGCGAGTGCAGGCGCTTCATCGCGCGCTCGAACATCGTGCCGCTGTCCGCCTTGCAGAGCGCGACGGATTCTGTCAGCACGAAGCGGAAATACGAGTTAAGCCCCGCCTTTTCGAGCGCTTTTTGCGCGTCCTCCGCGCTGAGCGCCGTCACCGCGCCGAGCCACACGCCCTCCATCTTAAAAAGTGAAAGCGCCTTGTCGAGTCCCTCGCGCGCCGCGCCGTCGGGGGTGAAGAGGGTATCGCCCAGTGTAAAGATTGCGCTTTGCAGCCGCATATTCGGTTCCTCCTGCGTTTGAATGATGATTGCCTCTTATTATAATGCGCCCCGCCGTCATTTGCAATCGCGGCGAAGAAGAATATCCTATGCAGCACGATTCTGTATAAATTTACGAATACATTCACAAAAGGATCTGAAAGACGGGGGCTTGACGCACTGCTTTGTGAAAAATGATGAACAAAAATACAGATTCAACGCTGAAATTTGGCGGGATTAGGTATGAATATTCCCTTGACTATGTATTTTTATTGAGTTACACTAAACGTATCAACTTTCCGCCGCTGTGTGTGGCGGCATAAGACCATTCTGGAGGACGAAAACCATGAAACATTATCCAAACTCTGTCAGCAAAGCGCTCGCGCTGCTGATGGCCCTGGTAATGACGCTCTCGCTCGCGGTCACGTCCGCGTTTGCCGTCAGCTACCAGGACATGAACCCCAAGGACGATGCGCTGCTGGGAACGAAATTCCCGGTCGACGCGACCATCACCCTTGTCACCGATGAAAACGGCAAGGACGTGTCCCTCTCCATCCCCGTGTCCGGCATGACGAAGGATGCGCTCGCCGCGGCCGTCAGCACCGGTACCGTTTCGCTCTCGCTCGAGCGCGACGATTCCCGCCCCTACGTCAACGAGGAGCTGTTCCCCTACGCTTACGCGGGCGGCTCTCTGAATGACTGGCTGACCGAGGGCGACGAACACCAGTTCACGGACATCAAGCTCTCCGCAAGCGAGAAAAACGGCAAGACCGTCCTCGACGTGAGCTTCCACGTGAATAACTACTTCTACTCCACCAACCGCAGAACCGGCGTGACCAGCGTCGACTACAGCGTGCCCCATGTGAACGGCGGCTACTATATCGACCTGTGCGGCTACTTTGATCTCGTCGCCAAAAACAGCGGCAAGGATCTCGGCTCCGTGAGCGTCAAAGTTGCGCCGTATGAAAACTTCAACACCATGTGGGAGATCTACAAGGAGCTCGATACGATCGTGGCAAGCGGCACGAAAAACGGCCTCTACGTGGAAGAATTCTCCATGGGCCAGTCCACCGCGGGCCGTGATATGCCCTATCTCATCGTGGCCGACTCCAAGGCGAGCGTGAGCAAGTGGCTCGCCCTGACCGAGCAGGCCGAGACCGATCCCGATGCCGTGCTCGCCCAGATCAAGTCCGGCGCGCTCGACGATATCCGCGTGCCCGTGATGTATTCCAACATCCACTCCAACGAGGTCGCCGCCACCGACGGCGTGCTCGACTTCGCCAAGATGATCACGAGCGAAAAGACCATCGACTACAAGACGCTCACGGGCTTCACCGCCGCGGGCGAAAAAGAGCTCAAGGAAGAGATGGGCCCTGTCGGAGCGGAGGGCAGCGTCGCCATCCCCGACCTCGTCAAGGATAAGGCCAGCTACTTAGGTTACCTGACGGCCGGCAACAACGGCAAGTCCGGCAAGGTCGACCTTGAAGAGTATTACACCGTCGAAAATAAGAGCGTGAACGTCAAGGACGAGCTTTTGTCCGACGTGTTCTTCATCCTCGTCCCCGAGGAGAATGTCGACGGACGTACTTACCTGACGAGACATTCCACCAATGGCTATGACCTCAACCGCGACAACTCCTTCCAGACCACGAGCGAGACGGCCAACATGCAGCAGCTCATCGGCATGTTCAACCCCATGTCGCTTGCCGAGTTCCACGGCCGTGTGCAGGCATTCCAGTGCGAGCCCTGCGATCCCCCGCACGAGCCGAACTTTGAGTACGACCTGCTCGCCGAGCACCTCATCACCGGCGGCGAGGCGCTGGGCATCGCGGCGGTCGCCAATAACGATGGCTACAACAGCTATGTGATCCCTCAGCGCGATTACCTGAGCTACACCGGCAACGGCACCGAGACCTACTGGGAAGACCCGTGGGACGATATGTCCACGAGCTACACTCCTCAGTTTGCCATGCTGCAGGGCACCGTTGCCTATACCGTTGAGCTGCCCGCCTACAACGACGATACCGCGCAGGCGGCGCAGTATGGTATCCTCGGCAACGCCGCCTATGTTGCCGCCGAAAAGCTCTCCTACCTCACCTCTCAGGTCAAGATCTTCGAGCGCGGTGTGAAGAACTTCAATTCCGACGCCTACGCGCTCGTCGGCCAGTGGCTGTGCGACCAGAACGACGTCGAGGGCGCGGAGATGGACGTCTTCCGTCCCGAGTACAAGGGCGCGGGCCAGAACGGCAACTTCTATCCCGAGTGCTACATCATCCCGCTCGACGGCAAGAACCAGACCAACCTTCAGGCCGCGGCCGACATGATGGAGTGGCTCACGAGAAACGACGTCAAGGTCAACGTGACTGAAAAGGAATTCACCTATGACGGCGTTACCTACCCCGCCGGGACGATGATCGTCTCGATGTATCAGGCCAAGCGTTCTGTCGCCAACGGCGCGCTCTATGACGGCACGCTCATCAACGGCTGGACGATCCTCTACTCCGAGGGCATCACCTCCTTCAATGAAACGCGCGGCTTCGACATGGTCACCGTGGCCGAGCCCGCCGCCTACAAGAGCATCTCCGCCGTCTGCGGCGACGCGATGGACCACGACGACGCGCTCGCTTACACCAAGGCGCTGACCTCCTACTTCACCGGCGACAAGAACAAAGACGTCATCCTCTCCAACGCCTCTGAAGACTCCACCGCCGCCGTCAACGAACTTCTCAAGGCCGGCAAGACCGTCGGCATGGTCACGAGCGGCGACCACATGGGCGATTTCATCTGCTCCTACGCCGACTATCAGACCGTCGCGGGCAAGTATCTGCTCTCTGCCGCGGGCGTCGACAAGACGAGCGTGAAGGCGAAGATCATCACCAAGTCCCCGACCGTCTACGTCCCCGGCACGCCTGCTGAAAGCGAGAAGGGATTTGTCTACACGCCGCAGATCAGCCAGAGCGCCGGCTGGAACTATGATACCGCCGCGATGAACCTCATGGGCTTCACCACGACCTCCGACGTGACCAAGGCGGACGCCGCCGCAGGTGCGACGAAGCTCGACACCGCCGCAAAGACCGCCGTGAAAAACGGCCTGCCGTACATCGGTTACAGCTATTCCGCAGCGTCCTCCGCCTCTGACCTCATCGCCGGCGTGGAATACACCGAGCTGGACGGCGCGATGGACTGCCTGACCCCCGTTGTCTATCCCAACAAGACCCTTGTGAACGCGAGCTACATTGCTGACGGCGACGATATCCTCTATGCCTACGGCCTCGGCTACTTCTCCAAGGTTCCAGCCTCCGCGACGGTCCTCGTCAAGAGCGATAAGACCAAGACGCCCACCGAGGGCTTCATCCCCACGAACACTGCCGAGCGCGCCGCGGGCTTCAAGGCCTACTTAAACGGCGGCGTGCAGGGCTTTGCCTACAAGGAAAACGGCATGAATGTCGTCCTCTTTGCCAACTCCCTCACCCATAAGGTCCACCAGAGAGACGAGTACGCCTTCATCAGCAACTTCCTCTTCTCCTCCGTCCTGAGCGACAAGAACTATGACGGCTCCGCGTCGCTTCCCTTTACCGATGTCGCCGACGACGCCTACTATGCCGACGCCGTTGCCTGGGCCGTTGCGAAGAACATCACCTCCGGCGCGACCGCCACGACCTTTGCGCCGAACGCGGGCTGCACGCGCGGCCAGATGGTCACCTTCCTGTGGAGAGCCAACGGCAGCCCCGAGCCGAAGTCCATGACCACGTCCTTCACCGACGTGAAGAGCGGCGCGTATTACGAAAAGGCCGTTGCGTGGGCGGTGGAAAACAACGTGACCACCGGCACGAGCAGCACGACCTTCTCCCCGGATGCTTCCGTCACGCGCGCACAGGCTGTCACCTTCCAGTGGAGAGCGGCCGGCGCACCGGCGGCTGAGGGCACGAACGCCTTTGCCGATGTGAGCGCGAGCGCCTTCTACGCCCCCGCCGTGCAGTGGGCCGTCAACGCGGGCGTGACCACCGGCACGAGCGACACCACCTTCTCCCCAAATAGCAACTGCCTGCGTGCGCAGATCGTTTCCTTCCTCTACCGCGCAGCCAAGTAAGCGGCCACTATCTGATGAAAAAAGAGGGAACGGTTTTTCCGTTCCCTCTTTTTGTTTTTTCCCGAGAAAGACACGATGTCTTTCCTTTTGCCGAAAACAAGAAAAACCTCACTTCCGAAGAAGTGAGGTTTTGGTGGAGACTGCTGGACTCGAACCAGTGACCTCCTGCGTGTGAAGCAGGCGCTCTAACCAGCTGAGCTAAGCCTCCAACTGTGGTGACCCGTACGGGATTCGAACCCATGTTACAGCCGTGAAAGGGCCGTGTCTTAACCACTTGACCAACGGGCCATATGAGACACGGGATGCTTTCGCATCCCGTGCATCTGGTAGCGGCACCTGGATTTGAACCGGGGACACTGCGGGTATGAACCGCATGCTCTAGCCAGCTGAGCTATGCCGCCAAATATTCCTGCTCGACAGGACAGAAGCTACTATACCAAATAAGGAGGCCTTTTGTCAATAGTTTGTCCAAAAATTTTTGCGATTTTCCAAAAATCTGGGGAGAGGACCGCGCCCTCTCCCCTGCTTTTCATCAGCAAACGACGTTTTTCCCCTCCGACCAGACGGAGACGATGTTGTGCCGGTGCATCATGTAGATCGCGCGCTCGAAGCGCTCGCGCACCGAGAGCGGATGCGCGGCCTCGGTAAAGTCGGAGTCGTCGACGACAATGGCGTGGATATAGTCGCCGGGGACAAATCCGCCGTGCCCGCCGAAATACTCGTGTCCTGCGCTGGAGCCGAGGTAGTAGCCCTCCTCGACGGTCAGAAATTCGTCCTTTCCGTCGCTCTGCATGTGGCGGAACTTCGACGCGCGGATGGACATGGTGATGACCTTGTTCATCGCCAGCAGCGCGCCGCCTGCGATATCCGACCCGAGCGTGACGAGGTTGCCCTCGCGCAGCAGCGTCCGCACGGGCGCGACGCCCGAGCAGATGTTGATATTCGACCCCGCGCAGTGCGCCGTGACGACGCCATGCTCGCGCATGGCCTCGCGCTCGCGCTCGTCGGAGTGGACGCAGTGCGCCATGACGGTATGGTCCTTCCACAGCCCCGCGCGGTCGTAGCTCTCCCAATATTGTGCGCAGTCGGGGCAGAGCTCTTTGACCCACGCGATCTCACCCTTATTTTCAGACAGGTGCGATTGGACGTACAGCCCGCGCTCCGCGGCGAGCTTGCCGAGCCAGCTCATCAGCTCGTCGGTGCACGATGGGGTGAAGCGCGGCGTCAGGATGGGCTTGACGGTCTGGAAGCGCCCGCACGCGTCCAGCCAGCGCAGCGTTTCGCGCTTGGACTGCTCGGTCGTCTCCTGAAGCTCGGGGCTGCCGTTGCGGTCCATGTTGACCTTGCCGACATAGCCCGTGACGCCCGCCTTTTCGAGCTCTTCCATCAAAATGAGCGTCGCGTCCGTGTGGAGGGAGGAGAACATGCAAACGCGCGTCGTGCCGCTCGTGATGAGGTCGCTCGCGAGCTTTTTGTAAATGCGGCGGGCGTAGTCGCTGTCTTCAAAGCGCGCCTCGGTCTTGAACGTGTAGGTGTTGAGCCAGTCGATCAGCGGCAGGTCCATGCCCATGCCGAGCATGGGGTACTGCGGCGCGTGCAGGTGCATGTCGACAAAAGACGGCATGATGAGGCTATCACCGTAGTCGATGACTTCCGCGTCGGCGTTCTGCGGCACGGCCTTTTCAACGCTTTGGATGCTGCCGTCGTCATGCAGGACGAGGCAGCCGTGCTCGACGATCTCGAGCTTGCCGAGCGCCGGTGCGGAAACGAGATTGCCCTTGAGGATCTTCATATCAGTCACTCCTGTTTTAGCTTTGTGCAAAAGAAAAAGCGCCCCGCCCGGGGACTTCTCCCCCGGCTGAGCACCCATAGCAGAGCCTTTCGGCGGCTCCGTAGAAACTTTCGCGCCATGTAAGCGAAACTATATGAGTTTTTCTCCGCTGCCATCACCATACCACGCGAAAGCGAAAATTGCAAGCGAAAAGCGGCGGGCGCGCTATGTCATATCGGCGCAAATGCGCACATAGGATTGTCCCAAGAGGTGAATCACGATGCAAAAGAAACGGACAGGACGGATGCTGTGTTCGCTCGCGCTCTCGGCGGTGACGCTCTGGGGCGTGAGCGTCACGGCACCGGCGAAGGACGCGCGCGATGCGCTCCGCACGCTCAAGGACGAGACGCTGGGCGTGCTGCTGCTGAGATATGAGCGCGGCGACGGCGGCGAGGACTTTCTCAGCCTGCGAACGTCGCTCGCGCTGCACGCGACGCCGCTTCTGCGCGAGGGCGAGGAGAACATCGCGCAGGCATGGTCGGCAGAGCTTGAGCAAAAGCCCGATGACAGCGCGGACGAAACGGGCGACGCGCAGGACAGTGAGGGCACGGTGCTCACGCAGGAGGAGACGCCGGACGAGATCGCCGTGACGGAAAACGGCTCGCCCGCCCGCACGCTCAAGGCGTCCGACCCCTCGGGCTATACGGTATTCGGCAATGTGTACATCAACAACGGCTCGGATGCCGCGCTCGACGCCTCGATGCTCTCGGGCGATTATGCAGCAAAGCTCGGTGCGGAGGGGCCGCAGGTGCTCATCATCCACACCCACGGCTCGGAGAGCTACACCATGCCGCCGGGGCAGGAATACGACGTGTCCGACACGTTCCGCACGCTGGACACGAACTGCAACATGATCCGCATCGGCGACGAAATGGCGCAGGTGCTGACCGACGCGGGCATCAGCGTCGTGCACGACCGCTCGCTCTACGACTATCCGAGCTATTCGGGCGCTTACAACCGCTCGCTCGCGTCGATCGAGAGCTATCTGCAAAAGTACCCTTCGATCTCGTTCGTGCTCGATGTGCACCGCGACGCGGTGCAGGACGCGAACGGCCAGCAGTTCAAGCTGCTGTGCGGCGAAGATAAAAACGCCGCACAGCTCGAATTCGTCATCGGGTCGAACGGCGGAGGCCTGAGTCACGATCTCTGGCGCGAGAACTTAAAGCTCGCCTGCGCCGTGCAGGAAACCCTGTACAAAGACTATCCGACCCTCATGCGCCCCGTCACCGTGCGCAACTCCCGCTACAACCAGCACATGACGACGGGCTCGCTTCTCGTCGAGGTTGGTACGGCGGGCAATTCGCTCGAAGAAGCCGTCAACGCCGCGCGGCTTTTTGCCGCGGGCTTTGCCAAAACGATACAAAACGGGACGTAACGGCGCTCCCGCCGCCAAAATAGACGGAAAGAGGCAAAAAAAGCACAAATTCTTGTCAAAGTTGCCGTGTTGCATTCTGCACAAAAATCCTGTTAAATGGAAGTTACCATTTCAATCGAAAAATTTCGTAGGGCAGAGTCCTGCCCGGCAACATCGTCAAGGTCGACGGTTTCCTCAACCACCGCGTCGACACCCGTCTGCTCGAGGACATTGCGGACGAGTTCGCCAAGTATTTCGACACCAGCAAGATCACTGTCGTTCTGACGGCGGAGGCCAGCGGCATCGCGCTTGCGACCATCTGCGCGCAGAAGTACGGCGTCCCCATGCTCTTTGCCAAGAAGGCCAAGAGCGACAACATCGAAAGCGGCCTGTACCAGAGCGAGGTCTTCTCCTACACCTACAAGAAGAGAGTCACGCTGCTCGTCTCTCAGGAGTGGCTGAACGCGGACGACCACGTGCTCATCATCGACGACTTCATGGCCAACGGCTTCGCCGTGCAGGGCCTTGTCGATATCGTCAACGAGGCGGGCGCGAAGCTCGAAGGCATCGGCATCGCCGTGGAAAAGGGCTTTCAGGGCGGCGGTGACCGCTTCCGCGCGAGCGGTATCCCCTACAAGGCACTCGCCGTCATCGAAAAGGCGGACGAGAACGGATTTGTCTTCCGCGAGGAATAAGTTCTTCAAAAAAGAGAGGCTGGCCAAATGGCCAGCCTCTCTTTTTTGAGCAGGTTTGCACTGCGCTTCGTGCCTTGCCGTCCGTAGGGCGTCTGCGACACGCGCTCCGTGAGAAGTGTTTTTTGGCACGCGCATGTCGCGCCAAAAAACGATTAAAATTTATTTCGCGTCTGCGGACGCGAAGGTCTGCGACGCTGGCGCCTGTTTTCTGCCCGTAGGGCAGAAAATGCGGCGGGTGGTGGACGGGAGAGGGTGCGTGGATTTTTAGTGCGGAGGGCCTGTTCACTGCCGGAGGCAGCGAATGCGGCACGGGAGGGATTTTGCCTGCTTGCCGCCGGAGGCGGCAAATGCGGCGGGAAAAATTACAGTTAGTTGCCGTTCATTGCTTCTGTGGGGACAAAGTAGTTTTCTGAGGCGATGATCGTGCCGTCGTTCAGGGTGACCATCATACGGTCCATGTCTTTGTCGATGTCGATGCTTTTCACATCGAGCGGTGAAAAGTTGCCCGCGTAGAAAAAGGTGAGGATCGGATACTCGTTGTCCCCCCAGTTGATCTTGGCTTCGACGCCGTCTCTGCACGAGGGCTCGTAACTTTCCATGGCAAAGGTCCCGACGAAGCTGGTGGAAGACCATGCCTTTTTGAGCGTGCCGGAAATGGTGATGGAGGAGGGCGCGTAAGTCGTACCGTTGTCCTCGTAGACCCTTGCGGGAACGGTTTTGTCAATAGTTTTTCGCGTCCCGCGGATGCCGAGCAGGACGATGGCGCAGAGGATGGCAACCAGAAGAATGAGGGCCGTTTTTCTCTTTTTGCGGTTCATCGTGTGCATCTCCTTGTCCTGTTAAGTTTTGATGTGAAATTGCCCCTCAGAAAAGCGTGCAAACCCACGCGAGGGCGGCGGAGAGGGGAATGTAGAGCAGAAAGTGCGTAAGATGCGCTTTTTTGTTGTACCCGAACAGCTGCGGGGCGGCGATGCCCTTGATCTCGGGGTAAAAATGAGGAAAGAAGTTCGAATGGCACAGCAGCACCCAGTCGAAAAAGAGAATGTCGTAGACCTCCATGACATAGAGGATCACGAGATACCGCGCGAAAAACGCGCCGAAGGTGAAACCGTTCCGAACGCCGTCCTACGCGGCGAGGACTGCCGCACCGAGAAACAGCAGCATCGCCAAGATGCCGAGGCACCAGCCGAGGATATGCGCGCCGCGGAAGCGCTCGGCTTTTCTCTCAGGAACGGCGGCGAAGACCTCACGCGGCGCGGAGGAGAAGAATTTCTTCTCCTGAATGAGCCCGACGCCGGCGTACAGCAGGAGAAAATACGCCGCCATGACGAGAAACGATGCAAGCAGGGTGATCTTCATTTCTGTTGATGTCTCTTTTGCCGTCGTTTTTTGCCGCTTTACAGGCGGTAGAGCTCCGGCCGCCGGTCGTGAAAAACGGGGACGGCTTTGCGGAGTGGCGCGATGGAGGAAAGGTCCAAGTCGGCGGTGACGATCTCCTCTTCCCCGCCGCCTTGGGCTAAGACCGCGCCCAGCGGGTCGATGATGCGCGAAAAACCGCCATACAGCGTGCCGTCGCGCTCGCCGCAGGCGTTGCACGAGACGACAAAGAGCTGGTTTTCGATCGCGCGGGCGGCGGTGAGCGTCTCCCAGTGGTATTGGCGCGCCGCCGTCCACTGGGCGGGCAGGAACATGACCTGCGCTCCGCGCAGCGCCAGCGTGCGCCACAGCTCGGGAAAGCGCACCTCGTAGCAGATGAGAAGGCCGCAGCGCACGCTATCCAGCGTGAAGGTGACGAGGTGGTCGCCGGGGGTGTAGACCTCGTGCTCGCCCATCGGCGTGAAGGGATGGGTCTTGTCGTATTCGGCAATGCACGCGCCCGCGCGGTCGAAGACGCAGGCGGTATTGTAGATGTGCCCGCCGCGGTTGTTCGACACGCTTCCCGCGACGATGTTGACGTTCAGCTCGCGCGCGAGCGGGGAAAAACGAGCGCGCACGGCTTTCGCGTTTTCATCGCACGCCGCGGCAAGGTCGCCTGCGGGCATGAAGCCTGTGTTCCACGTCTCGGGCAGGACGACAACGTCGGGGCCGTTTTCCCCGACAGCGCGGCGCACGAGCGCCTCCGCGCGGTCAAAGTTCGCTTTGCTCTCCAGCGAGCGCATATTCATCTGGATCACGCTGACCTTCATGGTGGTGTCCTCCAAAATCGTTTTGATACGGTCATTATACGAAAAGAAAGCCTGCATTGCAATGCACAACAAAAAGAGGACGGCAAAGGCCGTCCTCTTTTTTGCTGAAAAAAGCCTCGCAGAGTTTTACCCGCAAGGGGTATGCGGCATCCGTAAAGCAGCAGAGTTGCTAACGGCTGCCCAAGCGCCGCGTATGGCAAAATAAGCGTCGCAGACTTTGCGCCGCGCACGGCGCAAATAAATTGAAATCGTTTTTTGGAACGATATGTGCGTGCCAAAAAACACTTTGCACGGAGCGAACGTGCGCGCCTTTGGCGCGTGCGCTGAGCGCAGTGAAATTCTGCTCAAAAAACTGACTTTGTCAGTTTTTTGAAGTGCGCAGCGCTCTGATTGCATTGAGAACCGCTAAGACCATCACGCCGACGTCGGCGAAGATGCCCATCCACATGTTGGCGATACCGATGGCGACGAGCAGCAGGCACGTCAGCTTCACGCCGAGCGAGAAGACGATGTTCTCGTACACGATGCGGATGCACTTGCGCGAGATCTGGATGCCCTTGGCGATCTTCATCGGATCGTCGTCCATCAGCACGACGTCCGCTGCCTCAATGGCGGCGTCGGAGCCCATCGCGCCCATCGCGATGCCGATATCCGCGCGGGAGAGCACGGGCGCGTCGTTGATGCCGTCGCCGACGAAGGCGAGGCAGTCATCCTTGCCCTTTTCACCCAGCAGGCGCTCGAGGCGCGCGACCTTGTCGCCCGGAAGCAGCTCTGCGTGCACTTCGTCGACGCCGAGCTCCTGCGCGACGTGATCGGCGACCTTCTTGATGTCGCCCGTGAGCATGACGGTCTTCTGCACGCCCGCGCGCTTGAGGGCCGCGATGGCATCGCGCGCGTCGCTCTTTACCACGTCGGAGATCACGATATGGCCGGCGTACTCGCCGTCGACCGCCATGTGGACGATCGTGCCGACGCTGCGGCACTCCTGCCACTTGACGCCGAGCTCATCCATGAGCTTGCCGTTGCCCGCGGCCACACTGTGGCCGTCCACGGACGCGACCACGCCGCGGCCGCCGCGCTCTTCGATGTCCGTCACGCGGGAGCGGTCGAGCTCCACGCCGCAGGCCTTCTGTAAGCTCTTGCTGATGGGGTGCGAGGATGCGCACTCGGCGAGTGCCGCGTATTCAAGCAGCTTGCGGTCCTCCATCGGGCTGTGGTGCACGCCCGTGACCTCGAACACACCCTGCGTGAGCGTGCCGGTCTTGTCGAAGACGACGATCCTGGTTTTCGACAGCGTCTCTAAGTAATTCGAGCCCTTGATGAGAATGCCCTCGTGTCCTGCGCCGCCGAGGCCCGCGAAGAAGCTGAGCGGGATGCTGATGACCAGCGCGCAGGGACACGAGATGACAAGGAACGTGAGCGCGCGGTAGATCCACACGCCCCACGAGGCGGCATTGCCCATCAAAAGATTGATGACCGGCGGAAGAATGGCCAGCGCCAGCGCGCTGTAGCACACGGCGGGGGTGTAGACGCGGGCAAACCGGGAGATGAACGCCTCGGAGCGGGACTTGTGCGAGCTGGAGTTTTCCATCAGCTCCAAAATCTTGGACACTGTAGACTCGCCGAAGGCCTTCGTTGTCTTGACCTTCAAAACGCCCGTCATGTTGATGCAGCCGCTGATGACCTCGTCGCCGGTCATCACGTCGCGCGGGAGGCTCTCGCCCGTCAGCGCCGCGGTGTTGAGCGTGGACGCGCCCTCGACGATCTCGCCGTCGATAGGAATTTTCTCGCCCGGCTGGACGGTGATGACCGTGCCGACGGCCACGTCGTCGGGATCGACCTGTTCGAGCTTGCCGTCGCGCTCGATGTTGGCGTAGTCGGGACGGATGTCCATCAGCGCCGTGATGTTGCGGCGGGACTTGCCGACGGCGTAGCTCTGGAACAGCTCGCCGATCTGGTAGAAGAGCATGACCGCCACGGCCTCGGCATAGTCGCCGCTCTTTTCATAGATGGCGAGCGCGATGGCGCCGATCGTGGCGACCGCCATCAGGAAGTTTTCGTCGAACACCTGATGGTTGCGAATACCCTTCCATGCCTTGCGCAGAATGTCGTAGCCGATGGTGACATAGGCGGCGAAGTAGAGCGCGGTGGAGACGAGCATCGGCATGGGAATGAATTTCGCGGCGAGGAACAGCACCGCCGCGATCAGGATGCGGTAAAGCATCTTTTTCTGCTTTTTCGTCATAAAGATGACCTCCTTGAAGGGGGAGAATTTGAATTTTGCCTAAGAAAGCGCCCCGGTGCGTTCGTCCGGGGCGTGAGAGGGAGAAGATCTCTTACAGATAGATCTCGCAGTCGTCCTCGACCTTCTTGCAATTCTTGAGGACGGCCTTCATCACGGCCTTGGGGTCCTGACCCTCGGCGAACTCGACGGTCATCTTCTGGGTCATGAAGTTCACGACGGCGTCGGCAACGCCCTCGGTCTTCTTGGTGGCTTCTTCCATGAGGTTGGCGCAGTTGGCGCAGTCGACTTCGATCTGATAGGTCTTTTTCATGGTATGTTTCTCCTTTTCGGCACAAAATATTTAACGATTAAGTGCTTGTTTAATCTTGATGACCGTACTATAATGTCCGCAAAGGCAAAAGTCAAGGGCTGCACGCATGTCTCTTCCGTTCGGGCGAAACAAACTTCCAAACGGGATACGGACGCGCCCGCAGGCCTCGAAAAGAAAGGCGGAACAACGATGAGCGAAGTGCATTTACCCCACCAGCACAGCGACGAGGGCACGATGCGGGAGCTGCAGGAATCGGTGGAGACGATCGGCAGCTTCCAGACCGTGGCGGACGTGTTCAAGCAGCTCTCCGACAGCAGCCGCGTGCGCATTTTCTGGCTGCTGTGCCACTGCGAGGAGTGCGTCATCGACCTCTCCGCGATGGTCGGCATGAGCTCGCCCGCGGTGTCGCACCATTTGAGGCAGCTGCGTGAGAGCGGACTTCTCGTCTCGCGCCGCGTGGGGAAAGAGGTCTACTACCGCGCTGCGGAAAACGAGCAGGCGCAGCTGCTGCACCGCATGATCGAGCGCACGATGGAGATTTCGTGTCCCGAGGAGGAGAGCAAGGCCGCCACCGGCGCGCCGCACCTGCCCCCGCTCGACGCCGAGGTGTACGAGGGCGGCGGCACGAGTGAGCAGATCGAGACCATCCGCGCCGTGCACGACTACCTGACGCAGCACTTAGACAGCCGCACGACGATCGACGAGCTGTCGCGCCGCTTTTTGATGAACCCCTCGACAATGAAGGCGCTCTTCAAGTCCGTCTACGGCAGTTCGCTCGCCTCGCACATTCGCGAGCACCGCATGCAGCACGCGGCAAAGCTGCTGCTCGAGGGCGACGAGAACGTCGCGCAGGTCGCGCGCGCCGTCGGCTACGAGAGCCAGAGCAAGTTTTCCACCGAATTCCACAAGGCCTTCGGCGTCCTGCCGACGGAGTACCGGAAAACGCAGAAAAAGTAGTTAGATAAGCGCGAACGTCCCCTCTTTCCACGGAGTTTCGCGGAAGCCGACGCGCCAGTCGACGTGGTCGACCGCCGCAAAGTGCAGCGACGAGCACGCAGTGTGAAGCTTCCCCTGCGCAGCTTCGCCCACAACGATGGCCGTCGGCCCGTCCGCGCCGCCGATGATGCCGAAGCAGAAGTCGTTCTGCGCCTCGGGCGCAAAGGAAGCGGTCTCGCGTCTGACCTGACGCGGGCGGTCGTTTTCGACGCAGTCCTCGACGAAGATCGAGTTTTCCGGCGGCTCGGGCATGAGCGTGTAACTGATGACCGTAAAATGCGTCGGATAGTCGAACCGCGGGTCGAGATTCATCCGCTCGCGCGGCAGTTCCTGCGGCTCGACCTCCTGTACGGCGAGCGTATACTCTGTGCCGCGGTAGGAGAAGGCAAACGTATCGCCCGCCTTGTCCGCGCGGAAGCGCGCCCCGGGGACGCGCACCTCGTCCGCCGTCATCGTGACGGCGAGCGATTTGAGCTTCGGCGCGCGCTTCGTGACGAACGGGAACGCCGCGCGGCGGAGGCTCCAGCCATACGCGCGGTCGAGGCCGTAGTGCGCCATGGCGGGCTCTGCGTCGGCGCAGAAGCCGGGCTGCTCCGGCAGGAAAATGACGCCGCAGCCGTGGCTCGTGCAGAGCTTCGCACCGTTCAAGGTGAGGCTGGGGGTAAAACCGAGGCTGAGCGGGTGCTCGCGCTCCATCTGTTCGCGTTCGTCGCGCGAGAAGTCGATGGACTCGTCGCTTTCGGGATCGATCCCCCACTTTTCCATAAAGCCGCGCAGCGCGGAAGCCTCCGCGCGCATACAAAAATCAACGACAATGCCCTTTGAACAAACGTAAACCGACGGCACGAACCAGTCGCGCCCCGCCCACGAAAACCACTTTTGTACAGGCATTTCCCTGCCCGCGCGCTCGCGCCCGTGGTGGCCCCAAAAGCTGCCGTCAAAGTAGACCTTCCAGTCCGTTTTCTGTTCGGGCGCGTCGCCGTTCATTTCGGGATCATAAAAGTCCTCGGTGAATTTGAGCTTGCTGAGATCGAATTCCGCTTGCAGCTTGCGCAGGTATTGCCACGGCCGCTCCATCGGCGTGAGGGAAAAGACTGTGGTGATCTGCGAGAGCACCGCCTTCTGCTCGTCCGTCGGCGGATTCTCGGCAAGGAAGGCGTCGAATTGCGCCTCGTCCCACTGCCACGCCTGCTCGAGCGCCGCGCTGTCGCCGGTCGCGAGCAGCAGGCGCAGAAAATCGCTGAAATCGCGCGCGATGACGTGCACGCAGTCCCTGCCGCCGTTCATCGGGCTCACGGCGAAGACCGTTTCGCCAAAACCGCGGACAAAGCAGAAGTGGATGCCGTCGACGCCCGCCCAGCCGAAGATAGAAGCGCCCTTGGGCGTGCAGAAATAGGGATCGTTGTCCTCTCGCCGCATCACGCTGAGGGGCGATAAGTCAAGATGCTTGCGCAGAAATTTTTGATAAAACGCCGCCATGGAAAGCCCTCCTTTGGAGCTCAGGTTTTCCATAGCATACCACACGGGTGCGGAAAAGTCACCGGAATTGCAAAAGCTGTGGATTTTTCGCGCCGGAAGCCGCGCCGCGGCCTTGCCACGCTCTCGCGAACATGATATACTATATTGCTAAACTATCGAGATTCGGGAGGAAACATCCCTTGGAACGCAAAGAAGTCATCGTCAGCGAGCAGGAGCTCGCGCGTCAGAAGGAATTTACGCGCAAGATGCGCGAGATGAACGACCGCCGCACCCGCACGCCGCTCGCGCTGGTCGACACGTTCGGCTGCCAGCAGAACGTGGCAGACGGCGAGGTGCTCATGGGCATGCTGCGCGAGATGGGCTACGAGCTCACGCGCGACGAAAATCAGGCCGACGTCATCCTGCTCAACACCTGCGCCATCCGCGAGCACGCGGAAAAGCGCGTTTACGGCCACTTGGGCCGCCTCAGCCACACGAAGGCCGCCAAGCCGGACCAGATCATCTGTCTCTGCGGCTGCATGGCGCAGCAGAAGGTCGTGGCCGACAAGGTAAAAAATTCCTACCATCACGTCGACCTTGTGCTTGGCCCCCAGGCCGAATGGCGGCTCCCCGAGCTGCTGCACGAGGTGTACACGAAGAATAAGCGCGTTTTCTCCATCGAGAACGAGCATGGCCGCATCGCCGAGGACCTTCCCATCGTGCGCGAGGGCGGCGTGCGCGCGTGGGTGAGCATCATGTACGGGTGCAATAACTTCTGCTCGTACTGCATCGTGCCCTACGTCCGCGGCCGCGAGCGCAGCCGCGAGCCGGAGAAGATCATCGAGGAATGCCGCGGCCTCATCGCCGAGGGCTACAAGGAGATCACCCTCCTCGGCCAGAACGTGAACAGCTACGGCAAGGACTTGGGCACCGAGTACGACTTTGCAGACCTGCTCGCCGCCATCAACGCCATTCCCGGCGACTATTGGCTCCGCTTTATGTCGAGCCAGCCGAAGGACGCGACCAACAAACTTTTCGACACAATGGCACGCTGCGAGCACGTTGCAAAGCAGCTCCACCTCCCCGTCCAGTCCGGGTGCGACCGCGTTCTGAAAGCGATGAACCGCCCCTATACGCGCGCAAAGTACGAGGAAATGATCGCCTATGCGCGAAGCGTCATGCCAGGCATGGTGCTCACGAGCGACGTCATCATCGGCTTCCCGGGAGAGACCGAGGACGAAGCGATGCAGACGGTCGATCTTGTAGAAAAGACGCAGTTCGACGCGCTCTTCACCTTTATTTTCTCCCCGCGTCCCGGCACGCCGGCGGCGAAGATGGACGACCCCGTCTCGCGCGAGGAAAAGCAGGTCTGGTTTGAAAAGCTCGTCGACGCGCAGAACGCCATCAGCGCGAAAAAGCACGCAGCCTACATCGGCAGGACGGTCAAGGTGCTGGTCGACGGCGAGAGCGACGACGAGGCCTTCCCCCTCGCCGCGCGCACGGAGGGCAACCGCCTCGTGCGCATGAAGGGCGACAAGGCCCTGATCGGCACATTTGCCAAAGCGAAGATCACCGACAGCAACACCTGGGCGCTCTACGGCGAAGCGGTAGAGGAATAAAGAAAAGGGGGCTTTTTGATGAAAGTTGTCATTTTGATGGAAAACAGCACGTGCAGAGACACCGTCGCCTGCGCGCACGGCCTGTCGATGTATATTGAGACCGACAAGCACAAAATTCTTTTCGACATGGGCCCCGACGCGCAGTTTATCGACAATGCCAAGGCGCTCAGCGTCGATTTGACGCAGGTCGACATCGCCTTTTTGTCCCACGCGCACAACGACCACTGCGGCGGCCTCGAAGCGTTCTTGAAGCTGAACGACCGCGCCAAGGTCTATATGCAGAAGGCCGTCTGGGGCCAGTACTACGTCGTCACGCCCAGCAAGTGCGCCTACATCGGCATGGACGCGGTGCTCAAGAATTACGAGGACCGCTTCGTTCTCTGCGATGGCGTGCAGAAGCTTGACGAAGAACTGACGGTTTTCTCCGCCGTTCCGGGCCGCGAGCTGTGGAGCGGCGCGAACGACACGCTGCGCGAGAAGATCGGCGAGGATTATCCGCGCGACACGTTCCGCCACGAGCAGGATCTATTGGTCACGGAAAACGGCAAGACCGCGCTGTTCGCGGGCTGCGCGCACTGCGGCATCGTGAATATCCTGAAAAGCGCCGAGGACGTGCTCGGCAGAGCGCCCGACGCGGTGTTTGCGGGCTTCCACCTCTATAACCCCTCGCTCGGCAAGAGCGAGCCGGACGAGCTGGTCGACGCCGTGGGCGAAAAGCTGCGCGGCGACAAGGTCGCGCACTACTTCACGGGCCACTGCACGGGCAAGGAAGCCTATGAAAGATTGAAACGTAAGCTCGGCGACCGCCTCGGCGAAATGCCCGCGGGCTCCGACTTTACCGTGTAAATTTCAGATTTTAGAGAGAAAGAAAGCGAGGACGAATCATGGCCGAGATCACGCCGATGATGAAGCAGTATTTGGAGATCAAGGAACAGAATAAGGATTCGATCCTCTTTTTCCGCTTGGGCGACTTCTACGAGATGTTCAACGAGGATGCTCAGCTCGCCTCGCGCGAGCTCGATTTGACGCTGACGACCCGCGACCGCGGCAAGGCGGCGGAGGATCAGACGCCGATGTGCGGCATTCCCTATCATTCGAGCGACGCCTACATCGCGCGCCTGATCGCCAAGGGCTACAAGGTCGCCATCTGCGAGCAGACCGAGGACCCTGCGCTCGCCAAGGGCCTTGTCAAGCGCGATATCATCCGCGTCATCACGCCCGGCACGGTCATCGACAGCGCATGCCTCGACGACCGGCGCGGCAACTTCCTCTGCGGCATCTTTTTGGACGGGCAGAACGCCGGCGCGGCCTTCTGCGACATGACGACCGGCCACACGCACGTGACCGCCTTTTCGGGCGACGACCGCGCAGAACACCTGTATAACGAGTTATCCCGTTTCTCCCCCGCCGAGGCGGTGCTGAGCGCGGGTGCTTACGACAACGGTGAGCTGGTCGAATACCTTCGCGATAAGCTGTCCTGCGCGGTCGAGCGCGGCGAGAACCGCTTTGAGCTCAAAGCGTGCGAAAAAGCCATCCGCGCGCAGTTTGGCGAGGAGCGCTTTGCAAGCCTTCCGCGCAACAACCCCGCGGCGGCGCTGGCGCTGGGCGCGCTGCTCTCGTATCTGCACGAGACGCAGAAGACCGATCTTTCCTACATCAAGGATTTAGAATACTACGAGCAGGGCCGCTTCATGGAGCTTGACCTCTCCGCGCGGCGCAATCTGGAGCTGACCGAGACCATCCGCGCCAAGGAAAAGCGCGGGAGCCTCCTCTGGGTGCTCGACAAGACGAAGACCGCCATGGGCGCGCGCAATCTGCGCGCGTGGCTGACGCGCCCGCTGCGCGATGTTGCGGCCATCGAGCGCCGCCTCGGCGCGGTCGAGGCGCTGACGAAGAACACCGTCGCGCGCGAAGAGCTGATTCTATCGCTCTCCGGCATCAGCGACATGGAGCGTCTCATCGGCCGCATCGCCTACGGCACGGCGGGCGGGCGCGACTTTGCGTCGCTGCGCAACTCCATCGAGCGCATCACGGAGGTCAAAGCCCAGCTTACGGCGTTCACGACGGGCAGGCTGCATGAGTTAGACAACGAGCTCGACACGCTCACCGACGTGGCGCAGAGCATCCGCGACACGCTCATCGACGAGCCGCCGTTTTCCGTGCGTGAGGGCGGCTTCATCCGCAAGGGCTACAATGCCGAAGTCGACCGCCTGCACGAGATTTTGTCGGGCGGCAAGGGGCTTCTCGCCGACATCGAGACGCGCGAGAAGGAAAAGACCGGCATCCGCACGCTGAAGATCGGCTACAACAAGGTCTTCGGCTACTATATCGAGGTCTCGAATTCGTTCAAGGACCTCGTCCCCGACACTTACATCCGCAAGCAGACGCTCGTGAACGGCGAGCGCTACATCACCGAGGAACTCAAAAACCTTGAGCAGGAGATTTTGACCGCGGGAGATCGCGACAAGGCGCTCGAATTTGAAATTTTCACCGCCCTGCGCGAATCCGTCACCGCCGAGAGCGTGCGCATCCAGCGCGCGGCGGGGCTCATCGCCGAGCTCGACACGCTCTGCTCGCTCGCGTCCGTCGCGGTGAACAACAACTATTGCCGTCCGAGCGTGGACGACAGCGGCGTCATCGAAATTCACGACGGCCGCCACCCCGTCGTCGAGCGCGTGCTCAAGGACGCGCTCTTCGTCCCGAACGACACCTATATGGGCGAGCGCGAGGACCGCGCCGCCATCATCACCGGCCCCAACATGGCCGGTAAGTCGACCTACATGCGTCAGGTCGCGCTCATCACGCTCATGGCGCAGATCGGCTCGTTCGTGCCCGCCAAGAGCGCGCGCATCGGCGTGGTCGACCGCATCTTCACGCGTATCGGCGCGAGCGACGACTTAGCCGGCGGCCAGTCGACCTTCATGGTCGAGATGACCGAGGTGAGCGAGATCCTGCATCAGGCGACGCCGAGGTCGCTGCTGATTTTAGACGAGATCGGCCGCGGCACGTCGACGTTCGACGGCATGAGCATCGCCCGCGCGGTGCTCGAATTCTGCGCCGACCCGAAACGCTTAGGTGCCAAGACGCTGTTCGCCACGCACTACCACGAGCTCACGGAGCTTGAAGGCATTCTTCCCGGCGTGAAGAATTACAGCATTTCCATTAAAAAGCGCGGCGACGAGCTCATTTTCCTGCGAAAGATCGTCCCCGGCGGCGCGGATCGCAGCTACGGCATCGAGGTCGCAAAGTTAGCGGGCCTTCCGAACGAGGTCGTCAAGCGCGCGAACGTCATCTTAAAAGAGCTCGAGCAGGGCGGCGCGTATCAGGCAAAGCCGCGCGAGGAGACCGAGCAGGTCAGTCTCGACGCAATCGGCGAGGCTGAGGTGCTCGCGGCCATCCGCCGCGCCCAGCCGGACACGATGTCCCCCATCGAGGCGATGCAGCTCCTCTACGAGCTCAAGCAGAAGCTTTCGTAATTTCCCCGGAAAAGAGGTCTCCCCATGGCAAAAAAGAAAACCGCCTCCGGCGGCATGAACCGCACCGAGCGCGTCGCCGGAACGATCTTCTTCCTCGTCTATCTTCTGGTGATGCCGCTTTTGGCAACAAGAATATTCGACCTTCTGGAGGTCGTGCTCGACACCACCATCAACGATTCCCTGCGCAATGTGCTCTATTACTACACGCTCTTCGCCGTCACGGTGCTGCTGTTCCACTCCTACCTTGCGCACACGTCCTCGCGCTTTCTCGACAATTTGAACCGCGCGCTTTCGACGATGCTGCTGGGACTTCTCGTCTTCTACGGCGCGAACGAGCTAATATTCCGCGTGTGCAACGTGCTTTTTAACAGCCGCACGAACTTAAACGACATGACCATCGCCGCGCAGGTGGCCTCCGCCCCGCGCATGACGGCGCTGATCGTCGTGCTGCTCGCGCCGTTTGTGGAGGAGGTGCTCTTCCGCGGCCTCGTGTTCGGGTGTCTCAAAGAAAAGAGCAGAATATTCGCCTATATCCTCTCCTGCGCGCTGTTCGCGTTTTTACACGTGTGGACGGCGGCGGTGTCCAACTGGGACTTAGGCTATCTCATTTTGATGCTGCAATACCTTGTGCCCGGCCTTGTGTTTGCCTGGGCGTATGAGCATTCGGGCACGCTGTGGACGTCGATCCTGCTCCACATGCTCGTCAATGCCCTTTCCCTTTTCACCATCGCTTCCTAAAAGGAGGAAATCAATGCCCCATATTCAGCAATTATCGCCGCATGTCGCCGACCTCATCGCCGCGGGCGAGGTGGTCGAGCGCCCTGCGAGCGTTGTCAAGGAGCTGCTGGAAAACGCCATTGATGCCGGCGCGCAGAGCGTGACGGTGGAGATGAAAAACGGCGGCATGACCTATCTTCGCGTCAGCGACGACGGCTGCGGCATCGCGCCAAGCGAGCTGCCGACGGCTTTTCTGCGCCACGCGACGAGCAAGCTGCGCACGGCGGAGGATTTGGCCGCCATCGGCACGCTGGGCTTCCGCGGCGAGGCGCTCGCGGCGATCTCTTCCGTTTCTCGGCTCGACATTTTCTCGCGCGAGCGCGGCGCGCTCAGCGGAGCAAAGCTCCACCTGGAGGGAGGCGTCCCCGGCACGGTCGAGGACGCGGGCTGCCCCGAAGGCACGAGCATCATCGTGCGCGACCTCTTCTACAACACGCCCGCGCGCTTAAAGTTTATGAAGCGCGACAGCGCGGAGGCCACGGCCATCGCGGGCCTTGTCGCCCACCTTGCGCTCTCGCATCCGGAGGTGTCGTTCAAGCTCATCAAGGACGGCACGCAGACGCTTTTGACCCCCGGCGACGGCGCGCTGCGCTCCGCCATTTACGCCTCTCTCGGGCGTGAGTTCACGCTCTCGCTTCTTGAGGTCAAGGGCGCGGACGGCGACATGGGCGTCACGGGCTTTGTGACCTCGCCCATCGCCTCGCGCGGCACGCGCGGCATGCAGACGTTTTTTGTCAACGGGCGGCTCGTCAAATCCCAGCTTCTCACCGCCGCGCTCGAAGAAGCGTACTCCAACCGCATGATGAAGGGCAAGTTCCCCGGCTGCGTGCTGCTCGTCGAGCTGCCGCGCGACATGGTGGATGTGAACGTCCACCCTGCCAAGACCATCGTGAAGTTCGTGGGCGAAAAGCGCGTGTTTGATCTCGTTTACCACGCGGTCATGGCCGCGCTCGACAAGCGCGAGGAGGCCGAGCGCCCCCAGCCGAAGCCTGCGTCTCAAGTACAGAATCCGCGCGGCGATTTCTTCGCCAACATGACCTCGCAGCAGTACCGCGAGAGCCGGAAGACGGCGGAAAAGCCCGCCTATACGCCTGCCGGTGCGCGTCCCGTGTCCGCGCCGCAGAGCGCGCCGGTGAAGCCCGCGCCCGCCCCGCAGTGGCAGACGAGAGTGCCCGCCATCGACACGCAGAGCGGCGGCAAAGCGGCGCTTTCCGACTATGTGCGCCATGAAACGCCCGCGTCCGCGCCGGTACTGTCAGCACAGCAGTCACAGCCTGTGGAAAAGTCTGTCCATTCTGTGGAAAACCATGACGACGAGGTCGTCACGCTGCCGATGCCGGAGGAAGACGCCCGCCCCGTCGTGACCGGCCCAATCATCGGACCGGCGGCGGAGACTGCGGCAGAGCCCGAGCTGGAAGCGCCCGCCGTCCCCGTGTTTGCCCCTGCGAAGCAGGAAGAGCCCGAGATCGAGCAGACGACGTTCGTTCCCCCGTCCGCCGCGCCGTGGCGCATCGCGGGCGAGGTGCTCGACACCTACATCGTCTGCGAGGACGAGGATAAAAACGTCTGGCTCATCGACAAGCACGCCGCGCACGAGCGCGTGAATTTCGACCGCATGAAGGCCAACCAGGAGCCACTGATGTGTCAGGCCCTGCTCGCTCCCCTCGTGGCGGAGTTCGCCGCCGAGGAGTACAGCGCGCTTGCGGCGAATTTGGAGCTTTTGCGCGAGTTCGGCTTTGAGTGCGAGGAGTTCGGCGGCGGGAGCCTGATCCTGCGCGCCATCCCCGCCGATATCGACAGCGGCGACGCCATCCCCGCGCTCGAAGAGCTCGCCGACAAGCTCGTCACCGCCCACACCGTCGACCCCGCCGCCGCGCGCGACGCGCTGCTGCACACGATGGCCTGCAAGGCGGCCATCAAGGGGGGATGGAAGAGCGATTTAAGCGAGCTGCGCGTGCTCGTCGACAAGGTGCAGAGCGGCGAGGTGCAGTTCTGCCCGCACGGACGGCCCGTGAAAGCCAAGCTCACGAAGTACGAGCTGGAAAAAATGTTCAAGCGCGCGTAAGCGCAGGAGGGAGAAGATGAAACTCGTATGCGTCGTCGGCCCGACGGGCTGCGGCAAAACGTGGCTCGGTGTCGAGCTTGCGAAAATGCTCGGCGGCGAGGTCGTCTCCTGCGACTCGATGCAGATCTACCGCGGCATGGTCATCGGTACCGCCGCGCCGACGGCGGAGGAGATGCAGGGCATTCCGCATCACATGGTCGGCGTCGCCGACCCGCGGGAAAACTACTCCGTTGCCCGCTATGCGGACGACGCGGCGAAGTGCGTCGACGATATCCTCTCGCGCGGGAAGCAGCCCGTCATCGTCGGCGGCACGGGGCTTTACCTCAATGCCCTGCTCGCCGGTCACGGCTTCGCCGGCGGTGACAAGGACGGCAGATACCGCGCGGAGTTGGAATCCCGCTGGGACAAGGAGGGCGGCGAGGCGATGTTCGTCGAGCTCCGACGCATCGACCCCGAGACCGCCGGAAATCTCCATTTGAACGACAAAAAGCGCATCCTCCGCGCGCTCGAGGTCTACTACGAGACCGGCAAGACCATGGCACAGCACAACGCGGAGACGAAACTCATCCCCCCGCGCTACGATTCCGTGCGCATCGGCCTTGCCTATGAGGATCGGGACGACATGAAGCGCGCCATCGACCTCCGCGTCGACAAAATGGTCGAGGCGGGGCTTTTCGACGAGGTCAGAGCGCTGCTCGATTCCGGACTTCCCCGCGACGTGACGGCCATGCAGGCCATCGGGTATAAGGAGACGCTTGCCTATTTGGACGGCGAGGCCGCGCGCGAGGAGGCCATCGACGAGATCAAGCTCCGCTCCCGCCAGTATGCCAAGCGCCAGCTCACGTGGCTGCGGCGCGACCCCGGCATCCACTGGTTTTATTGGAAAAAAACGAGGATTCTCCCCGATTGCCTCGCTTTTTCGACAGAAATTCTCCATACCTATGGCGTATCCTGACTTTAACGCGGACAAGCCGTCCGCAAAAAAGAAAGGAAAGAAAAGCCATGAAAAAAATCGCAAACCTTCAGGACCTATTTCTCCTCTCTGCGCGCCGCAATCGCATGAGCGTGACGGTATTTCTCGTCAACGGCTTCCAGATGCGCGGCGTCATCGCGGGCTTTGACAGCTTTGTCGTCATCTTGGAGAGCGACGGCAAGCAGCAGATGCTCTACAAGCACGCGATCTCAACGATCGTGCCCATCGCGGCCATCGACCTCAAAGGCGCGGAGGAAAGCGAGGAGTAAGCACGCCTGATCCGGGAGTGTGCCATGAAATCTACATCCGTTTCCACAAAGATCATCACGATCCTGCTCCTTTTGGCGGTCATCGGGTATTTCGCCGTGCAGGGCTACAACTACTTTGTCAGCCCCGAGACGACGACGCTCGTCTACCGCTATCACAGCGAGCGGTCCATTGCCCTGCGGGGCTACGTGGTGCGCGACGAGCAGGTCGTGGACTGCAATGAAACGCTCATCGAGCTCAAGCACGCCGAGGGCGAGAGCGTGGGCCAGGGCGACACCATCGCCTCCGTCTACCGCTCGGCCGACGCGCTGAACGCCACGCAGCAGCTCGAGACACTGCGCGCGCAGAAAGAGCAGCTTGAGTACGCCAAGAGCGCCTCGAGCGACGCGGCCACCGCGCTGCGTCTGGATACCGACATCCGCGAGCAGATTATCTCCGTGCGCGCGGCCTACGAGTCGGGCGCGTACAGCTCGCTCGACACGCTGATCCCCCAGCTCAAAACGACGGTCTTGAAGCGCGAATACGCCTACAACGGCAGCGATGACTTAACGGCGAAGCTCGACGAGCTGAACGCGCAGATCACCGCGCTCTCGGGCGCGGCGAGCGGCGGCACGACGCGCATCACAGCGCCCGTGTCGGGGACTTACAGCGCCGTGGCCGACGGGTACGAGAGCGTGCTGACGCCGGAGGTCCTTGAGACGATGACGCCCTCGCAGCTTTCGTCCGCCGCGCCGCAGAGCGTTTCGACCACGGTGGGCAAGCTCATTCAGGGCAGCACGTGGTACTTCGCCGCGAACGTGAACGAGGAGAACGCCGCGTCCCTGAAGGAGAACAGCAGGCTGACGCTCCGCATGGCGTCGGGCGTCGGCTTTGACCTGCCCGTCACGCTCACACGCATCAGCGCCGCGGAGAACGGCAAATGCCTGATCGTGCTCAAGAGCACGCGGTACTTATCCTACATGACGCTGCTGCGCGAGCAGAACGCCGAGCTCATCATCAGCGCGTACGACGGCCTGCGCGTGCCGAAAAACGCGCTGCGCGTGGATGAAAACGGCGTGTCAGGCGTTTACTGCCTCGTCGGGCGCGTGGCGTACTTCAAGCCTGTGAGCATCGTCTATCAGGGCAGCGACTACTGTCTGGTGGAGCCCGGCACGATCGAAGCCGCCACGGAGAGCCAAAAGTCCCTTTACACCCTGCGCCCGAACGATGAGGTCATCGTTTCGGCAGGGGAGCTATATAACGGAAAGGTCGTAGATTAGAAATGAGCATTGCTGAAAACATCGCGCGCGTGCGCGCAAACATCGCCGCGGCCGCCAAAGAGGCGGGCCGCGACGTAAGCGAAATTACCCTCGTTGGCGCGAGCAAGATGAACGACGCGGACGCCTGCCGTCAGGCCATCGCCGCGGGCATCGACGTGCTGGGCGAGAACCGCGAGCAGGAGATGACGAAAAAGCTCGCCGAGCACGCCTATGACGGCGCGCCCCTGCACTTTATCGGCCACCTCCAGCGCAACAAGGTGAAAAATGTCGTCGGCAAGGTCGCGATGATCGAATCGGTCGGCTCGCTCGAGCTGCTCTCTGCCATCGACAAGCAGGCCGAGAAGCTGGGCATCGTGCAGGATATCCTGCTTGAGGTGAATATCGGCGGCGAGGAGGCCAAGAGCGGCTTTGCGCCCGAGAGCCTGGAGCAGGCGGCGGAAGAGGCCAAAAAGTGCGCAAATGTCCGCGTGCGCGGCCTCATGTGTATCCCGCCGGTCGCCGAGGGCGAGCACGGCAGCCTGCCCTACTTTGAAAAAGTTCATGCACTTTTTGTTGACATCAATGCCAAGTTGTATGATAATACACTTGATATACTGTCAATGGGCATGAGCGGAGACTACGAGGACGCGGTGCGCGCAGGCGCGACGATGGTGCGCGTCGGCACGGCGATCTTCGGCGCCCGCAATTATACGATTTGATCGAGGAGGTCTTGATACCATGGGTATTTTGGATGATCTGAAAAAGTGGGCTCACCCCTATGAGGATGAGGACGAGGAATATGAAGATGATTTCCCCGATCTGAGAGACCGCGGCGACACGGGCGCCTTTGCCGACCGCCGCAGCGCCGAGCGCAAGGCGGAGGATCGCCGCAACAAGGTCGTGAACATCAACGCGACCACGCAGCTCAAGGTAGTGCTCGTCAAGCCCGAGCGCTTTGAAAACGCGAGCGAGATCGCCGACCATCTGAAGGAAAAGCGCACGGTGGTCATCAACCTTGAGTCCACGAACAAGGACATTGCAAGAAGACTGATCGACTTCCTCTCCGGCGTGGCCTACGCGGGCGAGGGCAAGATCAAAAAGGTCGCGGCCAACACGTACATCATCACGCCCTATCATGTGGATATCATGGGCGATCTGATCGACGAGCTGGAAAATAACGGCCTCTACCTGTAAAGAAACGGAGAGTGGGATAGCATGCTGACACCGCAGGAAGTTTCCGGCCGCGCTTTCAGCAAAGCGGCCTTCGGTGGATATAATATGGCGATGGTCGACGAGTTTCTCGACGAGCTGACCGACGATTATACCTCGCTCTATAAAGAAAACGCCGCCCTCAAGGCCAAGCTCAAGGTGCTGGTCGACAAGGTGGAGGAGTACCGCGCGACGGAGGATTCCATGCGCGCCGCCCTCCTGACCGCCCAGCGCATGGCCAACACCATGGTCGAAGAGGCCGAGGAGAAGAAAAAGACCATGCTCGCCGGCGCGGAGGACGAAGCCCGCGCCAAGATCGGCGCGCTGCAGAGCGATGTCGAGCTCGAGCAGCGCCGATTGAACGCGGCCAAGGCCGCGACGGCGGAATTTTTGCAGAAGACGCGCGAGCTTGCGCAGGCGCAGCTTGCGCTCATCGAGCGCGCGCCCGACCTGACGCCCGAGGAGATCGCGGGCGGCGAAAAGACCGAGCAGAAGACCGAGGCCGACGTGAACGCCATCGAGGAAAATATCCTCGCGTCCTTCCGCCCCGCGGCGGAGGAGGCCGCGCCCGAAAAGGCGCAGGAGACCGCTCCGGCAGAGGAGCAGAGCGCGCCGAAGGCTGAGGAGCCCAAGGCAGAGAAGCTCGAGCCGGACGACAGCCCGTTTGTGGAAACGGCCAGCCATGCCATCCGTCTGGATGACCTCAAGTTCGGCCGCAACTATCACGGAGAAGAGTAACAGCAAAAGGGCGGTTTTGGCCGGCTCCACAGAGGAGCCGGTTTCAGACCGCCCTTTTATTTTTTCTTTGGCCGCAGCGCGGTGAAAAGGAGACGACATGAACAAAAAGCCCATCATCGCCTTTCTTTACGACTTTGACAAGACCCTCTGCACGACCGATATGCAGGACTATACGTTCATTCCCTCGCTCGGCTACACGCCCGGCGAGTTCTGGAGCATCGCGAATTCCTTCGGCTTTGAGAACCGCATGGACGGCCTGCTCGCCTACATGTACACGATGATCGAGGAGTGCCGCAAAAAGGGCATCCGCCTGGACCGCGACTACCTCGTCTCCTGCGGGCATGCGATCGAGCTGTTCCCCGGCGTGCAGGACTGGTTCTCGCGCATCAACGCCTTCGGCGAAACGCTGGGCGTGGAGATCGAGCACTACGTGCTCTCCTCCGGCCTGCGCGAGATCATCGAGGGCAGCGGCGTGAGCCACGAATTTAAGGAAATTTACGCCTGTGAGTTTTTCTACAACGAAGAGGGCCTCGCCTCGTGGCCGAAGCTCGATGTCAACTTCACAAACAAGACCCAGTTTGTCTACCGCATCAACAAGGGAATACTCGACGTCGCGAAGGACAAGGAGCTCAACGCTTCGATGCCCGACGACTCCAAGCGCATCCCGTTCACGAACATGATCTACATCGGCGACGGCCTTTCCGACGTGCCGTGCATGAAGATGATGCGCGCCTACGGCGGGCAGGCGGTGGCCGTGTATCAGGACAGCAACCGCGCGGGCGTGGAGGACCTGCTCGCCAAGGGGCGCGTGGACTTCATCTTCCCCGCGGACTACCGCGACGGGACGCTCTTTGACGAGACGATGAAAAATATCGTCCGCAAGATCGCCATCGCCGACGCGCTGGCCGAGGAAAACCAGCAGCAGCTCCGCTCGCTCGGCCGGAGCGAGGTGCCGCAGCAGGTGGGGCTGTTCTGATGGTCAATTTGCGCTGCCCCGTCTGCGCTGGGGCGCTTGAAAAACGCGCGGGGGCCTATCTCTGCCCGAAAAACCACAGCTTTGACATCGCCAAGAGCGGATACGTCAACCTCCTGCTCAACTCCTCGCAGGGCCACCACGGGGATGACAAGCTCATGGTACGCGCCCGCCGCGACTTTTTGGACAAGGGCTATTACGACCGCTTCATCGCCGCCGTTGCGGACGCTGCGGCGGAGTTCACGCCGCCGGAGGCGACGGTCCTCGATGCAGGCTGCGGCGAGGGGATTTATTCTCTTGCCGTTCTGCGCGCCATCGAAAAAGCGGGCAAGCACGGCGAGCTTTTAGGCGTCGACATTTCGAAGACCGCGCTCCAGTACGCATCGAAGCGCTCGCCGGACTTCACGCTCTGTGTCGCCTCGTGCGCGCACCTGCCGGTCGAAGACGGCAGCGTCGACGAGGTGCTCAATATCTTCTCCCCTTTCGTGCCGGAGGAATTTGCGCGCGTGCTGAAGCCGGGCGGCTATCTTCTGCGCGCCTATCCCCTGCGCGAGCATCTGTGGGAGCTCAAAGCGCTCATCTACGACACGCCGCGCGACAACCCGCCCACGCCGCTTACGACTGAGGGCTTCACGCTCGTCGAAACGCGCGAAGTGCGCGATATCATTCATTTATCCTGTAATGAGGATATTCTATCTTTGTTCCGCATGACGCCGTACTATTATAAGACGGGGGCCAAGGATCAGCAAAAAGCTGAGCAGGCTCAGGAGCTTAGTGTCAAACTGGCGTTTGGGCTGGCGATTTATCAAAGGGATTGATATTCTCCCGCACTTTGCGGGAGGGGTAGCAGCGCCGCAGGCGCTGCACGGGATAAGGGGGATATTCTCTTTCCGAGGAAAGAGAATATCCCCCTTTGACCCCCAAGAGAAAGGGATTTTCATTGCAAGCGAGCAGCTTGAAGAGGTGCGGCGCTTGCCGATTGCGCTGCCTGCGCGCGGCTTTGCCGCGTTAGCATTGCTATACGATTTGACTTGCTCCTACTATCCGCTGCCGCTCTGCTCATCTTGTAGAAGTGCAGCCTAATCACCGTCTAACGGTGCACCCATCAATGCGGCGAGCGCAGCAATGCCGCATTTCGCGGGCAGTCTGCCGCCGAGGTAACGTCACTCGCGCTTCACGATAGTAAGGCGCGGTTGCTGGATGTGTCGAAACGTAGGGATTCATGGCGAAGCCATGTACACCGCACTTACATTGCGCAGCGCGTGCAGCTCTTCAAGATCGAGACTGCCAATGTGCGGGGTCGAGGGGGAAGGCCCCTCGTCCTTTCTCTTTGGGGATTTAAAGGGGGATATTCTCTTTCTGAGAAAGAGAATATCCCCCTTTAACGCACTCCCGCACGGTGCGGGAGCTCCCCCGCCGCGCAGCGCGCGGCGTTATAATCTTTTTCCATACATGAAAAGATCACATTTAAGCATGCCATTGTACAACTTGCGTTTTTTATCGGCAAAGCGCCCGTAGCAGCGCTCAAAGTCAGGATGTGACGACAGCACATACACCCGCCAGGTGTCGGGTAATTTGTCCATCGCCTTGCCGAAGGCTTTATAGAGCTCGCCCGCCTCTTCGCGCTCAAGAAGCCGCTCGCCATACGGCGGGTTCGTCACGATGCGGCCATACAAGCCGCCCCAGTGGAAGCGCGTGGCGTCGTCGACCTCGAACTTGACGATGTCATCGACCTCGGCCAATTCCGCGTTGTGGCGCGAGAGCTCGACGGCGTCTGGGTCGATGTCGCCGCCCCAGATCTCGTACTTGCCGTGGAATTCCTTGTCCATCGCCTCGTCGGCTGCGTCGAGCCAGAGCATTTTATCGAGCGTGGCCCAGTGCTGGGCGGCAAAGCTGCGGTTGAGGCCCGGCGCACGGTTGCGCGCGATGAGCGCCGCCTCGATGGCGATGGTGCCGCTGCCGCAGAAGGGGTCGCAGAACGGGTCGCGGCCATTGTAGTGCGAGAGCTTGACCATCGCGGCGGCGAGCGTTTCCTTGAGCGGGGCGGCCACGCCGTGGGCGCGGTAGCCGCGCTTGTAAAGGCCCTCGCCCGAGGTGTCGAGCCCGACGGTGACCTCATCCTTCATGATGGAAAAGCGCACCTGATAGCGCCGCCCCGTTTCGGGGAACTGCGCGATGCCGTAGGCCGCGCTCAGGCGGTCGACGACCGCCTTTTTGACGATCGACTGGCAGGCGGGCACGGAGTGGAGCGTCGAGTTGATGGAGTAGCCCACCACGGGGAACTCCCCCTCGCGGGGGATCCAGTCCTCCCAATGCACCGCGCGCACGCCCTGAAAGAGCGATTCAAAATCCGTCGCGCGGAACTTGTGCAGAACCAGAATGACGCGCGCACCGCAGCGCAGATTGATGTTGAGCCGCGCGATGTCGCGCGCCTCGCCGCGGCAGAGGACGCGGCCGTTCTCAACGCGCACATCAGAAAGTCCCAGTTTTCTGATCTCATCGCCCACTAAGCTCTCAAGGCCCAAGAGGCAGGGAATGACAAATTCCAGCATAATAACGCTCCCGAAAAAATGATTTGACTTTAGTATAGCGGATGGGAACAAAAAAGGCAATCGCCGCGTCAAAATAAGCATGGTAAAGCGGTGGAGCGTGTGGTACAATAGGAAAAACAGCGCGGAAAGCGCGCTGTCACATGAATGTAACATCAAACTTGCGCGAAATTTTTCGAAAAAATACGGAATGCAACACTAAAGTTGCTGGAAATGGACGCGCGGTTTTGCTATCTTATCCTCAGACAGAGAAACGGAGGGAACGCAATGGCATTTGGCGAGCGGCTCCAGGAGGTCCGCAAACGCAGCGGGCTGACGCAGGAGGAATTTGCCGAACAGCTTCAGGTCTCGCGCCAGTCGGTCTCGCGCTGGGAGTCCGGCCGGGGCTACCCCGAGATGGAGAAGATCATCTTCATCTGCAACCGCTACGGCGTAACGATGGACGGGCTGTTCAAAGAAGAAGTCCCCACTCCCGGCGAGCCGCCGATCGAAGCCCCGCTGCTGTCCGCGCGCACGCTCGGCAGCGAGTTGTCGAACCTGTACGCGAATCTGTCACCCTACAACAAAAGCATCGGGATCATGCTGCTGACCGTCATCGCGATGATCGGTCCGGCATACGTCTACTGTATGCGCAGTTTGAAAGGAGGAGTAGATGAAATGATGACCATTATCTGGATCGCCGCCATCATCATCTTCGGCATTGCCGAGGCGGCGACGGCGGGGCTGGTGTCGATCTGGTTCGTCGTGGGCGCGGTGGCCGCGCTGGTGGCGACGGAGCTGGGCGCGGCGCTGTGGCTGCAATTCGCGGTCTTCCTGGTCGTATCCATTCTGGCGCTCATCGCAACAAGGCCCCTTGCGCGCAAGATGCTGGATAAGACGATCGTTCCCACGAATGCCGACCGTGTGCTGCACCACGAGGCCAAGGTGACCGAAACGGTGGACAACGAGAACGCCACGGGCGCTGTGTACATCGACGGCAAGACATGGACGGCGCGCAGCGAAGACGGCAATATCATCCCTAAGGGGAAAATGGCAAGGATCGTTCGCATGGAGGGCGTCAAGCTCTACGTGCGCGAGAGTAAAGAACCCAGCGAGAGAAGAGAGTAAACCCAAACTACACAACATTTTAGGAGGAAAAGAACTATGGAATGGATCGGCTATATCGGTATCGGCATTTTAGTGCTGCTGGTGCTTCTGGTGCTCGTCACGAACATCCAGATCGTGCAGCAGTCGCGCGCCTACGTCGTTGAGCGCCTCGGCGCTTACAGCGCGACATGGGGCGTGGGCCTGCACTTCAAAATTCCGTTTTTCGAGCGCGTTGTGAAGAAGGTCAGCCTCAAAGAGCAGGTGGCCGACTTCGATCCCCAGCCCGTCATCACGAAGGATAACGTCACGATGCAGATCGACACGGTCATCTACTTCCAGATCACCGACCCCAAGCTCTACACCTATGGTGTCGAGCACCCGATGAACGCCATCGAGAACCTGACGGCGACGACGCTGCGTAACATCATCGGCGAGATGGAGCTCGACCAGTCGCTCACGAGCCGCGATGTCATCAACGCCAAGATGCGCTCTATCCTCGATGAGGCCACCGACCCGTGGGGCATCAAGGTCAACCGCGTGGAGCTCAAGAACATCCTGCCGCCGCGTGAGATCCAGAACGCGATGGAAAAGCAGATGAAGGCCGAGCGCGAACGCCGCGAGTCCATCTTGCAGGCCGAGGGCCAGAAGCAGTCCCAGATCCTCGTGGCCGAGGGCGAAAAGCAGTCCACCATCCTGCGCGCGGACGCCGAAAAGCAGGCGGCCATCCTCAAGGCCGAGGCCGAGCGTCAGGCCGCCATCCTCAAGGCCGAGGGTGAAGCGCAGGCCATCCTGAACGTGCAGCAGGCACTTGCCGACTCCATCAAGATGCTCAATGAGGCCAACCCCAACGAGCAGGTCATCAAGATCAAGGCGCTCGAATCGTTCGAAAAGGCCGCCGACGGTCAGGCGACGAAGATCATCGTCCCGAGCGAGATTCAGAGCCTCGCCGGTCTCGCCGCGAGCTTTAAGGGGCTGCTTGAAGACGAGAAGAAGTAATTTCAAAAAAGAGGCTATGCCTCTTTTTTGAGAAAGCCGCACTCCGCTTCGTGCCTTGCCGCCCTTGGCGGCTGCGACACAAGCTCCGCGAGAGGAGTAAATCGCCACGCGCCGGTCGCGGCGATTTACAACCTCAATTTTTTCCGCGTCTGCGGACGCGGAATTCTGCGAAGCATTTTGTCATAGTCAAAAAAGGAAGAGGTTCCCATCGGGAACCTCTTCCTTTTTGATGTAAGGTGTTGCGAACTCAGCCCTCGGAATCCGTGCGGTTTCTCCAGGAGATCTCCTGCTCGAGCTCGTAGCGCAGCTTCTTGTTCTCATCGACAAGCTCGTCGTAGTGCTCGCCCTGCACGTAATACTTGACGAACGTGAACGTTGCCTCGTCAAGCTCCTCTTCCGTGTAGGACGGGAGAAGCGAGCCGTTCTTGCGCTGAAGGCCGGAGATATTCACGACCACCAGGCGGCGGTGCTGCTCGGAGAGCTGGAAGAGCTGGAGCTTTGCGGGAATTTCAAGCCCTAAGTCATAGGTGCTGTTCACGCGCTCCATGATGTTGCGGTACTCGGGCTTGGCCGAGACGATGACGCCGTGCTGCATAAACAGTTTCTTGAGGTAGTCCACAGAAACGTCCTCGCGGGTGATCGTGCCCTTGCCGAGACCTGTGAGCATCGTGTTAGACAGATTCAGGCTGACGTAAACTTCTTCGCCGGTCTTGGGATAGCTCATAATTTGCCTCCATTAAAGTCTGCGCCGCAAGCGCGGCTGGGATTGATATGACATTTTTATGGTAGCATGGCGGAGCGGAAAATACAAGCGGCAGGTTGTATGAACTGTCGCTTACAAATTTGTCGGAATCGCCGCCGCGGCGGGATTTTCCTTGACAAGAGCGCGCGCCGCTGATACACTTTCCTTGTCTATTACGGGTGCGCACCTACCGGCAGTCAGGCGGAAGTCTGGCTGCCGTTTTGCATCCGGCATTTGAATAGGAGGGAATATTTATGGCTTACTTCTGGCCGCTCATTCTCGTTGTGGCGTCGAACAGCGTGTATCACATCTGCGCCAAATCGCTGCCCGAGAGCGTTGATCCGCTCGCGTCGCTCACGGTCACGTATCTGATCGGCTCAATCTTTTCGGGCATCCTGTATTTTGTGACGAACCGCGGCGGGGCGAACCTTCTGCACGAATACAGCCAGATGAACTGGGCGCCGTACCTGCTCGGTCTCGCGGTCGTCGGTTTGGAAGCTGGCAGCATGCACGCCTACAAGGCGGGCTGGCCGGTCAGCGCGTTTCAGGTGTCGTCTGCGGCGGCCATCGCGACGATTTTGGTGTTCATTGGGTATCTTGTCTACCACGAGGCCATCACGGTCAACAAGCTCGTGGGCCTTGCGCTGTGCCTTGTCGGGCTGTTTTTCCTCAACAAATGAGTTGTGCCGCGGCTTTTGCCGTGGTATGATGGGGAAAACTGATTGGAAGAAGGAATTTTGACCTATGAAAGCTGCACGCGACTATCCGATCCTGACCGTCACCGCCAAGGGCACGCGCTGGCTCGAGAGCGGCCACCCCTGGGTGTACGACTCCGACGTCGCCCGCGAGCCGGACGAGAGCGAGTGCGAAAACGGTGCGCTCGTCGACGTGGTGTCGGAAAAGGGCAAATATCTCGGCACGGGCTTTTTGAGCAGACTCAGTAAGCTCCGCGTGCGCATTGTCTCGCGCAACGCGAACGACCGCTTTGATGAAAATTTCTGGCGGCGGCGCGTGCGCTACGCCTGGGACTACCGCAAGGCGGTCATGGACGGGCAGACCGGCTGCTGCCGCCTGATCTTCGGCGAGGCGGACGCCTTCCCCGGCCTGACGGTCGACCGGTTTGAAAATCTTCTCGTCACGCAGACGCTCTCGCTCGGCATGGAAAAGATCAAGGACATGCTCTTCCCCCTCATTGTCGAGGTGCTGGAGCAGGACGGCGAGACGATCGACGGCCTTTTTGAGCGCAACGATGTCGTGCTTCGCGAAAAGGAGGGCTTGACGCAGAACAAGGGTTGGTTTCCTCTCCCCGGCAAAAAAACGCCCGAGAGCCCCATCACTGAAATTTGCGAGAACGGCGTTTTCTACCGTGTGGATGTCGAAAATGGGCAGAAGACGGGCTTTTTCCTCGACCAGAAGTTCAATCGCCTCGCCGTCGCGCACCTCGCGCACGGCAAGCGCGTGCTCGACTGCTTCACGCACACGGGCTCGTTCGCGCTCAACGCCGCCAAAGGCGGCGCAGAGCACGTGACGGCGGTGGACGTGTCCGAGAGCGCCATCGAAATGGCGCGCGCGAACGCGGCGCGCAACGGCCTTGAGGACAAAATGGACTTTCTCGCCGCCGACGTCTTCGACCTGCTCCCGCAGCTCGAGGCCGCGCACGAAAAGCCCTATGACTTCATCATCCTCGATCCCCCGGCGTTCACAAAGTCTCGCCGCACGGCGAACAACGCCGAAAAGGGGTACAAGGAGATCAACCTGCGCGCGATGCGCCTGCTGCCGCGCGGCGGCTACCTTGCGACCGCGTCGTGCAGCCACTTCATGCCCGCCGAACGCTTTGAGCGGATGCTGCGCTCCGCCGCCGCGGACGCGGGCGTCGAGCTGCGGCAGATCGAAGCGCGCACGCAGAGCTGTGACCACCCCATCCTCTGGAACGTGCCGGAGACGGATTACCTCAAGTTCTACTTATTCCAAGTGGTATAAATTGATATAAAAAATCCCCGCTGTTTTTACAGCGGGGATTTTTTTGGTTGTTTATTTGTTTTCGTCAGTGTTTTCCGCGGAAGTATCCGGCGTTTCGGGTTCAGTCGAGGGCTTGTCCTCAGTCTGAGCATCTTCGCCCTTGTCCTCCGGCGGCATTTCGATCTTTTCGCTCGTCATCGAAATGTGCTTGGCGGGCGCTTCGATCACGCTCGGCTGTGAGGGGCGGAAGCCGTCCTCGCTCTTGCGCGTGGAAGCGTAGGCCTCTTCGACGGCCGAGGGATCGCGGCCTTCGAGGATAGCGACCATTTCACCGCCCGTGATGGTCTCCTTTTCAAGGAGGTAGGCGACGACCTTGTCCATATCCTCGCGGTTGTCGCGGATGACCTGTACGGCGTCCTTGTAGCACTCGTCGAGGATACGCTTGACCTCGCGGTCCATGATGGCGGCGGTATCCTGCGCGCAGTCGAGGCCGTAGCCGCCGTCAAGGTACTGATTGCGCACCGACCCGAGCGCGACCATGCCGACCGCGTCGCTCATACCGTACATGGCGACCATGTTGCGCGCGATGCTCGTCGCCTCCTGAATATCCTGCGAGGCGCCGTTGGTCATCGTGTTCATCACGACCTCTTCGGCCGCGCGGCCGCCCATCGAGACGGCAATCTTCGCCATCAGCTCATCGCGCGTGCGCAGGTTCGTCTTGTCCTCTTCAGGCATGAGGAGCGTGTAGCCAAGGCTTCCCTCGGTGTGCGGGACGATCGTGATCTTCTGCACGGGCTCGGCGTTTTTCTGCTTGTAGGCGACCATCGCGTGGCCGACCTCGTGATAGGCGACGAGCTTCTTTTCAAACTCGGTGAGGACGCTGCCTTTCTTCTCGCTGCCCGCGATGACGAACTCGAACGCCGCGAGCATGTCCTCCTGCGTAACGAGCTTGCGTCCCTTGCGCACGGCGCGGAGCGCCGCCTCGTTGGCGAGGTTTGCAAGGTCCGCGCCCACGCAGCCCGCGGTCGCGAGCGCGACCTTCTTGAGATCCACGTCCTCGGCGAGCTTGATGCCGCGCGTGTGGACCTGCAGCGTTGCTAAGCGGCCGGCGAGGTTCGGGCGGTCGACGGTGATGCGGCGGTCGAAGCGGCCGGGGCGCAGCAGCGCCTTGTCGAGCACCTCCGGGCGGTTCGTCGCGGCAAGCACGATGACGCCCTTGCTCGGGTCAAAGCCGTCCATTTCGGCGAGCAGCTGGTTGAGCGTCTGCTCGCGCTCGTCGTTGCCGCCGCCGTAGCGCCCGCCGTCGCGGGATTTGCCGATGGTGTCGATCTCGTCGATGAAGATGATGCAGGGGGCGACCTTCGACGCCTCGGCGAAGAGGTCGCGCACGCGGCTCGCGCCGACGCCGACGAACATTTCGACAAAGTCAGAGCCGGAGATCGAGAAGAACGGCACCTTCGCCTCGCCCGCAACGGCCTTGGCCAGCAGCGTTTTACCGGTACCGGGAGAGCCGACGAGCAGCGCGCCCTTGGGGATCTTCGCGCCGATGGCGGTGTATTTTTCGGGGTTGTGCAGAAAGTCGATGATCTCGACGAGCGATTCCTTCGCCTCGTCCTGACCGGCGACGTCCGCAAACGTCACGCCGGTGGATTTTTCCATGTAGACCTTGGCGTTCGCCTTGCCGACATTGCCGATGCCGCCGATCCCGCCCATGCCGCCGGACTTTTTCGCGATGAAGTTCATCAGCAGCATGAACGCGCCGACCATCAGCACCGTGGGCAGAATATAGCTCACCATGAACGTGAGAATCGGCGAAACGGGCGGCTGATAGGGCTTGGTGTAGGTCACGCCGTGCTCATCGCACAGGGTGATCAGCTTTTCCGTCGCGTCGGGAATGATGGTGGTGAAGAGCGTATAGTTCTGATCATAGCGCTTGCCGTCGTCATCCGTGTAGGTAAAGCCGTCGACCGGCGTGATGGTGAAGACCGTGTCGCCGAATTCGATGGACTTGACCTTCCCCTCCTCCACGAGTTCGACAAGCTCGCTGTATGCGATCTCGCACGAAGACTCGGCGGTGCGGGCCTGATCGAGCATGACGGAGAGGTAGTTCACACCGATCGTCAGCAGCAGCGCCCATAGGACGATCGACCACATGCCCCCGCCGCGCCGGCGGTTCTTGTCGCCGCGATTGCGGTTGTTTCTGTTGTTTGGCTCCATGTTGTTCCTCCTGTCGGGAGACAGAAAAATGCGAAGATGCGCACTTTTTGAATTAGTGATTTCAACTATACCATATATAAGAAAATCGCACAAGTTTTCTACGGTGAATTTTCGATGAACTTTTGTTTTGCGCCCTCTTTATCTTGCCCTTGTTCTGTGTTATAGTTGCAATGGAGTATTCTATAAAAATTTGTCACAAGGAGAAATTTCTTTTATGGATAAGGAACGCAAGGAAAAGACCGCGCGCGTACAGGACGCGGAGGCCGACGGCATCATCGAGGGCCGCAACGCCGTGATCGAAGCGCTGCGCGCGGGCACGACCATCGACAAAATTTTTATCCAGAAGGGCGAGACCGATAAGACGCTCGGCCACATCGCCTCGACCGCCCGCGCCGCGGGCGTGGTCGTCGTGGACGCGGACAAGCGCAAGCTCGACTTCATGTCCCGCACGCACGCCCATCAGGGCGTCATCGCGCTCACGAGCGTGCGCGAATATGTCAGTGTTGAGGATATTTTGAACATCGCGCGCGAAAAAGGCGAAAACCCCTTGATCGTCGTCTGCGACGAGATCTCCGACCCGCATAACCTTGGCGCGATCATCCGCACGGCGGAGTGCGCGGGCGCGCATGGCGTCGTCATTCCCAAGCGCCGCAGCGCGGGCCTCACGAGCATTGTCGCCAAGACGAGCGCGGGTGCGGTGAGCTATGTGCCCGTCGCGCGCGTGCCGAACATCCCCGCGCTTTTGGAGCAGCTGCAAAAAGAAGGCGTCTGGGTCTTCGGCACGGCGGCCGAGGGCACGAGCGACCTCTACTCCGCGGACCTCAAGGGCCCCGCGGCCATCGTCATCGGCAGCGAGGGCGACGGCATGACGAGACTGGTGCGCGAAAAGTGCGACTTCCTCGTCAGCATCCCGATGAAGGGTAAAATTTCGTCGCTCAACGCCTCCGCGGCGGCGGCCATCCTCCTCTACGAGGCGGTGCGCCAGCGCTTGGGGCAGTGACGGTAAAGAAGGAACGATATGGACCCCAAAGACCTTGAATTTGAAGAAACGCTCGCCGACTCCGAGCTGCTGCTGAAAAACACGGCCCGCAGCATGGACGAGGACGCGGAATTCACGCTCGAGAGCATTCTGGCCGAGTACGGCAGCGGCACGCCCGCCGCGCCCGAACCGGAAGAAAAAGAACCCGAGCCGCCGGCGGAAAAGAAACCGCCGGCAAAGGTCGTCCCCCTGCCGAAAAAGGCGGAGACGGCGAAAAAAACGGTGGATGAAACGACGGATGAGACCGCCCGCATCCCCGTCATCCCCTTCCCCGGCGCGAAAAAGGCCGAAGAGCCGATAGAAGCCGAACCGGAAGAGGAAACGGACGCGGAAACCGAAGAAGAACCGCCGCAGGACGACGAGCCCAAGTCCATGAGCTTGCAGGACATCCTGGCCCAGACCGTGCAGGAGGCGCTCTCCGAGCGCGAGGACACGATCATCGAGGAGGAGCCGCCGCGCCGCGGTTTGTTCTCCCGCCGCAAGATGCGCGACACCGAGCAGCTCTACGACGACGCGGAGGAGGAAGAGGACGAGGAAGAAGAGTTCGAAGAGCCTGAACCCGAGCTCCCCGAGCCGCCGCTGACCGAAACGCTCTCCGACTACCGCGCCCAGCTTTCGGGCGCGACGAAGGCGCGCCGTGGGGCGGGTATTTTCACGCTTTTGCTGTGCGTCATGGCGGTGCTGGAGCATTTTTCCATCCTGCCGGAGGCGTACACCGCTGATCCGATGATCCGCGCGCTGCCGCCGCTGGCCGTCGAGGCCATCGTCTGCGCCATCGGCTGGCGCATTTTTGCGGGCGCGCTGCGCTCGCTCAAACAGGGAAAAGTCACATCGGGCTTTTTGACGATGCTTCTATGCCTTGTCACGCTGCTCGATACGGCACTCTATGCTTTTCTTCCCGCGCGCGCGGCGCTGTCGCTGCCGCTGCCGGTGCTGGGGGCGATGTCGGTCTACTGCGCGCTGCTGGGCGAAAGTCTGCGTCTGCACGGCATGTATGACACGTTCCGCATCGCGGCCATCGGCAATGCGCCGTATATCGTCACCGTGACGGCAGGGGGCGCGGCCAAGCGCGTGGGCCTGCCGGGCGGATTTTCCAATTCCGCGCGCGCGAACGACCCGTATTCCCGCTGGCAGAGCGTGCTGCTGCCGGTCTTCCTCGCGGCGGCGGTCGTGTTCGGCGTGCTCTCGACGCTCGAGACGAAGCAGAACGCGCTGCTTGCGTGGAACCTCTCGGTGATGCTCGCGAGCGCGAACCTGCTCGCGTTTCCGATGGTGTGCGCGCTGCCGCTCAAGCGCATCGCCGCGCGGCTTGCCAAAAGCGGCAGCGCCGTGGCGGGCTTTTCCGGCGCGGACGCCATCCGCCGGAGCAACTGCGTCATTCTGACCGATGGCGACCTGTTCCCGCCCGGAACGGTCACGCTCGGCGGGCTCAAAGTTTTCGGCGAGGAGAGCGGCAAGGTCATCTCGTACGCCGCGACGATGGCCCACGCGTCCGAAAGCGGCCTGAGCCGCCTTTTTGACAATCTTCTCGCCAGCGACGGCGGCTTCCGCGAGCAGGTCGAGGACGTCGACTTTTACGAAGAGGGCGGCGTCGGCGGCCGCATCCACGGCGAAACGGTGCTCTTCGGCACGGCGGGCTTTATGAGAAAGCGCGGCGTGAACCTGCCGCGCAACCTTGGCCTCAAGACCGGCGTGTTCCTCTCGGTCGACGGCACGCTCATCGCGGTGTTCGCCGTGAAGTACATGCCCGCGGAAAATGTCGACTGGGCGCTCCACGCCCTGCACCACAGCCGCATCACGCCTGTGCTCGCCGTGCGCGACGGCAACATCACCCCCGCGCTCTTAAAGCGCAAGTTCGGCACCGACGCGCGCGCGGTCTATCCCAAGCTCTCGACGCGCCTGGCGCTCTCCGAGCGCGGCGGCGGGCGGCCGTATGCGCTGCTCATGCGCGAGGGCCTCATGCCGTATGCCGAGGTCGTGCTCGGCAGCAAGAGATTGTGCGCGTCCGCAAGGCGCTGCACGGTGCTTGCATTTTTAGCCGCCACGGCCTCGACGCTCCTTGCATTTTATTTAACTTTTGTCGGCGCATACAGCGTGCTCACGCCGTTTTCTCTGCTCATTTACGTACTTTTGTGGTCGCTCAGCGCGCTGGTCGACGCCCTGCTCAGCGATCGTTATTGACACTTCGAACGAAGAAAACGAAAATTTGCGGAAAAATATGGTTGTAATGGCGAGAAAAACATGATATCATTTCTGCATTGAGTATTATCCCACCTTATGGCGCGAGCCGATCTGGGATTTACGATTTTCGGAAGGAGACTGACCCATTATGAGTGCAAAAGACATCCGCAATATCGTGCTGCTTGGCCACAGCGGCAGCGGCAAGACCACCCTCGCTGAGAGCATGCTGTATCTCACCGGCGGCACGGACCGTCTGGGCAGAATTGCCGACGGCAATACCGTTTGCGACTACGATCCCGAAGAGATCCGCCGCCAGATCTCCATTTCTCTGGCCGTGGCTCCCGTGGAATACGACAGCTGCAAGATCAACGTGCTCGACGTGCCCGGCGGCTTCGACTTCGCCGGTGAGGTCGCGGAGGCCGTTCAGGCTGCCGACGCTGCCGTCATCGTCTGCTCGGCCAAGGCCGGCATGAGCGTCGGCGCGGAAAAGGCGTGGAAATATTGCGAGAAGAACTCTCTCCCCCGTCTGCTCTACATCTCCAAGACCGACGAGGAGAACTCCGACTACAACGCCGCGTTCAACACGCTGCGCGAGCGCTTCGGCAAGAACATCGCCCCCGTCGTCGCCCCCATCTGGGACGAGAGCAAGAAGGTCATTGGCATCATCGACGTGCTGCATAAGCGCGCATTCGAGTTCGGCCCGGGCGGCGGCCGCGTCGAGATCGAAGTGCCTGAGAACAAAAAGCCCGTGCTCGATGAGCTCTACGACGCGCTCAAGGAGTCCGTCGCCGAGACGAGCGAGGAATTTATGGAAAAGTTCTTCGCCGGTGAAGACTTCACCTATGCCGAGATGATCCATGGCCTGCGCCAGGGCGTTAAGGACCTGTCCCTCTTCCCTGTCGTGTGCGGCTCCGCCATTCAGGGCATGGGCACACGCATCCTGATGGATACCATCGTCGAGCTTCTTCCCCAGCCGCAGGACGCCCGCGCCCTGATGGCCGAGAATGAGGACGGCGAGTCCTCCGAATTCGTCGTCGCGCCCGGCGCACTGCCGACCGCGTTCGTCTTCAAGACCATTTCCGACCAGTACGGCAAGTATTCCTACGTCAAGGTGCTCTCCGGCTCCATCAAGCCCGATATGCCCATGGTCAACGCCCGCACCGGCGAGACCGAGAAGCTCGGCCGCCTGTACATCCCCAAGGGCAAGAAGTATACCGAGGTCAAGGAGCTCACCTGCGGCGACATCGGCGCCATCGCCAAGATGGACAAGGTCAAGACCGGCGACACGCTCTGCGAGCCGCGCAAGGTCGTCAAGATCGAGCCCATCCCGTTCGATGAGCCCTGCTACAGCGTCGCCATCGCGCCCAAGACCCGCGGCCAGGAGGATAAGATGGCCCAGGGCCTCAACCGCTTGAACGAGGAAGATCCGTCCTTCCGCGTCGTCAACAACGCCGAAACGCACCAGATGGTCGTCTCCGGCGTGGGCGACATCCAGATCGACGTGCTCGTCAACAAGCTCAAGAGCCGCTTCGGCGTCGAGGTCGTGCTCGACACGCCGCGCGTGCCCTACCGTGAAAAGATCCGCAAGACGGTCTCCAAGCAGGGCCGTCATAAGAAGCAGACCGGCGGCAGCGGCCAGTTCGGCGACGTTTGGATCCGCTTCGAGCCCAACGAGGAGAGCGAAGAGATGGTCTTCGCCGAGGAAGTCTTCGGCGGCAGCGTCCCCAAGAACTTCTTCCCCGCGGTCGAAAAGGGTCTGCGCGAGGCCTGCGTCCACGGCCCGCTCGCGGGTTATCCCGTCGTGAACCTCAAGGCCGTCCTTTACGATGGCTCCTATCACCCGGTCGACTCGTCCGAGATCGCGTTCAAGACCGCGGCGAACCTCGCCTACAAGGCAGCCATGCCCGAGGCGTCCCCGGTCCTGCTCGAGCCTGTGTGCGAACTCAAGGTCACGGTGCCCGACCAGTACATGGGCGATATCCTCGGCGATCTCAACAAGCGCCGCGGCCGCGTCATGGGCATGACCCCGACCGGCAACGGCGAGCAGGTCATCGAGGCCGAGTGCCCCGAGGCAGAGCTGATGAGCTACGCCATTGACCTGCGCTCCATGACCCAGTCCCGCGGCTCGTTCGTGATGCACTTCGTGCGCTACGAGCAGTGTTCCGCCGACGCACAGGCGAAGGCTGTCGCTGCCGCGAAGGCGATGCAGGAAGCGGAATAATTGCTTCTGCACAGCAGAAAATAAGTAAAAAGAGAGGGCTTCTCGAAAGAGAAGTCCTCTCTTTTTCCGCGCATGGCGCGGAGGGGGAGCAGCCCGAAGAGGCTGCGGCTTTTCCCCACACCGTGTGGGGCTGCGGATAAGGGGGATATTCTCTCACGTGAGAGAATATCCCCCTTGGACCCCCAAGAGAACGCGAGGGGCCTTGCCCCTTGACCCCGCACATTGGCAGTCTGTAGCTTGAAGAACTGCACGCGCTGCGCAGTGTGGGTGCGGTGTACATGGCTTCGCCATGAATCCCTGTGAGTCGTGATCTGACAGCAACCGCGCCTTACTGTCGTGAGGCGCGAGTGACGTTTTCTCGGCGGCAGACTGCGTGCGAAATAGCGGCATTGCTGCGCTCGCCGCATTGATGGGACTGGCGGTAAACGGAAATTACTGCGTACTCCTACAAGATGGGCAGAGCGTCACCCGCAAGGGGTGTGCCGCATCCGTAAGGCAGCAGAGCCGCCAACGGCTGCGCAACAGCGGATGATAGGAGCAGAGGCAAATCGTATAGCAGCTTCAAACGCGGCAACGCCGCGCTCCCTGCACGGTGCAGGGAACAAAAGGCCCGCCTGCAAACGCAGGCGGGTCTTTCTTATCACCTTTTGGAAAAAGCGGCTATCTCTTAGTACATGCCGCCCATGTCGCCCATGCCGGCGCCGGGAGCGGCCGGTGCGGGAGGCTCGGGCTTGTCGGCGACGAGCGCCTCGGTGGTCAGCACCATGGAGCTGACAGACGCAGCGTTCTCCAGCGCGGAGCGCGTGACCTTTGCGGGGTCGACGATACCGGCGGAGATCATGTCGCAGTAGACTTCCTTGTAAGCGTCGAAACCGTAGCCGACCTTGCCGCTGGTCTTGATCTTCTCAAGAACGACGCTGCCGTCGATACCGGCGTTGGCCGCGATCTGACGGATGGGCTCCTGCAGGGCCTTGACGATGATTTGGACACCGGTCTTCTCATCGCCCTCGACCTCGCTGATGAGCTTTTCCACAGCGGGAACGGCATTGACATAGGCAGTGCCGCCGCCGGCGACGATGCCCTCTTCCACAGCCGCGCGGGTCGCATTGAGCGCGTCCTCGATGCGCAGCTTCTTTTCCTTCATCTCGGTCTCGGTGGCAGCACCGACCTTGATGACGGCCACGCCGCCGGCGAGCTTGGCAAGGCGCTCCTGCAGCTTCTCCTTGTCGTATTCGCTGGTGGTCACGCCGATCTGGGCGCGAATCTGCGCCACGCGGTCAGCGATGGCCTGCTTGTCGCCGGCACCGTCGACGATGGTGGTGTTCTCCTTGGTGACCTTGATCTGGCGGGCACGGCCGAGCATGTCGATCGTGGTGTTCTTGAGCTCGTAGCCAAGCTCTTCGGAGATGACCTGGCCGCCGGTCAGGATGGCGATATCCTGCAGCATTTCCTTACGGCGATCGCCGAAGCCGGGCGCCTTGACGCACACAACGTTCAGCGTGCCGCGCAGGCGGTTGACGATCAGGGTGGAGAGAGCCTCACCCTCGACGTCCTCGGCGATGATGACGAGCTTCTTGCCGCTCTGAACGAGCTGCTCGAGGATCGGGAGAATGTCGGAGATGACGGAGATCTTCTTATCGGTGATCAGCAGGTAAGCGTCGTCGATGACGGCTTCCATCTTCTCGGTATCGGTGACCATGTACGGGGTGATGTAGCCGCGGTCGAACATCATGCCCTCGACGACCTCGCTGTAGGTCTCGGCGGTCTTGGACTCCTCAATGGTGATGACGCCGTCGGCGCTGACCTTCTCCATGGCCTCGGCGATCAGCTTGCCGATGAATTCGTCACCGCTGGAGACGGTACCGACGCGGGCAATGTCGTCCGTGCCGTTGACCTTCTGGGAGTTGGCCTTGATGGCGGAGACAGCAGTCTCAACGGCTTTGGCCATGCCCTTCTTCATCACGACGGGGTTTGCACCGGCGGCGAGGTTCTTCAAGCCCTCGCGCACCATGGCCTGCGCCAGCAGCGTTGCGGTCGTGGTGCCGTCGCCCGCGACGTCGTTCGTCTTGGTGGAAACTTCGCGCACGAGCTGCGCGCCCATGTTCTCGAACGGATCGTCGAGCTCGATCTCCTTGGCGATGGTCACGCCGTCGTTGGTGATCAGCGGAGCGCCGAACTTCTTGTCGAGCACGACGTTGCGGCCCTTGGGGCCTAGGGTGACCTTGACGGTATCAGCAAGAACGTTAACACCGGCCTCAAGCGCCTTGCGCGCCTCTTCGCCGGACTTAATCAGCTTAGACATAAGAGTGTACCTCCATTAGAAATTTCGCGGGACGCGAAAATAATTTAAATCATTTTTGCCGCGACATGCGCGTGGCAAAAATACTTTGACCCAGCCGCCTTGGGCGGCGTCGCCAATCCGCAGACTGGCGGTGGGGAATCCAAAGGGGGAGCCTGCTCCCTCTTTGCGAGTCTTACTCGACGATGGCCAGGATGTCGCTCTGGCGGACGACGACGTACTCCTCGTCATCGAGCTTGACCTCGGTGCCGGCATACTTGCTGGTGATGACCTTGTCGCCGGGCTTGACGGTCATCACGACATCGTGACCGTCCACCATGCCGCCGGGGCCGACGGAAATGACTTCGGCAACGGAGGGCTTCTCCTTGGCGCTGGCGGTCAGGATGATGCCGCCCTTGGTGGTCTCTTCGACCTCGACCATCTTGAGGATGACGCGGTCAGCAAGCGGTGTGAGTTTCATGGCTTGGTGCCTCCTTGTATATTTTAAAAATTTTAACGGTTTCAGGCGGGTTAGCACTCAAACTTGATGAGTGCTAACCAACGGTGCTATCATAGCGCACTGTCAAGGCATTTGCAAGGGGTATTTGGGATTTTTTCAAAAATTCACAGCTTATTCAAAATCTCCTCCGCCCGCTTGCGTCCGCTTTTCCACCGGAAAGGCGAAAGAGGTCGAATGCCGCAGCATTCGACCTCTTTTGCCATTTATTTCGTTATTGAGCTGCCGCGTTACCGCGCCGTCGCATCCGGATCGCAGCCCTTGGGCGCGAAAAAGTTGACCTTCTTGTCCGCGAGTTTGAGCGTCACGCACTGGGAGTGCATGCTCTCGCCGTCAAGGCAGGTCGTGAGGTCGCCCTCAAGCGCCTCGATGTGCACGACCTTCGCTGTCGAGACGCGGATGATGTCCTGCGGCAGCTTCTTGTAGTCGCCCGCGCTGTAGCCGCCGAAAAGCGTCGCAAAGCGTGCCTTGCTGACGTCCTTGACGAGCACCGTATGTAAGACGCCGTCGGTCATGCGCGCCTCGGGCACGGGGGTAGAGCCGCCGCCGTAGTAGCGGCCGTTGCACATCGAAACGAGCGCGAACGTGTCTTCGATCACCTCATCGTCGAGCGTGACGCGCCACCTGCGGCCGATTTTGCGGAAAAGGAAGTTCACCGCGACGCTGGCTAAATAGCTCCCGCGGCCCGAGAGCATCGGCGACGCGCCGAACTCGTGTACGCTCTCGGCGATGCGCGCGTCGATGCCTGTGCAGGCGATCGTCAGGCAGTATTTGCCGTTGCAGTCGATGAGGTCGAGCGGTGTCACGTCACCGTTCCACAGGTTTTCCGCATCAAGAAACAGCGGCTCGGCGTCCTTACCGAAGTTTTTAAGGAAATCGTTGCCCGTGCCGATGGGGATGCAGGTCATCGCGGCGTTGGGAAAGCCCGCGATGCCGTTGGCGATCTCGTTGACCGTGCCGTCGCCGCCGCAGGCGTAAAAGCGGACATAGTCACCCGTCTCCGCGATCGCGCGCGTCAAAGCCGTCGCGTGCCCGCGCGACTTGGTGAGCATGCACTCAACGTCCAAATTGTGGTTCTTTTTCAGCGCCTCGGCCATCGTGTAGACGCGCTGACGGCTGTCCTTCTTCCCCGCTGCGGGGTTGATGATAAAAATGTGCTTCAAGAAGCTCACTCCTATGCAGTTTGCTATTTTCAATATACCGCAGGTCATTTGAAAATGGAATGGGCAGAGTGTTAAGAGATTGTAAAGAAGTTGCGATTCCTTTTCGCGCGGGTGCGAAGCACTATGCGGCACTTCGGCTGCGGGGATTGCAGCGCCAAAGGCGCTGCACAAGGCAAGGGGGCCATTCTCTCACGTGAGAGAATGGCCCCCTTGAACCCCCAAGAGAACGCGAGGGGAGTCCCCCTCGACCCCCGACATTGGCAGTCTCGATCTTGAAAAACTGCTCAGCCTGCGGAATCGGGTGCAGTGTACATGGCTTCGCCATGAACCCCTACTTTTCGTCACCACTCTCAACCGCGCCTTACTATCGTGAGGCGCGAGTGACGTTCATCTGGCAGCAGACTGCGTGCGAAATAGCGGCATTGCTGGCGCTCGCCGCATTGTTGGGACTGGCGGTAGACGATGATTACTGCGCACTGCTACAAGATGGGCAGAGCGGCAGCGGATGATAGAAGCAGAGACAAATCGTATCGCAGCGCTAAACGCGGCTTCGCCGCGCGCAAGCATTCTCATTCCGGAGGCATAAAGGTCATTCGAGATTGAGACTGCCAATTAAAACCTTTCTCTCGGGGGATCAAAAGGGGGATACTCTCTTTTGTGAAAGAGAGTATCCCCCTTTGTCCGCTCCCCTGCGCGGCGCAGGGGAATAAGGAGCAGCGCTGACGCGCTGAAATTTCAGGTGCTCAAACCATTGAGCCTGCACAATGTATTGACCACCGCAAAAATAATCACCGCGCCGAGGTTGGCGGTCGTATTATCCTGGTCGAACCGCGGGGAGATCTCGCAGATATCGAACCCGCGGACCTTGCGCGTGCGCAGCACATGCTTGATGAGCGGCAGCACGATCTCGGGGTCGAGGCCGAGCGACTGCGGCGCGCTGACGCCCGGGGCAAACGCGGACGAGAAGACGTCCGAGCAGACGGTGATGTACGTATCGTCGCACTGGTAGAGGAACTGGTCCATGCGCTCAAGGATGGACTCTAAGTTCGAGGCCTGTAAATCTTTCGCGAGCACATAGTCGACGCCGAGCTCCTCGGCCTTTTTGAAGAGGCTCACGGTGTTGCTGTGCTGCTGGATGCCGATGGGGAAATAGTGATACGGTGTGCCCTCGGCCTTGCAGACATCCGCCATCTGGCGGAACATCGTGCCGGACGAGTTGCCCATGTCGTACGGGCGCAGATCAAAGTGCGCGTCAAAGTTGACGATGCCGAGCTCCGGCGTCTTGCCCTTGTCCTTTAAGAAGTTATGCTGGCCCTGGAAGTGGCCGAACGTCGTCTCGTGGCCGCCGCCGAGCACGATGGGGAACAGGTTCCGGCGCAGAATTTCCTCCACGGCGCAGCCCAGCTCGCGCTGGCCCTCTTCGAGCGAAATTTCATCGCAGATGATATCGCCCGCGTCGTAGAGCTTGACCTCCTGTGAAAACGTGCACGGAAGGCCCGACATCTGGCCGCGCACAAAGTCCGGCGCGAGCGCCGTGCCCGTGCGGCCCTTGTTGCGCGCGACGCCCTTGTCGCTGCAAAAGCCGATAAACGCAAAACCAAGCTTGCCGGTAAACGGCGCGCTGCCGTCGTTCAGGTCGATGGGCTGCACCCACTGGTGCCAGCGAAACGCATCGTAATCGGTCTCGCTGTCGATGCGCCCTTTCCAGCTGTCCATGGCACTGACATAATGATCCAAAAGCATATCTGATTGCACTCCTTTACTGTCTTTCTGATCGTGGTTTTCTTATTCATCCAGCTTGAGGACAGCGAGAAACGCCTCTGTCGGCACCTGCACGGTGCCGAGCGAGCGCATTTTCTTTTTGCCCTCCTTCTGCTTTTCGAGCAGTTTCTTCTTTCGGCTGATATCGCCGCCGTAGCACTTGGCCAAAACGTCCTTGCGCATGGCCTTGACGGTCTCGCGCGCGATAATGCGCCCGCCGATGGCCGCCTGAATAGGAATTTCAAAGAGCTGGCGGGGAATGTTGTCCTTGAGCTTTTCGCACAGCTTTCTCGCGCGGGCGTAGGCCTTGTCGCGGTGCGCGATGAACGACAGCGCGTCCACCTGATCGCCGTTGAGCAGGATATCGACCTTGACGAGCTCGCTCGGGCGGTAGCCGGAGAGCTCGTAGTCGAGCGAGGCGTAACCCTTGGTGTTGGCCTTGAGCGTGTCGAAAAAGTCGTAGATGATCTCATTGAGCGGCATCTCGTAATGCATCTCGACAAGGTAGGTGTCGAGGTACTGCATATCCTTGAATTCGCCGCGGCGGTCCTGACACATCGGCATGATATTGCCGACGTAATCGGGCGGCGTGACGATCGTCACCTTGACGTAGGGCTCCTCGGCACGCTCGATGTGCGCGGGGTCGGGGTAGTTGTGCGGGTTGTCGACGCGCACCATCGTGCCGTCGGTCTTGTAGACCTCGTAGATGACGCTCGGGAGCGTGGTGACAAGGTCGAGGTCAAATTCGCGCTCCAACCGCTCCTGAATGACCTCCATGTGCAGCATGCCGAGAAAGCCGCAGCGGAAGCCGAAGCCCAGCGCGACGGATGATTCCGGCTCAAACGTTAAGCTCGCGTCGTTGAGCTGCAATTTTTCCAGCGCGTCGCGAAGATCCGGGTATTTGCTGCCGTCTTCAGTGTAAATGCCGCAGTAGACCATCGAGCGCACCTTGCGGTAGCCCGGCAGCGGCTCGCTCGCGGGATGCTCGACGCCCGTGACCGTGTCGCCGATCTGCGTCTCGTGCACGTCCTTGATGCTTGCGGTGAAGTAGCCGACCTGACCGGCCTCTAACTGCTTCGCAGGCTCCAGACCCAGCGGGCGCATCAAGCCGCATTCGAGCACCTTGAACGTTGCGCCCGTCGCCATCATCTTGACCTCCATGCCGGGCTTGATCGTGCCCTGCTTCAAGCGCATGTAGACGATAACGCCGCGGTAGGCGTCGTAATAGCTGTCGAAGATCAGCGCCTGAAGCGGCGCGTTCGGGTCGCCCTGCGGGCAGGGAAGGTTCTGCACGATGTCTTCGAGCACCGCGTCGATGTTGATGCCCTGCTTGGCGGAAATTTCGGGCGCATCCTCGGCGGGGATCGCTAAAATATCCTCGATCTCCTGCTTGACGCGCTTGGGGTCGGCGGCGGGCAGGTCGATCTTGTTGAGCACGGGGCGAATTTCAAGGTCGTGCTCCATCGCGAGATACGTGTTTGCGAGCGTCTGTGCCTCGATGCCCTGCGAGGCGTCGACGACGAGCAGCGCGCCCTCGCACGCCGCAAGCGAACGTGAGACCTCGTAGTTGAAGTCGACATGGCCCGGCGTGTCGATCAAATTGAGCGTGTAGACCTGCCCGTCGGCGGCGGTGTAATCGAACGTGACGGCGCGGGCCTTGATCGTGATGCCGCGCTCGCGCTCCAAGTCCATGTTGTCGAGGATCTGGTCCTCCATCTCGCGCGCAGAAACGGCGTTGCACTTTTCAAGAAGCCGATCCGCCAGCGTCGACTTGCCGTGGTCGATATGCGCGATGATGGAAAAATTTCGGATGTTCTTTTCGTTCATAGCTGTTGCTCCTGTTTGTTGTCGGCAAGGCGGCGCCGCGCGCCAAATGGCGCGTCCAGGCGTTTTGCCGCAGGGGAAATTCTTATTTCCTGCCGAGCAGGGAATTCGTCTTTTCTTCGGTGCTGTGGAGTACCTGCGTCACGCTCTGCATGAGGCCGGGGTAGAGGGACGCGAGCGCCTCATCCTCCATAGAGGCGAACGCGCCGTCCTTTTCGGAAAGCTGCGCGAGCGAGGAGGCGTAGGCGATGTAGTCCGCGCGCATCTGCGCATCCACTGCGCCGGACTGGTAGGCCGTGGCATCTAAGCCGAAGTACCCCTCTTTCCCGCCGCTCGCGCGGTGCAGCGCGCGGTAGAGCTGGTAGAACGCGCCGCCAAGGTAGCTGCCCGCCGACGTGATGAGCGTGCGGTCGTTCGTCTTGCCCAGCAGCTCGAAGAGGACGCCCGCGGTGTTGACGAGCATCTTCTTTTGCAGCGTCGCGGCGATGCTGCCGCGCAGCGTGCCCTTTTCATCGCTCGAATCGTAGAGCGATTCGGCGTCGATCATGCCGCCGTCGCGATCGAGCGTGCGCCCGAGCAGATAGTCCGCCGAGACGTGGTAGTAATCGCACGCCTTTTTGACGAACGCGAGCCCCGGCTCGCGGATGCCGTTTTCATAGTGGGACAAAAGCGCCTGCGAAATGCCGAGCTCTTTCGCGGCCTTGCGCTGGGAGATCCCCTTTTCCTGCCGCAGCAGGGCAAGGGTGCGGGAAAAGTCAGCATTCATGGCAATAACCTCGTCAAATAAAATACGGTAGGTTATAGTATAGTCTATTGATAACCGCTTGTAAATTAAAAATTTGCGCTGATTTGCCGTTTTGCGCAAAAAAATCGGGCGCGGCAATTTCGCCGCGCCCCAAAACGGAGGAGAAAAAACAATGGACTAAATGAGTACGCTGAGTAACCATGCCAGCGCGATGCCGCCCGCGCCGATGCAGCCCCACAGCGCGGGCGAGCCGCGCCTAAAAAAGCTGCGCTTGCTGCATGTCGCCGTGCGGCCGCAGGTGCGCGCCACGCGGCAGGCTTCGTCTACCAATCGCTGCGCCGTGACGCCGTTTCGGTTCATGGCGTCGTTGCGCACGATGAAAATGGCCTGTTCAAAAAGCTCCGTATCCGGCGAGTCGACCACGATCACTCTCCGCGATGTTCCCTTGACCATATTGAAAGCAGCACCTCCCGATGGAAAAACATTCTGCCTCCAGTATGCCCGCCGCGGCGGGCGCTATACGGGAAGAGCAAAAATTTTTGCTGCGTTCAGACCGCCTGCGCGCCGCCCGAATCCTCGGGAATGTAGAGCGCCAGAACACCCGCGTCGTCCGTGCCGCCGCGCTTTTCCATACTGTCGGCCAAGATCGCCGCGACGAGCTGCTGGGGATCATGTCCCTCCCAGCCTGCAAGCAGGTTTTGCAGCCATTCGTCGTCAAGCGAGTCGGCCACGCCGTCGGAGAGCATTACGAAAAAGCACCCCGGCGAGAGCTTGATATGCGTCGCCTCCGGCGGGGGCGAGCCCTCCTGCAAGCCCGCGGGCAGGCACGAGCAGGTCACGCGGCGTACCGTGCCTCCGCGCTTTAGATAGCTCGGCGCCGCGCCGTACTTGTAGAGCTCGCCCTCGAGCGTCTGGAGCGAAAGCGTCAGCAGGTCGACTGTCGTAAAGCTGTCGGTCGACTCGGCGCGAAGAGAGAGCGCGCTGTTGAGCGTCTTGAGCGCGGGCGGCGCGTCGATGCCCGCGCTCAGAAAGCGCTCCAACAGCCGCGCGGCCATTGACGATTCGCGCTGCGCGGCCTCGCCGCAGCCCATGCCGTCGGAGAGCAGCAGGCAGAGCGTGCCGTCCTCGGTCTCAAAGTGGGCGGCGCTGTCGCCGCTCACGCGTTCCCCGCGCTTGGGGCGCAGCGAAAGACCGATCTCATAAGAATGCACCGGCTGCGTCGATACGGGGCGCAGCGCGCCGTCCGCCGCGCTCTGCATGAGCTCGGAGAGCTGGGCGTACTGCGACGCGGCCTTCGCGCGGTCGTCCTCCAGCAGCCGCCGGTACTGCCGCCGCAGAAGATAGGCGCGCAGCTCGCCGTTCACGGCGGAGAGAAATGATGAAAAATGGATGCACCGCTCGGAAAAGTACGAGGGGAAATCCTCGCCCCTGCCCTGCCCGCGGCGCAGCAGCGCCGCCGTCGCGTCATTGAGCGCGGTATAGGTGCGCTGATACTCCTTTTCCCAGCAGTAGCTGCACAGCGCACAGCCGCGGCAGACCTTTTCCGCCGCGCGGTCGAAGATGGCGGCGGGATTTTCCTCCGTCAGCGTGCGCGGACGGGCGATGCTGTCGTAAAGCTCGCGCAACGCCGCGGCAGAGGCCGCGATCTTTCTGCGCACGGCAGCGTCCTCCTGCGCGGCCTCGTCGCTGCAAAGGCGCTTGCCGCGCAGGAACCGCGACGGGATCAGCAGGAATAACAGCGTCGCCGCCAGCCCCTCGTAGAGCAGCACAAGCCCCGCGTGCGCGTTCATCGGCAGGGCAAAGCACAGAATGCTCAGCGCAAACCACAGCGCCGAGGCCACGCGGTTGCCCCGCGCTGTGACGTTCACCAGCACCGCGGAAAACGCATATGACGCCGCGTGGACAAAGCTGCCGCCCCCCGCGCCGAGGTCCATCCCCAGCCCGATGCACAGCGCCGCCGGAATGGCGAACGCGCTGCCGCGCTCAAAGGTGAACAGCAGCACCGCCAGCATCGAGAGGATGCGACCCGGCGCAAAGCCGTCCGCCGTTTCGAACGAGGACGCGGCCATCAGCACGCCGAGCAGGATGAAAAGCGGCGCGTAGGGGTGGTCCTCCTTTTCCTTGTCGCCGGTCGACAAAAGCGCGCGGCCGCTCATCGCGCCGAGCGCGCACAGCAGCAGCGCCATCAGGCAGTTTGCCGCCTCGCCCACGCCGTCGCGTAAGACGTAGACAAACTCGACGGAGAACATCATCCCCGCGCACAGCAGCGGCAGAAACGCCCGCTTTTTGTAGAGTTTCAGATCGAAAAACGCGTTGTTCGCCGTGAAGATCAGAACGCCCGCGGCGAAGGTCCTAAGTGCGTGCGAAAACGGCAGAAACAGCACAGCGCCCGCCGACGCGCCGATCAGCGCGCTCACCCCCCGCAATCCTGCGCCCGATGCGCCGATCATGCCGAGCGCGAGCGGCGCGTAGCCGCCGAACACCTGCGCAAGCGCAAGCGCGAACGAGAGCGCAAAGCGCAGCACGCAGTCGATGACCTTTCCGGACCATTCCTTGCTTTTGAGCAGCTCGATCACCTTCACAGCCTGTCCCCTCCCTGTGCGTCGATTTATTGTGTCGGGGATTATTGTAAACGAGCGGAAAGAAAAAGCCTGTCGGGAAATACACACGCAAAAAAAAGAACCGGCAGTTTTGAAAACTGCCGGTTCTCTCGTTCACGTTGATGCTTATTTGACGATCATTTCTGCCTCGCGGGCGTTTTGCGCGATCATGTCGTGCAGCTCCTGCGTGGAGGAGAACTTCTTCTCCTCGCGCAGGTAGTCGAAAAAGTCGAGCTGTAATTTCTGCCCGTACAGGTCGCCATCGAAGCCGACAAGATATGTCTCGATCGTCACGGTGTTCTTGTCGCTCACCGTCGGCCGCACACCGACGTTCGTCACGCCCACGCGCGTCTCGCCGTTCGGCAGATGCGCGCGCGTGGCGTACACGCCGCGCTTCAAGGCGATGATGTGCTCTTCGGGGATGAGGTTTGCCGTCGGGAAAAGGGCTTTTTTGCCGATGCCCTCGCCGTGGCGCACCGTGCCCTCCACGGAAAAATAATGGCCGAGAAATTCCGCGGCGCGCCTGACCTCGCCCGCTTCCAGAAGCGAGCGGATATAAGTTGAAGAGACGGTCACACCGTCTTTTTCGACGCGCGGGATGATGTCGCAGCCGAGACCGTGGGCGGCGCAGTAACTTCTGAGCTTTTCCACATCGCCCTCATTTTTGTGGCCGAAGCGGAAGTCGTGTCCCGCGACAAGGTGCACCGCGTGATACTTCCTGACGAGAAGCTCAGAGATAAAATCTTCCCACGGCATGGTCATCATGTTCCGGTCGAACGGCTCGACAAAAACGTCCTGCACGCCGTATTGTGTGCGGATGATGTTTGCGCGCTCAGACGGCGTTGTCAGCAGCGGCACGGGCTTTCCCGTGACGAATTCACGCGGCGAGCGGTCGAACGTGAACGCCGCGGAGCGGCAGCCGCGCTCCTGTGCGCGGCGCACCGCCATTTTGAGCAGTTCGCCGTGCCCGATATGCACCCCGTCGAAAAAGCCCAGGGCGATGACTGTGGATTCATTCATAGTTTCGGTTTCCTTTTTGCGTCAGCGTCACACGCTGAAAAAATTTCGTTTCGAGGTGAGCGTGCCATCCTTCGCCTCCGACAGGGCAAGGAACGCCCCGTCGCGCCCGTAGACGCGGTACAGCCCATCGGGGAGCTTTGCGCGCAGTGGATTGCCGCAGAGGCACTTGCGCTCCTGTTCAGTGCTCGGGATGGTGTAGGCCGGATACTGCCGGAACAGGCTGTCCGTGGGGCGGAGCAGTGCTTCGCCCTCGCGCTGCACGTCCTCAAGCGTCACGGCCTCGTCAATGCGGAAGTTTGACGCTTCCGTGCGGCGCAGCGCCGCCATGCAGCCGCCGCAGCCGAGCGCCTGACCGAGATCGTGGCACAGCGTGCGGATGTAGGTGCCCTTCGAGCAAACGACGCGCAGGGCATACTGCCCGTTTCCCAAATTCTGCGTCAGCGTAAGGTCGAAGATCGTGATTCTGCGCGGCTTGCGCGCGACCTCACGACCCTGACGGGCGAGGTCGTAGAGCTTCTGGCCGTTTACCTTGATGGCCGAGTACATCGGCGGGATCTGCTCGATCTCGCCGAGAAAGCGCGGCAGCGCCGCGCGCACCTTGTCCTCCGTGACGGTCACGGCGCGCTCTTCGAGCGTTTCGCCGGTCGTATCCTGCGTGTCGGTCACAAGGCCGAGCTGTAAAACGGCCTCGTAGACCTTTTGCCCGCCCTCGGCAAAGGAGACGGCCTTGGTCGCCTGCCCGACGAATACGGGCAGAACACCCGTCGCCATGGGGTCGAGCGTCCCCGCGTGGCCGACGCGCTTTTCATGCAAAATGCCGCGCAGCTTGGCGCACACATCCATACTCGTCCAGCCCTGGGGCTTATCAATAATTACAATGCCGTTGGGCATAAATGGCCTCCTTTGCGCCAAGCCTTCGGCGCTTTTGCGCCGTACAAGCGTTTTGCCGGCAGGCAAAACGCAGTTCTCTTTCTACTCTCCGCGCACCAAGATATGCGCGTTCATGCGAAAGCCGTATTTCTCGTAGAGGTGGACGGCGTCGTTGCCGTCGACCACCTTGACTTCGATCTTCCGGACGCCGCTGCCCGAAAATACCGCCATCGCCCAGTCCATCAGGGCCTTGCCGTATTTCCTGCCGCGGCACTGCGGCAGAACGACGAGGTAGTCGAGCTTGCCCGTGCCGTCTCCATGCAGGTCGACCTTGCAGAAGCCGACGATCCCGCTGTCCTCTTCGATGACCGCGATGCGCGAGACGTTTTCTTCCAGCGCCTGTGCAAAAAGCGACAGCGTTTTATCATAGGGCCGGCTCGGATAGCTGCCCTTGAAATTCACGGACACGCGGTTGTGGTGCTCGGACAAGGCCTGCACGCACGCGCGCAGGCGCGGCGCTTCGTCCGCCGTGATTTGTCGCAGCGGCGGCAGCCGCTTTTCAAGCAGCACGAGCTGCACACCGGCGATACCGTTAAACGTGCACGGCACGACGCCGATCTCGGCGTAGCCGAGCTTTTGATAGAAGCGGCGGGCGCGCGCATTGCGCGCGTTCGTGTCGATGCGAAGGTACCGGCAGCCGTGCGCGAGGGCATAGCCCTCGTAAAATGCCGCAAACTTGCGGCCAAGACCGCGCGATTTGGCCTCGGGGTCGATGACGAGCGTGTGCAGCACCATGACCTCGCTGTCCGGCGCGTCATAGCGCCAGTTCGCCCCCGCGTAGGAATCGACCTGCGTTTGGTTGAGAATGGCCGTGCCGACGATCTCACCGTTCTGCTCCTGCACGAAAAGGTCGCCGCGCGCAAGCGCGGCCTCCGCTGTCTCACGCTCGGGATATACGCCGCGCTGCCAGCCGATCGCGGCCTCGCCGCGCTCCTCTGCCGTGTGGATCTGGTCGTAAATGCGGCACACCGCGTCCAAATCCGCGCGTGCTGCCTTGCGGATCGTGCTCATGCCTCTTCCGCCACCGCTTCGGCGATGGCGTTCAGGATCATGGCGCGCGCGGTCTCATAGTCCGCGTGCTCAATGAGGCAGCCGGACGCTGCGCGGTGTCCGCCGCCGCCGAGGAACGAGCAGGCGCGCGTCGCGTTGACACGCGCGCCTGTGCGTACGCTGACCTTCCACGCGCCGTCCTTCGTTTCCTTCATCGTCACAGCGCAGTCCGTGCCCTCGACCAAGCCGCCGAGGGACGCAAGGTCTTCCATGTCGGCCTCGGAAAGCGCCATGCTCTTTTGTAAGGACTGCGGCACGGCGACGATGACGACGCGGTCCTCGTCGTAGAATTCCATCGTGCGCAGCAGCTCTCCCTCAAGCGCCAGACGCTTTTTGCTCTTTGTGCGGAAGTGCAGCTTGTTGGCGGCTTTATAGTCGATGCCCGTCTCCATCAGCGCCGCGGCCACGCGGTGCGTGTTCGCCGTGACGTTGGAGTAGACAAAGCAGCCCGTGTCGGTCGACACGGCGACATAGAGCGGCAGCGCGACTTCGGGTGTGAGCTGTCCTAATTCCTGCGCGAGCTCGCACAGGATCTCGCCGCAGGCGGCGCATTCGGGGTGCACGCAGCTCTCTTTGCCGAAGCCCTCGTAGCTCGGGTGATGGTCGATGGCGAGGTCGACGCGCGTTTTGAACATCTCGGCATTGTCGGGGAACAGGCTCAGCGCGGCGAGGTCGACGGAGACGACCGTCTCATAGTCAAAATCGTCCGCGACCCAATACTGCTCGATGTACTGCTCGAAGTGCTCGGTCGTCTCGCGGTTATAGAGGATGCCCGCGGTCTTGCCCATCTGGCGCAGCATGGCGCACAGCGCCGCAGCGCAGCCGAGCGTGTCGCCGTCCGGACGGCGATGGGTGAGAATGAGGTACTTGTCGTGCGCGCGGAGGTATGCCGCGACTTCGGAAACGGTCATTCCTGCTCATCCTCCGTGTTCAGTGTTTCGTTTTCGGGGTTCGCGGGCTTCACCACGCGCGGGTCGCGCAGCATCTCTAAGATGTGCGCGCCGTATTCGATGGAGTCGTCCGCGATGAACTGCAGCTCCGGCGTGTAGCGCAGCGACATGTTCGCGCCCAGCTCGCGCCGGAGATAGCCCGCCGCGCTCTTGAGACCGCGAATGACGTCCTTTTCGAGCGACTTTTCGAGAACGCTCACGTAAATGCGCGAATAGCGCAGGTCGCTCGTCGTGTCCACATGGGTAATGGTCACCATGCCGCTCTGGACGCGCGGGTCCTTGAGCGTGCGGAAGAGCGAGCTGAGCTCGCGCTGGATCTCTTCATTGATGCGTCCAATGCGATTGCTTGCCATTTTTATTCCTCCTTTGAAAAAAGCAGGGGCGGGCGAACGCCCGCCCCTACCTTAAGGCTTCTAAACATTGCGCCGCGCACGGCGCAAAAATCTTGATCTGTATTTCTGACGACCTGTGCGTCAGAAATACACTTTACAGGCTGCAAACGTGCGAGCGCAGCGAGTGCGCTGCCGCAGCCTGAATCCTACTCAAAAATTCGCTTCGCGGATTTTTGAAGTCTTACTGCTCGATCTGTTCCATAACGTACGCTTCAACGATATCGCCGACCTTGATGTCGTTGTACTTTTCGAAGCTCAGGCCGCACTCGTAGCCCTGCGCGACTTCCTTGACGGAGTCCTTGAAGCGCTGGAGCGAGGCGAGGTGACCCTCGTGAACGACGATGCCGTCGCGCACGATACGCACGTCGCACGCGCGCTGGATCTTGCCGTCGGTGACATAGCAGCCCGCGACGGTGCCGACGGACGAGACTTTGTAGGTCTGGCGAATTTCGGCGTGGCCGATGATGGCCTCGCGGAACTTCGGCGCGAGCATACCCTTCATAGCGGCCTCGATCTCGTCGATGGCGTCGTAAATGACGCGGTACATGCGCATGTCGACATGGTTGCGGGCCGCGCTGTCGCGCGCCGCGGCGTCCGGACGAACGTTGAAGCCGACGATGATGGCGTTGGACGTGGCCGCGAGCATGACGTCGCTCTCGTTGATCGCGCCGACCGCGCCGTGGATGACGCGCACGCGGACCTCGTCGTTGGAGATCTTCTCAAGCGACGCCTTGACAGCCTCGACCGAGCCCATGACGTCCGCCTTGACAATGATGTTGAGGTTCTTCATTTCGCCCGCCTGAATCTGGCTGAACAGGTCCTCGAGCGAGACCTTCGTGATGGGGGCGTTGGCCTTGCGCTTTTCCTCCTCCTTGCGCTGCTCCACGAGCTCGCGGGCAAGGCGCTCGTCGGCGACTGCGTTGAAGTGTGCGCCGGCCTCGGGCACTTCGCCAAGGCCCGTAATCTCCACAGGCACGCTGGGGCCCGCGGTGGTGAGCTTCTGGCCCTTGTCGCTCATCATCGCGCGCACGCGACCGACGGCCGTGCCGGCGATGATGATGTCGCCCTGATGGAGCGTGCCGTTCTGGACGAGCAGCGTTGCGATCGGGCCGCGGCCCTTGTCAAGGCGCGCCTCGACCACAGCACCGGACGCGGCACGGTTGGGGTTGGCCTTGAGCTCGGCGACCTCGGCGGTCAGCGCGACCATTTCGAGCAGGTTGTCGATGCCCATGCCGGTCTTGGCGGAGATGGGGCAGACAATGGTGTCACCGCCCCAGTCTTCAGCAACAAGGCCGTACTCGGTCAGCTGCTGCTTGATGCGCTCGGGGTTGGCGTCGGGCTTATCCATCTTGTTGATGGCGACGATGATGGGAATTTCGGCGGCCTTGGCGTGGTTGATGGACTCGATGGTCTGCGGCTTGATGCCGTCCTCCGCCGCGACGACGAGGATGGCGATATCCGTGATCATCGCGCCGCGGGCACGCATGGAGGTGAACGCCTCGTGGCCCGGGGTATCGAGGAAGGTGATGGGCTTGCCTTTGATCTGCACCTGATAGGCACCGATGTGCTGGGTGATGCCGCCCGCCTCGCCGGAGGCGACGTGGGCATTGCGGATATAGTCGAGAAGGCTCGTCTTGCCGTGGTCGACGTGACCCATGACGACGACGACCGGCGCGCGGGGCTGGAGCTCGTCGGCGCTGTCCTTGTGATCGTCGATGAGCTTTTCCTCGATCGTCACGACGACTTCCTTTTCGACCTTGCAGCCGAGCTCTTCAGCGACAAAGGACGCGGTGTCGAAGTCGATCATCTGGGAAAGGGACGCCATCACGCCGTTTTTCATCAGGCACTTGACGACCTCGGCGCCCGTCTTCTTCATGCGGGAGGCCAGCTCGCCGACGGAGATCTCGTCGGGAATTTTGACGGTCAGCGGCGTCTTCTTCGCGATCTCAAGCTGCAGGCGGCGCATCTTCTCGGCCTCTTCCTGCTTGCGCTTGCCGGAGAACGGCTGCTGACGGTTGTTGCGGTTTCTGTTGTTGCGGAACTTTTCCTTGCTGCCGCGCTCCAAGTCGCGGCGGTCACCGGAGCGCTCGGCCATGTCCTGCAGCTTTTCGTCGTACTTGTCAAGGTTGACGTTCGTGACCTTGCGGGTGTCGACGATCTTCTTTTCCGGCACGCGCGTCGTGGGATGCTGCGTGGCGGTGGACTTGCTCTGCTGCTGCACCGGCTGGGTGTTCTGCTGCGGCTGGGCGGGCTTACCCTGCTGGCCCTGCTGGGGCTGGGGACGGCTGCCGCCGTTATTATTGTTATTTCTCGGCTGGTTCTGGGCATTATTCGCCTTCGGCTGGTTCTGCGCGGGGGCGGGGGCAGCCTTGGGCTCGGTTTTTTTCTGGGGAGCGGACTCGGCGTAGATCGACTCGATCTTCACCTGATGCTTCTGCGTCAGATGCTCGAAGATCAGGTTGACCTCGTCCGCGGACAACACCTGCGAAGGCTTCTTGCTCCCGTCCTCATAGGTACTCAGAACGGACAGAATGTCCTTCGACGTAAGGCCGAAGTCCTTTGCCATATCGGATACCTTGTTCTTGTTCATTGTAGTAGCCAAATTATTGCACCTCCGTGTGTTGTGATCTCTGCTTACTGTCTTTCTTGATGCTGCCCTTGCCCTTCTTCACGGGGCGGGAATGGGCAAAGCGCCTTGCCGCGCGCTGCTTTTCCGCGGCACGGTGCGCCTCTTCTCTCTCGGCGCGCGTGCGTCCGTGCTTGACCGCGCCTCTCGGGCGCTTGCTCTCGCTCTTTTCCGCGCTCTTGGCCTTTGCGGCGGGAGCGGGCTGCAGCTCTTCCTGATGCGGCTTTTTCTTGCCGGTGCGCACATTTTTTTCGTGCTGCTTGAGCTCTTTCCTCCGCTCGGCGGCGCGGGCCGCCTTGATCGCCAGACGCTTGGCCGCTTCGCCGTAGTGCGCTTCGTCACTTTCCGCCAGCTTTTTCGCGACGGCCTCGGCAAAGCCGATGTCCGTCAGCGCCAGCAGCGCGCAGGATGTGCGCCCCAGCGCTCTGCCGAGGTCCTCCTTCGTCGGCGGGATCTCAAGGCAGATGCACTCGCCCGCCTCGCCGAAGTGGAGCGCGCGGCGGCGCGTGTTGTCCGCCGCATCCGAGGCGATGAGGATGAGCCGCGCGTGCTTGCTTCGTGCCGCCGCGCCGACGGGCTCTTCACCGACCTCCAGCTTTCCGGCCTTTTTGGCAAGGCCAATCAGATTGAGCAGTTTATCCACCGTTTGCCATCTCCTTTTCCATTTCTTCGTAGACGCTCTCGGGGATGGCCGTGTCCAGCGCGCGCTCGAGCGCGCGGGATTTGCGCGCCCGCTTGAGGCATTCGCTGTTCGGGCAGACGTAAGCGCCGCGCCCGGGCTTTTTGCCCGTAAAGTCGAGCGACACCTCGCCTTGCGGCGATTTGACGGCGCGGATGAGCGCGCGTTTGTCCTTCATCTCGCGGCAGCCCACACACTGGCGCTGCGGGATCTTCTTTACTTTCTGCATGAGCCGCCCTCCTCTTTGGCGCTTTCAGCGCCTCGGACTTTTTTGCGCCGCACACGGCGCAAATGAACTGAAATCGTTTTTACCGGCGACCGGTGCGTCAGTAAAAACACTTCTCGCCCCGCAAGTGTGCGAGCGCAAGCGAGTGCGCGCAGCGGGGTGCAAATTGAAGCTCAAAAATGTGCCTATGCACATTTTTGAAGATCACTCTTCTTCGCGATAGCTCTCGGGCTTGATGTCGATCTTGTAGCCGACGAGGCGCGCGGCTAAGCGCGCGTTCTGCCCCTCCTTGCCGATGGCAAGGGAAAGCTGATCGTCGGGCACGATGACGCGGCAGGCCTTGCCCTCTTCGGCAAGGCGCACGTCGACAACGTCCGCCGGAGCGAGCGCCGCGGCGATGTACTCTGCGGGATCGTCGCTGTACTTGATGATGTCGATCTTTTCGCCGCGCAGCTCTTCGACGATGCTGTTCACGCGCTGGCCGTGGGGGCCGACGCACGCGCCGATGGGATCAACGTTCTCGTCGTTGCTCCACACCGCCATCTTCGTGCGGGAGCCCGCCTCGCGGGCGATGGAACGGATCTCGACCGTGCCGTCGTAGATCTCGGGCACTTCAAGCTCGAAAAGGCGCTTGACGAGACCCGGATGCGTGCGGGAGATCACGACCTGCGGGCCTCTCGACTGGCGGCGCACGTCGACAAGGTAGACCTTGATGCGCTGGCCCTCGATGAGCGTCTCACCCTTGACCTGCTCGCCGGCGAGAAGAATGGCGTCTGTCGCTTCCGTGCCGGTGCCGATGCGAAGGGACGCATTGCCCGTGCGGGGATCGATGCGCGTGACGACACCGGTGAGAATTTCATGCTGCTTGGAGTTGTATTCGTCGTAGACCATGCCGCTCTCGGCTTCGCGCAGGCCTTGGATGATGACCTGCTTGCCGTTGCCCGCGGCGATGCGGCCGAATTCGATGTTGTCGACGGGAATGTTGACGATATCGCCGACATTGTACTTGGCGGAGATGGCCTTCGCGTCATCGAGGCTCATCTGCGTGCCGGGGTTCTCGACCTCATCCACGACTTCCTTCTGCACGAACATCTTGAGCTCGCGCTTGCCCTCGTCCACATCGACCACGACGTTTTCCACGCCCTCGTGGTCGCGCTTGTAGGCGGTGGTGAGCGCCTGAACGATCTTATCCATCATAAAGGTCTGAGAAATGCCGCGTTCCTTTTCCAGCATCGCAAGCGCTGCGAAGATTTCATCACATTTCATGGGTATGCTCCTATTCTGTATAATCAAAGTAATTGGTATTCTTTTTGGTTAAAAGTCGCAGCGCAGGCGCACGAGCGCGACCGCGTCCTTTTCAAAGCGCTTTTCCTCTTCGCCGATGCGAAGCGTGACCGCACCGTTGTCGTAGCCCGCGAGGTCACCGGAAAATTCCTTGCGCCCGTCCACGGGCTTGTAGGTCTTCAAGAGCACGGGCGAGCCCATGAACTGCTCAAAGTCACCGGGCCGCTTGAGCGGGCGCTCCGCGCCGGCGGACGCGACCTCGAAAATGTAGCTCGACTCGATGGGGTCGGCCTCGTCCAGAATATCGCTCAGCGCGCGGGAGATGGCCTCGCAGTCGAGAATGTTCACGCCGCCGTCCTTATCAATGTAGATCCGCAGATACCACTGTCCGGCCTCGCGGACATATTCCACGTCCCAGAGCTTGCAGCCGTTCTCTTCGACCACGGGGAGCGCCAGTTCGCGCACGGTCTCTGTCACTTTCTTCATTGTATCCCTCGCAATCCGTGTTTTTTCCGAAATTTGCAAAAGAAAGAGCGGGCCAAACGGTCCACTCTGCGTTTCCTGCATCCATAACACAAGCATACTATCACACAAAGCTGCGGAATGCAAGCGTTTTTGCGCGCAGTTTGCGGCTTTTTTGAAAAAATTTCCGCTGTTTTTCGTTATTTTTTGCGCGCCGCACCCTTCCCGCTTGCAAAGCGGGGAAAAGTATGCTATAAGGATAGGACTCTGAATAGAGAATGAGAGAGAGGGATATTTTATGGCGCGTTCCGCCACGCTCGATATGACGCAGGGCAGCCTTAGCCGCCAGATCATCGGCTTTTCGCTGCCTCTGATGTTCACTAACCTTTTGCAGATGCTCTTCAGCATGGTCGACCTTGCGGTCGTCGGCCGCTTTTCAAGCTCCGCCGCCATGGGCTCGGTCGGCTCGACCACGACGCTCATCTTCCTGTTCACGGGCTTTCTGATGGGCCTTGGCAGCGGCGTCAATGTGCTTGTCGCCACGCATTTCGGCGCACGCAGCGAGAAAAACGTGCGCGAGTCCGTTCACACGTCGTTTCTTGTCTGCCTGATCGCGGGCTTTTTGATGCTGGCGCTGGGCCTTATCTTTGCCCGCCCGCTGCTCGAGCTTCTGAACACGCGCGACGATCTGATCGACGGCGCGGAGCTGTACCTTCGCATTTACTTCCTTGGCATGCCCGCCGCCGCGCTCTATAACTACGGCAACGGCGTTCTGAATGCCATCGGCGACACGAAAACGCCGCTCATCTTCCTTTCCACCGCGGGCGTGCTCAATGTCATCCTCGACCTTGTGTTCGTCATCGGGCTCGGGATGTCGACCGACGGCGTCGCGCTCGCGAGCATGCTCTCGCAGTGCGTGTCCGCGGGACTCATCGTCCGCTCGCTCATGCGCAGCAAGGAGATCTACAGCCTCAGCTTAAAAGAGGTCCGCTTCCACAAGGACAAGGCCATCCACGCGCTGTCTGTCGGCGTGCCAGCAGGTTTGCAGAACGCGATCTTCTCGGTCGCAAACCTCTTCATTCAGGCGGGCGTCAATTCGTTCAGCACCGTCGTCGTCGAGGGCAACTCCGCGGCGGGCAATGTGGATAACCTCGTCTACTCCGTGATGAACGCGTTTTACATCGCCTGCTCGAGCTTTGTCGGGCAGAACTACGGCGCGGGCAAATCGCGCCGCGTGCTCAAGAGCTACCTGCTGACGCTCTGCTATTCCGCAGTAGCCGCAGCGGTGCTCGGCGGGCTGTTCCTGCTGTTCGGGCACCAGTTTCTCTCGCTCTTCACGTCGGAATCCGACGTCATCGAGGCGGGCCTCGCGCGCATCTGGGTCATGTGCTTCTCGTTCCCGATCTCGGCCACGATGGACTGCACCACCGCCGCCTCGCGCGGCCTTGGAAAGGGCCTCGTGCCGATGATCTTCGTGTTCCTCGGCTCGTGCGTGTTCCGCGTGGCGTGGATCTACACCGTGTTCGCCCACTTCCATACGATCCGCTCGCTCTATATGCTCTATCCGTTCTCGTGGGTACTCACGGGCGCGGCGGAGATCGCATACTTTTTGTATTGCTATAAGAAATATGTCAAGCCGCTGGATGCGTCCCACGCAGCGGAATGAAAAAGAGCTGTCCGAAAGGACAGCTCTTTTTTTTGCGACCACACTGGGCGCGTGTGCTTTTTCGCGCTTGTGCGAAAAACCCAAAAATTTTCACAGCTTTTGCAAAGCTGCCAACTTGCGGTTTTTGTAATCCGCGTCCTCCGTCACCTCGCGGAGCACGGTGATTTCCTCGGGCAGCGCGGCACTGCTTTGCCCGTACTGGAACAGCACGGCCCTTTCCGCGCTGAAGGGGTACATGTCGATCTCGCAGCGGCGGTCGGCGAAGACGAAACGATACTTTGTCTTGCGCACGGGCGAGAGCGCCGTGTCGCGCTCTAAGAGGTATTTTTCATACTGCTTTTGCGAGATGGGGCGCTCGGTATCCCATTTTTCGCCGTTTTCCATGCGATGCTTTTCGGTGTAGAAGTACAGCGTCTCCGCGCCGCTTTTCTGCATGCGCACGCGGCGCTCGATGTTCGGGTTCGTCAGCGCGAGATACGTCTGCGTCATGTCGATGGCCGCGGCGCGGTATTTGTGGGAAAACGCCGCCATGTCTGGCATGGCGATAAGGTACTTGCGCTTTTGCGCCATCGGCTCGACCTCGCCCACGGCGCGGTAGATCTCGCGCAGGGCGCGCTCGATTTTATTGTTGAAATTTGCGTCGTTGTCGATGATGCGCAGATTCGGGTGCGCGCTCCACGCGCGCAGCGTGCGGTCGTCCATCTCGCGAGCGAATTCGATGGATTCCGTGCGCGCATTGTTGCCGAGGTCATAGGCGAACTCCGCGCCCTTGGCGCAGGTGATGAGATGGAGCACCATGTCGTAATTGGCGAGCACACGCTCTTCGGTGCGGTCGTCAAAGCGCGCGATGACCTGCGCGAACTCCTCATCCGACACGTAGGCCTTGTCGTCCATCAGCGCGCGGTCGTAGAGAATGAGAATATTGTCCTCCGGCACGAGCTGCGCAGCGTCCAGCGCGAGCTTTTCCTTATGGATCTGGTCGGCGACGACAAAGTCCTGAAATTGCAGCATCGACATACAGTTGTCAAAGGGCTTGATGCCAAAGCCCGAAATGAGCTCGGTCGCCGTCTCGGGGATCGTGATGACGCGCCAGCCGTCCTCCTGCTTGAATTCCTTGAGCACACGGCTCACGAGCGTGGTTTTGCCCGCCGCGGGGCCGCCCGTGAGGACGATCTTTGTGATGCGCTTTGCCATAGTTACGCTTCCTTTCCGTGCAGAAGATAGTCGCCGAACGTTTCGACGGTCTTAAAGTACAGGTCGCAGTTTTGACGCATGAACGCCTCGATCTCTGGGATGTCGTTCGACCAGCCCGCGGCGGCGAAGCGCACATTCGCGGCCTTTGCCATGTCATATCCGGGCTTTAAGTCGTCGAGCACGAGCATCTGCTCGGCGGTGAAGCCGAGCTTTTCCATGATATCATAGAGCGCGTGCGGCTGGGGCTTGCGCCGGTCCTTTGGCACCTCCCAGCCGTAGACGAGCTTCGGCTCGGGGAGCTTATTTTCGCGGTAGTCGCGCAGAATGTTCGGCGAGAGCGAGTGCGACACGACGCAGATCGTGCCGCCCGCGTGCACGTAGTCCCACAGAATATCGCGCATCCCGTCGTAAACCTGCGGCATGTGGTGCTGGACATATTCGTGCCAGTACGCCTGCTCGTGCTTCATATCCTCCTCGGTCATGCCGACCTCGCCGTGGAAAAAGTCATAGACGCCGGGGTCAAAGTTTTTGAGGACGTATTCCTCCAGCGTGTAGCGCTTCGCCCTGGGGAAAAACTTCGCCGTGTACTCGGCAAAGCAGGGATAGTGCACCGTCGCGGTGGAGTTGACCACAGTGTCGTCATGGTCGAGCACAAGGCAGGGGTAGGTCATAAAAGGGACTCCTTTTTGATACTTTTTATAAAAGTATAGCATATTAAGTGTCCGCCCTGCAAGGGCGGGAAAAAGCAGCGCCGAAGGCGCTTCGTCTTTATTCCCTGCACCGTGCAGGGGAACGGGCAAAGGGGGCCATTCTCTCACGTGAGAGAATGGCCCCCTTTAGATCCCCCAAGAGAACGCAAGGGGCCTTGCCCCTTGACCCCGCCATTGCAAGCGAGCAGCTCGAAGAGCTGCGCAGCCTGCGGAATCAGGTGCGGTGTACATGGCTTCGCCATGAACCCCTACCGCCTCGTTACTACTCTCAACCGCGCCTTACTACCGTGAGGCGCGAGTGACGTTTGTCTGGCGGCAGACTGCGTGCGAAATAGCGGCATTGCTGCGCTCGCCGCATTGAGGAGGCTGGCGGAGTCTGCACTTCTACAAGATCAGCAGAGCGGCACCCGCAAGGGGTGTGCCGCATCCGTAAGGCAGCAGAGCCGCCAACGGCTGCGCAACAGCGGATGATAGGAGCACATCAAATCGTATAGCAGGCATCAACGCGGCAACGCCGCGCGCAGGTATTCTCATTCCGGAGGCATAAAAGTCGTTCAAAATCGAGGCTGCCAATCAAAGCCTTTCTCTTGGGGTTCCTTTGCCCCTGCCGCCCGCAGGCGGCATATCCCTCCGCGCCGTGCGCGGAAAGTAGTGCACCCCTTTGCGGCGCGCAAAAAAGAGCTGTCCTTACGGACAGCTCTTTTCAAATCTTTGTTCCTTATTCGGTGACGAAGGGGAGCAGAGCGATCTGACGGGCGCGCTTGATGGCCTCGGTCAGCTGACGCTGATGCATCGCGCAGGTACCGGTGGTTCTGCGGGGCAGGATCTTCGAACGCTCGGAGATGAAGCGGCGCAGCTTGGCGGCGTCCTTATAGTCGATATACTCGCACTTGTCAACGCAGAACTGGCACACCTTTTTGCGCTTGCGGTTCGGGCCGCCGGCGCGAGGGGCTCTGTTTTCGCGTTCCATAGCCATGGATGATTCCTCCTTATCAGAATTGGGGCTTTCGTACCCACATTAGAACGGCAGCTCGCCGTCCTCTTCAATTTCGGCAAAGCCGCCGCTCGCAGGAGCGGTATAACTCTCGGCGGGAGAGCCGTAAGCGGGGGGCGCGTAATCGCCGCCCGACTGGCTGTCGCGCTTGCTGTCGCCGAAATAAATGTTGTCGGCAACCACTTCCGCGCTGCGGCGGTTGTTGCCATCCTTGTCTTTCCAGTCGCGGATCTGTAATCTGCCCTCGACCACGGCCATGCGGCCCTTGGTGAAATACTGGCAGACAAATTCAGCGGTCTGGCGCCAAGCGACTACGTCGATGAAATCGGTGGCCTTCTCGCCGCTCTCGCGGCTCTTGAAGTCGCGGTCGACCGCGACGGAGAAGGACGTCACCGCCGTGCCGTTCTGCGTGCGGCGCAGCTCGGGATCACGGGTGAGTCGACCCATGATGACGATACGGTTCAACATAGCGCTGCCCTCCTTATTCGCCCTTGCAGACGATCATGGAGCGGATGATACCATCGGTAATGCCGAGGATACGGTCCAATTCCTTGGGGAAATCGGGCGCGCTCGTGAAGGAGATCAGAACATAGTAGCCTTCGGTGATGTAGTTGATGGCGTAGGCCAGCTTGCGCTTGCCCCACTCCTCAACCTCCATAGCCGTGCTGTTCTGCTCCACGAGGGTCTTGAACTTTTCGGTCAGAGCGGCGACCTGCTCTTCGGGCAGTCTGCCGTCCATGATGAAAACGACCTCATAGTTTGCGGAAATCTTAGCCATTCTTGGTTGCACCTCCTTTTGGACTGATGGCCCACACGGATTCATGTGAGCAAGGATTTGCCTGCAATGCATATTACAAGCTCTACTATTATATAAAACTTTTCCGTAAAGTCAAGCAATTTTTCAAAAATACCGCCCCCTTTGCGCGGAAAAATCAGATTTTCCATGTTTTTCCAGTGTAAAGACGGCCGCATTGCTTGCAATCGGGCGGAAATTCGTGTAAAATTGTCGGTAGAGTTTACCAAAGGAGCGATACACCATGAAAAAGTTTTTCGCCGCGGCGCTGGTAGTGAGCATGCTGACCGTCCTTTTGAGCGGCTGCATGTGCCAGGTCGCCGATACGACGTTTCAATTTGACGGCAGCGGCACGGTCGAGGCCAAATTCGGCTTCTCCGAGGAAATGGTCAACGCGATGAATATGCGCGCCGAGATGACCCAGAACGGCTTTTCCTACTTTCACTACGATGGCCACGGCTACTACGGCGACCAGGCGAGCGAGTCGTTTGCCAATGCTGATGAGTTCAATGCGATCTTTGCCGAGGTCTCCGCGGAGACCGCCGAGGTGAGCAAGGCCGCCACGCCCGGCACGGTCACGCTTTCCGTTGCATCTGACGGCGGGCTTACGCTGACGGTGCAGAACACCAAGACCGACCGCCGCAGCGCGATCAAGACAGAGCTTGCCAAGCAGCTGCCCGACTACTCTGACGCACAGATCAACGCGCTGCTTGAGGACATGGTGATGACCTACCGCTTCGCTTTCCCCGCAGCGCTTGTGGACTACAACGCCGCTGCCGGCATCACGGTGAAGGAAAACGTCGTCACGGTCGACTACCTCACGCTGGAGGCGGGCACGTACCGCTTTACGACCTCTGAAACCGAGAGCCTGCACCAGCGCCCGCTCGGCACTGTGACACAGGAGAGCATTCCCGCGAGCGGCACGGCCTATATGCGCCGCCAGACCATCGAGTTCGACGGCCGCGACGTCACGCTCCAGACCTACGCGCTGCCCGGCAGCAACGGCGGCGAGACGAATTATGTCCGCCTGCGCGATATTGCGTCCCTCTTAAACGGTACGAACGCGCAGTTCGGCGTGGACTGGGACGGCAATGTCATTATCGTACCGGATGAAGCCTATAAGCCAAACGGAACGGAGATGCAGGCACCGTTTTCCGGCAACCGCCATTATCAGAAAGCCGATGCCAAGACTGTGATTTACGGCGAGAGCATCCCGTTCACGGCGATCCTGCTGACCGACGATCAGGGCGGCGGCTACACGTACTACAAGCTGCGCGACCTCGGCAAGGTGCTGAACTTCAACGTCGGCTGGTCGAACAGCCGCGGGATCTATATTGAGAGCAACCACGCATACGCCGATTAAGTCGAAAAAGTGGCAAAGCCACTTTTTCGAGGGAGGAATCACACTCCGCTTCGTGCCTTGCCGCCCGCAGGGCGGCTGCGACACGCGCGGAGCGAGAAGAGTAATTTGTCACGCGCATGTCGCGACAAATTACGATTAAAATTTATTTCGAGCCTGCGGGCTCGAAAGTCTGCGAGGCTTTTCAGTGCTTTCTTAAATAAAAAAGAGGACTTCCGTTCGGAAGTCCTCTTTTTTGACTCAGTTGAGCTTGAGGTGCTTCTGCATCACGCCGAGGAGGGGGATGCCGAGGACATAGCAGGCGACAGCTTCGCCGAGACCGACGGTGAGGGCGTTATAGAAGAACGCGGGCGGGAAGCCGTTGCCGACGCCTGCTTCCTCCCAAGCGATGAGCGCGCCGATGAGGATGGCGTTGCAGAGCACGGGCGGCAGCGCCGCCGTCCACTTATTGCGGCAGCGGGCGGTGAGGAGCGCTGCGAGCAGCGTGGCCGCCGAGCCGACGATCATGTCGAGCGGGCCGTAGGGGCTTAAAATGTTGGAGAGTACGCAGCCGATAAAGAGGCCCCAGCTCGCCTCGGGCATCAAAAACGGCAGGACCGTCATCGCCTCGGAAAAGCGGAGCTGGATGGGACCGTAGGCAAGGTTCAGGGCGTTGGAGAGCATCGTCAGCGCGACATAGATGGCCGCGATGAGGGCGCAGCGGGTGAGCTTTTTGGTGTCAAAGTGCATGGGTCGGGTTCCTTTCTGAAATCATGCGGGTGGGGTGGAAACGGATGAAAAACATGGCGCGGGCGGCCATCTGGCCGCCCGCAGCGGTTTTTACAGAAGCTCGGTCAGGTGCAGGTGCTTGACGACCTCGGCGCAGCGGGGGCAGAGACCCTCGGCGTTTGCCTCGAGCGAGTGCTTCCAGCAGCGCGGGCACTTTGTGCCGGCGGCGTTATCGACCTTGACGGCGAGCGCGTCGCCGATGGCCAGCTCCACCTTGGAAACGATGAAGATGTCGGCCAGCGCCTCAGGGCTCTCGTCGGCGAAGAAGCGGTCGCTCTCGGGCACGGTCAGGTGCACGTCGGCCTCCAGGCTCTTGCCGATGACCTTGGCCGCGCGTGCCTCTTCGAGCGCGCCGTTGACGACGGTGCGCACCGCGATGATGTGCTCCCAGCGCGCCATGGTCTCGCTGTCGAGGGCGTAGGCGGTGAAGGGCTTGTTCATCTCATTGAGGACCACGTTGCGCGCGTCGTCATCGCCGGTGTGCGGCATGGCGAGCCAGATCTCGTCGCAGGTGAAAGCGAGGATCGGCGCGAAGAGCTTGGAAAGCGTGTGGAGCGTGAGGTACAGGGCGGTCTGCGCGCTGCGGCGGGTGGCGCTCTCCGCGCCCTCGCAGTACAGGCGGTCCTTGACGATATCGAGATAGAAGCTCGAAAGCGTGTTCACGCAGAAGTCATTCACCGCATGGGTGATGATGTGGAACTCATAGTCACAGTAGGACTGCTCGGCCTTCTCGATGAGCTCGTTGAGCTTGGTGAGGAGCCAGCGGTCGAGCACGGGCATATCCTCGGGCTTGGTCAGCTTTTCGGGGTCGAAGTCGACAAGGTTGTCGAGCATGAACTTGCAGGTGTTGCGGAACTTGAGGTAGTTCTGGCTGAGCTGCTTGAAGATCTCCTTCGAGCAGCGGACGTCCGCGTGATAGTCCGCGCTGGCGGCCCACAGGCGCAGGATATCCGCGCCGTTCTCGTTGAACACGTCCGCGGGATCGACGCCGTTGCCAAGGCTCTTGTGCATGGCCTTACCCTCGCCGTCGACCGTCCAGCCGTGGGTGACGCACTCCTTAAAGGGCGCGCCCTGGCCGAAGGCACCGACAGCGGTCAGCAGCGAAGACTGGAACCAGCCGCGGTACTGATCGAGACCCTCGAGGTACATCGTGGCGGGCCAGAAGCCCTGATCCTTCTTCATGGACGCGAAGTGCGTGGAGCCGGAGTCGAACCAGCCGTCAAGCGTGTCCTCCTCTTTGGTAAAGCCAGAGTTCTTGCCGCAGTGCGGGCAGGTGAAGCCCTTGGGCAGGATGTCGGCGGCATCCGTATCGAACCAGGCGTTGGAGCCCTTTTCGGCAAAGAGGTCAGAGACGGCCTTGATGGTCTCGTCGGTGCAGATGGGCTTGCCGCAGTCCTTGCAGTAGAACACGGGGATGGGCAGGCCCCAGCGGCGCTGACGGGAGATGCACCAGTCGGCGCGCTCACGGATCATGCTCTTCATGCGGTCGATGCCCCAGCCCGGAACCCAGCGCACGTCGTCGCACGCGGCGCAGGCCTCGTCCTTAAAGGAGTCGACGGAGCAGAACCACTGCGGGGTGGCGCGGAAGATGATGGGCTTCTTGCAGCGCCAGCAGTGCGGATAGCTGTGCACGATCTCTTCGGAAGCGAAGAGGGAACCGGCCTCTTTCATGTCGTTCAGGATAACGGGGTTGGACTCTTCAACGAGCATACCCTCATATTTTCCGGCATAGTCGGTGTGGCGGCCCTGATCGTTGACGGGCACGACCATGTCCATGCCGTAGCGGCGGCAGGTCTGATAGTCGTCCGCGCCGAAGCCGGGCGCGGTGTGGACGCAGCCGGTACCGGAATCCATCGTGACATAGTCGGCGAGAACCAGACGGGAGGTCTTGGGCAGGAAGGGATGAGATGCGAGCATGTTCTCATAGAAGTTACCGGGGTGGGTCTCAAGGATCGAGTAGTGCTCGACATTGCCGACGGTCATGACCTTCTCTACAAGCGCCTCGGCGACGATGTACATCTCGCCGTTATCCTCGTTCTTCACGATGGCGTAGCTCTCGTCGGGGTGCAGGGCGATGGCAAGGTTACCGGGCAGCGTCCAGATCGTGGTCGTCCAAATGACGAAGTTGAGCTTGGACTTGTCGAGATGGCTCAGCTTGCCGAGATCGTCGTTCATCGGGAACTTGACGTACACGGTCGTGCAGGGATCGTCCTGATACTCGATCTCCGCCTCAGCCAGGGCGGTCTCATCGTGATAGCACCAGTAAACGGGCTTTAAGCCCTTGTAGATGTAGCCCTTCTTGTACATCTCGCCGAAGACCTTGACCTCCTCAGCCTCGAAGCCGGGGTCCATGGTCTTGTAGGGGTGCTCCCAGTCGCCGAGCACGCCGATGCGCTTGAAGCCCTCCATCTGCACGTCGATATAGTGCTGGGCGAACTCGTGGCAGGCGGAGCGGAACTCGGAAACGGGCATGGCCTTGTGGTTGAGCTTGTTCTGCTTGATGATGGCGCTCTCGATGGGCATGCCGTGGTTGTCCCAGCCGGGGATATAGGGCGTGTAGTAGCCGCGCATCGCGTAGGAACGGGTGATGAAGTCCTTCAGGGACTTGTTGAGCGCGTGACCCATGTGCAATCCGCCGTTGGAGAACGGAGGACCATCGTGCAGGGCGAAGCGGGGCTTGCCCTCGTTCTTTTTGAGCATCAGGTTGTAGAGGTCCATTTCCTCCCAGTGCTTGAGCATCTCAGGCTCGCGCTTGGGAAGACCCGCGCGCATCGGGAAGCCGGACTTGGGCATATTCAGCGTGTTTTTGTAATCCATGTTGCGTCTCCTTCGTTTATATAAATTTTCAGATCACTTATCTGATTTTTGCCGCGACATGTGCGTGGCAAAAATTCCTTGACCCAGCCGCCTTGGGCGGCGACGCCAGTGACTTGTGTCACTGGTGCGGGGGACTCTAAAGGGGGGATGAAATCCCCTCTTTACTAAAAAAATACGCGCCCTGTCCCCATAAAGAGACAAAGGCGCTGACCTCTGCGGTACCACTCTTCTTGCTGTGTCTTGCACAGCCGCTCAAATGCTGCGATATAACGGTCGCACCCGTCCGGCCTTACTCATGAGTTCAGTCCGGCTGCTCCGAGGTGATATTCGGCCCTGCCGCGTCCCGCCTTTCACCAGACTGGCGGTTCTCTTTGCCGCGGGGGGAGGGGTTTACTTGTCCTCATCCACGCATATTTCATAATGCAGTAGTAATATATCGGCTTTTTTTGGCTTTGTCAACCCCACCGCGGCGCTCTCAGGGCAGAAAAAGATGTAAATTTGGAGTAAAAACTTGTAAACTACGGCAAAATACGCCCGTGAGCGCTTGACAGCGCAAAAAAAATGTGATACCTTTTGCAGCACGGAAAAAAGGGAGTAGCCGGCGCCCACGGGCGTTGAGCAGATCGTCATCGCGGGAAAGTTTCCCCGGTCTGCTTGCGAAATGGCAAGACTTTTACCCCGGGCGGCGCCCGCGGTAAAGGTCTTTTTTCTTTTGTCCGGCTACCAAAACCGACTGAGTATAAGGAGTGTTTACAGCATGGAGTTTTTGCTTGACGGCATCCGCGCGGTCACACCGCAGCAGTGCGTGATGTATGTGGTGGGCGCACTGCTCATCTATCTCGCCATCAAAAAGGACTATGAGCCCTCGCTTCTGCTGCCGATGGGCTTCGGCGCGATCCTTGTCAATCTGCCGATGTCCGGTGTCCTCAACCAGATGGTCGCGGGCGTGGGCGAGAGTCAGGGCATCATCCAGTGGCTCTTTGAAACGACGATCGAAGCGAGCGAGGCGCTGCCGCTGCTGCTGTTCATCGGCATCGGCGCGATGATCGACTTCGGCCCGCTGCTCTCGAACCCGAAGATGTTCCTCTTCGGCGCGGCGGCGCAGTTCGGCATTTTCTTTGCAATGATCGCCGCAGTGCTGCTGGGCTTTGACTTGAAGGACGCAGCCTCCATCGGCATCATCGGCGCGGCGGACGGCCCGACGTCGATCCTTGTTTCACAGGTCTTACACTCTAATTATATCGGCCCCATTGCTGTCGCCGCCTACTCGTACATGGCGCTCGTGCCGATCATCCAGCCGTTCGCCATCAAGCTCGTGACCACCAAGAAAGAGCGCGCGATGCACATGCCCTACAATCCCAAGCACGTCTCCCGTTCGCTGCGCATCTGCTTCCCCATCATGGTCACGATCATCGCGGGCTTCATCGCGCCGATGTCCGTCTCGCTCGTCGGTTTTCTGATGTTCGGCAACCTGCTGCGTGAGTGCGGCTGCTTGGAGCGTCTTTCCCAGACGGCGCAGAACGATTTGGCGAACCTCATCACGTTGCTTCTCGGCATCACGATCTCGTTTTCGATGCAGGCCGACCAGTTCGTCAATCTCAACACGCTCATCATCATGGCGCTGGGTCTTGTCGCCTTCGTCTTTGACTCCATCGCGGGCGTGATGTTTGCAAAGCTTCTGAATCTCTTCTGCAAGAACAAGGTGAATCCGATGGTCGGTGCGGCTGGTATTTCGGCCTTCCCGATGTCCGCGCGCGTTATCCAGAAGATGGGGCAGGAGGCGGACTGCACCAACCACCTGCTGATGCACGCCGTCGGCGCGAACGTCGCCGGCCAGATCGCATCGGTGCTCGCAGGCGGCATGATCCTCAATCTCGTGCCGCAGCTCATGGGTTAAGGAGGAACGCACTATGACAAATCTTGAGATCGCGCTGCTCATCACGGGGCAGGGAATGCTCGGCATCTTCGCCGTGATGGGACTCATCACCGTACTGGTCACACTCTTCACCAAATTCGGCAAGAAGTAAGACCTCAACAATCAACAGGCGGCCGCTGCCAACGCAGCGACCGCCTGTTTTCGTATATAGGGGTTAAAAGCCTCGCAGAGTTTCGAGCCCGCAGGCTCGAAATGATTTTGATCGTAAATCGCCGCGACCGGTGCGTGGCGATTTACACCTCTCAGTCCGCAAGTGTGGAAGTTGCCCGCCAAGGCGGGCAACTTCTGCGCGCAGCGGGCTGCAATCCCCTCTCAAAAACGCGAGAGTTACTCTCGCGTTTTTGAAGTAATATAGAGCATTAAAGCTGCAACATCCGCCGGACTGACGCCCGAGATTCTCCCCGCCTGCCCCAGATTCTGCGGACGAATGGCGGCGAGCTTTTCGCGCGCCTCCAGACGGAGACCGTCGATTTTCGCGTAATCGATATCCTCGGGAATGGCGCGGTGCTCCAGGCGCGCAAACTCCGCGACCTCCGCCATCTGGCGGCGGATGTAGCCCTCGTATTTGACGGCGATCTCCACGCTCTCGGCGAGTGCGGGCGGGAAGGCGCGGCAGCCCGCATCAAAATCGCGCAGGTCGTCATAGGTGAGCTGCGGTCGACGCAGCAGCGCGATGAGCGGGCTGCCGTCGTGCACCTCCGCCGTGCCGCGCGAAGTCAACAGCGCGTTGAGCGCGTCGGACGAGGGGACGCCCGTGTGCTCGAGGCGCTTGATCTCGCGGCGCACTGCGTTGTATTTGCCCACGACCTTTTGCAGCGTTTCATCGCTGACAAGGCCAAGCTCGTGCCCGATGGGCGCAAGGCGCTCGTCGGCGTTGTCCTGCCGCAGGATGAGGCGGTACTCGCTGCGGCTCGTCATCATGCGATAGGGCTCGTTCGTTCCCTTGGTCACAAGGTCGTCGATGAGTGTACCGATGTACGCCTGCTCGCGGCCCAGAATGAACGGCGTTTCGCCCTTTAATTTGCGTGCGGCGTTCACGCCCGCGACGAAGCCCTGCACCGCCGCCTCCTCGTAGCCCGACGAGCCGTTGAACTGTCCCGCACCGTACAGGCCCGAAATGTGCTTGTATTCAAGCGTCGGGTAGAGCGCGGTCGGGTCGATGCAGTCATATTCGATGGCGTAGGCCGGGCGCATGATCTCCGCGTGCTCCAATCCCTTGACCGAGTGCAGCATTTCGATCTGCACCTCCTCGGGCATGGACGACGAAAAGCCCTGAATGTAGAGTTCTTCTGTATCGAGGCCCATGGGCTCGATGAAGAGCTGATGGCGGGGCTTGTCGGGAAAGCGGACGATCTTTGTCTCGATACTCGGGCAGTAGCGCGGACCGACGCCCTCGATGACGCCGGAGTAGATGGGACTGCGATCCAGATTCTCGCGGATGACGCGGTGCGTCTCCTCCGTGGTGTAAGTCAGGTAGCAGACCGCCTGATTTTCGGGCGGGTGTTCCGTCGAAAACGAGAACGGCAGCGGCGTTTTGTCGCCCGTCTGCAACTCCATCTGAGAAAAATCGACGCTGCGCGCGTTCACGCGCGGCGGCGTGCCGGTCTTGAAACGGCGCAGCGGCAGTCCGAGCTTTTTGAGCGCGTCCGCCAGCGTGAGCGAGGCGTGCATCCCGTCGGGGCCGCTCTCGCGCACGCATTCGCCGACGATGGTGCGGCCATCCAAAAATGTGCCCGAGCAGAGGATGACAGCCCTGACCGCGTAAACGCCGCCTGTCTCGGTCACAACGGCGGACACGTGGCCGTCGGTGACGCGTAAGTCGACGATCTCCGCCTGCCGCAGCAGCAGATTTTCCTGCGTTTCGAGCGTGTGCTTCATCACGCTCTGGTAGCGCCGCCGGTCGGCCTGCGCGCGCAGCGACCAGACGGCGGGGCCCTTGCCCCGGTTGAGCATGCGGTATTGAATGCAGGCTAAGTCAGCCGCCCTTGCCATCTCGCCGCCGAGGGCGTCGAGCTCGCGCACGAGATGGCCCTTGCCCGTGCCGCCAATGGCGGGGTTGCAGGGCATGTTGCCCACCGCGTCTAAGTTGATGGTAAAGCACACCGTTTTCATGCCGAGGCGCGCACAGGCAAGAGATGCCTCGATGCCCGCGTGGCCCGCGCCGATGACGGCGACATCGTAGCTTCCGGCAGAAAATTCACGCATAGCCTCAGCCCCTTTCCAGTGTGATGACCGCCACCTGCGGCCTGTTCAGAATGCGCGGGATGACGCGCGGCGAGTTTCCGAGCCCGCGGTTGACGAAGACGGATGCGCCGTTGTCTGAATAAAAGCCCGCCGTGTGCGTGGGGAAGAGGTTCCTCTGCGTGCCGAACACCCCGCCCACGAACGGAAATCTCCAGATGCCGCCGTGGCCGTGACCGGAGATCGTTAAGTCTGCACCGAGGAGACTGTATTCCCGCGCAAAGCGGTCGTTTCGGTGTGCGAGCAGCATCCAGAAGGGGTCGCCGCAGGCGGCGTAGACCTCCTGCGCAAGCTCGTACGGCGTTTCCTGATCGGCGTAGCCGTTCGGATCGTCGATGCCCGCGAGCACAATGGTATCACCGTTGCGCGCAAGATACGTAAACTCGTTGGAGAGCACCGTCACGCCGCTCTCCCGCAGTGTGCGCTTGATCTCCTCCACGACCTTTGTGCCGTGGCCCCACTCGTGGTTGCCCGTGACGTAATACGTCGGTGCGATGGCCGAGAGCGCCGCGCCGACCTCGCCGGCGTAGATGGTCGGGTTCTCGGTCTTGCGGTCGACCAGGTCGCCCGTCACGAAGATATACTCCGGATGCGCGGCCTTGACCGCACTGTACAGGCGCTCGTTGCCCTTGCCGAAGTATTTGCCATGCAGATCGCTGAGCTGCACGATGCGGCAGCCGTCAAAGCCCGCAGGCAGCGCGCCTGAGGTGAATGTCGCCTCGTCGGTCTCGATGCTGCGGTTGCCCCAGTAGAGGTAAATGCCGAACAGCACGATCAAAATGAGCAGGTTGCGCCAGAAATGATGTTTTTTTCTTTGTCTCGCCATGGGAACTCCAATCTATAAGGAGGCTATAAGCCGAAAAGCCTCGCAGAGTTGCGTGCAGCGCACGGCACGCAATCAATTCAAATCCGTTTTCTGCCGCGACACGTGCGCCCTCCAGAGGGGCTTCTCTTGCCCGCTGCGGGGCAATTCACCTTCTGGCAGAAAACACTTTGCGCGGAGCGGAAAACGGTGAAGCGCCGTCTGTGACGGAAACAGCAAGCCGTTTTCGAGGAAACGGCACGATTGGCGCGCCTGAAAGGGCGCGGGAATCGTAATGCCGCGACGGTGCAATGTCGCAGCCGCCCTGCGGGTGGCAAGGCACGAAGCGCAGCGAATTCTCCTCGAAAAAGCGGCATGCCGCTTTTTCGACAATAGTAAGGGGCGGCTTTTGCCGCCCCTTATTGTAGCACACCGTCCCGCCTTGAAACAAGAAATTTTATTCCGCGCTCTTGAGACTCTCGACCATGTCGATCTTCTTCATCCTGAAGTGCGCGAGCACGTTGACGAGCAGCGAGAACAGCGCCGTCAGGATCGCCGCGTACACGTAGGCCGACGGCGCGGTCTGCCGCCCGAACATCATGAGGTCAATTTCCGTGGAGCGGACAAGGTAGATGTGCAGCCAGTGGCCCATGAAGCAGCCCATGAGGATACCGAACACCGTGAGCACGATGTTCTCGCGATACACATAGGCCGAGACCTCGCCATCGTAAAAGCCCAGCAGCTTGATCGTCGCGAGCTCGCGCTGGCGCTCAGTGATGTTGATGTTCGAGAGGTTGAAGAGCACGACCATCGCCAGCGCCGCCGCCGCCAGAATGATGATGACCACAACGAAGTCCACGCGCTCCATGCTGTGCATGTAGGTATCCTGCGTGTCGCGCATGCGCGAGGTCGTCGCCACGCCGCTCATGTCGAGCAGCTTTTCAAAAATGGCGTTGCAGGTGTCGGTATCGTCGCTCGTGAAGTTCAGAAGGTAGGCGTTCGGCTCGCCGTCGGCGTGGAGCGCATTTTCATAGTAGCCGGGCGTCATATAGATGAAGTGGCCCGTATAGTGCTCGTAGATGCCCGCGACCGTCACATCGCCGCGCACGTCGCCGTCGAGGAAGAAGGTGTCGCCCACCGAGACCTTCAAAAGCTCGGAGAGCTTCTGGTCGATGTATACGCCCTCATCGCCCATTGTGATGGGATCTCCGCTCTTGTAGTCGAAAAGGTCCACGACCTTGCCGATCTCGTCGGAGGCCATCACCTCGACATAGGCGGTGGTTGAATAGGAGGGGGTGACCACCGTGGCGGACGAGGCCGCACAGGGGATGTAGTTCACAACGCGGGAGTCGCCTGCAAGGAAGTCCTCCACCGCCGCGCGCTCCTCGGGCAGGGCGTTGTCGGCAAGCGTCACCTGTGCCGAGTAGTGGAACAGCTCGTCATACTGGCGCGACATCGTGAAAAGAAGCGATGAGCGCATGCCAAAGCCCGCGATAATGAGCGCCGTGCAGCCGCCGATGCCGATGACCGTCATCCAGAAGCGCTTCTGATAGCGGAAGAGGTTGCGCGCCGTGACCTTGTGGATGAACGACATACGTCTCCACAGGGGCTTGATATACTCAAGGAACACGCGCTTGCCCGCCTTCGGCGTGCGGGGGCGCATCAGGCTCGCAGGCGTTTCGCGCAGCGTGGCAAGGCAGGCCCAGAGCGTCGCGACTGTTGTGCAGGCGACCGCCGCGAGCACGGAAAAGAGCGAAATATCCGTGTAGGCGTGCAGCTCGATATCCGGCATCTGATACATGATCTGATAGGCCGTGAAGATCATCTTCGGGAACAGGATATAGCCGATGACAAGGCCCAGAACGCCGCCGACAAGGCTCGGCAGCAGCCCGTAGCCGATGTACTTCCGTGAGATCGAAAGGCGGCTGTAACCGAGCGCCTTGAGCGCGCCGATCTGCACGCGCTGCTCTTCGACCATGCGCGTCATCGTCGTCAGGCACACGAGCGCCGCGACGAGGAAAAAGATGATCGGCAGCACGCTCGCGAGGTTCGCCATGCGGTCGGCGTCCTGGCCGAAGCCCGTGTAGCCGGGGTTGTAGCTGCGGCTGAAGATGTACCACTCGCAGCTGTCGATATCCGCGACCTTACGGCGCGCGTCGGTGATCTTCTCCTGCGCGTCGGCGATCTTCTCGTCGGCCTCCGCCTTGCCGTCCGCGTATTCACGCAGGCCCTTGCGGTAGTCGCGCTCGCCGTCCGTCAGCTCGGTGTAGGCGTCCGAGAGCTCCTTGACGCCGTCAGCGTACTGCTCTTCGCCGTCGTAGTAGTCCTTCCAGCCGTCGTCGAGCTTTTTACGCGCGTCAGAAAGCTCCTTTTTCGCGTCCGCAAGCTGCGCGGGCGCGTCGTTGAGCTGCGCTTTTGCGTCGTTTAGCTGCTTTTTGGCGTCAAGCAGCTCTTTTCTGCCCGCGTCGAGCTCGGCCGCGCCGCTGTAATACTCGCTCCAGCCGTTGTCCAGTTCCCGCTTGTTTGCGGCGATGCTGCTCGCGCTGACGCTTTGCAGCTGGGCAAGCTGCTGGGTAAGCTCCGCTTTTTTCGCCTGCGCCTCGGCAATGCCGGCCTCGAGCTTCTGCTTTGCGCCTTGCAGCTTCGCAAGCTGCGCCTGATACGCCGCAAGCTGCTCTTCCGGCATTCCCTCAGTGGGCGTCTGCTCAAGCGCTGAAAGGTTCTTGTTGACCTCAGTGAGCTGTGCCTGCATCTCGTCGATCTTTTCCTGCGCCTGCGCGATGCCGCCTTCAAGCTGCGCGCGCATACCGCCCAGCGCGGCGTCCGTCGCAGCGATGGCTGCGCTGTCGCCGCGGCCGAGATCGTCGAGCAGCTTCCCCGGCGCGCCCGCATAAGGAGAGCCTGTGCCCGCGAGCGCGTCCGTCACAGTCTTGGCCAGCGAATTGAGCTGCTGCTGGCCGCTTTCCAGTTTGCTCCTGCCTGCGGCAAGCTCTTTTTCGCCGCTCTCAAGCTCCTTGACGCCGTCCTCGTACTGGGCGAGGCCGTCTTCATACTCTTCCCTGCCCTTTTCGTACTCGTCCAGCGCGTTCTCGTACTCTTCCATGCCGTTGAGGTATTGCATTTCGCCGTCGTCGAGCTCGATCTTTGCATCGTCCAGCTCCGCGCGCGCGTCCTTGAGCTCCTGCTGGCCGTCGTAGTAATCCTTCCAGCCGTCGTCGAGCTTCCTGCGCGCATCGCTCAGTTCTTTTTGCGCGTCGCCGAGCTTTTCGTCGGCCTCGGCCTTCGCGTCATCGAGTTCACGCTGCGCATCGTCGAGCTTTTCCGTCGCCTCGTCGACAAGATCGTCGTGCCGCAGCTGAGAGCGTGCGTCGCCGAACGGCTCAAGCTCGTCGATGACGGCGTCGATATAGTCGTCATAGTCGCTGTAAAACGCGGTCATCTCCGCCGCGCCGGAGACGCGCACATAGGCCGCCGTGTAGTAGTCGAGCGTGAACGCCTCGCGCGGCAGGTACAGATACGCCTTGACCGTGCCGCTGCCGAGCGTCGATGTGCCGCGCTCCACCGCGAGGTACACGGGCGAGCGCACCGTGCCGACGACCGTATACGTGTCCTGCGCGAGCGCGTCGGAGAGATCGTCCCCCGGCGTCAGAGTGATGCGATCTCCGATCGCGATGTTCATCAGCGAGAGCATGTTTTCCTCCACCACGCACTCGTCCGCGCGCTCGGGCATGCGCCCGCCGCGCAGCAGCACCTCGTTGATGCCGCGGCCCGTGAGGGAGAGGACCTTGACCACCGCGTCGAGTGAATCGGACGAGGCGAATGCGTCGATGACGTACTCGCCCTCGGCGTCCTCGACCTTGTCCTGTGCTCGAAGAGAGGTAATGTCGTCGTCGGTCAGGCCGAGCGTTGAAAGCACCTGAATGTCCGCCAAGTGCAGGGAATCGAGATAGTCATCGCCCGTGCGCTTCATGTCCGGTGCGGTCGCCTTGAGACCGGAGAGAAACGCGACCGATAGCGCGACCAGGATCATAATGGAGAAAAAGCGGCTGCGCGTGTGCTGGATCTCGCGCCAGAAGTCCTTCTGCATGGCGTTTTTCATCGCGCCGCCCCCTTTCGTTCCGATTTCTTCGTTACCATTCGATCAGTTCCACGCTGGTCGGATGCTCATTGCACTGCATACTCTCCACCGTGCCGTTTTTGATGTGGATGACGCGGTCGGCCATCGGCGTGATGGCGCTGTTGTGCGTGATGACCACGACCGTCACACCCTTTTCCCGGCAGGTATCCTGCAAAAGCTTGAGGATCTGCTTGCCGGTCACATAGTCGAGCGCGCCGGTCGGCTCGTCGCAGAGCAGGAGCTTCGGATTTTTCGCCAGCGCGCGGGCGATGGCGACGCGCTGCTGCTCGCCGCCGGAGAGCTGACCGGGGAAGTTGTTCGCGCGCGCGGACAGGCCGACTTCGTTCAAGACCGTCGCTGCGTCGAGCGGGTCTTTACAGATCTGCGCCGCGAGCTCGACGTTTTCAAGCGCCGTCAGGTTGCCGACAAGGTTATAGAACTGGAAGACAAAGCCGATGTCGTGGCGGCGATAGGTCGTGAGCTGGCGGGCGTTGAAGCCGCTCACGCACGTCCCGTCGACCGTGATGGTGCCGCCCGAGCAGGCGTCCATGCCGCCGAGCATGTTTAAAACCGTCGTCTTGCCCGCGCCCGAGGGGCCGACGATGACGCAGAATTCACCCTTTTCGATCGTAAAGCTGATGTGGTCCACCGCGCGAATTTCGATCTCTCCGCTGCGGTAGACCTTGGAAACATCCTCAAATGTGACGAAAGCCGCCATAGTCCGACTCCTCCGCTTCAAACATCATTTCTATTTTATTATAAGTGGAAAATAACAGAAATGCAAGTGTAGATATAGCAACTTGCATGAAAAAGTCGCTAATTTTTTGGGCAAAGCCATGAGAGCTGACGATTGAAATTTGCGTTTCCCGCGTCTATAATACAAACTGAAGTAAATGAAGGAAAGGAGCGTGAAAACGAATATGTTTGAGAACTTCATCAAGCAGGATGTTGACGACATGATCTTCGGCAGCACCAAGCAGATCATCAGCGAGCGCTGAGATCCGTTGTATCGACCACGCGAAAGCGTGGCTTTTTTGTTTTTATCGCCGGAAAGGCAAAAAAGGGCCGCTTCCACGGGAATTTTCGTCCCGAGAGGCGGATTTTTCTTGCCTTTGCACGGTGTGTGTGATATACTTTTTCGGCTAATGAAGGATAAAAGTAAGGAGAGAGAACGCCATGGCTGTGATCGAATACGATTCCTACAAGCAGAAGCTGCTTGCGATGGACGAAACATTTGAAAACCTCTTCAAGGCGCTGGAGATCGAGCAGGCCCGTCAGGAGCTGAACCGCCTCGAGCTCGAGGCGCACGAGGACGGCTTCTGGAACGATCTGGAGCGCTCGCAGAAAAACCAGATGCGCTCCAAGCAGCTGCAAAATAAAATTCACCGTTACGAAAAGCTCGTTTCCACGCGCGACGATCTGCTCGCGCTGATCGACATGGGAACGGAGATGGACGACGCGAGCCTGCTGCCCGAGCTCGAAGAGGGCTACAAAAAGCTCGAAGCCGATGTGGAGCAGGCGCGACTCACGACGCTCCTTTCCGGCGAATACGACAACTGCAACGCGATTCTGACCTTCCACGCCGGCGCGGGCGGCACCGAGGCGCAGGACTGGGCGCAGATGCTCTACCGCATGTATATGCAGTGGGCGAACAAGCACGGCTTTGAATTCGAGATGCTCGACTATCTCGACGGCGACGAGGCCGGTCTCAAGAGCGCGACGGTCATGGTCAAGGGTGAGAACGCCTACGGCTATCTGAAGGGCGAAAACGGCGTGCACCGCTTAGTGCGCGTTTCCCCGTTCGACGCGAACGCCCGCCGCCAGACGAGCTTTGCAGCCCTCGAGGTCATGCCTGAGCTGCCCGACGACATTGAGGTCGAAATTCGTCCCGAGGATATTGAAATGCAGGTCTACCGCGCGTCCGGCGCCGGCGGCCAGCACGTCAACAAGACGAGTTCTGCCGTTCGACTCATCCACAAGCCCACGGGCATCGTCACCGCCTGCCAGACCCAGCGCTCGCAGTTCCAGAACCGCGACTACGCCATGCAGATGCTCAAATCCAAGCTCATGGAGCTCAAAATTCAGCAGCACGCGGAGAAGATCTCCGACATCAAGGGCGTGCAGCTCAAGATCGAATGGGGCAGCCAGATCCGCTCCTACGTTTTCATGCCCTACCAGCTTGTCAAGGACACGCGCACCGACTACGAGACCGGCAACATCCAGGCGGTCATGGACGGCGACCTCGACGGCTTCATCAACGCGTATCTCACCAAGTCCGCGAACGGGGAGCTGAAAAAGTAATTCAAAAATGCACTGCGGTGCATTTTTGATTTGGGTTTTGCCGAGCGCTGCGTCGCACTCACTCCGTTCGCACGCTTGCGCTCTAAGGGGTATTTTTTCCAACGCACATGTCGTTGGAAAAAATGATTTGATTTTGATTCCGGCGCTGCGGCGCCGGAATTTTATATGTCGGAACGAAAAAGGTAAGCAGGGAGGAAACATGGAAGAAAATACCAGAGAAAACAAGATGGGCACGATGCCCATCGGCAAGCTGCTGGCCAACATGGCGGGGCCCGTGATGATATCGATGCTCTTTCAGGCGCTCTACAACATTGTCGACAGCGTGTTCGTCGCGCGGCTCAGTCAGGACGCAATGAACGCCGTATCGCTCGCTTTTCCGCTGCAAACGCTGTGCATCGCGTTCGCCGTGGGCACGGGCGTTGGTATGAACGCGCTGCTCGCGCGTTCGCTGGGTGAAAAGAACATGCAGGCGGTCGACCGCGCCGCGGGCACGGGACTTTTCCTGACGCTCTGCACCGCCGCCGTCTTTGCTGTCCTCGGCTTTTCGCTCGCCACGCCGTTTTTCCGCTTTCAGACGGAGAATGCGCAGATCATCGCCTACGGCAGCGACTATGTGATGATCTGCATCGGCGGCTCGCTCGGACTGTTCCTGCAAATTTACGGCGAGCGCCTGCTCCAGTCCACGGGGCGGACGGACCTTTCGATGATCTCGCAGATCGCAGGCGCGGTGTGCAACATCGTGCTCGACCCGATTTTGATTTTCGGCCTTCTGGGCTTTCCCCGCATGGAGGTCGCGGGCGCGGCGGTCGCCACGATCGTCGGCCAGTTCGTCGGCGCGGGCCTCGGCCTTTTCCTGAACCTCAAGAAAAATCCCGAGGTGCAGATCCACCTCAAGGACATCCGTCCCCACCGCGCGACGGTGGCGGACATCTACGCCATCGGCATTCCGTCGATCATCATGCAGTCCATCGGCTCGGTGATGATGTTCGGCATGAACAAAATTCTCATCTCGTTCACCGAGGCGGCGACCGCGGTGTTCGGTGCTTACTTCAAGCTCCAGAGCTTCATCTTCATGCCATGCTTCGGCCTCAACAACGCGATGGTGCCCATCGTGTCGTACAACTACGGCGCGCAGAAATTCGACCGCGTGCGCAAGACCGTCCGCCTGACAGTCTTCACGGCCATCGGCATCATGTGCGTCGGCTGCGCGCTCTTCGAGCTCATCCCCGAAACGCTGCTGGGGATGTTCTCGCCGACGGACGAAATGCTCTCCATCGGCCGTGTTGCGCTGCGCATCATCGGCGTGCACTTCCCGCTCGCGGGCTTCAGCATCATCGCGGGCAGCGCGTGTCAGGCGCTCGGCAAGCCCATCTATGCGCTCATCAATTCCGTCTGCCGTCAGATCGTCGTGCTGCTGCCGGCGGCGTATCTGCTCTCGCTCACGGGGCGGCTCGAGCTTGTGTGGCTCGCGTTTCCGATCGCGGAGGTCGTGAGCGTCATCCTGAACGCCACGTTCCTGCGGCTCACGTACCGCGTCTCGCTCGAGAGAAAATAATTTTGCCTGCGCGCAGACGCAGATCGGGGAGAGCCTCTTATTATAGAAGAGGCTCTCCCCCTTTATAAACGTTCCGCACGGCGGTTCAAATTTTTTCTTTTGACAGACCGCACAGACGCGGGTAAAATACATTTGATAAGCTATGCTTGATAAATTGTTTTCGCAGGAGAACCTATGAAAAGACAACTTGCAGCGCTGCTGCTGACGATTTTTGCCCTGTCCCTCACTGCCTGCGGCGAAACGGCTGCCGAGAGCGAGACGCGCACGGTGTACGCGATGGACACGGTGATGAACCTGACGGTTTACGGCGAGAACGCCGCTGCCGCGCTGGAGAGCGCGGAAAAGGAACTGCACACGTTGGACGAAGCCGTCCTCTCGCGCACGGCGGAGGGCAGTGAGCTCTATGCGCTCAACGCATCGAACGGTGAGACGGTCGAATGCGGCGCGGATGATATCTTACCCGCGCTGATCGAAACGGCGCTGACGATCTCTGACGCGACAAACGGCGCGTTCGACCCGACGCTCGCCCCCGTGCTCGACGCGTGGGGATTTACGAAGGACGAGCGCCGTGTGCCGTCCGCAGACGAGCTCAAAGAATTGCTGAGTCATACGGGCTGCGGCAAGGTCGCGCTCGAAAAAACGGCGGACGGCTGGACGGTCACGCTTTTGGACGGCGCGCAGCTCGACCTCGGCGGCATCGCCAAGGGCTACGCGGCGGATCTTCTGCGCGCGCAGCTTGAAAAGGAGGGCGTCACGTCCGCGACACTCGACCTCGGCGGTGATGTGTTCGTCATGGGGCGAAAGACCGACGGCAGCGATTGGCGCATCGCCGTCAAGGACCCTGCGGACACGGAGAGCTACCTTGGCGTCGTATCGGCGGCGGATAAGTTCATCGTGACCTCCGGTGTGTACGAGCGCTATTTTGAAGAAAACGGCGTGCGATATCACCATATCCTCGACCCCAAGACCGGCTGCCCCGCGGAAAGCGGGCTCGTCAGCGTGACCGTGCTGTGCGAGAACGGCGCGTGGGCGGACGCGCTCTCGACGGCGTGCTTCGTCCTTGGCCCCGACGGCGCGCTTGCGCTGCGTGACGATCTTGCCGACCAGGGGACGAATTTCGAACTCATTTTAGCCACCGACGATGGCCGCGTGCTCTACACCGACGGCCTTGCCGACGCCTTCACGCCGAACGACGAAAGCGGGTACACGTATGAAGCGCTCGCCTAAGCTGAAGCCGACAAGGTGGGACGCGCTCGTCGTGCTCGCGGTGCTGCTGCTCGCGCTCGGACTTGGCGCAAGGCCGTATTTCGCGGCGAAATCGGCGGGCGAGCTGACGGTCAGCATCGCCATCGACGGCGAGACCGTCGAGCGCTGCGCACTCAGCAATTATGAAGGCGGCACATATGAGAGCCGCGGCTACACGCTCACCGTCGCTGTGGAAAACGGTGCGGTGCGCGTGAGCGAAAGCGACTGCCCGAATCAGGACTGCGTGCACTCCGGCGCGATCTCGCGCGCGGGACAGAGCATCGTGTGCCTGCCCGCCCGCGTGGCCGTCACGCTCGAGGGCGCGGCGTCCGACTACGATCTGATCGCGGGGTGAGCGCATGAAGATCAAAACAAGAGAGCTGACGCTCTGCGCGGTGCTGTCCGCGCTGGCGCTGGCGCTTTCCTATATGGAATCGTTTTTTCCGCTCGCGCTCATTGTGCCGCTGCCGGGCGTCAAGCTCGGCCTTGCCAATATCGTCACGCTCTACGCGCTCTATGCCCTCGGCTTTCCGAGCGCGCTCGCCATCCTGCTCGTGCGCTGCACGCTCGGCGCGCTGTTTGCGGGGAATGCCTCGGCGCTTTTATTCTCGCTGCTCGGCGGGCTGTCGGCGCTTCTGGTGATGGCGCTTTTGAGCAGGACAAAAAAGCTCAGCATTTTCGGCGTCTCGATCGCGGGCGCGGCGGCGCACAACTGCGGGCAGGTCTGCGCCGCGCTCATCACGCTCGGCTCGACCGCGCCGCTCTACTATCTGCCGTTCTTGCTGCTGGTGTCGCTCTTCACGGGCGCGCTCAGCGGCCTGATCACTGCATTCTTGTTCCGCGCAATGGCGCACACGCCCTACGGAACGAAGGGAGAGAATCAACATGGATAAAAAGGACGAGATCATTCTCCAGCAGCTCGACGTCATCCGCACGATGACGCAGAACAACTTAAACCGCATGGGCAGCGACTTCTGGGGCACGCCGCTGACGCCAGACGCGCCGAAATCCGCCGTCCCGAAGGAAGCTGCGCCCAAAGCAAACGCGCCGAAGAGCGCGGACGGCGCAAAGCCGAACAAGCCCGCCGCCTCCACCGGCGCGGACGAGAAAAAGGAAGAGGAAGCGCCGCTTCCCCCGCCCGAGAAGATCGAGGACCTCAAGAAGGAGCTTGACGGCTATATCGGCCTTGCCGAGGTCAAGCGCGAGGTGAATAACCTCATCAGCATGGCGACGGTGTTCAAGCGGCGCGAGGAAGCGGGACTGCCGAACGCGGACTTCTCGCTCCACATGGTCTTTACCGGCAACCCCGGCACGGGCAAGACGATGATCGCGCGGCTGATGGCGCGCATCTACCGCTCGCTCGGCATTTTGTCGAAGGGCCAGCTCGTCGAGGTGGACCGCAGCGGGCTGGTCGCGGGCTACGTCGGACAGACGGCCATCAAGACGGGCAAGGTCATTGAAAAGGCGCTCGGCGGCGTGCTGTTTATCGACGAGGCCTACGCACTCAACGGCAAGGGCGACAACGACTTCGGTCAGGAGGCCATCGACACGCTGCTCAAGGCGATGGAGGACCACCGCGACGATCTCGTCGTGATCGTCGCGGGCTACGACGGCCTGATGGAAAAGTTCATCCAATCGAACCCCGGCCTTGAGTCCCGCTTCAACCGCTACCTGCACTTTGACGACTACACGCTCGACGAGATGCTTGAGATTTTCAAAATGCAGTGCCGCAAGTCGCAGTACACTCTCTCTCCCGACGCCGAGCAGGACGTCAAGGACTTCATCTACGATGAGAACGCCGACGGTGTGACGTTCGGCAACGCGCGCGGCGTGCGCAACCTCTTCGAGCAGATCTTGACCGCGCAGGCCAACCGCCTCGCGAAGATGGAGAGCTTTACAAAGGATGATTTGATGACCCTCACGCGCGACGATGTCCTCCACGCCCGCGGCATGGAAGACAACACGACCGTCGCCGAGCTCGAAGCAAAAGCAGCAGAAAAAAAAGACGAATAAAAAAGGAAGGACGCGCAGCGTCCTTCCTTTTTTATTTCGTTGTTACGCTTTCTTGGCGGCGGGCTCTTCCTTCGGCTTATCCTTGGGGACGACGCGCTTTTCAGGCGTCACGCGGCCCTCGTCCACCGCGACCATGTGCTCAAGCAGGCGGACGACCATGTTGGAGTAGCCCCATTCGTTGTCGTACCACGCGATCAGCTTGACAAAGTCGTTGTCGAGCATGATGCCGGCGGTCTCGTCGAAGATGCAGGGGCAGGAATTGCCGATCAGGTCCGTGGAGACGACCTGGTCCGCGGTGTAGCCAATGATGCCTTTCATATAGGTTTCGCTGGCGTGGCGGATGGCGTAGCAGATATCGGCATAGGTGGTCTTGACCTTGAGGTGGGCGGTCAGGTCAACGACGGAGACGTCCGCCGTGGGGACGCGGAAGCTCATGCCGGTCATCTTGCCGTAGAGCTCGGGGATGACGCGGCCGACGGCCTTGGCGGCACCCGTGGAGGAGGGGATGATATTGTTGAGAATGGAGCGGCCGGTGCGCCAGTCGCTGCCGCCGCGGGAGTCGACCGCCTTCTGCTTGGCGGTGGCGGCGTGGATGGTGGACATGAGCGCCTGCTCAATGCCGAACTCGTCGTTGACGACCTTGGCAAGGGGCGCTAAGCAGTTGGTGGTGCAAGAGGCGTTGGAGACGACCTTCATGTCGGAATGGAGCAGCATGTGGTTCACGCCCATGACGAACGTGGGGGTGACCTCATCCTTGCCGGGCGCGGTCAGGATGACCTTCTTCGCGCCGCCTTTGAAGTGGCGGGAGGCCTTCTCGGTGGTGTTGTAAGCGCCGGTGGACTCGATGATGTACTCCGCGCCGCAGCTGGACCAGGGGATCATCGCCGCGTCGGACTCGCTGAAGACCTGAATGGTGTGACCGTTGACGATCAGGTTCTTGTCCTTGTGCTCCACCGTGCCGTTGAACTGACGGAACACGGAATCGTATTTGATCATATAGACCATGTAATCCAGATCCGCTTTGCGCAGGTTGATACCGCAGATGTCGAACTGCTCCGGATGCTCGATCATGATGCGCAGCACGACGCGGCCGATGCGGCCGAAGCCGTTGATGCCCACTTTGATAGCCATAATGATAATCCTCCACAGAAAATGTGATCGTATTGTTCGGAGCTCGCGCCCCGTCATTGCAGAATCATTATATCATGGCGTATTTTTTTGTCTTCCCCTTTTCGGGAAAAAGGTAGCTGAACTTTGTTGTACAAATGTGTGCAAAACAGACAAAAACAGCGAAAAACATTTGTCTAACTTCTCCAAATATTCCATACATTTGAAACATTCGAAGCATCCGTTCGTGCAAAAAATTGCACTTTATCGCACTAAAATGACAGCAAACTTGCAAAACGAAAACGACCCTCTTTGAGGGCCGTTTTACTTCAGTCTAAATTCAGTGGAGGCGCATTTCGAGCCTCCGGCTCGAAACAGCCAACGTTCCCCACGCGCATTTCGTGCTTCGCACAAAACAGCTAACGCACCCCCGCCGCGCATTTTGCGCCAAAAATGAAAAATAGAAGCAGAGACCCTCATCACGCACCAAAAGGCGTCGCAGACTTTGCCGCCCGCAGGCGGCAAATAATCTTAATCGTAAATCGCCGCGACATGCGCGTAGCGATTTATTCTTCTCGCGCCGCAGTTCACCGTCGTGGCATTACGATTCCGGCGCCCTTTCGGGCGCGCCAATCGTGCCAGTTCCTCGAAACCGGCTCGCTTCATCCGCCACCGGCGGCGCTTCGCCGATTTCCGTGCGAGCCTGCGGCGCGTGCGCTGCAGCGGAGCGCATCCCCCTCAAAAAAAGAGGACGGCGAAGGCTCTCTGCTGGTAAGACAGTAAAACTCAAAATTCTTGGAACAGGCATGATCTCGGTCATGCCTGTTCCGCTTTTAGCAGCTCATCCACGGGAA